>Ga0310786_10000019_pt1 | contig 257269 bp, 208 predicted proteins | sample AusTroGonzalo_MG_FD_203881 | JGI IMG/M metagenome (GOLD analysis project Ga0310786, IMG submission 203881) | Bovine rumen microbial communities from tropical cattle in Woodstock, Queensland, Australia - Gonzalo_03 (v2) (version 2) | ecosystem: Host-associated > Mammals > Digestive system >... | reverse complement strand
AAGGGCAAGACCGTCTGTCTCTTCCAGACCAACGGCGGGGGCGGGATGCAGCGGTGCGGCAAGGAGTTCGCCGAACTGGTCCCGGATTCCAAAGTTCTCCCGGCGCAGGCATTTTCCGGCAGTTCGGTCCGGAGCAGTGTCAAGGAACTGGAGAAATTCGTCACTGACCGCGTCACGGTGAAATAACGGCAGGAAAGGCTGAAAATGAAAATATTGTCCATTATGTTGGCGATCCTGTCGGGAATAAGCATCATGGCGCAGGAACTCAAACTGGAAACAAAGTGGGACAAAACATTCCCGAAATCGGAAAAGGTCGAACACTGCAAGGTGACGTTCAAAAACCGCTTCGGCATCACGCTTGCCGCCGATCTTTACAAGCCGAAGAACGCTTCGGGGAAACTCCCGGCGATTGCGGTCTCGGGGCCTTTCGGTGCGGTCAAGGAACAATCCAGCGGGCTCTATGCGCAGACGCTTGCTGAACGCGGATTCCTGACCATCGCGTTCGATCCTTCCTATACGGGAGAATCCGGCGGAACGCCCCGTTATGTGGCGTCTCCGGACATCAACACCGAGGATTTTCAAGCCGCAGTGGACTATCTGGTCTCTCGAAATGACGTCGACCCGGACCGCATCGGCATTCTCGGCGTCTGCGGCTGGGGCGGATTGGCGATCAACGCCGCCGCCATCGACACCCGGATCAAGGCGACTGTCGCGGTCACGATGTATGACATGACCCGCGTGATCGCCAACGGTTACAACGACGCGGATGACAATCCGCAGGCGCGGCAGAAACTCCGCAAGGCACTGAACGAACAGCGCACGAAAGACTATGCGGCGGGCAGCTGTGAACGCGCGGGCGGCGTCATCGACCCGTTGCCCGCCGACGCCCCGCAGTTCGTCAAGGACTATCACGCCTATTACAAGACCCCGCGCGGCTATCACCCCCGTTCCCTCAATTCGACGGACGGCTGGAACAAGACCTCCGCGCTTTCGTTCCTGAATGCGAAACTGCTTGCGTATGCGGGCGAGATCGAAAGCGCGGTCATGATCGTCCACGGTGAAAAAGCGCACTCGCGCTACTTCGGGGAAACGGCGTTCAAAATGCTTAAAGGTGACAACAAGAAGCTCCTCATCGTTCCCGGCGCGGTCCATTGCGACCTTTATGACGGCGGCGGCAAAAACGCCATTCCCTTTGACCAGATCGAAGCGTTCTACCAAGAATATCTGCGCTGAAGCTGGAGTTTGACATGAAAAAAGTTCTCATCATTTCCGCATCCCCCCGCAAGGGGGGAAATTCCGATCTGCTCTGCGACGAGTTCGCGCGTGGCGCGGTCGAAGTCGGACACGAGGTGGAGAAGATCCGCCTCGCCGAAAAGAAGATCGGTTACTGCACCGGGTGTTATGCCTGTCAGAAGCTGAACCGCTGCGTCCAGAAGGACGATGCCAACGAGCTGGTTGAAAAGATGCTCTCCGCCGACGTAATCGTGCTGGCGACGCCGGTCTATTTCTACTCGATGGACGCCCAGCTCAAGACGCTGATCGACCGCTGTGTTTCCCGCTGGAGCGACTTCGGGCGTTTCAAGGGTACGGAGTTCTGGCACATCATCACCGCCGCCGACACGAACAAGGACATGATGTCCGCGACGCTGGAAGGTCTGCGCGGCTTCATGCGCGACTGCATGGAAGGGACCATCGAGCGCGGCATCCTCTACGGCACGGGCGCGTATGAAAAAGGCGAAGTCCGCAATCTTCCGGTCTTCAAAGAGGCATACGAAGCGGGCAAATCCTGCTGAAAGGAGGCTGTACGATGAACAGATCCTTTTTCGGAGCGGTGTTCGCGGCGGCAGTTATGCTCGCCGGAACACTTGAAACCTATGGAGGTGAAACCGTGAAAAACGAACTGCTGACGGCCAGAGAGACCGCCATCGTCGATCTCGGAGCCGCCGTTGCGCGCGGCGATCAGAAGAACCTTGCCGCCGCGCTGAACCGGGGCTTCGACAACGGTCTCACGCTTGCCGAGGCAAAGGAATTCATCGGCCAGCTTTACGCCTACTGCGGCTTTCCCCGCGCCCTCAACGCCGCCGCGACCCTGCAGGCGGTCGTGAAGGAGCGCGAGGCGGCGAAACGCCCTGTTCCGGCCGGAAAAGCCCCTTCCGCACCGCCGAAAGGGAAAGCCATCGACTTCGGGACCGCCAATCAGACCAAGCTCTGCAGACGCGAGGTCAAGGGCGGACTTTTCGACTTCCATCCACAGCTGGATGAATACCTGAAAGCACATCTTTTCGGCGACATCTTCGCCCGCGACAACGTTGACTGGCGCACCCGCGAGATCGTGACCGTCGCCGCGCTCGCGGCGCGTCCGGAGACCGAACCGCAGATGAAATCCCATCTCGGCGTCGCCAAGGTCAACGGCGTCACCGATGCCCAGGGCGTGGCAATCGTGGCACGGGTGCGCTGTCCCGCCGAACCGGAACAGCTGCCGCCCGACTGGTCCGCATTCCCGGTCGGCAAGCCGAATACCGCCTACGCCGAATATTTCATCGGCCGCAGTTTCCTCGCCCCCGTATCCACGGAACAGGTCGGAGTTTTCGCCGTGACCTTCGAACCCGGCTGCCGCAACAACTGGCACATCCACCACGCGGCGAAGGGCGGCGGTCAGATCCTGATCTGCACGGCGGGAGAAGGGTATTATCAGGAATGGGGCAAGCCCGCCGTCCGGATGAAGCCCGGCGACCGGGTGAACATCCCCGCCGGAGTGAAGCACTGGCACGGCGCGGCTCCCGATTCATGGTTCCAGCACCTCGCGGTGGAAGTCCCCGGCGAAAGCGGCCGCAACGAATGGCTGGAGCCCGTGGATGACGCGGCATACGCCAAAGCTGTGAAATAATCAAAACATTACGCAATATGATTGACGGTCGGTTTCGGCCGCCTTTTTCGTTTTCCGGATGTTTCGCTAGCTTAGGAAAGAAAAGCCGTGGCTGTTCGACACATCCCTGCCTCGCCCTGACGACGAGACATGACCCCTTCGTCCCCTGTTTCCCCCTGAAAAACAGAGAGTAATTTTTATTTTCTTGCGGTTCCGCTACCAGCACCGGACAAGCCAGTCGAACGACTGGCTTTTTTATTGTATAAAATCCTTAGTGCCAACGGAATTTACAAGGACTAGGCTTTCTCTGGAGTCCTTCGATCACCCCTGAAAAGCCCTTGAAATCCTCTCTGTCTCTCTGTTTTTTGCGTGTCGCAGAGAGTGACTAGTCCTTCTACTTGCTGTCCAAGCGATATGGGAAAACTGCGCGTACGCATGAGGAATGCCCGCATGAGATGATGTTCCACATGCGGAGGAATAACATCTCCAAAGACATTGTAATTTCACCATTCCAAGGCCACTGCCCTCGGTTCTTGCCAGAGGACAACCAAGTTGACTCCCACAAAACGATCCCCCAACCTTGCCATAGAGAGTCGACATGGGACTTTCTGGAAAGTCTGCCTTGAAAGTTGAATTTACAAAGCGGTGGTGATATATTGCATTGGGTTAGGATTTGAAACCAAAAGAATAGTCTCGTTTCATTATCAAGTTACACCATATTTAAGGCTATCGTGTCATTATGAAAGTAATCGCGATCAATGGGAGTCCGCGCAAGGGTTGGAACACCGACACGCTGCTGAAGAAGGCGCTCGACGGCGCGGCTTCGGCGGGCGCGGAAACGGAGATGGTCTATCTGTACGACCTCAAATTCCGGGGGTGCGTCAGTTGTCTCGCCTGTAAGCTGCAAAAGGAGCCGCGTCCAAACCGCTGCGTTCTTCGCGACGACCTCACCGCCGTACTCGACAAGGTTCACGAGGCGGACGCCGTCATTCTGGGCAGTCCGATCTATTTCAGTGAAGTTACGGGGGAGATGCGCTCCTTCTTCGAGCGCTTTCTCTTCCAATATCTGAATTACGACGACTACACCAAACCGTTGAGCCCCAAGAAGCGGATCGGGCTGGTTTTCACGATGAACATCCCCGAGTCTCTATTCGAGGATTTCGGCTATAACCACCTTTTTCAGCGTTATGAGAATTGGATGAAGCAGTATTTCGATTCCTGCGAAACGTTGCTCGCCGCGGACACGCTGCAGGTGAAGGATTACAGCCGATACCACCTCGCCGGTTTCGATGCCAAGGCGAAGCAGCTCCGCCACGAGACCGTCTTCCCGCAGGACTGTCAAAAAGCCCATGAGCTCGGCGTGAAGCTGGCGTCAAATGCCTGATCGCGCTTTTACTTTTACGCCTTGGCGGATAGGGGAACACCGGAAATGAAGAAAATCAAAATCACGGTCATGCGCATGGCGTGTTACCGGGACTTGATGGAAAAGTATGAAAATCCGATCAAGCACGCCTGCGATCTCCACGAGGGGCAGGTCTTCATCGCCGACGGCTGGCAGAAGCCGGAAGGACTCTGTGACAGCGCGTGGGAAAGCATGTCCGCCTTTGTGATGACGCTGGCTCACGGCGGGGAAAATTTCTATGACGGCTGGATGAAGAATCCGAGATCCGCCATGATCTCCTGCAACGACGGTTTCCGTCCGGTGAGCTTTCTCATCGAAACTTTGGAGGAGTCATGAATCCATGGGGCTCGCGGAATATGAGGACGCGCTGAAGGGGTTCGCGCTGCTGCGCGTTCGCCCTTCGACGCTGGCGGGCTTCGGTTTCCAGCGTCGCGGCAGATCGGGGTGGGAGTACGCGACTCCCATCGACGGTACTTCTCTGGAGTGCCGCGTGACCATTTCCGCAAAAGGCGTCGTTTCCGAGAAAGTCGTCGACCCCGCCTCCGGTGACGAATACACTCTGTATCGGGTGGCGAACGCGACCGGCAAGTTCGTCGGACAGGTGCGCGAAGCGGTCACCGCGCTCTTGAAACGGATCGTCGGTTCTTGCTTCGAGCGGGACGTCTTCATTCTGGATCAGAGCCGCGAGCTGCTTGAAACCGTCAGGGAGCGGTGGAGCGAAGAACTCGAATTTCTGTGGGAGGACTACCCGGAATGTGCGATCCTTCGCCGGACGGACACTGGCAAATGGTACGCCGTGATGATGCGTCACCCCAAACGGAAGTTCGGTATGCCGGATGATGCCGTGTCGGAATTCATCCTCCTGCGGGTCCCCAAAGGCGAAGAGGACGCGATCCGCGCGGACAGCCGCTTTCTGCCCGCTTACCACATGAACAAGCGGACATGGTTCGCCATTCAGTTGGACGGAGGCGTGGAGTTTGCCGAAATCCTCCGGCTCACGGAATGTTCCCGGACGCAGGCAGTCAAAAAGTAACTTCTGCTTTGTAGCTTATTCTATCGCCACGAGACCGACGTTTCCGCGCCGGCGGATCGAAACCGGCGGTAAGGAACGGAATGAAACGTCCCGGATCTCCTGTCCCGGCACGGTCGTGAACAGCTCCGCCGCGAGCGACGGCATGAAGCCGGGGAATGTGAAATTCTCCAGCACGACCGCGCGTATCAGAGAATGGAAACCCGACGGATCGGTCACGTCCACGAACTTCTGGTTGCCGTGGTCCTCTTTCGGATGCGGACATGCGACATATAGCAACTTCAGTTCCTCCGCAAACGAATCGCCGGGATAGCGCATGTCGTCCGATTTCTGCAGCACGCCGATGCGCGGAAGTCCCTCCATGTCGAACTCGATATTCGCGAACCGGACATCCTCGATGCGGGTGTCGGCGCTGCCGCAGGAGTCCTTAAGTTGCAGCGGCGTGCCCATCACATGAAGCAGTTTGCAGTCCCGGACCTCGATGTTGCGGAATTTGTTCATGTAGGGCGGCGACCACAGCTTGAACGACGCCCCCCAGTCGCACCACAGCCGGCAGTTCTCGAAAAGGATGTTTTCGGTCCGGAGGCTGCGCGCGTCCAGATAGGCGCCCAGCACGACCAGACAATCGTCGAAGCTGCGCACGAAACAGTTCTTCACTTGGACGTCGGAACTCGCGCTGACGTCGATGCCGTCGGAGTTGTAGCGCCACTGACCGATGATCTTCACACCGTCGATCGTCACGTTCCGCGAACCGGAACGGACGATCAGCGACCAGAAGGGCGTGTCGCGGATGACGATGCCCTCGATCCGCACGTTTTCGGAAGCGTAGACGACGCAGGAGTGACAGGCGAACTCCGAATCGATCGGCGGCAGTCCTCTGGACTTGCGGAATTCCTGCGCTCGGACGTCCGACCGCTCGAACGTCGAACAGTCGAGGATCCCGTGCCCGACGACGGTCACGTCCCGCACCCGATCCAGAAAGAGTTCCCCGTGGACGACTGCGCCGCGCTCGATGACGACCCTCTGACCGCTCTTCGGCGCAATGATCCCGGCGTGGTGTTCTCCCGGACCGAACCAAATGTCGTCGGGACGGCGCTCGACGTCGAGCGGCTTGTCGGCGAAGATGTGGAGCGGCGGAAGCGCATCGCCGAAATCCAGCACATATTGCGCCGGAGTGTCGAGTTTCAACGCCAACCCGTGATCCGTACGCACGAGCCGGTCGCTTTCGCTGAAAGGATAAAGCCGTGCCGGGGCATCCGCATCCACGTCGGAGATCTCCAGCGTTCCCGACCCCGTCAGATCGAAGCTCGCGAACTTGGCGAGCCGCGTCTGGTCCAAGTCCCGCTGTTTGCCCGTCCAGACGCGGTTGAACGGCATCGCCGAAATCCGGCACTCCTCCAGCGGAACCTTCTTCCCGTTAAATGTCAGAATCATCGCCTACCTTATCTTTGTGCCCTGCTGACAATTTACACCTTTTTCGGTATAAAAGCAAGCTTATGCTTCACATACCAGCTTGCAATAGAAAACCAAACGCTTATCTCCCCCCATTTGGGAACAGAGCAATTTGAAAAATTCGTTTCAAAACGGCATATTATAGGGGTAATTTTCTTTGGAACGACCAATCTGCCCGCGGAATACGGGAAATATCGGGGTGTAAAAATGAAAGCGAGAACAAAATTTACGCAGGTATCGTTATTCAGCGTTCTGCTCAGCGGGCACTACGGCGGAGTCGTCAGCGTCGCCGAAGTGAAAAAGTTGGGCAGCATGTCGATCGCCACCATGGACCGGCTGGACGGCGAAATGCAGATGATCGACGGGGTGGTCTATCAGGCGTGCTCCGACGGACACGTCTATCTGCCGGGTGATGACGCGACCATTCCCTTCGGCACGGTCGCCGAATTCCATGCCGAGCAAAGCATCCGGCTTGCCGAAATCGCGAGTTACGAACTCTTCGAAGCGTGTATGGCGGAGTGCTGTCCGCACGAAAACGTGCCGCTCGCGGTCCACCTGACCGGGGATTTCCGGTACATGAAAGTCCGGACGGTCGGTCGTCAGGAGCGGGACGGACTCGGTCTCGCGGACGCGGCGAAAAACGAAGCTATCTTCGATCTGCCCGACTGTTCCGGCGATCTGGTGGGATTCCGGCTGCCGGGATATGTCAACGGGGTCAATGCGCCCGGCTGGCACCTCCACTTCATGGATGCGGCGCGGCAGCACGGCGGTCATGTGGTCAACTTTTCGCTGCTTGCGGGGGAGTTGCGGCTCTGCCACGCGGATGATTTTCAGATCCGCCTGCCGGCTCCCGAAGTGCTTGCCGGGCTCGATCTGAGCCGGGACTGGAGCAAGGAGCTGAAACGCGCCGAGGCGGAACGCTGAACTGCCTACCAGGGAGAAAAAGATGGATTCGCCCAAAACTCAGGATCTGTACCGCCACGCCAGAGAGCGCATTCCGGGCGGCGTCGGCTTGTTGAGCAAGCGTCCGGAAAATCTGGCTCCCGGCTGCTGGCCGCCCTACTCCGCCGAGGCGCACGGCTGCGTCGTCACCGACCTCGACGGGAACTCCTACCGCGATTTCAGCACCAACGGGATCGGCGCGTGTCTGCTCGGCTACGCCGACCCGGCCGTCACCGAGGCGGTGATCCGAACGGTGCGCGCGGGCAGCATGAGCAGCCTGAACGCGCCCGAAGAGGTGGAACTCGCGGATCGGCTGTGTGAGATCCACCCGTGGGCGGAGCAGGTGCGCTTCGCCCGGACCGGCGGCGAGACGCTGGCGCTGGCGGTGCGGATCGCCCGCGCGGCGACCGACCGTTCGCTGGTGATCGTGTCGGGCTATCACGGCTGGAGCGACTGGTATCTCGCGTGCAACCTCGGCGACAGCGACGCGCTGCGCGGGATGTGGCTCGCCGGAGTGCCGCCCTTCGGCGTGCCCCGGGAACTGCGCGGAACGGCGGTTCCTCTGGAGCACGGCGACATCGAGCATCTGGAGGAGATTTTCCGCCGGCACGGCGACCGGATCGCGGCGGTAGTGGCGGAACCCTGCCGCCACGAAATGCCCGCGCCCGGTTTTCTGGAACGGCTCCGCGCTCTGTGCGACCATCACGGGAGCATGCTGATCTTCGACGAAGTCACCATCGGCTGGCGCTGGCGTTTCGGCGGGTCGCATCTGGCGTTCGGCGTGACGCCGGATCTGGCGGCGTTCGCGAAAGCGCTCGGCAACGGGCACCCGATCGGCGCCGTGATCGGCAGCAGCCGGGCGATGGCGGGCGCACAGAAGAGTTTCATATCCAGCACCTACTGGACGGAGCGCACCGGACCGGCGGCGGCGTTGGCGGCGCTGCGGCGCATGGAGGAAACGAAAGTCTGGGAGCACGCGGGAAAGATCGGGCGGATGGTCATGAAGTTGTGGCGCGACAGCGCGAAAAAATGCGACCTCCCGCTCGCGGTGAACTCCGACCCTGAATTCGCCTGTCTCGCCGCCTTCGGCTTTACCGGAGCGCGGGCGACGGAGCTGCGGACGCTGTACACCCGGTATCTTCTGGACGAGGGCTTCCTCGCCGGGACCGGATTCTATCCCACGCTCGCGCACACCGAGCAGGACGTGGCGGAGTTCGGCGCGGCGCTGGACCGGACCTTCGCCAAGCTCCGCGCGGCGCTGGATTCGCCGCAGCCGATCCTGAAGGAGGACGAGCTGGCGCTTTCCGGGTTCCAGCGGCTGGTAAGATAGCACGCCGCCCCGCTCCGAATCGAATTTTCCGCCGGAACGCCGGAGGAGTCAAGTTCACTTTTCCGGCGAGAGGGCGCGCCTGGGGCAACGCTCGACGCAGCGGAGACAGTGCATGCAGTCGGGATCGCGAAATACTCCGTCACTCGCCGCACCGGGCGGGAAAAACGCGAAGGGGCACGCCTTGGCGCAGAGACCGCATTTGACGCAGGAGTCGGCGACGCGGATGCCGGTCACGCACGGGCGGATCGTCTTGTAGATCTTGCCCATCGGGCAGACGGAGCACCAGAAGTAGCGGTTGAAGATCAGCCACCCCGCGACCCCGACCGCGGTCGTGGCGACGATCATGATGTAAAAGAGCATTCCCCAGCTGCGTAAGGTGTTAGGGCGCAGCCAGAAGTACAGCCCCGCGACCATGACGATCATCACGAGGATCGACGCCTTGCGCTTCAACAGACCGGCGGGTACCTTGCGCCCGGTATCGGGCAGGAACGAGTAGAAGGCGCCGCGGGGGCAGAAAGTCCCGCAGCCGTGGCGTCCGCCGTGGCGCAGCGCACCGTAGAGCCCGACCGCGACGTTTAGGAACATGCAGTAGGCGAGGTAGGGATACCGCCAGCCGAGCGCAAGGATCACCACGAACGCCGCCGCCCCGCCGTACCGCTTCACACTCCTGAAATCGATTTTCATCCCGCGTATTCCCCTGATTTTTTCGTGTGTTTCGTGGTTAAATATCCCGGTAATATTCGGTAACATAGCGCCGCGGGGTGGAAAATGCAACCGGGGAAGCGCGGAGCGTGCGGTTTTTTTGCGGACGTTTGCCCCCCAGTCAAACGCGCGACTTGACCGGGTGCGCGGGGCGGGGTCAAAAGGTAAATTTCTGCCAGTCGCCGCCGGATTTGCGAAAAAACCGCCGAATCAGAATTTCAGCGTGGCGTTCGGCGCGTCAAGCATATCCGGAGTGAAAAATTCGTCCGGTATGGCGAAATACACCGGACCATCGGGAGCTTTGCACCTCAAAGTGTAGATGTAACACCGTTCCCGATCGTCGAAACGCACCGAGGCGCCGGGATTTTTCAGTTCATCCCAAAATGGAGCGCGCACCAAATTCCAGTAATCGCTCAAATCGTCGAGTATGAAGAGCCAGCGGAAGAACTGCAGCCATGCTGAACCGTCCTTGTCGATGGCAGTGCATATAACCTGTTTGCGGTTGACAAAGAAGAAATCCCGGTAGGTTTCGTCCGCATCGGTGAAACGATAGGGACCGACGATCAGAAATGGTTTGTTTTCAGCCTTGTAGACGGCGGCTTGACCGATTCCGTTTGCGCTTTTTATCTCAATCGCGCCGACCCTTGTGTAACACTTGACATGTCGCATCGCCACAAGCGGCACAACAGTTTCGCATTGGGGAAGTATTGCAGTCAAGAGCATTACCGGTGTGGTCAACAACGCGCTGATCATGACCAGCGCCAAAAACGACTGCAAGACACATTCCGATATGCGGACAAAATATCCCCAAGCCTTTTTCATCGATCGAACATATTGTCCATGCCGGACGAAATATCATGCGGCAACACAGGGTAATTCATGGACCTTTTCTCCATCGTATGTACTGTTTTTTGCATAATTTGACCGGGTGCGCGGGACGGGATCAGAAGGTGAATTTCTGCCAGTCGCCGCCGCGGAGCCTGATCTGCAGTTCCCGCCGTTCCGGGATCGCGACGACCTGAAAGATCGTCCTCTTCCCCATCGCCCCGCCGGCATCGGTCGGTACCGAGATGATCGCTTTCACCGTCTCCTCGTCCGCGGAGCCGGGCGCAACCTTTCCCGCCAGATCCAGCAGCGCCTGCCGACGACTCACCGAGGATATCCTGCTTCCGCTGGCGCGCGGCAGATTGCGCCACCCGGGGCGGACGAAGTGGTTGGTCATCGCCAGCACGCCCTCCGAATCCGGCACGGTCACCACATACGATCCGCGGCAGCTCCACTCGAACGAGGCGCACTTCGCCGGATCGGCAAGCCCCACGATGTAGGCGCTGCGCGCCGGCAGGGCGTTCAGCATTTCGGTCGCCCGGTCGACCGTTCCCGCCCGGGTCAGGACCCGCCAGAGCAGCCATGTGTTCTGGATCGCCTTCCGGTCGCCTTCCTTCGACGCGAACGCCCCGGAGTTGATCTCGACAAAGAGTCCCGCTGAGTTCATCCCGGTCGTGAGATAGACGCACCCGGGGTAGTTCAGCATGGCGAAGCTCATCTCGGACCCCTCCGGCTGCAGAAAGGTCAGCACCAGTCCGAGCTCCGAAAAGGCGGGCAGCCAGTCGTAGTTGCGCCCGTAAAACATGGCGCCGTTCCGGCTCTTGGCGCCGAAGAGCGCGAGCCCGGAACACTTCCCCTCCGCCTCCCTGCCGAAACGGCGAAGTTCGCCCACATACGCGACCTCGACCCCGTTGATGCGCACGAGTTCCGCCGCGCTCAGCCCGGAGCCCGCGGCGACCCCCTCGAAAAAGCGGTCGATGAAGTCGACTCCGCAGGGCAATCCGCCGGGCAGCATGTAACGGTCGGTCGCCTTGCTCGCCCGCCGGTCGGCGAACTCGAGCACCCGGCGCATCGGCTCGCGCAGCGCGGCGCCGTACTGCCGCCCCATTTCGAACCACGTTCCCTTGAGGCGCAGCACCGTAAGCCGCCCGGAGGCGCCGCGGGTCTCCCCGCCGCGCAACCAGCGATCCGCCAGTTCGTCCAGCCGCCCGCTTTGCCGCGCGTCACGAATGAAACCGTTGACGTAATCCCGCAGCGCTTCGTTGCCCGGCGGCAGGAGCGCCCCCATCTCGCCCCGCGTGAAGGGAGCGTCCAGAAGCGGTGCCGCGAGGCGTTGGTCCCGCGCGCAGTAATACGCCGCCTCGACGGTCTCGGTGATCATCACGTCCGCCTTGCCGGAGGCGACCAGCCCCGGTATCTCCTCGTTCACGGGGTGGATCGCGAGCGATGCGTGCGGCAAATTCTTACGCGCGAACTTTTCGTTGAGTCCGCCCGGATTTTCCATGACGCGCACCTCGGGGCGGTCGATGGCGGCGAGATTCGGGTATTTTTTCGCCTCCTCCGCACGGCAGAGGACGGTCTTGCCGTTGGCGAGGTAACCGTCGGACATGAGCGCCCGCCGCTGACGCTCCGGGGTGATGGTGATGCCGCAGAGCGCGAGGTCGAACTTACGGTCGAGCGTATCGTCCATCAGCGTCGGCCAGGTGGTATGGACGTATTCGAGCTTCACGCCGAGGCTCCGCGCCAGCTCCTCCGCGAGCTCGGCGTCGAAGCCGTGATATTTCCCCGTCGCACCGTCGCGGAACGACATCGGCTTGTAGTCGCCCGTCGCACCGACGCGCAGCACGCCGCGCGCTTTGACCGCTTGAAGCGCGTCCTCCGTCCGCGTCGTCCCGCACCCGGCGAGCAGCAGCGCCGCCGCGACGGCAACAAACCACCTGAATTTCGGGACTTTCACTTATTCGTCTCCCTTCTCGCCACGCCGTCGCCGTAGATCGTCTTCCAGTCGTCGCGCATGGAGACGGGGATCCAGCCGTATTTTTTGCAGTTTTGCAGCATCTGATCGGCTTTCGCCGGATTGCCGTACTCGCGCACGAGGTCGTCGCAGAGCAGCATGAACCCCAGCGCACGGTATCGGTTGCCGTTGATGGCGTAATTGAGCATGCTCGCGTCGCTCATGGTGTTGCCGAACGCCAGCACCGGCCGGCGGCCGATCTCGCGCACGATAATGGATACCTTGTTCATCTGGAGGTCCTTCACGATGTTCGAGCCGCCCAGCAGCACCCGGTCGCCCGCGACGAAGACGTAATCCAGCGCGTCTTTGCCGCCCTGACCGGAGGCGACTAGGGTGTTGTCGGAACCGATGATCTGGGGCGGCGGCAAATTCAGTGCTTCGGTCAGCGGACGCATCGTGAAACGCTCGGTGCCGCTTATGACATACACGGTGAAACCGTTGCGCCGCAGGTAGTCGATGACTTCGAGCATCGGCTTGTAGTAGGCGTCGCCGCGCTTGAGCCCGGTGAATCCGGGCTGTTCCTCGGTCATGAACTGGCGGACGAACGCGTAGAATTCGTCCAAAGTCATGCCGCGGTACGCCTCCGCGACCATGCGTTCGCGATTCTTGTCGAGCTTGGGGAACGTGCCCTGGCGCGAGGCGCGCGCCGCCGCCAGCTGTTCCTCCGTAGCCTTGTAAGTGGGGTCTTCGAGGACGCGGTGTTCGAAGAGCATCCAGTCGAAGTAGGTGGGATCGGTCTCCAGAAACAGCGTGCCGTCGAAATCGAAAACGGCGATTCGGTTCTCGACCGGAATGTAGTCGGGCGAGCCGGTGTCCGTGACCGCGCTCACATAATCGACCAGAGCCGTTTTCGCGGGAGCTCGGTCGTTCCACGACTCGAGCGGCTCATGCGCACAGCCCGCAAGTATGACGACGACCGCCGCCGCGAAGACGCAGACGACAATGGAAACGATTCTTCTTTTCATAATACTCATGACCTCCAATTCTGTCCCGAAACTCTTTCATGTAATTCGCTGGTCCGGATCCCCGCTGAAAACCGTTTGCCGAAGTACGCGCGTCTCAGGCTCCGCCCGCGTCCGCAGCGCGCCACTCCTCCGGATAGGCGAAAAGCGAGTACTCGCCATGCATGGCGTAGGGCGAAAACTGGCGGATCTCACAGTGATAAGCGATCTTCCACTCCTTGATCGTGCGGAATATCCCCGTGAACTCCTCCTCGTTATGGTAGATCGACAGCGACAGCAGCGGACGGTCGCGGCGGATCGTCGCTTCGGCGCCGCGCAGGAACTTCAGCCCCATGCCCTCGATGTCCGCCTTGAGCACGCCGAACGGCGCCGATGCGGCAGCAAAGGAATCCAAGGTGCGGCACTCCATGCCGTTTTCGACCGAAGCGCGGTCGGAAAGACCGAAGGGCACCACCTCGCAAAGCCCGGGTCTGACCCGGTTGCGCGCCAGATTGCGGAGCAGCTTCTCCCGGTTGGCGGCGATCGGCTCGAAGATGAGAATGCGGGCGGGATCGTAGTTCCCGAAAACCAGCGCCGAGTCGCCGCACCAGCCGCCGATGTCCGCGAACACCCGCCCCGCGATCCGCCGCTTCACGAAATCCGGGGCGAAACGCAGTCCGTGATGATAGTAGAGCGACTCCGGACCGACGGAAACGGGAAGGTGCAGCCGGCGCCGGAGCCGCCGAAGTTCGGGCGCGATCTTCCGGTACTCGGACTTTTCCGCGTCATCGTAAAAATATTTGGGGTGCACCATAAAGCCGTTGCGCGGACAGCGGTACTGACGGCGCATGAACTTTCTGGCGAGCGCAAGCGATGCCGGGTCCAGCCCGGAAAAGATCTCTTCCAACTCCGCATCGGTAAAAATCCGCCCACCGGAATCGGAGTACTCCGAAGCGGCGAACTGCAGATCGGCGTTGAAGGCTATCGCCGCCATGTCAAGGCGGCGACCGAAAGACGTGGCGCCGAGCAGCGGCGAAATTTTTTCCGCATAAAAGGCGGCGATTCCCATTTTTCGACTCGCGATTAAGGTACGATATCCCGGTGTAGTATATCACCATCCGCGGGAAAAATCAACCCGCGCGCCCCCTCCTCCGGCATAAAAATGGCTATTCGAAGGTTTGCCGCGATATTCGCTTTTTCGGGCGAATCGAAGGTGTGGTCACCGGCAGTGTTTTTACCGTATTTTTAATTTCGGGAAAAACTTTATTGGCTTGAAAACAGGCGGTCATGATGCTAATTTATTTTTGTTTCAGCGCCGGACCGGCAAAATTGACGACAACGCACGGTCGGCGGTCGGATGTTGCAGCGCATGGGTGACCATCAAAAAGAGAAAAGTCTTGTGTCGTGCAATACCAAGTATTCGAACCATGGTCTCATAACTATATCAACCCCAAAAGGAGATGAAAATGGATTACATTGTTTCCTCTGGTCAGGTTTCCAACGGACTCGTCATTTCCGAAGGCGACAGCCTCGAAGTCAACGGCGGTGTCGTGAATGACACGATCATGAATGAAGGCGACGCCTCCGTCTACGATGGCGGCGAAGCGAACGCCACCATCGTGAACGGTCATTTTGATGAGGACAGAGAAGACTGGTTTTGCGGGCGACTCAACGTTTCCGCAGGTGGCGTCGCGAACGATACGAAACTGAACGGAGGCGATCTTTACGTCTCCGGGGGCGGCACGGCAAACGACACCGCCGTAAATGCCGGCGGTTATTTTGGGGTATACGACGGCGGCGAAACGAACCGCGCTGTCGTCAACGCCAAAGGGGCGTTCTACGTCGAAGACGGCGGCGTCGCGAATGACACCGTTGTGAGCGGCTATTATGACGAGGAGTATGGAGATTGGGAGCGCGGCGGAGTGTACGTCGAAGGCGGCGGCACGGCAAATACGATCTCCGTAAACGCCGGCGGCGAACTGTACGTCGAATACGGCGGCAGCGCCGGCGATGTGACCATCTCCGCGGGAGGCATCCTCGACGGCTTCGGTTGGAGTGAGGATCGCCATTTCGACAGCATCGAAGACGGCATTGTCCAAGTCGCCGACGGCGTGTCCATCGAAGATAGAGATATGACCGTATCCTCCGGCGGCGTCGCGAACGACACCACCGTGTACGGCTATGACTATTATGAAGACGGATACCGCGGTCATCTGTATATCGAAGATGGCGGCGTCGCGAACAACACGGCTTTGGCTGGCGGTTGTCTTTATGTCGAAGACGGCGGCGTCGCCAACGACACCACTTTGCTTGGCGGTTATCACTGGGACGAATATGATGACGCTATGACCGTATCTTCCGGCGGCGTCGCGAACGGCATAACCGTGAACGGCGGTCAAGTCTACATCAAAGACGGCGGCGTCGCGAACGCAATCACCGTGAACGCGGGCGGCTGCCTGTACGGCTATGGTGAAGCGACGGAAGTCACGGAAAACGGCGGATATGTGGATGACGAGGATTTGGACGTGACTTTCGTCGCCAACACTTTCAGCGATGTGGTGCTGGAGGGCGCTTCCGCCACCGTGCACTCCGGAACGATCGCGAACAGCACCGTTCTGACCCTCGGTCGTGATTATGAAGGCGAGGTATGCGGAGGCAGGCTTTACGTCTACGACGGCGGCATCGCCAACGGAACTGTCGTGTCCGGAGGTTATGAAGTCGAAGTAGACGAAGACGGGTACTATGGAGAAGGCTACTCGTGGACAGGTAAACTCCGCGTCTACTCCGGCGGCGTCGCGAACGACACCACCGTGACTGGCGGTTATCGCTGGTCAGAGGAGTACGCCATGACCGTCTATGAAGGCGGCGTGGCGAATGGAACCACTTTGGACGGCGGTTACCTATTGGTCGAAGACGAAGGTACGGTGAACGACACCACCGTGAACGCCGGCGGCGAAGTCTACGTCGAAAATGGCGGCGTCGCGAACGCGATCACCGTGAACGCGGGCGGCTGCCTGTACGGCTATGGTGAAGCGACGGAAGTCACGGAAAACGGCGGATATGTGGATGACGAGCTGGAAGTGACTTTCGTCGCCAACACTTTCAGCGATGTGGTATTGGAGGGGACCAAAGCCACCGTGCACTCCGGAACGATCGCGAACGGAACCATCCTGGACCGCGGCAGTGGTGTGGGTGAAGAAGACGGTATCCGCGGGGGCAGGCTTTACGTCTACGACGGCGGCATCGCGAACGGAACTGTCGTATCCGGAGGTTATGAAGAGAGATTCGATGAAGATGACGATTACCATTATAAAGACTGGTGGTCGGGCGAACTCCGCGTCTATTCGGGCGGCGTCGCGAACGGCACCACTTTAAGCGGCGCTTTTGGAAACGCCGAAGAGGGTGAGGGCGTACTTTACGTCGAAGACGGCGGCGTAGCGAACGACACCACCGTAAACGCGGGCGGATATATGGAGGTCGACGGCGTGGCGAACACGATCACCGTGAACGCGGGCGGCAAATTGTACTGCTGGGGCGAAGCGACGGATGTCACGGAAAACGGCGGATATGTGAAATGTTACGGGGACGTCACCTTCACCGCCAATACTTTCAGCGACGTGGTGCTGGCGGGAACCGCCGCCACCGTGCACTCCGGAACGATCGCGAACAACACCACCGTGTGCGGTCTTTACGATGCCGAAGAAGATTACTGGGAGGAGTATGGCGAGCTCTACGTCTTTGACGGCGGCGTGGCAAGCAACACCACCGTGGATGCCGGCGGCGAACTGCACGTCGATGAAGGCGGCAAACTCACCGGCACGCTGACCATCGCCGAAGATGCTTATGTTTACATGGATCCATACAGCTTCCTGGATTTCGACATCTCGGTCGTTTCTCCCGACAACGCGGCACTGCTCAACGACTGGTCGCTGCTCGGCAGCACTCCGGAGTATACGATCACGACGTCGATGACGCAGGCTGCCGGCGTCTACGCCCTTGCCGGCGGCGCGGAGGATTTCTACGATTGCATCACGGTCAACACCACCGACGGAACGGAGCTCGGCGAACTCGAAGTCGACGGCGACGAGTTGATCACCGAAAAGTACATCTACGCTCTCGGGATCGCGGAGGGGACGCTGTCGCTGACCGTGCGGTTCACGGATACCGAGCCGCCCGTCAAGCCGACCGCCGCCGCCGACATCACGACCGCGACGAATAAGGACATCACGATCACGGCGACGTTCAGCGACGATTCGGTCGTCAAGGAATATTCGCTCGACGGCGAAACGTGGAGCGCCTACACGACCGGCACGGTGTTCAAAGAAAACGGAACGATTTATTTCCGCGCCGCCGACGAAGCGGGCAACGTCTCCGAAGTCACGGAATTCGTCATCTCGAACATCGACAGGATTCCGCCCGCCAAACCGACCGCCACGGCGGACGTCACCGCTCCGACCAATCAGTGCATTACCGTCACGGCGGCGTTCTCGGAGGACAGTACCGTAAAACAGTACAGTCTCGACAACCTGACTTGGCAGACGTATACGGCGGGGGTCACGGTCTGCGAGAACGGCACGGTCTACTTCCGCGCCGCCGACGAAGCGGGCAACGTCTCCGAGGTCACCGAGTACGAAGTCGCCAACATCGACACCGTCGCTCCGGATGCTCCGGTTGCCGCCGCGAATATCACCGCCAAGACGACGGGAAAAGTCACCGTCACGGCGACGTTCAGCGCCGACAGTGCGCAGAAGCAGTACTCCACCGACCAGAAGACGTGGCAAGCCTACACTTCCGGCGTGGTGTTCACGGAGAACGGCACTGTCTACTTCCGCGGTACCGACGAAGCGGGGAATATCTCCGACGTGACGAGCTATACGGTGTCGAACATCATCGCTGACACTTTCACGACCGAAAGCACGGTCGCTCCGGGTGCGGAAGCGGCGTTCACCCCGAAGTTGGAGGCGGCGGGGCTGTACACCGTCAACGGCACCTTCAAGGGCGCCAAGGGCAGCGTGACCGTCGTGGACAAGACCGGCAAGAAGGTCGGTTCCGGGTCGGTCAAAAACGGCTTTATCACTTTCAAGAACGCGCTGCTGCTCGACAACTCGAACACCTACAAGGTGGTCGTGAAAAATACCGACAAGAAGGGCGGAACGTCCGCCTACACGGTGGAACTCAAGGCAAAGGAGCTGTTCCTCAAGGGCGACACAACCGACAACACGCTCAAGGGCGCCAGGACGCTCGCGGCGGGAACCACCGCGAACGACTGGGTCGGCTACGGCGACGCGGTCGACTATTACAAACTCGGCGTCGCCGCGGCGGGCGGCATCTACGACCTCAGCCTCTCCGGCGTCAAGAACAACGTGAAGCTCACCGTCTACTCCAAGAGCGGGGCTAAAGTCAAGACCGTCACCGCCTCGGCGGCGAAGCCGAATATCCCGCTTGCCGGACTCTGCCTCGACAGCGGCAGCTACGCCGTGATCGAAGCCCCGAAGGCGGCGAAGGCGCAGAACAGCGACTACGCGTTGAAACTCACGGAAAAGGCGACCTTCAACTGGAAGAACAACGACTGGAACGGCGCCACTGTGCTGACGACAGCGGACGCGCCCTTCGCGGGTGCTCTGACCAAGGCGGCGGGCGGCGACGTCGTGGATTACTGCGACGTTTCCGCGCTCTCCAATCTGTCTTTCAAGACTACGGCGGGCAAGGTCAAGGTCTCGTTCTACGACAAGAACAAGCAGGCGGTCAAGGTCGCAATCAAGGCGGGCGGCAAGGACAAGACCGCCGCGGCAGTGTCCCTCACGTCTGGCAAGACCGACAACTTCACGATCGGCACGCTGCCGGGTTCCGTGAAGTACCTGAAGATCGAGGCGAGTGGAAAGACGCTCAACAGCTACTCGATCGGCAAGCTCGCGTAAGGCGTCGCTCACCCGGGCTGAAACATTACTCCGGGTACGGCATCGTTTCTGCCGTACCCGGAGTTTTTTATTGCCGCCGTGGTCGGCGTTTCGCTCACTTGGCGGTGTAGCCGCCGTCGACCGGAATGTTGGTGCCGGTCAAATAACTTGATGCGTCGGAGGCGAGAAAGACGATCACGCCCTTCAGATCCTCCTGGCTTGCAAGACGCCCCAGCTGGGTGCGGGCGCTGTAATTTTTGACGAACGCCTCGGGCAGATGCGGTTCCATCAGTCCGCCGGGGTGGATCGCGTTCACGCGCACGTTGTACTCGCCCAGTACGCTCGCCGCCCACCGCGTGAAGTTCGCAAGTCCCCCCTTTTCGTAGAAATAGATCGGACAGGGGTTCCCCCGCATGTCGGTCCCTTCGTAGTTGGCGAACTCCGGACCCACGAGCCCCATGAACGAGCCGATGTTGATGATCGACCCGGAGCGCTGTTTTTTCATCACCTCCCCCACCGCGGCGGTGAGGTAGAACGTCCCCGAGGCGTTGACGTGCAAACTGGCGTCGTAGCTGTCGAGCGGCTTTTTCCAGCCGCCGCCGCAGCCGCAGCGGGTCACGGAGTTGTTCACGAGCACGTCGATGCGCCCCGTTTGTTTCATGATCTCCGCGACGAGCCGGTCGCATGACGCCGTGTCGCCGAGGTCGAGCTGCGCGGCGCGCACATCGAGTTTTTCCGCGCGGAAAGTTGCGGCGGTCTCTTCGAGTTTTTCCAAGTTCCGCGACGCGATGAAGACCGTCGCCCCCGCCTCGGCGAGCGCGGCGACGATCTGTTTGCCGTAGCGTCCCGCGCCGCCCGTGACGATCGCGGTGCGCCCGTTGAGCCGGAATGAATCGATTACGTTCATAATTCGCCTCGGTTATCACCAGATTTTTATTTCCCTGCCGCCTTGTTCGCGGCTTTCGATGCCGGCGATCACGAGTTTCATCAGCTCCACCGTCTCCTGCCACGGGTACGGGCGCACGCCGGTCTTGAGGAAGTCGACGAACGCGACCAGCTGGTTTCTGAAACTCGAATAGCTGTCTCTCGCCTTGAGCTCCACGTTACCGCCCGTCCCGGCGAGCACCATGCTCGGCACGCCGCAGTCGTATATTCCCGTGAGCACCACGTCGATGCCGCGCCGATGCTTGAGATGCACGACGTTGCGCTTGAAGTTTCCGGTGTTGACGACGCTCTCGAAGCCGGGACCGACGATCGGGTAGACCGCCTCCAAACTGTGGATGCCGTAGGTCTCCCACTTTTTCGGCATGCCGTACATGACCAGACGCAACTCGCCCAGCTCGCGGGTGTTGCCGCCGTGGTAGGGCTTGAACTCCTTGCAGAAGCGCATCGAACTCGACGACATCAGCGGGTAGCCGCTCTCAAAAAGCCGGGTGAAATACTCCAAGTCGGCGCGGTTGTCGCAGAGCGGTTTGTCGATGAAGAGCGGCAGTCCCGCCTCGATGAATGGTTTTGCCCTCCGGATATGCTCGCTGCCGATGTCGGTGGCGATGATCACCGCGTCCACCTTGCCGATCATATCTTCGGGCCGGTCCACCACATGCGGGATCAGCGACAATTTCGCCACATGCTCGGCGTCGGCGCGGTTGTCGCAGCAGATGTATTCCATGTGCGCGCCCGGAATGCCCATCGTGTCGTAATCCTCTTTGGCGAGGTAGACCGGGATCACCGGGAACGGGCACTCGCGCGGCATCGCCTCGCGGTCGAATTTATTGAACATCGCGCTCCAGCTGTACGGGTGCCCGTTGCCCTCGGTCATGCCGATGACGCCGAGCCGGATGCGGTCGGTATCGGAAACAAGTTTCATGATTATCTGGTAATGTCCCAATTTTTGTTAAACTCATATGCTTGGGAGCATAGGAGCATTTTTCGAGTGACGGATAAACATATCATGGCACTTGTGATTTGTCAAATAAGCCGAGGACGGTTTCTGCAATCGGCGGATGCAGCGTGAGGCACAGGTCGCGTTTTGCGACGAGTACGGGACGGGAGTGTACTATCGTACTCGATCCGCCTTCGCCACAGTTTCGGCGTGACAAGCCGCCCCGGCACAGGAGCAAGGCGCGAGATTGACCGCGATGCACCGCCGCCGTTTCGATTTTTCACAGCAAATGGGACGATAATGATTATTTTCTCCTCGCTATGGCTGTATTAATATAGCCCCGGTTTTTCCGCGCCGCAACCGAAATATCGCCGCGGCAAATGCGGAAGCCATTTAAAAACTTGCAATACCATGTTATGTTATATTCCATGATGAACGAAAGCACTTTGAAAAAACTTCTCGCCGAGATCCCCCGGCACCCGGTCGGGGTGCTCGGCGATTTTTGCGTGGACGCCTACTGGGAGCTGCGCCCCGAACTCGGCGAGCGTTCCATCGAGACCGGGATCGTCACCACTCCGGTCGCCTCCGCGCGCTACTCGCCCGGCGGGGCGGGCAACGTCGCCGCCAATCTGCGCGGACTCGGCGCGCGGCGGATATTCTGCTTCGGCGCGGTCGGCGACGACCCCTTCGGGCACTGGCTGAGCGGCGCGTTGTTCCCGGAAAGCGGGGACGCCGGGGACCGCCTGCTCCGCGTCGGACGGGCGCAATACCACACGCCAGTGTACTGCAAACCGCTCCTGGACGGGCGCGAGCAGTCGCGCTTCGACCTCGGCGGCGAACCAATCGACGACAGCGAGGCAGGACAACTGCTCGAGAGCTTGGAAACCGCGCTGCCGCAGCTGGAGGTGCTGATCGTCAACCAGCAGCTGCACCACGGGATCCACACCGACACCTTCCGCCGGGAATTCGCCGCGCTGCTGGCGCGCACGCCGCGCCCGCCTCTGGTCGTCTTCGACGGGCGGGAGCATTTGGACGCTTATCGGGGAGTCATCCTCAAGATCAACTCGACCGCCGCTTCCCAGCTCGCCTTCGGGCATCCGGAGGCGCCGCCGGAACGATCCGGCGCCGCTGTCGCGCAACGCACCGGAAACGAGGTGGTCGTCACCGACGGCGAAAACGGCTGCTTCGTCTTCGCGCGCGGGGAAACGACCTTCATCCCCGCGATCCGCCTCCCCGGACCGGTCGACACGGTGGGGGCGGGCGACAGTTTCAGCGCCGGCTTCGCGCTGGCGCTGGCAAGCGGGTTCCCGATGACGGCGGCGGCGGAGTTCGGCAATCTCTGCGCCGCGGTGACGATCCGCAAACTGGCGCAGACGGGAACCCCTTCCCCCGAAGAAATCACGGCTCTCTTCGCCGAAAGCCTTGCCGCACGCTCCCGATAGCCGCCCCGACCGGGGCTGCGAACCTGCCGGAAAAAGATTTTTCGACGGTTTGTGCCACACTTGAGCTTGGATCAGCAAAAATCCGGCGACGGGATATAAAACTCTTGATGTGCTGGGAGCGGGGGGCGTTTCGCCGCCGTACCCGAAAAACCCCTGCGAGCCGAACGTCGGCTTCGAGATAATGGATGGCGTCCCGTTGGCGACTTTGTTTGCGGTATGCTTTGCGTTTACCGAGAATCCGATCTAGCGGGGTGCGGACATGCCGGTGTGCAGTATGCAAATGGTTTCCACGAAAAGTTGCAGTGCAGCGGCGATTTGCCGCCCCGTGACCCCGGCTTCTCTTCTTTTCTCAGTCGATGTATTCGATCTTCCGGATGACGATCCGGCCGTAGTTCTCGTTGGGGTTGCCGACTTCGTCGAGCGACGGGACCCGCTCGAGAGTGACCAGCGCCTTGACTTCGCCGGTGATCTCGTCGTAGTAGGTGTTGTTTTCCCAATCATCGGGATCGCTGATGAAATCGAAGCGCCCGAGCTGACAATCCAAATCGGTCGCCGCTCCGTTGTGGAGCTTGCTGATGGAGACATTCGCGCCGATTCCGCCGACGTCGCGGATGGTCTGGGCGACGACGATTACCTTGAAGACGTTGGGCGGAGTTTCCTCATCGACCGCGAGCAGATTGATCGTCTTGCCGATCAGCTCCTCCTGCAGCGCGTCGTTGGTGTTCTGCGCCAAGCTGAAGGTAAAGTTACCGGTATCCACCCCGTACTTGGTGTTCAGGAACTGCGAACGCAGTTTCAAATCGGTAATGCCGTCCACCGCGGCGACGAACTCGTCCGCGACATCCGAAGTGACCTCCGCGCCCCCCTGCTGCGACGGCGAATCAAGCTTGGTCTCCTCATAGAACTGCTTCATCGTCTGACCGACGCGGACGCCGTCGAAGAGCATCTTGACGATATCCTTGTTGTAGGATTCTTCGACGCCGTTGGTGGTGATCACGGAATTCCGCAGCTGTTTCAGCGGCACTTTGCCCATCGTGCGGCACCGCGGCGTCATTTTGGTGAACTCGAGGATCGCGCCGTCGCCGTTCTCGTAGGCGGTGCCGCTGTCAGTCCAGTTGGGGTAGGTGTTCTTGATGCTGCCGATGACGATATCCGTCGCGCTGCCGAAGCCGCCAGCCGACTTGAGGTTCAAGGTCTGCCACTCGCGAGCGCGGTGGATCAGCCCGAGTTCCCACGGGCTGACCATCGGCGCGTTGCGGATGTACGCGGTCGAAACATGCTGCCCGGCACTTCCGCCTTGCCACGCCGGGTCGGTCGCGGTTTCGACGTCGATGAGATCGGCATTACACGCTTCCGCCGTACCGTCCGCTTTCACATACTGCGGCGCGTGGGGATCGGCGTAACGGTTCTTCAACCCCGCCGTGACGCTGCCGGAGCCGATCGTCATAGAGGGAATGGTCTTGTTGCCGTCCGTCTCGATTTTGACCAGCGTGGGGTGCAGATTCCAGTCGGAGGTCGCCGGGGTGCCGAACTTCGGGTTCAGGTTCTGGCGGGGGTCGCGCACCTCGATGCCGCCGACGAAAAGCGCTCCCGCGAACGTATGAACGCCCCCGGAGACCGACCACCCGCTTAAAACTATCGCGGAACCGGACGACAGCGACAGCGTCATATCTCCGGCATCTTCCATACGCACATAATCCACATTCCCGGCGGAGGTGTTCTCCAACCGCAAATTGTAAAAGCCCACCTGCGGGTTGTTGTCGGGCTTGATCCGACATTCGATACTGGACAGCCTGATCGAAGTGACGGTCGCACCGGAGGGAACGGCATTCCGGATCTTGTCGGTGAAGATGCTCGCATCCGGCTGACTGATCGAAGTCGATCCGATAACATCCAGCGCCACGCTGCCATAAGAGTAGCTGTCGCTCTCGGACGGTCTGCTGAAAGAATTTATCACCTTTGCCGCGGGTGAAGCCGGAGCGTAATTCACCGTCGCGACCGCGTCGTCGGCGTAATCGACGGTGACCTCGATACTTCCCGTCCCCGGAGGGTCGTCCGAGGTGTTGTATCCGACCTCGAAGACCGCCTTGATGCCGATGTCGAAGGCAAGTTTCTTCAATCCGAGCTGCAGTTTGTAATTAGCCGGCTTGAGCAGATTGTCCGGATCGGTGTCGGGGTCGTACATATTCACCAATTCAGCGATCGCCGTCGGGGTTAGCGATTCCATGGAGAAGGAGAACGACGACAAGGAATTCGCATTGGGGCATTTGACCTTGAAATCGCTGAGTTTCAGCGCGATCTCGTTGATGTATAGCGTCCGCTCGTTACCGGTGTATCTCGGGAACTTGGTGTCGTCGGTGATGCTCCAAGTCGTTGCCGGAATATCGCTGGTGGGAATGGAGTCCGAATCGCAGTAGTCGTTCAGATTGGCGGCGATCTGCTTGCGCAGCAGCTCCAGCGACGAAAAGCTGTGCGGCTCGTTGCCGATGCGCTTCAGGAACGGCAGCCCGGCGGCGTCGAGTTTGGTGTCGTCGGTATCGTTTTCCTGATAGGGCACCGCGTCGTCGGCAAGCGCATCCACCGCATCGGAGGAGTTCTTCTTGCCGTCCATTTCGGTTTTCGCCCAACCGTGAGCGTCGGCGGCGGGACGCAGGAAACGGTCGTACCAGTTGTCCTTGCCGGATCCGTTCGGGTCGGTCAGATAGCGGTCGCCGAGGTTGAAGCGGTTGTAGTAGATGGTGCTGGTACCGCTTCCGCCGGTGATTTCCACGGGGAACGCATCCTTGATGAGTGTGCTTCGCCCCTCGGAAAACCAGTATTCCACCCACTTTTTCTTTCTGGCGGTGGCGACGCGGTCACTGTCGTTGTCGCCGGGGAAAAAGCTGCTGTAAGTGTTGTACAACACATCATAAGTGGCGGGGAGTTTGTTCTTGTCGGCTTCGCTCGACCAGTTTTCAAGCGTGGTGGTGCGGTTCAGATTCAGCTCGTCGATATCCCGTCCCCAACGGTAGTTATAGGGGATGACATCGCGGTTGTTTTCGAGCTTCGCCCCGCCGGTGACGCCGTAAAGGCTCAACCACCGGGACTGCTTCGGCAGCACCTGAAAGGCGACGCGACCGATGATCTTGCGCCCCGTACCGACGGAGGAGGGAGAATCGTAGAAGTATATCCACTTGGCGTCGTTGTCGGCGGCGTTGTAGTCGACCCCGCCCGCCGCATAATTGAGTTTCGACTCGGCAGCGTTCGCCGCGGAACCGCTTTTGAGCTGGTCGTCGAGAGCGCCGGTAGCGGCAGTCCCGTTATTGTTGTACGACACCTGACCGTAACTGCGGACGGCGTCGTAACTGGGGACGGCGTCGATCGTCTCGGCGTTGACGATCGCCTGATCGTCGTAAAGCATGATGCACAGCGCGGCGCGCGCCGCCGCGGAGCGGGCGAGCATCCGTGCCTGCACCCGGGTGCCGTTGTTGGCGGCGAGCTTCTGCGACAACAGCGAGGTCGTGACGAAACCCAGCCCGAGCACGAGCAGCATGGCGAGAAAACCGAGGGCGAAGAGCAGCGCCATACCCTCTTCGCGGCAATTTGCGGATTTGGATTTCATATCGGTGATCCCCAGTATTTGGATTTTTCCGTCCGTCAACTATTCGTCCAGCGCCCAGCGGTTGCCGATGAAGACGTTGCGGCTGAACGTACGCTGGTGCTGAATGAGGAAGTCGCTTTTTTTCTTTTGTTCCGACTCGCTGGTGTCGGGAAGGTTCGACCACTTTTCATAGCTGTCGGCGTCGAGTACGGTCATCTGGATCGTCAGCATGTACGGCGGCGTGTCGATGTCGCCCAGATTGGTGGTGACTTTGGTCAAAGTGCGACTGTCGGTCGGCGTGGTGGAGCCGGTCAGATTGTAAGCGGAAATATTGAACGACACGACGTTTTCCGCGATGACCTGACAATATGCGAATTGCGCGTTGCCGGAGTGGTTCTTGAAATCCGTGACCAGCGAACTGAAATATCCCCGCAAGGTACCCAACTTGGCGTTGCGATTGGAGTCGTAAGGCGGGAACAGCGCGTAAAAATTATCGGCGTTGTTGCTGTCCGCGTAAACCACCATCAGCAGCTTCCCGCGCAGCTGGGCATCGGAACTGGCGCCCCGCCGGAACGATATGAAGCGGCAGTCGTTGTCCGTCTTGGGCAGATTTCGCGAAGTCTTGGTGAGGAAGATGATGCTGCTCGAAGGATTCCCGTCGGTCGTATCGGTGGCGCTGGAATCGATCGAGAACAAATAATTCTGCGTCGGCGCCGCTTCGTATTCATTGGAAGCATTAAGCGCCTCGCCGTACGAGAACTGGATGCCGTCCAACAGCTCCGCCATAAGTTCCATCGCCACGCGACCGTCGGCGTAGACGTTGCTGCGCTTCTCGTTGACGACCCAAAGGCGCTGCGCTCCGCTGAAGAGCTGGAGCATCAGCATCACGAGGAGCACCAACAGCCCCATCGCCACCAGAAGTTCGATCAACGTAAAGTATTTTATGCATTTCTTCATGATCTGTCGCTCCTAGGGCGTCGGCGTTGACGTCGGCGGGTACGGTATGAAGTTTTCGTTGAAGAGTTCCAGGCGGAAGATACGCTTTTCGCGCTTCGACCACGGGGCGTCGACCGGCCAGCTGAATTCGACGATCAGCGTTTTGTAACACTTGCTCAGCAGATCGCCGGCGCCGACGTTGAGCCGGGTATTGGCAGGCTGGGCGGCGACGGCGGGATCGCTCGGACGCGAATAGTTCGTCAACTGGCGCTGCCCGTCGACGTCTCCGGCGGCGGAATCTCCCGCCACCGGGTAATACTGCTCGTTGAGCGTCGCGGTATCCAGCCCCACCCGGATCATCGCCTCGAAATCCACCGCGCGGTCGGCGGCGGCAACGCCCGAACCTTCGATGTCGGAGTACTGCCGGTAAAGGTAGCAGGTGCGGGTGCCGATCACTTTGCTCCGCAGACCGTCCATGCCGGCGACGGCAGTGAAGCCATCGTCGCCGATTTGAACGTCGTCGTCGCCCGGTTCGGCGACGAACTCGTCGATCGAAAGATTGTTGACCGCTCCTTCGGCGGTCCAGTTGGCGGGAACGGTCAGTTCGCTCTGCAGATACGCCATCACCTGCTCGGCGACGTTGGCGAGGTTGTTGTCGGCGACGCTGCTCTTGCCCGCCTCGAGCCCGATCGGGAACAGCACCAGCACGCTGGAAAGCCCGATCGCGAGGATCACCAGCGCCAGCGCGATCTCGATCATGTTGAAGCGAAATACGGTATGCCTATTCATATTCCACCCGACCGGTGAGATTGTTGACTTTCAGAATAAAATAGTTGGCGGTGCGACCGCTCGTAGTGCCGCCGCTCGGATAATTTATCACGCCGCCGTTGATCTCCGCCTCGGATACGAGCAGATGCAGATTCGCGCCGACGAGCGTTCCTCCGTAAGGGGAGAATATGATCGCGCAGTTGTTGCCGGCGCTGATGCTGGTGCCGCTGTCGTTTACAAGCGACGCCAACGGGGAGAAAAGTGTCGTGGTCGTCGTGGTGTCGCCTTCCGTTTCGGTCTTGGTGACGCCTTCCAAAACGTTGGCGGCAGCGGTAGTGCAGCCGGTCACATAGCCGCCGGACGGGGTGAATTCGGAGTTGTCCACCCTCGCCAGAATCGCCCCCGACGGGGCGTTGCGCCATGCGGGATCCACCCAGCGTTTGAAGGTAAAACCGCCGCCCGCCGCCCGGGTGACGTAAGCGAGGCGGAAGCCGCCCAGCCGGTAGCGCTGCAGTTCGCTGCTGACGTCGGCATTGGCGCCGTTCGGGAATATGACCGCCACATAGCGGCGTTCGCTCGCGGCGCGCAGCTGCGCCTGCTCGAGCCCGAGTTTGATGTTCCGCGCGCACTCCTCGACCTTGTTGCCGCGCGCCATCCGGTAGAGCGCCGGCATTCCGAGCGCCATCAAGAGACTCATCAGCGCCACCACGACCAACAGCTCGATCAGCGTGAAGCCGCGACGGTATATGTGAAAAACATTCATTTTTGCACCTTCCCCCACTATTTCCAATACTATAAGACGCGCGGGGGCGTTTGTCAAATCGCCGCGACCAAAAAAATCACTCTTTCCACTTTTTTTCCCGCCCGGCTTCGCGGCGGGAGCGGAAGAATTTTTGCAGCAATTCGCGGGACTTGTCGGCGAGCACCCCCCCCGCGACTTCGGGACGCCACAGCAGCGTCGCGCACCCGGGGATGTCCAGCGCCCCGCCGCAGCCGCCGCCAGCGGGATCGGGGACGCCGTAGACGATCCGCCGCACCCGGCAGTTGACCAGCATCCCCGCGCACATCGGGCACGGCTCCTTGGTGACGTAAAGGTCGACGTCGCTCATCCGCCAGTCGCGCAGATCGCGTTCGACCTGCCGGATCGCTTCGAACTCCGCGTGGGCGCTCACCGTGTGCAGCTCCTCGACCCGGTTGCGCCCCGCGCCGACGATCCGCCCGTCGCGGACCGCCACCGCGCCGACCGGGACTTCGCCCAGCCGCGCCGCCTCCTCCGCCAGCTTCAGCGCCTCGCGCATGAAGCGCGCGTCATCCTCAGCGGAAGGCGTCATTTCTCGTCGATCTTGACCCGCAACACCAACGTCTGGTAGGTGTAGAAAGTCAGCCGGACATAGTGCCCGTTGTAGGGATAGTAGAAGATCACCGTGCGGTCCGGCTGGTCGGGCGTGTCGATCAGCGCGTCGCCGTGGTAAAAGATCGTGTTCAGCGTTTTGAGTTCGCGAGCCAGGGAGAAGTCGACCTTGGTGATCAGCTCCTTCGCCGCCTCGTACTTTTCCTTGCTGTTGGGTTTCAGGTTCGGGTCCTGAAGCACCTTGATGAGATCGCCGTACAGAAGCGGGACCTCCAGATCCTCGGCGGGGAGTTTTTCCTCCGTCGCACAGCCGCCGGTCAGCGCCAGAACCAGCGCAAGCGTGAAACACACGACCAGACCGCGGACGACGGACCACCTGAAAACTGCAGACGGGAATACGCTCATGATCATACGCCCTCCCCTCGGGGTGAGATGTCAAAAAAAAAATGGAGCGGGTGACCGGAGTCGAACCGGCGTCGCCAGCTTGGGAAGCTGGAGCATGACCGTTTTGCTACACCCGCGTCTCCGGTAATAATATACCTCGGCAACTCCGCCAATTCAAGCCGCCCCGGAACAAAAATCTTACCGGGCGATTTCGGACTGGAGTTTCAGGGCGTCGCTCAAGTTCCCCATCAGGATCGCGCCGCACAGCCTGCCGGTTGCGTCGTAAAAGAGTTTGCGGTAGTTCGCGGCGTCGCCGCCGCCCTCGCCCGCGCCCGAAACGTCTCCCGCCGAAAAGATCTTGAGACCGAAGACCGCCAGCCGCACCGGCGTCGCTTCGGGCGCGAAGACCGCGCTCCCGCCCGCCGCGTTGGTTCCCGCCGTCTTCCCCATCGCGCGGGCGGTGTTGTAAAGTCCGCAGCCCTGACCGTTGCACTCGGCGGCGTCGCCCGCGGCGTAAATACCGTCAAAGCCCGGAACCCGCATCGCTTCGTCCACCGTGATGCCGCGACCGCAGGGGAGCCCCGCTTCGGCGGCGAGTTTCGTATTCGCGCGCACCCCGGCGGAAACGCAGCACAGATCGGCTTCGACCGCCGTACCGTCGCTCAAAGCTAGTTTGCCGCCGTCCCAGCCGACTGCGGAAACGCCAAAGCACAAGCCGAGGTTCGGCACGTTTTTGAGATACTCCATCACCGCCCTGCCCGCTTCGGCGTCCAGATTGCGCGGCAGTATCACGGGGGCGCCCTCGACCACCGTGACCTCCACGCCGCACTCGAGCAGCGATGCCGCAAGCTCCAGCCCCAGCACGCCGCCCCCGAGCACCGCGGCTTTGCGGCACGCCCCACCCGCAAGGCGGGCGCGCAGTTTTTCCAAGTCGGAGTAGTCGCGGAGCACCGCGACACCCGCGCCGTCGAATCCCGGCACCGGCGGCACGAAAGGTCGCGCGCCGGTCGCGAGCACCAGTTGGTCGAAGGACTCGTCCCCGCCGTCCGCCAGTTCGAGCGTGCGCTCCGCGACGTTCAGAGCCGCGACTTCGGTGCCGAGGCGCAGAACGATCCCCTCCTGCGCGTAAAAAGCCGCGTCCTTGATTAGAAAACGGGATTCGTCCAGCTCGTGCGCCACCATCCCCGACAGCGCGGGACGGCGGTACGGCGGCACCGCCTCGCGCGAATAAAGGGTTATTTCCGCCGCCGCATCCTGCCTCCGCGCCGCCGTCGCCGCCTCAAACGCGGCGACTCCGCCGCCCACGATCGCGATCTTCATTTCGCCTTCTCCGGTTTTTCGTTTGCCCCGCCGCTCCGGGGCAAAAACAGCACGAAGGTGCTGCCTTCGCCGAGAGCGCTCGACAACTGTATCCACCCCCGGTGGTTGCTGATCGTACCGTATGCCATCGCCAGCCCCATGCCGGTGCCGGAACCGATCGGCTTGGTCGTGAAGAACGGCTCGAAGACACGTTTCCGCGTCTCGGCATCCATGCCGCAGCCCGAGTCGGCGACCGCGATGAAAACGTACTCGCCGGAGCGTTTGAAGTCCGGCGGCGGCGCGGAGGTCAGCGGAGAATCCGCCTCGGCGCCGTAGGAAAGTTCGAGCCTGCGGGGACGCTCCGGCGGATTGCCGCTCATGGCGTCGAGCGCGTTCAGCGTGATGTTGAGCAGCACCTGGTGGATCTGCACCCGGTCGGCGGATATGGAAAAATCGCCGTCGGGAAAATCGAACGAAGTATCCACCCCCTGCAGCTTCTGGGGACCGATCAGCTCCATCAGGTCGTCGAGCAGCGCGCGAAGCGAAAGTCTTTCGACTTTGTAGCGCCCCTTGCGGGCGAAGCCCAGAAGTTCGCTCGTGAGTTTGCCCGCCTGTTCGGCGATGGCGGCGATCTTGTCGAGGTGCCGTGCCTGTTCCTCGTTTTCGGGCGGGTGCATCAGATTGATGACGTCGACGTGACCGAGGATCGCGTGGATGTAGTTGTTGAAGTCGTGCGCGACGCCGCCCGCGAGGATGCCCAAAGACTCCAGCCGCTGCGAGTGCAGCAATTGTTCGGCGAGCTCCGCCTTTTCGCGGGCGAGCCGGGTCTCCTCGGTCACGTCGCGGCAGATCACCGAGCGATAGCGGTGCTTGTGGATCACCAGCGACGAGAGCGAGCCCGAGAGCAGCCGCTCCCGCTTGGTGCCGGCGTCGACCACCGCGGAGAACTTCACCGACGCCGCGTCGGGGATGTCGAGATCGCACTCCGGCGGTTCCGTTATCGTCAGAAGATCGGTCAGCTTCAACCCGAAGAGCGCCGTCGCCTTGCCGCGCCCGAACAACCCGGCGGCGACACTGTTCGCGTCGGATATCCGCCCCGAATCGTCGATCATCAACACGGCCTCGGCGGCGTTTTCGAGGACCAGCTGATAGCGATTGGTCCAGTCGCGCAGCGTGGATTCCAGCTCCTTGCTCCGCCCGTAGCTGCCGAAGAACGCGAAGAGGATGTCCAGCGGACTGCTGCGCGGCGCCAGCGTCTCCTGCTCCAGCTTGGCGAGGTAGAAGCTCAGCAGCGCCCCCAGCAGCACCGCTCCCGCCAGCCGCACGCAGACGTCGCCCGCAAAAAACGACAGGTCGTAGATCACGCCGATGCGGGTCAGCACCATGAGCGCCAGCCCGATCAGCTGCGAAAAGACCAGCGCGCCGATCACGCAGATCCAGCGCGGGGCGCGCCACCCTTCCAGCCGCGAATAGATGATCGACACGGTGAAGAGTTCGAGCAGCTGCCGGAGCACCGTTTCGTTCATCGCCACGCGCGAGGAGCGCAGCAGCGTCTCCAGCGCCGGAGCCGACAAGCCGCCGATGAACGAGTAGCCCTCCCACGAGCACTGCAGGATCGTGATCTCGCCGACGTAGAAGTAAAGTCCGAAGAGCGCCGTCATACCGACCACAAGGTGCTGGGCGACCAATGTCCCGCGAGCGATGTAGACCAGCAGGAACCCCGCCAGGAGCGGCATGAAGCAGACCAGTTCGCCGATGGAAAAGTTCAGCTCTTCGGCGAGGTTGCCGTGGATGTCGGCGGAAACCAGAAGATAGGTGAAGAATTGCAGAAATCCGAACGCCAGATAGAATGCCGCCCGCCCGATCGACCGCCGCTGCTGAAAGAAGACCAATAGCGCGATGAAGATGAAGGTCATCTCCAGAAGCGAAAGCAGCAGTGCGTGAAAATTGCCCATTTTCTACTCCGGCTTCACTCCGTAAAAATCCCGCACGGCGGCGAGCATGTCATCGGCGACCGCGAAGCCGGCTGCGCGCGCCTTGGGCTCCTGCTCCGCGCCGTACCCCGTCCGCACCAGCACCGACTTGGCGCACCCGGCGTTTTTTCCACACTCGAGGTCGCTCATCCGGTCGCCGAGCATCAGCGACGAATGAACGTCGATGCCGAAACGCTCCGCCGCTTTCAGGATCATCTCGGGCGAAGGCTTGCGGCACGAGCACGCCTCGTCGGGGGCGTGCGGGCAGTAGCGGAATTCGTCGACCTGTTCGCCCGACTGCGCCAGAAGCTCCTGGATCCGGTCGTGGACCGCGTCGACGTCGGATGCCTTGAAATACCCGCGCCCGACACCGGACTGGTTCGAGATGACCACCGCCAGATCGCCGCGGCGGTGAATAAGCCGCAACGCCTCGACCGCGCCGGGGACCAGCGCCACCTGCTCGGGTCTGCTCAAATACGCCACCTGCTCGATGATGACGCCGTCCCGATCCAAAAAGACCGCTTTTTTCATATCTCCTCCGCACCGAATACCCGCCACCGCGGATGCTTCACGGTCAACTCCGCCGCCGCGCGCCGCGCCGAAACGAAATCCGGCATCAGCGCAAAGAGCGTGGGACCGCTGCCGGAAACTTGCGTTCCCAGCGCCCCCAGCTCTCCCAACACCGCGCGGATGTGCGACAAAAGCGGGAACTTCCGCCACAGCGCGGGCGCCAAATCGTTGCGCAAATTGCGCGAAATTTTTTCCAGGTCGCCGGTCGTGAGCGCCGCGACCAGTTCCGAAAGCGAGCCCCGCGGTTCCGGCGCCGGGGATTCGTCGAAGCGCCGGTACGCCCATTTTGAACGCACCGGGAACCCCGGATTCACGAGCACAAGCGGCAGACGCGGCAACCCATCCTGCTGGTATTCGAGCTCGTCGCCGACGCCGCGACCGACCGCCGGGCGCGGATCGAGAAAGAACGGCACGTCCGCACCCAGCTCCGCGGCGAACGCCGCCAGTTTGGTCGCGCCCAACGCTCCGTAATGCGCCTCCAACAGCCGGAGCGTCGCGGCGGCGTCGGCGCTGCCGCCCCCCAGCCCGGCGGCGACCGGAATGCGCTTTTTCACCCGGATGCGCCACGACGGCATCGCTTCCGCCGCGGTTGCATAAAGCTTAGCCGCGCGATAAACCAGATTGTTTTCCGCAGTCGGCAGCGCGGGATCGTCGCACTCGAGTTCGATGCCCGGCGACGCGTCGAACTCCACGGTCACTTCGTCAGCCGGATTTTTAAGCGGCAAAAACAGCGTTTCGAGCGTATGCCAGCCGTCGGGGCGCCGCCCGGTGACGCGCAGAAACAGATTTATCTTGCCGCCGATCCGCATAAGCAAACTAAAATCACTCCAAGTCGTCGGGCGAACACGGTGCGAATTTGAAGCCGTAATGCTCATTGTAGCGGCGTGCTTCGTTTTCGATCGCGACCGCCAGCCGCAGCGCCTTGAGTCCCTCTTCGCCGGGGATGCGCGTGTCGCAGACTTTGCCGGTCGCCTTGGTCCGGTTGACCGCGTCGATGAAATCCTCCAGCTCGGCGGCGAGGGCGTTCTTGTCGTCCAGATTCACGTCCTTGCGCGCGAGCCCGATGCGGTTGCGCTTGATGACCATGCCGAAGTGCCGCCCGTAATCCATCGAGATGTACGAGTTTTCCTGAAAGACCCGGAAGCGCCGCAGCGGCTCCTGGCTGACTCTGCTGGCGGTGAGCGTGGCGCAGCTGCCGTTGACGAACTTGATGCGGGCGTTGACGATGTCCTCGGTTTTGCTCAGCACGGGGATGCCCACCACGTCGAAACGCTCGACCTCGGAGTTCACCATGTGGAGCAGCAGGTCGATGTCGTGGATCATCAAATCGAGCACCACGCTGACCTCGGTGCCGCGGCGCGGCAGACCGGGGCGCGGCGGCGGATACTTGGCGAGGCGGTGCGCCTCGACGAAGCGCGTTTCGTGCGCGTATTTTTCGAGGAAGTCCATCGCCGGGTTGAAGCGTTCGACGTGACCGACGCCGAAGACGCAGTTGTGCTTGCGGGCGGATTCGACCATCGCCTCCGCCTCGGGAACGCTGGCGGCGATCGGTTTTTCGACCAGCACGTGCTTACCCATTTCCAGCAGCGGCAGCGTACTCGAAGCGTGATAGTTCGCGGGCACCGCCACGCTCAGTCCTTCGCAGGCGTCGGCGAGCTCGCGCCAGTCGTGGAAGACCTTGAGCCCGAACTCCGCACCCACCGCCGCGGCGGTCTCGCGCTGGACGTCGTAGATCCCGACGACCTCGGCGTTGGGACTCTGGGCGTACAGCCTGGCGTGATGCCTTCCCAGCGCGCCCACGCCGATCACACCGACCTTCAATTTCGGCATTTTTTCCATGATATACCTGCCCTTGATGATTTCAGTATGCACTTTGGTTTACTGAAATATAGCGTTCCGTCGGGATTTTTTCAAGACGCGCGGCGGCGCGTCACGCTCGGCGGAGTGCCGGAATACGTTTTTTTTGCAGGAAACTTGCCCGCGCGCGGGTTCTTTACTTGGCGAAATCGGTTTTCCCGGATTATATTTATAGCGGACCGGAAAAAACCATACGGACAATTCATCACGGAGGCAGAGATCATGACTGCATCATTGCGTTTCAACCGGGTGCTGCTCAAGCTCAGCGGAGAGGCCCTCAAGGGACAGCGGGAATTCGGCTACGACGCGGCGGCGATCCGCGCGGTGGTCGCCAAGATCAGAAACGTCATCGAACGCGGCGCCGAAGTCGCCATCGTCGTCGGCGCGGGCAACATCTGGCGCGGCAAAATGGGCGGCAAGGACGGCATGGACCGCGTCAACGCCGACAAGATGGGTATGCTGGCGACCGTGATGAACGCGATGGCGCTCCGGGAATTCTTCACCGAAGCCGGAGTCCCGGCGCTGATCCAGTGCGCGATCCCGATGGGCTCCTTCGTGACGGCGTACGACCGCGAACAGGCGATCAAGGCGCTGGAGTCCGGTCAGGTGGTGATCTTCGCTGGCGGCACCGGCAACCCCTTCTTCACGACCGATACCGCCGCCACGCTGCGGGCGCTGGAGACCGAATGCGACGCGGTGCTCAAGGCGACCAAGGTGGACGGCGTCTACTCCGCCGACCCGATGAAGGATCCCGACGCGGTGCGTTACAGCGAACTCAGCTTCGACGAGGCGCTGGAAAAACACCTCTCCGTCATGGACGCCGCCGCATTCTCGCTCTGCCGCGACAACGGACTGCCGGTGATCGTCTTCGACTTCTCGTCGCCGGACACGCTGGAGCGGGTGATCTCGGGCGACAGCTCGGCGGGCACCGTGGTCAGCTGAAACGCCGCCGCACCGAGGAGCTGATTCTGAGATGAACGAAATCCATCCCACCGCCGTGATCGCGCCCGGGGTCAAGCTCGGCGAGCGCGTCCGCATCGGCGCCTACGCGATCATACAGGAGGACTGCGTGATCGGCGACGACTGCTGGATCGACGCCCACGTCAAGATCGGACGCTGGACGACCATCGGTCCGAGGACGCGTATCTACTTCGGCGCGCTGGTCGGCGACGACCCCCAGGACCACCGCTTCAAGGAAGGCACCCGCGCCTATACCCGCATCGGCGCCGACGCGACGATCCGCGAATACGTCACGATCCACCGGTCGCCGTTCCCGGAGGGCGAAACGACCGTCGGCGACGGAACGCTGCTGATGGCGTTCGTCCACGTCGGTCACGACGCGCACATCGGCAACCGCGTGACCGCTGCCAACCACACGTCGTTCAGCGGGCATGTCGTCGTCGGCGACGGAGCAGTGCTGTCGGGGTTCGTGCTTATTCACCAGTTCTGCCGCATCGGCGAAATCGCGATGGTCGGCGGGCGCACCATCATCCGGCAGGACATCCCGCCGTACTGCATGCTCGCCGAAAACGAGCACATCTGCGGTCCCAACGTGGTGGGACTGCGCCGCAACGGCTTCGATTCGGAACAGCGGAGCGTGATCCGGCATATAATCAAGGACTACTTTTTCCGCCGCCTCAACGCCGCCAACGCGCTGGAGAAGATCGAAGAAGAGTACCCCGATTCTCCGGAAGCGCGCAACTTTGTCGAATTCATCCGCCGCACCGAGCGCGGGATCATGCCCGGAGACCCCGCGCTGATCGCGCTGGGCGGCAGTCACCTTCAGGATCACGAAGAGGAAACATTATGAAAGTTTTTCTGCTCAATCTGGCTGTGCTGGGGATGTTCCTCCTCGGCGGGTGCGTCCCCGAGGAACTGATGCTGCGCCGCGACCTCGAGACCGAGACCACGGTCCGCATCGGCGCGGTGCTGCCGCTGACGGGAAGCAACCAGCGCTACGGACTCAAGATGCTCGAAGGTCTGCGCTTCGCGCTGGACGAGATCAACTCGCGGCGCGGTCTGAACGGCAAGACGGTAGAACTCATAACCTTTGACAGCGGCAGCACCACCGACGGCGCCGCCCGCGCGGTGGAATCCGCCGCCGCGCAGAACGTGGTCGCTCTGATCGCCGGTTACGATACCAGCGAAGTTTCCGCGATCCTGCCGCTCGTGGAACCCCTGCGGCTGCCGACGGTCATCCCCATGGCGACCGACGACGAACACGTCGGCTTCAGCCGTTTCGTCTTCCGCAACATCTACACCGACCGCCAGCAGGCGGAAACCCTCGCCGCCTATCTGTGGTACTGGCGCAAGGTCATGAACCTCGGTATTCTTGTCGATATGTCGCCCAAAGAGGAATATTCCCGCAACATCGCTCGCGAAGCGGCGCGTTACTTTTCCCAGCTGGGCGGCAACGTGGTCTGCACCGCCGAGTTCCGGGGCGACGACTACGAAGGCGCCATGCGCCAGGTCATGACCCACGCCCCCCGCGCCATCATTCTGCCGGTCGAGGCTTCGGTCGCGGCAAAGATGATAAAGAAGCTCCGCGAACTCGGTTACAAGGGGATCATCTGCGGTCCCGACAGCTGGGACAGCGAGGCGCTGATCCTCGGTCTGGCGGGGCTCGAGGTCCCCGGCGACTGCGTCTACATGGGGCTGTTTTCGACCGACAGCAAACGCCGTGAGTTCCGCGAATTTTACCGCGACTTCACCGCCAAGCGCTTCCATACCCCCGGCAGCAGCGAGATCCAGAGTTACGACGCGCTCAAACTGCTGATGATCGGACTGGGCGACGCCGAGAATGTCATCCAGTTCGGCAAAAACTGGGAGTCCATCCGCCATCACGGCGGAGCCGCCGCCGTCTACACCATGCTTCGCGGCGGGGACATCGACCGCACCATGTACATCAAGGCGATCGCTCCGCCCAACGTCGCCAACCCCGACCCGTACAGCCGGATGCTGCTGGAGTTCCAGTACTCCAAGCTGGAGACCTACCAAAATTCCCTCGACGACGACGCGAACGATTGACAACAGTAATTTGAGGATATATCATGCAGTATCATATTCATCGCGCTGACACCGCTCCGGAGCTTTCCGCCCCGTTCGAGGCGTGGAGCGATTGCGAAACCATGCGCATCGACCGCCCCGCCCCCGGCGACTGGCGCTACCGCCCCGACACCCGGCTCCGCCTCCAGTACGACGACAGCGGGCTGTACGGTCTGTTTCAAGTCAGCGGCGACGACGCCGTCCGCTGCGTGCACCGGGATTTTCAGGACGGAGTCTGCGAAGACAGCTGCGTCGAACTCTTCCTCTGCCCCATGTGCGGCAGCGGTTACTCCAACTTCGAGATCAGCGCCGAAGGCGTGATGCTGACCATGCACATCGAGGACGAGACCCGTACCGAAGACGGCTTCAAGCGCTTTCGCTACCTCACGAAGGAGGAGGTGCGGGACGTCCGCATCTTCCACACCCTGCCCGACCGCATTCCGCTGGAGATCCGGGAACCCGTCACCTACCGGGTCGGCGTATTCTTGCCGTTTTCGCTCTTCAAGGCGCTCTACGGGGCGCCGGTACCGACCCGCGGAACGGTCTGGCACGGCAACGCCTACAAGTGCGGCGACGAAACGGGCAAGCCCCACTATCTCTCGTGGAACCCCATAGACGAGTTGAACTTCCATCTGCCGCGCTGCTTCGGCGAGTTGATCTTCGACTGACCGGTAAGCACCCCCCGCCAGAAGGCAAACAACTTCAAAAAGATCCGCCCGGTCATGGCATGAAAAACGCGAAAAAGCGTGGCGGGACCGGGAGCTGGAAAAGGTCGTAAAACCGGAACCCGGTAGCTGCGCTACCGCGGTGAGGATTTTGCGGCTCTTTTACAGCCGCGGGATCGCTGCGATTTGAGCTGAAGGCAAATTATTAAAAAAAGATCCGCCCGGTCATGGCATGAAAAACGCGAAAAAGCGTGGCGAGACCGGGCGCTGGAAAAGGTCGTAAAAACGGAACCCGGTAGCTGCGCTACCGTGGTGAGGATTTTGCGGCTCTTTTACAACCGCGGGATCGTTGCGATTTGAGCTGAAGGCAAATTATTTAAAAAAGATCCGCCCGGTCATGGCATGAAAAACGCGAAAAAGCGTGGCGAGACCGGGCGCTGGAAAAGGTCGTAAAACCGGAACCCGGTAGCTGCGCTACCGCGGTGAGGATTTTGCGGCTCTTTTACAGCCGCGGGATCGTTGCGATTTGAGCGGGATTTCATGCCGTGACCGGGCAAAAAAAAGGAGCAGATTATCCGCGGCCTGTCAAAATTCGCGTAGGGCTGCTTGGTTCCCCACCTGACCCGGTTGGCGGTTTTGACAACACGCGGAGTCCGCTCCAACATGTACAGCTATAACTTAACGGCGCGAAGCGAAAATTTCAAGCAGAAAAGCGATTTCCCGCCGTTGTTTTTTACGTTCCACCACGCGGTCGATCAGTCCCTTGTCCAAAAGGAACTCCGCCGTCTGGAATCCCGGCGGCAGTTTCGCGTTGGTGGTCTCCTGGATCACCCGGGGACCGGCGAAGCCGATCATCGCGCCCGGTTCCGACAAAATCACGTCGCCTAAAGTCGCAAAGCTCGCCGAAACTCCGCCGTAGGTCGGATTGGTGAGCAGCACGAAGTAGGGCAGTCCCGCCTCGGCGTGGCGTTCCAGCGCCGCGCTGGTCTTCGCCATCTGCATCAAACTGATGATGCCTTCCTGCATCCGTGCGCCGCCCGACGCCGTGACGATGAGGACCGGCAGTTTTTCCGCCGTCGCCGTCTCGACCGCGCGGGTGATGCGTTCGCCCACGACCGCGCCCATCGACGCGCCCATGAAGCGGAAATCCATCACTCCGATCACCAGCGGTCGCCCGTCGAGCGTCGCCCGTCCGCAGATCACCGCCTCGGAGAGACCCGACTTGTCCTCGTTCTCCTTGAGGCGCTGCGAGTAGGGTTTGGAGTCGGTGAAACCGAGGAAGTCGCACGAACGCAATTCGCCCCCGATCTCGCTGAAGCTCCCTTCGTCGCAGAGCATCTCGATCCGCTGGGAAGCGGTCATCGGCAGATGGCAATCGCAATTCCAGCACACCTGCAGATTGTCGCGCAACTGATCGGTATAGAGGGTCTGGTTGCAGTTCCTGCACTTGACCCAGGACCCGTCGGGGATCACCATTTTGTGACCCGCCGGCTCGGGACGCAGCGTCGAATATTTGCCACCGCCGAATAAGGACATATTTTTCACCGCGGCATCTGCCGCGACCTTCGTTTTTTCAAAAAACCAGCCGGACGGGAAATCTTCGACGACCGGCAATAGACTTTATAATATAGCACCGGAGAAGCATTTTTTCAATCTTCAGGGAATGCTGACGCCCACGGCACGGGAGCTTCACACGGCGGATATTGTGCCAAAACAAGCAGCTCGGCGAAACCGCATTTACGCCTGGTTCAGACCCGGCGGCGGAAAAAGTAGCGCTTGAAGAAACGCTCCGGATCGAGCGAGCGCTTCGCGTGGCGCAAGCTCTCCTCGTTCATATCCTGTTCGCGGTTCATGAACGACGCCTTGCCGCGCAGCGCGATGGCGAGCTGCCATGTGAGCGTCTGCGACGCCCCCTTGACCGAGTGATCCGCCTTTTCGAAGTGGACGTCCACGGTATCCGACGGCAGGATGCTGTAAACCGAGAAGCCCGCCGGGAAGTCCGGCTCGGCGTAGAGGATGATGCCGAAGAGCCCGAGCTTGGAGAAGTTTTCCCACGTCTGCTCGAGCGCGATCGCCTCCTCGTCGAGGAATTCGCACGGGGTCAGCCGCGAATTCAGCTCGGTCGCGAGCTTCGCGGCGACGGGAATCTCATCCGCCGTGATCTTCTTCACCGAAGCGTAGGGCCAGTTGGACTGGAACTGCTTGACCAGATTGTGCTTTTTCCGGAGCTTCGGACCGACGAAGGTCGCGATCTTTTCGACCGAAAAGAGATAGTCGATCATCCCCTCGTCGAACTCGATGTCGAAATATTTGTCGCAGTCGAGATGGCGATCAAGAAACTCCTCGGGCACGTCGTAGACGCCGCCGTCGATCAGCCCTTCCTTCATGAAGGCGTCGGTGATCTCGCGCAGTTCCTCGGGGTCGGTCCACTTGCCCAGCGGGTAGTGGATGGTGCGGGAGACCCGTTCGTAGACGACGATGCGGTCCTTCCACTCCAGGAACTCGATCTTGTAGGGCTTCTGATAGACGAAGAGGTTGACGAAGCTGCATTCGCAGCTCTGACTGTTCATCAACGCGATCTTCTGCTCGAAAAAACTCCGGTCGGAGAGCCGCACCGGACGCAGCGTACTGAAATCGATTTTGCTTTTCATAATCAAAAACGGTCCGGAAACTCCCGGGGCTCAGCCCCAGATCTTGTCCAGATTGTCCTCCTGCAGCATAACGCCGGTGCCCTTGACGACCGCGTTGAGCGGTTCGTCCGCGACGAAGACCGGCAGACCGGTCTCCTCGCTCAGCAGTTTGTCGAGCCCCGAGAGCAGCGCGCCGCCGCCCGCGAGCATGATGCCGCGGTCGAGCAGATCGGCGGCGAGGTCCGGCGGGCAGTGTTCGAAGGTCGAACGCACCGCCTCGATGATCGACGTGACCGGCTCCTGCAGCGCGGTGCGGATCTCCGCCGCCGTGATGCGGACCATCTTCGGCACCCGGGCGACCATGTCGAGCCCCTTGACGTCCATGGTGGCGTCTTCGCGCACCGGATAGGCGCTGCCGATCTTGATCTTGATACGCTCGGCGGTGAGCTCGCCGATCTGCATGTTGTAGGTGCGCCGCATGTACTGCGCGACAGTCGCGTCCAGCTGGTCGCCGCCGACCCGCACGCTCTTGGCGTCGACGATGCCCGAACACGATATCACCGCCACTTCGGTGGTGCCGCCGCCGATGTCGACGATCATGCTGCCCGTGGGATCGGCAACCGGCAGACCCACGCCGACGGCTGCCGCCATCGGCTCTTCGACGAGCACGACGTCACCGGCGCCGGCGTGTTTCGCGCTGTCCTTGACGGCGCGGTTTTCGACCTCGGTGATGCCGGAGGGCACGGCGACGATCACCCGCGGGTGCAGCAGCCGTCGCCGCCACGGCATCTGGCGGATCGCCTTGAGGATGAAATGGCGGAGCATCTGCTCGGTGATCTCGAAGTTCGCGATCACACCGTCCTTCATCGGCCGGATGGCGCGCAGACCGGTGGGGCATTTGCCGAGCATCTCCTTGGCTTCGCGCCCGACTGCCAGCACTTCGTTGCTGCTGATCTTGATCGCGACCACCGAAGGCTCGGAGAGCACGATGCCGAGATCCCGGACGTAAACCAGACAGTTGGCGGTTCCCAGGTCTATGCCGATATCCGTCGAAAACAATTTGGTCAAATATTGAGTACCCACTTTGATCCCCTCGCTTGGGCGTTGACTTACTGAAAAATACACTTATCCAATACAATAACGTGGATTTTAAAAAATACAAGCGTCAAAATCAAAAAAAAACCGTTCGGAACCGTGTTTTTACGAGAAAAAAGTCCGGCGTCGGGAAAATATCACCGCGCCGGACATACCTTGCCGCTTTTAGAAATATCAGATCTTGCTCAACATGTTCAGCAGCACTCCCGCCGCCACGGCGGAGCCGATGACGCCGGCGACGTTCGGTCCCATCGCGTGCATCAACAGGAAGTTGTGCGGATCGCTCTCCAGACCGACCTTGTTCACGACCCGCGCCGCCATCGGCACGGCGGAAACTCCGGCGGCGCCGATCAGCGGGTTGATCTTGGTCTTGCTGAAGCAGTTCATGATCTTGGCGAAGATCACGCCGCTCGCGGTGCCGATCGAGAAGGCGACCGCGCCGAGGACGAGTATCCCCAGCGTCTGCAGCGACAGGAACTGATCCGCCGAAAGCTTCGACCCGACCGCGAGCCCGAGGAAGATCGTCACGATGTTGATGAGCGCGTTCTGCGCGGTCTGGTTCAACCGCTCGACGACGCCGCATTCGCGCATCAGATTGCCGAACATCAGCATGCCGATGAGCGGCGCGGCTTCGGGCAGCAAGTAGGCGCAGAGCAGCGTGATGAGGATCGGGAAGCAGATTTTTTCGAGCTTGCCGACCTGCCGGAGCTGGCTCATGCGGATCTTGCGCTCCGCCTCGGTCGTGAGCAGCTTCATGATCGGCGGCTGGATGATCGGCACGAGCGCCATGTAGCTGTACGCCGCGACCGCAACCGCGCCGAGGAGCTTCGGCGACAGCTTGCTCGTGAGGTAGATGCTGGTCGGTCCGTCCGCGCCGCCGATGATGCCGATGCTGGCGGCGTCACAGATGGTAAAGTCGATGCCGATGCCGCACATCGTGAGACCCAGCGCGCCCAACAGCGCGAAGAAGATGCCCATCTGGGCGGCGGCGCCCAGCAGCGCGGTCTTGGGGTTGGCGATCAGCGGACCGAAGTCGGTCATCGCGCCGACGCCCATGAAGATCAAGAGCGGAAAGACCCCGGATTCGATGCCGACCTGATAGATCATGCCCTGCAGTCCGTCGGGACCGGAGATCCCGGCGAGCGGGATGTTCGCCAACAGCGCGCCGAAGCCGATCGGCAGGAGCAGCAAAGGCTCGAACTCCTTGAACACCGCGAGGTAGATCAACAGCAGCGCGACGCACATCATGAGCACGCGCCCCAGACCGAGCGTCCAAGTGTTCTTGAAGTCGCTCCGGCTCTGGCGGATGATGTCGTAGATGCCGGTCGAATGCCACAATCCCCGGAGCGCTTCGCCCCAGCCGGGCATCTTCTGCTTGCCGACGGAGCGGTTGTCCACCGAATCGTGGGCGACGGCGACGGCGTCGAAGCTGGCGACGACGTCACCCTTGCCGAGCGTCGACGAGGGGGTGACGGCGGGATTCAGCTCAGCCACCGACAGCGCGACATGGGTCTTGACCTTGCCCTTGCTTCTGCCCTGCGGCTGGATGACCATGATCTCGCGCCCGGGGTCGATCTTCTGCCCCGCGGCGACGGACACGGAGTAGATCACCGCGGGCTTGTCCCACTCGTAGACGAGGTAGGAACGCACGGCGACGGGGTCGATGTACCAGCCGAAGAGGTCGTCGCTCAACTTATCCAGACGCACCGCCGTCGCGGGCATGGAATTCGCCGTTTTTTTCGGCGCGGGAAGCACGATCTCCGGTTCGGTGGGAACCGATGACGGAGCATCGGCGCACAGCATCAATGCCGGACCTAGAAGCGCGATCGCGAGCAGTAAACTCTTTTTCATGGTGTGTTCTCCCGCACTCAGCCGATCACCGCGAGTTTGTCGCCGGCGGCGACGACCGCGCCCTGAGCGACGCAGAGTTCCCGGACTGTTCCGGCATTGTCCGCCTTGATCTCGGTCTCCATCTTCATCGCCTCGATGACGAGCACCGTGTCGCCGGCGGCGACCTGCGTCCCGGCGGCGGCGATGATCTTGGTCACGGTGCCGGGCAGCGGCGCGAGCAGATCGGCTCCGGCGCCCGCCGACGCGGGCGCCGCGGAAGGCGCCGCCACGGCGACCTTGCCCTCGGCGAGATCGACCTTGAAGGATTTTCCGTTGACGGTCGCGGTATAGCCCGCGCCGTCGGCGCCGACCTCGACGACGACGGTTTTCCCGTCGACGGTGGCGGTGTAGGCGGCAGCGGCGGCGCTCTTCGCCGGTTTGGGTGCCTCCTTGTAGCGGATGCCGTTCGGACGGTCGCCCTTCAGGTAGTTCAGACCCTTGTCGCCGCAGGTGGCGAGGATGAAGATGTTTTCCTCCGTGACTTCGAGCCCGGCGGCTTCGAGCTTGGCGACCTGCGCCTTGATGCTCAAACTTTCGTCGCGGTCGTTGATCGCGACCACCGCCTCGTCGGTCGGCTCCATTCCGAGCTGTTCCTGAGCGAGCTTCACGATCTCGGGATCGGGCGGCACGGGGGTCTTGCCGAAGTACCCGAGCACCATCTTGCCGTAGCCGTTTTTGTCGATCACCGACCACTTGCCGCGCATCGCGTTGCTGAACGCCTGCTGGAAGTAGAACTGCGACACCGGCGTCACCGACGTGCCGAAACCGCCCTTGGCGACGACTTCGCGCATCTCGGCGATGCACTGGTCGAATTTGTCGAGGCAGTTGTTGTCGCGCATCATCTGAGTGTTGGCGGTGAGCGCGCCGCCGGGCATGGGCGAAAAGATGATCTTGGGCGACACCTGCATGGATTCGGGCGGCATGAAATATTTATCCATGCACTTTTCGAAGACGTTCTCGGCGGCGAGGATCTTTTCGGGGTCGATGTCGAGCGTGTACTCGGTGCCGCGCAGCCGCTGGTACATCACGAGGATGTCCGCCTCGCAGGTGCCGCCCGAAAGCGGACTCATCGCCAGGTCGATCACGTCGGCTCCGGCTTCGATCGCGGCGTAGTTGCAGCTGACCGCCATGCCCGCGGTGTCGTGGGTGTGGAACTGGATCTCCTTGGCGCCCGCGCCGAAGTTGGAATCCAGAACCTCCCGCGCCATTTTGACCGTTTCATAGACCGTCGCGGGAGTGCTGGTGCCGCTCGCATCCTTGAAGGCCAGGCTGTCGAAGGGAATGCCGGCGGCGAGGATCTCGTTCAGGCGGTCGATGTAGAATTTGGGCGTGTGCGCGTAACTTTCGTTCAGACCGGGGGCGAGCCCCATCATGGTCACCGTGACCTGATGCTTGAGCCCGTTGCGGGCGATCGCGCGCCCGGATACGTCGAGGTTGCGCACGTCGTTGAGCGCGTCGAAGTTGCGGATCGTGGTAATGCCGTGCTTCTTGAAGAGTTTGGCGTGGAGATCGATGATCTCGGTCGGCTGTGACGACAACCCCACCACGTTGACGCCGCGCGCCAGCGTCTGGAAGTTCACGTCGGGACCGACCGCCTCGCGGCAGCGGTCCATCATGTCGAAGGCATCCTCCTGACAGTAAAAGTAAAGGCTCTGGAAGCGGGCGCCGCCGCCGATCTCGATATAGTCGATGCCCGCCTTCACCGCCGCTTCGAGGGCGGGGAGGAAATCGTCGGTCTTGACCCGCGCTCCGAGGCACGACTGGAAACCGTCCCGGAACGAACAATCCATGAACTTGATCTTTTTCATTTCTGCGTTCTCTGCTGGTGATTTATGTTTGTTATGATAAAATTATTCTGTACTTCGCACTTGTCGGACATCGGCTCTACCGCGCCGGTGAAACGATTTACCGCACGCGGCGCAGCGCGACGGCGGCGACGGCGGCGGCGACGAGGTCGACTTCACCGGCGGCGGGCGGCGCGGCGGGCTTGGCGGAAGCGGCGGGTTTGGATTCGAACTTGGCGATGAAGGGTTTGAGCAGAACGCTCATGACGTTGATGGCGAAGATCATCACCACCAGAAACACATAGACCCAGCCCATTCCGAATACCAGCAGTTTCAATCCGCTGGCCAGCAGTTCCGAATTACTCATCCCCCGTTCCTTCCTCTTCGCCGCGCGTTGCGAAGCCCCGTCCGGGAGTCGGCGTCCCGTCGGGTCTGATGTTTTTGTCCGGATCGAAGCCCCGGGCGATCCGGACGTCGCCGCAGCGGAAAAGTTCCCTGCCGCGCGCCGTGTCCAGGATCATGGAGCCGTCGTCGTCGATCGCCGAAAAACGCCCCTCAATGACATTTCCGGCAGGATCGACGACCTCGATCGTCATTCCCAGCAGCCGGTTTTCGCGCCGCCATTCGGCGAGCACTGAATCACGGCTGCAATCATATTTAATATACCACTCCTCAAGGAAAAATGCCAGTCGTTCGATCAGCCGGGGAAGGGAAAATTCCTGTCCTTTTGCGAGCATTTTCAAACTGACCGCCTTACGGTCGATCGACGCAATATTGCCGGGAGAAAGATTGACGTTCATGCCGAGCCCCGCGACCACCCCCCTGAGGCGGCCATGGTCGAGCAGCCCCTCGCAGAGTATCCCGGCGAGTTTCGCGTCGCCGATGTAGATGTCGTTGGGCCACTTGAAGTAGGGTCTGGTGCCGGGAACGGTCTCGCGCACGAGATCGAGCGACGCCAATCCGACGATTGCTCCGGCGTGAAAACCGCTCTGCACCCGGCTCATCGCGAAGCTCGCGGTGATGTTGCGACCGGGAGGTGCGAGCCATTTGCGACCGAGGCGACCGCGCCCGGAAGTCTGCTCCGCCGCGCTGACGAGCACGGAATCCGCAACGTCGGCAAAGTGGTGCAACGCATAGGTGTTGGTGGAATCCACGGTTTCCAGATGCAGTATCCGCATGGTCGCAGCCCGGGTCGGAAAAGCGCGAAAGCTCCCGTCAGTTGCGGGAATCCCCCGCGACTTCCTTGTTCTGGAAAAGCACCACCGCCCACAGCGAGGCGAGGATCACGAACAAAACCATGTACACCGCGGACATGCCGACATAGCTCAGCGGAATGTGCTTTTTGACCGCGACCGCGTCGACCAGCCAGAAGAACTGCCAGTTGGGGAAGATCGAGTAGAACACGGTCAGCAGTTGATTCAACAGCGCCGAATCGGTCTGCCGCTGGAAAAGATAGTTCGAGAGCAGCCCCATGAAGAAGATCGCGGTGCAGACGCACAGATTGGGGACGACGTCGAGCTTGGTCGCCATCACCACGGCGATGGTCGCCATCGCGACCACCGCGAAGTTGACGAGCAGCAGCGCCTTGCAGAGGTCGGCGAGAACGATGTCCGCGGGCGGCGTTTTGAAGCGCATCAACGAAAACGCGAACACCGTGACGAGTACGGTGAGCGCATAGGTGCAGACCTCGGGGAACGAGCTGCCGCGCAGGAAGTTCGCCAACATGCCGATGAAGGCTCCACCGGCGATGATGCCGAGAAAACCGAAGTAGAGCGGCATCTCGAAGCGGAACTGGTCGGTGGCGACGAAGACGCTGATGACGCACCCCAAATTGCAGAGCATCGTGAAGAGCGCCGCCGCCGCCGTGACGCCGATGATCTTGCCGAGGATGAAGCTCCAGCGCGACACCGGTTTGGACATCATCAACAGTACCGTGCCGTTGCGCATCTCGCGCGCGACCGTGTTGCTGGCGCAGAGCACGGCGATGATGAGCCCGAAGAGCAATCCCGTCGCCATCGAACTGTCCACCACCAGCTTCAGCTGCTCCGAAAAGACGAAGATCGCGGCGGAGGGGTAGTGACCGATCAGCAGCAGCGCCGCCAGCAGCATCAAACTGTAGACCGGCTCGCGGAGCGATTCGCGGAACGAGTTTACGGCGATTTTGAAGAGATTGCGCATATTTTCAAACCCTCCGCGGCGGCATTCGCGCCGCCGCGGTCAAAAACTGCTCACTTGACCTCGGCGGGTTCCTCGCCGGCGGCGGGAACGGTTTCCGGCTTGGCTTCCTCCGCCTTGACCTCGGCGGAATTTTCGACCGCCTTCGGCTTGGCGGGGCGGCTGACCGGGCGGACGATGCCGCCGTCTTCGATCATCTCGGTGCGCAGTTCACGGTAGTTGCGGTCGAGGTGGCTCAAGTTGAGCAAAAAGGTCAGCTCCTGAGCGACGCGGAACCAGTTGGAGCCGCTGACCCGGACGATCGGGATCGCCTTGTCGAGCATATCCTCGTAGCGGCGCGGCACATAACGCTCGTCGCCGAGGATGACGATGCGCTTCGGACCGGCGGTGCGGATGAAGGCGTTGAAATACTCCTCCTTGACCTCCAGCGCCGCGCTCTTGGGCGGGCAGAAGTAGATCCGTCCGTCGCCGCGCACGGGATCGGGCAGCAGCATGTAGGGCTGACGGGATTCGTTCTGGATCAGCTCGGCAAGCAGCCGGGGGCTCTTGTAGTTGCCGGTGATGACGAGGGTCTGGAGCTGGTTTCTCGGACCGAGCGAACGCCACGGGGCGGCTTCGGCGACGACGCAGACCAGCGTCAGCATCGTCAGGGCGGCAAACTTGGTGAAACGCGAGATATTCATTTTCATATCCTCTCCGGTTATGGTTTGGTTTTTCGGCACGACATCCAAAAAACAATATACTCTCAGCCTATAGAATATAATCGTTTCATCCCCTCCGTGCAACCATAAAAACGCCCCGGATGCGAAAAAAAACGGCATTTTACTTGACGCACCCCGTCGTATGCCGTTATTTTAAACGGCTGACAAGGTGATTTTCAACTTCCATTCGGGTCCGACAGCGTCTGATAGCAGATATGAAAAGGCTTTTTGCTCCCCACACGGCGGCGGCTCCGGCGCGCGCCGTCGTCTTTTTGAGCGGAGGCGGTTCCAACGCCGAGGCGATTCTGGAGTATTCGCGGTCGCGGCGGTGCGCGTTTCAGGTGGTGGCGCTGGCGACGGACGCCCCCCGGAGCAGCCGGACGGGCGAACTCGGCGGGCGTTACGGAGTGCCGACGGTCGCGCTGGACCTCCGGGAGTTCTACCGCGAACGCGGCGAGGAGACGATCCGGCTGGATTCGCCGCACCGCCGCGCCCTGCGGCAGGAGTGGAGCGACGCGCTGTACGCCCGGCTCGCCCCCTTTGCCCCCGAACTGGGTCTGCTCGCCGGATTCATGCCGCTCACCAACCTCACGGGAAAAATCCCCTGCCTGAACGTCCACCCCGGCGACCTGACGCTCGAGGACGCTTCCGGCAACCGGCTGCTGGCGGGTCTGCACATCCTGCCCGTCGAGCGGGCGATCCTCGCCGGACACGCCGCGCTGCGAAGCAGTGTGATCCTCGCCCAGCCCTACTCGGGCGACGGAGCGAAGGAGATGGATTCGGGTCCGGTGCTGGGGGTCTCCGCGCCGATGCCGCTCGATCTGAAAGGCGCAACGCCGGAGGAACTGCGCGCGCTCCGCGAAGCGCGGACTCCGGGGCGCCTCCCCGACGACGAACTGCGGCGGCTGGCGCTGAGCAGCATCGAAAGACTGAAGGTCGCCGGGGATCACGTCGTGCTGCCGCGCGCCGCGGACGACTTCGCCGCGGGGCGCTTTTACGCCGAGGGAAAACGTCTGGGGTTCCTGAATGACGCCGGAAATATCGAATGTGCGCTGACCGTCGAATACCGCGCCGACGGCTCGCGCCAATGTCTGGAGAACACACGATGAAATTTTACGCGCAAACGATCCGCCGCTGCTTCGACAACGGCATGGAGGCCTACTTCCTGCCGCGCCCGGGACGAGCGGTCGAAGTCGAATGTTACATCCGCACCGGCAGCGTCCACGAGGGGGAGTTTCTGGGTTACGGCGTGTCGCACTTTCTGGAGCATATGCTCTTTCAGGGGTGCGAAGGTTTCCCCGAACAGGCGGCGGCGGAGGCAATACGTCGGCTCGGCGGCGCGATCAACGCCTGCACCGGGCACGAATACACGATGGTCAACGTGAACGCTCCGGCGCGGCACCTCGAAAAGATCGTGGAGATCGTCGGCGCGATGGTGCGCACTCCGGAACTGCCCGAAGCGAAGTTCGAGCTGGAAAAGCAGGTGATATTGCGCGAGTGCGACCGGACGCGCGACAACGTCTCCTCGCGAATGATCGACGAGATGCTGCGGACGCTCTTCCCCGTGCATCCGCTGCGCCATCCGATCGTCGGTTACCCGGAGCTCGTCGCCGAATGCAGGTGCGAAATGCTGCGCCGATATCACGCGGCGCGCTACACGCCCGAACGGTGCTTTTGGGTGCTGACGGGCGGCTTCGACCCCGGCGAGGCGGCGGAGCTGCTGGAAAAGCACTGCGGCAAATGGATGCGCGGCACGCTCAACGAAAATGCGCTGCCGCCCGATCCGCCGCCGCGCACGCCGCGCTCGGGAGAAGTGGTCTTCCCCGATCCGCTGGCGCGGCTGGCGCTGGCGGTGCGGATACCGGAGGACGGCGCGCTCTTCGACGCGGCGGAACTGCTCTTCGGCGCTCTGGGTCAGGGCGAAAGTTCGCATCTCGTCCGCAAGCTCGAACTGGAGGAACAACTGGCGCAGAATGTGGGCGCGAACTGTTTCTCGCTCTGCGGCGTGAATCTTGGTTTGTTCAGCGCGGCGGCGGTTCCTTCCAAACTCGGAAAACTGGAAAAACGGCTCTTCGAGGAGCTGGAACTCGTGCATCGTGGAAAACTCGACCCCGCCGCGGTCAAACGCGAAAAGGTCCAGAAGTATTCCGAGCTGCTGCGGCAGACCGGCGACCTGCGGTCGGTCGCGCTGAACATCGGCGGCGCGGTGCTGGGCGGCGAAGCCCCGACCGAGTGCGACCGCCGCATCGACCGGATCTCCGCGCTGACGATCGACGAGGTGCGCGACGCGGCGGCGAAGCTGCTCGACAGCGGCGCCTTCGCCGTGGTGCGCCAGCTGCCCGCTGGAGCGGCGGCGAAACGCGGCACCAAACCGACGGTCCCGACCGCCCCCGTGCTGGTCGCGCCGGGACTGATCCTCGCCGCGGACGACTCGGTACCGCTTGCCCACCTCGCCTTGAGCATGCCGGGGGGAACGCTCTTCGAAAACGCGCCGGGGGCGTCGGTGCTGAGCGCCGCGTGGCTGAGCTGCGGCACGGCGCGCCGGAGCGAAGCGGAGTTCTGGGAAAAGCTCGAAAGCTGCGGCGCGGTGCTGTCGATCAACTCCGGGCTCAATTCGCTCGGCGTGTCGCTCTCGGCTCCGCGCCGGTACTTTTCGCGCGCGGTCGCGCTGACGGGCGAAATGCTCCGCACGCCCCGCTTCGGCGATCCGGAGTTCGAGCGCGAACGCGAACATTTGATCGAAAACGCCCGCTGCCGGGAAAGCGATCCCGGCGCGGCGGCGATCCGCCGGGCGCTCGCCGAACTCTTCGGCAGCCACCCCTACGGACGCAGCCGGAACGGCGACGCCGAAGCGCTGCGGCAGCTTACGCCCGAAGCGGTGCGGGATTTTTACCGGAGCACCCTGCGGCGCGGGCAAATCGCCGCCGCGTTCGGCGGCGACTGTTCCGCGCACGAGGCGGCGGAGCTGCGCGACCGGCTCTTCGCCGGTATCGACCGGGCGTCGGACGCTCCCGCGATGCCGCCGGAACCGGTGTTCCCCGCCCGTCCGAAACGGATCGACTTCGAACTCCCGCGCGAGCAGACGGCGGTGGTGCTGGCGCTGCCGGGGATGCGCCTCGACGACTACGTCGACCGCCGGATCGACATTCTGCAGCAGTGCGAAAACGGTCTGGCGTCACATCTTTTCCACCGGGTGCGCGAAGACAACGCTCTAGCTTACAGCGTCGGCATGATGCTGAACGGCGGCTTCCACCGGGGGAGCTTCGTCTTTTACGCGCTGACGGGCGAAGCCGGGGCGGAAGAGGCGCTGAAGCTGCTGCGCGAGGAGGTCGCCCGCCTCGCCGAAACGGGCGTGGACGACACGGAGTTCCTGCCCGCGCGCGAAGCGGCGGCGTTCGAGGCGGAGTCGGTGCTGGAATCCCGGAGCGCGCTGGTCGAAAGCGCCGCGCTCGACCTCTATTACGGGGTGCCGCCGGAGCATTTCGCGGAACGCGGAAAAATGCTGCGGTCGGTGAGCAAAAAAGAGTTCAACGCGCTGCTCAAGGAGCGCTTCGCGGATGCGCTGAAACACGCGGTCTCGGTCGTCGCGCACGGCTCCGGCACCGGCAACTGACGCTCCCTCCCCTAGGAAAGGTGGCGGCGCAGAATGTCCGCGCCGATCAGGATGATCGCCGAACCGCCCAGCACCGACAAAATGCGCTGTCCGGCAAGTTTCCCCAGCCGACGCCCGAAGCAGACCCCGACCGCGCTCACCAGCGCCGTGACGATCCCCATCGCGGCGGCGGGGAGCAGTATTCCGTCGCCCGAAAAGGCGAGCCCCGCCCCGACCGCCAGCGCGTCGATGCTGGTCGCCACGGCGGGAAAAAACATGAGCTTCCAGTCGAAGAATTCGGTGACGGCGGTTTTTTCGCCGTTTTCACCTTGACCGCGCACCCCTTCGTACACCATTTTGCCGCCGACGAAAGCGAGCAGCGCGAAGGCGATCCAGTGGTCCCAGAGCTCGACCCAGCGGTGCAGCGACGCGGCGGCAAGGAACCCCGCCAGCGGCATGAAAAATTGAAAGCCGCCGAAAAATCCGGCGGCAAGCAGGGCGTTGTGAATCGTTTTCCGCCGGCTGGTCAGCGCCCCCGCCACCGAGAGCGCGAAGGCGTCCAGCGACACGCTGAAGGCGATCAGCAGGACTTCCCAGGCGGACATCACTTGCCCATGAGCATGCTCATGACCGCCTTCTGGACGTGCAGACGGTTCTCCGCCTCGTCGAAGACGATCGAGCGCGGCGAATCGAGAACCCCGGCGGAGACCTCTTCACCGCGGTGCGCGGGCAGACAGTGGAGGAACTTCGCCCCGGGCTTGGCGAGCTCGAAGAGCTTTTCGTTGACCTGATACGGGGCGAAGATCTGCATCCGGCGCGCGCGCTCCTCCTCGAAGCCCATGCTGACCCAGACGTCGGTGTAGAAGTAGTCGACGCCCTCCGCCGCCTTGACGGGATCCTTTTCCCACGTCACGTTGGCGGCTCCGCCCGCGAGTTCGAGGTTCGGCTTTTCGGGCGAGGATATCACAAGCTCCATGCCGGTCAGCTTCGCCGCCAGCACGAGCGAGTTGGCGATGTTGCTCCGCCCGTCGCCGTAGAACGCCATGCGGATCGACTTGTCGATGCGCCCCGAATACTCCTTGATCGTCAGCAGGTCCGCGAGGATCTGGCACGGGTGGAAGTCGTCGGTCAGCGCGTTGATGACGGGGATGCTCGCGACCTGCGCCAGTTCCTCGACCCCCGCGTGCGAGAAGGTCCGGATCACGATGCCGTGGAGGTAGCGGCTGAGCACCTGCGCGGTGTCGGCGATGGTCTCGCCGCGCCCGACCTGCATCTTGGACTGGTCGAGATACAACGGACGACCGCCCAGCTCGCCCACGCCGACCTCGAACGAGACGCGCGTCCGGGTGGAGGACTTGGCGAAGATGAGCCCGATGCTCTTCCCCGCGAGCGGGGTGAAATTCACCTTGCCGCGTTCGCGCTTGAGCTTGGCGGCGAGTTCGAAGATATTCTCAAGGTCGTCAAAAGTTATGTCCCGTAAAGTAAGCAGGTCTTTCTTCATTTTTTCACCTCGCATTCGGCTGCGAATTCTTCCATGGCTCCGGCGATGCGTTCCAGCGCCAGATCCGCTTCGGCGCGGGTTATCACCAGCGGCGGCAGCAGCCGCAGCACGTTTTCGCCCGCAGTGAGCGTGACGAGCCGCCGCTTCAAGCACAGCGCCGAGAGACCCGCCGCCGGACGGTCGAGGACGACGCCGATCATCAATCCGCGTCCGCGCACCGTCTGGACGAACGGATATTTCTTGCCCAGCTCGGCGAGCTTAGTCATCAGATACGCGCCCTGCTCGCGGCAGTTTTCGAGGACGCCGTCCTGGTCGAACGCCTCCTGCACCGCGAGCGCGGCGGCGCAGGCGAGCGCGGTCCCGCCGAAGGTGCTCGCGTGGGTGCCGAGCCCCAGCGTGTCCGCGAACTTGCGGCGCACGATGAAGCCGCCCATCGGCAGTCCGTTGGCGATCGCCTTCGCCATCGACAGCGCGTCGGGCTGGACGCCGAAGCTCTGGTACGCGAAGCGGGTGCCGATCCGTCCCATGCCGCACTGCACCTCGTCGCAGAGGAGCAGGATGTCCTTTTCGTCGCAGAAGGCGCGGAGCTTCTTCAGGTATTCCGTATCGGCGGGGAGTATCCCGCCCTCGCCCTGGACCATTTCGATCATCACGGCGCAGGTCTTGTCGGTGACCGCGTTCTTGACCGCCTCGAAATCGTTGAACGGCACCTGTTTGAATCCGGGCGTATCCGGCTCGAAGCCCTTGCGGTACTTGGCGCGACCCGTCGCCGCCAGTGTGGCGAGCGTCCGCCCGTGAAACGAATTTTCCATCGAGATGATCTCGTTGCGGCCGCCGTGGGAGTTGCCGTACTTGCGGGCGAATTTGATCATGCCCTCGTTCGCCTCGCCGCCGGAGTTGCAGAAGAACGCCTTGCCGTCGAAGGACTCCTTGACCAGCTTTTCGGCGAGGCGCGGCATCAGTTCGTTCATGTAGAGGTTGGAGACGTGGACGAGTTTCCCCGCCTGCTCTTGGATCGCCTTCGTCACGCGCGGATTGCAGTGCCCGAGGTTGCAGACCGAGATCCCCGCCGCGAAGTCGAGGAACTCGACCCCCTCGTCGTCCCAGAGCTTCGCCCCCTCCCCGCGCACGAAAAGCTGCTTGGGTGCGTAGGTGGGCATCACATATTTTTCAAACCGTTCGGCGGTATCACTGTAAAGCTTGCTCATTTTCAAATATCTCCTGAATGTTGGAAAAATATATAATATAGATGCGTTTTCCGTAAAAGCAAGTCCCCCTGCCACATGACGGCAGCTGGGGGACCAGGCGTTGCGACGGACGGCAGACGGATCGTGAGCCGGGTCAGCGCAGACCGACCGCTCTTCTCACTTTGCGCATCATGCGGTCCGCCTCGGCGCGGGCGCGTTCGCCGTTGGCGGCAAGCGTGCGCTCGACGAAGGTCGCGTCGGCGACGAGTTCGGCGCGGCGTTTCCGCATCGGCTCGAAGGTGGTCCAGAGCTTCTCGAAGAGCGCGAGTTTCGCGTGACCGTAGCCGTAGTTGCCGCCGAGGTAGTTTTCGCGCATCTTCCGCTGTTCCTCCTCGGTGGCGAAGAGCTTGTAGAGCGCGAAGACGTTGCAGTGGTCGGGATCCTTTTTCTCCTCCAACCCCTTGCAGTCGGTGACGATGTTCATGACCGCCTTTTTGATCTCCTTTTCGGTGCCGAAGATCGGAATGGTGTTGCCGTAGCTTTTGGACATCTTCTGCCCGTCGGTGCCGGGAACGATGGCGACCTCGTCGGGGATGAACCCCTCGGGGATGGTCAGGATGTCGCCGTAGGCGTTGTTGAACTTGATGGCGACGTCGCGAGTGATCTCGAGGTGCTGTTTCTGGTCCTTGCCGACGGGGACGAGGTCGGAACGGTACAAAAGGATGTCGGCAGCCATCAGCACGGGATAGGTGAAAAGCCCGGTGTTGGCGGCAAAGCCCTTGGCGAGCTTGTCCTTGTAGCTGTGGGCGCGTTCGAGCAATCCCACGGGGGTCACGGTGCCGAGTATCCACGAAAGCTCGCAGACCTCGGGCACGTCGGACTGGCGGAAGAAGACCGTCTTGTCGAGGTCGACGCCGCAGGCGATGAAATCGAGCGCCAGATTGACCACGTTCTGCCGCAGGACCTTGGGGTCGGGCGACGTCGTGAGCGCGTGGTAGTCGGCGATGAAGAGGAAACTTTCGCCCCGGTCCTGAAGCGCGCAGACCTGCTTCATCGCGCCGAAGTAGTTGCCGAGGTGCGGTATGCCCGAGGGCTGGACGCCGGTGAGGATTCTCATAATGTCGGTATCTCCGTGAATTTAAATGGTTTTACAGTGTGAAAGCCTCGGCTCCCTTGCCGATGGAGCAGATCAGCCGCTCGGGGTCGATCCCGGTCTGCTTGCGGTAGGCGGCGGCGACGCGTTCGGCGTACTCCTCGGCGCCGTCGGTCTCGACCAGATGGACGGTGATGCCGCCGAAGCCGCCACCCGAGAGGCGGGCGCCGAAGCAGCCGGGGATGGACTTCGCCAGATCGACGAGGTAATCCAGCTCGGGGGTGCTGTTTTCGAAGTTGAGCCGGCTGGACTCGTGCGAATCGAACCACAGCCGCCCGAAGCCCTGAATGTCGCCTTCGTCGAGGAGCCGCACCCCCGCTTCGACGCGGGCGCACTCGCCGACGACGTGCAGCGCGCGGCGGTACTCCCGCCAGCTGAGCCGGGAGCGTGCCGCGCCGAGTTCGTCGTACGACACGTCGCGGAGCGCCTTGACGTTGTTGAAGATCTTGGCGAGGTCGGCGACGGCGCGTTCGCAGTCGCGCCGGCGGGAGTTGTAGTCGCTGGTCACGAGGTTGTGCTTTTTCATCGAGTTGACGACCACGATCGAATACCCCGGCGGCAGCGACACCGTCCGCACGACGGAATTGGTGCGGAAATCGCTGAGGATCATCGAATTTTCCCGTCCGAAGATCGAACTGAACTGATCAAGCAGCCCGGTGTGCAGACCGAGGTAGTCGTTCTCGACCAGCTGACCGAGGCGCGCCCACTCCTCCGGCGCCATGTTGATGTCAAAGGCGACGCCGATCGCCAGCGCCGCCGAAACCTCCAGCGCGGCGCTGCTGGACATCCCCGCCGAAAGCGGGATATTGCTCTCGATGGCGGCGTCGAAACCGCCCAGCTCCGCGCCGAGCTTCATCAGCTCCACCGCCACACCCTTGACGTAGCGGCTGCCGTTGCGGTCGGGGGGAGCGCCGGGCTTGGAAAGGTCGAACTGCATTTCGTCGCCGCTGCGGAAATCCTTGAGGCGGCAGAGCACCCCGCCGTTGGGGCGCAGCGCGAAGCGGGTGACGCGCCCGACGGCGCACGACAGCGTCTCGCCCTGATTGTAGTCGGTGTGGTTGCCGAGTATCTCCAGCCTGCCGGGGGCGATGGCGGCGGCGGTGGGCTCGAAACCGTAGTGCTCGATGAATTTGTCGATGAATCTTTCCATGGTGGATGTTCCTCAGTTGTCACATATTAAAAAACTGTTTTTCAAACCTTTTCACATGAAGCAGATGCGGGATATGCACTGATCGAAGCTCTCCCGCCCGCTCAGGATGTCGATCTGGATGCGCAGATAGTATATCGGCACGTCGCAGCGGTCCAGCCGGGGCATCCGTACGGCGTCCTTTTCGGTGGTGACGATCATTTCCGCGCCCGCTTCCTTAGCCTGATTCACGAAGTCGATCAACTCCTGCTGGGTGTAACGGTGGTGGTCGGCGTAGTGGTCGGCGACGACCAGCTGCGCGCCGAGCTGTTTCAGAAACGCCTCGAAGCTTTCGGGGCGGGCGATCGCGGAGAGCGCGGCGACGCGGCGGTTTTTCAGATGTTCCAAGGGCTCCCGTTCATGCGAAAACAGCTTGACCAGATGCTGGGGTTTGTGGCAGCACTCGATGATCTCGGCGCGCTTGGTGTGCCGCCGGATGAAGCGCTTCAGGTGTTCGAGCTTGTGGCTGCCGTCGGATTTGGTCAAAAATATGTAGTCGGCGCGGCGGATGTTCTTGATCGGCTCGCGCAATATCCCCCGCGGCAGGACGTGTCCGTTGCCGAAGGGGTCGGTCGAATCCACCAGCACGATGTTGATATGCGGACGGAGCATCAGATACTGAAAGCCGTCGTCGAGAATGATCACGTCGGTGTTGAATTTGTCGATGGCGTAGATGCCGGATTTGACCCGGTCCTTGTCGACCAGCACCGCCACGTCGGGCAGGTTCGAGGCGAGCATGTACGGCTCGTCGCCGGCATACTCCGAGTTGAGCCGCAGATTGCGCCCGTCGGAAACGACCTTGGGCGGCAGGGCGATCCGCTGCGAGCGGAACATCTGCATCGCCCGGAACCACAGCGAACGCCGCCGGCTGCGGTAGCCGCGGCTCAAAATGGCGACGCGCCGCCCCTTGCTGCTCAGACTCCGGGCGAAGACTTCGACCACGGGGGTCTTGCCGGTGCCGCCGCAGCTCAAATTGCCGATGCTGACGACCAGACATCCGAGCGCGTGGGGGCGAATCACCCGTTTGTCGTACATCCACAACCGGAACTGCGCCCCCATGCGGTAACAGCGCGAGGCGAAGAACAGTACCGCGCACATCGCCTGATCGTACCAATGGCGGCGTCTGCCGTCCATGAGTTCGAGGAAGTACTGTTCCAGTTCTTCGGTTTCCAGTTTGAATTTATGCATCTTCTGCGTCTGCCGCCATTTTCGTCAACGCTCCGGAACCGCAATATCCCGGCGCCGGTATACAAGTTTTATAAGATACCACTGAAAACGCTTATATTCAAGCGCGCGTACGCTCAATCGCTGCTGGCGGCGAGCTCCGCCTTGAAAAGCGCCGCCGGTCGTGATATACTATACGAAACCCCTTTCAGGAATCCCGATATGAACGATCCGCATACAGAAAACTCCGCCTCCGAACGACATCTGGAGGCACTGATCCGCCGCTTCCGCGAGTACGCGGCGTCCTTCACGGGCACAAGCGCTTTGTGCGACGAAAACATCGGTCTCAAGGTGGACCACACGCTGCGCGTCACTGCCGAAATGCGGCGGCTGTGCGCGGCGGAAAAGATCCCCGCCCGCCTCGCCGGACCCGCGACGTACACCGCTTTGCTGCACGACATCAGCCGCTTTTCGCAGTTCCGGCAGAGCGGCAGTTTCAACGACGCGGAAAGCTTCGACCACGGCGACCGCTCGGCGGAGATCGCCGCCGCGGAGGGGTGGGTCTCCGACCTCGACCACCACACGGCGGAGGCGGTGCTTACGGCGGTCTGCTGGCACAACAAGCCGACCGTGCCGGCGGAGCTCTCCCCGGACGCCATGACGCTCACGCGACTCGTGCGCGACGCGGACAAGCTCGACATCTTCAAGGTGGTGCTCGAATATCTGGACGATCCGCGCAACCCCGCCGTCACCTTTTCGCTCGACCCCGACGCCGGAGTCACCCCCGCCATCGCGGAGGCGATCGCCGCCGGGCGGCAGGTCGCCCACCGCGACATGCGCAGCGCGGCGGATTTCGTCGCCGCCAAACTGCTGTGGCCCTTCGATCTGAACTTCGGCTGGTCGCGGCGGGAGTTTCTGAAACGCGACTACATCGGGCGCCTGATGACGCATCTGCCTGCCGACGAACAACTCCGCATCGCCGCCGCGCGCGCTACCGAACACTGCCGCGTGTGATCCAACGATGCACAAGCGGGAAAGCGGAGATCGGCGGATTTTCTCACAAAAAATGGAACCGCGCGGTTGCAAAACACCGCATCGCTGCGTATAGTATTCACGATTGCGATATGACTATGTCATAAAACCAAACAGTAAAGAAAGGATGGATTCATGGCAAGCAAGATCACCGTTCCGTCGGGAGTTACCTCTTCCGCATTTGCGCTCAACGGGAGCATGTACGTCAACAAAGACGCCATCGTCGATGATGTGACCGTCAATCGCGGTGCATATCTCTACATATCCAGCGGCGGTTCCGGGGTGGATATCAAGGAAAACGGCGGGGGAGTGCTCCACGACATCGAAGCGCAGGTCTCTTTCGTTCCCAACACTTTCAGCGGTGTGGTCGCCAGCAATTCGATCATCACCGTCCATTCGGGAACGACGGCGGTATCGACCACCGTGGCAGCCGGCGGCAGTTTCTGCATCTTCGACGGCGGATTCGCCAATACGGTCAGAGCCATCGCGACCGGCAGAGCAAATGTCTATGTCTCCAACGGCGGATTCGCCAGCGACGTCGAAATAGGTTCCAGAGCTTATATGTATATCTTCGAAGGCGGCAGCGCGAACAAAGTTTCGGCCGGTCTCGGCTCAGTGTACATCTACGAAGGCGGAGCGATCAACGGCGTGACAGCGGGGCGCTTCGCGGAAATATACGTTTCCAGCGGCGGCTCCGCGCTCGGCATCACCGAGAACGGCGGCGCGGTACTGCATGACATCGAAGCGAAGGTTTCGTTCCTATCCAATACCTTCACCGGTGCGACCGCCAGCAACTCGATCATCACCGTCCACTCGGGAACGACGGCGGTATCGACCACCGTGGCAGCCGGCGGCAGTCTGTGCATCTACGACGGCGGAGTGGCCAGCAAGGTCAAAGCCATCGCGACCGGCAGAGCGAATGTCTATGTCTCCAACGGCGGATTCGCCAGCGACGTCGAAATAGATTCCAGAGCTTATATGTACATCTATAACGGGGGCAAGGCAAGCAACCTGTCCGCCGGAAACGGTTCGGTCCATGTCTACAACGGCGGCGCGGTCAGCGGCGTGACCGTGGGGCGCTTCGCGGAAATATACGTTTCCAGCGGCGGCTCCGCGCTCGGCATCACCGAGAACGGCGGCGCGGTACTGCATGACATCGAAGCGAAGGTCTCGTTCCTATCCCATACCTTCACCGGTGCGACCGCCAGCAACTCGATCATCACCGTCCACTCGGGAACGACGGCGGTATCGACCACCGTGGCAGCCGGCGGCAGTCTGTGCATCTACGACGGCGGAGTGGTCAGCAAGGTCAAAGCCATCGCGACCGGCAGAGCGAATGTCTATGTCTCCAGCGGCGGATTCGCCAGCGACGTCGAAATAGATTCCAGAGCTTATATGTACATCTACGACGAGGGCACTGTAGACAAGTTCAAAGTCTATTCCAATGGTTATGCGCACATCAGTTTTGGCGGTTTGGCGACAAACGGGACCGTGGCCGGCGGCGGAACGCTCTACATCAGCGGAGGCGGCGTTGCCGATAACCTGGTGGTAAGCAAGGGCGGTTGCGCCTACGTCGGCAGCAACGGCTGGCTGACTGGCAAACTCACTTTGGCGGGAACCGTCTCCGCTTACGCCGGCGGGATCGTCGATTTCGACATCTCCGGGCTCTCCGCCGGGAACGCGGCGCTGGTCAACGATCTGTCGTTCGTCACCGGTGCGCCGACCTTCACCGTCACGGTTTCGGATTCGCAGGCGTTCGGCACTTACACCCTCGCCGAAGGTGCGGCAAACTTCACGGATGATGTCGCGGTGATAAACACGGTCGGCGATGTGCTCGACTGGATCAGTGTCGGCGAGTCGGGAAATTACGAAGACCGCGATTTCAAGCTCTCACAAAACGCCGGAAAACTGTCGTTCACCATCTCCAAGTCGACGGAACAGGCTCCGGTGGTTCTGTCCGTTTCCGCCGACATCACCGCTCTGACGAACAAAAACGTCACCGTCACGGCGACTTACAGCACCAACACCGTTACGAAACAGTACAGTCTGGACAACAAGACGTGGCTGACCTACACGACCGGCGTGGCGATGTCCGCCAACGGCATGGTGTATTTCCGCGGGCTCACGAAGTCCGGCAAGACTTCCGAGGTAAAAAGTTACACGGTCTCCAACATCGACAAGGTCGCCCCCGCGAAGCCGACCGCCAAGGCAGACGTCACGACTTCGACGGCCGGGAACGTCACGGTCACGGCGACCTTCTCGGACGACAGCGCACAGAAGCAGTACTCCACCGACAACAAGACGTGGAAATCCTATTCCAGCGGTGTAGTCATGAGCGCCAACGGCACGGTGTACTTCCGCGGCATCGACGCGGCCGGCAACATCTCGGACGTCACGAGCTACAAGGTCACCAATATCACGGGAACGATCTCTCTGGACGGCGACACGACCAAAAGCGGCAGCTATCAGAGCGAGAGCAAGTTCAAGCCCAACTGCGCCGGTTTTTACAAACTCTCCGGCTCCTTCGGCTTGATGAAGGGGACGATCGTCATTCTGGTCGGCGGCAAGAAAGTCGCTTCGGGAACGCTCAAAAACGGTGTCCTCGTCTTCAACAAGGGCAAAGACGTGCTGCTTGACAGCACCAATTACACGATCGTCGTCAAAAACACCGACAAGGGCAAGACCGCCTCGGCGTACTCCATGAAGCTCACCGTGACGGAGCGCTTCGACAAGGGCGACACCACCGATAATACGCAAGCCAAAGCCGGTGCGCTCGCGGCGAACCAAAGCGTCAACGCCTGGGTCGGCTACGGCGATGCGGTCGACTGGTACAAACTCGGCGTCAATGCGCAGGGCGGCTTCTACGATCTGAATCTTTCCGGCATCAAAAACAACGTGAGGCTCACCATCTACTCCAAGACCGGAGCCAAAGTGAAGAGCGTCACCGCCTCGGCGAAAAAGCCGAACATCCCGCTTGCCGATCTCTGCCTCGACAACGGCAGCTACGCCGTGATCGAAGCCCCGAATGCGGCGAAGGCGCAGAACAGCGACTACGCGTTGAAGCTCACGGAAAAGGCGACCTTCAACCGGCAGAACAACGACTGGAACCACGCCGAGGTACTCACCACGGACGCGACCTTCGCGGGCGCGCTGACCAAGGCGGCTGGCGGCGACGTTGTGGACTACTGCGACATTTCCGCGCTCGACAATCTGTCCTTCAAGACCACGGCGGGCAAGGTCAAGGTCTCGTTCTACGATACGAACAAACAGGCGGTCAAGGTCGCGGTCAAGGTCGCGGGCGGCAAGGACAAGACCGCCGCGGCGGTATCGCTTGCTTACGGCAAGGCCGACCGATTCACGATCGGCACGCTGCCGAGTTCCGTGAAGTACCTCAAGATCGAAGCTGCCGGCAAGACGCTCAACAGCTACACGATCGGCAAGATCGCGTAAGACACTCACCGACCAGAAACTCCGGAAGCGGTATTTCGTGCCGCTCCCGGAGTTTTTCGTTTCATACCGTCGTCACTCGCCGAGCGACAATCCCACCCTATGTCGGCAAACGGGCGAACAGGCGGCGGTGCATAAAAAATCCCGCCGGACCGGGAAACGGAACGGCGGGATCGCGGTTTCAGCTGCGCATCAGGCGCGGTACGCCGCCAACACCTTGTCGAAGGCTTCGACGAGGCGGTTGAGATCCTTGCGCGGGGCCATCAGCCAGTTGAGGTTGACGCCCATCTGCTGCTTGCGGATCAGCTTCTCGGCCACGGCGTTGCTCTCGATGCGGTACATCTTCTTCGGCACCGACCACAGCGCCTGATCGTAGACCGGCTTGCCGCTCCAGGTGGGCATCACGCCGAGCGCGCCTTCCGCCTTCATCGCCTCGCGGATCTTCAACATGTCGATGCCGGGCTTCAGCATGGAGTCGTCGATGCACATCGAGTAGATGTAGTAGCCCTGCTGGGTCGCGCAGCGGCCCTTGGCCTGGATCTTGATGCCGGGGATCTTCTCCAGCTGTTCCTTGAGATAATCGGCGTTCTTCTCACGGAGCTTGGTCTCCTTGTCGATCACTCTGAGCTGGTCGAGCAGGATGATCGCCTGGAACTCCGTGACGCGGTAGTTGTGGCAGATGATGCCTTCCGGCGGCGGGGTGCTCTTTTCGCCCTGCTTGGCGCCGCGCTGATAACCGATGTGCGAATAACGACCGACGAGGTCCCAGATCTTCTCGTCGTTGGTGGTGACGGCGCCGCCTTCGCCGCTGGTCATGATCTTGGACTGCTGGAAGCTCCAGCTGCCCGCGTCGCCCCAGCTGCCGACGCCGCGGCCCTTCCACATGCCGCCGTGGGCGTGGGCGCAGTCTTCCAAAACCTTGATGCCGTGCTTCTTGGCGATCTTGATGATCTTGTCCAAATCCGCCATCGAACCGAAGAGGTGCACCGGAATGACCGCCTTGGTCTTCTTGGTGATCGCCGCTTCGAACGCCTTGGGATCCATGCAGAGGGTATCGGGTTCGATGTCGACGATGACCGGGGTCGCGCCGACGTAGACGACCGCCATCGCGGTGGCGATCCAGGTCTGGGCGGGGACGATGACTTCGTCGCCGGGGCCGACGCCGAAGGCGCGGAGCGCGCACTCGAGCGTGACGGTGCCGTTCGCCATCATCGAGGCGTATTTGGCGCCGGTGTACTTGGCGTATTTTTCGGCGAATTCGTTCTCATACTTGCCGTAGAAGGACCACTTGTGGCTCAGATACATCTCGGCGATGCGGCCGATGACGTCGGGATTGGCGGGCGGCCACTGCGGACGCGCGGGCTTGGTCTTGAATACCGGAGTCCCCCCATCGATTGCGAGCTTCGACATGACAACTATTTCCTTTCGGTTTGTTTGCCGCCGACCGCGGCATGGACGTGATCCGCTTCGTTCCCGGCGAAGCGGAAATAACAACGGGTCCCCCCAAGATCCGTAGAAAACGGTCCACTTGAACCGTCCGTATTTAATTTACAATCCCTTTCCCGCAAATTCAAGCCCGCGCGCGCCCAAAAAAAACGGCGTCCGTTTCCGGAACGGGACACCGCGAAAGGTTTTTTCGCGTTTTACCGGGTCCGCGGGCGCTTTTAAACTTGCAACGGCACCGAATGAAGGGTATTTTTATCCCGGCGGGGACGCTCCGATACGCCGCCCGCCGGCTCTCAACGGGGAAGGTGCATTATGAAAAAACAATATCTGGCGGCGGTGTGGTGCTGCATGCTGACCGCCGGAGCCGCCGAAATGGTTTCGGTACCGGGCGGCTCGTTCACGATGGGCGACGCGAACGGCAGACCCGACGAAAAACCGCATACCGTGGTCATAAGTCCGTTCCTCATCGACAAGTACGAAGTCACGCAGGCGGAGTACGCGGAGCTGATGGGCACCAACCCCGCCAAGTTCAAAGGCGCGAATCTGCCCGTCGAGTGCCTGAGGTGGCACGATGCGGCGCGTTTCTGCAACAAGCGCTCCGAGAAGGAGGGCTTGAAACCATGCTACGACCCGGAAACGTGGACTTGCGACTTCACCGCCGACGGCTACCGGCTGCCCACCGAAGCGGAGTGGGAGTACGCCTGCCGCGCCGGGAGCACGGAAAAACTCCACTTCCCGGGCGGCGAAAAGGAGCTGAAACAATACGGCTGGATGCGCGCCAACTCGCAGGAAAAGACGCACCCCGTGGGCTCGCTCAAGCCGAATAAGTGGGGTCTTTACGACATGTACGGCAACGTCGCCGAGTGGTGCAACGACTGGTACGTGTCCGATCCCGCGGGCGGCGACGATCCGCGCGGTCCCGATTCGGGCGAAAAACGGGTGCTCCGCGGTGGCTCATGGCGCGACCGGGCGAAGAATATTTCGAGCAGCCGCCGCGACAAGGACGACCCCGCGACCGCCGACATCTGTCAGGGCTACGACAACTACGGCTTCCGGTGCGTGCGCCGCGCCCCGGTCAAGGCGGCGACAGTCGCTCCGGCGGCGGAGGCGGCGACAGTCGCTCCGGCAGCCGCTCCCGCCGCTCCGGTCGTTCCCGAAGCGCCCGAAGCGGAGACGGACGACGGCAAGCCGCTCTTTCAGAGCTGGGAGTTTCTATTCTTCTTCCTGCCGCTCCTCGTATTGTACACGGTGTTCCGCCGCACCAAATTCCGGGTGGCGCTGATCCTCGTCGGGTCGTACATATTCTACGCGTGGTGGGACTGGCGCTTTCCCATCTTCCTCGCCGTCGTGACCGTGAGCGACTATCTGCTCGCCCGCGGCATGGAGCACTGCGGCGAAAAGGGGCGCAAATGGCTCGTGACCGAGAGCTGCATCATCAACTTGGGCATTCTCTGCTCTTTCAAGTATCTGCACTTCATCACCGAAAACGTCGTCTGGCTCTTCGGCAAGTGCGGCGTGGACCTTGCCGTGCCGGAGTTCAGCTGGCTCTTGCCGGTGGGTCTGTCGTTCTTCACCTTCAAGTCCTTGAGCTACACTTGCGACGTCTGCTCCGGCAAACTTCGCGCGGAGAAGAGTTTCATCCGTTACGCCGCGTACGTCGCCTTCTTCCCGCAGCTCGTCGCGGGACCGATCGAGCGCGCGGAAAGTCTGCTGCCGCAGCTGCGCCACGCGATGCCGATGCGGGCGAACGACCTCTCCGCCGGGATCTCGATCTTCGTTTCCGGCTTGTTCAAGAAGGTCGTGATGGCGGACTTGCTCGCCGCCTACGCCGACCCGATCTTCACCAAGCCCACGGCATACGGCGGCGCCGCGCTGCTCTGCGCCGCTGCGGCGTTCTCGTGGCAGATCTACTTCGACTTTTCCGGGTACAGCGACATGGCGCGCGGCGTGGCGCGGATGCTCGGATTCCGTACAGTGTTGAACTTCGACAATCCGTATGTGGCGGTCGACGTGCGCGACTTCTGGCGCCGGTGGCACATCAGCTTGTCGAGCTGGTTCCGCGACTACGTCTACATCCCCCTCGGCGGCAGCCGTTGCGTGAAACTGCGCGTCTGGTGGAACGTGCTCGTCACCATGCTCGTGTCGGGGCTGTGGCACGGTGCGGCGTGGACCTTCGTCATCTGGGGCGGCGCGAACGGCGTGGGGAGCATCGTATCCTCGACCTTCGACCGGGAGGCGTGGTATCAGAAGATACCGAAGCTCGTAAAGCAAGTCGCGGTCTTCGTTTTCATGGCGTTCACCTGGGTCTTCTTCCGCTCCGCGAACTTGGCGACCGCGCTCGAAATGCTGCGCGGCATCGGCAAGTGGCAGCCGGGGCCGTCGCCCCTTCCCGCACTCCCCTTCGCGCTCCTCGGCGCGATCTGGATATACGAACTAACTTGGGCGTCGCGTTTCCGCCCTGTGCTGGAGTCGCGTCCGGCGCGGGCGGTCGCGTTCGCGGTCGCGCTGCTCGCGGTGATGCTGTTGGGTTCCGGCGCGAACACGCAGTTCATCTACCAGCAGTTCTGAAAGGGGGTGCGATATGAAAAGACTTAAAAACATCCCCGACAACGCCAACGGACTCGTCCTCAAGCCGAAGGAACTCGTCGTCACCGTAGCGGTCGTGTTGGCGCTGACCTTAGGCGCACTGCCGTACTGCTGGCGGACGTTCAGCCGCGTGGAACTCCCGCAGAAATTCCGGCTGGCGGAGGGGCTGCGCGACGACTACTACGGCTACGGTCTCGTCGCCCGCGCGTCGCGAAAAACCTATTCGGCGGTATTCATCGGCGACTCGGTCATCTGGGGTAAATACGTCGACAACGAAAACACTCTCCCGGAACTCATCAATCGCGGGCTCGAAGACAAGGATCTTTTCGTCAACCTCGCCGTGGACGGTCTGCACCCGATCGCGATGGGAAGACTCATCGCGGACTACGGCGGCGACATCCGGAACAGACTGGGGTTGTATCTCTACTGGAACCCGCTGTGGATGAATACTCCGCTCTACGACTTGAGCGACACGGACGAGTTTTCGATCAACCATCCGCGGCTTCTGCCGCAGTTCGATTTTTCGTACAAGAGCTACCGCGCCAAGTTCGGCGACAGGTTCTCGGCGTTTCTGGAGCAGAATTTGCTCTTCGCGGCGTGGATGCGGCACCTCCGCGCGGCGTACTGCGGCAACCGCGACGTGAAAAAGGTCATCGCCTCGGGCGGCGAGTTCGCGCATTACGACCCGGCGGAGCGCCGGAAACTTCCCAACAGCACGGTGACGTGGGAGCAGAACGGCATCAAGAAGCAGGACTGGCCGTGGGTGAAAGCTTCGGAATCCCGCCAGTACGCGGCGTTCCGGCGCGTCATCGCATTGCTCGGTGAGCGCGGGAACAAGGTCACGGTGGTGCTCGGCACGGTCAATCCGCACATGCAGACGCCGGGGAGTCTGGAACGCTACCACAAGCTTCGCGCCGAGGTCAAGGCCGATCTCAAAAAATCGGGCGTCGCCGTGATCGACCTGCCGGAACTCGAAAGCAAAGAGTACGCCGACGCGAGCCACCCGCTGGCGGCGGGTTACCGCAAACTTGCCGATTACATGATCGAACACGGTCTTAAAGGAGAATGATATGAAAAAACGGTTTTTCGTCATCGCCGCACTGCTCGGTGCCGCCGTCGCGACGGCCGACTCGTCCGCCATCTGCAAACCGGAAACCAAACCCGCTGACGAAGTCAGCCTCGCCGTGGGAGCGACCTCCATAGCCAACGGAAAGATCGCCCTCGAATACGCGGGCGGCGTCGTGAAGGTCACCGCCCCCGGACTGGAAACTCCGGTCGCGACGATAGGAGTCAACCTCAAGCCGGAGACGCTCGAAACCTCGGTGCTGAGCAACCCGGCGCGGAAATTCCAGATGCTGTCGCTGCGCGGGCCCGACGGCTCGATCGCCTTCAAGCTGGAGGACGGCGAAGCCCGCTTCGCCATCGCCTACGCCCGCAACGCCGCTCCCGTGACAGTGAAATGGAACGCCGCCGCGGTGGTCGTCCCGGACATCTTCGCCGAGGACGAGGTGCTGCTCCCAAGTCAGAGCGAGCGCGCCTTGCCGCCCTTCGCACCGCTGTACCTCGCATTGTTGAACGACGGCGACGCGACGCTCGCGTGCATCCCCGTCAAGGCGAAGAGCCCCGCCGTGCTCTCGGCCGACTTCACGACCCTGACGCTCATGCCCAAAAACAACGAGGACTACACCTTCGTCCTCAACGCCGCCAAAGGCGCTTGGCACAAGACCAGTCTTCCCGCCCAGCCCGGCGAGTTCAAGACCGTCGACGACTGGCAGGCTCCGTACAAGGCGCCGTGGCGGGCAGCCCTCCCGATCGCCGAGGACTTCATCGCCCCCGGCAACGGCGCGTGGAGCATCTGGAACATCATCACCGTCACCGGGAACAAGAAGCGGCGGCCGATCAATCTGCCTCCCCGCGCGACGATGATCAATCAGGAGACGCGGACCAACTGGTTCGGCGGCTTCGAAGGCACGTTCCGCTACCCGGCGGAGTTTCTGGAGGGAAAAATCAAGCTGATGCACCCGCAGTTCAAATTCAAGATCGTCCACGATATGACGCGGCCGGTCTTCGTCTACGCGTGGCGGCAGAGCTCCGACTCGCCCGTCATGCCCGAAAAGTATCTGCCGCCGTGGGTCGCGGACAAACACCTCTACGGCGGCACGAACACGAGCTACGGCATGAAGGCGACCACCTGCCATGTGACGGCGCAGTTCGAAAAGATCTTCTACCGCGAAGAAGCGGCGGAGAAGGTCAACGAGATCGCCGCGATGCTCAAGTCGATGCAGTGTTTCGTCGAAAACATCCGCGGCCGCATCGAAAGCGGCCGCGAGTGGCGAAATGAGATGCTCAAGTTCTCTTCCGACATGCGGAAACTCCACCCCGCGCTTGCTCCCGACGCCGACAAACTCGACGCCGCCGTGAACGAGATAGAGCGGCTCTACGAACTCGACCGCGAGCGGATCAAGACCCCCGCCGACGCCGAAAAACTCGAGCAACAAGTGCTGAAACTCGCCGCCTCCGAACTCGACGCCGAGAAGAAGGAGGATCAGGCGAAGGAGCTCGGGCGCGCCATCCGCACCATCGGCGGCTCGCAGGACAGTCTGATCGCCAAGTTCCGCCACGTCGGCAAGTGCATACGCCACATCGCGGTCGTGGAGTACACGACGGCGAAGACCCCCGAGGCGCGGGAGTTCTGGAAAGACGTGTACCTCCGCACCGAGGCGCTGCTGCAGGGTTATTTCTGCGACGGCAAGTAACGGATTTCATCGGGCGGCGCGAAAAGCGCCCCCCTTAAGCCGAGGAGAAAATATGTTGAAACGTCAATTTATCGCGGTTTTTTCCCTGCTGACCGCAGCCGCCGTCGCGGCGGCGGAGCCGGTCAGCGCCACCAATGGAAAAATCACCTTGACCTACGATAACGGCGTCGTAAGCGTCGTCGCCCCCGGTCTGGACAAACCGGTCGCCATGATCACCACCGGGCTCCAGACCGACACCTTGAAGGCGGAGTCGGTCAGCCATGTGGCGCAGAAGTTCAATCTGCTGACGCTGCGCGGTCCCGACGGCTCGATCGGCTTCAAGGTCGAGGGCACGACGGCGCGCTTCACCGTCGCCTACAACCGCGGCGCTTCGCCCGTGACGGTGAAGATGGACGCCGCCGCGGTGGTGATCCCCGACGTCTACGCCGAGGACGAGATCGTGCTCCCCGGCGGCAAGACCCGTAAACTCCCACCCTTTGCGCCGCTCTATCTCGCGCTGCTCGAAAGGGAAAACGCGACGCTTGCCTGCATCCCCGTCAAGGCGAAGAGCCCCGCACTGCTCTCGGGCGACCTCAAGACGCTCACGTTGAGCTCCAAGAACAACGAGGACTACATCTTCGTCCTCGAGTCCGGCAAGGGCGCATGGCACAAGACCGCTCTTCCCGAAAAGCCCGGCGAGTTCAAGACGGTCGACGAATGGGAGCCCCCCTTCCCCGCGCTGTGGTGCGCGACCGTGCCGGTCGCGGAGGATTTCATACCTTTAGGCAACGGCTCGTGGAGCGTCTGGAACATCGTCACCGTCACCGAAAAGGGCCGCCCGAAAAACTACCCCGCCCGCGGAACGATGACCAACCGCGAAACGCGGCGCAACTGGAACGGCGGCTTCGAGGGGACCTACCGCTACCCGGCGGAGTTTCTGGACGGCAAGCTGAAGCTCTACCATCCAACCTTCCCGCGCAAGCTGACCCACGACCTCAAGCGTCCGGTCTACATCTACGCGTGGCAACGGGGCGCGGACGGTAACAATGCCCTCCCCGAAGCCTTCCTGCCGCCGTGGGTGTCCGGGAATCAGCTCTACCGCAGCACGAACACGAACTACGGCATGCTCGCCACGACCTGCAACGTGACGGCGGAGTTCGAAAAGCTCTTCTACCGCGACGAGGCGGAGGAGAAGCTGACCGAGATCGCCGCGATGCTCAAGTCGATGCAGTGCTTCGTCGAGTCCATCCGCGGGCGCATCGAGAGCGGCCGCGAGTGGCGTGAGGAGATGCTCCGCTTCGCCGAAGAGCAAAAGACGCTCCGCCCCGAACTCGCCGCCGACGCGGATAAACTCGTCGCCGCCGTGAACGAGATCGACCGGCTCTACCAGATCGACCGCGAGACGATCAAGACTCCGCCCGACGTCGAAAAGCTGGGTCAACAAGTGCTGAAACTCGCCGCCTCGCAACTCGACGCCGAGGCGAAGGAGGAGCAGTCCAAGCAGCTCGGGCGCGCCATCCGCACCGTCGGCGGCACGCAGGACAATTTGATCGCCAAGTTCCGCCACGTCGGCAAGTGCATACGCCGCCTCGCGGTCGACAACTTCATGGACTCGGAAAGCCCCGCCGCGGAGGAGTTCTGGCGCGAAGTCTACCGCCGCACCGAAGCGCTGTTTCAGGGCTACTACGGGCACGACGGCAAGTAGACTTCACACGCCCGTGAAGTCGAAGGCGGGGATGAACTCATCTCTCGCCGAGTCCGCCTCCTGAACAAAGCCGTCCTCGATGCCCGATTCGAAGAGCGCCTGTTCGACTTCGGCGTACTCGTCGTCGGTCACGCGGCGGTTGAGTTCGGGAAAACGCGTCTCCGAAACCGCCCCGCAGGGGAGATACTGCCGCATCAAACTGAACATCACGTTTCCGGGGCGGAAACGCTCCGCGACGTACCGGATCACCCGCAGCGAGTTTTCGACGCACCCCGGCAAGATGAGATGCCGGATCACCACCCCGCGCCGGAGCACTCCCGCGTCGTCGAGCTCGAATGGTCCCGTCTGGCGGAACATCTCGTCGATCGCGGCGGCGGCGACTTCGAAGTAATCCCCCGCGCCGCTGTAACGCCGCGCGAGCGCATCGTCGGCGTATTTCAAGTCGGGCAGAAAAACTTGCACCTTGCCCGCGAACTTGCGGAGCGTCTCGACCGAATCGTAGCCGTTCGAGTTCCACACGACGGGAACGGGCGGCGGCGGTTCCAAACTGGCGAGGATCGCATGCGCATAGTGCGTAGGAGTCACGAGATTGATGTTGTGCGCGCCTTGGGCAACGAGCTCCGCGTAAATTTCGCGCAGCCGTTCTACGGTGATCTCGCGCCCGCGCCGCCCGGTGCTGATCGAGTAGTTCTGACAGAAGACGCAGTTGAGATTGCACCCCGAAAAGAAGACCGCCCCGGAACCGCGCGTGCCGCTTATGACCGGCTCCTCCCAGCGGTGCAGTCCGGCGCGGGCGACCACCGGCGCGAGCGGCGAACCGCACACGCCGGGAAGTTTTTCTTCCACATGCTCCGGGCGCACGACGCCGCACCGGCGCGGGCAGAGCGTACAAGTCTTGACCGCGGGTTCGTTCAAAATTCCACCTCGGCAAGTTGGGGATAGTGGTCCGACGAAGCGAGGTTGTGATCGTCGAAGTTGTTCACCGACTCGTAACGCAGCACCCGGACGTCCGGCGTGACCCAGATGTAGTCGATGCGGGGTTTCCTTCGGCGCGACGCCGAAATGCGGACGGGCGGAGCGAATCCGTGAAAGGTGCACGGCTCGGGCTGCACCGGCTTCGCTTCGGAGACGAGATACGAGTCGCGCAGCAGTTTCGCCGTCTCCTTGGGGGCGATGCCCGCGGGCGAACTGTTGAAGTCGCCCGTGAGAATCACCGTCATGCCCCGCCGGACGTAGGGAGTGAGTTCGTCGAGCACTGCCCGGATCTGCTCCGGATGGCAGACTTTCTGATTTCTGTGGTGGAGATGGGTGCTCGCGAAGACGAACTCGCGCCCGCTATGCTTTTCGCGGAAGACGCCCAGTGTGACGATGCGCGGCATGTCGGCGCCCTCGGCAAGCGAGAAGACCCGCGGCGTCCTGGAGAGCCAGACGGTGCGCTCTTCGACGAGCTCGAAGCGCCGGGGATCGTAAAAGACCGGCGTCGCCTCGCCCTTCAAATTGCGCTCCCGACCGTGACCGATGTGCCGGTAGCCGAGAACCTTCAACGCGGCGATCTGCTTCGAAGTCGCCTCCTGCAAACCGAAAACATCCGGCTTCAGGCGCCGGAGGTCCCGGATGACGCGCACCTTCCGATGCTCCCAGTCGTTCGGGGCCTTGTCACTCGGGCGCCGGATGTTGAACGACACCACCGTCAGGCGGAGTTTCGCTTTATCCGCCGTCTCCGCCGCCGCGACCGAACAACCGACCGCCGCGACCGCAACAGTCAAAAACAACCGCCGAAACAGATCTTTCATGCCCGCGTCTCCCCGGCGAGCAGCTGCCGGTAAATCTCCAGAGCTCCGTCGGAAAAGCAGACGAACACCGCCTTCTCGGGCAGCTCGCCGGACCACGCCCGGACCGTGTCGACCGCGACCCGCGCCGCCAGAGCTCCGGGATAGCCGTAGACCCCGGTCGAAATGCAGGGGAAAGCGATGCTCCGGCACCCCGCCTCCGCCGCGAGCTGCAGCGAGTTGCGGTAACACGACGCCAGCAGCCCCGGTTCGCCGCGCGTGCCGCCGGCCCAGACCGGTCCCGGCGTGTGGATCACAAACCTGGCGGGGAGTTTGAACCCCGGAGTGATCCGCGCTTCGCCGGTACGACAGCCGCCGAATTTGCGGCACGCCTCCAACAGTTCGCGCCCCGCTGCGCGGTGGATCGCGCCGTCGACTCCGCCGCCGCCGAGGAGCGAACAATTCGCCGCGTTGACGATGGCGTCGACTTCCAGCTTGGTGATGTCGCCCTTCATGACCTGCAACTGCATCATATTCATCCCAAATTAAAAAAATCCGCTTCAACTGCGCTTACGTTTTCTAATGTACCACCGGACAAAATTTTTTCAACCGGGGATGCTTGAAGCGGCAAAGATGTTTCTTTGTTCCGTTTGGGATTTGACTTTTCGCCGTTGCCGCTATATTTTCATATTCGGACACGTTTCAACCAATTGCAAAATATAGGGAAAATCACCATGAAACTCAACCGTATCCTCTCCGGAGTTCCCGCTGCCGCACTGCTGTTGACGGGATGCGCCGCACCCGACTGCGAACCCGCAGCCTCCCGCAACTACTGCGCCGACGGCATGGTCGCCGAAGCCGCCGCGCCCGCGCCGGGGAACGCGCGCCGCCGCGCCGCCGCGCCCGCCGCCAATATGGCGCTCGCCAAAGAAAAGGGGACCGCCTCCAACTTCTCCGCCGTCGAGGGGCGGCAGGTCGCCTTTTCGGCGACGCTCCGCATCTCGTCGCCCGACGTGGCGCAGGCCCTGCGTAACGCCAACGAGATCACCCGCGAATTCGGCGGTTACGCCTCGTTGATGAACGACCGCGCGTGCACCCTCAAGATCCCCGTCAGAAACGCCGAAGCCGCCCTCGCCGCGCTGGAGAAGATCGGCACCGTCAACTCGCGCGAGATCGTCGCCGAAGACGTGACCGACACCGCTTTCGATCTGGATATGCGCATCGCGAACTTGGAAAAACTCCATCAGAAGCTCACCGCGCTCGTCGACAAAGCGGTGGACGTTAAGAACATCCTCGCCGTCGAAAACGAGCTCGCTCGCGTCACGGGCGAACTGGAACGGCTCAAGGCGACCCGCCAGAATCTCCAGCGCCGCGTCGATTTCGTGACCTTCCGCATCTACTTCAGCGCCTCCGCCGCGGTCGAGGTCAAGGCGCGGCGGCTGCTGCTGCCGGAGACGACCCGACTCGGGCTCTGGAGCGACAACTACACCGTCCGCACCGACGAGATCCCGGACGCCCCGTTCGACCTGCAATTGCCCAAGGGCTTCATCCCCGTCAGGATGAACGAGCACGTCGGCTTCTTCGCGGTCGACGATCAGGACACCTTGATCGCCGCCACGAGCTTCGAGCAGCTCGAAGGCGCCGACCTCGAATTCTGGCAGTCCGCGATCGCCCGCGCGCTCCGCGAGCTGCGCGGCTACGAAGTCTCGACCGAGATCCGCACCGCCCCCAACGGAGACAAGTACGTCGTCTTCAAGGGCGAGCGGCTCCGCGGCAAGCAGCCGATGCGCTACGAGGCGAGCTGCCGGATCGTGCCCCACCTCTTCGGCGCCGACGAAGTCTACGTCGTGGAGATCCTCGGCACCAAGGAGCGCATGGAACAGCTCGACCTCGCCGCGCTGCACGACAGCGTCGAGTAGGTCCGTACCAGAATTTATCATCTCCGCGGTTTACGACCGCTCGCCCCGACGGGACGAGCGGTTATTTTTAAACCGAGGTGGTGGGTAATTACCGCCGACGCCGGAGCGCGATAACGCTCAAAGGCACCACTCCCGCGTTTCTATGCCAGCACACGATCGCTGCGAAGCGGTCGCCGCCGAGCGTGCCGGCGCAGCCCCCGTTTGCAGACTTCACCCACCTCGCCGGATGCGCGGGCACAAACCCCGCTTTGTCCGACAGGTGTGACCGGCACACGCGCATCACTGTATGTCATACTGACACCGCAAACGCCGATCTGCCGATTCCAGCCCCGCTTACTCCGTACTCATCCGTACTCATCCGTACCCATCCGTAGAGGACGGTCATTCGCGGTCGGTCGCCCGCGTGCGCGTCAGCGTCGGCGGGAACTGCCCACCCCATCCGCCGCCCGATCAAAAAAACCGCCAAGCGTCTCCGCAAACAACCGTTTGCAGACCTTCTCCATCGCGCCGACGACAAAAAAACGTGTTTTTTTCGTAACTGCTTGCAAAAAAAAAATACGTTATATTAGACCAAGCGGGGTCGAGAACGGCGGCACGCCGCCGGGCCGGAAATGCGGACAACGTGTCGATTTTTCGGGGAAATTTTTCTATTTTTTCGTCTTTTTCATGAAAAAGTGCTACAGATTTGCACGTCTTGGCGAATTAAATCCATGTGTGGATGTATCTTTTTTTCGCAGGTTTTTTATTTGGTAAAATTTTCTTAATCAGCTTGAAAACATGATTTTACGATGATATAATATCAACGTTCAACCGGCGGGGTCGCGGCATTTTCGCGAATTTCCGGGACAAACGGAAAAATCGGCGATTTTTCGATTTTTCATCGATTTCCGGCGACAGACAGCCGCATCCCGGCGAATTAAATATATAGCCGATTGCATACCGCCGCACGGTCGGCAGTCGATGTCGTACTTTGGTCAAAAATCGAAAGAAAGAGACAACAATGGGTAAATAAAAAAATCGCTTTTTGTGCCTTTACTTTATTGCAGCATGGGTATCGAATCACAAACCACCAGCCAAAACAGGAGATGAAAAAGTGAGAATTTACCAGTGTTATGAGTCGGGGATGGTTTCGAGCGGAATAACTCTCTCCGGGGATCTGATGGACATCCAGAATGGCGGAATGGCGTACGACACCACCGTAAACGGAGGCGGACGGCTGGACGTCTGGCAGGGGGGGACCGCGACCAGCACCACTGTGGAAAATGACGGCGTTATGTCCGTTTGGCTGAGCGGAATTACGTACGACACCACCGTAAACGGAGGCGGACGGCTGGACGTCTTTCAGAGCGGCGTGGCGAACAAAACCACCGTAAACAGCGGCGGCCGGTTGAACATCTATGACGGCGGCACGGCGACCCAAATCACCGTCAACAAAAGTGGCCATCTGTACATCTACTCGGGCGGCACGGCGAACTCCGCCACAGTGAACGGCGGCTATGACGATCTTTCCGGAACTGCCGTTTACGGCTTTCTGGTCGTCTCCAATGGCGGCGTGGCGAACTACACCACCGTGAACAGCATGAGCAATCTGCTCGTCAATTCGGGCGGTGTTGCAAACTCCACCACCGTCAACAGCGGCGTTATGATCGCCTCCAATGGCGGCACGGCGAACAAAACCACCGTGAACAGCATTGGCAATCTGCTCGTCTACTCGGGCGGTGTTGCAAACTCCACCACCGTCAACAGCGGCGGCGGGCTTTTCGTCTACTCCGGCGGTGTGGCGAACTACACCACCATGAACTATAGCGGCTGTCTGCTCGTCTCCTCCGGCGGCACGGCGAACTCAAATACCGTGAACAGCATTGGCAATCTGCAAATCGCCTATGGCGGCACCGCGAACCAAAACACCGCGAACAGCGGCGGCTTTATAATCGCCTCCTATGGCGGCACGGCGAACTCAAACACCGTGAACTATAGCGGCTATCTGATCGTCTCCGGCGGCACCGCGAACCAAACCACCGTGGACAGCGGCGGCTATCTGATCGTCTATGACGGCACCGCGAACCAAACCACCGTGAACTATAGCGGCTATCTGTACGTCTCCAATGGTGCGGCGAACTCCACCACCGTTAGCGGTGGCTGTCTGCTCGTCTCCAATTGCGGTGAGGCGAACTCGAACACCGTCAACGAATACGGCAGTATGTACGTCTACTCCGGCGGTGAGGCGAACTACACCACCGTTAGCGGCGGCGGCTTTCTTAACGGAGGCTTTCTTGTCGTCTCCGATGGCGGCGTGGCGAACTCGAACACCGTCAACAGCGGCGGCGGGCTTTATGTCTACTCCGGCGGTGTGGCGAACTCGAACACCGTCAACAAGGGCGGCTGGTTGTACGTCTACTCCGGCGGCACGGCGAACACTGTTTCCCTCCATTCGAATGGTTCCATACATCTCTACACCGGCGCGATCGTCGAGTGTGACTTCAATGTCGGCGGCAGGGTCACCGTGCATACCTCCGACACTCCGGCGACCGGGGATGTGATCCACGCCGATGGCGCCAACATCAACTTCATGCTCTCCGAACGTTCGCCCGACGACGCTGCCATCATCACCGATCTCGGGAAGATAACGGGCGCGACCTATTTCGTCACCGTTTCGACCGCACAAACCGCCGGAATCTATACATTGGCCGACGGCGCCGCCAATTTCAACGGGACGATCACCGTAAAAAACGAAAGCGGGAACGCGCTCGGCACCATCTCCGTTGGCGGCAAATTGAAGAACGGCGACCACACCTACACTCTCTCCAAAGTCGACAGCTTGCTGGGTCTGACGATCTCCGGCAATTCGCCGGAACCGGAGCCGGCAAAGCCGACCGTGACCGATCTGTCGGCGAGCGGATCGGCAACTCCGGGCGCGGAGGCGGCGTTCACCCCGAAGCTGTCGGCGGCGGGGCTGTACACCGTCAACGGCACCTTCAAGACCGCCAAGGGCAGCGTGACCGTCGTGGACAAGACCGGCAAAAAGGTCGGTTCGGGCACGGTCAAAGGCGGCGTCATTACCTTCAAGAACGCGCTGCTGCTCGACAACAGCAACACCTACAAGGTGATAGTCAAGAACACCGACAAGAAGAGCGCCTCGGCCGCCTACTCGGTGGAGCTCAAGGCGAGGGAGCTCTTCACCAAGGGCGACACAACCGACAACACGCTCAAGGGCGCCAAGACCCTCGCGGCAAATTCGACCGCCAACGACTGGGTCGGCTACGGCGACGCGGTGGACTACTACAAGCTCGGCGTCAATACGGCGGGCGGCATCTACGATCTTTCGCTTTCCGGCGTCAGGAACAACGTAAAGCTCACCGTCTACACCAAGAACGGGGCTAAAGTGAAGAGCGTCACCGCCTCGGCGGCGAAGCCGAATATCCCGCTTGCCAGCCTCTGCCTCAACAACGGCAGCTACGCCGTGATCGAAGCGCCGAAGGCGGCGAAGGCGCAGAACAGCGACTACGCATTGAAACTCACGGAAAAGGCGACCTTCAAGTGGTCGAACAACGACTGGAACCACGCCGAAGCCCTCACCGCGGACGCGACCTTCGCGGGCGCGCTGACCAAGGCGGCTGGCGGCGACGGCGTGGATTACTGCGACGTTTCCGCGCTCGACAATCTGTCCTTCAAGACGACAGCGGGCAAGGTCAAAGTCTCCTTCTACGGTGCGGACAAGCAGGCGGTAAAGATCGCGGTCAAGACGGGCGGCAAGGACAAGACCGCCGCGGCGGTGTCTCTCGCTTCCGGCAAAACCGACAACTTCACGATCGGCACCTTGCCGAGTTCGGTGAAGTACCTCAAGATCGAGGCTGCCGGCAAGACGCTCAACAGTTACACGATCGGCAAAATAGCTTAAAATACCGCACGAGACGCGCTCACGTTCTCTGCCTGCCACCCCGCTCCGCCTTTACGGCGGGGCGGGGTTTATATTTGCTTATGCTTTGACCACGAAAAGCACGCAGGGTGCTGCCGTCGGGCATAACCCCACGAGCAGCGTGAATGAGCTCCGACAGGGAATTTTCAGTAAATTTTTTAACGTGGTGCATAAAATCGGTTTCTTCAGACGAATGGTTGGTTGAAACGCGAGAACGGTCGGCGACTGAGACTCCCGCCGTTCGTCGGGCGGTCGCTCGGCTCGTTGAACAGCCCCCCAACCCGGCGGGGCGGCACCGGAGCTTACCTTCCGGGATGAGGTCAACCTTCTTGATCCCGCCGCCCCGCGTTTTTGCGGCAGAAGGTAAAACCGGTCTTGAAAAAATATATTATGTTATTATATTATAACATGAAAACAAATGAAATGCGAATAAAAATTCAGTGATTCATGAAAAGCACGACAATGGAATTGACAGTTCGGAAACTCCCGATGTCAGAGGTGAATCCCGGGGCGATCGTGCCGCTGACGGAGCGCAAGCTGCGGGCAGTCCCGGAGCGGCTGCCGCGCATTCCCAATTTCCACCTGGTCGAGTGCTGCGGTCGGGGCGGCTTCGGCGCCGTGTATCTCGGCATCGATCGCGACGGCGTGCGCCGGGCGATCCGGGTGGTGCGCCGGGAAAAGTGCGGATCGCAAATCGCCGAGTGTGAAAGCGCCGCCATCGCCAACTACCGCAACCTTGCCTCCGGACATCGGCATCTGCTGGACATTCTGTACGCGGGACGCACCAGATCGTGCATCTACTACGTCCTGCCGCTCGCGGACCGCGCCTCCGGACCGAATTGCCGTTACCGCCCGCTGACCCTGGCGGAGAAAATCCGGCAGAACGACCTGCCGGAGTCTTCCAAACTGCGGATCATCCGCGACATCGCGTCGGCAGTGGCTTTCCTGCACGCGCATGGCGTGGCGCATCGCGATCTGAAGCCCGAAAACATCCTCTTTGTCGACGGCGTGGTCAAGGTGGCGGATCCGGGAATGCTGGCGCCGGAGTGGAACATGGGGTGCGGCGGGACCAAAGAATTTTCGCCCCCTCAGCCGACCGACGGACGCAGTGCGGATATCTACGCGCTCGGCATCATCATCTACTGCGTGTTTACCGGACTGCCCGCCGAACGCTTTCCCGAACTGCCGGAATTCTGGAATACTCAGTTTTATTCGCGGCTCAACCGGATCGTGCTGCACTGCTGCCCGCAGGATGGCAGCGCCTGCCCGCCGACCGACGTGATCGTCGCGGCGCTGGAACGCCTCGAAGCCCCGTCGTCGCCCGACCGTCGGACGCTCCGACGCGCATGGCTCCATGCACGGAACTCGGCGGCGTTGTGGCTGTCGGCGGGATTGCTCCTGTGGGGAATGTTTTCGTGTGCGGATTCGGAAAATCGGAAGGTCCCGCCGCGGGACGAAACGGATACCATCGCCGCCGGTACGATGCCGCGCTCCAGACGCTCCGTCAGCATGACCAAGACACTGCTTGCAAAGTAAATCTCGCAACCCGCTTAAAAGAATCGCGTTGGATTTGCCTGCAAATTCAACCGGAAAGACGCAAAACAAACAAAATTGCGGCAAAATTCATTTTGCAACGGGATTTTGGTTTTTTGCGGCGATTCTTTTTTGGGGGAAACGGGAATATAAAGCTGGCATCTCCAATGGGATTCGAACCCATGTTGCCGGGATGAGAACCCGATGTCCTAGGCCTCTAGACGATGGAGACACGCGCTAGACAGTACATATAAAATACACTGTCCGCCGAGATTTTTCAAGCTGCAAAGGGTGAAATATCGATTTTTTCGCGCTTCAACGGACGCGGGGGAGCGGATTCCAAAAGCCGAAGCCGGATACCGGGGAGCAGAACGGAGAATACTGGAGGCGCAGTACGAAATGAAACTGAAACAAATGCCACCGCGGATGACGGCAGAATATCGGAACGAAAACGCGGAACGCAAACAACGCGGGAAGTTCCCGCGCCGGAACTCACAAGCGCCAGCCGAGCACAGTCCGACTGTAGCCGCAGCATGTCGTCGGGGCGATACACAGCGTTCTCCGCCGCGGGCGGAAGAACGACCGCAGTCCCCGCACCACACGCACGAGTTCCGATTTGACCGTATAGAAAAAGTCGCTGAAGTGCTTGCAGACGCTGTACGCGCCCTGTGGCGAAGCACACACGGACACCGTAGTCGTTTCGGCGCGAGGCGCCGGCACCGACATCACCGGTTGCGCATCCCGCGGGAGCGCGTTGCCGGGCAGTGAGATGATCCGTTCTTCTTTCATCATACGGTCGAAACGCGACCTTTCAGCCTGAGTGGCTTACTTGGCGGCAGGTTCGTTCTTCTGGAGCACGCCGGCTTCGACGAGCTTGTCGATCAGCTGCTGCATCGAGTTGAACGCGGCCAGAAAACCCTGCGGCGGCATGATGACGCGCACGTTGCTCTGGGGAACGGGGGCCTTGCCGTTTTCTTCGGGCTGAAGAGTGACGAAATCATAACGCACCATCCCGCCCGCAAAATGAATCTGACCGACTCCGTCCGCGAAAATTTCCTTCTTGTCCGCCATTTTTAATCTCCTTTGGTTGGACCTTCAGGTTTATTGCAATCCGGACAGCCGTCCCCGCCGACCGGAGACGCCGGAATTGCCGCTTACATCTAATTTACAGTGCAAACAACTAAATTTCAAGTTTTTCCAGAAAAAACACCTTCTCCCGCGAGTCTCACGGTCGCAAAGGAGACTCACGGGAGGTCAAAAAAACCGCCGTTTTACGCGAGCTTGCCGATCGTATAACTGTTGAGCGTCTTGCCGGCGGCTTCGATCTTCAGGTACTTCACGGAACTCGGCAGCGTGCCGATCGTGAAGTTGTCGGTCTTGCCGGACGTGAGCGACACCGACGAGGCGGTCTTGTCCTTGCCGCCCGCCTTGACCGCGACCTTGACCGCCTGCTTGTTCTTGTCGAAGAACGAAACTTTGACCTTGCCCGCCGTCGTCTTGAAAGACAAACTGCCGAGTGCTGAAACGTCGCAGTAGTCCACGACATCGCCGCCCGCCGCCTTGGTCAGCGCGCCCGCGAAGGTCGCGTCCGCGGTGAGGGCTTCGGCGTGACTCCAGTCGTTGTTCTGCCGATTGAAGGTCGCGCGCTCGGTGAATTTCAACGCGTAGTCGCTGTTCTGCGCCTTCGCCGCCTTCGGCGCTTCGATCACGGCGTAGCTGCCGTTGTCGAGACAGAGGTTGGCAAGCGGTACACTCGACTTCTTCGCCGAAGCGGTGACGGTCTTGACTTTGGCACCGTTTTTGGTGTAGACGGTGAGCTTCACGTTGTTCTTGACACCGGAAATGTTGAGGTCGTAAATGCCGCCCGCCGCGGCGACGCCGAGTTTGTAATAGTCGACCGCGTCGCCGTAGCCGACCCAGTCGTTCGCGGTCGAATTCGCCGCGAGCGTCTTGGCGCCCTTGAGCGTGTCGTCGGTGTTGTCGATCTTGGTGAACAGCTCCTTCGCCTTGAGTTCCAACGTGTACGTCGAAGCAGTACCTTTCTTGTCGGTGTTCTTGACGACGACCTTATAGGTATTCGAGCTGTCGAGCAGCAACGCGTTCTTAGTGGTGATCTTGCCGTTCTTGATCGTGCCCGTAGCGACCTTCTTGCCGGTTTTGTCCACGATGGTCACGCTGCCCTTGCTGCCCGTGAAGGTGCCGGTGAGCGTATACAGACCGGATACCGCCAAATTCGGAGTGTAGGGCTTCGTCTCCTGCCCCGGGGCAACCGTGCCGCCGGTCGAAAAATCGTCAACGATGATGTTCGACACCGTGTAGCTTGCGACCTCGGAGAGGTTGCCCGCTTCGTCGGTGCCGCGGAAGTACACCGTGCCGTTGTCTTTCATTACCACGCCCGACTTGTAAGCCAGCCACGACTGATTGTCGAGGCTGTATTCCTTGACCGCGGAATCGTCGCTGTACGTCGCCGTGACCGTGACGTTGCCCGTCGTCTTGGTCGTGATATCCGCTTGGGCACTCGGCTTGGTCGGAGGCACCTTGTCGATGTTCGATACGACGAACTCCGTGACTTCGGAAATGTTGCCCACCGCATCGGTTCCGCGGAAGTAAACCGTGCCGTTGGCGGTCACGACCACCCCGGTCGTGTAATTCTTCCAAGTCTGGTTGTCGAGGCTGTATTCCTTGACCGCGGAATCGTCGCTGTACGTCGCCGTGACCGTCACGTTCTGGTTGGTCGCCGCCGTGATGTCGGCGGAGGCGGTTGGCTTGACGGGCGCGACCTTGTCGATGTTGGCGACGGTATAACTCGTCACATCCGAGATGTTGCCCGCTTCGTCGATACCGCGGAAATACACCGTCCCGTTTTGAGACAACGCCACCGGAGTCGTGTACACCGCCCATGCCTGATTGTCGGTCGAGTACTGCTTCGTCACGCTGTCGGAGCTGTATGTCGCCGTAACAGTGACGTCCTTATTCGTCGCGACGGTGATATCCGCCGTCGCACTCGGCTTCACCGGCGGGACCTTGTCGATATTCGTCACGTCGTAGCTCGTGACATCCGAGATATTCCCCGCTTCGTCGATACCGCGGAAATACACCGTTCCGTTGTCGGTCATCACCACACTGGTCGTGTAGGTCTGCCACGTCGAGTTGTCGGTCGAGTACTGCTTCGCCGCGCTGTCGGCGCCAAATACCGCCGTGACCGTCACGTTGTTATGGGTGGGAACGGTGATGTCCGCCGTCGCACTCGGCTTCGCCGGCGCGACCTTGTCGATATTCGTCACGGCGTAACTCGCGACCTCCGAGATGTTGCCAGCCGCGTCGATGCCGCGGAAGTACACCGTTCCGTTGGCACTCAGCACCACACCGGTCGTGTAGGCTTTCCACGTCGAGTTGTCGGTCGAGTACTCCTTCGTAACGCTGTCGGAGCTGTATGTCGCCGTAACGGTGACGTCCTGATTCGTCGCCGCCGTGATGTCCGCAGACGCACTCGGCGCTACCGGCGCCACCTTGTCGATGTTGGTGACCGCGTAACTCGTCACGTCGGAAACGTTCCCCGCCTCGTCGATGCCGCGGAAATACACCGTACCGTTCTGGGACATCACCACGCCGGTCGTGTAAACCGCCCAATTCTGGTTGTCGGTGGAATACTGCTTCGTCACACTGTCGGCGCCGAACGTCGCCGTGACCGTGACATTCTGGTTCGTGGCAGCGGTGATATCAGCCTCCGCACTTGGCGCTACCGGCGCCACCTTGTCGATGTTGGTGACCGCGTAACTCGTCACTTCGGAGACGTTCCCCGCCGCGTCGGTACCGCGGAAGTACACCGTTCCGTTCTCCGACATCGCCACACCGGTCGTGTAGGCTTTCCACGTCGAGTTGTCGGTCGAGTACTCCTTCGTAACGCTGTCGGAGCTGTATGTCGCCGTAACGGTCACGTCCTGATTCGTCGCCGCCGTGATGTCCGCAGACGCACTCGGCGCTACCGGCGCCACCTTGTCGATGTTGGTGACCGCATAGCTCGTCACGTCGGAGACGTTCCCTGCCGCATCAGTCCCGCGGAAGTACACCGTACCGTTGTCACTCAGCACCACACCGACCGTGTAGGCTTTCCACGTCGAGTTGTCGGTCGAGTACTCCTTCGTAACGCTGTCGGAGCTGTATGTCGCCGTAACGGTGACGTCCTGATTCGTCGCCGCCGTGATGTCCGCAGACGCACTCGGCGCTACCGGCGCCACCTTGTCGATGTTGGTGACCGCGTAACTCGTCACGTCGGAGACGTTCCCCGCTTCATCGATACCGCGGAAATACACCGTACCGTTCTGAGACAACACCGTCGGGGCCGTGTAAGCTTTCCAAGTCGAGTTGTCGGTCGAGAACTCCTTCACCACGCTGTCGGCGCTGAACGTCGCCGTAACGGTCACGTCTTTGTTGGTCGCCGTCGTGATGTCCGCCGTCGCAGTCGGCTGGTTCGGCGCCATCTTGTCGATGTTGTCGACCGTGTAACTCTTGACCTCCGAACTGATGTCCATGGCGTCGACACCGCGGAAATACACCGTGCCGTTGCCTGACATCACCACACCGGAGGTGTAATCCAGCCATGTCTGGTTGTCGAAGCTGTATTGTTTCTTTGCCGCATCCGCGCCGAAGGCGGCGGTAACAGTGACGTCTTTGTTCGTCGGAGTTGTGACATCCGCGGAAATGGAAAGCACCTCAATGCCTTCGGTGATGATGTTCGCAACCGCATAACTCGAAGGCTCGGAAAAATTCCCCGCCGCGTCGATGCCGCGGAAGTACACCGTGCCGTTCTGCGACATAACCACACCGGAGGTATAAGTCTGCCATGTTCTGTTGTCGGTCGAGTACTCCTTCGTGACGCTGTCGCCAGAGAACGTCGCCGTGACGGTCACGCTGCCCGTCGTCTCCGCCGTGATGTCGGCACTTGCAATCGGCTTGTCCGGGGCTACCTTGTCGATATTCGTCACGGCATAACTCGTGATGTCGGAGACGTTCCCCGCAGCGTCGGTGCCGCGGAAGTACACCGTACCGTTCTCACTCATCACCACGCCGGTCGTGTACGCCTGCCAAGTTTCGCCGTCAAGCGAATACTCCTTGATGACGCTGTCGCCAGAGAACGTCGCCGTGACGGTTACGTCCTGATTCGTCGCCGCCGTGACGTCCGCCGTCGCAGTCGGCTTGGTCGGAGCGACCTTGTCGATATTCGTCACGGCATAACCCGTGACGTCCGAAACGTTACCCGCCGCATCGATACCGCGGAAAGAGACCGTGGCGTTCTCACTCAGCACCACGCCGGTCGTGTACACCGCCCAATTCTGACCGTCGGTCGAGTACTCTTTCGTCACGCTGTCGGAGCTGAACGTAGCTGTAACGGTGACGTCCTGATTGGTTGCCGCCGTGACGTCCGCCGTCGCAGTCGGTTTCGCCGGAGCGACCTTGTCGATGTTGGCGACCGCGTAACTCGTGACCTCGGAGACGTTCCCCGCAGCGTCGGTGCCGCGGAAATACAACGTACCGTTCTGAGAAAGTACCACGCCGGTCGTGTACACCGCCCAATTCTGACCGTCGGTCGAGTACTCTTTCGTCACGCTGTCGGAGCTGAACGTAGCTGTAACGGTTACGTCTTTGTTGGTCGCCGCAGTGACGTCCGCAGACGCAGTCGGCTTCGTCGGAGCGACCTTGTCGATGTTGGTGACCGCGTAACTCGTGACGTCGGAGACGTTCCCCGCCGCGTCGATGCCGCGGAAGTACACCGTGCCGTTCTCACTCAGCACCACGCCGGTCGTGTAACTTTGCCACGTCCGGTTGTCGAGGCTGTACTGTTTCTGCGCGCTGCCCTCGGAAAACGTCGCCGTAACCGTGACATTCCGGTTCGTCGCGTCGGAGATGTCCGCCGTCGCGGTCGGTTTTGCCGGAGCGACCTTGTTGATGTTCGCAACAACGCATTCGGTCACTTCGGAAATATTGCCCGCTTTGTCGATGCCGCGGAAGTAAACAGTTCCATTCTCACTCAGCACCACGCCGGTCGTATAGGCTTTCCACGCCGAGTTGTCGGTCGAGTACTGCTTCGTCACGCTGTCGTTCGAGAACGTAGCCGTGACGGTGACATTCTGGTTCGTTGCCGCCGTAATGTCCGCCGTTGCGGCAGGCGCATCCGGCGCCACCTTGTCGATGTTGGCGACCGCGTAACTTGCCACGTCGGAGATGTTCCCCGCCTCGTCGATACCGCGGAAATACACCGTGCCGTTCTCACTCAGCACCACGCCGTCCTTGTAGGGCTGCCAGGTCGAGTTGTCGGTGGAATACTGTTTCGTCACACTGTCGTTGCTGTATGTCGCCGTAACCGTGACGTTCTGGTTCGTTGCGACGGTGATGTCCGCCGTCGCACTCGGCTTGAGCGGCGCGACCTTGTCGATGTTGGTGACGGCATATTCGGTGACATCGGAGACGTTGCCCGCTTCGTCGATTCCGCGAAAATATACCGTCCCGTTATCACTCATCACGATGCCGGTCGTGTAGGTCTGCCACGTCTGGCTGTCGAGACTGTATTCCCGGATCGCACAGACGGAGTCGTATGACGCCGTTACCGTGACATTCTGCTTCGTCGCGGACGTGATGTCGGCGGTCGCGGTCGGTTTCGGCGGTTCGACCTTGTCGATGTTGGTAACGGCGTAACTCGTCACGTCGGAGACGTTGCCCGCTTCGTCGGTACCGCGGAAATAGACCGTGCCGTTGGCGGTCATCACAACGCCGGTCGTGTAGACCTGCCACGTCGAGTTGTCGGTGGAGTACTCTTTCTTGACGCTGTCGGCGCTGAACGTCGCCGTGACGGTGACGTTCTGATTAGTCACGGTCGTAATGTCCGCTTCTGCGCTCGGTTTGGTCGGCGCCACCTTGTCGATGTTGGTGACGGCATATTCGGTCACGTCGGAGACGTTGCCAGCCTCGTCGATGCCGCGGAAATACACCGTTCCGTTGCCACTCAGCGCCACGCCGGTCGTGTAGGGCTGCCACGTCGAGCTGTCGGTGGAATACTGTTTCGTGACGCTGTCGGAGCTGAACGTTGCCGTAACGGTGACGTTCTGGTTGGTCGCCGCCGTGATGTCCGCCTCCGCACTCGGCTTGGTCGGGGCGACCTTGTCGATGTTGGTGACCGCGTACCACGTCACGTCGGAGATTTTTTCAGCCAAGCCGATGGCGCGGAAATAGACCGTCCCGTTTTTATCCATGACGACGCCGCCATCCGGATATACCGACCACGTTTCGCCGTCGAGCGAATACTGCTTCGTCACGGTATCCCCGCTGAAGGTCGCCGTAACGGTGACATTCTGATTCGTGGCGACAGTGATGTCCGCCGCCGCTTCAGGCTTCGCCGGAGGATCGATCTTCACCACCGCGTCTTCGATCTCCCAACCCGGAGCATCCCCGTTGACCGCTGCCTCCAATCCGATAATCATGGTCTTGTTCCTCCTGTTTTATATTTTCCGAAAATTTTTTCGTTTGACTCAAGCCGTCGTTTTTTTATAGACATTATAAACTTTAAATAACTTATCATGATTTTCGAGATTTGTCAAGTCCACGGGCGGATAAGCAAAACTCAGGGCGGAAGAAACCCGAAAAAAAGCTTGCAGAACCGCGGACTGCTGTGTATATTTGATCGTTAGCCGAAATCCTCAAGCAACATCCATCGAAAGGTACGACATGTTGAAACGGCTGCTTATGACCGCGCTGGTATCCGCCGCCGCATACGGCGCGGAACCGGCAAAAGGCAAAACCGAATGGACACAGAGATTCAAGGGGTGCAGCGTCACTGTGCGCACCAACTGTCCCGGCGCGCGGGCGGAAATCGGCGACACCGTCAAGCTCGCGCTCGCCTTCGAATCGAAGAACGGCGGTTCGGTGCACGTCACGCTCCATGAAAACGGCAACGTGATCGGCGAACCGCGCACCGTCGCTTCCGGCGACTGTGTGGAGTTTGAACGCAAGGCGACCGTCCCCGGCGGCATCTTCATCTCCGGAAGCATTCTCGACGCGGACGGCAAACCGGTGCTGACCGCCCGCAAACGCCGCGCCGTCTGCGGATTGGGCGTTCTCGTCGCACCCGAAAAGATCGTTCCCGGCAACCCTTTGCCGCCGCCCGGATTCGACGAATTCTGGCAGAAAAAGCGCGCCGAACTCGACCAAGTGCCGATAAAGGCGACGCGGCGGGAATTTTCGCCGCCCGATCTGGCGGAGACGCTCGTCTGTTACGACACTCAAGTCGACTGCGCGGGCGGAGCGCCGGTATCCGGCTACCTCTGCATGCCCCGTAACGCTAAACCCAAGTCGCTGCCCGCGATAGTGGTCTTCCACGGAGCTGGCGTCCGCGACTCCGTTCCGCGCCTCAAGTACGCCCATAACGCGATCGCCTTCGACGTCAACGCCCACGGACTGCCCAACGGCAGACCCAAAAAGTTCTACGACGACCTCTTCAAAGGCGAACTCGCCGACTATCGTTCGCGGCACCTCGACGACCACGAAAAAAATTATTTCGTCGGCATCTACACCCGGATCATGCGCGCGCTGGACTATGTGAAATCCCTGCCCGAGTGGGACGGCAGGACGCTGATCGTCACGGGCGGAAGTCAGGGCGGCGCGCAGTCGCTCGCGGCGGCGGCGCTCGACCCGCAGGTGACGCTCTGCGTGGCGCAAGTCCCCTCGCAGTGCGACCTCGGCGCCCGGCTCGCGGGGCGGCGTCCCGGCGGTCCGATGTGCCGGAATTCCGAGGAAACGCAACGCGATCCGGTGGTAGTGCGCGAAACCGCCTACGTCGACAACGTGTTCCTCGCCAAGCGCATAAAATGCCCCGTATATGTATCGGCGGGGCTGATCGACAACACCTGCATCGCGACCAGCATCTGCGCCTTCTACAACGCGTTGCCGGAGGGCGTGGAAAAGCACATCGCGATCAATCCGATCGGCGGACACAACGGCAGCCCATCCCTCGCCGGACAACGCAAGATCGGGGAAGTGCTCAAACTCGGGGAATAGCAATATCGCCGTCAACTCCAACGTGAGGATCTGAAACATGTTGAAACGTCTTCTTCTCATCGCTGCGCTGGCGTGTTCCGCAGCCGCGTGGTGCGCCGCTCCAAAAAAGGACGGCAACGTCTACACGACCGGACTCGGCAAGTACGAAGTCGTCGCCCGCACCGATCGCGCCGACGCCCGCGCCAAACTCGGCGACGAAGTCAAAATCGCCGTCAGGATCGACTCCGAACTCCCCGGCTTCGCCAGCGCGCAGCTTTTCGTCAACGGAGTGGAGCGGGGCGAGGCGCGGATCCTGAAGTTCGGCGAGGAGACGGAGTTCGTCACCGTCGCGGAGACCCCCGGCACGGTATCGGTGCTCTGCACCGTGCTGGACGCGAAAAAGAAGGTGGTGCGCAACGCCCATAGGCATCCATTGTTCGGCGGGCTCGGCGTACTGATCTCGCCGGAAAAGATCGCCCCCGCCAATCCGAATTGCCCCGCCGACTTCGACGAATTCTGGGCGAAGAAGCGCGCCGAACTGGACGCGGTCCCGGTCAGAGCGACCCGGAACGAGGTCGAACTCACCCCCGCCCAAAAGGAAAAGCATCCGAGCGTCGTCTGCTATGACGTACAAGTCGACTGCGCCGGCGGAGCTCCGGTTTCGGGTTACCTCTGCATGCCGCGCGGCGCGGAACCGAAAAGCCTGCCCGCCATCGTCGTGTATCACGGCTCCGGGGTCAAATCGGCGCAAAAACAGTTGAGGTACGGCAGCAGGGCGATCGCCTTCGACGTCAACGCCCACGGTATCGACAACGGCAAGTCGAAGGAGTTCTACGGCGATTTGAGCAAGGGGGCGCTCAAGGGATACTCCCTCCGCGACTTCGGCGACCACGAAAAGTGCTACTTCACCGGCATGTACATGCGGGTAATGCGCGCGCTCGACTATGTGAAGAGCCTGCCCGAGTGGAACGGCAAAGTGCTTATCGTCACGGGTCCGAGTCAGGGCGGCGGACAGTCGCTCGCGGCGGCGGCGCTCGATCCTCAGGTGACGCTGTGCAGCGCCGGCGTCCCGGCGCTGTGCGACCTCGGCGGAACGCTGGCGAACCGCCGCCCCGGCTGGCCGGTCTATTTGCTGCCGCCCGAAAAACGCGGCGCCCCCGCGTTCATCGGCGAAGCCGCCTACGTCGACGGAGTGTTCTTCGCGCGGCGCATCAAGTGCCCGATCCTTCTTTCGACCGGGCTCATCGACAACGTGTGTCACACCGCGGCGGTCTATTCGGCGTACAATTCGCTGCCGGACGGGACGAAGAAACATATGCTGGTCGTCCCGACCGGGCATCACTGGGGCTCGACTCCGTACAACCCCGGAGCCGGGGAGATCGATCGGATACTCGGGATCAGTGATCCCGGAAAATAAACAAATTCCCTTTCAACCAACATAAGGATAGCGAACATGTTCAAACGTATTTTCCTCATCGTCGCGCTGGCGCTCTGCGCCGCCACATGGTGCCCCGGCGCCCCCGCCAAGGACAAGACCACCTGGACGTCCAAGTCCGGCAAGTACACCGCCGTCGCCAAGACCAGCTGCCGGCGGGCGGTCGCCAAGGTCGGCGACGAGGTCAAGCTCAGCGTCGTCATCACCTCCGAAAAGCCGGGATTCGTCCGGGCGGCGGGCTTCGTCAACGGTCTGCAGGTAGGCAAAACGCAGATCGTCGAATTCGGCAAGGCGGCGGAGTTCTCCGCGACGCCGCAGACCCCCGGCACGGTGTCGCTGATCGGCACCGTTCTGGACGAAAACAAAAAACCGGTGCTCGACGGACGCAAACGCCAGATCAACATGGGGATCGGCGTGATGGTCGAACCGTCGAAGATCGTCCCCGGCAACCAGAAATGCCCGGATGACTTCGACGAGTTCTGGAAGGCGCGCCGCACCGAGCTAGATCAGGTTCCCGTCAAAGCGACGAGCGAAGAGGTGCCACTGACCCCGAGCGAAGCGAAAAAATATCCGCAGGTCGTCTGCCGCGACGTCAAAGTCGACTGCGCGGGCGGAGCGCCCGTGTCGGGCTACCTCTGCATGCCCCGCGACGCGCAGCCCAAGTCGCTGCCCGCGATCGTCATTTTCCACGGCGCCGGGGTCCGCACCGCGCAGAAGCAGCTCCGGTACGGTACCAGGGCGATCGCCTTCGACGTCAACGCCCACGGCATCGAGAACGGCAAAAAACAAAAATTCTACGACGACCTCAAAAACGGCGCACTCAAAAGCTACTGGCATCGCGGCTTCGACGATCACAATCACATCTACTTCGTCGGCATGTACATGCGCGTCATGCGAGCGCTGGACTACGTAAAATCCCTGCCCGAGTGGGACGGCAAGACGCTGATCGTCACTGGCGGCAGTCAAGGCGGAGCGCAGACCGTCGCCGCGGCGGCGCTCGATCCACAGATCACGCTCGCGGTCGCCGGAGTTCCGGCGGTCTGCGACCTCGGCGGACAGTTGGCGAACCGCCGTCCCGGCTGGCCGATCCATTTTCTGAACCCGGAAGCCAAGCGGAGCGACCCGGCGGTTATCAAAGAGATCGCCTATGTCGACGGCATCTTCTTCGCGCAGCGGATCAAGTGCCCGATCTATTTTTCGACCGGCGGCATCGACAACACCTGCCACGCGACGGCGGTCTTCTCGGCGTACCACTCGGTACCCGGCAAAGACAAGCACATCTACTTCAACCCCATGGGACACCACGGCACCAGCCAGAGCAAGTCGGGGTTGAGCAAGATTGACGAAACGCTCGGTCTGAAGAAGTAAAGCGGAAACATGATGAAAGCGAGGGGTGCGTATTCGCGCGCCCCTCGCTTTATTTTATCGCAAGACGGATCTCACCCGAGGTGGAATTCGTCCAGCACCCGGTCGCGGACGCTTTCGATGTCCACGTCAGCGCCGGAACCGGGGCGCGTCTCGTCCAGATCGTAGTGCATGGTGCCGGGGACGAACTCGATCGGCGTGCGCAGCAGCTTGCTCGGGCGCGGCGCACTGATGTCGGAGGGATAGGTGATCTCCGCCCGGCTCGCCACGGCGAGGCGCGCCCAGCGTCCGATGCCCGTTTCCAACATACCGCCGACCCAGCAGCCGATGCCGGCTTCGCGGGCGAGGTCGCAGGTCTTGAGGATCGGCGTGATGCCGCCCAGACGTCCCGTCTTGAGGTTGAAATATTTGCAGCTCCCGATCTGGATCGCCTTGCGCGCCTTGTCGGGGGTGACGAGACTTTCGTCGAGGCAGATCGGGGTCTGGATCGCCTTCTGAAGCGTCGCATGGTCGATCAGATCGTCGTTGGCGAGCGGCTGTTCGATCATCGCGAGCCCGAGTTCGTCCACCTCGCGGAACATCGGCAGATCGTCGAGGGTGTAGGCGCTGTTGCAGTCGATGTGGAAGGTGAGCTTGGGGAAGGTCTTGCGCACGACGCGCAGCACCTCGATGCCCCAGCCGGGACCGTACTTGAGCTTGATGCGCGGGGCGATGTCCTTGACGTTGTCGATCTTCTGCAACAGCTCGTCGACGGTCTTCTGATAGCCGAAGTCGGCGCCGCTTTCCGGGTGACGGTTCACGCCGCCGATGAACTTCCACATCGGCACGCCCGCCATCTTGCTGGCAAGATCCCACCACGCGAGGTCGAAGCCGGATTTGGCGAAGTAGTGCCCCTTCACGAACGAGAAGAGCTGCTGCAGCGCTTCGCCGGATTCGATCTCCTTGCCGACGAGCAGCGGAGCGAAGAGCTCGGCGTTGACTGCGAAGACGTCCTTCGAGTACTCGGGCGAGTAGGTCGGGTGGTTGAGCGGCGACGACTCGCCCCACCCCTCGTATCCGCCCGAACGCAGACAGAAGAGCACCTGTTCGACCGTGTAGTCCGCGCCGTAGGCGGTGATCCACGGCTGTTTGAGCTTGGTCTCGTAACGGTAGATGGAAAGCGAATCGATCTTCATGGTGACTCCGTGGTTATTTTGCGCCGTCGAACCGCCGCAAGGCTCATTCGACGATCGGTTGGTTGTCGGTATATTTCAGGAACTCCGCGCGGATGATGCGCCGGTAGCCGCGCGCCGCGGTTGGATTCGACGCGGCGGCGGGCGACGAATCCTTGGTGAGCACCCCCTGCAGCGAAGTGTTGAAGAGGTTGGTGTAACGCTGGTCGACGTCGCGGTAGACCTGACTCCAGCTGTGGTTGACGTCGTCGTAATCGTAGGCGGTCATGAAACGCCCCTGCGCGGAACTCGCCGTACCGTAGGGGAGAACCTGCTGTTCGACCACCAGCACCGCGTCGGCGCCGTTCTTTTCCGCCTCGGAGATGAGTTTGTTCATCAGCCGTTCGCGCGACACGTCGCGGCAGTCGCCGGAGACCGTCGCCTCGCCGAGCACCTGATAGGTGCGCCGGACCTTGGTGGCGTTCATGAACACCGCGACGGACGAGGAGGGGTCGCCCGCCGACTCGCCCTTGTATTCGTAGGAGACGCATCCCGCGGTCAGCACCAGCGCCGCCGCCGCAAAAAAATCAAGGTACCTCATCTTCACCTCGGTTGGGTTCGCATTTCGCCGGATGTCTCCGGACCGCGTTATTAACGTAACCGACCGAATGCATTTTTTCAAATCAATTTCACCGCCCGAGTATTGATTTTAAACGCTTCGCATATTATTTTATTCAGAGTACGATAACGTCATTCGCAACAACAAACATATTGGGGAATCGGGTTATGTTGAATCTGGCAGGAGTTTACACCGCGTTGGCTACGCCGTTCCGCAACGGCGCCGTGGATTATCCGGCATTGCGCGCGCTGCTTCAGGAGCAGCTGGACGCCAAGGTCGCCGGGGTGGTGCCGGTGGGGACTTCGGGCGAATCGCCCACGCTCAGCGTCGCCGAGCACATCCGGGTGATCGAGGAGACGATCAAATTCATCGACGGCCGCTGTCAGGTCATCGCCGGCACGGGCGCCAACTCGACCAGCGAGGCGCTGGAGTTCACGACCGAAGCCGCCAAGCTCGGCGCGGACGCCTCGCTTCAGGTCACGCCCTACTACAACAAGCCGACGCAGGAGGGCGTCTACCGCCACTTTTCCACCATCGCCGACCGGACCGGTCTGCCGGTCGTGATCTACAACGTCCCCGGCCGCACCGGGATCGCCGTCGCCATCGATACCATAGCGCGGCTGGCTAAGAATCCGCTGATGGTCGCGGTCAAGGAAGCGGGCGGCAGCGTGGACCGCGTCTCGGCGATCCGCGACGCCTGCGACATCACCGTGCTGAGCGGCGACGACTCGCTGACCGTGCCGATGATCTCGGTCGGGGCAAAGGGGATCATCAGCGTCGCGTCGAACGTGATCCCCGCCGAGATGGTCAAAATGGTTTCCGCCGCGCTGGCGGGCGACTTCAAGACCGCGGGCGAGTTCCACCGCAAATACTATCCGTTGTTCCGCGACCTTTTCATCGAGAGCAACCCGATACCGGTCAAGGCGGCGCTCGCCGCGCTCGGCAAGATCGCGCTCGAGTATCGGCTGCCGCTCTGCGAACTGGCGCCGGCAAACCGGGAAAAACTGCTCGCCACGATGAAAAAGTGCGGTCTGAACGTCTGTTAAGGGAGCGATGGACATCTTCTGTTTCCGCCGTCCGCCGCGCCGGCTGCTGGCGGACATCCTGAAACGGGAACGACCGCGGAACTTCCCGGAAAACCTCCACGTCATCGACCCCGTGGCGCAGGTCTGGCGCTCCGGGCAGCCGGTGATGGGCGACCGCCCGACGGTGGCGGAGCTCGGGTTCCGGAGCGTGCTCAATCTGCGCAACCACCACAGCGACCGGAAACTTCTCCGGGGGACGGGCGTCCGCGAATACCGGATGCGCTTTCATCTGCCCTCGGAAGAGGAGATGATCGAAGCGCTGCGGATCGTCCTCGGCGCGGAAAAACCGCTTCTCATCCACTGCTGGCACGGGAGCGACCGGACGGGTTCCGTGGCGGTCGGTTACCGCGTCGTCTGCAACCATTGGAGCTTCGCCGACGCGATGCGGGAGTTCCGCACCCCTTCGTACGGTCATCATCAGCGTCTCTACTGGGCGCTGCCGCATGTGCTCGCAAGTTACGACTGGGAGCGCGTCGCCGACGCAGTCTACGCGGACTCCGCTTCGGACGGGGAGTGACCCCGGCGCTCATATTCAACTCACATCACAGGGTGAATCATGCATAGAGATCATGTGATCGGTCTGGATTTCGGTTCGGACAGCGTGCGCGGCGTACTGGTCGACGTTCACGGCGTCCTGCTCGCCACCGAAAGCTGCCCCTATCCCCGCTGGAACGATGGCAAATGGCGGGACGACGGCGCGGCGATGTACCGCCAGCACCCGCTGGATTACTTCGAGGCGATGACGAAAGTCGTGAAATTTCTCGCCTCCGCCGCCGACCCCGCCCGCGTCGCCGCGATCGCGATCGACACGACGGGCAGCACGCCCTCCGCGGTCGGCGCGGACGGAAAAGCGCTGGCGCTCGACCCCGCCTTCGCGGAAAATCCCGACGCGATGTTCGTACTCTGGAAGGACCATACCGGGATCCCCGAGGCGGAGGAGATCAACCGCGCCGCGCGCGAAGCCGGCGTCGAATATCTGGACTACTGCGGCGGCACCTACTCGGAGGAGTGGTTCTTTTCGAAGGTGCTGCGGATCATGCGCCGCGCGCCGCAAGTCGACGCCGCCGCCGCGACCTACGCGGAGTGCGGCGACTATCTCGTCGCCGAGCTCTCGGGCGCGACCGATCCCCGCAAGATGCTCCGCAACCGCTGCGCCGCCTCGCACAAGGCGCTTTGGAGCCAACGCTGGGGCGGACTCCCGGGCGAAAAGTTCCTCGACCGCGTCCACCCCGGTCTCGGGGCGTTGAAACAGCGCCTCTACCGCGACACCGCTTACGCGGGGACTTACGCCGGTACGCTGACGCCCGGATGGGCGGAAAGGTTCGGACTCGATCCGCAGGTCAAGGTCGGCGTCGGCTCGATGGACGCCCACGCGGGCGCCGTCGGGGCGGGCATCCGCCCCGGGATGCTGCTCAAGACCGTCGGCACGAGCGGCAGCGACCTTCTGCTCGCCCCGGAATGCGACCGGGCGATCCCCGGCATCTGCGGTCAGGCGGAGGGTACGATCATCCCCGGCATGATCGCCTTCGAAGCCGGTCAGGCGGCGGTGGGCGACGTCTTCGCGTGGTTCCGCCGGCTTCTGGAATATCCGGGGGCGAAGGTCGATTTGAGGCGCCTCGAAAGCGATGCCGTCCGGCTGCTCGACGCTCCGGCAAAGGTCACCGCCATCGACTTTTTCGCGGGGCGGCGCACCCCCTTCTGCGACCCCCTTATGGCGGGGGCGCTGACCGGGCTGACGCTGGGCACGACGGCTCCCGAGATCTATCTGGCGCTCCAACGCGCGGTCGCCTTCGGCACGCGGAGCATCTGCGAAAACTACCTCGCCAACGGTCTCAGGATCGACGAAGTGCGCGTGATCGGCGGCGTGGCGGTCAAGTCGCCGCTGCTGCGTCAGCTGCTGGCGGACGCGCTGCAGATGGAGATCCGCCTCGTCGATCAGGAGCAGTGCTGCGCGTTCGGCGCGGCTATGTTCGCGGCGGTCGCGGCGGGGCTCTACGCCGATCTGCCCGCCGCCCAGAAGGGAATGGCTCCGGGGGTGAAGAGCGTGACGGCGCCCGACCCGGCGGCGAAGGAACGCACCGACGCATTCTACCGCCGCTACCGGGAGCTCGTCGCCTTCGAGGAAAAGCGGCTCAAGTGACCGACTGTCAGCGCGGGTAGTTGCGCTGGAGCGCGATCAACACGCCGAGTATCCGCAGTTCGGAAAGTTTCAGCTCGGTGCCCGGGATCCCCGGATGCGCCGCGCGCAGCATCACGGTTCCGCCGGAACCGCGGGGAAAGAAACTCCGGATGAGCTCGCGGTCGCCGACGAACGCCGCCACCACGTCGCCGAGGCGCGGCGGCACCGCGTCGGGCGGAGCGAAAACCGCCGTGTCGCCCCGGAATATCCCCAGTTCGCGCAGGGATTCGTCGTTGACGCGCAGCGCGAAGAGCCGTTCCCGCGGCAGATGCCAGGCGGCGGTCCGGTGAAGATACGTCACCCCCTCGATGAACTGCTCGTTATCCTCGGGGCTCGGCGACTCGAAGCGACCGTACAGCGGAATTTTGAGCACCGCGTCCGCCGGGTCGCCGGAGGCTAGGACGATGCTCCGCGCCTTGTTGGAGCGGCTGAGCGCATGTTTTTTCTGCAGCGCGCGCAAGTGCCCCGACGCCGTCGCCGGAGCGATGCCGAAATGCTCCGCCACTTCGCGGAGACTCGGCGCCATGCCGAACTCCGCGACGAACGATTCGAGGAATTTGAGTATCTCCTGCTGACGCGGCGAAAGCGCCCGCATGAACGACGCTCCTCAGTTGAAGTAGAAGCTGAACCCGGCGATCACGGGCTTGCCGTCCGCGGCGCCGACGCGGACCCAGAAGATGATCTCTCGGGTGCCGGGGGCCTTTTGGGGACCTTCGAAGGCGAGCTTCCAGAGGAAGTCCATGACCCGGCCCTGATCGAGCCGTCCGAAATATTCCGCACCCGCGAAGTTGCCGTAGTGTCCGATAAGCCGGGCACGCATCTTCGCGAAGGTCTCCTTCGGCATCCGGCGGTCGCCCTGCGGCTGCGCCGCCTCGAAGTAAGCGAAATCGCCGCTTTTGAGCGACTCCGCGAGCCCGAGCGCCAGCTTTTCCGCCGCCGCCTTGCCCGCGGCTTCCATCTCGGCGGGGAACTTCCGATCGACCGGCGACGCCGGCTTGGTCTCGCCTTTACCCTGCTCCACCGTCTCCGCGGCGCCGCAGAGGACCGCGGCGGCGAGGGACAGCGTCAAAACGAACATCCGAATGATACTCATGATCCCATCTCCTATTTCTGGCATTTCGGACAGTAGAATGACGAGCGTCCTCCCTGACGGACGCTCCGCACTTCGCAGCCGCACGCGGGGCACGGCTGCCCCGCCCGGCCGTATATCTTCAATTCGCGGACGAACTTGCCCTCCGAACCGTCGACGTTCAGAAAATCCGAGATCGTGGTGCCGCCCGCCTCTATCGCCCGCGCGAGGATCGCCTTCGCGGCGGAAACGAGCCGGCGGCACTCGCCCTTCGTAAGTTCCGGCGACGGGCGCTCCGGCGACACCCGCGCCGCAAAAAGCGCCTCGTTGGCGTAGATGTTGCCGATGCCGGTCACGACCGCGTTGTCCATGAGCAAGAGCTTCACGGCGACCTTGCGGCGGCGCGAAGAAGCGTACAGATATTCGCCGGAAAACGCCTCGGAAAGCGGTTCGACACCGAGCCCGGAGAGCGCCTCCGGCCAGCCGTCGGGAGCGTACTTGGATACGACTTCGAGCAGACTGAAGCGCCGGGTGCATTCGAAGCGGAAGATCCTCCCGTCGTCGAGGTGCAGAAAGACGTGTTCGTGCTTGCGGCGCGGTATTTCCGCACCCTCGACCCGCACCACGCCGGACATCCCGAAGTGCATCAACAGCCCCCGCCCGTCCGCGAGGTCGGCGACCACGTAGCGCCCCCGGCGGCGAGTCCCCTCGATCTTCACGCCCTCCAGCGCGGCGCTTTTGAGCGGCAGCAGACTCGTCCGCATCGCGGGGGTAAAGACTTCGACCCGGGTGATGGTGCGTCCGCGCAGGGCGCGGTCGAGCGCGCGGCAGATGTTTTCGGCTTCCGGCAGCTCCGGCATGGGGCGGCAACTCCTTATATGGTCCACAAAAAGGCGCAGCAGAGCAGCGCCGCTTCGGTCGCGCCGCCGACCCACGTCACGGTGTCCGCCTGAAAGTCGGGGATCGCACGCAGCAGATAGTCGCGGAAGGTCAGATTCGTCAGGCAGACGACGAGTATCCCGAACGCCGTCGCCGTCGGAATGAACGGCAGCATGACCAGCGCAATCACGCCGCAGACGATCCACATGATCCGGCGGCCGGTACGACCCGGATCCTCCACTCCGCCCGCCTCCGGAGCGAGCGCCGAGGCAAATTCACCCTGCGTGGCGAACTCCGCCGCGAAGAACGGGATCAAAAACCACTTGCAGCCGTACAGGCCGACCACATAAAGCATCAGCAGCGCGCTCCACGCGAGCGCCGCAGCGACCGCCGCCGAAAACCGGCGACCGTACACCTCGTCGCGGTCGGACGACGCCGCCGCGACCGCCGAGGCGAAACCCTCGCGCTCCGTGAGGTTCAGTATCCACGAAACCAGCAGCGTCAGCGCCCGCCCGGAGTCCTTGCCGATCATGAAGAACACCGCCAGCATCGCGAACACCGCCGCCCCCGCGAAGCGGTTGCTCAATACCGCGACGAGCCACCCCGCGACCGCGACCAGCGCGCCGCAGAGCGCCCCCATCAGCGGCAACACGCTCAACATCCGCGCCCCGGAGACCGTGGCTTCATCATACCGTTCCAGAGCCTTCGGGAGCGGAAAGTCCGTCAACATCCGCCATGCCGCGACCCACTCCGCGCCGAACCGCCGATCGTCACGCATTTTCGTTCCACCTCCGATAATGTTCCGCCATCATGTCGCGCAGGCGCGCCGTCAACTCCTTGCGCCCGCATCGATCCGGGCGGACCTCAGGCATAATATACACTTGGCAGACGACCTCTTTCAAGCCCAGCACCCGCCAAAAGTGCGGCAAAAAACCCGTCTGACCGACCCACGGCAGGGGCGTACCGTCCGCGGCGGGCAGATAGCGGGTCAGCACAGGGCGGATCGGCGTTCCGGAAACGAGCGCCGCCGCGAAGCAGGTGCTCCGGAAGGGCAACAGTTCACCGCCGTCGCCGTTGGTTCCCTCGGGGTAGACGAGCAGCGGGACCTCGCCCGCGAAGGCGTCGCACATTTCGCGCATGGCTTCACCGGCGCGCCCCCGGTGGCGGCGGTCGATCCACACGGGGTTGCAGACCGCCGTCATCATGCCCACGAGCGGCCACCGCTTCATCTCGATCTTCGGCGCGAAACGCGCCCCGAAGAGCGCGGCGTGGACCAGTATGTCCAAATAACTCAAGTGGTTGGAGATCACCAATCCGCCGCCTTGAGGCAGCGACTCGCCCGCGACCTCGACGCGACCGCCGAGAAGCCGCCACGCCCCCCTGCCCCAGAGACGCGTCCACCAGCTGCCGCGCCGGAGCCGTCCCCGCGCCGGAAGGTGCGAAACGAGCGCCCCCGGCAGCAGCGCCGCCGACCACAGCAGCAGCGCCGCGAATTTCAGTGCCGCTCTCAAATTCCGCATCATGCCGCCGCTCCGCCGTAAATTTGCCGCGTCACTTCTTCTTCGCACCGGTCGGCTGCCGGGTTTGCGGGGCAAAGAGTACCGCCGAAGCCAACGCCGTGAGCGGAGCGACCAGCACCAGCGAAAAGCTCCCGACCAGCGTTTTGACGACCTCGGCGGCGACCAGCTGGTTGTTGAGAAAATCCCAAACGCTCGTCCCCTGCGCCGCAAAGACCATGAGCAGCGTGATGTAGCCCCCCGAATACGCCAGAAGCAGAGTCGTGGTCATCGTGCCGACGACGCTCCGCCCGATGCGGATGCCCGACGCCGCCAGCTCGCGCGCCGGGAGTTTGGGGTTGTGGCGCGCGACCTCCTCGACGCCCGCGGCGATGTCCATCGCCAGATCCATCACGGCGCCGCTCCCGGCGAGGATCATCGCGCCGATGAAGATGTCCGGCAGCGACAAGGTTTCGTGGCCCGAGTACAACAGCACCTGAACGTAGGGCATGGTCGCGCCGTTGATCTTCATCAGACTCCCGAATAGATGCGCCAGCGCCAGCCCCGCGAGCACCCCCGCTGAGCTGCCGACGAAGGCGGCGACGCCCTTGCGCGACAAACCGGCGACGAGATAGACGATCACGGCGGTGAGGATCGCCACCGTGCCGAAGATCACCCAGTCGGCGCTCCAGCCGCGCAGCACGAGCGGGATCACGAGCTTCCAGATCGCGAGACAGCTGAAGACGAAGCTGAAGAGCGCCTTCGCGCCGACCCACCCGCCGAAGAGCACGAGCAGCAGACAGAAACCGCCGAAGAGCACGAGCGACCAGCCGGTACGGTAATGGTCGCGGGCGACGAGCACGCTATCTTTGGGCGAAGCGTCGGGAGGGATGGTCACGACCGCGAGGTCGCCGACCTGAAACTCCTTGTCGAGCTCCGGCTGACCGCGCAGTTCGTTCCCGGCGCGGAAACGCCGCCCCTTGAAGCGCCCGCGCGCGATTTCGACCTCGAGACACTGCGACCCGGCGCGGACGAGTCCGTGCTGCCGGATGTCCGCATTGTCGACGGAATCGACATAGGCGAGCGCGGTCGCCCCCTCTTGCGGGGGCAGCGCCGAAACCGGCGGCAGCAGATACAATCCGCCGCAGCAGACGAGGATCGCCGCGGTGAAGATCCAGTCGCGCGCCGCCGGTCGATGGATCATTTACGCAACAGTTCCTTGAGCCGGTTGGAAATGTCGGTGTTTTCCAGAAAGCCGCTGAACTTCTCCGAGCCGTTGCCGTAACTAGTCGTCAGCACCGGCAGCGCGGTGTGCGCGCCGCTGGTCCAGCCGATGCCCGCCTTGTGACTCATGACGACGCTCGCCGCCTTGCCCAGCTTGGCGGCGGCGATCTTGTATTTGCCCTTGCCCTTCGGCGTGGCGGCGGTCTCGAGCTCCTTGAGCTCGGCGGGGGTGAGCACCATCGGTCCCTCGCCCAAGAACTTGAATCCGTAGCACTCCTCCAGCATGGGCTTCACGTCTTCGAAGCAGAGATCCTGTTTCTTCTCGCGGGCGGCGCGCACCCGGCGCACGAACTCGCCCGTAGTGCACTTCTGCAGCGCCAGCCGGTCCATGTAGAGGTTGTAGCCCGTCCCGGCGAAGCCCATCGCCATGCCGCCCGTCTCGTGGTCGCCGGTGATGATGATGAGCGTTTCGCCCTCGTGCTGCTTGGCGAACTCCATCGCCACGCGCACCGCCTTGTCGAGCCCGAGCACCTCGTTGAGGTTGCCCGCCGCTTCGTTGGCGTGACCGCACCAGTCGATGCTGCCGCCCTCGACCATCATGAAGAAACCGTCCGGATTGTCGAGCAGTTCGATGCCCTTTTTCGTGAACTCGGCGAGGGTCGGGATGCTGCCGTCGGCGTCGATCTCGTAGGGCAGCGCGTCACTGCCGCCGCGGGCGAAGACCTTGCCGCATCCGGGACGGAGTTTCTCGAACTCCTCGCGGGTCGAGGTCACGACGTAGCCGCGCTTCGCCGCCAATTCGTACAGATCGCCCTGATAGTTCTTGGACTTTTTGTTGTCGGCGAACTTGCCGAGCCCCCCGCCCGCGAAGTAGTCGAAGCCCGAGTCGATCAAATCGAGACCGATCTCGTACCCCTGACCGCGGTGGCTCCGGTGCGCGTAAAATCCGGCGGGCGTCGCGTGGTTGATGGTGACGCTGGTCACGATGCCGACCTTTTTGCCGTTCTTTTTGGCGACCTCGGCGGAGGATTCGAGCCGGTTGTCCTTCGGATCGACGCCGACCTTGCCGTTGCTGGTCTTGACGCCGCAGGCGATCGCGGTCGCCGCCGCCGCCGAGTCGGTGACGAGACTGCTCGCCGAGCAGGTGCGCGTCGTCGCCTGCACCGGCAACGTGTTCATCATGAGCTGCCCCTCGCCCTTGGCGCGCGAGAACTCGTCGGCGATCATCCGCTGGGGCGTCGACATGCCGTCGCCGATGAAGAGAAACACATACTTGGGCGGTTCGGCGCAAAGCGAAAGCGCCGCCAGTACCGTCAACGCGAGCAAAAACAGTTTTTTCATGATTCCAAGACCTTCCGATAAAGTTTCCGGCGGAGCCCACCCCACAGGACTCCGCCGACGTCATGTTGCCGTTAAAATACCATCGAACACGAAAATTTTCAATCCGCCGGAGCGAAAAACCCCGTCCGCGCCGCGTCAGCGCGTGAGCTTCGGCGGTTCCAGCAGCCCGCACGGCACCAAGCGGCGCACCGGTTGAAGGTAGCTTTTGAACTGCAAGGGACCGTTCCATACCGGCCACGTCTCTTCGAGATAGAAGGGACCGTGAGCGTTGCGCCGGTGCCCGAAGACCGTCACCGCGATCTCGTTCGCGCCGCGCCGCAGTTCGCCGCCGATCTCCGCGCGGAAGGGCGCCCACGGAACGAGGTGCACGGGACCGCCGTTGACGCTCACGCCGAGGAGCGCCCCGCGCCATTCGCCGAATTCGAGGAAACACGGTTTGCCGTCCGGTTCGACGTCGGCGAGTTCGCAGACGTAGGTGAAATTCCCCGCGTAGTGCGGGAAGCCCTGCGTGCACCAGTCGCCCACATCGACCGTATCGGGCAGCGCGACGAGCGCGTCGTCCGCGACGCCGAAGTCGCCGAGGATGAAGAGCGCCTCGATGCCGGGCAGCATCTCGTGGTAGTCGCAGCGCAGAGTTATCCGGTTCCCGCCGGGTTCGAGCATCTTCGCCGGAAGTTTCAGCTTGCGCACCGCCGGATCCGCCCACTCGCCGAGGTCGACTTTTTCAAGCGCCGCACCGTTGACCTCGATGGAATACAAATCGGGACGCTCGATGGCGAGTGCGACGTCGCATTTCGGCAACTCGCGGCACTCGAAAAAGAATTCCACTTCGGTCTTGAGCGTGCGCTCCGGCTTTTTGCCGGCGGTGATGTAGGGCTGAAGCATGGAACCGCCGCGCGGCGCCTTGCCGAGCAGCGCGCGCAACGCGGCGTCGAGCTTGATGAAGAAGAGCTTTTCGCTCCACTCGCCGTTTTCGACGCGGAAGCGCCCGTGGTCGAGCACCAGCACGTTGGGTTCGTCGCGGCGGACGCGCCAGTTGCGCGCGGGGAGCGTCAGCACCGTTTCGCCGCGCGGTTCCGCCGGACGCGCCGACACTTCGGCGGGGAACTCGCCCTCGATGAAGAGCCGCGAGCCGAGTTCGCCGAACGAGGTATGGAAGACCCGCTCTCCGTCGGAAAAAGTGCTCTCGACCGCGTAAAACTTGCCGGTCGCAAGATCCAGCTCGACGACCTTCCCGGCGCCCTTCGACTTGAGGCGCACTTCGACCTCGGGCAAAACCTTTTTGCGCTCGCAGACCCGCGGCTCCTCCATCTGCTCGAAACCGTCGAGATCGTGGCCGGTGTTGCAGATGAAGAGCGTCTGGAAATCCGCTCCGCGCTTGAGCATGCACAGCGTGGAGGGCGTCTCCCTGCCGTCCGCCCCGCGCAGCGAAACGTTGCGGACACGGGGCGACAGCACCCGGTCGAAATCTTCGGTCGCGACTGAAGTGAACGCCCGGAACGCCTCCGCCGCGCGCGGCGAACGCACCCCATCCACATACTTGGGAGCCGTTCCGACATAGGCGACGACTCCGCCCGCCGCCGCGAACTCGGAGAGGAGTTCGAGCGTCGTCGCGCGGATCGTCCGCAGCCGCGGGATCAACACCGCCTTGTAACTTGCGAGCTTCACGCGCAGCGCCTTGCCCTCGACCGCGGCGTGGCGCGCCATGATCGATTCGTCGCCGTAGTCGAAGTCGATATTCCGTTTCAAGATCGCGTTGCGCAGATGGATCAAGCGGTTGTCCTCCTCCTGGCGCTCGTCGTCGGTGATGTTCGGATCGTGCTTCCACCCCCACGTCGATTCGATCGGGTGGATCACCAGCAGGTCGCGGACCTCCTCGCCCTCCGAGAGCGCCGCGCCGAGGCGCGCAAAATACTCTTCGACCACATGATATTCTTTATACCACGGCGCCTGATGGAAGATGCTCGCCGGGTAGTCGCGCTTCGCCTCCGCCGCCATCGAGTACCACGCAAGATGGTGGACCCGGTGGTTGATGCCGAGAGCATACTGCCAGTCGCCGAGCGCCTTGTGCCCGAAGAACGGGAAGTCCCATCCGGTCACGCCGTAGGTCTCGGTCAGCCGCCGCTCGCGCCCGAACTGGTGCGCCACCGAAGCGCACTGCTTGGCGGTGTCGTAGATCGCCCGCCGTTCGGTCAACTGGTCGATCCCCGGCATCTGCATGTACTCGTAGAAGCGCATCGCCGCCCCGACCCGCAGCCGCTGGTTGAGCAGCGTATCCTCGTACAGCACGTGCCCAGTGAGTACGAACCCGTGCTTTTCGCACCACTCGCCGATCTGCTTCGAGAACGAGGTCACGAACAACTCGGTGGCGAGGTCGAAGAAGTTGAGCCGCGTCCGCGAAAATTCCTCGCCCGCCGTCTCGAAGAAGAGCTCCGGCAGATGTTCGATGAGATCGTAGCCGTACTTTTCGCGGAAGAGCCCGGGCAGCCGGTCGGTCCACGGCAGCGACGAGAACTTGTACGGCTGCTCCGTACGGCCGTGCTTGAAGCGCAGCGTCTTGGTGTTGTCCGAAAAGAGCGCGGGCAGATAGTGCGGCTCGTCGGTGAAGATCCCCGGCACCGCGTGCCCGAACTTGTCGCCGATCTCGGCATAGTAGCGCTCGTGGGTCACGCGGATGAACTTTGCCACCGCCTCGGGGTTCATGGTGTCGAGGTAGGTCTGCCCGTTGTACCACGACATCGGCTCCGCCGTCTGCCACGAAAAGATGACTTTGGTCTCGCCCGCTTCGACGGGCTCGTCCTTGTCTTTGAGCCGCCGCACGGACTGCATCTCGGTCCCCTTGAGACGCACCGCGAAAGTCGCCAGCTCGACCGCCCGTTCCGGGAGTTCGTTCCCCATCTGGAGCTCGCGGATGCGGTACTTTTCCTCGTTGGTGACGAGCCCGCCCGCCGCGCCGGAGGGCCAGCGGTCCTCATCGTAGAGCCACGCCTTCATCCCGAGTTTTTCCGCCTCGTCGATGCAGGCATTGATGCACTCGAACCACTCTTTCCCGAGGTACGGCGTGTTCAGCCCGACCCGGGAGTGCATGAAAAAGCCCCCCATGCCCATATCCTTCATCACCCGGATCTGGCGCCGCAGCACCTCGGGCTCGAGCTTGGAGTTCCACGCCCAGAAGGGCGTCCCGCGAAATTCGACTCCGGGGGATTTTATCCGCCCAATCAGATCTTGAAGCATTTCGACACTCTCACAGTTTGTATGGTTTCCAGCGCCTTCCGGCGCGACGTCACACCCAGTGTTTCCACCGCTTGATGGCGGTCAGGAAGGACGACATCATCAATATTTCCAGCACGGTGACCACGAGTCCGAGCATGTTGCAGCAGCACCCCAGCACCAGAATCAGGATCGAGGCGATGGAAAACGCCTGCGCCAGCTGCCGCGGCTGGCGGTTGCCGCTCTGCGCTTCCAGAAACTTGCCCAGCTCCAGAAACGCCACAAAGTTCCAGTACAGATTGAAGAAGGGGATGAAGAGAAGTCCCACCGCCTTGCCGGGCGTGGTCGCGGCGCGCTCCGGCGGGACCAGCGCCCAGCAGCGGTAAAGCAATATGCACTTGAAGATCAGCGCCGCCAGTCCGAAGAGCCATCCCGGCGCCAGACAGAGCGCCATCATGGTGAAGTAACTGACGATCTGACTGACTATCGCGTCGACATCGAAACCGCCGCCGGAAGAAATCAGCCCCCGGAACGAATTGAACCCGTCAAGCAGCGAACAGACGATCCCGCCGACAGTGGAAAACACCAGTGCGGCGATGGTGAACCAGAGGTAAAAATTGAAGGCGGTCTGCAACGCGCCGCGAGCGGGATCGACCCGGGGAGGAGGCGGCTGCGGCGGAGTCATCGGCGGCGAAACGATGTTCGCCGGGGGCGGCTGGCGGTTCGCCGGGGGCGGCACGACGACCTCCGTCCGGCAGCCGGGACAACGGCATATCATACCGGAAAACGATGGGTCGGCTTCCAGAATGCGATGGCAATTCGGGCACAAAAATCTGATGTTTTCCATGAAAAACCGACCTCCTGTGAACTGCCGGCAAAACCAAGCGGCGACGAATGTTTTTCCCGCTTGCCGCAGCGGTCTGCGGCATCGGTGTTAAAATAGCATTCCACACGGTCGATTGCAAGCCGCCGCACGCCTGCCCGGGTATGGAACGTTTCCCGCGATTTTCCGCAAAAAGGCGGTTGCAAAAACGCTTTCTCCGGTTATGTTATGGACATGCCGCGAACGATGGCGGCGGGGAACAGGCGGCAAGACGATGGCGGGCGTGACACTGAAAAAACTGGCGGAACTATCCGGGCTGTCGATCCGGACCGTCAACCGGGTGCTGAAGAATCAGGGCGAGGTCAGCCCCGAAAAGTGCGAACTCATCCGCAAACTCGCCGCCCAGTACCGTTACGTCCCCAACATCGCGGCGCGCAACTTTCGGCTCCGCAGGAAAAACATCGTCGGCGTCCTGACCTACGAACGGCTCTCCATCGAATCTCACTTGCAGAAGATCGCCGAACTGGAACGGCAGCTTATCGCCGCCGGGTACTATCCCGTCATCGGCTGCACCCAGGCGCGCTCGACGGCGCGGATACTCGAAGAGTGGAACGGCACCGTCGATTTCATCGTCTCTTTTCAGCACCCGCAGGACCCCGACGGACTGGCTCCGCTGGACAATCTGCCCTACCAGTTCATCTTCGTCGACTGCCCTGCCGATCCCCGGCACCACCGCATCGCCGTGAACCGGGAAACCGGCATCGCCGCCGCCTACAAGTGTCTGCTCGAAGCGGGATGCCGGCGCATCGTCCACTGCGGCAAGCCCGGGCTGCGGGAACCGCTCGTGAAACGCTGTACCGCGACGCTGGGCGACCGGGCGGAGTTCCGCCACATCCGGACCGAGCGCTCCGAGCTGGAGGATGGGTTCGCCTCCGGCGCGGCGATCATGCGAAGCGGCGCGGACGCGGTCTTCTTCGACACCGACCGGATGGCGGTGGGCTTCTACCGCTACGCGTGGGCGCACCGCATACGCATCCCCGACGACATCTCGGTCGTGGGCTTCGACGACGATTCGGTCGCCGGAGTTCTGCCGCCGCCCTTGTCGACCGTCGCGCACCCGGTGGAGGAGATCAGCCGCGCGATCATGGAGATCATCGCCGCCCCGCCCGCCAAACCGGTGTCGCGAACGCTCGACACGCGCTTCGTGCACCGCGACAGCATCCGCCGCTCTGACGGCGGCAGGTTGAAAACGCCGCTTCGCACCGATATATTATGACGATTGAAAGCGAAACGTTCACAAAATTTCGGTCGAAAATATGAAAAGTCCTTTCCGCCCCGCCATCGACGCGCTCGCCGGCTACACCCCCGGCGAACAGCCGAAGATGACCAATCTGGTCAAACTGAACACCAACGAAAACCCATACCCGCCGTCGCCGCGCATCACCGAGGCGCTCGCCGGGTTCAAAATGGAAAATCTGCACCGCTATCCCGACCCCACCGCCGACGCGCTGCGCGACGAGATCGCCGCCAGATACGGCGTCAAACGCGAAAACGTGATCTGCGGCAACGGGTCGGACGATCTGCTGACGATGGTCTTCCGCTCGTTCACGGCGCCGGACCGCCCGGTCGCGGTGCTCGACCCCAGCTACTCGCTCTACCCGGTGCTGGCAGCGATGCAGGAAGCTCCGGTGATCCGGATGCCGCTCGACCCCGCGACTTTCGAGCTGACGGGCGACCTCGCCGACCTCGCCCGCGGGGCGAACCTCGTGATGCTCACCCGCCCCAACGCGCCGACCGGCAATTCGCTCGACCGGAACGCCGTCGAACGCTTCTGCGCCGGATTCGACGGCGTCGTCGCCATCGACGAAGCCTACGCGGACTTCGCTGACGACAACTGCATGGAGTTCGCCGCCAAATATGACAACGTGCTCGTGCTGCGGACCTTTTCCAAAAGCTACTCGCTCGCCGGGCTGCGCCTCGGCTACGCCGTCGGCAACGCGGTGCTGATCGACGGATTGATGAAACTCAAAGACTCCTACAACGTCGACATGCTGACCCAAGTCATCGGTCGCGCCGCCTTCGCCGACACCGCGACGTTGCAAAAGCACACCGCGGCGATCCGCGCGACCAAGGCGCGGCTGAACTCGGAACTCGAAAAACTCGGTTTCACGATCATCCCGTCGCAGAGCAACTTCGTCTTCGCCGCCCCGCCGGACGGCGACGGCGAACGCGCCTTCGCCGAACTGCGCCGCGCCGCGGTGATCGTCCGCTACTTCCCTGGCAAGGTCACGGGGCGCTTCATCCGCATCACCGTCGGCACCGACGCGGAGATCGACCGGCTGCTCGAAGTCCTGCGCGGAGTCTACCGTTGAAGCGCCTGCCGGTCATCACTCTGCTGCTCTTCGCCATGCTGACCGCCGCGGCAGAGGAGAAACTCCGCATCATCGACGCCACCGACTCGGGCGGCAGCGCCGTCGTGCAGCTGGCGCTGGGTATCGGGCGCAAACGCAACTGCGAAGTGTCGCTCCACACCCTCGACGCCGCCACGGCGCTGGAAAAGCTCGCCGCCAACGAAACCGATGTGGTGCTGCTGAACCGCAACGATCTGCCGCAGCCCGCGCCGAAGAACTCTTTCCGCTACGCCACTGGAGCGTTCCTCGCGGTCGTGAGCGCGAAAAATCCGGTCCGGCGCTTCAGCTCCGCCGATCTGAAGCTGCTCTTCGGCGTACCCTCGCCCAAGTGGGAGCTGGTCGGCGGCGACTCCGTCCCCGTCACCCGCATCGCCGTAAGGTCGCGGCGCGGCGCCTTTTTCGGAGCGGAGCGGCTCGGGATCAAATCCGCCGCGGGCACGTTGTTGCTCGCCACCGTGGACGAAGCGATACTGGTCGCCGAAAGCGACCCGAACGCGCTGGTCTGGGGACCGTTCATGGCGGATATTCCCGTCGCCGCCGTCGCCGCCGAAGTGGACGGCGTGGCGCCGACGCGCGCCGCCATCCGGAGCGGACGCTATGTTTTCAGCATCCCCCGCTACGCCGTCGGCGGGGACAAGATCGGCGAAGCGGCGCGGGAGTTTTTGCAGATGCTTCGCTCCGGCGAGTTCGCCGAGCTGCTGGAGGAGGACGGCGAACTCCCGGAACTCCCCGAAGTCCCCACCGCGCAACCCGGCGGAAGATAATCTTTCGCCCCCTTCCCTCAAGATTGCGAAAATGTATTGCAACTTCCTGATCCGTCGCTGGACTTTTATACTTTTTGATATTATTTTATACAAAATGACAATTCATTCCAGCGAAAGGGAACTATCATGAACATACTCTGCATCGGCGCCGGCTACGTCGGCGGTCCCACCATGGCGGTCATCGCCGACCGCTGCCCCGACCACCGCGTGACCGTGGTCGACATCAACGCCGAACGCATCGCCGCGTGGAACTCGGACGAGCTGCCGATCTACGAACCGGGTCTGGACGAGGTCGTCAAGCGCTGCCGCAACCGCAATCTCTTTTACTCGACCGACATCCCGCGCGGGATCAGGGAGGCGGACGTGATCTTCGTCAGCGTGAACACGCCGACCAAGACCTTCGGCGCGGGCGCGGGCAAGGCCGCCGATCTGCAGTACCTCGAAAAGACCGCCCGCAGCATCATCGAACACGCGGAAAGCGACAAGATCGTCGTCGAAAAGAGCACGCTGCCCGTTCGCACCGCGCAGGCGCTGAGCCGGGTGCTCCACTCCAACGCCAAGGGTCTGCGCTTCCAGATCGTATCCAACCCGGAGTTCCTCGCCGAAGGGACCGCGATCCGCGACCTCGAAAATCCCGACCGCGTGCTGATCGGCGGCATGGAGACCCCGGAAGGCAAACAAGCGGTCGAGACCGTCGCGTCGATCTACCGCCGCTGGGTGGACGAAAGCCGGATCATCACCACCAATCTGTGGTCGAGCGAGTTGACGAAGCTCGTCTCCAACGCGCTGCTCGCCCAGCGGGTGTCGTCGGTCAATTCGATCTCGGCGCTCTGCGAAAAAACCGGCGCGGACATCGATCAGGTGACGACCGTCGCGGGACGCGACAGCCGTATCGGCAAAAAATTCCTCAAGGCTGGAGTCGGCTTCGGCGGCTCGTGCTTCAAGAAGGACATCCTGAATCTGGTCTACCTCTGCGAGTTCTACGGACTGCCCGAGGTCGCCGCCTACTGGGAGCAGGTGGTCCGCATCAACGACTATCAGGCGGCGCGGTTCGTGCGCAACATGCTGGCGGCGATGTTCAACACGCTGGCGGACAAAAAGATCGCGCTCCTCGGCTTCGCGTTCAAGGCCGATACCGGCGACACCCGCGAGTCCCCCGCCATCGCGATCACCCGTCAGCTGGCGGACGAGCACGCCCGCGTGGCGATCTGCGACCCCAAGGCGCTCGCCAACGCGCGGCGCGACCTCAAGGAGTGTCCGACGGAAATCGAATACACCGACGACCCCTACACCGCCGTGCGCGGGGCGCACGCGATCGCGCTCGTGACCGACTGGAAGGAGTTTCGCGACCTGGATTTCCAGCGGATATTCGACGCGATGGAGAAACCGGCGTTCATCTTCGACGGGCGCAATCTGCTCGACGCCCAAAAGCTGTACGAGATCGGCTTCAACGTCTACCCGCTCGGCAAGCCGTCGCTGAATCACTTCTGAAAAAAACGGAAGGGACCGGAAAATCCGCGTCGAGCGCGTTTTCCCGGTCCCCGTCCGATGCGGATCGGCTCAATCCGCTTTTTCCGCTTTGCCGTTCTTGAGTTCGTTGAGCGATTCGATCGCCGCTTCGACGATCTCCTGACCGCCCTGCGGCGACAGGGGGCAGCTCAGCGGACCGACGCCGTAACCGCCGTTCTTCGTCGCACGTTCGGTCGCCAGATACCCGGAAGAGCCGCCGTCGACGATCGCGGAAAGCTCGATCACGAAGGTCTGGATGAAGGGGCTTCGCGCCGCGATGCGCTGACCGAACTCGAAGTAATATTCGTACTGCTCCGAAACGAAGCCCACGTCGCCGATGCGCAGCGCATGGAACTCCATCGGCAGTTTCGGTTTCTCCTCACTCTCCTTGCGCACGCGGAGCACCTTGTGACAGCGCCCATCGCTGGTGTTGAGGGAGGTCGCCCGCTTCTTGCGGAGCTTGGGATCCTTGATCTCGGAAAGTTTTTCCCGGCGCCGCGCGATCTCCTCCAGATCCTGCTTTGCCTGTTCGCACTCCTCGTCGCTCGGGATGTAGCGGCTGAGCATCAGCTTTTTGGTCAGGTGCCGGATCGGCAGGTCGGAGAACTGCTCCTTTTCCGCCCAGGCGCGCGCCCGCTCGAAGCTGGTGAGCAGCCGCCCCGCGATCTGCTTGCGCTGGAACTCGCCCGGATACGCCTCCCCGCGTCCGTAGATGAGGCGGTAGCGACGCTGTTCCGCCGCCTTGTAGTAGGGCTGCTCGAAGGTCGCTTCGCCCGCCGCCGCCACCTGCGGCAGAATGAAGACGCCGGGATGCTTTTCCGCCATCAGGCGCCGCATGTCGCTCCAAGTGTCGCTGGACAGATGCACGTCCTTGATCGAGACCTGCGCGGTGTAGGGCACGTTCATGATCGCCCCGGTGAGTTTGCCCTCCATGTCGTAGGTGAAGAGGTAGTTCACAAACGGGTCCGCCCACCCCTCGACGTGGCTGAAATCCGGGGTATCGGTATTGCCGTGAAGCTTCGCGCAGCCCGCGGGGGAACCGCCGGGCGAACCCTTCTGCCGCGTGAAGTAGACGATGCGCCGGTTGAACGCCGTGACCACGAGATCGTAGCCGTAGGCGATCTTGCCGGGCTGGCGCGAGTTCCACGCCTCGATCACGGATTTCGCCGCCTGTTTGCAGACGTACTCGCGGTACTCGAGAGTGATCTCGCTGAGCTTTTTGTTCTTCTGGGGGTAGAGCGACGGTCCCGTGTGGGTGTGAGTGCCGTTGAAGAGGATCTTTTCCGTCTGGAAGTCGGGGATCGCCGCTTTTACCAGTTTGCGGACGGTGGTGACGACATACTCCGGCGAGTGTATGAGGTCCATCGACAAAAACACCACGCAATCCTCGCCGTTGTCGATCGCGAGCGCGGTCGCGCAGAGGGGGTCGCGCAGCCCCTCGGAAATGCGCTGGTGGAAAGTTCCCGCCAACCGCACCGGCTGATCGGTCGAAATGTCGTTCATCGCCCAGCCGATCCTGAGCGGAGCCGCCGATACCGTCGCCGCCAGCAGCGCCAGCAGTGCGACGCAGATTCCCCGTGATTTCATATCAATTCCCTTTCTGTTGTTGGGTTGCAGGTTCGTCCATAGCCTTGAGTTCCTTGAGGGTCGACACCGCCGCCTCGACTATCTCCTGTCCGCCCTCCGGCGAAACCGGACAGAGGAACCGGGTGCCGTAGCCGCCGTTCCGGCTCGCACGTTCGGTGGCGAGATAGCCGCCGCTCATGCCGGCGAGCTGGATCACGAAAGTCTGAATGAAGGGGCTCCGCGCCTGAATGCGCTGACCGAACTCGAAGTAATATTCGAACTGCTCCGAGACGAAGCCCACGTCGCCGATGCGCAGCGCGTGAAACTCCATCGGCACCTTCTTGAGATTGGCGCTGTTTTCGTACCGCCACACGATGCGTTTGCAGACGTTTTCGCGACCGTTCAGCGAACTCATCCAGCGCTTCTTGACGGCGGGGTCCTTCCACGGCGGATTCTCGCGGTACTCCCTGATCTTCTTCAACCCCTCCTTCGCGGCCTGGTAATCCACCTCGCTGGGAACGGAGGGAGAGAGCTCCAACGTCCGGGTGACGTGCTTGAGCGGCAGGTCGGAAAACTTCTCCTTCTGCGCCCATTCGTGCGCCCGGTCGAAGCTGGTGAGGATGCGCCCGGCGATCTGCTTGCGCTGGAACTCGCCCGGATACGCCTCTTCGCGTCCGTAGATCAGCCGGTAGCGGCGCTTTTCCGCCTCCTTGTAGTAGGGCTGTTCGAAGGTGGCTTCGCCCGCCGCCGCGACCTGCGGCAGTATGTAGACGCCGGGGTGGTGCTCCGCCATCAGCTTGCGCATGTCGTGCCAGGTGTCGCTCGAAACGTAACAATCCTTGATCGAGACCTGCGCGGTGTAGCCGACGTTGATGATCGCCCCCGTCAGCTTGCCATCCATGTCATAGGTGAAGAGGTAGTTCGCGAAAGGATCCGCGCCGCCCTCGACGTGGCTGAAATCCGGAACGTCGGTCCGCCCGTGAAGCACCGCCTTGCCGCGCGGCGAGGTGCCGATGCTGCCCTTGCGTTCGTTGAAGTAAACGATGCGCCGGTTGAACGCCGTGACGACGAGGTCGTACCCGTAGGCGATCTGCCCCGGCTTGCGGGAGTTCCACGCCTCCTTGATCGACTTGACGATCTGGTCGGACATGTAGTGGCTGTACTCTTCCGCAAGCGGCTTTTCGGTGCGACCGATGCTGACGCCCGTGTGGATGTGGGTCGCGTTGAAGAGGATCTTTTCGGGCGGCAGATCGGGGATCTCGGTCTTGACTATCTTGCGCACGCGCTTGACGATGTGGGTCGGCGGACTTATGAAGTCCATCGACAGAAAGACCACGCAGTCCTCGCCGTTGTCGATCGCGAGCGCGGTCGCCATGAGCGGGTCGCGCAGACCCTTGGAGTGCCGCCAGTGGAAGGTCCCCGCCAGTTCGACCGATTTGTCGGTCGAGATGTCGTTGATCGCCCAGCCGATCTTGAGCTGCCCCGCCGACACCGCCGTTGCCAGCAGCGTCAGCGCCGCGAAACATACGATCCTGATCTTCATATCAATTCCCTTTCCGTTGTGGGGTTGCCGATCCGTCCGCCGCCTTGAGTTCCTCGAGCGTCGCCACCGCCGCCTCGACGATCTCCTGCCCGCCCTTGGGCGAGACCGGACAGAGGAAGCCCGTTCCGTAACCGCCGTTCTCCGTCGCCCGTTCGGTGGCGAGGTAGCCGCCGCCCGACGCCGAAAGCTCGATCACGAAGGTCTGGACGAAGGGGCTCCGCGCCTGGATGCGCTGCCCGAACTCAAAGTAGTATTCGTACTGCTCCGACACGAAGCCCACGTCGCCGATGCGGAGAACGTGGAACTCCATCGGGATCTTTTCGATCTTGTCGCGGTTCTCGTAGAGGCGGACGACGCGCTTGCAGACGTTTTCCCGCGAGTTGAGCGAACTCAGGTTACGCTCCCGGATCCTGGGATCCTTCCACGGCGGGTCGACGCGCTGGCGCTTGATCGTTTCCAGACCTTCCAGCGCGACTTGGTAATCCTTTTCGGAGGGGGTGTAGGCGCTCAAGTGGAGCGTCTTGACCACGTGCTTGAGCGGCAGGTCGGAAAACTTTTCCTTCCGCGCCCACTCGTGCGCGCGGTCGAAACTGGTCATGATGCGCCCGGCGATCACCTTGCGCTCGAACTCGCCCGGATACGCGGGCTCGCGGCCGAACATCAGCCGGTGGCTCCGCTTTTCCGCCGCGTGGTAGTAGGGCAGCCGGTAGGTCGCCTCGCCCGCCGCCGCGACCTGCGGCAGGATGTAGACGCCGGGATGCCTTTCCGCCATGAGTTTGCGCATGTCGCACCAGGTGTCGCTCGAAATGTAAAGATCGCTGATCGAGACCTGCGCCGTGTAGCCGACGTTGACGATCGCCCCCGTCAGCTCGCCCTTCATGTCGTAGGTGAAGAAATAGTTGGCGAAGGGATCCGCGCCGCCTTCGACGTGGCTGAAGTCGTCCACGTCGGTCCGCCCGTGGAGCGTCGCCTTGCCGCGCGGCGCCGAGCCGATGGCGCCCTTGCGTTCGTTGAAGTAGACGATCCGCCGGTTGAACGCCGTCACGACGAGATCGTAGCCGTAGGCGATCTGCCCGGGAGCGCGCGACGACCACGCCTCTTTGATCGACTTGACGATCTGCGATACGAGATAGTCGCAGTATTCGTCGCGGAGCTTTTTGTCGCCGCGGTAGAAGTGCACGCCGGTGTGGACGTGGACGGCGTTGAAGAGGATCTTTTCGGGCGGCAGATCGGGGATCTCCGCCTTCACGCGCTTGCGCACGCGCTCGGCGACGTGGGGCGGCACGTGGAGCAGATCGAGCGACAGGAAGACCACGCAGTCGTTCCCGTCGTCGATCGCGAGCGCGGTGGTCATCAGCGGGTCGCGCAGCCCCTTCGACACGCGCACGTTGTAGGTGCCCGCCAGCTGCACCGGCTTGTCGGTCGAAATGTCGTTCATCGCCCAGCCGATCCGGAGCTGACCGGCGGAAACGGCCAGCGCCAGAAAAACGGCACCGAGTATGCTTATGCTTTTCATGATCCGATCACTTCGCGACCGATTCTTCGGTTTTTCCGGACTTGAGCTCGTTGAGCGCCGCGACCGCGGCTTCGACGAACTCCTGCCCGCCCTTGGGGGCGACGGGGCCGATCAGCGGGCCGGTGCCGTAGCCGCCGTTCTTCGTCGCGCGCTCGGTGGCGAGGTAGCCGCCGCCGCCCGCCGAAAGCTGGATCACGAAGGTCTGGACGAAGGGGCTCCGCGCCACGATGCGCTGACCGAACTCGAAGTACAGCTCGAACTGCTCCGAAACGAAGCCCACGTCGCCGATGCGCAGCGCGTGGAACTCCATCGGATAGGTCGGTTCCTTGTCCCAATTTTCGCGCATATGCAGTATCGCCCGGCATTTGCTCTCGCGCATGCCGAGCGAGGTGCGCATCCGCTCCGACGTCTTGGGATCCGCGCGGAGTTTTCTGATCTCCTCGATGCCCTTGCGCGCCTCTTCGCACTGTTCTTCGGTGGGGCGGTGGCGGGTCAGCTGGAGCGTCTTCGTGACGTGTTTGATCGGAAGGTCCGAAAACTGCTCCTTCTGCGCCCACTCGAGCGCCCGGTCGAACGAGGTCATCAGCCGGTCGGCGATGATCTTGCGCGGAAACTCGCCCGGATAGGCGGGTTCGCGCCCGAAGATCAGGCGGTTGCGGCGCTTTTCCGCCGCCTTGTAGTAGGGCTGCTCGAAGGTCGCTTCGCCCGCCGCCGAAACTTGCGTCAGGATGAAGATCCCCGGATGCTTCTTCGCCATCAGCTGACGCACGTCGTGCCAGGTGTCGCTCGAGAGATACACGTCCTTTATCGAACACTGCGCCGTGTAGGGCACGTTCATGATCGCCCCGGTGAGGTTGCCCTCCATGTCGTAGGTGTAGAGGTAGTTGACGAACGGGTCGCCGCCGCCCTCGACGTGGCTGAAATCGGGGGTGTCGGTCCGACCGTGAAGTCTGGCGCGGCCGCCGGGATTCATGCCGACGGAGCCCTTGAACTCCTTGAAGTAGACGATCCGGCGGTTGAAGGCCGTCACCACGAGGTCGTAACCGTAAGCGATCCTGCCCGGCTTGCGGGATTCCCACGCCTCCCTGACCGTCTTGGCGAGCTGGCGGCCCAGAAATTCGCGGTACCTTTCGACCATAGCCTTATCGCCGCGCCACTCGTTCACGCCGGTGTGGGTGTGGGTGGCGTTGAAGAGGATCTTTTCCGGCGGCAGGTCGGGGATCGTTTCCCTGACGATGTCGCGCGCGATCTTCACCCCCCACGGCATCGTGTGGATGAGGTCGATCGACACGAAGACCACGCAGTCCTCGCCGTTGTCGATGGCGAGCGCGGTCGCCTTGAGCGGATCGCGCACGCCCTTGGACACGCGCGCGTGGAACGTGCCGGAAAGGTAGACCGGATCGTCGGTCGAAATGTCGTTCATCGCCCAGCCGATCTTGAGCTGCCCGGCGGAGACCGCCGCCGTCCAAAGCGCCAGTGCGACGATGATGAAACTTTTCATAAACCTCTGCCCCCCTGTATTTGTTTTCGCGGATGCGCCGCGTCGATGTTCATTTCATGCTCCCCGCCGGGGCGAATAGACGCACTGCCGGAGCGCCTCGTACAATACGATCGAAACCGCGTTCGCGAGATTCAGACTGCGGCTGTGCTCGCCCGGCATCGGGATCACCCGCAGAAGGTCGCGGTAGCGGGTGTAAAACTCCGGCGGCAGCCCCGCCGACTCGCGCCCGAAGACCAGATAGTCGCCGGGCAGATAGCTTTCGTCGAAATAACTTTTTTCGCCGTGCGTCGAAAAGAAGAGCAGACGAGCACCTTCCCCCGCCGTTTCGAGGAACTCCTCCCAGTTGCGGTGCCGGCGCAGTTCGAGGAACTGCCAGTAGTCCAGCCCCGCCCGCTTGAGATATTTGTCCTCCAGCGAAAAGCCCAGCGGATCGACCAGATGCAGCACCGCGTCGGTCGCGACCGCCAAACGTCCGATGGTCCCGGTGTTCTGCGGGATCTCGGGAGCGACGAGGACGATATGGAAAGGCGTCATCGGTTCCCTCCGAATTTGCGGCGCATCCGGGCGGCAAAGAGGAAGTCGCAGTCGTCGTCGAAGCCGTCGAAGTGATAAAGCCCGTTCACGATCTCCCCCGTGAGCGGATGGGTCCCGGACTCGGGAGAAAAATCGGGATGCGCGGCGAGAAAGCGCTCGACCACCGCTTCGTTTTCCTCCTTGAAGAGCGAACACGTCGCGTAGACCAGCACGCCGCCCGGTTTGACCGCGGTGGAAAAGCGCGCGAGGATGTCGTACTGCCGCCGCGCGTACTCCACGAGCTCGATCGGGCGGAATTTCCACGCGCTGCCGGGGTTGCGCCGCCACACCCCGCTGCCCGAGCAGGGCGCGTCGACCAGCACCCCGTCGCAGGGGTGAAAGCCGCGCGGCATCTTGCCGTCGTGATGCACGGTCGAAATGTTGGGGAATCCGGCGCGGCGCGCGCGGAGCTTGAGTTCGTGCAGTATTCCTTCGCGGATGTCGCCCGCGATCACCGTGCCGCGCCGCCGCATCAGCTCGGCGAGTTCCAAGGTCTTGCCGCCGCCCCCCGCGCAGGCGTCGAACCAGCGTTCGCCCGGTTTGGGAGCGCAGACGAGCCCCACGCACTGGCTGGCGAGATCCTGCACTTCGAAGCGCCCGGCGCGGAACGAATCCAGCGTGAAGACGTTGAGTTTGCCGCCTGTCAGCGCGACGGCGGCAGTGACGCGCGGATGGCGGCGCACCGTCATCCCGGCGGCGGCGAGTTCAGCCAGCGTCTCATCCTCCCCTCCGCGCTGCAGCCGTATCCAAAGCGGCGGACGCCGCGCCATAAGGCGCGTCAGCCGGGAAAAGTCCTGCGGGACGAGGGAAGCCAGCTCCGCCGGGAGCAGCGTTTCCGGAGCGGGCGCATTCTCCGCCCCGGTGAAGGTTGCGGCGGCGGCGGCGCGCTTCTCGAACCCGGCGTCGGGAGGAAGTTCCGGTACGGCGGGCAGAGCGAAAAGTTTGCCGAGCGAAGACGCGAGTTCCCCGTGCTCCCCTTCGAAGATGAGCGCCGTCACGGCGAGCGCCGCCAGCTCCGCATCGGTGAAGTCGCCGTCGCCGCGCCCGATCCGGGAAGCGACGGAGTCGGGCAGCAGCGCCCGCAGCGCGCCGTAGTAGCGCGCCACGGCGTAGAAGGTCGCCGAAACCGCCGCCCGGTCGCGCGAACCGCACCCCCGCCGGGTGCGCAGAAATCCGGCGAGCACCCGGTCGGCGGGACGGTCCTCGCCGAAGATGCCGCGGATCAGCGCCCGCAGCGACTCCAGCACCGTCAGCGCCTGAGTCCGGAAACGGTCGAGCCGCAACGCCTCGCGCTTCGCCGCCGCTGGAGCATCGAAGCGGGCGGGATGCGGAGCATTATTTTTCCGGTCGCGCCGGGGCTCCGGTCGGCGTCCGTCGCGGCGGGAGTCAGAGTTCCGGCGGCGAAACCGGGGACCGTCGAAATTCGATGTAGTCAATTTCCAACCTCGTATCGGATTGGCTGTGCTGGGTGTTCGCGCCGATGGTCACCGCGAACCCCGCGGACAGCGTTTTGCCGAAAGCCGCTTTGAAATCCCGCACGACGTCGCGCTCCTCGACCACCCACTCTTCCGTTGGGGTGTGCCGGTTGCGCACGCAGATCGCCTTGACGGTCGTCAAACCGCCGCGGTACTTGATCAATTCGTCGTCGCCGACGAGGGTGTTGTGCTCCCAGCGGTAACCTACGCTGGAGTGGCGCAGATTGGTCCCGTCGGCGATGTAGACCACGCCCGCCTGATCGTCGGGGTCGGAGACGTTGTCCGCGATGCGCAGCCGACGGACGATCCGCCAGCGCCAGCGCAGGATCGGATACTCGCGCAGATCCAGATTGCGCGGCATGGTGATGACGAAACCGCTGGACTTTCCGGATTCGACGACCAGCGCGTATCCGTCGGTGGCGCCGTCGACGCGTTCGACCCGGAACCGGGTGTTCGGCAGCACGGGCATGGTGTTGTAAAAACGCCAATCCCGCTGAAACTCGTCATCCGAGGTGAAGTCGAAACGAAAGCCGACCCGGGGCTCCGCGCCCCGGAGCACCGAAACACCGACCAGCAACGAGAGCAGCACGACGGAAAAGCGTTTCATATTTTTTCCGCCGCCGCCGCGGTGTATTTGCGATAGCGTTTCATGATCTTGGTGATGTATTTGCGGGTGCTGGCGATATTCACGCGGGAGAGCACGTCGCCGTCCGTCTTTTGGGGAGCCCACTTCTGCGCGCGGCTCTCGCCCGCGTTGTACTGCGCCAGCGCCAGCTCGACGCCGTGGTCGTAATTGCGCCACCGGCGCAAAGCCCGGGCGAGGTACCAGCAGCCGACCTCGAGATTGGTTTCCACGTCGAAGAGGTCGCGCGCCGCCGGACAGGGGCGCTTCAGCACCCGCGCCCACTCCGCCGCCGCCCCGGTGGGCAGCACCTGCATCAGACCGATCTCGCCGCTGCTGCCGCGCGCCCGCGGATTGAAGCGGCTCTCGCGGAAGATCACCGCCCGGACAAGTTCGGGGTCAAGACCGTGGCGGCGGGCCGCCGCCGCGATCTCGACCCGATATTTCGTGTCGTCGACGAACCAGCCTTCCGGCTCGGGCAGCGCATCCCAATTCCAAATCACCGCCGCCAGCACGACCAACGCGCCGAAGACGGCAATCCGCCACCGCAGTCCGGAAGCTCTCTGCCTGCGTGAGGTCAATTATTAATTCCGCTTCGTCGGCTCCGCCGGAGCGGGAGCCGCCTTCTCCGCCGGTGCAGTCGGAGCGGTCTTGGCGCCGTTTTCTTCCGTCTGGTCGGAGTCCTTGAACGCCGCTTCCCCGGCGGCGACGAGGCGCTGCACCAGCTCTTCCGTCAGATAAAGCGAAACCTTCACGGTGCTGCCTTCGACGTCGCACTTGAGCGCTTTGATAAGCTTTTCGCCGGTCTGCGGGTCGTCGCCGAACGCCATTCCGGCGCCGAGCGACATCCAGCCGGGAACCATCATGCCGATCTGCGCCGCCGCCTTGTCGTCGCCGAAGACGCCGACCGCACGGATGTCGAGATCGTGCTTCTGCTCACCGGCGAAATTCAGAGTCGCCATCACCGACCGGACATCCGGATTGTTGGGATCCTGCTTGGCGGGCGGGGGTTCGGGGTTGTTCCAGCACGCCCAGAACTCGACATCGGGCACGGCGATCTGCGCCGCCTTTTCCGCCGTCATCTTTTCCGCGGCGAAGTAGGCGTCCAGATCATCGACTTCGCAGAAAAACAACACGTCGTCCGCGACGAATACCATATCCAGCGTCTTGTCGGCGTCATTCGCATGGGTGATCCGATAGATGCGACGACCGTTGACGTCGCGCGCGGCGACGGCGGCGCCCTTTTCGCCCGTGACGGATTTATCCAGCTGGGCGCGAATGCCATCGGCATCGGCGATCCGCAGCGCGCCGCCGTTTTTGTCATCCCAGTGGAAGACCATCAGGGTCTTGAACGAACCGATCTTGATGCCGATCTCTTCCAGCGCGGCAAGCTCCTTGACGACGTCGGGTTCGGCAAGCTTCTTCTGCACGTCGGGAAGCGCGAGGATCTTCTCGATGTCGGCGAGCGCCAGCAGCTCGCTCTTCGCCGGAGCGTACGAAAGCAGACCGGTATCGGCGGCGTACAGAGCGCACGCGAATACCACCAGCAAAGCGGAGAAAAGTTTTTTCATCTTGATCTTCCTTTGTTTTCTGAACTTCGGGTCCTGTATGTTGTCCGGAACGCCGTCACTGCGCCGGTTTTTCCTGTTTCTTGGGCAGCTTGACTTCGATGTGGAGTTCTCTCAGCTGCTTCAGCGTGACCTCGCTCGGCGCGTTCATCATCAGGTCCTCCGCCTGCTGGTTGAACGGGAACGCGATCACTTCGCGGATGTTCGGCGCGTCGGCGAGCAGCATCACGATCCGGTCGATGCCGGGGGCGATGCCGCCGTGCGGAGGCGCGCCGAGCTTGAAGGCGCTGATCATGCCGCCGAATTTCTGATCGACCACACTTTTGTCGTACCCGGCGATCTCGAACGCCTTGTACATGATGTCGGGGCGGTGGTTGCGGATCGCGCCGGACGAGAGCTCCACGCCGTTGCAGACGATGTCGTACTGCCACGCGAGGATGTCGAGCGGGTCCTTGGTGGTGAGCGCCTCCATGCCGCCCTGCGGCATCGAGAAGGGGTTGTGCGAGAAGATGATCTCATTTGTTTCCTCGTCGCGCTCGAACATCGGGAAGTCGACGATCCAGCAGAAGCGGAAGTCGTTCTCATCGATGAGACCGAGCTGGCGACCGAGTTCCGGGATCACCGCGCCGCCGATCTTGGAGGCGACCGCCTCGGTGTCGGCGAGGAAGAAGAGCGCGTCGCCGTCCTGAATGCCGCCCGCCGCCTTGAGTCCGTCGATGGTCTCGCGGGTCAGGAACTTCACGATCGGGCTCTTTTCGGTGTCACCCGTCCAGATGATGTACGCCATGCCCTTGGCGCCGTTCTCCTGCGCGAACTTGATCATGTCGTCGAAGAACTTCCGAGGTTTGCCCGCCACCTGCGGGGCGCGGATCGCCCGCACCACGCCGCCGTTGGCGACCGTACCCGCGAACGCCTTGAACTCGCTGTTGCGGAAGAATTCGCTCACGTCGATCATCTCCAGCGGGTTGCGGAGGTCGGGCTTATCCGAACCGAAGCGGCGGATCGCCTCGCGGTACGGGATGCGCGGGAACGGCGGGCGGGTGAACTTCTTGGTCGAGAACTTCTCGAACACCCGCTCGAACATCCCTTCGATCACGGTGAAGACGTCCTCTTGCTCGACGAAGCTCATCTCGACGTCGAGCTGGTAGAACTCGCCCGGGCTCCGGTCGGCGCGCGCGTCCTCGTCGCGGAAGCACGGCGCGATCTGGAAGTAGCGGTCGAAGCCCGACACCATCAAAAGCTGCTTGAACTGCTGCGGAGCCTGCGGCAGCGCGTAGAACTTGCCGGGATGCAGACGCGAGGGCACCAGATAGTCGCGGGCGCCCTCGGGGCTGCTCGCCGTGAGGATCGGCGTCTGGAACTCGTTGAAGCCCTTTTCGAGCATGTAACTGCGGATGGCGTTGATCACGCCGCTGCGCAGCAGGATGTTGCGGTGAAGCTTCTCCTTGCGCAGATCGAGGAAGCGGTACTTGAGGCGCATCGCCTCGGGCGCGTCATCGTCCTTGGCGACCTGGAAGGGCAGCACCTCCGCCTCGCCGAGCATCTCCATATCCTCGGCGCGGACCTCGATCTCGCCGGTGGCGAGTTTCGGGTTGATCGTCTCGGCGGAGCGGGCGACCACCTCGCCGTCGAAGCGCACCACCGATTCGACGCGCCACTTGTCGAGCGCCTGATAGAACTTCTGCTCGGGGTTGATCACGATCTGGGTCAGCCCGTAGTGGTCGCGCAGGTCGATGAAGATCACGCCGCCGTGGTCGCGCACGCTGTGAATCCATCCGGAGAGGCGGACCTTCTTGCCCACCGCGTCCCGGCGGAGCTCGCCGCAGGTATGAGTACGAAACATCTTTTCCAAAAACCTCCGTTTGGGGCGCACGCCTTGCCGTTCACCGGAGAAACGCCGCCCGGATTGATTAGTCGAAATACCCTTTGTTCCTGAAAATATAATATAGCACACCGGCAGTCAAGTTTCCACACTGCCGATGTCAGAGCGCGATCTTGACCACCGCCTTGACCACATGCCCCGCGGGATCGCCGACGCACGGCAGATGCCCCTCGCCGGGGAAGAGCAGCACGAAATTGCCGCGCGAGAGCTCGAACTTGGTGCCCGCTTCCGGAGTCGGGATGCGATTCAGACCGTAGTCCTTTTCGGCGTTGTATTCGACGACCGTATCCAGACCGTCCAGCGGCGCGTAGTAGAGCTCTTCCCGCCCCTCCAGCAGCAGCTGGATGTCGATATATTTCCGGTGATACTCCAGCTTCTCGGGATTGAAACTCTTGGGGGCGTACTCCTGAATGTTCACATAGACGTTTTGACCGTCGAGCTCGTATTTGCCCGGCGCCGGGGTCCTGACCATCGCCTCGGAGAGGAAACGGACGACCGCCTCGGAACCGGAAAAAAGCGACGCGTAAAACGGCAGATTTTCCAATTTGTCGAAGATCATGATGCAGCCTTTCGTTGATTGCATTATTCCTGCGCCGCGGCGGGGATACCCGCCCCCGCGGCGGCGTAAGTGTTTTTCGTTTCATATAACATACCGTGAAAAAGCCGCCCGTGCAAGTGCTTTTTTGACGAAAAAAAACTTGAAAATCCGCCTCATCGAAGGTATATTAGACATTATTGGGATATGTCGGGGCGATGTATCTTCAGACAAAGTTTATTAAAAATTTTACATAGATGAATTTCTGGGGGATATGACCATGGCGGACGAACTGCAGAGCCTGTTGGAGAAGATCAACGCCGAGGGCGTGAAAAAAGCCGAGGCGGAGCGGGCGGAGATCCTCGCCGCCGCCAAAGCCGAGGCAAAGCAGATCGTGGACGCCGCCAAAGCCGAGGCGGAGCGTCTCACCGCCGCCGCCGAAGCCGAAAGCGCAACGCTGCGCCAGCGCGCCGAAAGCGAAGTCAAACAGGCGGCGCGGGATACGCTGCTCGAACTCAAAGCCGAGCTGGAAACCCGCCTGAACAACGCCGTAAACGGCGCCGCCGCGCAGGCGCTCGACCCCAAGCTGATGGCGGAGATCGTCAAGGCGATGGTCGCTAAATTCGCGGACGATCCCGATGCCGAGGTCACGGTGCGCTGCGCGGTCAACGAACGCGCCGCGCTCGACGCCGCGCTCAAAAACGCGCTCGCCGATTCGCTGATCAAGACGCCGAAGGTGCTCGCCGACCACACGCTGACGGGCGGTCTGGAGCTGGGGACTTCGAACGGGCAGCTCTACTTCGACTTTTCGCTGGAGGCGATCGGCGGCGTCGTCGGCGCCTACGCGGGCGAGCACATCGCCGCGCTCTTCGGCGGCAAATAAGCGGCGGTAAACGGGGGTGTCGACGCGATGTACTACTTTTTTTCCGCCTCGCTGCCGGAGCTTCGTCCGGGGGAAGTCCCCCCGCTGACGCTCGCCGAGTTCGACGCCGAAGCGGCGGAGCAGTTGACCTCCCGCCATTACGAACTCATGATTTCCGACGATCCCCGGGCGCGGGTCTGCGGTGAAATGCGCCGCTTCGAGGAGTTTCTGCGTACCCGGATCGCCGAACGGCGCGCCGAAAAACTCAGACAATCCGTCGATTTTCCCGAACCGGAGGAATTTTACGGCGGGATCGACGCCGCGCTCGACGCCGCCGCCCAACTCAATCCGGCGGAGCGGGAACGCGCCGTCGATCTGCTGCGTTGGCAAATGCTCGACGAACTGACGGGCACTAACGATTTCGATTTCGACCATATATGCGCCTACCGCGCCAAGCTGCGCCTCGCCGAGAAATACCGCGGGCGCGACGCGAAAGCGGGACGGGATTTCTTCGATTCCGCCGTGCGGGAAATGGCACAACTGTAAGAGGTTTTTTTATGACGGAAAACACCGGAAAATACGAACGGATCGTCGGAGTCAACGGCAACTTGATCACCGTCGAATACACCAACCGGGTGATGCAGAACGAAGTCGCCTACGCCATCACCGGCGACAGCCGCCTCAAATGCGAAGTCATCCGGGTGCGCGGCAACCGCGCCGATCTGCAGATCTTCGAAAGCGCCAACGGTCTCAAGGTCGGCGACAAGGTCGAGTTCACCGGCGAACTCCTGAGCGCCGAACTGGGTCCGGGGCTGCTGACGCAGGTCTTCGACGGCTTGCAGAACCCGCTCAATCTGCTCGCGGAGCACTCCGGGGTCTTCCTGCAGCGCGGCGTGTATCTGCGCGCCCTCGACCGCGAAAAGCGCTGGGCGTGGACCCCGACCGCGCAGCCGGGCGACAAACTCGTCGCCGGCGACCGCGTGGGCTCCGTCCCCGAGGGCGCGTTGACTCACTGGATCATGATCCCGTTCCTGTGGCGCGGCGAATGGACGCTCGAAAGTGTGACTCCGGAGGGCGAACTCACCATCGACGACACCGTGGCGGTCGCGGTCAACGCGCAGGGCGAAAAACGCAACGTGACGATGACGCAGTTCTGGCCGGTCAAGGTCCCGATCACCGATTACGCCGAAAAACTGCTCCCCGAAAAAACGCTCGTCACCCAGCTGCGCACCATCGACACCTTCTTTCCGGTCGCGGTCGGCGGCACCTTCTGCACCCCCGGTCCCTTCGGCGCGGGCAAGACGGTGCTTCAGCACACGATCAGCGCCCACGCCGAAACCGACGTGGTGATCGTCGCCGCCTGCGGCGAACGCGCCGGCGAAGTCGTGGAGATACTGCGCGAGTACCCCGAACTGGAGGATCCCCGCACCGGGCGCTCGCTCATGGACCGTTCGATCATCATCTGCAACACGAGTTCGATGCCCGTCGCCGCGCGCGAAGCCAGCGTCTACACGGCGGTCACGCTCGCCGAATACTACCGCCAGATGGGACTCAACACGCTGCTGCTCGCCGACTCCACGTCGCGCTGGGCGCAGGCGCTCCGCGAGATGTCGGGGCGGCTGGAGGAGATACCCGGCGACGAGGCGTTTCCCGCCTATCTCGAATCGCGCATCGCCGACTTCTACGAGCGCGCCGGGATGGTCCGGCTGCGTACTGGCGAGCAGGGTTCGGTGACGATCGGCGGCGCGGTCTCGCCCGCGGGCGGCAACTTCGAAGAGCCCGTGACGCAGGCGACGCTGAAGGTGGTGGGCGCGTTTCTCGGTCTGTCTCGCGAGCGCTCCGACGCGCGGCGCTACCCGGCGATCCACCCGCTCGACAGCTGGAGCAAATACCGCAGTCTGGTCGATCCCGAAGAGCTCGCCTTCGCCCGCGGGATACTGCGCCGCGGCAACGAGGTCAACCAGATGATGAAGGTCATCGGCGAAGAGGGCACGAGTCAGGCGGATTTCATCGTCTACCTCAAGAGCGAGTTTCTCGATTATGTGTATCTGCAGCAGAACACCTTCGACGCCATCGACGCCGCCTGCGGCGAAGCGCGTCAGAGGTACATGTTTTCCAAGGTGCTCGCCGTGCTGAAGGATGAGGATTTCTCCTTCAAAGACAAGGACGCCGCGCGGAGGTACTTCCTCGAACTCCGCCAGCTTTTCATGGATATGAACTATCTGCCGTTCGACGGCGACGGCTTCAAGGAGCAGGAACGCCGGATCGCGGACAAGATCGCCGAAGGGAAAAAGACCAATGCGTAAAGTATATCACAAGATCCTGCATATCGCGGGCAACGTCATCACCGTCGAAGCCGACGACGTGGCTTACAACGAACTCGCCGAGGTGCGCACCGAACGCGGCAGCAGTCTGGCGCAGGTGATCCGCCTCGACGGACGCAAAGTATCGCTTCAGGTCTTCGCGGGCAGCCGCGGCATCGGCACCGACGATCAGGTGCGCTTCCTCGGACGACCGATGGAGGTCTCCAGCTCCGACGCGCTTCTGGGGCGGGTCTTCAACGGGCGCGGCGCCGCCCGCGACCACCGCCCGGAGATCACCGACGAGATGATCGAGATCGGCGCCCCCTCGGTGAACCCCGCCAAGCGCATCATCCCCCGCAACATGATCCGCACCAACATCCCGATGATCGACGTCTTCAACACGCTGGTCGAGTCGCAGAAGCTGCCGATCTTCTCGGTCGCGGGCGAACCCTACAACGAACTGTTGGCGCGCATCGCGCTCCAGGCGGAGGTCGACGTGATCGTGCTGGGCGGCATGGGGCTCAAGCACGACGACTATCTGACCTTCAAGCGCACGCTCGACGAACACGGCGCATTGTCGCGCACGGTGATGTTCATCCACACCGCCGCCGACCCGGTCGTGGAGTGCCTGATGGTCCCCGACATGTCCCTCGCCGTCTCCGAGGCGTACGCGTTGCGCGGCAAGCGGGTGCTGTGTCTGTTGACCGACATGACCAACTTCGCCGACGCCCTCAAGGAGATCTCGATCACCATGGAGCAGATCCCTGCCAACCGCGGCTATCCGGGCGACCTTTACAGCCAGCTCGCCAGCCGTTACGAAAAGGCGGTGGACTTCGCCGACGCCGGTTCCATCACCATTCTCGCCGTGACCACCATGCCCGGCGACGACGTGACCCACCCGGTGCCGGACAACACGGGATACATCACCGAGGGGCAGTTCTACTTGCGCAACGGCCGCATCGAACCCTTCGGGTCGCTGTCGCGCCTCAAGCAGCAGGTCAACGGACGCACCCGCAGCGACCACCGCGCGATCATGGACGCGATGATCCGCCTGTACTCGGACTTCAAGAGCACTCTCGAAAAGCAGTCGATGGGGTTCCGCATGTCCGAGTGGGACAACAAGCTGCTCAAGTACGGTCGCCGCTTCGAGGAGGAGATGATGTCGCTTTCCGTGAACATCCCGCTCGAAGACGCGCTCGACCTCGGCTGGAAGATCCTCGCCGACTGCTTCGAGCGCGCCGAGGTCGGTATCAAGACCGATCTGATCGAAGAGTACTGGCCGAAACAGGATTGACCCGCGTGCCATGGCAAAGATCAAGTTCACCAAGACCGAGCTCAAGAAGCAACAGGACGCAAAAAAGCAGTTCGAGCGCTTCCTGCCGACGCTGCAGCTCAAAAAGCAGCAGCTCCAGATGGAGGTGCGCCACAGCGTCGAGCTCCTCGAGAAGAACGCCCGCGAACTCGCCGAATTCGAGGCGAAACTCGCGGAGTTCGTCGAGCTCTTCGGTCCCGCGGCGGACGCGGCGTTCATCCGCTCGCTGGTCGTCGTCCGGCGCGTGCGGCGCGGCGAACTCAACATCGCCGGCATCAGCGTACCGACCTTCGAGGGCGTCGACTTCAAGCCCGTGAAGGTCGACCTCGTCGCAACCGACTGGTACGTCGACGACGCCGTCGCCGCGCTCAAGGCGGCGGTGAAACTGCGCGAAAGCCGCCGCGTGCTCGAGGAACGGTGCGAGCTACTCAACGCCGAACTGCGCAGCACCAGCCAGCGCGTCAACCTCTTCGAAAAGGTCAAGATCCCCGAGTGCCGCGAAAACATCCGCCGCATCGGGATCATGCTCGGCGACGCCAACACCAGCGCGGTCGCCCGCTGCAAGATCGCCAAGCGCAAGTCCGCCCCCGCCGCGTAAAAGGCGGTGTTGCCGGCGGTGGTGTGCGGTAAAATCAGGACTTTACGGCGCGGCTCGCCGCGCCTCGCCCCACACCCCAGGTGCGCTGCGCGCCCCCACCGGGGAAAAGCCCTTCGCTTTTCCCCGGACCCTTTTTTCGGCTTCCGCAAAGATACAAGCGCGTTTGCAGACGATCCTTTGAATACGACGGACTGCGTTCAGCAGCCGCCGCAGAGTTGCGGCGACCGCCTCGCATCATCGGGTAACAGACGGTGTTCCGGTGTTCCGGTTGCTAAAATCGACAATTTTTCCGCCGGGGGTTTTACAAAAGCCGATATGGTGTTATATTTAACATCGTAGGTCAAAAGAAACCGAAAACCCTTTTTTTGAGGAAATGGATATGAAAAACCTGCCCCCGATCGACTGGAATACCGCTACATGGCGCAACCCCGAAACCTCCGCGAAGTGCAAGCTCGTCCTCACCGGCGACTGGGCGCCGATCCGCCACTTCGGTCCCGTGATGGTCGAAAACCCGGTCGGCATCTACGGCGACACGCTCGACGTGCTCAAAGCCGCCGACTACCGCATCGTCAACCTCGAATGCGCGATGTTCGACGGCGAGCCCATCCTCAAGAGCGGTCCGAACCTCCGCGGCGGTCCGGAGCACCAGCCCTGCTTCGACGTCGGAAACTTCAACACCGCCATACTGGGCAACAACCACACCCTCGACTTCGGCAAGGAGGCGTTCCGCAAGACCATCGCCATGCTCGACGAGCGCGGCATCACCCACGCGGGCGGCGGCATGAACTTCGACGAGGCGACCAAGCCGCTCGTGATCGAGGTCAAGGGCGTGAAGATCGGCATCGTGAGCTTCACCGAGGGGCACGACCTCACCTTCGCCACGGATACGAAGCCCGGCGTCTTCGGATGGGACATCAATCTCGTCGTGAAACGGATCGCCGAGGTCAAGCCGCGCTGCGACGTCGTGCTGGTCATACCCCACGCAGGCAACGAGTACGTTCCCTACCCGCCGACCTACATTCAGGAGGCGTACCGCCGGATCGTCGACGCGGGCGCCGACGCGGTGATCGCGCACCATCCGCACGTGCCGCAGGGGATCGAATTCCACAACGGCGCGCCGATCTTCTACAGCCTCGGCAACTACATCTTCTACCAGCCCGTGAACTACTACTACCGCAAGATCGGCTTCCTGCTCGAGCTGGAGCTCGCCGCGGACGGTAAGATCGCCGGCTTCGCGCTCAAGCCCTACTGGATCTGCGACAAGGGGCTGAGCCTGCTCAAGGGTGAGCGCTTCGAAGAGTTCACCGAGCTCATGCAGAAGCTCTGCGAGCCGCTGCCCGAGCGCGGCGTCGACGCGTGGAACGCCGACATGAAGGAGCGCTGGAACCGCGGCTACGTCGCCGACAGCTTCATGAGTCCAACCAAGATCATGCAGGAAGATCCCCGTCTCGGCGCCGCGAAGTGGCTCAACAAGTTCGTGACGATCTGCCACTACGCCTTCTACACCGAGGTCATGAAGCGCGCCGTGGACGGCACCGTCGACGACGTGCCCGAAGATCTCTACCAGCTCGCCAAGGCGTACAACGACCGTCCGATTCCCCCGGAACTCCAGTAGCCATCAAAGAAAGGATTGACACCATGCCGACCATCAAAGTCACCACCTCCAAAACGCTGGAACGCGCTCAGAAAGAGGCGCTGTGTCTGGAACTCTCGTCCTCCGTCGCGGGCATTCTCGGCAAGCCGGAGACCTATGTGCAGGTGCTCGTCTCGGACGGCGAGACGATCTCGTTCGGCGGCAGCTTCAGCGTGCCGAGCGCGTTCGTCGCCGTGCTGAGCATCGGCGACTTCGCTCCGGGCGCGACCAAGAAACTCAGCGCCGCCATGGGCGAGATCTTCACGCGCTACGGCGTTCCCGCCGACCGATTGTACATCAACTTCTGCAGTCGCCGCGGCGAAAACTGGGGCTGGAACAACTCGACCTTCTGACCCGCGCGACATGAGCATATTTTCCGATCCGCTGTCGCCGTGGCGGCTGCCGTACCGTCGGCTGTACCCGGCGAACTGGTGCTCCGCCGGCTTCGAAAAGCAGCTGGAGTTTCTGGAGCGCCGCCCCGAGCTCCGCGGCGACGGCAACCAGCTTACCGACAGCTCGGGCAAGCAGGTCTGGAAGATCGAACTCCCGCCCGAGGCGGGCGGCGGCGCCGTCGCCTACAAGTTCTGCGAGGGGAAAAAACCGTGGCGGTACGTCCTCAATCTGTCGCACCCGGCGCGGGAGTGGCGCAACTATCAGGCGCTGTATAAGCTCGGCATCCCGGCGCCCGAGGTGCTCGCGTACGGCGAAACCCGGCACGGCTGGAAGATCGTCGACTCGTTCATCGTCACGCGGTTTCTTGACGGCACGCGCGACGGACGGGATTTCATGCCGGGCGGTCGGAAACGCGACGACGTCGCGTTGAGAAAGCGCTTCTGCGAACTCGTCGCCCCGCATCTCGCGACGCTCCACCGGCACAACTTCTTCCACAAGGCGCTGCACCCGCGCAACGTCCTCTACCGCGGCGAAACGCCGGAGACGCTGGAAATATTCTTCATCGACGTGGCGCGGTGCCGCATCCGCTTCAAGTGGCTGATGAAAGGCGCGATCCTCTTCGACCTCTACACCCCGCTCCGCGACCTCGCGCTGCCCGCCGAAGAGAGCCGGCGATTCCTCGCCGCCTACCTCGAGAATTATCCTGACGCGCCGTTCGACGCCGCGGAGCTGGAGAAACGCCTCCGCGCCTACCGCCGCCACGGAAAAAAATTCGACGTGATCGGCAGCTGATCCGATTTGCCGCCCCGGACGTGCTTGCTTTTGCGAAAAAACGGTGTATATTATAGAACAAACGCAGTCCTGTGGTGTAACGGTAGCACAAGTGATTCTGGTTCACTTTGTTGAGGTTCGAATCCTTACAGGACTGCCATTTTTTTGCCCTGAAATACGATTTTTCACTGCGGCTCCGCCCCAGTTTCGCCAAAACGCCCGAAGCGCTGAACTGTCGTTCCCGTCTCGGGCGTTTTTGGCTCCACGCTCCGCGTGATGAAAAATCGTCGCCGTCCTGTCAGTATTCTTTGTGGGAGGTTGCCGCGCTCCACTTCGCCTTCGGCTTGTTCCGCACGGCTCTTCGTCGCCGCTGACGCGCCTCCTTGTCAAATCCTTACAGGACTGCCATTTTTTTTGCCCTGAAATACGATTTTTCACTGCGGCTCCGCGTGGTTAAAAATCGTCGGCGTCCGAAACACCGGATCATTTCCGGATGAAAGACTCCATCTGCGCGAGGATGTCCCGCGCTTCGTCGGAGATTGCCGCGTCAGCCGGGATCAGTGTCGGCGGGAAGGCGTCGGCGACGCGGCGGTACCCCTTGCGCTTGACTCCGGTCAGCCGCTCGGCGAGTTCGTCGATGTCGATTTCGCCGGGGCGCAGTTCGGTCTCGATTTCACATGTCGTCGGGAAGAGCGCGGGAGCGGTCATCCCGGTCTGCTCCGGCACGTCGAGATGAAAGTGTTTGGCGATGAAGGCGCCCATGCCGGCGAATGCCTCCGGATTTTCCCAGCGGTGCTCCCCGTGCCAAAGGAGGTGCTCGAAGTTGCCTTCCGCCCCGCAGGCGCGCCAGGTCTCGGCGAGCCGGTGCGACAAGGCGAGCGTCACGTCGCGCGGGATCATCGAATCGCCCCTTCCGGAGGCGACCAGCACCGGCTTCGGCGCAACGCAGCCGATCAGATGGCGCATTTCGACGCTGCCGACGGTGGCGGGAAAGAGGTCGCAGGCGCAGAGCGGGCGTTCCTTGCGCGCATTGTATTCGAAGGTATGCACGAACCCGCACGGGGCAAAAAGCTCCGCCTCGTCGGGCACCGTCGCGCACATGAAGAGCGTCGTCTGCCCGCCGCCCGACTGCCCGAAGACACCGATACGCTTACGGTCGAATTGCGCCTCGTTGCGAAGCCAGCGCAGCCAACCCATCGCTTCGAGCACGATCAGCCCGCAGACCGTGGTGCCGCAGCCGAAGGGTTCATAGCGCTTGGCGTGCCCGAAGCGCGTGCGTTCCCCGGTGCCCAGCACATCGGGCACCACGACGGCGATCCCCTGTTCGGCGAGGTACTGCGCCATGCGCTGGTAGGAGCTGCTGAATTTGCCGCTGGTCATCGCGTGACCGTGGTTCATCAGCATCGCTGGCGGAGTATGGACTCCGTTCGGCACATAGAGGTTCGCTGCGCCGGTGATCCCCTCCCACGAGGTGAATTCGAGGCGTTCGACGGTATATCCTGCGGCACCGCCGATGCGCTCGCGCGAGGTGATGCGGATCTCGGGACGCCACTCGGGCGAGACCCGCAGAATCTCTTCCAAGACCCGGCGCCGGATCTCGGTTTTCGCCTCGGGAGTTACCGGTTCCGGAGCGTCGCACCGGGCGGCGGCGGTAAGGAGCGCCCGCTCCACGATTTTGAGATATTCAAGTGGGATTTCCAACATGACGACATCCTCCTCCTGCAGGTTTAAAGATCGTAAACCACAATTTCATTGGAATATACACCGGCGGGACGGCGATTGCAAGCGCATCCGGGAGCTGCCTGCCCTGCCGTAGCCGCCAATCCCCTTACCGTAAACCGCTCGAACCGCGGCGATCCGCCGTGTTGCAACGCCGCCGGAATGAGGATATATTATGCACATAAAGCATCATTACCGTCATCAGCAAGGCGGAGGCAATCGCAGACGCCTGTCGATCTGCCACACATAAAAAGGGGAATTATGGTTACTTCCTGCGTAAAGCCTTTGGGCGGCGTGCCGACCTTGTTCATCGACGGCGAACCGGAACCCGGCGTCGCCTACATCACCTACTTCCGGGAGCGTGCCGATTACGCGGCGTTCGGGCGCGCCGGATACCGTCTCTTCTCGATACCGGTCTACTTCGGCGACCGTACGATCAACCCCCGGTCGGGCATCCGTCCCTTCGAACCGGGTATCTTCGCCGAGCGCGGCAAAGCGGATTTCTCGATCCTCGACCGGCAGGTCGGGCAGTTGCTCGACGCCGTTCCGGGTGCGCTGATCTTTCCCCGCGTCAACATGTCCATGCCCGGCTGGTGGGAGGACGAAAACCCCGACGAGTGCTGTTTCACGGGGTGCGCCGGCGGACCGCGCCGCAGCTGCTTTTCCTCGGAAAAGTGGCGCGCCGCCACCGAAGCGCTGCTCGGAAAGTTTCTGGACTACGCCGAGCACGCGCCTTACGCCGACCACCTCTGCGCCTACATGCTCGCCGACGGCACCACCGAGGAGTGGTTCGGCTTCGACGATCAGGGCAGCGACGGTCCCGCCGCCCGCGCGGCATTCGGAGTGACCGCGACTCCCGACAACCCGGAATACTGGCGCTTTCTCAGCCGCAGCGCCGCCGGAGCGATCGCCCGTTTCGCCCGCTTCGCCAAGGAGCGGACGGGAAATAAAAAGGCGATCGGATGCTTCTACGGATATACCTTCGAAACGCCGCGCCGGGAGGCAAATCACCACGCGCTGCGCGCTATACTCGCTTCGCCCGACGTGGATTTCCTCTGTTCTCCGGATTCATACACGGCGAGGCTGATCCCGGGACAGGCGTGGCCGTACATGCTGCCCTTCGCTTCGCTCAAAGCGGCGGGCAAGGCGTATTTCTGCGAGTACGACACCCGGACCTGCCTCTCGCGCTTCCCCGGCGAGTGCCGCGCAGGCGCGTGCGAACCCGACACCTACCGCCAGCCCATCTGGCTCGGTCCCGACACCGAGGAAAAGTCGCGCTGGCTGCTGCGGCTCAACATGGCGCGCCAGCTTGCCGAGGGTCATTCGTCGTGGTGGTTCGACATGTGGGGGCAGTGGTACCACACCCCCGCGATGATGGAAGACCTCCGGCGCTTCCGCGAGCTGGTGATTCAGTCGTTCGCGGACGCGGAGCGCGGCGGCGTCGCCGAATGCGCCGCGTGGGTCGATGAGGAGGCGTTTTACCAGATCAGCCGCGGAGATGGCGGCTTCTGCCGCGAGGGGCGCTTTGCCATCTGCCAGTGCGGAGTGCCCTTCGACATTTACGAGATCGGCGACTGGAGCAAGTTATCTCTTCGCTACCGGGCGGCGGTCTTCTTCGCCGCGGCGGAGACGCCGCGCCTGACGGCTGCTTTGGCGGAGTGCGAACAAAGATCCATACCGCACCTCGTGATGCGCCCCGGAGAGGTGCCCGCCGCCGCCGCGATCCGCGAACTCGCGGTCCGCGCCGGAGCGCACTGCTGCTGCGACTCGGGCGACGCCGTGTGGATCGGCAGTCACTACGCCGCTATCCATGCGGCGTCGGCGGGAAAAAAGACCCTGCGTCTGCCGCGCCGGCGTACATGGCAGCCGCTCTTCACCGGGGGCGAAGCCTTCTCCGCCGCTATGGTGACGGTGAAGATGCAGCTCGGCGAAACCCGGCTGTGGCGACTCGACTGACAGATGAAAAACCATGAATGTATGAGGTCATGATGAAAGATTTCCCCACCGTCACCATCGGCATCGCCGGAGCCGGCTACGCGGCGCACCTCCACTGCAGCGGGTACTCGCGGGTCCACGGCTGCCGGATCGACATCCGGACGGTCGCCGATCCCGACCGCGCCCGCGCCGAAAAGCTCGCCGCCGAGTTCGACATTCCCGGCGTCGCGACGGATTTCCGCGACATTCTCGCCGATCCCGCGATCGAGATCATCGACATCGTGACGCCCCCCTGCTGCCACGCCCGCATGATCGAAGAGGCGCTCGCCGCCGGCAAGCATGTGATCTGCGAAAAGCCCCTGACCGGCTACTTCGGAATGCCCGGCGACCCCGCGCCGGTGGGCGAAGTCCCCAAAAAACGGATGTACGACGCCGTCTGCGCCGAGCTGAAATGCCTCGAAGCGGCGATCGCGAAAAGCCGCCGCCGTTTCTGCTACGCCGAAAACTTCGTCTACGCCCCGCCGCTCGTCAGGACGGCGGAGATCCTCACCGCCAAGAAGAGCAAGATCCTCTTCATGCGCGGCGAGGAGCTGCTCAAAGGCTCCAGTTCGGCGCTCGCGGGCGAGTGGAGCGGCACCGGCGGCGGCACCTTGATCCGCTGCGGCACGCACCCGCTCACGGGGCTGCTGTATCTGAAACGGCGCGAAGCCGCCGCCCGCGGCGAAACCGTCGCGCCGGTGTCGGTCGTCTGCGACACCGGGCAGGCGACGAAGTGTCTCGACGAACACGACCACCGCCACATCAGTGCGCGCCCGCACGACGTCGAGGACTTCGCCCAGCTGGTGATAAGTTTTTCCGACGGAACCAAGGCGTCGGTGCTCGCCACCGACACGGCGCTCGGCGGCACCCGCAACGCGGTGGATGTCTACTGCTCCGACGGGGTCTTCACCTGCAACATCACCCCGAACGACATTCTCAGCGCCTACTGCCTCGACGAGGAGGGGCTGGACGGTGTCGCGTTTTCGGAGATGCTGCCCGCCAAGACCGGCTGGAACAAGGTCTTCGTCTGCGACGACGTGATCCGCGGCTACCACGGGGAACTTCAGGACTTCGTCGAAGCCGTCGCCTTCGACCGCGAGCCCGAAAGTTCCTTCGAACTCGCGGCGCAGACGACCCGGCTCATCTACGCGGCGTATCTTGCCGCCGAAACGGGAGAAAGAGTTGTGTTGTGATCCGCCGCGGGAAGATGTCGCGGCGGTGTTTGCGTCAGGTCCCGCAGTTCCGCGCGGGATCGGCGCACGCGGGCGTCGTTTCCACGAGGCGGTTCAACAGTTCGTCCGCCGCCTTGAACTGGCGCTCGAAGCACTCGTTGAGGAGTTTCACCGCCTCTTCCGTCTTGCCCGCGCGGAGGAGGATGCGCGCCTCTTCGCGCACCTTTTCGTACTCGGGAAAGATCTTTTCCTCGAAGTCGTAGAGCGCCTGAACGTTCGGGTGATCGTCACCGCATTTTTTGCGGAACTCGAGCGTCCGCTCCGACCATTTTCCGTCACGCAGGGATTCCGGCAGCTTTTGGAGCGCCATCGGCAGCGGCAGGAACACCGTGTGCCGCTGCGGTCCCACCGCGGTGTAGGCGGTGGTGAGGTACGCGGGGAACTCCGGGTCGATGTCGAAGCAGGTGTCGCCCTGCGTGTTGCCGCGGAAGGGATGCTTGTCCCTAAGCTCGGTGCCGCACTTGGCGCGGCTGGCGCGGATGATCCCGTTCAACGTGAACTTGCCATTCTCGCGGTACTCGTTCATCACCTTGCGGGTGTTGGACTCGCGGGCGCGGTCGGAGAGGAATCCTCCCAGCAGGCTGCAGGTGATGCTCTCGTTGCCCGGCAGGTGCATCTTGTTGCTGTAAACGAGCATTCCGCCCGTGATCTCCTTCATCTCGCCGTAGCCGGGACCGACGTCGATGATGAACGCGCGCTTGGGGTCGGCGACCAGCAGCGTTGCACCGTGCTCCCAGTAGCTCGGGCGGCGCATCGCGCGCCCGTGGTCGCGGATCAGCACCGCGCCGTCGTAGGCGTTGTCGCACTCGGCGAGCACCTGACGCAGCAGAAAATACGAACTGATCTGATGGCGCTCGCCCCTCGGATGGCGGACGGTCAGCGCGTCGCCGTCGTTGCAGGTGGCGATGACTCCCTTTTCATTCATGCCGTAACTGCTCACGTCGGCGAGGCTGATCCAGCGCCAGCCGCGCGGCGACCGGTGGATGCTGAGCTCGACTTTGCCCGGATGCAGGTCGCGGCACTTGTTGACCGTCATGCGCCCGGTTTTCGCCGCGGAGGAGTGGATCACCCAGGTGGTGCACGCTTCGGCGGCGGCGATCCCGAGTGCGGATGCCGCCGTCAGCAGAAAAATCTTACGGATCTTATGATTCATACCGCAAGCGCTCTGCCAAAGGGGTCAGATTCCGCAGTTCTGCTCCGGATCGGCGCACGCGGGCGTCGTCTCCAACAACCGGGTCAACAGTTCGTCCGCCGCCTTGAACTGGCGCTCGAACCACTCGTTGAGGAGCGTCACCGCCTCGTCGGTCTTGCCCGCGCGGAGCAGCTGACGCGCCTCTTCGCGCACCTTGTCGTACTCGGGGAGCGTCTTCGCCTCGAATTCGTACAGCGCGTCGAGCGACGGATGTTCGTCGCCGCACTTCTTGCGGAACGCATACGCCATATCCGCCCACTTGCCGTTGCGGATCTTGTCCGGCAACTGTTTGACCGCCATCGGGATCACCAGATACGGGGTATGGCGCTGAGGTCCGATCGTGGTGTAAGTGGTGGTCAGATACGCGGGGAACTCCGGGTCGGGCTCGAAGCATGCCGCGCCCTGACTGTTGCTGCGGAACGGATATTTGTCCTTGAGCTCCTTGCCGCACTTGGCGCGGCTGGCGCGGATGATGCCCTGCACCGTGAATTTGCCATCCTCGCGGTACTCGTTCATCACCTTGCGGCTGTTGGTCTCGCGCGCCCGGTCGGAGAGGAAACTGTAGAGATTGCTGGCGGCGAACTCCTCGATCCCCGGCAGGTGCATCTTGTTGCTGATGACGAGCATGCCCGAAGTGATCTCCTTGATCTCCCCGTAGCCGGTGCCGATGTCGACGATATACGCGTGGTGCGGATCCGCCACCATCAGCGTCGAACCGTGATGATCCTGGACTCCCGGACGGCGCGAGGCGCGGCAGTGGTCGCGGATCAGCACCGCGCCGTCCCAGGCGTTGTCGCACTCGGTGAGCACCTGACGCAGGATCGAATACGAGCCGATGTTGATGCGCCCTTCGCGCGGATACTGCGAGGTCAGGTAATCGCCGTCGTTGCAGGTGGCGATGACGCCCTTTTCGTTCATGCCGAAACCGGTGAGTCCACCCTCGAAAGTCACGCGGTCGGGATGCTGCCCTATCCGCAGCCAGCGCCAGCCGCGTCGCGCCGTGCGCATGTCGCCGGAGATGCGGTAGGGCTTCTGGTCGCGACACTTGGTGACGGTGATGAGTCCGGATTTGGTCGCGGACGAGTGCATCACCCAACTCGTGCACGCCTCGACCGACGCCGACAGGCAGACGAACGCTGCGGCACAACCGATGTATTTGCAGATATTCATGGTGTCACTTCTCCTGCGCTTTCGCCGTTTCGGCTTGGGGTTCGGCAGCCTTCACCTCGTCGGCTTTGGGTTCGGAGGCTTTCACCTCGTCGGTCGCCTTGAGCGACTTGAGGAATTCGAAGGTCTCGGCAGCCTGCTTTTTGAGGCACGCCCGCAAAATCTTGCGCGCCTCGTCGATCTTGTCGTGGCGCAGCTTCCAGCGCGCCTCCTCGCGTTCCTTGTGAAATTCGGCGAGAAGTTTCGCCTCGAATTCGATGATCGCCGGATTCACGGGATCTTCAGGCTTCGCCGCCTTCATCCGGGCGAAAGCGCCGTTGAACCACTCCTCGCTGAAGAGTTCCCCGGGCAGCGCGTCCGCCGCCCCAAGCGGCACCGGCAGATATGCCGTGTGACGCGCCGGACCGTACGCGACAAAGATGCAGCTCAGCTCGCCGAACTCGGGATCGACCTCCATGAGATAACTGTCGTGCGAACTCGGATTGTGCGGCGCGGTTTCGAATTTGCGCTTGCCGGTCTTGCTGCGCGCCGCTGCGTAGGCTTCGCCGTTCAAATCGAAGGCGTTGAGGCGCGACGCCGCGAACGAATCGGCTATCGATATGGTCCGGTTGGCGTCGAGCCGACGGCGCAGCGTTTCGCGCACCGCCCACTCGCGCTGGCAACACAAAAGCGTCCGCTCCACCGGACTCGTCGACGAACCGTCCATGCCGGGAAGCTTCCACAGATTGGCGTAAACGCAGAACGCGTGGGGCAGTTCCCACGACACGAAGTTGTCGGGCGAACACTCGACCACCCACGCGTGGTTGCGGTCGATGATGAAGAAGATAAGCGCACCTTCGATGAGTTTCTTTCCGGCGGCGTCGCGGAGCAGCGCCTCCGCCTCCTGAGCGGTGGCGCAGTTGCGCAGTATCTCGGTTATGCCCTTGCGGCCGGTGAAGTTGTCCGGCGACTTCGGCGGATTCTTGTCCACCATCGGTCCGCCGCCCGTGAAGATCGTCGCCACGCCGCACTCGTTGATCCCGCCGAAACGGAACCCTTTCTTGCTTCCGATGCTCAGGTAACTGTACTTGCCGTCCTTGTCCGGCTTTTCCCACCGGAGCATCAGCGGCTGCGGTTTGGGCGAATTGCGGCAGCCGTGCAGCAGCGTCCGCCCGCTTTTGGAATACCTCGGCAGCACCATCCAGTCCGTGTCGGCGCAAACCGTAAATGCCGTTACGGTGAGCATAATCAGGATGCCGTTCACTTGTTTCCAGTTCATTTAAACCCCCAATTTTTCGGTTGGAATGACATATCGCAAATGATCCCCACCAGGTACCGTCCCGGCGGCGGATGAGCATACCAAACCCCGCGCCCCGTTCTCCGGAGCGGCGAACTCTATAAAAATACACTTGAGGCGCCGATTTTTCAAGACGCGCCGCCGGAATATGTGCCGTCTCGGGGGCGTCGGGTCATTCGCGCTTCAGCACCAGCGCGGTGCGGCTGGGCAAGTAGAGCGAAATCTTGGCGCCGTCGCTCCGGGGCAGCGTGAAGTAGCGCTGCCCCGGGGTACGGCGGGCGAAGCCGCCGAAACACTCGGCGTCGCTGTCCAGCACGGTCGAAAAGCTGCCCGGCAGGACTTCGACCTCGTAATCGGCGAAGGACTCCGTCGGGTTGAAGTTGAAGCAGAACCAGAAACCGCTGCGCTCGAAGAAGATCAGCTGTTTCGCTTCGTCGATGCGGACCGTCTGTACCGGGCTCGGATAAAATCCGGGCGTCCCCACTATGGCGAGCATCGCGCGGTCGAAGTCGCGCAAATTCCCGAAGCGCAGTCCCGGGTCGTCGGCGAGACTCCATTGACGGCGGGCATGGTCGTAGCTCCAGTTGTTGCCTTCGCGCGGGAAGTCGATCCACTCCGGGTGTCCGAACTCGTTGCCCATGAAGTTTAGATACCCGTCGCCCGCCGTCGCCGCCGTCGCCAGTCGCACGAGTTTGTGCAGCGCCACCGCGCGGTCGATGCGCGCGTCGCCGGAGTTTTTGTGCATCCCGTAGTACATCGCGTCCCCGGCGAGGCGGAAGATCGCGGTCTGCCCGCCGACCAGCGCCTGATCGTGACACTCGGCGTAGCCGATCGAACGCTCGTCGCGCCGCCGGTTGGTGAGTTCGCCGTACAGACGGAACATGCTCCACTTTTCGTCCGGCAGATCGAAGAGCTTGAACCACAAGTCGGTCACGCCCATCGCCAGCCGGTAGTCGAAACCGATCCCCTCCGGCGAGGCGAGTCCGGGCATGCCGCTCACGTCCTCGGCGACGGTCACGGCGTCGGGGCGGAGGGTGTGGATGACCCGATTGGCGAGCGTCAGATAGGCGACCGCGTCCTCGTCGACGTCGGTCCCGAAGTATTCGTCGTAGCCGGAAAAGCTCCGGTTCAGCCCGTGGTGCAGATAGAGCATGCTCGTCACGCCGTCGAAGCGGAAGCCGTCGATCCGGTACTCGTCGAGAAAGAAGCGCACGTTCGAAAGCAGAAAGTGCAAGGTCTCCACCTTGCCGTAGTCGAAGCAGAGCGAATCCCAACCCGGGTGTTCGCCGCGCGCTCCGGAGTGGAAATAGGTCTCGCGGAAGCCGTCGATCGCGGCGATCCCCTCGACCTCGTTCTTCACCGCGTGCGAGTGGACGAGGTCGATCACGACCCGCAAGCCCATGCCGTGCGCGGTATCGACAAGCTCCTTGAATTCATCCGGCGTGCCGAAGCGACCCGCGACCGCGAAGAAGTTGGCGACGTGGTAGCCGAAACTGCCGTAGTACGGATGCCCCGGTATCGCCATCAGCTGCACGGTGTTGTAGCCCGCCTGCGCGATGCGCGGCAAAGTGTTCTCGCGAAACTCGGCGAAGCTGCCGACCCTCGGAGTTTCCTGCGCCATGCCGACGTGGCACTCGTAGACGAGCGGCGCCTCGGGACGCGGCGGCGCGGCGTGGCGAAAACGGTAATTCTTCGACTCCGGCACGACGGCGGAAAAGCGCAAGGTGTCGGGGTCCTGCGCCACGTTGCGGGCGTAGGCGGGCACCCGCTCGCCGGAGCCGCCCGCCCAGTACATGTGTTCGAGGTAGTGCATCCCCGGGCGGAGCGTTTCTGCGGGGAGCGTCAGCTCCCACGCGCCGTTTTCAGCCGGGGCGAGGGCGAAGCGTTCGTCTTCGCGCCAGCGGCAGAAGTCGCCGACGAGGAAAATTTTTTCCGCGTGCGGGGCGTATTCGCGGAAAACCCAACTGCTCCCCTTGCGGTGCAGTCCGAAGTATTCGTGAGCGCTGGCAAAGTCGGCGAGGCTGATCTTCCCGCCGCAGGTGAGGCGCGCCTCCAGTTCGTCCGCGCGGCAACGGCGTTCTTCGAGGCGCGGCAGATAGGGCGCGAGATACGGGTCGCTCCCGAGCGGCTCCGGAGTATTTCGTCCGAATCCGCCGTTCGATTCCCGCGCCGGAAGTCGGCTCATGATCTCGGCACCCGCTCGCAAACCAGCGGTCGCGCCAGCATCTTTTCGTAGATGTCGATGTAGTGACGCGCCGTGACCTGGTGGTTGAAGCGGACGGCGGCTTCGCCCATGATCCGCGCGATCTCGCGCTCCTTGACCGCGGCGGGACGGCGGTAGAACTCCATCGCCTGATCGACCGCCCACTTGAGTCCGCAGCTGTCGTAGACGTCGAACCGGAAGCCGTTGCCGGCGTGTTTTTCGACCTCCAGCACCTCGACCGTGTCGTGGAGTCCGCCCGTGTTGTGGACGACCGGCAGACTGCCGTAGCGCTGGCAGCTCATCTGGGGCAGTCCGCACGGCTCGAAGAGCGACGGCATCAAAATGAAATCCGAGCCCGCCATCCCCTGCCGCGACAGCTCCTCGTCGAAGTCGCAGACCGTGACCCGGTCGTAGAAGCCGTGGAACGCCACGATGTCGCGGAAGACGTGCTGGTAGCTGCCGTTGGCGACGATCGCGATCTGCAGATTGGCGTCGTAGTACTTGTGGATGATCTCGTAGAGCGATTCCGCAAGCAGCGAACACCCCTTCTGCACCGGGTCGAGGCGGCTGGGCCACAGGAACAACGGCGCGTTCTGGTCGACCTTGAGTCCGGTGCGCTCCTGAAACGCGATCTTGTTGACCTGTTTGGCGGCGGCGTGGTTCGTCGCGTCGAACTTCATCACGATGTAGGGATCGATCTCGGGGGCGCAGTCCGCGTCCGGCGAGTTGAGGATGCCCGACGCGCACCCGGCGCGGTACTTGCTGATGATCTCACTGCGGATCCAGCCGGGGATGAAGTCGTGCCACCCGTCGACGATCTCGCGCAGGAAGGTCGGGCTGACCGTGTTGATGAAGTGCGCGGCGAAGATCCCGCTGGTCAGCATGTCCACATGGTTGCCGGAGCGCGACTCCTCGTAATTCACGGGCTGGCGCTCGTAGTAGAGGTCCTGCCAGAACTGCGCGGCGTCGATGCCGCGATCTTCGATCTCCGCCAGCGTGGTCTTGCTGGTGTGGATGTTGTGCAGCGTGAAGAGGCACGGGATGCCCATCCGGCGCGCGGCGGCTGGGACCAGCCCCGTCATCCAGTCGTTGCAGTGGATCAAGTCCGGCTCGACCGACGGGATGATGTTGTTGATCACCTCGCGCTGGAACGCCAGCGCCTGACGCATGGTGTCGTGCGAATAGTTGCTGTAAACCCGGTCGCAGTAGTAGAATATCCGGTCCTCGGCAAGGTGGATGCGGCTGTTCGACAGGTGGCTCATGTAGACCCGCAGCTCGTCGCTGATCAGCTTGCCGACGTCGATGTGGAACATCTGCCGGTAGTGCGGCAGCGCCACGTGGACGTCCGCCCCCAGCTTGAAGAGCGCCGCGACCAGACTTGCCGACACATCCGCCATGCCCCCCGCCTTGGCGTGGAGGTAGTGACTGTAGTTGCCCATCCCCTCGGGGAGATAGGTGATCTCCGGAGTCACGACCAGTATCCGCGGATTGCTTCTGGTTCTACGCATGATCCTTCACTTTCCCCGGGCTCATGCCGCGCCTACTTGGGGCGGCACATGAATCCCGGCATGCTGTTGTCCCACTCGGTCCCGGCGGCCTTGATCTGGGCGGTCAGACCGAAGCGTCCGGCGGTTTTGCAGAGCACCGTCCCGCCGTAGAGGAAGACCCCGTTGCCGCGCTCTTCCAGAAGCTCCAGCTTGGTCGCGGCTCCGCCGACGATCCGGTTGTGGACGTCCGCTTTGCCGCTGTAAGCGTCGACTTCGATCTGTTTCGGGGACAGGTCGTCGAGCCGGACTTCGACGGTGAGTTTGATCTTGTCGCCGACATGGATGTTCTCGAGTTCGCCCTGCACGACCGGGTTGTCGATGGAGATGCGCCCCTTGCTGAAGTATTCGACCAGCACCTTCTTTTCCTCGACGAGCCGCCGCGCTTCGCGGGCGTTGTCGGCGGTGAGCCGCACATACTCCTTGCTGGCGGGGGTGTAGAAGTCGCGGTCGTAGTCGCGCACCATGCGGATGCTCGAGAACTGCCCGAGCCCCGTGATGATCGACTCGCGCATCCGCTCGATCCACCGGGTCGGCAGATCGCCGACGCCGCGGTCGTAGAAGCTCGGAATGATCTCGTTTTCCAGCAGATTGAAGAGCTGCTGCGAGTCGTAGTTGTCCATATCGTCGTCGTTGGTGTAGTACTTGTTCGTCTCGATCGCCCAACCGTTGTTGCCGTCGTAGGCTTCCGCCCACCAGCCGTCGAGGATGCTGCAGTTGATGACGCCGTTGATCGCCGCCTTCATGCCGCTGGTGCCGCTCGCCTCCTGCGGGCGGCGCGGGGTGTTGAGCCAGACGTCGACGCCGCTGACGATCCGTCGCGCCATGCCGATGTCGTAGTTTTCGAGGAAAATGAAGCGATCCTGCACGTTTTCCTTCTGGCTGAACTGGATCAGATCCTTGATGAGCTGCTTGCCCTCGTTGTCGGCGGGGTGCGCCTTGCCGGCGAAGACGAACTGCACCGGACGGGTCGTGCTCTTGAGCAGCGCGAGCAGCCGCTCGGGATCGCGCAGCAGAAGCGTTCCGCGCTTGTAGGTCGCGAAGCGGCGGGCGAAGCCGATCGTCAGCACGTCCGGCTGCAGCACGGTCTTGCCGCTGTTGCCGCCGAGATAGCTGTAACCGTTCTGCGCGATCCGGCGACGGATCTTGGTGATGAGCGACTGGCGGCAGTGTTCGTGAGCGAGCCACAGCTCCTCGGCGGGGATGCTCTCGACGCTTTCGCGCAGCTCGTCCATGTCGGGATTGGCGAGCCACCGCGGAGTGAGGTAGCGCTCGTAGAGTTCCCACATCCGCGACGAGATCCACGAGGCGACGTGTACGCCGTTGGTGATGTGCCGGATCGGAATCTCGGAGATCGACCTTTCCGGCCACAGGTGCTGCCACATCTCGCGCGCGACCTCGCCGTGGAGCTTGCTGACGCCGTTGCTGAAGTTGGCGGCGAGGCGCAGCCCGAAGACCGTCATCGACATCTCGCCCGAACGGTCGCGTTCGCCGATCGGAATGCCCCACTTGATGACCCGGTTCACGTCGAGGTGCGCTTCGTTGGCGAACACCTCCAGATACGGGCGCACCAGATTGATGTCGAAGACCTCGTTGCCCGCCGGCACCGGCGTGTGCGTCGTGAAGATGTTGGATCTCCAGACGGTCTCGAGCGCCGTATCGGGATCGTAACCGTCGTGGTTAACGAGATACGCGATGCGGGCGAGCGACATGAAGCCCGCGTGTCCTTCGTTCATGTGGCAGACCTCGGGGGCGCAGCCGAGCGCGGTGAGCGCCTTGAAGCCGCCGATGCCGAGCAAGAGCTCCTGATGGAGCCGCATCCTTTTGTCGCCTCCGTAGAGCCGCCAGGTGATCTCGCGGAGTTCGGGCGGGTTCTGCGGCAGCTCGGTGTCGAGCAGCACGAGCGGGATGTTGCCGACCCAGAGGATCCACGGCGCGAAGTAAAGTTCGCGGTCGCCGAGGCGCATCGAGCAGATGACCTCGTTGCCGTCGACGTCGCGCCCGCGCACCACCGGCAGGTTGTGGATCTCGGAGACGGGATAGTGTTCGTTCTGCCAGCCCGAGCGGTCGAGCACCTGCCGGAAGTAACCTTCCCGGTAGAGCAGACCCACCGCCACGAGGGGAAGCTTCAAATCGCTTGCCGCCTTCAGGTGGTCGCCGGCGAGCACGCCGAGACCGCCCGAAAAGATGCGGATGCTCTCGTGGATGCCGAATTCCAGCGAGAAGTACGCGACCTTGCGGCCCGCGACCCGGAGGTCGCTGCCGGTCTCGCGCTCGAACTCCTTGCGGACGCTCTCCAAGAGCCGCAGATAGCTTACGTCGTGCGCCAGCGCTTCGAGGCGGCTCTGCGGCACGCGCCGCAGGAACGTCTTGGCGCTGCCGGAAAGTTCCCGCCACAAGCCGGCGTCGATGCGCATGAAGAGCTCGATCGCCGCGGGGTGCCAGCACCACCAGATGTTGTTCGCCAATTCTTCGAGGAATTTGAGTTCGCCGGGGATCCGCGGCGCGACGTTGTAAAGTTGGATCGCCATGATGTTGCCGATTGCTTTCCGTAAATTTTCCGATACCGGGCGGAACCGCCGCCGTTCACTTGTCCGCGGTCACCCGGAGCAGACTGTTCAACGTGCCGAAGTCGTTGGGGACGAAATTCGGGTTGGCGGAATCCAGCCGCCACTCGCCGTCGACGACGAACTTGTACTGATACTCGCCGGGGGCGAGCAGCACCCGCACGGTGTACACGCCGCGCCCCTCGCGGTCGATGAGCCGGTGCTTCGGCTGCCAGTCGCTGAAACCTCCGGCGACGAAGACCTGACGCCCGGGGGCGTCCTCGAGTTTGAACGTAACACTGCGCCGCGCGGGCTTTTTGACACTTTTCTTAGCCATTGATAGATTCTCCTCTTCCAAAGCGTTTGCCCCAATGGACCATTCAAGCGGGCAAACGCGCTCTTTAGCAAATGTTTAATATACTGCGCCGGGCGGGTTTTGTCAATACTCGGACGCCCCGAAACACGGGGTCGAGCGGAAAGTTTTTTTGTTAAATGCTTGTCCCTCTTCCGGCGTTGGATTCGCCCCGCACCGCGCTTATATTGCGGAAGAGAAACACCGCTCCGCACGGCGGGGCGGCAAAGCAAAAAAATCCGGAGCCGTTCTCCGGGGAGAGGAGCAATTCAAAATGAAACCCGAGATTTCCGAATGGCCGCTGCTGTTCGTATCCGCGGAGCTGAACGCCGCCACCGACGACGGCTTCCGGCTGCGGGAGCTGACCGAGGCGCTGACCCGGTGTCACGACTGCGAAGTGATACCCTCCTTCACTTACGAGGATGCGCTGGAGGTCTTCACCTCGCGCGCCGATCTGGGCGCGGTGGTGATCGACTGGGATCTGCCGCTCGACGAGTGCGGCGAAAAAATGCGCCCGGAGTGTCTGCTGCACTGCATCCGCCGCCGCAACAAACGCATCCCGGTGCTGCTCATCACCGACCGCATGGAAACCGAGGCGCTGCCCGCCGACGTGCTCTCCGGTATCGACGACTGCCTGTGGAAGACCGCCGACACCCCCGCCTTCATCGCGGGCAGGATCGCCGTCCACATCAAAAACTACCTCGCGGGCGTGATGCCGGAGTTCTTCGGCGAGCTCGTCAAATACTCAGAATACTACAAGTACGCGTGGCACACCCCCGGACACCTGGGCGGCCAGGGCTTTTTGCGTGCCCCCGCTGGGGTGGCGATGTACAAGTTTTTCGGTGAAAACACCTTCCGCGCCGATCTGTCGATTTCGGTCCCCGAGCTGGGGTCGCTGCTCGACCACGAAGGCCCCGTCGGCGACGCCGAGAAAAACTCCGCTCGCGTCTTCGGCGCCGACCGGACCTACTACGTCCTCAACGGCACCAGCACCGTGAACCAGATCGTCTGGCGCAGTCAGGTGCTCCCCGGCGACCTCGCCTTCGTCGACCGCAACTGCCACAAATCGCTCAACTACGCCATGGTCATCACCGAAGCGGTACCCGTCTACATGATCCCCCGGCGCAACGCGCGCGGCATCATCGGACCGATCCGGATGAAGGAGTTTTCCGAGGAGTTCATCGCGGAACGGATCGCCGCCCACCCGCTGATCCCCGCCGCCGACAAATCGCGCCGCATCCGGATGTCCGCGCTGACCAACTCGACCTACGACGGGCTCTGCTACAATGTTTCACGCATCAAAAAGGAGCTCGGGAAGCACGTCGACAATCTGCACTTCGACGAGGCGTGGTACGCCTACGCCAAATTCAATCCGCTGTACCGCGACCACTTCGGCATGGCGCCGGGAGAAGTGAAGCCCGACGATCCGCCCGTCTTCTGTTCGCAGTCGACCCACAAGCTGCTGACCGCCTTTTCGCAGGCATCGATGCTCCACATCCGCAACGGCGGCAGCCGCAAGATCGATCCCGTGCTCTTCAACGAATCGTATATGATGCACGGTTCGACTTCTCCGCAGTACCAGATGATCGCCTCGCTCGACGTGGCGACCAAGATGATGGAAGACTCCGGCGAAACGCTGATCGGCGACATCATCCGCGAGGCGATCGGACTGCGCCGCAAGATCGCCGCCATCCGCCGCGACCTGGAACGGCAGGGCGACTGGTTCTTCGGCATGTGGCAGCCCGAAAAGGTCACCATCGACGGCAAATGCTGCGACTTCGCCGACGCCGACCCGAAAAAGCTCGCGACTTGTCAGGAGGCATGGGAGCTTTCGCGCGACAACAACTGGCACGGCTTCTCGGATATCGAGGATCACTATGTGATGCTCGACCCGATCAAGCTCACCGTGACCACCCCCGGTCTCGCCGAGGACGGACGCATGGACAAACACCACGGCATCCCCGCCTCGATCGTGACCAACTATCTCATCAAGCACAACATCGTCTGCGAAAAGACCGACTACTATTCGTTCCTGCTGCTCAATTCGCTCGGCACGACCCGCGCCAAGCAGGGCAGTCTGCTCGCGGCGCTCTTCAAGTTCAAGGAGCTCTACGACTCCGACGCACCGCTCGCCGAAGCCGCGCCCGAGCTGGTGCAAGCCTTCCCCGACCGCTACGCGGGCGAGACGCTTAAGGAGCACTGCGACGGCATGCACCGCTACCTCGCGGAACACGACCTCCTCGGTCGGATGCACGCCGCGTTCGAAGTGATCCCGAAGCCGGTCCTGAAACCCGCGGACGCCTACCACAAGGTCGTCGCGGGCGAGGTCGAAAGCGTCCGCATCTACGATCTCGCGGACCGGATCGCCGCCGTGATGCTCGTGCCGTATCCGCCGGGGATCCCGATCCTCATGGGCGGCGAACTCGTGGACGACAGCGCGCGGCCGATCTTCGACTACCTGCAGGAGCGTGAGGCGTTCGAAAACGCGTTCCCGGGCTACGAGAGCGACATCCACGGGGTCGAGCGCGAACGGTGCGGCGACCGGACCTACTTCCGCACGCTGGTCGTGAAAAAGTAACCCGGGAAAACTCTGAGGATATTCCAATCATGTCCGGAAAAATCAGCAAAAATTCCATGAGCATCTTCACCATGAGCATGCTCACCGTGGCAGCGGTGCTGTCGCTGCGAAACTTGCCCTCGCAGGCGGAGTACGGCTACAGCGTGATCTTTTACCTCGTCGCCGCCTCGATCTGCTTCTTCATCCCCTCCGCGCTGGTCTCTGCGGAGCTGGCGAGCGCCTGGCCGGAGGACGGCGGCGTCTATCTGTGGGTCAAGGAGGCATTCGGTCCCAAGTGGGGCTTCGTGGCGATCTTCATGCAGTGGGTCGAAAACCTGCCGTGGTTTCCGGCGGTGCTGACCTTCGTCGCGTCGTCGATCGCCTACGTCTTCGACCCGAAGCTCGCCGCCAACCGCTGGTTCGTGCTCATCACCATCTGGGTCACGCTGTGGCTGGCGACCTTCCTGAACTTCCGCGGGATGCGGCTTTCGGCATTTCTGAGCAGTTCGGGCGCCATCGCGGGAACGGTCGTGCCCGGCATCGCCATAATTTTGATGGCGGCGGGATATCTGCTCGCCGGAAAAACGCCGATGATCCATTTTTCCACGGGAGCGCTGATCCCCGACCTCGGCAGCTGGAACCAGCTGATGCTGCTCTCGGGTATGATGGTCGGTCTCTCGGGTATGGAGATGTCCGCCGTCCACGTGACCGAAATGGAGAATCCGGAACGGCGCTTCCCCCGCGCGATCTTCAGCGCCGCCATATTGGTGATACTGCTGAGCGTCCTCGGGTCGCTGGCGATCGCCTTCGTCGTGCCGCCGGCGCAGATCAGCCTCGCCGCCGGAGCGGATCAGGCGTTCGCCGCCGTCTTCAAGATCTTCCACGTCGAATGGCTGACCCCGGTCATGTGCTTCCTGCTCGCCTACGGCGCCATAACCATGGTCGTCACCTGGGTGCTCGGACCCTCCAAAGGCGTGCTCGAAGTCGCCCGCGAAGGGTATCTGCCCGAATACTGGCAGTACCGCAACGAAAACGGCATGCCGACGCGCATCCTCGTCATTCAGGGGGCGATTTCGTCGCTGCTCGCCTTGGTGGTGCTCTTCATGCCGACCATCAGCGGAGCCTTCTGGATCATGTCCGCTTTGACCGCGCAGCTCTACATGATAATGTACCTCTTCATGTTCGCCGCCGCGATCAAACTGCGCTACTCGCAGCCAGACAAGGTGCGCCCCTACCGCGTGCCCGGCGGCAGGGCGGGGATGTGGATCATCTCGGGGATCGCCTTCCTGACCGCGCTCTTCGCCATCATCGTGGGCTTCATCCCCACGGCGGGAGTGCGCGCGGCGGGTCCGGGACACGTCGTGCTGTATGTGGGCTTCCTCTTCTTCGGCTCGCTCTTCTTCATGGCGGTGCCGCTAATCCTCTACCACTGGAGCAAAGAGCGCCAGCTGGAAACGGCGAAACAGAAGTGAGCAGCTGATAAAACCGCAATCGGGCTGTCTAAAAACCGCCCCGGATGCCGCATGGAACACATGCGATGTCCGGGGCGTTTTCGTCGCACGCTGCCGCCCCCCTCACATCGGTGCGCGGGGAAGAATTACCAATCACATTTGTTTGCGGGACTCTTAGAGGTACCGACCACGACCGCTTGTACGCAACAGGGCGTGGTCGGTACCACTTTTTTCAGCCGGGTTACTACTTCGCGGCGAGGTCGGAAGCAACGTTCTTCATCGCGTCGCGGATGACGGTGAAGTCGTCCAGGGTCTCCGCAAACGTCCCCGTGTCGCAGCACCGCATGAACACGGGATCGAGCGGCAGCTGCGCCAGGAGCGGCACATGGTGCGCGGCGGCGAGCTTTTCGCCGCCGCCCGCGGCAAAGAGGTCGTGGCGCGTCCCGCAGTTGGGGCAGATGAAGCCCGACATGTTTTCGACCACGCCCGCGACTTCGAGCTGGAGTTTGTCGCAGAAGTCGAGACATTTGCGGCAGTCCGCAAGCGACACCTCCTGCGGAGTCGTCACGACCACCGCGCGTTTGCGCCCCGGGATCAGCTGGCAGGCGGAAAGGATCTCGTCGCCGGTTCCGGGGGGGAAGTCCAGCACGAGGTCGTCGAGTTCGCCCCATTCGACGACCGAGAGCAGCTGCTCCAAGACGCCCATTTTGGCGGGACCGCGCCAGATCACCGCCTGATCGGAGCTCTCAAGCAACAGCCCGATGGAAACGAGCTTCACTCCGGCGACGTCAAGCGGAGAAATGGTATTTTCCGAACTCCCGGGTTCGAGGCGGGCGTCGGTCACCCCGAAGAGCGTCGGCTGGCTGGGACCGTGAAAATCCACGTCGAGCAACCCCACGCGGCGCCCCGCCCGCGCGAGCGAGACCGCCAGCAGCGCGGCGACGCTGCTTTTGCCGACGCCGCCCTTGCCGGAGAGGACGAAATACTTGTTTTTGATCTTGTTCATGCACTCCGCGACTTTGGTGTGACCGCAGTCCGCGCCGGACGAACAACTGCCGCAGTTTCCGGAACAACCTTCCGCCATTTTCCGCTCCTCGAGATAAAAATTTTCGTGATGTCCCAAATTTTGTGAAACTCATATGCCTGGGAGCATAGGAGCATTTTTCGAGAGACGCATAAACATATCATAGCACTTGTGATTTGTCAAATAAGCCGAGGACGGTTTCTGCGATCGGCGGATGCAGCGTGAGGCAAGGTCACGTTTTGCGACGAATACGGGGCGGGAGTGTACTATCGTACTCGATCCGCCTTCGCCACAGCTTCGGCGTGACAAGCCGCCCCGGCACAGGAGCAAGGCGCGAGATTGACCGCGATGCACCGCCGCCGTTTCGATTTTTCACAACAAATGGGACAATAATTAAATTTTTCGCGATGCGGTTTAATATATATGCCCGCCGGGGATTTTCCAGTCGCGGAAGGGTATTTCGTGACCTCGCCGCTTTACAATCCCGCTTTTTCATGGTATATTAATCAATTCACATTGATTTTCCGCCTCCCGGTCGGGGAGCGGCGTTTTACGGATATGACTGAAAAAAGAAAGAAGAAAAAAGGCAAATCGCTGTTCCGCATCTGGTGGGAGTATCTGCTGTTTTCGCTGCTGCACCGCATTCTGCGGTTCCTGCCGCTGCGGTGGGGATACCGGATTTCCGAGGCGCTGCTGATGCTGCTTTTCCGTTGGGGGCGCAGGTATTCGGAGCGCTCGATCCGGCATGTTCTCCACTCGGGGATCGTCGCTGACGAAGCGGCGGCGGAAAAACTCGCGCGTCAGGCGTTCATCGAGTCGGGCAAGCAACTGACCGAAATCTCCAAGTCCGACCAGCTTTTCCGGCAGGAAAAGTTCCTCGTCAACGCGCCGGAATCCACGCTGGATTATATCCTCGCCGACCGCAATCCCGACCATTTCGATGGGCTGATCATTGTCTCCGCCCACTTCGGCAACTGGGAGATATCCGGCACCGGGATTACCGGACTGACGGGGCGGCGCATGACCTCGCTGATGCGCCATTTTTCCAACCCCAAGATCGGCAAAATCATCCTGCGCCACCGCGCGGCGCCGATGGTGACGCTGGCGGACAAGCGCCTCGGCGTCCGTCCGCTGCTGCGGGCGCTGAGCCGCCGCGAGATCGCCATCATACTGATCGACCAGCACGCGGTGCGCAACGAAGGCGTCGTCTGCGAATTTTTCGGTCATCCGGCGCGGGTGCACGTCACGCCGGCGCTGCTGCACCTCAAGACCGGGATCCCGATCCTGCCCGAAGTCACCACCCGGCTGCCGGGAGATGACTACCGCTTCGAAATGACCGCGGGCGAACTTATCCGTTACACCCCGACGGGCGACAAGGAGCGCGACGTTTACACCGTGACCCAGATGTGCATCACCGCGCTGGAAAAGCTGATCCGCCGCCACCCGGAGCAGTGGCTCTGGGCGCCGCGCCACTGGCTGGACATCGACCGCGGCCACGACGAGGAATACGCAAACTGGAAGCCGCCTTATCCGCTGCCCGACGCCGGGGACGACGCGAACGGCGACTGATTCAATACCCGGCGCCGGAAAAACGGATATCCATTATGACGAGATCGTAATTGTTGGCTTTCATCTCGCCGGAAAACGAATAAGCGCGGCGGCGACCGTCGGTATCCACGACCACGCAGCGCCCGGAAAAACCGTACAGCTTGCCCGGATGTTTTTTCCCCCTCGCTTCCAGTGAAGTCCCCGGGCTCCCCAGCGGAGCGAAGGTCACCGATCGGGCTACCGCAAGCCGACGAATCTCTTCGTTGAGCATGGTCCAAATTCGCTGATCGCTCGGCTCGGGCGGGTTCCGAACGCTGCCCAGCCAGTCTTTGGGAATCTCCGTGCCGCCCGGACCGCGGTTTCCGCGCCCGCCGCCGGAGTTGTCGTCGACGTCATCGCCGTCGTCGTTTTGTCCCCCGCCGGCACCGTTGCCCGGACCTTTTTTCGACCCGCCGCCGGAGCCGCCGACGCCGCTGCCCGAACCTTTTTTCGAACCGCCGCCGGAGCCATTACCGGAACCTTTTTCCGAACCGCCGCCGGAGCCATTACCGGAACCTTTTTCCGAACCGCTGCCGGAGCCTCTACCCGAACCTTTTTCCGAACCGCTGCCGGAGCCTTTACCCGAACCTTTTTCCGAACCGCTGCCCGAACCCCGTCCCTGGGAGCGCGAATTATCTCCCGCGCCCGAGCCGCCTTTCCCGGAGCCGTTGCCCATGCCGCCCCCGGGTGCGGAGTGGTTGCACCCTCCGCTGTCGCATCCGCAAAAGAGCAACAATACGGACGCCGCAAGAAACGCGATATACTTTCTCATGATCATACGCCCTCTCCGATATTCAGTTCGCCGCGGAATAACTCGGGTTCGAAACCAGATACACCAAATAGCGGGTGTCGATATCCCAACGCACCAGGCAGCCGCTCGAACGCAGCATGCGCCGGAGTTTGACGAACGCCGCCAGAGATTCGTTGCTCACCAGCACCCACAAAAAGTGCGAGTCCTTGACGAACCCGGAAAATTCGGCGAGCGGATTTTTCGGATCGACCGACGCCAGCGGCATCCCGTGCTGCGGCGTCAGATGCAGGACGTTGCCTTCGCGGTGAACGGAGATGTATTTGCGCTGCCACCCGACGCGAAGGTTGCCGGCAGGGTAAAGCCGACCGTCCTTTACGATGACGAAATACGGGGAATGGGTGGTTTTCTGATTGCGCGCAAAGTCTATCCGCTTCACGGGGATGTCCGCCAGCGTGCCCCGCAGTATCGCCAGCTCCTGAACGAGACGCCGGTTTTCTTCCTTGAGCGCGGCTTCCTGCTTTTTCAACTCCAGCTGCTTTTCCGAGATTTCCTTTTCCCGGCGCGAATTGTCGTGTTCCAGTCGCCTGATCTGTCCGTCGGCGATCTTGAGCTCCGAATTCAAGGTGTCGCACTCGCGGTTGATCTTTTTGATCTCCTGCTCCAGCTCCGCCACCGCCGTCGCGAGACCGGAATCTTTTTCGTCCACGTTCTCCCGCGCCAGTTTTTCCAGTTCGGCCAGACGGTGTTCCTCGCGGGCGAGGCGCTCGTTGAGCGAGGCATTTTCCTTTTTGCACGTCTCCAGCCGTTTTCTTTCCTCCTCCAGCTGCTTTTCCGGGGTCAGCTGCTGCTGGCAGATCATCAGCGTGATGACCATGCTGATCGCGATGAACATGACCCCGCCGAAGGTGTTGCACATCGTATCCAGAAGCAGCTCCAGACTTTCCGATAACGATTGACGTGCCATCAGTCGCACTCCTCGCTTTCCAGGATCGGTTCGCAGCCGAACTCGGCCTGGGGGCAGGTCTTTTCCATGACTTCGCCGAAATACGGCAGGTAGTCGGCGGCGCTCGGTTTGACCAGCAGCGCGAAGTAATGTTTCTGCGGCGGATAACGCTTGAGCGCCTTGCAGGCTTCGTGCACCATTTCGGTCAGAAACGCCCCCTTCCGCTGGATCACGATCACTCTTTTCGGCGATCGCTCCACAATGCGGATGCGGTCCCGGGAGCACTCCAGCACCACCGGCGTCTTGTCGGTATTCCCGATGACCGAGACGTTCACGCTGTGCTTGCGCTTGCGGATATCCTCGCGCAACCGATCGATATTTTCCTGATAGGAACGGCTCTGCTGCCGGATCTGCCGGAGTTTGTCCTCGACGCGCTGAAGTTCTTCGTTCTCGCGTTCGAGCTGTTTTTTCCGGACTTCCGCACGGGTCCGCTTCGTTTCCTTCGAGTTTTTCTCCGCCTGCAGCTTGAGCGCATTCTGCCGCAGTTCCTTCGCTTTTTTCTCCAACCGGAATTTGGCGATGGACAAGGTCGCGCGGTCCTCGCGTTTCGCCCCGGCGAGGCGCTGCCGGTAGGTGCGGATATTTTCCGCCAGCTCTTTAAGTTGGCGCTTCAGGAGTTCGTTCCGTTCCCGCCACTCCACGATCTCGGCGCGATACGGCGACTGCTGCTCCAGCATCTTGGTGATCTCCATCAGTTTTATCGACAGGATCAGCAGAAAGAACAGCATTATCCCCGTCAGGCAGGTGATGATGTCCTGAAACGAGAAGAGCGAGATCGGCGTTTCGTGGTCCTTGAACATCCGGCGCTCCGGCAGATCAGTTCATGTCCAGCATCTTCAGCTTGGCGATGATGTTGCGGTAGCAGTAGTTGGCGCAGTCGTTCATGAGGTCCTCCTCCTTCTGCATCACGATCGTCATGAAAAGCTGCAGAAAGAGCGCCGCGACCAGCGCGATCAAAGTCGTCTCGAACGCCACGGACAAGCCGCCCGTGACGCCGCTCAAAGCGGTTTTGAGCGTCGCCAGATCCGCGCCGTCCGTGATGACCTTGCCGAAACCGCCGATCGCCTCGGAAAGTCCGAGCACGGTGCCGATGAACCCCGTCACGGGGATCGCCCAGATCAACCCGCGGGCGATGGTGTAGGTGCCCTCGGTGTATTTCTCGTCCGCGACGGCGCAGTCGTTGAGTACCGAGGAAACGTCGGAGACGCGACCGATGTTCTTGAGGTTGATCAAGGTTTTGCGCACCCGGTTCAGCACGATGAAGCCGTCCGGCAGATAGACCTGCGTGTCGATGCGCGTCAGCACGGAGCCCGAGTTGTCCGGAGAAAGGATGAACCCCGGCACGTCGGGGAGGATCTTTATATCCAGCGCCTTGCGCTGAATGCGGATCTTTTTGAGCTTGATGAGCAGAATCGCGAGGCACCACATGCTGAGCGCCACCGTGACGTAGGGGATGAAGCTGCGGTTCTCGGGACCGCCGTGGAAAAACATGTTCACCAGCTGAAACGAGCGCATCTGCCACAAGGGCAGCAGCGCGGCGTAAAAGAGCGCGCTCAGCACGAGACCGTTGAAGAGCGCCCACAGCGCGTTGACGCCGGTGAAGCGTTTGGCTGGCAGCCCCCACTTGGCTTCGGGGTCGAGTTTCTTCCAATTGGCGATATAGACGGATTTCATCATTTTTTCTCCCCCAGCCATTCGCTGATGTCGTGGACCGGCTCATCCTCGACCGCCGCCAGCGAGTCGATGCGCACCGCGAAGTTGTGCTGCGCCGCCGAAGCGGTGCGTCTGCCGTTTTCGTCGAAGTTATGGTTGCCTCCCCACAACACGGCGACCACCTCGCCGTTATCCAAGAATATCGGACTGCCGCTCGCGCCGCCCACCGTCGGGATGTCGTGGACCAGCGACCGGTTGTTTTTGGGGTCGCCGTGGACGTTGTTGAAGTCGGTTATCTTGTTAACCGTGCCGGATTTGAAGGTCGCCTCGGGTTTTTCGATGTTCAGCGCGCCGTCATCCAGCAGACCCTCCATCGGAAACCCCAGATAGGCGATCTTCTGCCCCTGCGCCAGATTGTACAGCACGTCCGTCCCGGCAAGCCGGAAATACGTCGGCGCGTTTTTGGACGTCGTAAGTATCGCCACATCGAATTCCGCGTTCTTGAAATCCGCGCCGTTGGCTTTGTAGCGGGGATGGATCTGCACCCCCGTGACCGGAAGGCTCTCGCCGTCGCTGTGCGACAACCGGATCTCCACGCTGCGGACGCGGACATTTTCCTGCAGATACTTGCGGTCGGCGGCGATGGCAGATTGATTTTTTCTGCAGAATTCGGCAAACTCCTCTTCGGATTTGACGCCGTGTTTTTTCGCTTCCGCCATGTAGACCTTGAGCAGAATGTTTTTCAGGATGCCGTTTTTGGTGTCCTTAACACCGTACGCGACATGGCAATTCGTCGCGAACCGGTTGGCGCCGATGGCAAACGCCGTTCCCACCGGCTGATAACAATTTACGGAGATGTTCCCGATGTTGGTGAGCAGCCTGCCGTCGGAGTCCTCGAGCGTCACCACCACCACGCCGACGGCGCTCTGGTAATTTTTGCAGACCTCCTCGAAACTGTTGGTCTCGGGTCCGGGCGCGGATTTACCGGAGTTCGAAGCGCGCGGCGCGGGGCGGCGCGGCGCAGCCACTCCGGGGATGGGCGGCAACACGGATGCTCCCGGAGCCGCGAATTTGTTGTAGAGCAACCAGATCGCGGCGGCGAACAACAGCAGCAGCAACAGACAGGCGACGATCGTCACCGCGACGTTCCAGCCGCCTGCCGCTTTTTTCGGCGCGGCGACCCCGTCGGATACGATATCCGCCGCCGACAGTCTTATCACGTTTGGAATGACCTTCGTCGGGTGAACTTTGACGGCATCGCGTTCCGGGTTGTCAGGGCGGCTGATTTCTTTCGTTTTTTCCGGAGCCAGCCGGACCTCGACGGCTTCTTCCGGCTCCTGCGGCTCCTCCGGAGACATGGGGACCCACTCCTCCCGATCCACCGAGATCAGACAGTTGCTGGAAAAAAATCCGGTTGCGACCTTTTCCGCTATCTTGCCCTCGTCCGCCGGTCCGTAGATCTTGCCGCCGCTTCTGACGTAATATTTCATTTGTCGCCTCCCCTCATATTGGCGGGCCAGAACTCCGGCCATGCGATGTTTTTGACGTCGATGCCGCAGCCGTTGTTTTCCAGCGCCTTCAGTTCGTCCATCATATTTTCCCCGGCGGAAGTCGTGAACAGCAGCCGCCCGTTGATATAACGCTGATATTTTTCCGCGATGAACATGCCGTTCGAATCGATGCGTCCGACGATCACGCACCCCCTGGTGCTGTCATCGAAACACCAGACGTCGCCCGACGACTTCCGGAAATTCAGCGACTGCGGCGACTTACTGCCGCCGTCGAGATTCAGCACGACGCCGAGGAAGCTGTAACCGCGTCTGACGTTACGCTCGCGAAGAGCGTAGAGCAGGTCGTTGGCGGCGACCGCCCGATCGAGCCCCTGGAAATCGTAATTGTTCATAAAGACGCTGATCTTTTCGGCGAGGAACTTGTTGTACAGCGGGTCGCCGGAACCGTCGTCCAACATCTTGATCGCCTCCAGCGCCTCCAGCATTCGCGGCAGCGTCTTGTCGGTGGACATATCCAGCGGCGCGATCGCCCGCAGGATGCAGAGCGCCAACTGCATCTTCCAAAATGGCGAACACGTCCGGTCGCGGCAGATCTCCTTCAGGCTTTCGACGCCGGAGAAGAGAATTTTTTCCGCCTTGATCGACGGCTGACCGCGGAACAGTTTTTCGATCAGCACCTGATGCCGCGCGCGGGATTGGCGCAATTTTTTGAAATCCTCGGGATATATCACCTGACAGCGTCCGTAACTCACGTCGTTGATGTAGAGGTGACAGTAGCCTTCGCCCGCGCCGCTTCGCCCCACATGCCGCCACGGGTCGAGGATGCGCACCAGAACGCCGTCGTTCCGTTCGATCTCGTATGTGTTATGCACGTTGCGACCGATGGGAGGAATGTTTTTGAACTTGTCCGCGGCGAAGAAAATATCGATATAACTGCCCTCGTGTTTGAGGCGGATCGCCAGCAGACTGTTTTTGTTGGAGTTCTGCTGGAAACGGTCCAGCTCTTCGCCCAGTTGTTTCTTCGCCTCGGCGCGACGTTTGTCGTAATCCGCCAGAAATTTCACGTCGGCAAAGAAACCGGATTGCTCCTCGCCGTCGTCGACATCCGCCCTCCGCTTGTCCTGATAATCGGTGATGGCGCGCAGCGCGGCGATATCGCGCCGCAGCGCCTCGCGCGCCTTGGCGTACTCGGGCAGATTCTCCAGATTCAGTTTTTCAAATCTCCGGAACGCCTCCTCCAGCGCCACCAGATTCTGGGCATGGACGATCTGATTCGTCACGTCGTCGAGTTCGCCCTTGAAGACCTCCGCCTCGCCGATCAACGCGGCGAGCGTTTCACCGGAGGCGAGTATATCCTGATAGTCGGCAAACATACTTTCCCTCACGGCGGGCAGCTTCCGGATCTCGCCGCACAACGTCGTCGCCTTCTCCACCAGGCTCTTCGCCGATTTGAAATCGCCGTTTTTCTTAGCCTCCTCGATAGCGGCGAGCGCGTCCTGATTGACTTTCTTGAGGGACGCCACCAACTTGAGGAAACGATCCTCGTTCTCCTCGATGAAGCGGCTGAACTTTTCCTCCACGGCGCTCTCCAGAGACTGCACCAGCTGGCGCTCCATATTGTCCCGGGCAAGTTTTTTCGCGGATGCGAGCTTGGTCTTGACCATATTGTCGGGTTCCGGATTCTTCAGCAGCGTCTCCACTTCCGCGACGGTCTCCTGAAACTCCTTGATCCGACGCGCCTCCTGCTCCTCGAGTTTGAGCACCTCGGCGCGCGCCTGCGAGAACCGGGGACGCGCCGCCAGCCGGGGATACTTTTTCTCGATGTCCTCCAGCAGCGAGCGCGCCTTTTTGGCGTCGCCCGCGCGCAACGCGGCGAACAATCCGGACGCCTGCTGCTTTTCGGTAAGATACTGGGTCACCAGTATCCCGCCGCCGACCAGGATCACGATGGCGACGGCGGCGATGCCGACGATCCGGCACCCCTTCAGGATCGCCGCGGTGCGGCGCTCCCGCTCCACGTCGATCCGATATTGCATGACGCGGTTGGCGATATTCTCGGGGACGATGTCTCCGAGCGCCTCCGCCTCGGCGAAGCAGCTTTCGACCTCCTCCAGCGGCGCCCCCTCGTCGACGAGCGACGAGATCTCTTCGAGCTTCTGATGAAACTCCTGCCGGCATTTGATCTTCGCCTGTTCGGATTTCAGATATTCATTCGCCTCGTTGAACTGCAAGAGCTCGTTCTCGTCGGGCTGGTAGTTCCGATTTTTGCAGTGCTCGTTCCAGCAGAGGACCGCGTCTTCCAGCGCCACGATGTCGAAGGCGCCGTACGCGGTCGCGATCCGGTCCAGGAGGCGCATCGCCTGTTCCTTGTCCCGTTCGAGCTGCTTGGCGGCGACGATCTTGTCGATCTTCTGCAAAACGATGCTGGGAATGGTGACGAGCCACGGGGTCCGGTGCAGCTCGGAGTGGATCTCCTTCAACCGGTCGAAATCCTGTTTCTGGATGGATTGCTGCGCCTCGGCGATCAATCTGGACAGATATTGGTTTTCGACCTCCATCAGCGGCAGCCGCCACTCCGGGTTCTGGTTGTCCAGATGGTAGATCTCGCGGAGCAGATGCAGCTTGTCCTCCACGAGGTCGGTCCGCGCGATGCGGCGGAATTCGGTCAGCAGCGGCCGCAGATCGTCCATGCCGGAGACCGCCGCCCGAACCAGCTCCACCTTTTCGACATTCAATTCGTCCAGCGCCTGCCACTCGTACAGATCCGCGAGCTCGACCAGTATGGCGCGCTCGGGAAACAGCAGAAAGTCCACCAAATCGAAGAGTTTGGGCTCGTGCTGAGCCAGCAGCACCGCCTCGATCTTCTGTTTCTTCTGCACCAAAACTTCACATTCGAGCAACCGCCGCACCGCGGCGTCGTTCATCTCGCGGTAAGCCTGATACAACTCGCGGGCGGTCGGGGAATCCGTGAGATCGGCGGCATTGACGAATGCCCGGATTCTCAGCTGCAGCTGTTGATCCAAATCCATATTATTCACCTCAAACGGTTATTTTGATTTCAACTTGGTCTTGCCCACGATCCGCGGCTTGTCGTTTGCAACATCATAAAAGACGACAAACTCCGCTTCCCGGTATTGATCCTTCAGCTTGTCGATCCGGCTTTTCCGCTGTTCGGAACACGCTTTTATCAGCTCAGCCAATGTTTTGTCCGTCTTGAGCTTACTGCCGGGTAACGATTTTGCCGGCAGTTTATTCATGATCTCCTCGATCACTTTTTTCCTCATCGACTTCGATTTCTCGTAAGCTTCTTTCCAGACCGTGACGGCGGGAAGCTCTCTTTTGGCTTTCAAGACATCTTTCCTGCCGCTGTTCGGATATTTATTCACGAGATCGTTCATTTTTTTCAACTCGGCTTCGACCCCGGGGGTTTTCAGCTTCCGGTAAAGCGCGTCCGGGGAGGTGATGTCGGGCTCCTTCAGAAAAGCGGCGACGGCGGATATGTTCTCGTGAACGCTCTTATCCAATCTTTTCCATTTCAGTAATTTATTTTCCCAATCCGCACGCTGTTTTTCTTCGGGAAGCGAACCCAAATCGATTTTCCGGACAAACTCGGCGGACAACTCGACGACATTACCCTTCAACGCCGCCAGAGCTTTTTCGTGCGCGATGATCTTGGCAAGCGCATCATCTTTCCACTCATGGACCAGCAAGCCTTCACCGTCGGCGAGGGGACAGCTTGTCCGGGCACAGCGCAACTCGTATTTCAGGGCCTTCGGCGGACCGCCGTCATAGATAAGCTTCGGCACCGCCGCTTCGGCGCCGGTCACCTTCAAGGCGACCTTCGCCCCGGAGATCGACATGCGGTACTTCAATTTGCCGAAATCCGGCTTGGAAACGCCGACCCTGAAATACAGCGGATACTCCCGATAGCTGCCGTCGGCAAGTTTGACGCGCACCATGATCATCCGATCCTCCGGCAACGGATATTTTTCGGCGGTCACCGTCAGCACGCCGGTCGCCGCATCGTAAGCCGTCTTGAGCACTACGACGTCGTTGTAGGCGTTCCGGCACGTCAGCTCGTCGCCCGGATGATAACACTCCTTGTCCCCCGTCTTCTTCGGCAGGAACAATATTTCGATATCCCCGGCGGCGACCTCCCCCAGCGCCACATCGAACTTTTTCGCCTCGTCGCCATACTTGTACAGCACGGAAGCGCGGAGCCACAACAGCTCCGGCTTATCCGGCGGAACGAGTTTTTTGACGGTCTCGGCGGTTTCGCTTTTCGGCGGCGGCGCGACTGGTTGCGGAGACGGTTCGGCTTTTTCCGGCGTCGGCTTTTCCACCGTTTTTTCCACGGGCGGCGGCAGCAAACCGAGCCGCCGGCGGCGTTGCAGATCCTCCTGCCTGCGCTGCAGACGTTTCGCGGTGGTCTTGAGTTCTTCACGCAACGATCCGCACGCCTCGACGATGCCGCCCGGAGTATTCTGCGCGTCCGTCAGCTTACCCGAATCCAGCGCATCTTCGAAGAGCTCCCGGTGCCGGTCGAGTCCGGAAGATTTTTCCTCCACCGAATCGAGGGTCGCCGACAGCTGCTCGAGTTTGGCGGACAACTCTTTCAGCACCTCCTCAGAATTGGCGTTCTCGATGGCTTTTTCCAGCTCCGCGCGCGACTCCCCGATGGCGGCGAGATCCCCGCGCAGTTCGGTACACTGCTTGAGCGCCCGCCGATAGACGCTGTCGTGCCACATCCCGACCGCGACGGCTGACGTCGCGGCGACGACGACGACCGCGGCGGCGGCAACCAGAGCGATGCGGAGCCACGGTTTCTTCCGGCGGGACGGCGCGGCAATTTGAAGGACCGCCGTCGAAGTCACTTCGGACACCACGGGCTGCGAAGATTTGTTCCGGAGCTTTTTGCTCCCGGTCCCGATTGCGGGTTTCGACGGAGCTTTGATCCGATGTACCGTCGGCGGCGGTGTCTCCTCCGGTTCGGGCGCCGGAGCCGCCGGAGCAATACCGGTGCGCGCGTACTCGATCATCTTGCCCGAAGACGGGATCTGACCGGGCTTGGCGAGGTCGATGACGATGTTGGCGGGAGAACGCCTCGCCATCCGCATGGCGTCGCTGTCCCGCGGCACCCCGCGCCACGAACACGAAGCTCCCGCCGGCAGCGTGACGAAGTAGCTGTTGAAGGTGACTTCCCAGCGTTTATCCTTCGGCAGCAGGTTTATCGCCTCGTCGAAGAGCCGCGGTACGAGCTCCTGCTGTTCCGGATCGTAGATGATGTAGATATTGCGCTGCGGCTGGTCGAGAAAACACTCCGCCAGATACCCGCCCCAGCCGGCGTCGCCGGTCACGCTTTGCCAGGTCGAACACTTCCCGGGATGCGCCGCGGTCGCCGGAATCTCGCGCTGGGTGTCGTAAAACTCGGCGTGGATCTGCCACGCGGCGTCCTTGAAGAGCTCGTCCCGCAGCAGCAGCGAGGCGGGACCGCCCGCCGCGTTGTCCGCTTCGCCCGGACTCAAAACCAGATGCGACGCCAGTTTGTTGGAGCGCCCGGTGTAGTCCACCCCGTTGAAGCAGATGCGGCTCAGGATGTGCTGGCGCACACCGTTCGCTTCGAAAATGTAGTGGGATCGGGAGACGGGATTGCTCCACGCGTTTTCCGCATAGTGCGGATACAGCGGCTTGTAGGCGCTGTATCCCTCCAGCGCCGCGACCAGCCGGGGACCCAGCCCCTTGGTGCAGGCAACGACGCAAAAGCCCGAACTTCCGCGATATACCCCCTGCGGAGCGGATGTGTATACCAGTTCGTAAGCCATGAACGATCCCTATTGCTTTCCCCAGAAATCCACGTCGATCTGCTCGTCCAGCGAAGTGGCGCGGTACGAGTTGGCGCGTCCGCCGCCGGGAACCGGCAAGGTGTAGTAACGCTGATTTTCCCGGCTGAACAGCGCCATCCCCCAGTAGACCTTGGGCAACTCGTACCGGATCTTGGAACCGGGGAACGAGAAGACGATGGCGTCCTGAGTGAACTTGTAGTGCTCGATTTCCACGGTGCCTTCCGGCTCCGGAGTGACGGCGGGCAGCAGCCCGTGCAGATAGAGATGCAGCAGGAACGGGACCTCCGCCCAGAACGGCTTTATCTGTTCCGGGATCACGCCCAGCGCCAGCTTGCGACCGCCCGTATTGGCGGCGCCAGCGCCGTCGATGACCCGCGGCGAGCTCCCGAACGCGCTCACCGGGACGAAGTAGACCGTCTCCGAAAAGCTCTCGACCGCGCCGACGAATTCCGGGGCTATGTCCAACAGTTTTTCCCGCAGCTGGAAGGATATGTTGGTGATGTATTGCAGATCCAGAGCGTACTCCAGTTTGTCCGCGTCGTATTTCAGATATCCGTCCGGCTCGATGGCGATGTTCATGCTTTCGCGCAGCACGTCGAACTTGGCGATGGCGACGATCAGCGGCTGGCGGTATTTGTCGGATGCCTGAAGCCCCGAAAATTTACGCACCCGCGACGCCATTTCGTGAAACAGCGCCAGCTGGTTGACCGTCTCCTGCTGGTACTGCGGATCGTTTTTGTCGCAGAACTTCGACATCCGGTTGTCGCGCAACGGATCGTAGACGAAGATGATCCCGTCGGAAAACGCCAGATGGTTGGTCGCCAGATTGTTCACCGACTCGTGCCCCGGCTGGAAGTGTTCGCCCGCGTTGTCGTAGAGGATGATGTTTCTTTCCAGTTCCCGGCGCCCGCTTTCGTACCGGGGGTGCGCCGCCTTGGGCGTGAGGGCGAAAATGAACGGCTTGGGCAGATCGACCGGGAATCCGTTCAGCATGATCTGATTGGTGTATCCGCTGCCCTGAAGTTCGGTCTTCGGCAAGGCGACGATCTGATCCGGGTGGTTGTTCATGAAGAGCAGGCTCTCGTACTCGTTGATCACCGAGTTGAACGAGGCGTCGACGTCGCCGATGTTAAACTCGAAACACTTCGGCAGGCATTGTCTGATCTGCCAGAGCATAGTGGTGAGGAAATAGGATTTTCCGCACGACGGAGCGCCCACGATCGAAAAGATCGAACTGGGCAGATCCACCACCGATTCCGGTATTTTCAAGTGGCAGTACGGACACGCCATATCCGGACATTCCATACCGCGCTCGTCGATCGCCATGCCCTGCGCCGAAAACTTGACGGGCAGGAACCTTTTTTGCGCATCCGCCCCCAAAATCGGGTCGTTCAGCAGATCCAAATGGCGGGATATGTAGTTTATATCCTTGAAATCGAAACGCTTCCAACAATGCGGACAAGTGATGTACGTACTCGGGCCCTTGTCATACTGGACCAACTGGGGCGTCTGCCGGTCCTCCTCCTTCCGCTCGGGAGCGGGATTGGCGTAAAAACGGTGTCCGCATTCGCTGCAAGCGACTTTTCTTCCGAGAAAGGAATCCTCCGTCTCGTACTCCGCCCCGCACTTGGGACATGAGAATTTAATCATGGGTCTACCTCACGACTCCTCTTTATCTGCTATGAAAATCTGCTTGTCCGAAAAACGATGCGCCGCCATGAAGCGCGGCTCCGGGATTTCCGAAAAAAATGCGACCCGGCAACCCCGATCGGGGGTCGTGTCATGTTCGAAGTGTTCGATACACCGGATTTTGACGCAAAACCCCGAATATTGTTCTACTATAGCATTTTTCGACGGATTTTCAAGTTCCGGCGCAAAAAAGTCGATCCAAGCTTAATTTCACTTGCTCAACCGGATGCGGGCATCCGCCGCCGCGTAGAGCAGATCCGCCAGCAATATCCCCGACAGCGTCAGCACGCCGGAGAAAAAGAAGAGCGCCATCTGCAAAGGATAATCCCGGCTCGACAGCGACAACAGCGCCAGCGTCCCCATACCCGGGATGTTGAAGATGTACTCGACAAGCACGCTGCCCGCGACCAGCCCCGGCAGCAGCCCGCCGAAGAGCGTGATCAGCGTCACCAGCGCGTTGCGGAAAGCGTGCCCCCAAATCACCCGGCGCTCCGGAACGCCTTTGGCGCGCGCGGTGCGGACGAAATCGCTGTCGACGACTTCGAGCATGCTCCCCCGGCAGTAGCGCGACAGCCCCGCGATACCGCCGTAAGACAGACACAATATCGGCAGGGCGTAGGCGCGGAAAAGTTCGAACTGCAAACGCCAGATCGACCATTCTCCGGTATCCCGGACCGCCGCCTTGAGAGAAAAGAACGGCACTTTGCCCCCTTCGCACAGATATGCCTGAAGCAGCAGCCCCACCCACATCACCGGCAGGGAATAGAGCGTGAACAATACGAGATTGGAGATCCGGTCGAACCAGCCGCCCTCGCGCACCGCCGAAAACACTCCCGTCGGGATCGCCAGAAGATATGTAAGCAGTATCGCGCAGAGGTTCAAGCCGAGGGTCACCGGCAGCCGCTCGGCGATCAGCTCGGTCACCGGGCGCCCCGGGTCGACCGTCGCGGATTCCCCGAAGTCGCCGCGACGCACCACGTTGGCAAGCCACAGCGCGAAGCCGACCGGCCAGGGTTTGTCCAGTGCGAGTTTTTCGCGCAGCGATTCGTTGCGCATCAGACCGCCCTGTTCGGAGTTCAGCCCCCGCTCCTCCCCGCCCAGCATATTGCTCCGCGTCGGGTCGCCGGGAGCGAGTCGCAGCAGACAATAGCTCACGAGCAGGATCGTCAGCAAAGTGAAGACCGCCAGCAGCAGCCGCTTCAGCAGATAGTACAGCATCCGTGATTCCCCGGTTCAAAGTTTGATACAATATACCGCCGCACGCGGCGCTTTGCAACCTTGCAACGCGCCGGTCCCCGTGCTATATTTACTCGACAATACGCAAAAAACTTATGATCCTGACTGTATGAGGGGTTCACCATGGAAAAACTTCTGCTCGGCTTCGACATCGGCGGCACCAAGATCGGCATCGGTCTCGGCGACGAAAACGGCAAACTTCTGGGTCAGCGGCGCATCGCCAACGTCGACACCGATCCGGGCGAGATATTGCCGCGGATGCTCCGCGACGCGCGCGAACTCGCCGCCGAAGCGGGGGTGAAGGTCGCGGACATCGCCGCCTTCGGCATCTCGGCGCCCTTCCCCGCCGACGCCCGGCGCGGCATTCTGCTCGCCCCGACCAACAACAAGCGCTGGAACAACGTGCCGATACTCGACACCTTCCGCAACGAACTCGGCATACCCGGCTGTTTCGAGAACGACGCCAACTGCGGCGCGCTCGCGGAGTGGTTCTTCGGCGCGGCGCGCGGCTGTGAAAATTTCATCTACCTCACGATGAGCACCGGGATCGGCGGCGGCATCGTCGCGGCGGGCAAGCTGATCCGCGGCGGCAATTCGCTGAGCGCGGGCGAAATGGGGCACATCTGCCTCGACCTCGAAGGACGCCGCTGCAACTGCGGTCAGCGGGGCTGCTACGAAACCTTCTGCGGCGGTCGCGCGGTCGCCGACCGGATGCGCGAAGAACTTTCCGGCAAACCCGAGTGCCGAATCATGCAGCTCGCTGGCGGCGACCCCGCGAAGATCGATATGCGCACGCTGGAACAGGCGGTACGCGAAGGCGACGGTTACGCGCTCAAACTCTGGGACGAGATGGCGCTCCGCAACGCGCAGGCGATCGGCATGTTCATCAACATCTTCAACCCGGAAATGATCGTCCTCGGCACGCTCGCGTGGGCGGTGGGTCCGCTTTACACCGACCCGATCATGGAGTATCTGCCGCGCTTTTCGTGGAAACAGATGCGCGGCGACTGCAGAATAGTGTGCAGCGAACTCAAGCGCGACATCGGCAGCTACGCCGGGATCGCCGCCGCGAAAAACTATTTGCTCGAAAATTCCGACAAGTAACGGTACAACTGCGCCGCGGCGCGGCTTTCCGCATGTTTGCGGCTCGTGCCGTCGCCGACCGTGACCCAGCCTCCGGCGCGCGCTTCGACCTTGAACACGGGCTGATGCTGCGGTCCGGAGACGCCGAGCACCAAATACTGCGGGGTGCCACCGAAGATCCGCTGGGTCAGCTCCTGCAGCCGCCCCTTGGGGTTCAGCTCCAACAGCAGATCGTCGGGATCGCCGAGGGTCGACTCCAGAAGCGGCAGTACGAACTCCCGCGCCGCCGCCATGCCGAGGTCCAGATAGACCGCCCCCAGCACCGCTTCGAAGAGGTCCGCGAGCGTCGAACGCCGTGCCGCGCCGCCGTTGTCCTCCTCGCCGCGCCCGACCTTGAGCAGAGTTCCCAGCTCCAGACGCCGCGCCCACTCCGCCAGCGCCCCCTCGCAGGCGAGCGCGGAGCGGAGCTTGGTCAGCTGCCCCTCGGTCGCCTCGGGACAGCGCCGGAAGAGATACTCGGTCTGGATTATCTCCAGCACCGCGTCACCCAAGAATTCCAGCCGCTGGTTGTCGTAGGCGAGGTCGTGCTCGACCGCGTAGGAGCGATGCGTGAACGCCTCGGCGAGATGCGGCGCCTCGCCGGGCAGACGCAGTTTTTTCGACAGTTCCGCAACTTCGTTCATTTGATCGCGTCCAAATGGAGGTATTTTGCGCGGAAACGGTTGACGAGAGACAACATCTGCCGGCGAAACCGGTCTTCATACACCGAACCGCCCGCATGAATATAACTGCGGAGGTACTCTTCAGCCGTCGCGTTCAGCCCGGCGAGGTCGGAATCGCGCCGATAGACCAGAAAACAGCTGCTCGCCAGCCGGGCGAGTTCGGCGGTGCGTCGGAATTTCGACACCCGGCGCGTCCGGACCGCGCCGTCGAGGTCGATCAATCCCCACCGCCCGTCGGGGGTGACGTACCAGTTGCGCAAACTCAGATCGCCATGGAGGAAACCGTTGTCGTGCAGATGAAGCAGCACCGGAGTCAGCATCTCCGCCAGCCCCTCCTCCCCCGCGGGGATCCGGTCTCCGAAGGTCACATCCGTCGCCAACCGTTCCGTCGCCAGGAGATCGCAGACGGCTCCATCGGGGGCGATACCGCGCGCCGCGATCAGCACCCGGGGAGTCGGCACGGCAAGTGTTTCGAGCTTTCGCGCCGCCGCCAAGGCGATGAAGGGACGCGGCGGCATGAAACGCCGCCGAAATTTTTCCCACCGGCTGCAGTAGATGTATTCCTTGAGGAACACTCCGTTGCCGACGACCGCCCGTCCCCGCGAACGGAGCTTCACCAGCTGCATCCCCGCGTCTTCCCAGCCGGGAACGGACACGGCGCCGGAGGCGACCTCCGGAGCCGTGAAAAGCCGGATCGTACGCGTTCCCGAGGGGAGCAGTCTGGCGACGGCGGAGTCTTCCATACCGCGGGCAGCTTACAGCATCGCGACGACGAGGTCGCCGACTTCGCTCGTCGAGTACCCCATCTTGCCCGCCGCCATCGACTTGAGCTTGGTGCCCGTGACGGAGGCGATCGCCTTTTCGATCGCCGTCGCCGCCGCGTGCTCGCCCAGATAGTCGAGCATCATCGCCGCCGCGCCGATCGCCGCCAGCGGATTGATGACCCCCAGCCCGGTGTACTTGGGCGCGGAGCCGCCGATCGGCTCGAACATGCTCACGCCCTCGGGGTTGAGGTTGCCGCCCGAGGCGATGCCCATGCCGCCCTGCGTCATCGCGCCGAGGTCGGTGATGATGTCGCCCATCAAATTCTCGGTGACGATCACGTCGAACCATTCGGGGTTCTTGACCATCCACATCGTCGTCGCGTCGACGTGGCAGTACGCGGGCTTGACCTGCGGATACTTGGTCGCCATCTCGCGGAAGGCGCGCTCCCAGAGACCGCAGACGTAGGTCAGCACGTTGGTCTTGCCGACGAGCGTCAGCTGCGAAGTGTATCCCGCCTTGCGGTCCTCTTCGGAAAGACCCCGCCAAGGATTATCCTTGCTGTGGCGCTTCATCGCCAGCTCGAAAGCGAATTTGAGACAGCGGTCGACCTGCTTGCGGGTGTAGACCCAGTTCTGGCAGGCGACCTCGTCCGGGGTCCCGGTCTGGACGCTGCCGCCCATGCCGGTGTAGACGCCGCCCGTGTTTTCGCGGACGACCACATAGTCGATGTCCTCGGGGCGCTTGTTCGCGAGCGGCGTCTCCACGCCGGGGAAAAGCTTGACGGGGCGCAAATTGATGTACTCGTCCAGCTCGAAGCGCAGCCGGAGCAGGATGCCCTTTTCCAAAATCCCGGGCATGACCTTGGGATGACCGATCGCGCCCAGCAGCACCGCGTCGTTCGCCTTGAGTTTGGCGACCGCGTCGTCGGGGAGTATCACGCCGGTGGCGAGGTAGTTTTCGCCGCCCCAGTTGAAGGTGGTCTTTTCGGTCGTGAAACCGAACTTATTGCCCGCCGCGTCCAAGACCTTGACTGCCTCGGCGATGACTTCGGGACCGGTCCCGTCGCCGGGGAGTACCGCTATCCGGTAATTCTTGCCCATGACAGCACCTCTTTTTTCAGTAACGCTTCTGGCGGCTGCGGGCGAGCACCTTGAGCCGGAGCGCATTGAGTTTGATGAACCCGGCGGCGTCCTTGTGGTCGTAGGATTCGACGCCCTCGAAGCTCGCGATCGCATCGTCGTACAGACTGTATTCGCTGCGGCGGCCGGTGACGTGGCACGCGCCCTTGAAGAGCTTGACGCGGACGTCGCCCGTCACGAACTTCTGGCTTTCGGTGATCATCGCCTGAAGCATCTCGCGCTCGGGGGCGAACCAGAAACCGTTGTAGATCATATCGGCGTAACGCGGGATGAGCGAGTCCCTGAGGTGCATGACCTCGCGGTCCAGCGTGATCTCCTCCAGACCGCGGTGGGCGGCGGTGAGGATCGTGCCGGCGGGGGTCTCGTAGACGCCGCGCGACTTCATGCCGACGAAGCGGTTTTCGACGATGTCGACGCGGCCGACGGCGTGCTTCTTGCCGATCGCGTTGAGTTTGCGCATCAGATTGGCGGGCGAGAGCTTTTCGCCGTCGACTTCGGTCGGGATGCCCTTTTCGAAGTGGATGACGATGCTCTCGGGCTCGTTCGCGGCGCGCGAAAGCGGCTCGGTCATCACGGCGATGTCCTCGGGGAACTCCTGCCACGGATCTTCAAGAATGCCGCCCTCGAAGCTGATGTGCAGCAGATTGCGGTCCATGCTGTACGGCTTCTTCGCAGAGACGCTGACGGGAATGTTGTTCTTCTTCGCGTACTCGATCATGTCGAGGCGGCCGGTGAAGCACCACTTGGGGTCTCTCCACGCGGCGATGACCTTGACGGACGGATCGATCGCGTTGGCGTTGAGCTCGAAACGCACCTGATCGTTGCCCTTGCCGGTCGCGCCGTGGCAGATCGCGTCGGCGTGCTCCGCCTTGGCGACTTCGACGAGGCGCTTCGCGATCAAGGGGCGCGCGATGGAGGTGCCCAGCAGATAGTTGTTCTCGTAGATCGCCCCGCCCTGCAGCATCGGGAAGATGAAATCCCGCGCGAACTCCTCGTTCAGATCGTCGATGATGCACTTGCTGGCGCCGGTGGCGATCGCCTTCGCCTCAAGACCGTTGAGTTCCTCTTCCTGACCGACGTCGGCGCAGTAGCAGACGACCTCGGCATTGTAGGCTTCCTTGACCCATTTGACGATGACCGAGGTATCGAGTCCGCCGGAGTATGCCACGACAACTTTCATTTTACACCTTCCTGTTCTGAAAAAGCCCTTTTAAAAGGAGCTGTGTTGCTATATATTATAATATAGCGTCGGTTTGAACTTTTAACAAGAAACTTATTCGTACAAATGATGCCACGCGACGACGAAACATTCTTCGATCAGCTGCTGGATTGCGCGAAACGCTACGGCGAACGCCACCCCGGCTCGGTCAAAGGCGAGACGATGCAGGAGCTGTGCGCCCCCGCGACCCGTCCCGGCTTCGTCCGCCCCAAGCCCTTCCGCCCGGAAGTGCCCCGTACGGAAGGAACCGCTTCGCCGACGGTCCCGGCTCCGGAGACGCCCGCGTCCGACGACCCGCCCGAAGTGAAACTCGAAAAAATGCGGCTTTTCGCCCTCGACTGCCGGCGCTGCCAACTGGCGGCGACCCGCACCAACGTCGTCTTCGGCGAAGGTGACCCCCACGCCAAACTCATGTTCATCGGCGAAGGTCCCGGCGCCGACGAGGACCGCCAGGGACGCCCCTTCGTCGGCAAGGCGGGGCAGCTGCTCGACAAGATGATCGCCGCCATGCAGTTCAAACGCGAAGAAGTCTACATCGCCAACGTGGTCAAGTGCCGACCGCCGGGGAACCGGGTCCCGACTCCGGACGAGGCGGCGCGCTGTATCGGCTACCTCGAGCGTCAGATCAGATTCATCGCCCCCGAAGTCATCGTGCTCCTCGGGGCGACCGCGGTCACCTTTCTGCTCGACCGGCATGAGGGGATCACCAGATTGCGCGGCAACTGGCTGGATTACCACGGCATTCCCGTGATGCCGACCTTTCACCCCGCGTTTCTGCTCCGTCAGGAAGGCGCCAAGCGCGAAGCCTGGCACGACCTCAAACTCGTGATGGCGAAATTCGGCAAGACCGTCTGATGCCCCATCGGGGTCCCTCCAATCCTAATTGCGCAATTCGCAAACCGCCGGTCGCATGGGCATATATAGCGCAATCTTTTTGCGAAGCCATTTGAATGGCTGCCGGGGTTTGCGAGAAAAGAGAGCGAAGGAGTGTACTTTGTACCCGACTGAGCGAACGTGAGCAAAGCGCTGCCGCGGCACAAATGGCAAAGCAAAAAAAAGCGGAGACCATAAGATCTCCGCTCGAAGCGCAATCAAATTCCGATGATCTCAATCGTCGTCGAAACCGCTTTCGCAAGTGGGTTCGTCGGGGTTGTCGCCGCCCTGACTCAAACCGCCCGCGCCGCTGACAACCCCGAAGAAGCCGTACTGCGACAATGTGGGTTTTTCGTAAGAAATCCTGTCACTTTGCTTCATTTTCCGTATCCTCCACCCAAAAACAATTGTTTTGAATCACCAAAAAACCAAAATCTCAACCGCCGTCCGTCACTGCGGCAGATCAAGACAAAATCTTATGTCATGTCTAAACTATACAACGCCCTTTCGACAATTTCAAATCAAAAAGACATTTTTTTAGGGATTTTAACCCAAATATTGTGTTTTGGCGCTTTTCCGCTCCCCTGAGAGGTAACCAAATCACTGTAACTTAATATATCCCCACAACTGCAATTTTTCAAACCTTTTACCGGAAAAATACGCTTAAAAAGATTTTTGCTCCGGTATCGGTTCTCACCCCTTCCGGGCTGCCATGAATTCCGCCAGCGCGTCGTGCCAGTCGGGCATCGGCGGCAGTCCGCACCAGCGAAGCATGCGCTTTTCCAACCGGGAATTCGCCGGGCGCGGCGCCGGACGCGGAAACTCCGCCGTCGTACACGGCTCCAGTCGGCGCTCCACCCCCGCCAGACGGAAGATCTCCCTGGCGAATTCGTACCACGACGCTTCGCCCTCGCAGGTCAGATGGAAGGTGCCGCAGAGCTCCGGACGCGCCAACAGCAGCCGCAGATGCCGCGCCACCGCGTCGGTACTGGTCGGATTGCCGATCTGGTCGGAAACCACCTTGAGCACCTCCGGACCGGAATCCGCCAGTTTGAGCATGGTGTGGACGAAACTCGGTCCGTTGCCGCCGTAGAGCCACGAAATACGGCAAATCAGATGCTCCGGGCAGAAGCGGCGCACCATCTCCTCGCCGGCGAACTTGGTCATGCCGTAGACGGTGCGTGCTCCGGGCGTGTCGAATTCATGATACGGACGATCCAGATCGCCAGCGAACACATAGTCGGTGGAGATCGCCACCAGACGCACGCCCTGGCGACGACAGGCGGCGGCGACCACTCCGGTGCCGAAGGCGTTGAGCCGCCAAGCCAGTTCGGTATCACTCTCGCAACGGTCGACCGCGGTCATCGCCGCGCAGTGGATCACGACATCCGGACGGGCGGCGGCGAGAAAGTTCTCGAATCCCGCCGGATCGGTGATGTCGCATTCGGGAAGGTCGGCGACCACGATCTCGCAGTCGGAAAACACCCGCTGCAGCGTGCCGCCCAGCATGCCCTTGCCGCCGGTAATCAGAAGTTTCATCGCAAATACTCCGGGTTGTTGAGGTCGAAAAGTTCGGCGTCCGCAAAACGCGGATGCAGTTTATCCTTCGGCGAAAGCAGAAACTGCGCCGGGTCCAGCTTCCAGTCGATGCCGAGCTCGGGATCGTCGAAGGCGATACCGCGCTCGTGCGGCGGGCTGTAGAAGTTGTCGCACTTGTACGCAAAGACCACTTCGTCCGAAAGCACTACGAAGCCGTGCGCGAAACCGCGCGGCACAAACAACTGGCGGAAGTTTTCGCCCGTGAGCTCCACCGCGACGTGTCTGCCGAAGGTAGGCGAATGACGCCGGATGTCCACCGCCACGTCGAGCACAGCGCCGCGGATCACCCGCACCAGCTTCGCCTGCGTGTAGGGCGCCGCCTGAAAGTGCAGACCGCGCAGCACTCCGCGCCGCGAAAAGGATTCGTTGTCCTGGACGAAGTTGCAGTCAATGCCGGCTTCGAGATATTTTTCCCGGTTGTAACACTCGTAAAAGTAGCCGCGGGCATCGCCGAAGATCTTGGGTTCGACGATCAGCACATCGGGAATGTCGGTTTGCACAATATTCATCATTCACCCTTTCCGTCTTCCGCCAAACGCATCAGATAACGCCCGTAGTCGGTTTTGAGCAGACCCGAGGCGGATTTTTTCAGCTCGTCCGGCGACAGCCAGCCCTGTTCAAATGCTATCTCCTCCGGGCACGCCACCATCATGCCGGTGCGCCGTTCGATCGTGCGGATGAAATCCGAAGCGTCGATCAACGATTCGTGGGTCCCGGTATCCAGCCACGCGTAACCGCGACCGAGGCGTTTCACCTCCAGCTCGCCGCGTTTCAGATACTCGGCGTTGACCCCGGTGATCTCCAGTTCGCCGCGCGCCGACGGACGCAGGTTTTTGGCGACCTCCACCACCGAATTGTCGTAGAAGTACAACCCGGTGACGGCGTAGTTGGAACGCGGGTGCGCCGGTTTTTCCTCGATCGAAACCGCTTTGCCCGAGGCATCGAACTCGACCACGCCGAAGCGCTCCGGATCGCTGACGTAGTATCCGAAAACCACCGCTCCGCGCGTCAGCTTCGCCGCATCCGAGAGCATCTTCCCCAGCCCCGCGCCGTAAAAGATGTTGTCGCCCAGCGCCAGTGCCACATGATCGGAACCGATGAACTCTTCGCCGATCAGAAACGCCTGCGCCAGACCGTCCGGAGACGGCTGGACCGCGTACGAGATGTTCACCCCCAGATGCGCACCGTCACGCAGCAGCCGCTTGAAAGCGGGATTGTCCTCGGGCGTGGTGATGACGAGAATGTCCCTTATTCCCGCCAGCATCAGCACCGACAGCGGATAGTAGATCATCGGTTTGTCGTAGACGGGAATGAGCTGTTTAGACACCCCCAGCGTCACCGGATGCAGGCGCGAACCCGCGCCGCCGGCAAGAATGATACCTTTCATAACTATTTACCCTCCCCCAGTCGCTCGCCGGAGTATTTGCCTTCGCGGATCGGTCTCCACCACCAGTCGTTTTCCAGATACCACTTGACGGTGAGACGCAGCCCGGTGTCGAAATTTTCACGCGGCTCCCAGCCGAGCTCGTTGCGGAGCTTGTCCGCGTCGATCGCGTACCGCAGATCGTGCCCGGGGCGGTCGCTCACGAAAGTGATCTGATCCGCGTAGGAACCGGAGGCTTTCGGACGCAGCTCGTCCAAGATCCGGCAGATCGCCTGCACCACCTGCAGATTGGTGCGCTCGTTGCGCCCGCCGATGTTGTAAGTTTCGCCGACCTTGCCCTTGCGGTCGATCAGCCACAACGCCCGCGCATGGTCCTCGACGAAGAGCCAGTCGCGGATGTTTTCGCCCTTGCCGTAGATCGGCAGTTTTTTGCCGTCGAGCGCGTTCAGGATAACGAGCGGGATCAGCTTTTCCGGGAAGTGGTACGGACCGTAATTGTTGGAGCAGTTGCTCAACAGCACCGGCAGCCCGAAGGTGTGATGCCACGCCCGCACCATGTGGTCGCTCGACGCCTTGCTCGCCGAATACGGAGAACGCGGGTCGTAGGGCGTACTTTCGGTGAAAAGTCCGGTAGCGCCCAGCGAACCGTAGACCTCGTCGGTCGATATGTGCTGGAAACGGAATGTTGCCTTACGGTCCTCCGGAAGCTCCCGCCAGTACGCCAGCGCCGCGTCGAGCAGCGTGGCGGTGCCCAGCACGTTGGTGCGGACGAACTCCAGCGGACCGTCGATGGAACGGTCGACGTGGGACTCCGCGGCGAGGTGCATGATCGCATCGGGCTGGAACTCCTCGAAGAGCCGGCGCACCGCCGCGGCGTCGCAGATGTCCGCTCTGGTGAAATGATAACGCGGCGATTTTTCGACCTCGCGCAAACTGGCAAGATTGCCGGCGTAAGTCAGTTTATCGAGATTCATGACCTCGACATCGGTCTCGCGGATCAGATAACGTATCAACGCCGAACCGATGAATCCGGCCCCCCCGGTAACGATGACTTTCAACATATTGTCAATTCCTATTTTGATGTGGATGCAGGCTTGCTGCGATTCTCAAAATAACGTGCCACGCCTTCGATCGCCAGAACCAGCAGGAATCCGATGATCAGCAAACCGAGCGCGAGGTAAAAGCGATTGTCGATCTGCGGCAGGGTGTTGTCGTTTTCCAACACGTCGCCGACCTTCCACGGCCAGATCTTGCGCAGCGACCCCAGCATGAACCCCGCCAAAGTCGCAATAGTGAGATCACGGTAACGCTTGAAGGTCCACGACAGAAGCTGCGCGAAACTCGCCAGCCCGACCACCACCCCGACGGTGAACATCCCCAGCGTCAGCAAACTCGCGCCGACATCGGTGCGATGGGTGAGATTTTCGATCGCGCCGAGAACATCCTTGTAGCGCCCCATGAGCATCAGGATGAAACTGCCGGAGATCCCCGGCAGGATCATCGCGCAGATCGCCACCGCACCGCAAAGCATCATGTACCACCAAGTATCCGGCGGCGACTGCACGGCCGTGAGTCCGACGACCAGCCATCCCGCAGCCGTACCGAGCGCCAGCCACAGCACCAGCGAAAACCGGAATTTGGAAATCCGCACCAGCACCGTGATGACCGATGCCGCCACCAGACCGAAGAAAAACGCCAGTATGAATGCCAACTCGTGTTCCAACATCCATTTTATCGGCTTGGCGAGCAGCACCGAGGCGCTGAGCACGCCGAGAAGCAGAACCAACATGAATGTCCACGGCATCGTCCGCGCCGCCTGAGCGAATTTGCCGGTCAGAGCGGGCTTCCAATTGCGGATCGAAGTAAAGCTTTTGATCGCATTGAGCAGTTCCTCGTAAATCCCGAGAATGAACGCCATCGACCCGCCGGAGACTCCGGGGATCACATTGGCGGCGCCGACGATCAGTCCGATGACGTAAAGTCCGGCGTAACCGAAAAACGAACGCGATTCTGTCTGTTTCATGGTCTTTCGCTTCAAAAACGAACGGAACGCTTACCCGCTGCGACACGGGAAGAGCGTTCCGTTTACATCATGACGCACCTACTCCAAACGGCCGAAACTGGGCAAACCGCGTTCGATCTGCTTCGCCGGGGTGTAGGGCGACCCATCCGGCTTCACCAGCCGGGCGGTGATGAAGATGAGCAGATTGTTCTTGGACGCCTTCGAGTACTTCGACTGAAACAGCCGACCGACAAACGGCAGGTCGCCGAGGATCGGGATCTTGTCGTTGAGCGTGGTGGTATCATCCCTGCCGACACCGCCCAACACGATCGTATCTCCGTCACCGATCAGAATATCGCTGTTGAAATTACGGATGTTGAAGACCGGCATCTGGATGTAGTCGCCGTCATTGTCGCCGCCGTTGGTGGTGCTGTCGTAAATGATCCATTCGTCGGCAAAGGTCTCAAGCGGGAAATTCAGCCCCAGACGGATCAGCAGATCGTCGCCGCTCTTGACGATCACCGGCTTGATCTCGAAGCGCGGACCGAGCGCCTTTTCCTTTTCGAGGTTCGGCTGCGGGCTGGCTCGGGTGATCGTGGAACCGTTGCGGATCGTGCCCTGCACGGTGTCGACGTCGATCGTCTCCCAGTCCTCCGGGAAGTAGCGGATGGTGACCATCTCGATCTTCGCCGTATGTCCGGGCAGAGCCGTGATCCGCGGTGATGCCAACACGTCCTGACTGTCCGCCCAGTCCAGTGCGAACATGTTGGCGGTGATCTTGGTGCCGTCGCTGTTCGCCCACATGTACGCCAAGGTGGAGTCCTGAAGCGACGTCGTCGTGTGGTTGTCCGGCACATAATAGCGCAGCAGCTCGTTGCTGCTGGACTGAATGATCGTGGCGCGCGTCGCATCGCCGCGGGAGTTGATGACGCTGTGGTTGGAGTTGACCGCGTACTGCCAGTTGAAGGCGAGTTCGTCGATGTCGTTCTGGGTCATTTCGATCAGTTTGATCTGCAGCTGAACCATCGCCTCCTCGCCTTTTTTGGTCTCGAAGTACGCCTTCATCTTTTCGAGGTTCTTCCGGTCGTTCCGGATGACGACGCGCCCCAAATTGGGGAAATAGGACACGCCCGCGCCGGGACGGAACTCGATGCCTTCCGAAAGCATGGCGTTTTTCAGCTCTTCGTCGGAGGTTCCCTCGTCCAAATGGATGTGTATCGCTTCGTTCATCATACCGCCGAGTTCAAAATTCTCGGGGGAAATAAGCACCGCGTTCTCGTCGATCTGATAACGCATCTTGGGTGAACGGGTACGCTCGCAGAGCATGTCCAACACACTGACGATGTTCTTGTTGGCGATCTCCAAATCGATGGTCTCGTCCAAGGAGTTAGTATCGCTGAGGTTATTGTCGTTGTTGTTCTCGTTGTTCGGCTGGTCGCCGTCTCCGGGAACTCCGCCGTCATTCGCAGGAGCATCACCGTTGCCGGGATTGTTGGCAAGTTCCGCCTTTTTGGGCAGCGAACTCAAAAACACGATGTTGACACCGCGTTTTTCCGGATCGTACTTCACGCTCTCGGTGCGGATGAACTCAACCGCATCGCCGACCGACACTGAACGCAACGACACCTTGGGCAGAACGATCTCTTCGAGACGGCGGCGCAGCGCTTCGCCCTTTTCCTCCTTCTTGACCTTGACAGTGCCCTCGTCGAGCAGGTTCTGCGCGGAACTTTCCGCAAACGGCATATACGGATTGGCGCTCTTCCACTCCAACTCGCCCATCATCCGTCGGTGGGCGACTTCGTATTTGTCCTTGCCGATGGCGCCGATGCGGAAGTTGATCGCCCGCAAACACTGCAAAGCGTCGGCATTGAACGGGTTGATAAGCAGAACTTCCTGAAATTTGCGCACGGCGCGCAGATACTCGCCGTTCTTCGCCAACTTGCGTCCCTGCTCCATCAGCACCTGAATCTGATACTCCTGTGCCTTGAGGTTCGGGATCAGATGGTCGGCGGTGGTGCTTTCGCGGTCGGCAACGGAATCGCGCCGTTTTTCATAGAGCTCGATGTTTTTCGCCAACGCCTCCTTCTGACCGGGTTCGCAGTATTTCAACGCTTCCTTGCTGATCTTGATCGCCTCGTCGTAGTCGCGCACCTGCGCCAGCTCGTCGGCCTTCTGCATCGCCGCCTCCGCCTGATGATAATAACAGTCGGATATGCGCTTGCGACAATATTCGCTCTTTTCCACGAACGCACCGGACGAGAAGCGATCATACGCCTTGATCGCGGCAAGATACTTGTCGCGCGCCTCCATGTAGTGACCGTCGGCGAAGAGCTGGTTGCCTTCCTGTACCAGACGTCCGCCCAGTTCGTCAATCTCCTGACGCCCCACGTCAACCCGGTTGATGGTATTCTTCATCCCGGGGGTGATCTCCACCGCGCCCGCCACCGAAACGGCGACCGCGAGCATCGGCAGGAACTTCAACTTAATATCATACATATCTCAAGCCTCCGGCGTTGATTAGCGTTTGAAGTCGGGTATTCCGAGATTGCCGCTGCTGTGGATCGGATTGCCGCGGAAATCGATCTGACGCGCGGTCACGAACATGACCAGATTCTGCTTCTTGGTGTTCTCGGCCTGCGACTGGAAGATACGTCCGATCAGCGGAAGATCCCCGAGGATCGGAATTTTGTCCGTCCGATTGACCGAACTGTTGTCGACGATGCCGCCGATCACCACCGGTTCGCCGTCTTTGACATCCACCCAGATGTCGAGAGAACGCCGGCTTATCCGGGGGCGCCAGATCGGGAACTTGAAGAGCAGATACTCCTCGCTGGCCTCGTAGTTGTTGAAATCGATCGCGTAGACGTTGACGTCGTAGCGACCGTCACCGTTGTCCTGACCGAGATACGCGGTGATCTCCGGCTTCAAATGCAGACGGATAGTCTCATTGTCGGGCTGGACCTGCGAGCTTGCCGCCAGGTAGACGCCGAGGGATTTGCCGTCCTTGTCGATATCCGGGGTCGGCACGGTGATGGTGTAAGAGTAGAGACCGCTGTCGCCGTCGGAGTTGCTGTCGATCTCCAGCGTGTCCCAGCTTTCCGGGAAGTAGTAGGTCTTGCCGACGCGGATGCTGGCTTCGGTGCCGTCGATGGTCAGCAACTTCGGTGCGGAAAGGGTCTCGACGCGCTGATTCTGCGCCATCGCGTTGATCGTCAGCCGCAGGTCGACGGGAGTGTCCGAACCGAACCATTTGTGCGATCCGAAAAGCGACGGGAAAATGTTCCAGTCGTTGACCACCGCCGAGTTGGCAAGTCCGGTGACCGTTGCCGCGCTGCGCACCATGCTCAAAGCGGTGCTGTCGTCGCTGCCGTTCTTGGTGTTGGAGCCCTGACCGAACTTCCAACCCGTGCGGGTGGTATCGATCAGGTTGCCGGTGGAGGTCATGTTGTGACTGACGAGCGCTCCGAAGTTCCAGTTGAAACCGAGTTCCTGACAGTCGGTCTCGCTGATTTCCAGCGCCCGGATCTCGATCATGACCATCTTTTCATCCTGCATCGTCTTCTGCGAAAGCAGCTCTTTGATTTCCAGCAGGCACGAGCTGTTGCTGGTGACGCTCAACGTGTGGGCGTGCACATCGGAACTGATCTTCCACCCGTCGGGGAAGGTAATGAGGTGCCGGGTAAAGAAGTTGTACCACTGCTCCGGCGTCGGATTGGAAAATGCCGCGGTGCTGATGCCGGCGCCGCCGCCCATGGCGTCGTCGCCGCCGCCCAGCGCACCGCCGTCACCGCCGCCGTCACCGGCGGCAGGACGCGCCGCCGCCTCGCCGCCGCCCTCGGTCGCGAGCACATCGCTGAAAACCTTGCCGCTGACCTGGATCTTCATGGTCCGCAGCTCGGATGCCGCGTTGTCGGAAACAAGGATGCTGTTGCCTTCGATGCGGTACTCCAGACCGGTGAGCAGGCAGATATAGCGGATGATCTCATCCAACGGCATGTTGGTCAAATTGAGCGTCACGGTCCGCGACCAATCCGAAGGCATGGCGAAGTTGATCTCGACCTCCTTGTTATCGGGATCGTACTCCTTGCTGCGTTTCTTCAGCTGGTTCAGGGCGGCGCTGACGTCGGTATCGGAGAATGCCACGCGCGGGAAGATGATCTTGCTCAGGCGGTCGCGGAAGACAATGTCGCTGTCGCCCCCGCGCACGGTGGCGTCCTCGGGCTCCTTTTCGTTGAAGCGCATGAAGACCGGCTCCGCCCACTGCCACTGCCCGTAGGCGGAGGTGGCAGTCACGTCGGTGCGCTTGCGCTCCCGACCGTAACCGTAAAAGAGCTGGTAAAGCCGCCCCGCAACGAGCATCGCCTCGGCATTAAGCGGATCGAAGATAAACACCTGCTGGACTTTGTCCAACGCGGCTTCATAGTGCTTGGCGGCGATCAGGGATTTCGCCTCCGCGAGCAACTTGGCGATCTGCTTCTGATGCGCCTGATAATTCTGTGCCTGCGCTTTTTCCAGCGAGACATCGCCGCGAAGCTTGTCGTAGTTTTCCATGTTGCGGCAATAACGCAGCAGTTCGCTGGCTTCGTTCTGCAAATCGGTGTCGGGCTTGCCGTCCATGCCGGGCAGCTCCGCTACATCGGAAGCGAGTGTGACCACCTGAGCGGCGATGTTGCCGGCGTCGTTGAAACGCTTTTCGGCGGCGAGAGTGCGCGCCTCCAAGAGTTTCTTCATACCTTCGGCATGCCGGATCTCGCGCGCCAGACGGCGTACCCGCACCAGACGGCTCCGCGCGATCTCGCTGTTGACTTCGGAAACTTCAAGGTCCAGCCCCGCCAGCACACCTTCCGCGATGGAACGCGCCTTCTCAAACTCCTCCTTGGCGAAGAGTTCTTCCGCCTCCTGTAAAAGTTTGTCCTGTTCGGCGTAGTTGCCCTTGCTCCGCTGGATGCGGGCGGCGACCACATCGTCACCGACGGCGGCTTCCTCTGCGGTCGCCGGCAGCGACGACAGCGTCAACAAAAGCAGCAGCGGCCAATATGCGATGTACTTTTTCCGTTCCATCAACAAATCCCCCAGTGTTTTTTGGTTTATCCTCTATGTCTTTGAAACATTATTGCCATTTATCCTTTCGGCCCCGTCGCCGCGGCGACCGCAGAACCGATCAAGCCATAAGTCAATCTTCTTCTTCGGCTTTGCGCTGTTTGCGCACCGCGCGCGCCTTGCCTTTGCGGTTGCCTTCGCCGGAAAGCTGCGGCGACGTCGCCCACATGTCTTCCGGAATCTCGCTGTACTCGGTCACCTGCATGCGTCGACCGTTGGCGTCCATGGACTGGTCGGAACCGGAACGACCGCGACCGAACTCCAACAGCGCCGTCTTGCCGCGCTCGTCGAACTTGACCAGCTTGAAGCTCATGCGCATCATATTGCGCCCCGCGGCACTGACGCCGCCGACAAAGCACATGCCGTCTTTGCGGACGCCCTGATACGCCGACGCGGGACGCTTGCCGTTGGTGTCGGTCGGGAATCCGATGTCCTCAAGGATGACCCGGCGATCCGGGCTGTAAACCGGCAACCCGAGCACCAGTTTCAGTTCGTCCAGCGGTTCCTTGTTGTTGGCGTCCTCTTCGGAACGAATCTCGCGCATGGTGACGGAATAACTGTCGATCACCTTTTCCAGACCGCCCTCGCCTTTTTCCACCCGCTTCTCCGGCGCCATCGCCACGATGCGGTAGTTGCGACCTTCAAAATCCAATAGTTCGTCGCCGATGCGGTAACTGTCGTCGCGCTTGACCAGACGACCGGTACGCATGTTGCGGGTCTCCATCTTGATAAGCGCTTCCCAGTTCTTGGGGTCGGGCTTGTCGCCGGTGTCGACGCTGGTCAGACGGATCGGCAGCTCGACGCGGTCCATGCCATAGAACCGCAACCGATACCAGTGCGGGGGACAACTGTTCGGATTGCGGGGATCGGTCTGGCTCTGAATCTCGAACAAGTTGGAGAAACCGTCGCCGTCGGCGTCGAGCAGAGCATCGCCCGCGTCGTTCTTGTCGAAATTGTAGCGCTCTTCGTCGGAGTCGCTGATACCGTCACCGTCGGAGTCCTCCGCGGTGATGATGAGCGCACGCTTGGCGCGACCGGAGGGTTTCTTCAGCTCGCCCTTGCAGGTGGGGCAGTGCGAGTCGGAAAAATATACGAACGGCACGATCCGCTCGCAGTGCGGGCAGCGCGCCATCTTGAAGACCGAAACCAGATCGCTGAACGGCGCCTCCTCCGGTGCGTTCTGAGTGCGGCGCGTGGAAACCGCCCACTTGAGCGGAGTCTTCTCGATCAGCTTTTCGGCGTTGAATTTGTCGGAATCGGCATACATCTTCACGTCGTCGGAAAACTTTTCCTTGTCCTCGGCGGCGGCTTCGCCGTAACGCTTCAACTGTTCGTCAAGCGTCTTGTAATCGGGGGAGCGAGTCGGTATCTTAAGATCCCGATCCGTGACCTCTTTGGTATCGCCGATCACGCTTGCCATATACAAAACGGCGAAGAGAGAGATCACCGACAGCGCCAGAAGTATCAACTTCTCATAATGTCTCTTCAAAAATTCCACCGTAACCACCCCTTACGTTTTTAACGCCCGCTCCGGGCAACATAATCTATATCGACCACCGCCCGGTAAGTGTCACCGGCACCGACCAGCACCTCGCCGTAACCGTCGCGCTTGTCGTAGGGCAGACGCGCCTGACGTTCGCGGTAAAGGCGGCGTGCTTCTTCAAGGCGGCGCTGTCTTTCGGCATCGGCTTCGTTCTGCCCGCCCTGATTGTCCTCGCCGACATCAGCCGCGCGGCTCCGACGACTCCGACGGCTCCGACGCGACTGCTGCGCGGCGGGCTGCGCGGGGTTGGCGGCACCGGGCTCTTCCTTGTCGGCGCCGGAAAAGACGCGTTCGGCACCGTTTTCCTCGGCGTAGAGGAAAATCGACTTTATGATATACACCCGGCGCTGGGGATAAGCCTTGTCAAGCGTCTCCGCGAATTTGCGGATGCTTTCCATCGAACCGGAAACCTCCAGCTGATAGTGGCTGACTTCATAGCCGCCGACGGTCTCGAAACTGCTGTTGAAACGACCGGCTTCGCCGCCGACCGCGCCATCTCCGTCGCCGCCTTCACCGCCGCCGCCGCGACGGATCCGGATGTCGTAGACACACTTGATGCCGGTATCGCGGATACGCCGCAACATGTCGCAGACAATATCCAAATGCCGGACGATGAACGGATAATCATCGGGGGCAAAGGTCAACTCGCCCTGCCCCTGCATTCCGGCTTCGGGCAGCTGACCGAAGCCCAGCCCGGCAGCGGAAGGTGCGATCTGAATCTGATCGTTGAGGTCCTTGAGCAACTGTTCGCGGGTGCCTTCCAGCACGTTTCTCAACTTGCGGGGGTCTCCGTCCATGCGGCGCGGGAAACCGAGCGCCGCCATCAGCACCTCGTCGGAGTTGTCGCGATTGAGCGGCTCGACCATGCAGGGCTGCGCCGCCTTGACAAAGACCTCCAGCGCTTTGTCCCAATTCGCGAAACTGCGGCGGAATTCATTGAATTCATATCTCTGCTTGGCGTAATTCCCGGGCTCGATACCGTCCCACTTCTTGCGGAAGACGTCGACGAAGCGTTGTCTGGTTATCTGGTCGGGAACGGGCTCGTCGCCGAACTCCTCTTTCCACATTTCCCGATCCTTGCGCAATTTGAGCACCTTGAAAAACTCGTCCAGCGCCGGTTCGAGCGGCGTGCCGAAATGCGACTGCAGCTCGGCGGCGGCGCGGCGGTATATCTCGATATCCTGCTTGATGAGCGGCTTGTTGCCCTCCACCGGTGCCGGGTTCTGCTTGATGATCTCCTGGATCTTGTCGCGCATTTCCTTGACCTTGGCGCTGTTTTTGCCCATCTCGATACTCTCGATGATGACGAAGATCAGCACCACCAACGCGATCAGCGAACAGACGGAAGTGACCGCCAGCAATCCAATATTGTTTTTTACAAATCTGTTGTTCACTTGGGGCACCCGCTATTTCCTTATCGGTTCCTTTAACTGGAGGAAGATCTCGAATCCGCTCATATTGCCGATCTGCCGGTTGACGGTGATCTTCCACTCCGGGGCGAAGAGCTCCGAATCCTTGAGTTTTTTCGCCAATTCACTCTGCAGCTGCCACTGGTTGTCCTGCTCCAACTCCAACGTATAACCGACCAGACGGATGCGTTTGATCTCGCGCAAATCCTGCCGGTTCGCCGTCGTCGCCGAAGTCGTGCTGTTGCCGTCTCCCGAGTCGTTAAGCCCGCTCGCGCCGGTAATCGGGAAATTTTCCACCGCAAAAGGATTGTTGCCGACGTTCGTCGCCATTCCACCCGCTTCGTCAACGCCGCCGGCGCCGCCGTCGGGATTGCTCTCGGGATTCTCGTCGCCAACCCCCTCGACCACCACATACCACATGTTGTCGGGAGTGATGCGCTGAAGTTCCTCCATCACCTTAGCCCACTTGTTGCGGTCCTTGAGCAAATTGTACGCCTCTTCGAACTCGCCCTTCGCCGAATTGAGTTCTCCGACCAAGGCTTTGACGCCCTCGAGAACCTGCTGGGTACGGTTCACTTCGCCTTCGGTGCGGCTGCCGCGCTGGGCCTCGAAGTCCGAAAGCCGCAGCACGCAGACCGCCAACACGCACAAGCAGATCACCACTCCCGCCGCCGAAGCGAAAAGATACGGTTTTTTACGATCCAGTTCGCGCTGGTCGCGAATGATCCGCGGCAAGAGCGAGATGTCGATGGGACACTGAGTGACGCTCCGCAGACTCATGCCGATCAGCTCCTGGAACATCGGAGCGACCAGCTGCAGCGCATCCTTGTTGACCTCCGGGGCGATGGTGATCGCACCGAAGGTATTGAGATAACTCACCGGACAGCGCAGCTTTTCCTGGAAGAAGTCGGTGACGTAAAGCATCGTCGAACCGCCGCCGGAGAGCAACACCCGGGTCGGCTGACTGCCGCCGTGCTGGGCGCGCCAGACGTTGATCGAACGGCTGACTTCGCCGTGCAGACGAGTCATGATCGTACGCGCGATCTTGGAGATCGTCGCCGCCAGCTCCGACTCCGGATCCTCGTAAGCGCCGCCCAACGCCACGAAGCCGTGACGGCGTTTGAGCTCCTCCGCCTCCTCCGCGCTGATTCCGAACTCCTTGGCGATCTGCGCCGTGATCGAGTTGCCGCCGATCGGGATGCTGCGCATGAACGCCCGGTTGTGGTCGGCGATCATCAGCGAGGAGACGCTGCCGCCGATGTTGAGCAGCAGAACGCACTCGTCGTTGCCGACCTGCTGCGCCGCCTTGGCGGCATTGAACAGCGCCACCGGCGCGATGTCCACCGAAAGCACCTTGCGACCGGAATTTTCTATGACATCGGTGTATTTGGTGATCTCGTCGGTCTTCATCGCCACGAAAAGCGCCTCGTACTCGGAACGGTCGACCATCACTTCTTCGGTCGTGCCGTCCTCATTGGTCTCGGTGGTGCTCTCCTGCCACTGGTGGTGGATCAGCTGGTACCCCCACTCGACCTCGCTCATCAGATACGGGACCGTCTGACGCGCCTCGTACTCGACCACTTTGCTGATGGAAGAACCGCTGCCCAGCATCGGAGGCAGTTTGCTGAGGCGCTGAAACGAGTTTTGCGCCGCCAGCGACAAACGGACGCCGCGGGCGGTGAAGTTGTTTTCGATCAGCATTTCCCCATAGACCTGCGCGAAGGACGGGGCATCCTCGCTTTCGTCACGGGAGTCGAAGCGGCGGAAGGCAAACCCGGTGAGAACAATACCGCCCCCGGGGAGGAACGAAAATTCCGCCATCTTCAGGTTGTCGCCGCCGACGTCAATCGTCAAAACCCTGTTTTCTTTTGCCATGGCTTACTTGCTTTTTATGAATTGAACCTTAAAAAAAACTTCTTCATGCGCCGCGTCAGTTGACGCTTATGGTGTTGCCCTTCACGTTCTCCGTCGAAGTGTCGCCGTGCCGCGGAGTGCGCACCGTAACGCCGCCGCGCGGCGGCGTCGGAGCTTCCGTCAGCTTCAACCCCGCCGGTTTGACCAGATCGAAATGATCCGGCGCCATACAACTCCACGGCGTCATGCTGCGCTCGAAAAACGCGCCCTCTATCACACAGGAAGACTGGACCTGCGCCATGTAACGGGCAAACCCGTCCGCCTGACTGGAGGCGTTGCCGGAGACACCGTAATATCCCCGTCCCAGCTCCCGATCGAAGCGGTCGAAAAAGACCGCCTCCGCTTTGAGCTCGTTGCGCGGCGCCGGGGTATGCTGGGCGGCACTGCCGTCGTACAAAAACACATAACGCTGCAAAAGCTGCGGCGGCACGAACATCATCGCCTGCCGATTCTTGCCGTTGCACCAGACCGTCCACAGCGTCTGACCGCCCTTGAACATTCCCAGCCGTTCCATACTGCCGTTTTTGAGCGGAAACAGCACGGTCAACTGCATTTTCACATCATCGAGGTAGGTGTTCTGGACCGGACCGTCGGATCGGGGGCTCTGCGGAGTATAGTACACATATACGACCAGCCACTGCGGCTCGGAGGTGACGCGCTCCGGATTGCGCAGAGTCTTGCTGACGTTGGGTATCGGAGGTTTTTCCAGTTTCAGCTCGACCCGGACCTTGGAGAAGGCGGTACGCCCGCCCGCCCCGAAAAGCAGAAAAGACGACGCCAGCGCCGCCACGATCAGAAGTTTTTTTGCCGAACCGTTCATCTGCGTCCGCCCGAAGAGAAATCAAAAGTACCTTATTTTTGCGCCGGCGACGCCGGCGCCGCCGGGGTCGAAACCGGAGCCTTCTCGCTCAAACTGCGGCTTATCTTCGCCCCGGAACCATCGTTTTTCCAGTGCCCGCGACCGATCAGCGCCGCCAGAATCAGCGTCAGGATGAAGAACAACGAAGTCATGATCACCGTCGCCTTGGTGAGATGACTGCCCGCCTTGCCGCCCCAAACCGATTCGCCGATGCCGCCGAAAGCCGCGCCCATGCCGCCGGACTTCGCCGGCTGGATCAGCACGATGCCGATCAGCAACAGCGACAGCACCACCACCAACGCATAAAGAAAAACTATAAGTATCGACATATTCGCACCAGTTTCATTGTGTATTCGGTAAACATTAGCCTATGCAACACCAAAAGTCAACCGAAAAACATCAAAACATTAGAGATTTTCCCGAAAAATCCTGTTTCGGAGCCGTCGGACGCCGTTTTTTATTTGGCGAGCGCCTCCGCGATCAACTTGGCGAAACCGGCGGCTTCCAGCGCCGCTCCGCCGATCAGTCCGCCGTCGATGTCCTCCTGGGCGACCAGTTCGCGGGCGTTAGCGGCCTTCATGCTGCCGCCGTACTGAATGCGCACCTTCGCCGCGCATTCGGCGCCGAAGAGCGCCGCCACTTCGCGGCGGATGAACGCCTGCGTCTCCTCGGCGATCTGCGGCGTCGCGGTGCGCCCGGTACCGATCGCCCAGACCGGCTCGTAGGCGATCACCACGCCCGCCATCGCCGCGGCGTCCAGACCGGCGAAACCGCCGCGGACCTGCTTGCGCAGCACCTCCTCGGTGCGTCCGCCTTCACGCTCTTCCAAAAGCTCGCCGATGCAGACGATCGGCTTGAGCCCGGCTTTCAGCGCGGCATGGAGCCGGCGGTTGACCGTCTCGTCGGTCTCGCCGAAGTACTGGCGGCGTTCGCTGTGACCGATGATGACGTATTCCACGCCCGCCTCCTTGAGCATCGCCGCCGAAACCTCGCCGGTGAAAGCGCCGTGGTCCTCCCAATGGACGTTCTGCGCGCCGAGCTTGACCTTGGTGCCCTGCAGCACGGGGCGCACCGCCGCCAGCGTGGTGAACGGCGGGCAGACGACGATGTCGACCTCGGCGGGATCGAACGCAGCAACTTCCTTAAGCAGCTCTTCGACCAGCGCCTTGCCCTCGGCTCCGGTTTTGTTCATCTTCCAGTTGCCGGCGATGATTACTTTGCGACCCATGATTTAAACTCTCCAAATCCTATTATGTTATGACGATCCGCAACCATACGGTGCCGCGCCGTCGACCCTTCGGTCGATTTGCCGCGGCAGAAATCCATTCAAATAAACTATCACAAATTACCGTTTTTTTCAAGTCGTTTGTCGGAGATATTGCCTTTTATTGCATCCGTTTTTTTCTCCGGACGGCGTTTTTCGCGGACCAGCAGGGCGCGGCCGTGCACCGAACGCTTCCAGAATATCCACAGCGTCCAGACGCCGCTGCTGCGGGAACTGGTCTGCACCTCCTCGACCCGGGACGAGCGCATCCGCTTCGCCGTGATGGCGAACATCCGGTACATCGCCTGATCGTTGACCCGATGGCGGAACAAATCGTAGTTGCGCTGGTTGGGGATGTTCGGATTCCCGGTCCAGAGCGGGATCCAGTAGAAGAGATATACGCCGGTGTTCATCCCCTCCAGCACATGAGTCACCGGAGCGCCCGAAGCGGAGCGCCGCCCCGGCTCGGCAGGAGTTATCCGCAGGGTCGAAGTCACACACCCCGCGGAGCAGACCAGCAGCAGCGCCGCCGCAACCGGAAAAACTGCCGTCGACCTCATTTTTTCAACTCCGCCGCGAGTTTTTCGACCGCCAGCCGGACGCATTCGCTCATCGCCGCCGCCCGCGCCGCGCCGAAGTCGCCGTCGTCCTTGACCGGAACGGCGACGTCCGCCCGCACCGCCAGCGGCAACGCGGATCGACGCGTTCCGTAACAGTTGTTCGGCAGCATGAAATCGACCGCGAGACACGCCTTGTTTTCGTGCTCGTCGAACTCGAAGCGGTAGATGACCGCATTCAACCGCGGTCGGGCGTCGTCATTGTCCGGGGCGACGTTGAATGCCCCGTACACACAGCGCTGGAGCAGCAGTTCCGGCGACAACCGCCACCGGCAATATTCGAGCGGCACCACCTGACCGTCGCCGCGGCGCATCAGGAAGCGCCGGTCCGAACCGGAGAGGTTCTTGAACACCCCGATCCGCACCGGTTCGTCGAAAACCCGCTTCGGCAGCGCCAAATCGTACTCCGCGTTATCGACATAAGTGTTCTGGCTGAACAAACATCCGCCGACCAGCACCGCCACCGCCGCCGAAATAACCGCCAATTCAAATTTCTTCATCATCCGCCTCCAGAATTTATGGTTGAAAAACTATCCATACATATATGGCAAAAAACTCAATCACCGCCGCGCGGCAGCACCAGCTCCTGCCCGACGCGCAGACGCGACGACCGGGTGAGCCCGTTCGCCCGCAGAAGCGCGTCCAGCTCGACGCGGTTCCGCTTGGCGATCAGCGCCGGAGTGTCACCGGAGCGTACCGTGTAGCGTTCGGACGACGACGCCGTCCGGCTCATCTGAAACAGCCGCCGGCGCAATCCCTCCAGCGAGGCGCGCAGTTTCCGGTTCTCCTCGCGCAAAGCGAGCAGCTCTTCATGGTTTTCCGGCTTCTCCGGGACGGCGAGGCGTTTCAGCGCCCCCCCGCGGTAGGCGGAGACCGTGTCGCGCTCCTCCGAATCCGGCGCCAGCCGCAGATACTCCGAATAGAACCATGCCGCCGCCAGCGGATCGTCCAGCGCCTCGTCGCAGAGCGTCGCCAGCTTCAGCGCCAGCGCGGGGGAGTCTGGGAACTTCACCGCCGCCCGGCGGTAAAACTTGAATGCCAGCGCCGGGTCGCCCGCGTCGCGGTAGTAATCGCCCTTGCGCACCAGCGGATGTTTGACCGCATCCCGCTCGGAACAGCCGGAAACTCCCGCCAGCATCAGGCAAAGCAGCACCCCCGCCACCAAGTTTTTCAGCACCGCCAGACCGCAGATCGCCGCCGTTTCCAGCCGAAGCACCCACGAGCCCAAATTCAGCGGACGGGCACCCAGTTCGCGCAACGCCGCCTCCTCGTCAGCGGTAAATCCCCCCTCAGGACCGACGATCCAACCGACCTCGCCCCGGCGCGGAGCAGCCGGAAACTCCGCCGCCGCCACGCTGCCGTAAAAGAGTTCCATGCCGGAATCCGCGGCGCGGTGCACCGCCGCAGCCAGAGCTTCCGGGGCGGCGATGCGGGGAAGAAACACGTTGCCCGACTGCTTGCACCCCTCAACGAGCTGCAGACGCCAGCGGTCGTTGGGAGCCCCCTCCGCCACCGAACGCGCGCAGACGACGGGATGCAGTTCCCACACTCCGAGCTCCGCGCAGGCGGGCAGCAGCGCATCGAGGCGGTTGCGGCGCGGCTGGGCGAAGAAGAGGTGGATTTTTAATTCCGGCTCGGGCAGCGTCTCCGAACTCCTGCCCTGGAGCTTTCCCCCGGGCAGGACCTCCGCCTCGGCGCGACCGCCGCGACCGTCGAGCAGCCGGAAGCACTCGCCCGGAGCCGCGCGCAGGACCCGGAACAAATGTTCCGCCTCGCGCCGCTCCAGCTCGACTTCGCCGCCGACCGGCGGCAGATTTTCCACAAAAAGCGTCCTCATGATGATATAATGTAACTTGACGCTCCGCAAAAAACAAGCCGATTTCCGTCATTACCGGCATCCGGAACGGAAAACGGATTTGAAAAATCCCCTTGAAATGGTATATTACTTCAAATTTTGTATAGAACCCATCAGAAAAACATAAGGAGTTTCATCATGAACGAAGTCCCCTACAAAATATACCTTTCCGAAGACGAACTGCCGCAGGCGTGGTACAACGTCCGCGCGGATATGAAGAACAAACCCGCGCCGCTGCTCAACCCCGGCACCCATCAGCCGATGACCTTCGAGGAGCTGCGACCCGTATTCTGCGATGAACTCGTCAAGCAGGAGCTGAACAACACCGACCGCGAGATCCCGATCCCCAAGCCGGTGCTCGACTTCTACCGCATGTACCGCCCCTCGCCGCTGGTGCGGGCGTATTTCCTCGAAAAGGCGCTCGACACCCCCGCGCACATCTACTACAAATTCGAAGGCAACAACACGAGCGGCAGCCACAAACTCAACTCCGCGATCGCGCAGGCGTACTACGCCAAGCAGCAGGGACTTAAGGGCGTGACCACCGAAACCGGCGCCGGTCAGTGGGGGACCGCGCTGTCGATGGCGTGCGCCTTCTTCGGTCTCGAGTGCCGCGTCTACATGGTCAAGTGCTCCTACGAGCAGAAACCCTTCCGGCGCGAAGTCATGCGCACCTACGGGGCAAGCGTGACCCCCTCGCCCTCCGACACCACCGAGGCAGGACGCCGCATCCTCAAGGAGTTCCCCGGCACCACGGGCAGCCTCGGCTGCGCGATCTCGGAGGCGGTCGAAGCCGCCGTCACGACGCCGGGATTCCGTTACGTTCTCGGATCGGTCCTGTCGCAGGTGCTGCTGCACCAGAGCATCATCGGTCTGGAGACCAAGGCGGCGCTCGACAAATACGGCATCAAGCCCGACATCATCATCGGCTGCGCGGGCGGCGGCTCCAATCTCGGCGGTCTGATCTCGCCCTTCATGGGTGAAAAACTGCGCGGCGAAGCGGATTACCGGATCATCGCCGTCGAACCCGCCTCGTGCCCGAGCTTCACCCGCGGTCGCTACGCCTACGACTTCTGCGACACCGGCAAAGTCTGCCCGCTCGCCAAGATGTACACCCTCGGCAGCGGCTTCATCCCGTCGCCGAACCATGCGGGAGGCTTGCGCTACCACGGCATGAGCTCGACACTGTCGCAGCTCTACGCCGACGGACTGATGGAAGCGACTTCGGTCGAACAGACCAGCGTCTTCGCCGCCGCGCGCGAGTTCGCCCGGACGGAGGGCACCTTGCCCGCCCCGGAAAGCAGCCACGCCATCCGCGCCGCCATCGACGAAGCGATCAAGTGCCGCGAAACGGGCGAAAAGAAGACCATCCTCTTCGGGCTCACCGGTACCGGTTACTTCGACATGCTGGCGTATCAGAAGTTCAACGACGGCGAGATGTCCGATTACATCCCGACCGACGCGGAACTGGAACGCAGTCTTTCCGCGCTGCCCAAAATCGACTGAGCACGCCAAAGCGTAAACAGCCATTCGCCCCCGGATGCCGGCGACAAACGTCGACCTCCGGGGTGTTTTCATGATAAAGACGGGACTCTCTTTCGCAGGCTGCTTGCCCCGAGCGCGGGCGAAAAAACAATGGATTGCTCACGGATTTTTCGAAAAACCGCTTGCAAAAGTCCCGAACCAGCGATATATTATTGGAACACACGCAATAGGGCGTATAGCTCAGTTGGTTAGAGCGCCACGTTGACATCGTGGAGGTCACAGATTCGAGTTCTGTTACGCCCACCATTCTGCACCAACATAAACCACTGGCAACAAGAAAGTTGTCGGTGGTTTTTCTTTTGCCCGACTTAGCCTGCTCCAACCCGCCAAAAGGGGCAAAAACGGGCTCCTCGACGCAGAAATTACGGAAAATTTACGGAAAATTCTGAGGTGGAGCCCGAGCCGCTTTACCTCGCCGATTTTTCGAAATTACGGAAAATTTACGGAAAACTCCACGTTTTCCGGAAAAATTGCTACACGTTCGCCTCCGGAAAACCCCATCACATACGCTTCATACGCTGCCCCGCCACTCCTTATTGGAGACGGCTACCCTTCGCAACCGCGATTCCGAAAAAAAACGCCTTAAGGGAAAATTTCTCCCAAAAAAATCATCCAGCCACCGATCACTCCGTTCTGCTCCAAGATCCATGCACCAAAACGCAACGACCCGCCCCAGCGGTTACGTGTGTAACGCGTTTAATACAAATAAGTTAATTCGCATAATCCTAAAAACGTGATACATTATGTCTCCGTATCGGGCGGCGCTCGGCCAACCGAACATAAAACTTAATCGAGGGAGAAATCATGACGATCAATCCTGATTTCGAAGAACTCCGGAGAAAGTTGATCCCGCAGGTGGGGCCGCCAACTTATCCCGGAGGCAACAAGCGGCAGCCGACGCTGAACCAGCAGTTCTTCGCGCGGCTGGCCAAGGAAGTCTTCAATCCAATCTACGAGAAGATTGAGGAATTGTTCTACATTTATTCGGGGGAAAACGGACTGTGGGAACCACAGGACACGCCGACGATGCTGGAACGGATCAGTTTGTTGATGATGCGCTACGCCAACGAAACCGGCGACACATTCGTCAACGGGAAGCGGGATGTCGGAACCATCCACAACATCCTGAACTTTATGAAGGCAGATGCCTGTTGCGGTCGAGAAAACGCATTCGTCCGCAACGGGGAGACCTTCATTCACTGCGGAAACGGGATGATCCTCTTTCCGCTTCAATCGGACGGGCGTCGTCGGCCGGTTCTGAAGCCGTTCGACCCCAAATACATGAGCCGCAACCGCACCGAGTACCATTATTCGGAAGACGCGCGCTGCGACGATTTTATTTCCCGTCTTCTGAAGCCAGCGCTTTCGGAAGACGACATCTCCCTCCTCCAGCAGTACGTCGCGCAGTGCCTGCTCGGCGTCAACGACAGCCAGACCTTTCTGCTGCTGATCGGGACTGCCGGGGGCGGCAAAAGCACTTTGGTCAATATCATCGAAAAATTAATCAAACGCAAGAACTGCACAGAGTTGCGGTTGGAACACATGAACAGCCGCTTCGAGACTCAGCGTCTCCTCGGCAAGACCCTGCTGACGGCCAAGGACGTGCCGTCCAATTTTCTGAATACCGCCGGGGCGCACAAACTCAAGGCGCTCACGGGCAAGGACACAGTGACTATCGAACATAAGGGAAGCAACGTCGCAACCGACATCTGCTGCACCTTCAATGCTATTATCACCGCGAACAACACCCTCCGCATCTCCATCGACGGGGATGCCGAGGCGTGGCGGCGCCGGATCATCCTCGTCAGCTACAATAATCCGCCTCCCAAGGAAAAGATCCCCAACTTCGACGACGTTCTGCTGGCGAAGGAGGGCGACGGCATCCTCCGCTGGGCGGTGGAGGGAGCCGTGCTGTTGCTGGAAAACGGCGGCAAGATCATCAAGTCGGATATCCAGAAGCACAAGGTCGATAACCTGCTCCACGAATCCGACGCCCTGAGCGAGTTCATCGCCACGAGCCTTGAGCTCGATCCGCAGGGCACCGTCACCTCGGCGGAGCTCCTGGAAGCCTTCCGCAAGTTTTGCGAAAAGCGCAAGTGGATAGTCCTCCCGCAGCGGTTCATCGAGAACCGCCTGCCCGAGTACATTTATCAGGCCTTCGGGCTCTCCAAGCGCACCGACATCAAGCGCTCGGGGCATAATAACCGCGGCTACTACGGCCTTCGTCTGAAGGTCGACTGATAGCCGCCAAATACCAAATATTACGGGCTGCCGTGAACCAAACCGCGACGGCCCTTTTTCTTTGATTAGTCCGTCCATAATATGAGAATTTTTCGGACAAGGTCTCTTCCATCACGACCCCCACCAGGAGCAATATCCGCTCGGCGCGCAATCGCCATGATTTCATACTTCACGGCAGAGGGATATAATGTAATATTAAGCATTCAAAGAAAGTCTGTCCACACATTGGAAATCATCATAACAAACAAGAAAGGCAATCGATTATGAAAAAGAGAAAATTAACATTCGATAGAGAGTTTCTTGGTAATCCGATATTGAAATTCACCAAGCAAAACATAGGACTTGATGAAGATATCTTGACCAACATCCACAAGCACCTCGAAAACAAGTTGTCCCGTTGCCCGCGAACCTATGCCATGCGATTCGACGTTCACATGCCCCGGGAGGCCGAGACCCGGGATAATCGCCTGTTCAGCCGCTTCCAGGCCCACTTCATAAAAAAGGAGAAACGGGCCGGGTACGATCCCGACTATGTGGCGGTCCGGGAAGAAAGCGAACACGGTAAAGTCCATTATCACGAATTGCTGCTTTTGAACGGAAAGAAAACCGAGCGCATTTACAGCCACATCAAAAACGCCAACGAGGCCATGAACTCCGCGATGGGATATCCGGCCGGAACTGTAAGCGGTCTTATAAACGACTGCACCAAAGATAAAAACGGCAACCCTCAAAAAAACGGAATAATGATCGACAGCGGAAGCCATACCGCCGAAAACGAAGAAAAAAACTGCTTCAAACGGGCGAGTTATTTGGCAAAGAACAGCCAGAAAGACAATACCGCAAAGGGTCGGCATGAGATTTTTGCATCGCGGCTCAAACCGATCAACCGGCATTGATTAGAAAAAAACTTCCCCCGGCGAAGAGGGAAGTTGTGCGAATGTTACCACTCGCACCCGCAGTCCCGGCAAAGGTAGCCGTCATCCCATTCGATCACGTCATCAGAGCCGCATTCCGGGCATCGTTTTTCCATTTCAAGCCCTCCACGTATAGCCGCAGTTCGAGCATTTCCACTGACGGAGCACGTTTTCGTCCACGAGCTTGCCGACCGTGTTCCCCGCAACGGCCCCTCCCGCGGCACCAATCAGGACGCCGAGGATAGTACCTATACCAGGGAGCAGCAGACTTCCGACTATGGCTCCGGTTTTGGCTCCGGTACTGGCGGCAACGTAACCGCCCGCACCGGTTCCAATGAGCGTCGCAGGGCCGCGGACTGCATTGGCGGCATAGGCTTTACCGCCACAAATCGGACAATTCATAATCGCACCTCACCACGACGCCGACACGATGAATACCGCATCGTCCGTCTGTTCGCTCGGATCGGTCGCCGTTGCCAGCTCTTTCACCTCTCCCCAAAAGTGCTCCAACGCCTCCTCGCTAATTTTCGGGTTCATGTCGCAATGCAGTTTTTCTCTGCAAATCCCCCTGAGATATTGGATGTTTCGATGCGCCAAAATCTCGATGCAAACCCGATGAAGACGATCTATCACATCCTCGGAAATCTCGCGTTCTTCCGCATTATCCAGCATCTCCGGCAGTTCGCGGTTCAGCCAACTGTGGAGCCAGTGCGTTTTGTTGCCGTGGTAGATGTCCTCGATCACATACGCCACCCGCTGCAACTTTATCGGGATCTGCTTCCCGTGCTTGGTGATGTTGATGGTGCCGTTGACCTCCGACGATCTGAACATGGCGCCGATGAAGGTCTTTTTCGACAGATAAATGTCAAGTCCCATAATTTCTCCTTTCTTTTCATGGGGTTATAAAAAATACCGGAGGCGTTTTCGGCCTCCGGGGTGCCTGTGGATGTTCAACAGAAGCCGCACCACTTCTTCTGTCGGATCTCAGGCCACGCTATCTGCTCCACAGCTCGGGCCGGTTCCCGTCCAAGCCGAAGAGATTGGTCAAGCCCCGGTAGCAGACATCTGCACGACCGGGGCTGTATTTCTTCGCGTGTTCGGTAAAGGCGTTCAGAAGCGACCAGCGTGTGGGTTCGGCGAACTCCTCGTGCCGGGGATGTTGGAACTCCCGGAAGATCGGCACGATGTCGCAGCTGTTGATCGCGTTTACTTCTGCCGCACGAACGATCACCGCCCGCGCTTCATCGGCTTTGACCTCGTGGAGTTTCAGATCCTCGCTGACCGTCTCCAAGTTGAGGAATTCCATCTCCAACTCGTCGACGGCAGTCAAGACCAAATCGCCCAACTCGATCCGCGAAGTATGGCGGCGCTTGAGCACCATTGCGCCGCCAAATGCGAGGTTGCTGCAGCACGTTACCGAGATACCCGCCGCCAGCCCGACGCTAAGGCTCTGGTCGTGGCTGTTGCGGATGCCGATGCAGCGGGACCAATCCGGCGATGACGTCCGATTGATCCGCATGACGCCGAACATCCGCTGACCCTCGCGAGCCAAGCCGTACTGCTCGTCGACGATCTGCCAGTTTTTCGCCTTGATCGCCTCGGTCACGGAATCGATCACGTCCAGATGCGGCACGGGTTTCCAGCTCGCGGTTCCCTCCGGAGTCGGTATCGCGGCGATCTCGTCCCGACCGACGTATTTGCCTTCGCACATCATCAGGCTCATTTGACACCTCCTTTGCGGCACCGATCCCTGTACGGACAATCGGCGCAGTTCATCTGACTTTCGTTGCGGTAGAAGGCTCCGGCATCGACGCAGCGCTCCACCTGACGGCAGAGCCCCTCGAAGCGGGTCAGTTCGTCTTCCGTCCGCACCGTGTACCAGCTCCCGACCTGCGGGCTCTTGGTCTTGGTAAAGACGTCGTACCGAAAGAGCGGATTGTGCTGATGTTTGGCACGGTAAGCGTAGCAATAGGCCGTTGCCTGACGCTCGTAATCGGCTTTCCCTGCCGGCCACCTTGAACTGCTGGTCTTCCAATCGCAGACACATGGCTCCTGACCGCCTTCTTCGACCACCAGATCGAACTCGCCGATCAGCAGACGCTCGACACCGGGGATCGTCACGGAGAACGGCTCGGCGACACTCTTGACGGTGTAGTCGTCCTGCCAGTTGTCGAACGCGACCGCCAGCATATCGCCCGCCTTGCCGATACAGCCGTCGAAGCTCTCGTCCGGCTTGTAGGTCAGTACCGGTTCAGCGGTTTCGGTTTCCGCCTTGAAGATCTCGGCGAATAAGCCTTTGGCATCATCAAGCGTGAAACCGGTGCCGTTGAGCGCCCTCATCGACAGTGCCGAATGAAACGCTCTCCCGAAAGGGAAACACGCTCCGATTCTTTCGACCGGAGCGTGTTCGATATAACGGAAGGCGTACTTCATGGGGCACTGCAGATACGTGTTGAGCGAGGTGTAGCTCCAATGCGGAGTGTCCTCGCGCAGTTTTTCCACCGTATCCATGTTACGCCACCTTCCACTGTTCGATCAAAGTCGAGCACTGGCGCTTGGTGAGCTGATCGACGTTGGCGACGTTGTTCTGCGCCGCGAGCTGCTGAGGAGTGATCCCGCGACGGCTGGCGAGCGAGAGCAGGTAGTTGATCTGCTTCGGACTCGCCGGAACGCTGGCACTGGAGGCACGGTTGCCCTGCGGAGCCGGATTGCCGTTCTCCTGCGGTTCGGAATGCCCATGATTGGCCGCAGAATTCCCGTTCAATTCGGCTTCGACGGATTCCCGCACCATTTCGAAAGTCGCGTGGATCTTGTCGTTCAGCTGCTCCTGGCTGAGACCGTCCGGGAGTTCGACCTCGATGCTCGCATGGTAGCTTTGGCTGGTGTACTCGCCCTCGGCCGGGACTTTCTTGGAATAGGAAGCGTTGAGTTTCAACATTCTCTTTTCTCCTTAAAAAATACGAGAGGCCGGGGCATTATGCCGCCGACCTCTCCGGGGTTGATGGTTTGCTGGCGTCAGATCGCCATGCGGATCCGTTCGAGAGTCCGCTTGGCCTGCACGAAGTCGCGCTCCTTCTGCTTGTTGGCGAGGGCGACCTCCTTGACCTTGCGGGAGAGCAGCGTCGATTCGTCGAACATGGCGCGCAGGCGGGCCTTGAACTCGTCGATGGCCGTGGCGAGCTCGTCCAGCGGATTCACGACAATGGGTTCGGGGTTGATGGTGGTGGCGACCGGCGGCATGGGAGCCGTCACGTTGTTGGGGATGCTTTCGTTCATTTTGGATTCCTCCTTTGTTTGAGTTTGGGGTTGAACGACTTTTTCGGTATGTGAAGCAAGGGGCATGGCGAGATACCGACCGATGCCGCCTTGCGCGATAAAGGGACCTTTGGCTTCGCCGAAGGAAATGCGATGATGACCCTCGCCGAGAAGCCGCTGCAGGATCAACTTGTTGACCGTGATCTTGAAATCGCCCCAGTCAATCGGCGCCTCTGCCGGGATGTCGATCCGCATCCCGCTTTCGGAGGCGACACGCAAAGTCGAGTCCACCATCGAGAGTGCGACCGGATTGTTCGGCGGGGCGTTCGGGACGTTCTTCAGGAACGCCGCCAGTTGATCCGCGCAGTCAATGTCGAAGGTGACGACACGGTTCAGCTTGTTCTGCTCCGGGATCACCTTGCGCCAATCGGGATAGCTGCCGCAGAGTGCTTTACCGGTCCACCGCCAGTTGCCGAACTCGAAGCGGAAGTAGCGGAATTCCTTGTCGCACCACGTTACGACCCGACCGTCGTCATTACTTCTGGTGGCAAGTACGGCGTGCGGGAACGGGATCGTCAGGTTCTCGATGGGCAGCGATAGGCTGATGTGCAGCAGCTCCTTGCCGTTGGTTGCGACGATGCCCTCCTTGCAGAAGTGGATACCGCGCAACACGGGCCGGTAGTCGTTGCGGTCCACGATCGGCGCCAGCTCCTCCAAGTAGCCGATGAAAAGCCTCGGCAACTCGGTGCTCTCGCAATCGCCGGTCTCCACTCGCTCGGCGGGCCACTCGATATCGAACGTCCGCATCATGCAGTGGTCGACACCGAATCGCCCCGGCTCGTACTCGAACAGCACCGACTTGTTGCGGCTGCTGCGGACAATGGTGCGGAACTCGTCGAAATTCACGACTGCGCAGAACGCCTCGATTCCCTCGGCGGGGATCGCGTAGGTGATCGCCTCGTCCAGTCCGACCGTCTGGAACTCGATCTTGTTTTCTTTACCTTCGATCCGTAGCGACCGGTAGAGCTCCACCGCAGCCGTTCTGCAGACCAACTTCCCCAAGGCGCGCAACGCCTCGGCCAACTCGCTCTTCGACACTTCGATTTGCATGAATACCTCCTTTATGGTTAGGGATATAAAACATAAAGCCCCGCCGAGTCCCGAAGGACCGGCAGGGCCGAGTGCGCGTGAGCTTATCTCAACGTAGTTATATATATGTCAAATGTTTTGAAAAGCAGTATGAATTTTTGCTGAAAAAAGGGACATCGTCCATTTGCGTTTACTGCGAATGGGTATACATTATAACATCATGATCAGAATGGAAAACCTGATACCGCCGGGCGAGATCCTGTTGGAGGAGTTTCTGCTCCCGATGAAGATCAGCCAGAACAAACTGGCGATGGATATTCGCGTCCCAACGCCGCGAATCAATGCTATCGTCAACGGTAAGCGTGCCATTACTGCGGACACTGCATTACGACTGGGCAGATACTTCGGCACCGGGCCGGAGTTTTGGATCAATCTGCAGAGCAACTACGACCTATGCATTGCCGCCAGCCGACTCAAAGGCGAATTAGCGGACATCCCTCAGCTCGCGTAGGCGTAGAATTATAAACTATAAGTATCTACTTGGAGCACATAAAAATATAGTGACCGCATCACGACCCACGTATTAAAATATTTCCATCTCAAAATATCATGTGAAAATCTTCAAAAAAACTGGATAATAATTACGTAAGTCATTATAAAGCGCGAGTTGTGTTTGGTTGCGCGTTTTCGACTTTCCCAAGGGATACGATAAAATTGAAGCCAAGAACCGTCCTATATCTTCAGATTTTTTATATTTGCATGGCAAATATTCTTCTAATAGTAAACGTTCTTTGATACTAAGAATTGGGACATCGATTTTTTGAATGTCATTCTTTGTTTCATCAAATAAAAACTTATAATTTTGAAATGGGGCAAGCCACTCATCCCTTTGTTCAGGATCAAAACAAATACCAGTGGCACTCAACATCAATGTCATATCTGTATAATAACATGTATGCAAAATTTGAAAATGCTTATGCGAATACCCACACAGAGCTTTTTGTGCAGCGGTATTTATAGCCGACACCAATAACTTGCAAAAACCCTCTTTGTCCATAGAGGCAAAATCAAGTTCGGAATCGACCAATCCATTTAAGGCTTTTCGGATTTTTACCTCTGCACGCCTAGTGACTAATGAATCTTTGACCAGTAGCTCGACTTGCGACAGAATGCCTTCCGGCCACTGGTTCTCCCTGCTGCTCTGACGCACACTGTCGAGCAATTCATCACCGAAGTCATAAAAAGTTTTGTCGGGGAGTTCTGCTTTGGTTGTAAACTTCACTATGCTTCCAAGCGGAACCTTTTGCAAGACATTTTGAAAATTAGTAAAATTTTCTTCTGACAAATCTGTATAATCCAGCCAAACAATTGCCCTTTTTCGGGCCGAGTAAATTTTCTCAAAAAAGCAATCAACATCCCTCCGGATTAATTTAATTTTTGATGATATCTTATGAAAACGTTGCCTCTTATAGATATCCTTGTCCTTCTCTATTGATGTCAGCGAAATTTCTGGATAATAATGCTGAAAAAGCTTAAAATCCTCCAAATATGGTCCCCCAAAGCCGATATATTCATATTGCGAATAGTCGGATATATTTTTCAGCAACTCCAAAAGCAAAAAACGATCTATCGCTTTGTTTGTCTTAAGATGGTATGGAGGCGGGTTCGCGTTCATGTTATTTTTCCGCTTTTCGTAAGATGTTTTTAAAACAGGCCTCTCCGATTTCAGTCAATACAGACTTTTGATCTTCCCATTTTATGTCTAAATATTCCGCGACAAGCATCAAATTGTCTTTGTGGCTTCGAAATGAAACTGTCCTTATCCCGGAATCTTCTTTTTGCGGCTTGGGCAAATTTGGCTTAAAAACCTCGCCAGAATCGCATTCCACATAGGTAAATGATGTATTATCTGTGTTTTTTAGCTCGGCCAAGGTGACTTTGGGCGCAGTCACGACTTGACTTTTCGCCTCGGGCTCTTTCCCTTTCCAATTATTTGTGTAATCTATGAAATATTTAAGCCCTTCTCGCATTTTTACCCGCACTTGCGCAAAAAGAGGTGTGCCAGCCTCTATGCCCCTCTTGGTTGTTGTGGTAGGAAGTGCCTTCGCATCCTCACTGTAAAATTCCACAACTCCAGAAATTGCACGAAATTGAGAATGATATTTAGGTATGGGCTTTTCTCCCCAACCCGTTAATTCTGTTTTATCACAATAAACGATTACTCGGTCATTACAAATGATTGTCCACCCAGCGTCTTCTTTTGAATACGGTCCGTTTTCATCATCAGGCGTAGAAAGTGGTTTGGTTAAACCAACGGCAAGAAATATTTTAACCGCTCCAATGGTGCCTCTAAAAATATATGGCTGAATTTTCTCCCTTTTCGAAGATGCACTGTCAATAGCAAATTTAACACCTCGCGAACGAATACTTGTCCCATTAATGCTTATTTCAAATCCATTGTCAAGAATTAATGCATAGGTGGTTGCTATTTTTTTCGTTAAGTCGCTCAAGAAAATTGTATTTGACTTGTCAAATGCCTGTTTAATGCCAGGAAACAGATTTGAGATTTCTATTGTTGTCCCATCAACCTTGCCCGAAGCAACATCTGACAACGGGAGCTCCCATTTGTTTTCATCGAGCAACCAATTGTCATCGATTGACAATAAGCATGCATGGCCTTCGTGTTGCGTACGTACGGTACAGGCTGTTCCCATCTTAAAAATGGCTCTCTTCATACCGATCCCATATACGCCTACCGTTGGCATATTTTTATCTTGGGGGGAATCTGAAGGTCGCCCCATCCTGAAAGCATAAGTGGCCAATATGTTTTTTTCGATCCCTCCGCAGTTGTCCTCAATTTTAAAAGAATTTTCGGAAAAAGTTATATAGACTCTGTAGTTCGAGTAATCTTTTGATGCAATATCTTGAGGATTGATTATTCGCAACGCTCCGTCAACACAATTGTCTATTAGGTCAAGAATTGCATCTTCCAGTGAGATATCCCGCGTAAGCATGGACACAAAAAAAGCTTTCACGGGCTTTGCATTTACTGTTGTGGGCGTTTGATTTTCCATACTACTCCTCCGGAATATGTTCCTTTATGACACTTGAAATCTTTTCTGCCAAAATGGGGCAAACACTATTCCCTATTTGTCGAAAACTATGCCACTTGGTTGGATAAAACTGAAACCAATCTGGGAAGCCCTGCAAACGTGCGGCTTCGCGCGGCGTAATTACCCGCAATTGACTCGGGTGTATAGGGCGAACGGCTTGAAAACTTCCATGCTCCCGTCCGGTCCCGGCCCTCAGCGTAGGGCAAAATCCATCCAAGCATAATCTTCTTGATTTTGAGATGGGATCAACATCTCCGGGCTTCAAAGCGGCATATCTTGATCTAACCTTTGGAGTATGGACCGTCCCTTGATTGCCGGAAATCTCATGTTTGGTTCGCATCCTATTTATAGCAGACCTGTTTCCAATTCCACACGGAATGTGTCCTCGAATTCTGTCATAATAGTACGAACGAATCCCCAAGGCCGGAACATTTAACCACCCGGCAGGATTATCATGCCAATCATCTGCAATTTTTTGTGGTAATCCTCGGAGGGCATCGCCAACATGTACGGTACCGGTGTCAGGTAAATTTACAAATTCCCTTTCCGATATTGGGAACATTGCCTCCGGACGATATCCATAGAAAAAAACACGCGTTCGTGTTGTTGGTGCCCCGTGTTCACTCGCCTTAAGAATAATCGGGCGCAAGACGGTATATTCATTTCTAACATGCTGGAGCGCCAGATCAATCAATGGAGAATTTTGCGGATCAAGAATTCCAAGGACATTTTCAGCAAGGAAAAAACGAGGGCGCATTTCCGCAACCAGCGCGAAGAATTTATTGAACAAGGTGTTTCTCGCATCATCAATATTTTGATGCCCCATTCTGCTGAAGCCCTGACACGGAGGGCCGCCTATAATACCATCAGGGGCACCGCGAATACCGAAATGCTCAAATATTTGTTTTCCGGAAAGCTGGCTGATATCTGCTTCCCAGTGGGCGGAGTTGGGAAAATTCAACATATGCATTTTCATCGCATGCGGATCCGAATCTATCCCGCCTACGATATTAAATCCTGCTCTGGCCGCTCCAAGAGAAAACCCCCCGACTCCGCAGAAGAGATCTAATATATCAGCCATGAAATAAGTTCCTCCGATCACAAAAATCAGTCCAAGAGATTTCTAAATATTTGTGTTGTCCATGAATGATACTATTGAAAGACCTCATCAAATAATTCAATATCTCTGGTTTATTAGTTTTTGTCATGTGTTTTAATAAACAAGACCATACAACCAAAATTTTCCACCCCTCACCTTCCCAAGCCTCAATGTGCTTTGCATCGCGTAAAATGTTATCTCTAAATTTATTTTCCCACCAGTTGCTGTTGGTGGAAGGAACCCTGCTTTTATCGCAATTTTTATGGAAATGCCAAAAACATCCACGAATATCGACGATTGTCTTGTATTTTGGAAAAACGATGTCGGGTTTGCCGGGTAAGCTTTTTACATGCAAGCGAAATCTAAAACCATTTCGATGAAGAAATGATCTAACTATTAATTCCGGTATCGTATCCGTTGACTTGATGCGACTCATGAGCCAACTGCGTTTTTCCTGTGACAAGGGATCCATTTTTATCTTTCGCGTTGACCGATTTTTATAAAATCAACAAAGCCGGTCAAATTCATAATCTTATCTCGATAATCGACCGGAAACGTGGCAATAATCGGCTGAGGGACGACCAGTATGATCCCGTGCTGATACATCTCGGCAAGCTGATTTGAGGAAACCCCCTGCTGTAATGTGAATAGATGTTTCTTTTCAATTCTGTCCGCCTCAGAAATAACCTGCCGCCAGCGATCCTTGCAACAGGTTTTTGAGGCAAGCATGTGCAGTTTTGTGTCTGGGAAAGTCGGATTGTGGTAATCTTGACCCGATGGAAATATAAAATCCGGTTTTTTGTTTTGCTCAGTAATAATTTGTGCCTCAAACTTTAATTGTTCATATCGGAAAATACTTTCCAGATTAAGTTCCAGCGATGTTCCCGCTCGTGATTTTCTGCGGTTCGCCACACTGTTTGCGTATTTGATGAATTCATCGACCGATGAAAAACCATCCTTGATATTGGGCATAACATCGTGTTTTTCAACTTCGGAGAAAATGTTAAATTCGACCTCTCGCCTTTTTAGCAAAAGTTCGTCAATTGTGCGTGTCCACGAATCTTGGGGTATTCTCGACTCAATGAATTGAAAAATATCGCGTCCAGATGGAAACGATTCGAGCCATGGGGTTGGAAGTTGCTCCAAAATTTGCGACTCTCCATTTTCATTTTGAGTAGAAGAAAGATACATCTGCCCCGGTTCAACATCTTTGCCGAGCCAGTATTCAATGAGATCCTCTTCTTCCGCAGAGTTGGTCACCCATCCCAGAAGCTCGGTTTCTCCATTTCTATATGCTCCGGCAAGGATGCAGATGCTTCCGGTATTTTCCACATCTTGCAATGGAGTTCCCACCCACCTCGTCATACGAAATTCATCGTATTTCTTTTTCAGCTCCATGTCCGGGAAATACTTGTTGTTGTAGTATTTCGCCTGAATCCCTAGTTTCATGCAGTCGTGACTTGGAATGTAGCAAGAAATTTCTTGGGTCGGATTATACTCTTCCGTGGTAACGATCCCCGGCACAACTACTTCCATGAATTGCCGCGGGACATAAATTCCCGACTGGTGACCGCCAGTAATTCCCGTGTCATTACCCGACAATCGTTTAATCAGCCAAAAGAAATTGTATTGGTCCAGCAGTTCCAGAAAACGTGTTAAAGTTACATTTTTGAATCGCGATTCAAGACTCATTTCCGTTTTCTCCGGGTTTTCAAAACTTTGGCTATTTCCAGTGCACACGAATGTATTGCCGGCCATACGACACTGTTGCCGATTTGTTTATATGCCTGAGTCTTTGAAACTGGAAAAATAAAGCGTTCTGGATCGTATCCCTGCAATTGCATGGCCTCTTCGACCGTTAGACGACGGGGACGGTCACCGGGTTGTTCAATGAGAATCTCCGCCCCGTCTTTATGATAGCGGGCTGAAATCGTTCTGGTAATTTCATTTTCCGCAATCGGGACCTTGTGCAGTCCATAGCCGAAACCATTGCCCTCGGCGGCATGGTGAGCTTTGTGACGCTCCAATGTCGCCCATGTCCCGGAGCCAAGCGTGTATCCCTTAACGAATGGCTGTATTATATCTCGAAGTTGCTTTCTTTTAAAATGTTCTTCCAGATGCGGTTCTTGCGGAATAAGAATTTCCTCTTTCCTTATGTCGATCAACTCTGGGTTATAGCCGACGATAAATAGCCTCTCCCTGTGTTGAGGAACCCATTTGCTGCCGTCCACGATTCTCCAGTTGACGATGTATCCTAGGACATCTTCAAGTGTGTGCCTGATTATTTCAAATGTACGTCCCCGATCATGGCGGAACAGGTTTTTGACATTTTCCAGCATGAAGGCCGCTGGGCGTTTTCGAGCTAAAATTTCCTTGATTTCAAAGAACAGTGTGCCCTGTGTCTGATCGTCGAACCCGGTTGCTCTTCCCATTGAGTTTTTTTTGGATACCCCGGCAAGAGAAAACGGCTGACACGGAAAGCCGGCACAAAGGACATCGTGAGCAGGAATGGCATTTTTGTCGACGGCACGAATATCGCCGACAGGAATTTCTCCATAGTTTGCTTCATAGGTCTTTTGCGCCGCTTCATCCCACTCCGAGCTGAATACACTCAAGCCACCGGCTTTTTGAAACGCCAAACGGAAGCCCCCTATTCCGGCAAACAAGTCTATAAAGGTGAAATCATGTTTTTTCGGTGGGGGGTATGGAATCTCATTTCCCAACAAATACGAATTTATAGGGAGGGAATTTTCCGCATCCAATTTTACGACAGGGGGCGGCAGGATTTTCAGCATATTCATGACCGCTTTGTTCAAATCGCGGTCAGACGACGATGCTCCAAATTTTTTGAGCAAGTCGATGATTTTATGCCGCAGAACATCGTCGTCCATTGATTTTTTTATCATAAAGCTCCGCGTCCTTCGCGCGGTCTCTCCGTAATGCTGCCGTGATTTCCCATGCCACGCAGCGTGGTCTCCCGCAGACAACAAACCGATCTATTATATCACCAAGCGACGCAAAAATCAACCGATGATTGGTGTCGCGCGTGATTTTATGGGCAAAAAACTCCCCCCACCCCGACCATGGAGGCCCCACCCCATGTTGGCCAACTGCATTTAACCACCCGCGATCAATGAGTTCGTCAATCTCGATTATTGGGGGGCAGAAAATTTTTCGAAACGGGTTTGATTCTCGTCTCCACGGACGCTATATTAGCTTTGGAGATTGAGGTTCAACCTTAATTCGAATAGTCGGGAGATATTCCGACAAAGTTCAGCTTTTGACGGAATTATAAACTAATCGTTACGAGTCAAGATCTTGCCAGAGCAACGTAACACTCAAGACGGCTCAAAGATGTAATGCGGTCCACGTGTGCTTGGCAGAAGTTGTAGGGAAGCATTTTGTTGCGATGGAACATTCAAAGGCCAAATAAGAATATCACATATGAATTCCGCCTCGAAAAAATATTTCCACTCAATTCAATTGTGGACAAGAGAAGCAAGCCATTTAATAGGCGAATGCCATGATTTGGCAACCCCGATTTTTCTTAATTTTCCTGACCTTGACCATCTGGTGAAATTTGTATTGGCACAGTTGTTTTTGCAATGCCATCTCACCAGTGAGAGTGTGATTTTTTTAGTTGCGCAGGATAAGATATGGGATGCCGGCATTTTATTGCGCACCGTTTTTGAGGGGACTGCAAAATATCTTTATATCTTAAACAGCGATGAAACAGAAATCAAAGAAAGGGCATATGAGTTTTGGTTTGTCTTGCCGGAAATTGCCGATATAAAGCACAGCGACAGGGCAAAAATTGTGTATGATCATTTACATTTACAAAAACAGTCATTTGATGATTTAATTCTCGACGAACAGGCACACAAAGAGCTTTTGAACAAATATTCAAGGGGCGATAGACACAAACTTGAACAGCGTTGGACTTTTTTGGAAATTTTAAAGACATTTGAAAATACCGAGATGAATCCATTGAACGCCCTGTCGTTTAATTACGGGATGTACAGTCATTTAACCCATATGGATGCCATCGCGTGCGGGATGATCAGAGAGCGTGCTATGAAACCGCCTGTTAATAAAACGATTGCCGACTTGGCTCATGTCGCAAATTTGATTTATTCTGTTTGTTTTTTAGATATTATTCGTACCGAATTTTTCTTGAAAAAGGTAAATCGGCGCATTGATGCCGTATCGCGATTAACCGAGAAGTATAAAGATTTATATAAGGACCTTCATGAGGCAGAACAACTATTCATCCGAACAGAATATCCTGAATGATTCATTGGCGTCAATGTTGTGAGCGACTATGACGTCATTAACACATTTGTGCTGACTGCGCGACCATAAACTCAAATAACAAACGAAAGAGTTGAAATCATGACCCCAAAATATGGCGGACATAACACAGTGGAATATGATGTCTACTTTAATGATGCAATAAAAAACGGCTTGTGTTGGTTGCCGTGGATAGGGAAAGAATACCCCCGTCAGACAATTAAATTATTGTTGGTAGGAGAATCTCATTACGCCGGTGACCGTGACATGACAAAATCCCAGCAATTGTGCGAAGTTGATGCTGTCGCGGAGGATTACGAATTTACTCGAGATGTCGTGTACGAAAGCCGAATTTGTAGATATTGGACAACAACCACTTTGGATAATATCAACTGGGCTTTTGTTGGGAAAAACAATTTTGATGGAGCTTTAATTTGGGACAAGATAGCTTTCTATAATTTTGTACAGCGACCAATGAAAACAGTGAACGAGCGCCCCACAAGAGAAGATTTCGCTGGCGGCTGGAGATGTTTCGTCGATGTTGTGAAAATAATAAAGCCGACAATCTGTATTTTCATCGGGAACAGCGCAGCGAATTACTTTGACGAAGCAATGGCTGCTCTCAACATGCAAAACATTGAAGTCAATTATGTTAAGTTTATAAATCGAGCGTGGGCAAAATACTCGGAATTGATTTTGGAAGAACAACATCTCCCTATTCATTCAATTCGACATACCGGTAGATTTTTCTCATGGAAAGTCTGGCATGGGTATTTGTCCGAAAAGGCCCCTGAGACAATGCATTTTCTTGAACAACAGATCGCCGATGTTGCGCCAACAGGGGAAATCCCGCCCAGTGCCCAGGAACAACTCACCACCTTGGAGCACACCAAGGGCCTGCCTACTTGGTTAACTCACAGACCGATTATTGCCTGCAATTACCGGTTGATAAACCCTGATGATTATGATGATGCAAAATTTATATCCGTTGGGAAAGCACAGTACAATTGCGAAGAAGCATCGGTAAAAATATTCCGTCGTTCGGCTGATCGCTGGTCGCGACAGAGTGAGGAAGTCCCTATTCAGCGTTTGGGATACATGTTCGAGATGCTACTCGCGGCAATTCTTCAATGTCAAAATGCCGAAGAGGAGCCTTTTCAGACAGAAATGATGGAAGAGATTATTTCCCCGCAGGACATGGATTTTTTGCGAGATCAAATACAAGCGTTTCGGCATCCCATTTTCGAGAGCCTGAGCAGAATAAGGGCGATGATTGACGAGATTGATCCCAAGAAATTTTGATTCTTGCAATTCCATGACCGCTCTTTAGTGTGATGTATAGGCAGTGTTCATAACTCTCCCCCGCTCCCCGGCATTGTTCTCCAGGGGGCGGGTGGAGTTTCCGGGGCGCTGTCGATTATGTGTTGCCCGCGAGCAAAGGCTGACCAGCGCGCCGATGTATGAGCATACGGCATCCTCCAATTTAAACTTTGACTTTAAAATAGCGTACAAACGGGCTCGTCGTCCTCTGGAATGGCGGCGCGGAAAGTTTTTCAAAAAAACGCTTGACTTTCGTGTCCGCGGGCTTTATATTAGGTTCTTGGCTTGAGGGGTGATCCTCAAATACCAAATAGTCGGGGGGATCCCGACAAAGTTCGGCGTTTTGCCGAACATTAAATTCATCGTCGCGAGGGCAGTCCTTGCCGGAGCGACACGACCGAGGCAATCTCGGTAATATTTAAATTGGCGCAAGCCAGCCTGAGTAATAGGTCGCTAGGCATAGCCGAGGCGATCCGTCCGGGGTAAAACGGACAAAAAACCGAATACGGCGAAAGCCTTTCAAAATTAATCGCGTCGGCCAGTCCGACGCCACCCACAATATCGGGGGGGATATCCCGAAAAAAATTCAGCCTTCGGGGCTGAAGACTCGTTGTCGTCGCAAGGGCAAGTTCTTGCTGAGCACGACTAGACCGGGGCGAATGGTTCCCGGCGACATCACACAGGCGCAAGCCTCTTACAACAATTGGTCGTGAGGAAGTTCCGACACGACCCAGTCATCTAAACCTTGTTCAAAATCAAATAGTTGTAAAAATGAAGGGGCAGTTGTGATGCCAAACAATCAAATACTTGAATCTTTTGTGAGTTCGCTCACACAGGCGCTGGAAACGGCGCCTACTCCCGATGCGGACGAGATGCTTACCATCAGGGAAGTATGTGATCTGCTGGGATTCTCGCGCTGGACAATCCGCCGGCTTTACAAAAGCGGAGAGCTCCAGTACATAAAGTTGTCCAAGGCGAAATCCGGCGCGGTTCGGATTTTTCGCTCCTCCGTCCGGGACTTCCTGGAACGGAGCAAGAGGGCGACTAGCCATGCCGGCGAGTAGGAAAAACCTGCTCGCCATGCTCGGCGGCTCCGGCATCACGCCGGAGTCCGTCCGGGCTCTTGCCGATGGGCTAGTGCCTCGTCTGCCGGTTGGATCGAGCGGTCTTCTTGCCCGCGCAATTACGATCTTCGAGAGGGAAAAGCGCGCCCGTCGCGATCGGCGGCCGTTTGACTTTTTCGATTTTCTGTACGCCGCGGTTGAGACCTTGACCGGTTCCGTTTCCGCCGAAGTGAGCCGCGTCGCTTGGATAAAGACCGCTGCAGGTTTTCTGTGGCCGAATCTCCGAGGGGCGGTGCTGCTCACTGGCGAGCTTTTCGCAATCAAGATGGCCGTGGTCAACTCGATTTGGGCGCTGAATCCCGCCGTGCTTTGCGACGAGGATTTCAGCGCATGGCTCGGGGACGACTACTTCCTCTGGCAGTCCATGCAGAAAGCGGAAATCCAGGTCATGGAGCTTTTGGCGCAAGCCGCGTCCCGGATTCCGGAAACGCCTTCCGCCTCCGATGAGGTTTTGCGGTTGCTGAGCGCCCTGAAAGACGCCGTTCTTTCCCGGTTGCAGTTGGAGCAGGCAACGGGCTTCAAGAGAACTTTTCTCATGACGCACGCGCTTGACCCGGCTCTTGCGGCGGGGTGGGTGGAAACGACCGAAAAGACGCCGTCGAGCCCCCGGCAGCGTTACCGGCTGACCGAAACAGGCCGGGCGTTGCTCCGCGACAGGTCCGATTTCTAACGGACCTCACCTTCGGCAGGGGAGCTCACCCCTGCCGAGGGCTTTGATATTTTGAGCTTAAAACAGGTTTTGAGGAGTTTTTCATAATGATACAGGTTGAAAACGAACGGAAGTCGCGCAGGCGCATATACATACCGCGCAATCGCGAAATCGAGCGGAAACGGCTTATGGCTTTCCGTACCCTGCGCTTTTTGTGGGACGTGTTCAATAGCGATGAAAAAGTGGCGTGGTTTCAGCATCCCGAGGAATTCGGGCCGCCGAGCTTTGACCTTTTCGTGGTTCTGCTCGGGCAGATGATTCCAATCGCCCCCGAGCAGCAGTCCGTGGAGCTGAACGAAAAATGTCGTCGCCTCGAAAGACTTTTGGAGTATCCGTACGACTTGCTGATGCGGATTTTCTTCGTCGCGGCGCGGGCAGATATTTCCGGCGATCTGCTCAAACCGTACTGTCCGCCTCCGTCCAGCCACATAAGAAGGGCGAATGTGGAGATTTTTGCTCCGCATTTCGGCGGACAGCCGGCCTTCATGGTTCGCGGAGAAAACGGAGAACCGCTGCTGGAAATCGAAAAAAAGCTTCTCCCCGACGGAAGCTGTTCCCTGCTTCCCATTGTTTACTTTGCCAGCACCGCCTACTGGAATGACCGGTTTTCAGGACCGGAGACGTTGAAGGAGGACATCTGCCGCCTGTTCAACTTGGATGTACTTCATTCCCGGCGCAATGCTCCGGTGGAGCTCGATCCAGACTTGTCGACCGCCATATCCGGATCGTGCGACTGCGATGAAATACCGTCCAGCTGGTACGGCGAGCTCGAAACTTGGGACATCGTCGATATTTCAGCGTTGAGCGGTCATCCGCTTTACATTCCCTGCTACGATCGCCCCGGCGATCCCGAGAATGCCGGACGCCGCAAGGTCGTCTCCCTGCTGAAGCGCTTGCGCGATCATGATCGTGTTGTGAGGATAAGGGTATTGGAAAATATCGAGTGGAAGGATAACACACAGGTCAACGGGACATGGTGTGGAATTCCCGGTCGGGAACGCTGTCTGCCGATCCCCGCCTTCATACGCGAGTGCGACTGTTTGGGGATCGACTGCTCCGCGTTTGACGATCGCCGCGAACTCCGGGCCTATTCCATCGAAGAGTTGATGAATTTTCCCGATCCCGGATACATCATCTATCCCGTCCTGAAACCCGGCACCTACATCCTCATCTACGGCGCGTCCGGCGTTGCGAAAACGTGGTTTGCCCTGCACCTCGCTCTTTCGCTGAGCCAGGGGCGTTCGCCGTTTCCGGGGTGGGAATTCCGCGGTCAGCCGCAGGAAGTCCTCTACATTGCGGGCGAAATGGACGGGGAAATCTTCGGAGAACGGCTCTCCCTTCTGCTGGCCGATCAGGCGCCTCGCGGCCGCTTCCGCCTCATCAGGGAAAATCTTGACATCACGACCGAAAAAGATCAGGCGCGCGTCAAGGAAACGATCGCGGCTCTCGATGCCCGCATCGTTTTCTTTGACAACCTCGTGACCTTGGCCTCCAACGGTCATACCGAGGGGAAATTCGACAAGATCCGAGAGTTGTTCGACTTCTTGAAAAACCGGAAGATTTCGGTTGTGCTCGTCCACCACGAGAACCGCGATGGCGCTTTCAAGGGAACGGACAAGATCGAGCAGATCGCCGATCAGTCCATCCACCTTTTCCGGGCGGGGGACGGCGAAAAGATAGAGCTGCTGGTCCATCCCGAAAAAATCCGGAATACCTCCCGCAGTGAGCAACCCGCATTCCGGACGGAATTCGATCCTTCGCACCCCTTTGCCCAGTGGCCGGCGTACAAGCTGACGCCGGAAGAGCGCCGCCGGCTTGACGAGGACGATCCGCTTGATGAAGTGGGCCAAAACATCGGCAAGAAGCGCAACAATCAGCAGAGGGCATGGGTCTACTTGGACGACGACGAGCGCGCCGTTGCCATCATCGACGATATGCTGAGCGGCTGTCCGGACGATGTCATCGCGGCAAATCTCGCGGTGCGGATGCGCGTTATAGTCGAATTCAAAAGGCAGTACGGGATCACCGAAGAGGCGCTGAAAAAGCACCTCCCCGATGCGAAGAAACTGGCCGACCGGAATTGCGGGAAGACCACTCCCGAAGCGCTGGCGCCCGAGCTCTGGAAATTGCTGAAAAACGATGCCGCATCGCTGTAGAGATACGGCGGCGCGTCAACCTCGCAAGCCCCCTTGACCGGGGGCTTTTTACAACGTATATTTGGAGTCGAAGGATTTGAAATGAGCATACGAAACAAAAACGGCATCTGGTACTACGAGTTCATGGTAGCGGGCAAACGCTACACCGGAACTTGTCTCGATCCCGATGGACGCCCCACGAAGATCGAACGTATCGCGCAGGCTTACGAGAAGACCGCGAGGGCGGAGCTTGCCAACATCCGCGCCAACAAGTCGATCAAGGCGCTGGCGGAAAACTACCGGGAAGAGCTGACCGGAGCCAAGGCGATCCCGCTTCGCGAAGCGTACGCCCGTTCCCTCGAAAAGCCGCGGAAGCGCAAACCCGGAGCGGAGCGTCAGGCGTTGAAGGCCGCCCACTGGCAGGATTTCGTCGCCTATATGAGCGACACGTATCCCGAGATCTCCCACCTCGCCGCAGTCAGCCGTCACCATGCCGAAAACTACGTGGCGAGCTTGGTCACCTATGGGAAATTCACCATCCGCAAGCCCGGACAGAAACGGGTCGCAAGGCCGCTTTCCGGAGCGACCATTACTGATCACCTCACCACGATCACCGAAATTTTCTCGCTGCTGGCCGACGATGCGGGGATCTTGAACAACCCCTTCGTCGACATTCCCAAGCCGTCTTTTCAAACCGAGACCAGGCAGCCGTTCACTACCGAAGAGCTGCAGACGATCCGGGACAACCTCGACGATTTCACCCGACCGCTGTTTACCATAGCTATCGCCACAGCTCTGCGTGAAGGAGACATCTGCACGCTGAAGTGGAGCGAGATCGATCTGCAGAATCTGGTCATTCGCCGGGAGAGGATGCGCAAAACCCAAGTCGGAGTGGACGTGCCCATTATGCCGCCCTTGGAAGCGTATCTGAAGGAGCTTTGGGAAAACCGCGACGAGGAAGGCGAATACGCGGAGTACGTGCTTCCGCATCACGCCGAAATGTACCTCCACAACCGCAGCGGCGTGTCGTACCGCATCAAGGCCTTCCTCGAAAACAAGTGCCGCATCGCCACGACGGTCAAGCCCGACGGCCGCAGTCGGGCGGTTTCGGTCAAGGATCTGCACAGCTGTCGTCATTCGTTTTGCTACTACGCGGGGCTCTACGGCATTCCCATGAACATCGTGCAGGGGATCGTCGGTCACCTCACTCCGGAGATGACCAAGCTCTACAGCAACCACGCCAGTTTGGAAGCCAAGCGGGAGAAGATGCAGCTGCTGCCCGATTTTCTGAACCTCGCCGACGATACCGTTCCCATGCGGCAATGGGATTGTTCACGAGACCCGGAAATCATCGATCTGCTCAAGCGGATGCCCCGCCGTTATGCGGGAGAATTGAAGCTGTTGCTGGAAGTCCTGATCACCGCGCCTCCGCAGACGGTCGTCAATCTGCGTCGCCAGCTGACCGGGTAAGCATCGCCCGAAGAACTCACTTTACAAAAACACCAGTTATTTTGTAAACTTGACTTTACAGAATTACCATGTATATTGTAAAGTATGATAGAAAAGCGGAGGTGTTCCATGCTGATCGGCAGATATGCGGAAAAACGGTTCCTGAAAGAGTTGTCCAGCGGCAAGGTAGTCATCCTGACCGGGGCGCGACAGGTCGGAAAAACGACTCTGGTCCAGCACGTCACGGCCTCCCGGAAGACGGTCTTTCTGAATTTCGACATCCCGTTCGACTTGGCGCGCTTCAAGGCGGCGTCGGTGTTGCCTCCGATCGAAGGACTGAAAACGCTCGGTTCACCCGATTGCTTGGTGCTTGACGAAGCGCAGCGCGAGCCGGAGACCGCCCGCATCGTCAAGGGGTGGTACGATGCTCATCTGCCGGTGAAGATAGTTCTGCTCGGGTCGTCCAGTTTGAATCTGTTGTCGCAGACCGCGGAGAGCCTGACCGGACGCAACCGGAAACTTTTGCTGCCGCCCTTGACCATGCACGAGGCGCTGACCGCGGAAAGCTGGTACAACACTCTTTATCCCGACTCCGTGCTGGACAACGAAATGGCGGCGCAATTCCGAGTGTTTCTGATGAAGAACATGGTTTTGGGGAACTATCCCGAAGTCGTGACCGGCGACGATCCACAGGCAATCTTGCGCAATTTGGCTGGAGATTACCTGTGGAAGGACATCCTGCAGGCCGGACTCATCAAGACGCCCGAACTGATCCGTCGTCTGCTGGTGCTTCTCGCCTATCAGATCGGGTCGGAGATGTCCTCGAACGAGATCGCCCAGCAGTTGGGCATCTCCCGGCAGACGGTTGAGCGCTATCTGGATATTCTGGAAGAAACATTCGTCATTTTCCGGGTGACGAGCTTTTCCACCAATCCGCGCAAGGAGATCGCCAAAAGCAAAAAGGTGTTTTTCTGGGATACCGGCATCCGCAATGCGGTGCTGGGTCAGTTCGACATTTCCGAACTGCGTCCGGATCTGGGTGCGCTCTTCGAGAACTATCTGATGGCGGAAGTCATGAAGCGCAACGTGCAGCGGACCGATCCGGCGGAGCTTTTCTTCTGGCGAAGCCGCAGTCAATCCGAGGTCGATCTGGTAATCAAGACCGGAAACGAACTGCAGCCGTTCGAGATCAAATGGTCGCGCAGTCGCAAAAGAGCAAGCGCCTTCGAGAACGCCTATCATGTCCCGGTCAAAACCTTGACATCGCTGCAGCCCTCCGAGTGGCCGCTACCCCTTTCACAATAGCATTTCGCGCACACACACACGGCAACAACGCGCACCTTGCACCAACGGAAAACATCGGCAATCATGGAGCAGTAAGGATGCAAAGATTACGGAAAAATTACGGAAAACTTTTACAACTTACTGCGAACAAAGATATTTGTGCACTTTGACATCGTGGAGGTCACAGATTCGAGTTCTGTTACGCCCACCAGTCTTCAAAAAATCCGGTCAACAACCGGATTTTTTTTCGCCTTGGCAAGCCGTCCGCGTTCAGCGGCGGCGCAGACAAGCAAACCCGGCAGAACCGGCGGTGCGCGATGGCTGTCCCGTCGCGGTCCGCCATATTTGCAAGTCGAAAAAAACGCGGCTATATTAATCGTCAGGAACACTTCGGCAACTTGAAAGGGTCGACAATGGAAAATCTGCTCTTCACCAACGTGGAACTCTACGACGGAACCGGGAAACCGCCGTTCATGGCGGATGTCGCCGTGCGGGAAGACCGGATCGCCGAGGTCGCCCCGTCGGGCACCCTGAAACGTACCGGCTGTACCGTGATCGACGGTCGCGGCAAGGCGCTGACCCCCGGATTCGTGGATGTGCATGCCCACTCCGACTCCGCCTCGTACCTGATCCCGAGCGCCGATTCGAAGATCATGCAGGGCATCACCACCGAAATCTCCGGCAACTGCGGTTCCTCGCACTATCTCACCTTCTACAAAGACGCGCCCGACGCGCGGAAAGGCGCCTACGGCAATTTCAGCAAGTTCCTCGATCTCGTCCAAACCCGGGAGCCCGCCTTGAACCTCGCCTATCTCTGCGGGCACAACTCGCTGCGGATATACGTCATGGGTTATGAAGAGCGCCGCCCCACGGCGGAAGAGATGCGCCGCATGAAGGAGCTCCTCGCCGACGCCCTCGCCAACGGCGCCGCCGGGTTCTCCTCCGGGCTCTGGTACCTGCCGGGGGTCTTCGCCGAAACGGCGGAGGTCAGGGAGCTCGCCTCGGTCTTGAAAGGCACCGGCAAACCTTACGCGACCCACATGCGCAACGAAGGCGACACGCTGCTGGAGTCGCTGGCGGAGGCGATCGAGATCGCCCGTGCAGGCGACAACAATTTGGAGGTCAGCCACTTCAAGACCTGCGAAAAGCAAAACTGGCACAAGCTCGACCGGGCGATGGCGATGATCGACGAAGCAAGAGGTTCCGGGATGAACGTTCTCGCGGACCGCTATCCCTACGTCCACTTCGGCACGACGCTGCGGATGATCGTGCCCCCGCCGTTCGTCGAGGTGGATACGGTCACGCTCTGCGGCAGGCTGAAGGAAGACGCTTCCTACCGCGCCGAACTCCTGGCGGCGCTGCGCAAACAGTCGCGCTACGACATGGACCGGGTGATCGTGATCAACTCCACGATCCAGAAGCACCGTCCCTATTATGCGAAATCGCTGGTCGAGATCGGCAAAATGATGGGCGGCATTTCGCCCGAGAAGGCCGTGGTCGAACTGCTCGCCTCCGGGGATTCCCCGAATGCCGCGTTCGGCTGTATGAGCGAAGACAATCTCGACCGCATCCTCGCCGATCCCCATGTGGTCTGCGGCACCGACAGCGCCATCCGGGTCAGGACCGACGACGGGGATCATCCGCGGGCGTTCGGCACCTTCCCGCGCTTCTTCCGCATCGCGACGAAGCGCTGTTCCCGCGCCGACGTCATCCGCCGCCTGACGGGTCTGCCCGCCGCCAAGTTCAATCTCCGCAACCGGGGCGTGGTCGCGCCCGGATATTTCGCTGATCTCAACTTGCTCGACCTCGACAAGTTCGACTGCGCGGCGGATTTCGCCGTCGCCAACCGACCCCCGACCGGGGTGGAGGCGGTCTACGTCAACGGGAAACTCGCCTACAGTCCAGATTCCGCGGTCAAAACCGCCCGGGCGGGTCGGGTGCTGCGCATAAAATAAGGTCTTCCCGCCGGGCGCGGAGCATTGTATTTTCACCATTCCCGCGGTATATTATGTCCTGTGTTTTACCAAGTTTTTAATCACTGGAAAACAATCGACAAAACCCAAAAAGGGGAAACGTCCGCAACCACTGGAGGACAAGCGACATGGACATAAAACTCATTCATCCGCGCGACCTGATAACCCTGATCATGAAGCGGCTCTACGGCTACGGCATGACGACCACTTCCGGCGGCAATCTGTCGATCATGGATTCCGACGGCAACATGTGGATCAGCCCCGCCGGCATCGACAAGGGGACGCTGCGCCCCGAGGACATCGTCTGCGTCAAAAAGAACGGCGCGATCGTCGGCATCCACAAGCCGTCGAGCGAATTTCCGTTCCACCGGCACATCTACAAGATCCGCCCGGACGTCAAGGCGGTGCTGCACGCGCATCCGGCGGCGCTGGTCGCCTTCAGCATCGCGCAGAAGATCCCCAACACCGCGCTGCTGACCAAAGCCGCCGGCATCTGCGGCAAGATCGGCTTCGCCCCCTACGAGATCCCCGGCAGCGAAGCGCTGGGCAACAAGATCTCCGCCGAATTCGAGAAGGGGATGAACTGCATCCTGCTCGAAAACCACGGTGTCTGCTGTTCGGGGCAGAATCTGCTCGAGGCGTTCGAGCGTTTCGAAACGCTGGATTATCTCGCGCGGATCGAGCTCAAGGCGATGTCGATCGGCAAGTTGCATCCGCTCGACCCGGAAACGCAGAACATGGCGCGCTCCATCGAGCATACCAAGCTCGCCGAATTCGTACCAGCCGAGCACACCTCGCACGAATGCGAACTGCGCTCCGAGATGATGAAGCTCATCAACCGGTCGTACAACCGGATGCTGTCGTTTTCGACCGACGGCACCTTCTCGGTGCGGGTGTCGAAGAACCAGTTCCTCATCACCCCCAAGGGCGCCGACCGCATGAACGTGCGCGAGGATGAGCTCGTGCTCATTCAGGACAACTACTGCGAAATGCACAAGACCCCCAGCCGCGCGGCGGGATTGTTCAAGATGATCTACGACACGCATCCGTGGGTCAATGCGATCATCGTCTCCAAACCGATCAACGTGATGGGCTTCGCGGTGACGGACGAGATCATCGACAGCCGCACCATCCCGGAAAGCTACATACTGCTGCGCGACATCGTCAACGTGGACTGCGCCGAACACTACCGCGATCCGGCGGCGACGGTCGCCAAAATCGCTCCCAACGCGCCGGTCGTGATGCTGCGCAACGACTGCCTGCTCACGGTGGGCGAGACGCTGCTTCAGGCGTTCGACCGGCTGGAGGTGGCTGAGTTCTGCGCCAACAGTCTGCTCGCTTCGCGGCGGCTCGGCGGCGTGAAGCCCATCACGGAAGAGCAGAAAAAGGCACTCATCAAGGCTTTCAAGCTGCCGGAATAGATCCCGCAACGGCAAACAAAAAGGATATTTCATCATGGTAAATCGTTTCGTTCTCAACGGAGTTTCCTACCACGGCAAGGGTGCGATCAAGGAGATCGTCGGCATATTGAACGGCAAGGGGTTCAAGAAGGCGTTCGTCGCCTCCGACCCCGATCTCGTAAAGTTCCAGGTGACCAAAAAGGTCACCGACCTCCTCGACGAGGCGAAGTTCGCCTACGAGATCTACTCGGACATCAAGCCCAACCCGACCATCGAAAACGTCCTCGCCGGAGTCGAGGCGTACAAACGGTCCGGCGCCGACTGCATGATCACCATCGGCGGCGGCTCGTCGATGGATACCGGCAAGGCGATCGGAATCATCATCAACAATCCGGAATTTTCCGACGTCCGCTCGCTGGAGGGCGTCGCCCCGACCCGGAACCGCACCGTCTTCACCATCGCGGTCCCGACCACCGCCGGCACCGCGGCCGAGGCGACCATCAACTACGTCATCACCGACGTGCAGAAAAAACGCAAATTCGTCTGTGTGGACGTGAACGACATCCCCGACGTGGCGATCGTCGATCCGGATATGATGTCCACCATGCCGAAGGGGCTGACCGCCTCGACCGGCATGGACGCGCTGACCCACGCCGTCGAAGGGTACATCACCCGGGCGGCGTGGGAGCTCGCCGACTGCCTGAACCTCGAGGCGATCAAGCTGATCTCCAAGAACCTCCGCGCCGCGGTGAAGAACGAAAACAGCGGTCGTGAGGGCATGGCGCTCGGACAATTCGTGACCGGCATGGCGTTCTCGAACGTCGGGCTCGGCATCGCGCACTCGATGGCGCACACGCTGGGCGCAGTCTACGACACGCCGCACGGAGTCGCCTGCGCGATGATGCTCCCGATCGTGATGGAGTACAATCAGGAGGCGACCGGGGATAAATACAAGCACATCGCCGAGGCGATGGGCATCGACACGACCGGCATGAACGCCGAAGCCTACCGCGCCGCCGCGATCGCCGCGGTGCGGAAACTTTCGGCGGACGTGGGCATCCCCGCCAAACTCGCGGCGCTCAAGGAGACCGATCTCGACTTTCTGGCGGAGAGCGCCTATGCCGACGCCTGCCGTCCGGGGAACCCCAAGGAGACCAGCGTCGCCGACCTCAAGGAGCTCTTCCGCAAGCTGATGTGAAGCGGAACCTCCCGCTCAGCAGCGTCCCGCGCTGCCGAAAAAGCGGATCTTGCGCCGGATGACCTCCCGCATGGCGGCATCCGGCTTTTTCCGCAGCACGCCCGGCCAGACCGCCAGGTGCGGCGTCGCCTGCAACTCCTCCAGCATGGTGCCGTTCCACGCGGCGAGCAGCTCCGAGTAGATGTTCACCTTGCAGATGCCGTGCGCGATCGCGTCCGCCAGCTGGTCCTCCGGCGTGCCGGAGCCGCCGTGGAGCACGAGCGGAACGGCGGAAACTTCCGTGATTCTCTTCAGTCGCCCGATGTCGAGCTTGGGAGCTTTGACGTAGACCCCGTGAGCGGTGCCGATGGAGACCGCCAGCGCGTCTACGCCCGTCCGCTCCACGAACTCCGCGACCTTTTCCGGCTCGGTCAGCATATCCGGTCCGGACTCGCCGCCCTCGCCCGAACCGACCCAGCCGTTGCCGACGTGACCCAGCTCCGCCTCGACGGTGATATCGCGCCCCTTCAAGGCGTCGACCACCTCACGAGTGCGGCGGACGTTTTCCTCGAACGGCGAGGCGGAGGCGTCGAGCATCACGGACGAGAATCCGACCTCCGCCGCGCGCGAAACCTCCGCCAAAGTGTTCGCGTGGTCCAGATGGATGCAGACGGGCATGGTGCTTTTCTTCGCCGCAAGTTCGGCGACGGCGAACCAGTACTCCAGACGGTCGCCCTCGAGATCTGGTCCCAGCGCACCGAGGATCACCGGGGCGCGGAGCTTTTCCGCCTCCTGAACGACCGCGCGCGCCATCTCCAAGTCGGATACGTCGAACATCCCGACGGCGTAATGCTCCGCCGACGCCCGCACCAGCATCTCGCGGAAATTCACCAGTGCCATAATCGAATCTCCCTTTCGTGTTCGAATTAACATCATCGCGCCCGGAGTTAATATAGCGCCGGCGGAACTCGAAAACAACCTCGGCGCCGTGGACCGGGTCGTTGAATTTCGACCGGTGGACGCTTATATTATACCCGAAGTTACAAAAAACCGGAACCGACGATCATGAACGGCCGCGACGACAAACGAACGACCTGTGCCGTGTTGACATGCGGAGGCGGTCCGGCGGCTTATCCGGCAGAGTGATACGAGGAGTTCTTGAAATGCTGTTGTACATCATCCGGCACGGCAAACCCGATTACGCCGCCGACGCGCTTACGGAGGAGGGCAAGGAACAAGCGGAGCTCGTCGCGCGGCGTCTGACGGCGGGCGGGATCGACGAGATCCACTCCTCGCCGATGGGTCGCGCGGTCGAAACCGCCCGACCGACCGCCGAAAAGCTCGGGCTGCCGATCCAGATCGAACCGTGGGCTTACGAACTCGGACCGGAATGCAAAACGACCTTCCCCGACGGGAACGCGAAGACCATATCCTCGCTGCCCCCGGAATACCTTCATCAGGCGGCGTTCCGGAAGCTGGACAGCGAAGAGGCGATCCGGCGGATACCGGGGATCGCCGACACCGGCTTTGCCGCGCACTGGGAGATGCTCAAATCCGGAGCGGACGGCATGCTCGAAAAGCTCGGCTACCGGCGAAACGCCGGCGGAACGTACGACGTCGTGTCGGCAAACGACCGGCACGCGGCGCTCTTCTGCCACGCGGGGATGCAGCGGGCGCTGCTGGCGCATCTGCTGAACGTCCCGTACCAGCTGCTCGCGGCGACGGCGATGAGCCACTACACGGGGGTGACGATCCTCGACTTTTACGGCAACGGACCGAAGGTCTCGCCGCAGCTGTTGTCGTTCGCCGACACGGGACATTTGTACTGGGAGCGGAGCGCTCCGCTCTGCCACTACTTCCACAAGTCGCCGTTCTGAACCGCAAAAAGGCGGTCGGATTTCTCTGACCGCCGATCGTGAATGGCGCATTAGTCGATAGCCGCATCAATGGTGATGATGTCCGGCCGGCTCGACGTACTGTTTGAGCCACTCGCTCACGAAATGCCGGTTGTTCTCCTCCTTGCCGTCGCCGACGGTCTCGTCGAACGTGTGCGAGGCGGCGTGGCCGTCGGCAAAGAGGTAATTCGCCCGCCCGGAGTGGCGCTCGCGGTCGATATGATCTTTCCAGTCGTCGGGTTCGCTCATCCCTGAATAGCACTGATGTTCTTCGGGATCCTTGCCGTTTTCCTCGTAACCGCGCGGAGACAGTACGATCCTCCGCGATGCGGAAGAGAGCGTCGTCAGCGGACGCCCGAAGGTGAACATCGCGTTGACCATGTAGCTCTGGATATTTTTGTCCCGGTCGTATCCCCGGTCGGAGCCGCACTTGAGATACTCCATCTTGTAGTTGTATTTCTTGACCAGCGGGGTATACCACTGCGGCTCGCCCGGCAGCTCTTCCGGAGCGGCGAAGCTCCCGGCGTGCACGACGGGAAACATGTCGCGGTAATCGTCGCGGTACAGTGCGAGCGAAACGCCCGCCTGCTTGAGATGGTTGATGCAGTCGGCGCTCCGGGAGCGTTCCCGAGCGCGGTTGAGCGCGGGCAGCAGTATCGCGGCGAGAATGGCGATGATCGCGATCACCACCAATAGTTCGATGAGCGTGAAATGACGATCCAAAGACTTATTATGTTTATCCATTACGGGTTTATCTTCATTTTGGGGGCACAAGTATCTTGTGCATCGTTGGTTTTTATGATCCACCATGCCGGATGTGCCGCGGATCGTCACAAGGAAATTGTGTTGGTGCAACTTAACGAAACGAAGGCTCCGGCAACAACGGTCGACAAACCGAAACGCGCCAAGTGCCGATACACGAGGCGTGGAAACCTCCCTCGTGTTCATCGAACTGGCGGGGGAGCGTTTCGGCTTTATGGAATGACGTGGATCAGACCAGCGGAGGCGAGCGCGGCTGATGGGAGAAGCTGAAATGAATTACCGGCGGCGTCAGATCACGCCGCACCACGGTACTCGGCAGCGGTTCGAATTGCACGCCGACCGAAGCCGGAGTGCACAACAAATCGATCGCGACCGAACAAAACGGACAGGGAAATTCCCCGTGGGATATTTCCGGCAAACGGTGCGATCGCGCAAACGACTCCGCGGAACGATCCGACTCGCAGGAACCGAAAAGCGCAACGTTCCCAGCGGCGTCGTGCCGATGCCCGTGGCAGCACAGATGCACGAACTCGTTGCCGAAGAGCAACAGCCCGAGCAGAAGCGAAAGCGATCCGCAACGGCGGAGTTTTGCCAACATGGTATTCATGCGCATAATGTATCATGGCATCGTCGGCTTGTCAATTCGATGCCGCCGCAACTTCAGCGCCAGCCGTAGCAGGCGATGCCGAAGAGCGCCGACAGGACGATCAGACCGACGGGGGACAATCCGCCTTTCCAGAGCTTCCGCGAGCCGAAATGGATCCCGGCGAGAAGCGCGGTCATGGCGGCGGCGGGAGCATTCACGGAACCCGCGTCTTCCCCGCAATTCCGCACGATCATATATACTCCGGTGGCGAGCACGATGCCGATGACGCAAGGCTTCAGACCCCGCAGAACGGCTTGCGCATACGGATTTTCGAGCACTTTCCGCAACAGCGTCATGACGAGGAGGATGATGACGAACGACGGCAGCACGACCGCCGCCGTCGCGATCAGCGCCCCCGGCAGCCCCGCCTGCGAGCGCCCGACGTAAGTCGCGAGGTTCACCATGATCGGTCCCGGAGTGCTCTCGCCGACGGCGATCATATAGGCAAGGGCTTCGTCTTCGAGCCAGCCGTGAGACAGGACCACGTCCCGGATCAGCGGGATCGCGCCGTAAGCTCCGCCGAAGGAGAACAAACCGACCTCGAGAAAGCCGATGAACAAGTCGAAATAAATCATTTATCCCGGCGCTCCCCCGCAAAGTTCCGCTTCGCCCCAAATATCGACAGACTCAGGATCGCAGCGATCAGCATCAGCGTTATGGAGGAGATCCGCAGCGCGAATATGTTTATCAGCATCATGGCGCAGAAGGCGCCGCCCATGACGGCGAGGGGCAGCGGCTTCTTCGGCATGCGGCAGATCATCTTCGCGGCGGCGTCGAAGATCAGGATGCCGACGGCGATCTTGATCCCCCTGAAGGCGTGCGCGACCCACGCGATCTTGAGAAAATCATCCAGAAAGGCGGAGATCACCAAGATGATACAGAACGACGGTAGGACGATCCCGACCGTCGCCGCGACCGCCCCGGCGAGACCTTTCTGTTTGTACCCGACGTAGGTCGCGCAGTTGATGGCGATCGGTCCCGGGGTGGATTCGGCGATAACCGTGATATCCATCAGCTCGTCGTGCGATATCCACCGTTTCCCTTCCACGCAGGAGCGCTCCATGAACGCGATCATAGCGTAGCCCCCGCCGAAGGTGAACAGCCCGATCCTGGCGAAGGTCAGGAAAAGGTCCAGCAGGATATTCATACCGGTCTAGTGGCAAGTCCCGCCGCCGCAGCCGTGCTCCCCGCATTTATGGTCGCCGCCGTGATCGTGGTGATGGCATTGGAAATCCGGGTTCACCTCAAGCTCGCCTTTCAGGTAAGCGGCGACCACGTCGGCGACCTTGCCCGACGCGCCGCCCACGACCTGAACGCCGATCTCGTCCAGCGCCATCTGCGCGCCGCCGCCGATGCCGCCGCAGATCAACACCTCCACGCCGAGGGCGTCCAGTATCCCCGCCAGCGCGCCGTGGCCGTTTTCTCCCGTCGGGACGACGCGGGGACCGAGTAGTTTGTCGCCCTTCGTCTCGTAGATGGTGAATTCCGGAGTGTGCCCGAAGTGCTGGAACACTTCGCCGTTGGCGCTCGTGACTGCGATGATCATATTTTTTCCTCCTGTTCGGGTCGTTTTTCGCTTGTTTCTGCAGAAGCGGCACTTTTTCCGGCACCCGCCCGCTTCGGCGCAGCGGCCTTCCGCGGGCGGCTCGAGGTGGATCGAGCGGCCGCGCACCAGCGCGAAGGCGATCTGCCGATGCGCGGAGTAGAGCAGCCGCTGGAGCGTCCCCCGGGAAACGCCCATCCGCGCTGCCGCCTCCGTTTGAGACAGCTCCTCCAGATCGCAGAGCCGCAGCGCTTCGAGTTCGTCCGCGCGGATCTCCAGCGCGGGCGCGTTTCCCTCCGTGCTGAACCGTCTTTCCCTGCTCAACGGACAGACGCGGCGTTGTTTTTCCGGTCTCGGCATAGCGTCCTCGTTTTGTGCATTTGCACATAATATATCGCGTCCCGGGGATTTTTCAAGCGCGTTTAAAAAGCGAAAGGCGACCGGAGAATCTCCGACCGCCCGCGGAAAATCGAGCGTCACTTCACCTTTTCCATGCGGATCAGACCTTCCTCGTCCGGCTCGCCGCGGCCGTCCTTGAAGTCGTAGCCCAACTTCCGGTAAAAGTTCACGGCGGTAACGGATGAAGGTATCTCTATCCGCTTCGCCCGCAAAGCGTATTCGTCCCGTTCGAGCGTCTCGACGATCGCCGTGCCGATGCCGTGCCCGATCAGTTCAGGCAGCACATAGATCGTCAGCAGGATGCTTTCCGTCGCGCTTCCCCAAAACGGTGCGATCGTGCCCGTCCCGACCACATCGCCCGCATCGGAGACCGTCACGTACATGTGCGCCGTCTCGGCCTGACTTCTGATTTTTTCGACGGTAAAACAGTCGCAGTATTCTTCGATGCGCTTTGCCGGATAGTCCCTGCCGTTGACCTCCCGCAGACCGCGATGGATGATGTTTTGTACCTTGTCGGCGTCCGCGGAAACAAAACGGCGGATCGTAAATTTTCCGTTCATAAATGTTCACTTCGCGGTATAAAGTACATCATGCCGGAGACAACGCGTCAGCCGAGGCCGAGCGCCTTTTTGAGTTCCGGCAGGATCCGGCGGAACATCAGATAGAAGCCGAGGTCGGTCGGGTGGGTCTTGTCGACGGTGGTGAAGTCGCGCGGGATTTCCGGCATCCCCTCCTGATCGTAAAAATGCAGACCGTCGACGAACCAAACGTGTTTGTCTCCCGCCGCGACGGCGTTCAGGAAGGTCTGTTTCACGATGTCCCGGCGGCGGCGGGCGGTCTCGGTCCGACCGTCGCGGGGTCCCGAGACGATCACGATCGGCAGTTCGGGCTGAGCGGCGCGGACGATCCGGAAGAACTTTTCGTGGGTGGCCTGAAGCTCTTCCACCGTCTTGGCGTTGTGGTCGTAATCCAGCACGAAGGCGGAAAGTTTCAGTCGGGCAATCGCCTCCGCCATGCACGCTTCGCCGCGGGCGCAGCCGGAAAAGCCCAAATTGATCTGCGGCGCGTCGAGGGCGCGGCAGAGCAGCGCCGTGTAGGAGTTGCCGGGATGGGAGGCGCTCGTCCCCTGCGTGATGCTGGAACCGTAGAAGCAGATGGGATCCTTTATCCGGCGCGGCGGCGGCGGCAGCAGCTGCGCCCCGGCTTCGAGACCGATCTCGAGTTTTCTCACGCCGCTGTACAGCGGCAGCCGGAGGGAAACGGTGCGAAGTTCGCTGTCCTCGCCCAGAACCACCGCGTGCGAAAGTTGCCCGCAACCGTCGGGACCCGCCCCCCGCTTCGCTTCGTCCGCGGAAATTCCGACGACGCTTTGGAACCGGTCCAGCCCGGTGCCGTCGACGGTGTAGAACGCGAAACCCGCGGCGCCGGTGCGGGGCATGTGGTTCTTGTCGTTGACCATGTAGAGTTCGGCGCGCAGTTCCATGCGGCAGCTCGTGGTGCGGAAACGCACCTCGCCGCCCGCGGTCTGCCACGCGTGCACGTCGGCGGCCTCGGGCTTTACGAGGTCGGCACCGGTTATCGTCACGGGCAGACGCCGCAGTTTACCATTCTGCTTTCCCCAGGGGAATCCGCTCAGCTCGAAGGGTGGTTCGAAGGCGTCGCGGAACTCGATCGGCGGCTCCGCCGATGCGGCATCGGGATTCGAAACTGCATTTTCCGACATGTCATCTGCTCCTTTTTCACTGCATTGAACTGTGGTATAAATTATCTCCACGCGCCGTGAAATGCAAATGCGGTCCCCCCTCGGAAACGGAAAGAAAATATTTGATAAAACCCGTTGTTGAAGATATATTATAAATAACCGCATCCGGCGATGGAGATAAAGGGGGGGCTTTGCGGAAGTCCGGAAGCTCCGTCGGTTTTCGGAATACGAAACATCGGGAACATGATTCGGGGAAAATCGCATGCAGGGTTACACATATTCTGTATTTTCCATCGTGGCGATAGCGATTCATCTGATCATCAACTTCGATCTGCTCATCGGTCGGGGGCTGGTCACCGTGCGCAGCAGACGCTACCGCGGCTTCCTGCTGGGCATCCTCGCCTATTATCTGACCGACGCGGCATGGGGCATTTTCGCGGGGTTAAACTGGACGAAACTCCTGTATGCCGACACGGTGTTTTTCTTCCTCGCGCTCGTCGCATTCGTCTTCATGTGGTGCCGTTTCATCATCGCCTACCTCAATCTCGGCAAATGGACGGCGCGGATCCTCTCCGGGTACGGCTGTGCGCTTTGGACGGTCAACCTCGCGGCGCTGGCGGCAAACCCCTTCAACAAATGCGTTTTTCACATCGACGCCGCGGACGTTTATCAGACGGGCTGGATGCGGGATCTGGCGTTCTATCTGCTGGTCGCCTTCAATTTGCTGATGGCGGGTTGCGCGTTTTTCAAGGCAATCGGCAATCGGGATTCCGTCCGCCGGCGGAGCATGATGGTATTCCTGTGCTGTATCGCCATGGCGGTGGCGCTCGTGCTGCAGATCGTCTGGCCGCTCACCCCGTTCACCTCGCTCGGGTGCCTCATCGTCAACTGCTTTCTCCATGTCTTCGTCATTCAGGACGAACAGACGGTTAAGCACATGGCGAAACTCGAAAGGGCGCTCTGGCGGGCGCGGGAGGCGGAAAAGGCGCGGAGCATGTTCTTCAGCATCGTGAGTCACGACATCCGAACGCCGCTCAACGCGATACTCGGTTATTCCGAACTGCTGCAGTACGGTATCGAGAGCCCCGCCGAGCGGAACGAGGCGCTCAGATCCATCCGTGCCAGCGGCACCATGCTGCTGCAGCTCGTGAACGACGTCCTCGACCTCGCGAAGATGGACTCGGGCAAGATGACGCTCCATCCGGAGCCCGTACACCTGACGCAGCTCACGGACGAGGTGTTCGCCTCATTCCGGATGATCGCCGCCGAAAAGGGCATCGAACTCGTCAACCGGACGGCGGGACTCCCGACGGTGCTGCTGGACGAACACCGCTTCCGGCAGATCCTCTTCAACCTGATCGGTAACGCGGTCAAGTTCACCTCGCAGGGTTCGGTGACGGTTGCGGCGTCTTATGCCGACACCACGCTCGAAGTCGCGGTCGCCGACACCGGCTGCGGCATTCCGTCCGACATGCTGACGCGCATCCTCGATCCCTTCGTTCAGGTTCAGGACCCGAGCCATTCGGCAGCCCGGACCGGTGGCACGGGGCTGGGACTGTCCATCTGCAAAAGTCTGGTCGAAATCATGGGCGGCGAACTCGTCGTCGAGAGCGAACTCGGCAAGGGATCGACGTTCAGGGTCCGCATTCCGGACATTCCGGTCAGCGAGGAGAAGGGCAAACCGGCTGTCGAACCAAAAAACGCCGCGGCATTGAAAAAACTTCCGAAGCATGTGCTGGTCGTCGACGACTCACCGGTCAACCGGGCGGTTCTGTCCGCCTTTCTGAAGCGGGCGGGCGTCGTTTCCATCGACCATGCAAGCGACGGCGCGGAGGCGCTCGCGGAACTCGATTCGGCGGCGAAGACGGGACAACCGTACGATTTCGTCTTTTCCGATCTCTGGATGCCGCATATGAACGGCGTCGAGTTCATCGAAAAACTTCGTACCGATCCGCGCTTCCGCGATCTGCCCTGCTTTGCGCTGACTGCCGACACGGAGTCCCGGCGCGACGCCCGGACCGGCATGTTTACCGGCATCCTCCTCAAGCCGGTGACCTACGACAAACTCGTGGAGGCGTTTGCCGCGCCGGGGAAGGCGTCCTGATCGCCGATCGAAGGTTGCCCGGACACCGCCCGGAATACCGGGACTTCATATTCATCAAACGCAAAGACCGTTCCGAACCGCCGACCGTGAAAGACGCACCGCCCCGGTACGGCGTCACTTGTCCTTGTTGGTCACATAGAACAGCGCGGGGATGAAATACAGCGTCAGGAACATGGCGAACAGCAGTCCGCCGACCACGCCGATGCCGCAGCTGGAACGGATCTCGTAGCCGATGCCCCGCCCGAACGCCATCGGCAGCATGCCGATCACGCTCGCGATCGAGGTCATGAGGATCGGGCGGAACTTCTTCTGCGAAGCCTGAAGCATCGCGTCATGCAGTTTGATCCCGCTCCTGCTCAAAGTGGTGGTTTCATCCATGATCAAAATCGCGTTGTTGACCACGATCCCGATCATCATGATCGCCCCCAGCATTCCGACCATGGAAAGCAGCGTCCCCGTCAGGTGGAGCATCGCGAAGAAGCCCACGAACCCCAAGGGAATGGTGAACATGACGAGGAAGGGACGGCTCAGCGACTCCATGATCGCGGCGATCACGAGGAAGGTCAGGAAAACCGCCGTGACGAGGACCATGACGAAGTCCATGGCGCCTTCGTTCATCATCTCCGCCTGACCGGTGAAAACCAGCCGGTAGCCTTGCGGAAGTTTCGGCGCGAGTTCCTTCTGCAGGATGCTCATCAAATCGGCCATCGAGTGACCGGGCGCGGAGTTCGCGTAGATCCATGCCGACCGTTCCTTGTCCTGCCGCATCAGACTGATCGCGACGGGAGAGTTCTTCATGCCGGCGAGCGCGTTCATCGCCACCGGTTTCCCATTCAAGGAGAGCGCCGGTATCTCCTGAAGCTGCTCCAGCCCCTCCTTTTCCTGCATTTTGACCCGGATGTCGAAGGTGTCGACGCCGACCTTGAAGGTCCCCGCCTCGACGCCGTCGAAATAGCCGACGATGGAAAGTCCCAGCGCGCTCACCGGAACGCCCAGATTTTTCAGCAGCGCCCGCTCGGGAAGCAGCCGGATGCGCGGCTTCACGGATCGGCAGCTCGTGTCGACGTCGGTCGCGCAGCCGGAACGCCGCAGTATTTCCGCGCCTTCGCGCGCGTACTTTTCCATGACGTCGAACTCCGGACCGCCGATGAAAGCGGTCAGCTCCTGCCCGGAAGCACCCACGGGAGGCGGCATCGAGACCGAATAGAGAAGTCCGCTTTCCTTTTCCAGCTCAGCGCGGAGCTCCGCCATGATCTGCCGGATCGGGGCGCGTTCCGCCATCGGCTTCAACATGATGGTGATCTCGGCGAGATTCACCCCTTCGGAGACCTGCCCCAGCAGCGCATTCCGGTAGCCGACCGTCGTGCCGATCCGGGCGACGTACGGGCGTTTGCTCAACTTTTCGACCAGCTCCAGGGTCGTCTTGCGCGTGGCGTCGATACCGTAATTCGACGGGAATTCGAGGACGAGTGAAATTTCGTTTTTGTCGTAGAACGGGATGAAGGCGATCTGCAGCTTGGGCAGCGACAGCGCCAGGAGCGCGACACAAAGGAGCAGCGCGATCAGCAGCACGATCCTGGGGTAACGGCGCGTCCAGATCATCGTCCGGTCGAAGCCCGCCGCGAGCCGGTCATAGCCGATATTCCAAAAGCGGAAAAAACGATCCCAGAAGGCGTCTTTCGTCTCCTCCTCCGTTTCCGGTTTCAGCAGCAAGGATGCCAGGATCGGCGTCAACGTGAAACTCACGAAGAGCGAGGCGAGCGTGGCAATCACCATGACCCCCGCGAACGGACCGACCAGCATGCCGACGATCGAAGTCATGGTCGCGATCGGAACGAAGACCACGATGTTGGTGAGCGCGCTGGCGGAAACGGCGTTGATCACCTCCGCCGTCCCCTTCGACGCGGACTTCGCCGGCGATTTGCCGCGTTTTAGCCAGACGAAGATGTTTTCCATGACGATCACCGAGTTGGTGACGAGGATCCCCGACGAACAGCCGATCGAAACCAGCGTCATCATGTTGAAGGTGTAATTCAACAGCGACATGACGGTGAAGGTGATGATGACCGAGACCGGCATCGTGATCGAAATGATGAAGGTCGAGCGGGGCTCGTGGAGGAACAGGAACAACAACAAGGCGGTCAGCAGAATACCGAGTCCGACGCTGCCCCACGCGTCCCTGACTGATGCCTCGATGTAGTCGGCGGAGTCCTTGAACCAGACGAGTTTCGTGTTCCGCGGCAGCGCGCCGGGGGGTTGCATGGCTTCGAAACGCTTGTGCACCTGCTTGATGACTTCGACGGTATTGGCGTCGCTCTTCTTGACGATCTCGATTGCGACCCCCGGCTCGCGCCCGAGGTAGCCTTCCTGCCGGATCTCCTTCGCCATAAGCTTGATCTCGGCGATGTCGCCCAAATAGACCTTATGACCGCCCACGACGCCGATCTCGAACTCGCCGAGTTCGCGGATGTCGTGAAACTCGCCGTCGAAGGTTACGGCGGTTTCCCGCCCCTTTTCCCGGATGTGCCCGGCGGGGAGTTTCAGATTGTTTTCCTGAATTTTCGCCACGACCTGCGCCACGGTGAGGTTCATGGCGTTGAGCTTCTCGCGGTCGAGCAGCACGTGGAGCTGCATTTCGTTGCCGCCGTGCAGACGGATCTCGCCGACGCCGGGGATGCTCGAAAAGCGGTCGGCTAGGGTCTTGTCCGCGTAGTGGTACAGCTCGTCCACCGAGCTTCCGCCCGTGAGGTACAGCGTCACGACCGGGACCGCGTTGATGTTGATCTTGCTCAACTGCGGGGTCTTGACCGTCGGCGGGAACTTGTCGACGACGGTATTGATCCTCTCCCGCACCTGATGGATCATGATGTCGACGTCGGTCCCGTTCACGAATTCCAGCGTCGTGCCGCAGACATTCTCCATGCAGGTGCTGGTGATGTGCTTCAGTCCGTCCAGAGACGCCACCGCGTCCTCGATGTGCTTGGCGACGTCGGTCTCGACCTCCTCGGGGGACGCGCCGGGATAGATCGTGACCGCCTGAACGTAGGGAACGTCCATTTTGGGCACGGTGTCCTTGCCGATCTTGAAGTAGGACAGCGCGCCGAAATAGACCAGCATCGCGATGAAGCACCCCATCGCGATTTTTCGTTTGACCGAAAGACCGCTGAGCGTCATCGCTTCACCTCTCGACTTCCAGCTTGTCGCCCTCGCGGACGAAGGTCTGTCCTCTGACGATCAGCTCCTTGCCGGCGAACGGCTCGGGTGAAAGTATCTCCGTGATCCCGTCGGTCGTGAGCCCGCAGCGGACCTCCACCGCTTTGGCGACGCCGTCTTCGTTCACGAACACGCTCATCCGCCCTTCCCGTCCGGGCAGGACCGCGTCGGTCGTCACGCCGAGCCCGGTCCGGTTGTCCAAAATGATCTCCAAGTCGCACAGCGTGCCGGATTTCAGCGACGTGTCCGCCGGGAGTTTCGCCTTGATCTCGAAGGTGCGGCTGGCGGGGTCGATGACCTCCGCCCGGAAGTAAACCGACGTGCCGCAGACCTTTTTCCCGCCGAAAAACACCTCCACGGCGGTTCCCGGTTGCAGACGCTCCCAGTAGATGGCGCTGATCCGGCAGCTGACCTCCCGGCTGGTCGGGTCCTCCACGGCGAGTACGGGAGTCCCCGCGCCCGCGAACTCCGACTCCTCCTTGAATTTCTCCAGAACCAGCGCCCGGAACGGCACCGACGGATGGGAATCTTTCAGCGTTTTTTCCGCGAGTTTCAGGGCGGTCGCCGCCTGCTGTTCCTTTGCCGCCGCCGCCGCGTCGAGGGCGATCGCCCCCTCCAGCGTGACCTTGGCGCTGTTGAATCCCGTTTCCGCCTGTTCATAGGTGTCGGCGGAGACCGACTTGGACTCGTAGAGTTTCCGATTCCGCTTGAAGTCCTGTTCGGCTTTCCGCAGTCTGATCTGAGCGAGTTTCACCCCCTGCTGCGTGGTCAGGCGGGTCGCCTTCGCGACCTCCAGATCCTTCTGCGCCAGCTCGAGGCGGTTGGCGAGGTTCTCCAAATCGACCTGAAAGAGGCTCGCGCCCGCTTCGGCGACGGCGCCCTCCTCGAAAAAGATCCTGTCGATCCTGCCCGGCACGAACGCCGAGATAGTGCCCTTGCGCGCCGCTTCCACCATGCCCTGCGCCCGGAATATCTCGCGGAACTCGTGCTTCTGCAGCGCAGACGTCCGAACTTTTACCGTCCGCTCCGCCGCGGCTTCGGGTTGCGGATCCCTGCCGCATCCCGCAAGCAGCAGCGAAGACAAAAACGAAAACAGAATGATTTTTTTCATGACGGCCTCACAGAGCAAGAAGATTCAGCGAGAACAGGGCGTTTCGCGTGGTTATGTACTGAAGACGGCGATAACAGCTTTCCGGAATGTCGTCCTTTTTCAGGATGTTCGTGAACATGCCGAGGTTGGTGGTGTATACGACGGCTCCCCCGAAAATCGAGTAGACCCAGCCCAGCGCGCTTTCGATGTCGTCGTTGCCGGTGATGTCGGTATAGACTTTGGCGAATATCGCGGCGAAGCGGTCGCAGCCCTGCTTCATGAGCCGCTGCTGACCGTCCTCGGTGATGCTGGCGCTCAGCAGAAAGGCGATCTCCCAGTGGGATTCGTCGCCGCTCCAGATCATCTTGAAGAAAACGTCGATGATCTCCGAGACCAGCTGCCGTTTCCCGTCCGGGGTCTTGAGGAGATGCCGGTTCTTTTCGTAGTAATCTTCGATCTGTCCATAGTCGATGTTGCCGAGCGCATGCTCCCATACCGCGTCGACGAGATTGTCCAGCCCCCCGAAGTGATAGGTGATGGCGTTGGGCACGGCGCCCGCCGCCTGGGCGATGTCCTTCGCCTGGACCCCCTTGACGCCATGACGCGTAAACAGCCTTCCAGCAGTCCGGATCAACAGATCCCGCGTTTTCATGGGCTTGTTGTTTTTGTCGTCCATTCTATTATCCCCGTTTTTACAAAGCGCAAAAAATAGTATTGAAATAATAATATACCGCCGTTTACGGAGTCTTTCAAACCGACGGGTCTTGGAATCAAGCGGAAAAAATCCTGGAGAGGAAGCGCGGCGTCACACCCAAAGCGGCAGTGACGCTTCCGGGAAGTTCACATTCGAACGGCGGTGCTACTTTTCGGATTTCGCCGCAGCGCGTTTCGCCTGCTCGACCAGCTCGGCGGCACGCTCCGGCGACGCCTTTTTGAACGCGGCTTTAACGGCGTAGGTCCCGGAGTTCGACTGTTTCCAATTCTTCGAAATGCGGTACCATTTCGAAAACGGCACGACCGTGATCCCGGCTGCGGGGATCTGCAGTTCGCCGTTGACCTCGAGACGGATGCAGTCGACCCAAATCGACGGACGCTTTTCGGTGCCGGGCGCGGGCTCGCCGAACGCGCTGCAGCCGACGTTGAAGCTGCCGTTGCCGAAGAACTCGACCGTCACTTCCATCTCGGCTTCGCCGTTTTCGTCGAGGTTGCAGAACACCGGCAGCGTACGTCCCCGGGTCTTGCCGGGGAGCATCAAATACTCGCCGACGGAGAGGTTGGGACTTTTGCTCACGACCCTGACGCCGACGTCGTCGTCGCCGCCGCAAAGCGTCAACGTCGTGCGGACGTACTCGGCGGCTCCGACCGCCATGGAAACGCCAAAGACCGCCAGCGCGGTCAGCCAAATCTTTCTGCCCATGTTTTTTCCTCTCTTGTTGGTCTCCGGTGAAAAATCCATTATTATCCCATTTGTTGTGAAAAATCGAAACGGCGGCGGCGCATCGCGGTCAATCTCGCGCCTTGCTCCTGTGCCGTGGCGGATCGAGTACGATAGTACACTCCCGCCCCGTACTCGTCGCAAAACGCAACTTTGCCTCACGCTGCATCCGCCGATTGCAGAAACCGTCCTCGGCTTATCTGACAACAAATCGCAACCGCCATGATATGTTTATGCGTCTCTCGAAAAATGCTCCTATGCTCCCAAGCATGTGAGTTTCACAAAATTTGGGACATTACCAAAAATCCCGAAACATCGGCTCTCGCGCCACATCGAAGGCGTCCCCGAAGTCTTCGATCGGAGCACGGGAAAACCGGTGTTGCCTTATTATAGCATCGTTCGGCCGCTTGTCAAGCCCGTCCCCGAAACCGTTTCGCGAAACGGCCGAAAAATTCTCCGACGAAAACGCCGAGTCGCTAAGCCATTATTAATATCCCGGAAAAATATGGCATGAGGTTTGCAAAAAACGACGAAGGACATTATAATATCGACCGGATGACAACGGAAAGCAAATCGTATGGGGGACTGGTCATGAAGATCGTAAAATCTCTGGCGCTGCCGGCGCTGTTCGCGCTGTGCGGAACACTGGCCGCCGACATCGTGCGGAACTACTCGCCGCCGCTTGAGTGCGACGGCGCCAAGGCGGTCGAGATCGACAAATCTTATAAGCTCGACCCGGTGCGGGGAGCGACCTTCGTCTTCACCGGCAAATACGACCAGAAGCCGAAATACGTACCGCCGCTGAAACGCCCCGGCAGCTACGCGGCGTTCTTCTACAAAGGGGGCGAGTTCTTCTTCGGTATCCGCAACCGCAGATTGTACTTCTACCCCTCCTCGGCGGGCGACGGCAGCTGGAATCAGGACATCAGTCAGGCCGGGGTCATGAGCGACGAGGTGATCGGCGAGGAGGACCGCGAACTCCACCAGTATGTGCTGACGCTTTCGCGCTACGTGGAAAAGGCGCAGGGCATCGACCGCACCGAAGTCAAGATCTACCTCGACGGAGCTCCCGTCGCGACGCGCACGCTGGACCGCTTCGACTGGAAAGATGCGGGGAAGCCGCTCGTCGCCTGCGGCGTCGAGCCCAAGAGCCGCACCTTCAACCCCGCGATCTGGAACTACACTGGAAGCGCGGAAAAACTCGAGGTCCTCGACCGGGCGCTCGCCGAAAGCGAGATCCGGGCGCTCGTCCTCGCCGAAAAGCGGTTGAAGCCGCGCTTCCTCGTCCCGAAGACCCTCACCGCCTCCGAACAGTGCGAACTCGACCCCGCCCGGGGCAGGACGCCGGAGGAAAAGTCGCACCTCGCGGCGCTCCGCAACGCCGCGCTCCTCGGACGCCCGAACTGGCTGCGCGCCAGCGCCACCGCCACCGGGGTGGTGACCACCCTCGCCGGGCCGTACAGCCGCCTCACCATCCTCGACGACTGCGAATATGCGACGATCGCCTCGTTCTACGACGTCGAGGCCGACCGCGAGCTCCTCGCGTGGAACAACCCCTTCTTCGAGGTCATCTACCGGGATAAGGCGGGAAAAAGCCGTTCCATAAGCGGTCTGTCGCGGGAGATCACCCGCAACCTCGTTGCGGGACCGATGCAAAAGGACGGCGGTTGGGAGTTCGCCTTCGCGGGCGAACATGAGCCGACCAAGTCTTTCCCGTTCTCCTTCGAATACACGATGAAGTTCCGTTACGCCGACGACCGGTTGGAATACACTTTGACGGTGCATAACCGCACCCCCGAGGCGCTGCTGCAACGGGTCAAATTCCCCGCGTTCGCGCTGAATACGTTCAAGGACGGAAACGACAATCTGCTCGTGCCGCTCATGTCGGGGGTCGTGTACAAGAACGCCGCCGCCAATCTTGCCAGTTACAGCGATCACTACCCGCGCGGGCGCGCCGCGATGCAGATGGGCGCGTACTACGACGCCAAAGGCGGCGTGATGTTCGCGGTCGAGGACCCGCGCGGACGGGCGAAATATCCTTCGCACAGCGTGGGCAAGGAGTTCGCCGAGGCGAGTTTCACTTGGGACGTGCCTTACCGCAAGCAGCAGGAGTGCAACACGTTCGACCCCGAATGCGCCACGCAGCTTGCGCTCTTTCGGGGCGACTGGTACGACGCGGGGCTCGAGTATAGAAAGCTCCTCGACCGGATCAACCCGCCGTGGTGGAAATTGGGGAAGCCCAATCCCGAGTGCCCCGCGTGGTTCAGAAACAACGCGATCTGGATCGGACGCTGGCAGAACTACCAGAACTACCGCAAGTGGCTCATGGAACTCGACGCCCTCGCCCGGTGGAAAAAGTACGTCGGCTCGCCCGGTCAGGTGGTGCACTTCTACGAATGGAACCTCCACTTCACCCGCGACTGGCCGCACCACCCCGCCAGCCCGGACTTCGTCGACCGGATGAGCGCGATGCAGAAAGCGGGTTATCGGGTGATACCCTACATCAACGCCCACATCTGGGAGGAAAAGGACAAACGCGACGAGGATTACCGCTGGACCAAAGTCGGCTTGCCCGCCAGCGTCAAGCGTGCCGACGGCTCGCCGTTTCCGTCGTGGTTCGGGCGGCAGTTCTACGTGATCTGCCCCGCGACCGAAACATACGAGAACGAGATGTTCCGCGAGTGCGACAATCTCGTGATCCACGGCGCCGACGGCGTCTATCTGGATCAGGTCGGCGCGGGGGGGCACCGCCCGTGCCACTCGACCGAACACGGACACCTTTGCGCCGACCCCGACGTCTGGTATCTCTTGGGGCATTACCGGGTCTACCGCAAACTGCGCGAACACTGGAAAACGCTCGCCCCCGAGGCGGTGACGGTGGGCGAGGACATCGCCGAAACGACGGTCGGCAACCTCGACGGCGGGCTGGTCTGGCGCTGGATGAACGACGGTCAGGTGCCGCTGTTTTCGCTCGTCTACTCCGGGCGGACGCAGATGATCGGGCTCGAATGGGGCGACGACCGCCGCGAAAACATCAACCACATCGACCACGAGGCGGTCCCCGCCAAGCTGACCTTCCAGCTCTTCGGCGGCTGCCAGCTCGGCTGGTTCAGCATCGGCTACCTCGCCGGTCCCGAAATGCGCGAACACCGTCCGCTCGTCAAGCAGTATGCGCACTTGCGCACGGCGATGCTCGACTTCTTCAATTGCGGCATGATGGCGCGACCGCCGCGCTTCGAAAAGCCGCAGCGGCCCGTGGCGAAGGTCTGGGGCAATCAGGGGACGCATACGCTCCGTACCGACCCGCTGCAAGCCTGCGCGTGGGAAGTCGACGGCGTGAAGGCGATCCTCGTCGCCGATACCGACCGGGAACCCGCGCAAAACACCATCGTAACGACCGCCCCCCGGGGCAAGCTCCACATTTTTTACAGCGACGGCCGCCGGGAGAGCCGCGACTTCGCGGGCGGCGCTCTGAAGCTGCCCGTCTCGCTCAAGTACCGGGAGTTCCTCGCCGTCCTCGCCGTCCCGGAGGGGAAGGACGCCTCGGCGCTGCTCGAACGCTTCTCCGGCGCCTTCGACGTGATCGCCAGAGCGAATCATGAGCCCGACCCGTGGGACGATATGGCGAAAACTCAAGCGGAGGTGCGGAAATGATGAAAAAACTCCTTTCGATACTGCTGCTTGCGGCAGGCATGACCGGCTTCGCCGCAAACGGGATGAGCGAACGCAAGCCGCTCACCGACTACCTCGTCGTGACCAACAAATACTTCCGCTGCACCTTCTTCCCGGGGCACATGTTCCCGGTGTGGTTCGAGACGCCGCAGGGGAAGAAATTCCCGCCCGTGGTGCGTTTTCTCGACCGGGTGGTGTGCGGCAAAACCCCGTACTGGCTCTACGCCGATCTGTGGGCGGAACAAAAAATACTCGCCGACACCCCCGAAGTGTTTTCCATCCGCTGTTCCGGGGTCTACTGCCATGTGCACGGCGACCGGACCGCGCCTGGCAACGTCCGCGCGGAGTACACCTGGACGATCCGCCGCGACTCGCCGGTGATGCGCGTCGACGCCGTGATCGAACGCGACACGAACGATGAAATGCAGCTGAACTTTCTCCAGCCCGCGTGGTCGATGCTCGAAAATTTCGACGCGATCTGCCGCAGCGGTCAGCCGGTGACGCTCCAGCCGGGACACGGCTTCCGCAAGGGCAAGAGCGCGACCTTCGTCAAAGACGGTCTCGCCGTGACCACGACCCTGAAGGGTTTTCCGATCACGGTGCAGGCGCGCTTCCGCTCGGACGACGGTTTTTCGTCGCATACGGCGTATGCCGGCAAGACAAACGCGAAGCGGATCGAACTGACGGGATTTCTGCGTTTCCACCGCTGGAAGCCGGTATCCGACGCCAAATGACGACGGCGAATCGATTTTTTCGGGGATGAAACGACCAAGGAAGGACAGGCGGATATGCATCAGGTGAAATACGGTCTCTTTTTCGACAACCACACCCACATGGAGATCCCCGGGGTCGGACGCGACTTCGACCCCGAATACTTCACCGACCGGCTGGTCGAGTGCGGCGTGGATTATCTCACCTTCCACGCCCGCTGCAACGTCGGCATGGCGTACTACGACACCCGGATCGGCACCCGCCATCCGTCGCTCGAATACGATTTGTTCGGGGCGCTCGCCGAGTGCTGCCGCAAGAAAAATATCGCGCTCGTCGCCTACCTGAACGGCGGCATCAGCACCATGGAGTGTCTCGAACACCCCGAGTGGGTGCGCCGCCCCTTCCCCGGCACGGACCGCTTCGGCACGGTCGATCCCTTTTCGATCACGGTCTGCTACAACTCCAGTTTCCGCGCGCATCTGATCGCGATGATCCGCGAGATCGCCGCCAAGTACCCGGTGGAGGGCTTCTTCATCGACTGCGTGGGGCGGGCGGCGTGCATCTGCCCGCGCTGCGTCCGCAAGATGAAGGCGCTCGGCTTCGACCACACCGACCTCGAATCCGTGCGCGAGTTTGCCCGGCTCTCGGCGCTGGATTACTGCGGGGAGATCGCCGCCGCCGTCCGCGAAATCCTCCCCGAGCCGATGCTCTACTTCAACGGTCCCGTCTTCGGCACGGCGCGGGAGATCGACACCTTCTTCGACTGCGAGTGTCTGCCGACGGGGGTCTGGGGCTACGAGTATCTGCCGACCATGGCGCACTACATGCGCAACATCAAACCGGGGATGCAGATCCTCAACATGACGGGGCGCTTCTACGACTGGGGCGACTTCGGTGGCTTGCGCACCCGCGAAAGTCTGAAATTCGACCTGCTGTACGGGCTGGCGCACGGGATGCGCCCGAACGTCGGCGGGCATGTTCACCCTCGCGGCGACCGGGACCGGGCGGTCTTCGACCGCATCAAAGAGGTGTACGGCGATCTGCAAAATTTCGATCCGTGGTACGAAAACGCCGCGAACCTCGCAGACGTCGCCGTCGTCTACCCCGCCGACGACCGGGACCTGCGGTTCAAGCGGTCGATCCGCAGCTGCGTGCGGATGCTCGACGAACTCAAGATGCAGTTCGACATCGTGCTCGCCGACTGCGAAAAACCGTGGGACGAGTACAAACTCCTGATCCTGCCCGAGGACGTGACCGTCTCGGACGAGCTGGCACGGCGGGTCAAAGAGCATATCGCGCGCGGCGGGGCGTTTTTCGCCTGCGGCGGCGAGGCGGCAAAACGCTTCGGGGGCGAACTCGGCGTGGAGTATCTGGGCGACAGCGGACTCGACCCCGTGTATTTCAAGATGCGCGACGAATTTTCCGCCGACGTGCCGGATATGTTCCTCTCGCTCTACGCCGCGGCGACCAAGGCGCGCCCCGCCGGCACCCGGAGCGCGGCGCAGCTCGTGAAACCCTATTTCAACCGGGGGTGGACCGGAACGCACGCCTTGTTCTACACCCCGCCCGAGGCGGAGACGGAGATGCCGTTCCTGACGGTCAAAGACCGCTGCGTCTGGTGCTCGGGGGAACTTTTCTCGGGCTACAGTGTTTACGGGGCGCTGCATTTGCGGGACATCTTCCGCAACGTCGTGACGTCGCTGCTGCCGGAGCCGCTCGTGAAGACGGTGAAACTCCCGGCGCAGGCGCGGGTCGCGGTCACGGAGCAGCCGGGGCGGATCAACGTGCACGTGATCGCCTACGCGCCGGAAAAGCGCGGCGACACGGCGGTGGTCGAAGACCCCGCGGCGGTGGTGAACGGCGAACTGCTGCTCCATACCGGCGGACGCCGGATAAGAAACGCCTGCCTCGCCCCCGACCGGAGCCCGGTCGAAATCGCGCGCGAAAGCGAATACACCCGGATCAAGCTTCCCGTCTTCGAGGGCTACGCGCTCGTCGTGCTCGAGTACGGGGAATAGCTCGAGGCGATCCCGGCGCTACGGCAGATACTCGGCGAGGGTCGCGGCGTATTGACGCAGATCCCCGTCGCCGTAGTTCCTGAAATACTCGCCGTCCATATACACCGCGAAGGTCGTCACCGCGTGCGCTCCGGAACCGAGATAGTAGTCCAGATCGCGGCGCAGCACCGCGTCGCTGAAATCCGGACGCACCGCCGGTTTCCTGTAACGGCTGAAGTACGACGAGTCGAGCCAGTATTCGAGGATGCAGCAGTTTTCGCTCCCGAAAAACCCCGTCAGCGCCTCGAAGGAACGGCGAAACTTTTCATTGGCGGCGGCGGCGATGCTCTCGGTGTACGACCGGTGAAAGGGCGCGTATTCGAGAAAGACCCCGTCGGCGGGCTCGGTGCAGCGCGGCGGCTGATCCAAATCGAGGTACGCGAGATAGGAAATTTCCGCCTGCGGGTCGACCCGCCGCAGCCCCGCGGCGATCGCGTTCACGCTGCGCAGCTGCAGATCGGCGACGGAGTATCGGGCACAATTGGGGCAGCAGCAGTTGGCGCCGCGGAAATCCGCGCACCAGAAGTAGTAGCGGTGAGTAGACGAGGGCAGTTTGCGCGCCAGATTCTCGGCGTTTTGCGCGACGATTTCGGGCACCTCGGGGTGAGTGATGCACCAGTTGCGCTTGCAGGTGCGCTCGCCCGTCCTGCCGTCGACGGCGAAATACTCCGGATGGGTCGCGAAGAGCGCCGGATCCATCAGCGCCGCCGCCGCGTGGGTCTCGTATTCGCACTCGATGCCGGCGCGAGCGACCTCGGCGCGGAATTCGTCGGTGGCGAATCTGCCCAGCCGCGCAAAGAGATCGTGATTGGCGCCGTTGCCCGAGTGGATGCCGAGCGTGTTGAGTCCGACCTCCCGTATGAGTTCGAGGTAGTCGACGCCGTCGAAATCCGCCGGTGTCAGAATGATGCCGCGCTTGTTCATGATGTGTCTCTCCTTGCCGCCCAAAATCTGCCTCCGACTTCGGGGCTCTGCGCATTTAACATAACATGCCCGCCCCGGAAAAACAAGCGCCCGACGGGACAAGGGCGGGCGGCGCTTCCGCCTTCGCCGAAGGCTACGGCGTGACAAGGGCGCACACTTTTGTTTTTTCACGCCCGCCCGCTTGCCGTCACTCCCCGGACTTTTCCGTTTCTTAGTCTGGGCGCGGGGAGTAATTGAAGAGCACCATCCACGGTATCGGCGCGTTTGGGTTGTAATTCAAGAGCCCGATCTGCAAACCGTTTTGGGCATAATTGAATATGCCGATCTGGAGAAGATTGTCCGACGTGGGGATCGATACCGCCGGCAGCTCGGTATCGCAGACATTCACGACTCCGGTCATAACCCCCGTATTGCGGATGGACTCATTCATGACTCCGAGCATCAGACCGACATTGATGAAAGCGCCGTTGCCGAAGCCGACGCTCACGCCGGTATGACTTGAGCAAGTCGACACCATACCGCAGCTGACACCGTAAATTTCACTGTGAAAGCCGCCGAAGGTAGTCAGATTGAGCCCGTAGACCGGAGTCGTTTCATCGAAGAGCGCAAACGGCAGCACGATGATCTGCAGCGGCGTCCACTTTGCGGAAAACGCCGAAAGCGTCGGCGGACTGCCCAGCGCCCGCGGCATGATGCAGCACGCGAGCACCAGAACCAAAAACAGCTTTTTCATCGGGCTTCCTTTCACGCTTGGGATCTTATGAAATACGGGAAATATCCCATGAAAAACCAGAGGCAGGTCAGTACCGCGCCCGCGGCGGAGAGCGCCCACCAGTGCTTCCAGTCCCGGCAGGCGGCGAAAACGAAAAAACCGAGATTCGGGATGAACGTCAGCAGAATGGCGGCGGCGCAAATATCGACGAGTTCGCTGCTCAGACGACCGCGATCGTGCCAGGTCATTGCGACCGGCAGCGCGACTTGCAGGAACATCTGCAAGAGCAGTACGCCGATGAATACCGACGTCATGACTTTCGCGCGCCGAAAATTCACCAGACCCAGCCCCATCAGCACCACGGACCATGCGACGAAGAGCGGCATGACACTTTCCCCCTTTCCCTTTATGTTTTTCCTCAAAAACGCGCAGTTTCACCGGGTACGGATATTTACGGATATTTACGGAGAAAACGGATTTTTTGCCACTCCGTACTCATCCGTATCACTCCGTATTCATCCGTACCCGGCGAAACATTTTGCGGTGGATTTCCCAAAAAAAGTTTTTTTGCCGAAACGACACTACCTGTAGTGAATAAGTTCGAGGATCAGTCCGTCGGATTTGCGGAGCCACATTGTCGCCGTGCCGCCGCGAACACCGTGGCGAAGAGTTCCTTTGATGAAAAAGGCGTCTCCCGTGTCGGTCACCTGCCACGGACGTTGCTTGAGCACCCGTTCTCCGTAAACTTCGACGAAATGCCGCTCCGCCATCGCCACGGCGGCGACCCGGTCCAGCGGCGTCCGGACGGAAGTTTCCGCGGGCGGTACCTTTCGCTTGAAGTATTCGTCGATTTCGGGTGCCGAGTGGGCATTGAGGTCATAGAGAATCAGCGCGCAGATCAGACCGTCGGATTTGCGGAGCACGATGCGCGCCTCCTCGAGGCGCTCCCCCCGGCGAAGCGGAGTCCCCTTGATGAGAAAACAATCCCCGTGATCGGTCACCCGCCACGGACGCTCCTTGAGTACCTCCTTGCCGAACGCCCGGACGAAATGCCGCTCCGCCATCGCCACGGCGGCGGCTTGGTCCAGCGGCGTCCGGACGGGAGTTTCCGCCGGGGGCACCTTTCGCTTGAAGAATTTATCGCCACGCCGCGCCAAAGTTGTCATATAGCGCCGGAAAAAATAGCGCTGCAAAGAGGCGCACGCTCCGGTGTTTTCCAATACCCTTTTAAGCGGGTAGTCGTCGGCTACCGTACCGATGATTTTCTTGAACTCTTCGACGTGTCCCTCGTAGTAGTCGTACCAGTTTGCCCCGACGATCCGCTGGGCGGCGAAGACGGCGATTTCCCCCTCGGTCGCATTGCGGATATGGCAGATATGGATATCCGTGGGCTTCCGGCTGGAAAACCGCGAAAGAATGAAACGAAACCGCTGTTCGTCATTTTTTGCCGTCTTTAAGAACGCCTGCCAATCCTTTTCCAAAAATATGCCGCACTCTACGGCATCGGCCTTCGTGCCGAAGACCAGACAGCCCACCATTTTTATCAGCTTTTCCCACTCGAGTTGCGCCGCATCGGATGTAGTCTTTTTCGCACGGCGGAGGTAAAATTCGTATCCGCGCAGAAATTCCTGCTCCTTACCGTCGGTTACGATCTTGAGCCGCCCCGACTTGTCGAAGCGCATGCGATGTTCGCCGCCGGAGTCGGTGATCCATACGTCATTCCCTTTTTGCCGCCATTTGCCGCTCACGACCTCGAAGCCCGCCTCTTTGGGCGCAATGGTCACGCAACTGCCGTCCGCGAACACGGTCATGACGGTACGCGGCCAATTTTTGTCCTCTTTGCCGTCCTTGACGGCGATAAACTCCCAGTCGCCGATGAAAGACGGCGCAGCGGGAGCCCCCGCTGACAGCGTCCCCGCCGCGAGCAGTAATTGCACGATGATGTATCCGAGTTTTTTCATGTTCATCCTTTCATTTGCATCTGGCACCAATAGCAAGGGCGAGCAGAAGAACACACTGTAAATACCACCACACGCACAGCGATGGATAAAGTATCGCCCACGACAGAAAAATGACCGTCCGCTGGAGGCCTTTGATCGGCAGACGCCATATTTGAATACTGCCCCAAATCAGGATGGAAAGACAAAAAAACATGTAGGCGATGGCGACACAGGGAGTCGAAACCACCCCTATCGGGTCCATATCCAGCGGCAATGAAAACAGAAGCAGCGGGATACATGCCGCAACCAGCATGAATATTCCCAATTTCAGAATGTTGCGTTTCAGCGTCCGATCCATTGCCATTTCTCCCCGTCGTCACCTCGCGGGATCAGAATTCGTACAGCGGGCTTTGGGAAATCTCGTAAAAGATATTCGTTCGTTCGCGGACGTTGATCGCCGCATGGACGTGCATGATGTCAGTTCCTCCGCTTGGAGATGAACCAGAGAACGATCACCAGCACGAGGATCAGTCCGATCCCGGCGGCATACCAGTACTCGAACGGTACATTCGACCACCAGCTGCCGGACGGTGTCGGTGCCGCGCTTTTCGGCTGCGGCAGTTCCGAACCGCGCTTGCCGCCGACGCTCCGCAGGAACTCCGCCGCCTCGGTTTTGTTGTTGGACACCGCCACATCCAGCGGAGTGCGGCCGTTGCCGTCGCGGACGTTGCAGTCCGCTCCGGCGTCGATCATCATCTTGAATATCTTGGTCGGAGTGCCGGACTTCGCCATGTAGTGCAAGGCGGTCTCGCCCGCGTGGTTCCGCAAGTTCACGTCGATCTTCGGGTGGTCGAGGAAGATCTGGTACATGTCGGAGAGCGCGTGGACCTGCGGCAGATAGAGCAGGCAGAAGTCGCCCTCGTTGTCCTGTTCGTTGGGGTCGGCGCCGTACTTGAGGAGCATACGGATCGCCGGACCTTCCTTGAAGGTGGCGGCGAGGTGCAGCGGGGTGTGCCCGTTGTTGTTCCGCCGGTCGATCTTCGCGCCGCACTTGAGCAGCGTTTCCACCATCTCCGCGTTGCCGTAGCGCGCCGCCAGATGCAGCGAAGAGAAGCCGTCCTCCTTGCGGATGACGTCGATGTTCTCGCCGGCGGCGTGGCGGCGGAGTATCTCGCCGGTGTTGTCGCCCTCGGCGGCGATGCTCAATACGATCTCGCCCGGATTTTTCTCCTTCGGGAGATAGCCGAGTTTTTCCATTTCCGCCGCCACTTCGGAGCGGTCGTGGCGCAGCGCGACGAGGTGTGCGCTCATGTAATTGCCGCCCCCCAGAAAGAAATATCTCGGTGTGCAGTCCAGCCGCCACCGACCGTAGAGGTCGATCAAAAACGCCTTTTCGTCCGGCGGCAGGTCGCCGCCGCGGATGACGGAGACGAGCTTTTTCAGCGCCGCGCGGTCGTCGCCGCCGCTCAAAAAGAGGTTTTCCGCTTCGCGCAAAGTGGCGGCGTGCCTACCGGTGAAGACCTTGAGCCGCATCACGGGATCGTCATACATCGGCGTACCGATCTTCGACGAGAAACTCTTACCCCACTGCCAGCGCTTTTCTCTGGCGGCACACTCGGCGCCGCCGTACTCGCGGAAGGTCTTCGCCGCCGCGTCGTACTCGCCGAGCACCATCTCGCGGCAGAACCTGCGCCACAGAAAGAGATGCCGCGCCTCCGGGGTCGTCATCCGCTTTTCGTACTCGGCGAAGAGCCGGTCGGCGAGTTTGCGGATCTCGGGGTCGCGGTACGGATTCTGCCAGCGCATGTTCGACTCGCTGGCGATGACCCCCAGCGCCTGATATCCCAATTCCGCGACGCCGACGTCCCGGCGCGGGCACTCCATCGCTTCGACGGCGAGCATCCGGATCAGTTCCAGCGAACCGCACCACCGCGGCCGCAGCGCCCACAGCACCGCATTCCACGCGCTTTCGTTGGAGGCGTTGTACCATGCGATCTTCTTGAAGACCTCGATCACCGCCTCGACGGAACCGGATCCCATTTCCACCGTGATCAGCCGGATGTGCGCGTTGTAACGCTCGGGGAAAAGCTCGATCGCCCGGTTGAAGTGCCGCCGCGCCTTATCCAGATTGTCGCCGAAGACGTTCCAGCCCTCCTTGGTTACGGTACTTCCCCAGCTGGAGCCGCGGCCTTCCCACGCCGCGGCGATGCCGGCGCGGCCCTGAACCATCTCCCAGAACCACGGGTCGATTTTAGCCGCGTGCGGCCGGAGTCGCTCTTCGAGTTCGATCCAGTAGCGGCTGCCGCAACTGTCGCTGTTGGAGAGCAGATTGTAGAGCCGCTGATAAAAACTGGCGTTGCGGTATTTGCCTCCCAGCACCACCGCTTCGAGCTCGTCGATAAACTCGCGGTTGAGTCGTTTTTTCTCATCGGAGTCCGGTTTTGCCGCGTTGTACGCCAAAAAGAGCAGTTCCATCCGCAGCAGATCGCCGGAGGGCAGCCGGGCGACGAGTTCTTCGTTCGCCTTGGCGGCATCGGAGTTCCGGGATGATTCGTAGAGTTGGGTCACCCGCACCGCCTCGGTCCACGGGTCGGCGCACGGAGCGTTTTTCATACCGGAAGCGTAGTCTTTGATCCCGCCGATGCAGAACCAAATAATGAACTTGCGGATGTCTTCGGGGGAGCTCTCGGGATACATCTTGACCAGTTCGGCGATGTAACGATCCAACAGCAGCCGCGATTCGTCGTTCGGGTTCGGGCGGTCCTTCCACTCCTTGAACAATCCCTTGAACGGATTTTTCATCGGGCCGCGGCGGCTTTTCCGTTCGACGGGCGGCGGGAGCTTGGCGGCGCGCTCCTTGCCGAGCAATCTTTCGCGCTCCGGCACTTCTACGCTGCCGAAGAGGAATTTGAGTTCGTCGTCGGAGCACTTCGTCAGAAGTTCGCGGAAGATCTTTTCCACCTCCGGCTGCTGGCGGCTCAACGCGAAGAGCGACCACCTCGCGGCGTAGGCAATGAGGTCGATCTCGTTTTCTCGGTCCTTGGCGCTCAGAGCGCGGCGCAAGACCGCGTTTACGTGCTTGGCGTCGCCGGTCGCGAAAAACCTGCCCCAACAGAAGTCGGGAACGACCGCCATCTCCCGGTCGAGCTCCTCCTGCGTCGGGAGCTTCGCCAAGGCGAGCGCGAGCGGTCGGCGCGTCCCCGGCACGGCGACGACCGCCATCGCCTGCAAATTCACCTTCAACCCCATCTGACGGAATTTTTTGATCGTCTCGAGCCAACCGGGGACGCGGTCGGGGTTGGCGCGGAAGACCTCGTAGAAGAAGCCGAGGATCGGCACTACCGCTTGGGGGTTGAGTTGCCCCGCGTCGAGCGATGCGAGAAAACCGTCGATCTTTGCCGGATCCGGAGCCCGGTAGTAAACAATGAACTGCTCGAGATCCTCCTCCGCCTTCGTCGGCTCACTCGGCCGCCTTTGTTCGTGCGGGGCGTCCGCACCCGCCGCGATGGAGACCAATCCCGAAACCAGAAAAAGTATCAGACACATCCGTTTCAACATGCCGTTCATCGGGCTCCCTCCCTCGGTTGAAAAAATTCCGTTTCGCCAATCCCGATCTTAACCGCATCCGACCGGTCATTACAATACTCCGTGCCCGGCGCGTTGTCAAGACGGAAAAACTTCACTCGCCGTCCGGTTTAGGCGGGGGGCGGAAAAGCGACCATATCTTTTTGAATACCACCGCCGCGGCGGCGAATGTTCCGGCCCAATTCAGCCACAGCAGAACCAGCGATATGTGGCCTCGCGTTTTGAAACTCAAGGCGCGGCGTATGAAATCGAGTTCCAGCGGGTAAGTCGTCGGCAGACCGACCCACCATGCGCCTTCGAACCCTTCGAAATGCCCGTCTCTGTTGGCGACGACATCAACGGCAAGCAGCGCCCACAGGATCAGCCAGACGATCAGCCCCTTTATTATCGACGGACGGTACGAGGAGTGCCGACAATATACGAAGATCGAAAAAGCATAGCCGAAACCCACCAGCAGAAACAACACGGCCAGCAAAATGGCAAAACTTGCGGTGATCACGATCTTTCCTCCCGTTATCCGCGGCCGGACAACTCAATATAAAACATACGTTCCGTCCGGTTTTTTTCGAAAATTGATGCGTATGATACCGTCGTGCGAAGACCACACCATCGGCATTTCCCCCGCTGGCTCCAATGACAGTTTCACATCGCAATATCCCGACACCTTGCCGCCGTCGACGACCGCGAACAGCGGTTTTTCCACCGAAAACGAAATCTCCTCCAACTCCCGTTTGGCGGAATCGTCGAGTTCCGCGTCGTCGAAACTCGTATAAGGATAAAAATAGACGACCTTATATTGCGGAGCCGCCGATATTTTCATCTCGAATTCCGCTTCGCCGGTTCGCCCGATCTCATTTGCCGCATCCCGTATTCGGGCGATGATATTTTTCGCCTCATCCTGTTTCGGCCCGCTGCACGAGGTCATCAGGACGACCGCAGTCACGGCGGATAACAGTATTTTTATCATATTTCACCATTCAATCAATTATCTACAAATCGTCTTTCAGGATATCGACGCCGCACCAGCCGAGCAGAAAATCGGCAAACTCCCCGACGTTGAAGCCCAGGCGGAATCCGAAGCCTATCGCCGCCACCAAATTCACATCGGTGTAGACGCACCACGCGGGACGGTCGAATTCGAGATTTTTCTTGCCGCCGAATTTCGGAGATTCTCCAAACTCGGCATAGAATTGGCGGCGCAGTTTTGCCCATTCTTCCTGGGACATTTGCCGGTTTTCGTATTTACGGTTAAAGGCGGATTTGCTGTGCCATGCGCAAGTGTTGCAGTAATCTTTACTGTTCTTTTCGGTATCGAGAATGAAAAACGGCAGGAGCGGCGTGCTCCCGCAATACGCCTTGCCGCGCTTGACCGACCGACCGCCGGGGTAGAATATCTCGCTGTTCGCACCCAATAACGGCACACCGATATTGCCCTCTTCGACGTGGTACTCCTCGCTGTGCTTGTGGAAGACGAAAGCTTCGCCGCCGCGGACCTCCGCCAGCGGACTATAGTTGTATAAATCGACCTGCAAACCGAATACGTAAGCCTTGGCGCCGAACCCGCCGCCGATGCCGGCAGTGACGATGTCACATGCGTCATCCCACCGATTCTGCCAATAATCTTTCCCCGTGGAACACCCGCTCAAAAACACCGCGACCGCGACCGCCAGCGTGACGGCGAAGAACGCCCCCTCGGCCGTCGGCGGGGCGAAACACCCTCGCCGCGCCCGCTTCAGCCGTTCCCGGAACCTTGCGAAAAATGCGGTCATCATACGATTTCCCTTTTTACTTCGCTTTACTGGTGGAGGCAATGCACCGGCATCAACAACTCAAATATGATGCGGGTCACATATATGAACAAAATGTACAGCGCGTAAATAGCCGCCGTGGTGACGGTGTATTTCACCGAACGTGAAAACGCGGTGACAGCAACGATCAGCAGCGAATACGCGATCAGGAAAATATACATGGAACCGACCAAATCGCCGATCTCACACCAGATGATGAATAATTCTCCCGGGACGACCCCGAAGGAGAGCAGCCACGCGGCGAATGAACTGCGGGATCTTCCGTTGCGAAGCCGACGCGCCTGAACGAAGCTCGCCAGCGCCGGAAGAAGCAGAAAAAGCGCGGCGAAGATCATGTAGAAGGCCATTTTTAGCAGGACTTCCCCGATCCCGGCTTTGCCCATGATCCAACGCTCGTACTCGTCGCGGCAGCTGTCGACGGTAAAAATGCAGAATAGTATCAAATACAGAATCCACGTAACCGGCAGGTAGGGAAACTTCCGGGGCTTTGAACCTGATCGCGTCGGCAAGTCGGACATGAGTTATTCCCTTTATCATTGAGGGTGTGAACGCTTCGAATGCCGGAAACCTGACATACAATACCCCACAAACCGTGTGATGTCAAGCCGCAACGCTTACCACGCTCAACATCTTCACCCTTCATCAAAGGTATTGGTCGACGTCTATGCAACCGCCGCAAGCGGAAACGAGAGAAACGAACTTCTCGTCGAAGGCGATGCCGACCCGGTACGGTTTGTGGTAATATATCACGAACATGAAGGTCACTTCCGCATCGAATTTTTCGCGGATCGCGTTTATGGCTCTTATCCGCTCCTGCGTACAGAACTCCATGAAGAAATCGATCATCTGCTCATCGTTGGAGAGCTCCTGCTCGGGAAGCCCGTAACCCCAGCGGTCGCATTTCGCCCGGTTCTGCTTGATGCAGTACGTCCCCTTGACTCCCAGCTCCTTTTCGATCAAGTCGAAATCCAGATGGTCGGCACAGATGCCGAGATAGGAGTATCCGCGCGCGTAGTTTTTCACTTTATGCTTACCCCCATATTACCCGAAGCGCCGTTTCGACGAAAACTTTTCCAAGAGTTCCAGCCGCCTGCGGACGGCGCGGGTCGTATCGTCCGTTCCGTTTTGCCATCTGCCGTTCATCGCGTCGAGGTATTTCCGCAGCGCCTGACGCGGCGTGCGCGCGTTTTCGCAGGAAAAGTGCGTTACGGGGACATCCCCCGCCACGACCCAGATAAAAGCGTCGTCCTCCCGCGAATCGGTTTCGACTTGGAACAGAAAGACCCCGAAGACGTCGCCGATGCCCGTCCCGTAGTAGGATCTCACGGTGTTGCGAAACCACGCCCGCCGTTTCAGGTAGGCTTCGGCTTTTTCGACATCCGCTTGGATCAGCAGAGATTCCCGCCGCGTCCACGCGATCGGGAGACCGTCGCTGTCGTACACCGAAGCGAAGTCGATCTGCTCGCCGTTGTACGGATAACCCTGACGGGGCGCGCGGTCGGGCTCGGGCGGGCATTGGAGGTCGAGCCGTGCCCCGGTCGCCGCGCGCCACTTCATCCGCTGCCGCCGCGCCTGCACCGAGCGGTAAGCGTTCAGCAACCGGTACGTCGCCAGAAAAAACAGTTCGATGCCGACGCTCAGCGCGAGCGCAAACCAAAAACTCAGGAACCAGCAGAGCGTTTTCTCCCCGATGATAAGTTCGATCAGGTTGAAGAAGGCGCTCCCGGCGAGGAGCAGGATATAGGATTGCCAAAACCAGAAGTGAATGTTCCGGTTGAAGCGCCCCTTGACCCGGTAGTCGTACTCGCCTTTGGTGAGTTTCCACAGGATCTCCGCCGCCCGGAAGAATACCGGGAGGCTCAATCCGCAGAATATTGCGAGCTGCGATGCGAAACGCATATCGTTCATGGTAGCGCCCTTGCCCCGTATGTTCATTCGGAGATACTATATCCCGCATCCCTCATATTGTCAACCGGTCGGAACGGATTTCACGGAGCGATTCACTCCGCCGTCGCAACGTAGGTCAACCCCAACAGCCACAGCATGATTATGAGCAGATATTTCGCAACGTCCATTTTCCGCTCGGCCTCGATGAAGCGTTCCGCTCGTTCCCGGTCGAACTTGAGCAATACATCGTTGCGTTTTTGTATGAAGTCGCGCTCCTTTTTTGACCACGGCGGATTGAAAGAAGACCTCTGAGTCCATCCGACATTGATCACGGCAGTATCTTCATCGGGCATGGTGCGCCAGAAATACTCCTTCAGCTTCCAGTGGATCACGAAAAAACGGACCCAATACGCCAGCGTCAACAGCGGTGGCAAAGCCATGACGATCCGGAAAATCATTTTGCGCCTTTGTTGTTTTGCGTTTATGATTTACGCCGCGAATAAGATAACACGCCAGACAACATATTGCAAATCGCTGGCGTGCGCGTCCGCCGCGTGCGACGAGTATCCGCGCCGCATTTTTGCCGACAAACGCCTTTTTGCCGGTATCGCGGATGCGGGACGAAGCCGCAGGCAAGGCGGCGCGAGGGAGTGTACTCCCGTACACGACCG
>Ga0310786_10000018_pt1 | contig 261699 bp, 186 predicted proteins | sample AusTroGonzalo_MG_FD_203881 | JGI IMG/M metagenome (GOLD analysis project Ga0310786, IMG submission 203881) | Bovine rumen microbial communities from tropical cattle in Woodstock, Queensland, Australia - Gonzalo_03 (v2) (version 2) | ecosystem: Host-associated > Mammals > Digestive system >... | reverse complement strand
ATGAAAGACAAAGGTTAATCATCTCTGCTGTATCTGAGAACCCACACATAACACAATCCGAACTTGCCAAGATTCTAAACATTACAGTAGTTCATATTAATAAAAATATGAAGAAACTACAAGAACATGGCATTATTCGTCGTGTTGGTCCCGATAAGGGCGGCCATTGGGAAGTCATTGAACCAAAAGAAAAAGGAGGTGAGTGATGAAAAAAAGACCTATAATGACAACTCCCAAAGGGTGGAAATCAAAAACGGTGGACCAAGTGTTTGATTTCTATCCTACAGCAACATATTCTCGTGATAAGCAAGTATCTCAGAATACAGATACATCTATAAAGTATATCCATTATGGTGACATTCATACTAAATATAATATACTTTTGGATGCATCAGATCCATTGATTCCACATATTGATGGGGAATTGAAGAAAGATTTTGAACTTGTAAAAGATGGCGATTTGATAATTGCAGACACTAGCGAGGATTATGATGGAGTTGGGAAATGCGTCGAAGTAGTTAATGTTGGTGATAACCAGATTATTTCTGGGCTACATACTTTGATGTTACGCCCCAAAGGAGATGATTTTATTGACGGCTTTAAAGGTTATTTCTTTTCTGGGGAACAAGTTAGAAATAGTCTATTGAGAATTGTTACGGGTATTAAGGTATATAGTATTACCAAAACAACTTTATCTAAAGTCAATTTACAAATTCCCAGTCATCAAGAACAAAAAGCCTTTGTTTCAATTCTCTCAAAAGTAGATGAAGCAATAGCATCGGTACAAAATAGCATTGCTTCTGCGGAACGCCTGAAAAAGATTCTGATGCAAAACCTTCTCACTGGCAAAATGAAACCAGACGGAACATTAAGGACACCCCATGAATTCTATGTTGATGAAAAGTTCGGCAAAGTTCCTGTTGGATGGGAAGTTAAGAGAATCAAGGACTTTGGAGAAGTACAAACAGGTAAAACTCCTCCGACTGATGAACCTGAAGTGTTTTCAGACAAAGAAAATGGTTTCATGTTCATAACTCCTGGAGATTTAGACGTAGCGAAATATATAGAGGAAACTGAAAGATATGTTTCAGAGAAAGGTATAAGATATAGTTATGTCCTTCCCAAGGGTACTGTTTGTGAAGTCTGCATTGGCTCCACGATAGGTAAAATTGGCATTACGACTGCAACATGTTGCTCAAATCAACAAATAACATCTGTCATCGTGAACAATGAGCATGATGCAGAATACTTGTACTATGCTATGTTGTCAAGAAGAGAGCATTTCAAAAGTGTTGCAGGCATCAATGCTACACCACAAATCAACAAAAGTGGATATTCCAAATACAGAGTGCTATGTCCCAAAGACAAATTGGAACAAATAGCAATCGCAAAAAGAATCAGTTCGGTAGATAAAAGCATTCATGAACATGAAAAAAAGATAAAATCCTTGGAGCGATTAAAAAAATCTCTAATGCAGAATCTGTTAACAGGGAAAATAATAATGAAATAAAAGAGCATATTTTATGATAAGAGAAGAAGCCATACAAAAAGAACTTGATGTTCTAAAGCGTTTTACTAATTCCAATTTGAAAGAATTTTTTGAAATCCTTCCAAATGTTAGATGGAAGAGTGCTCATGTATATACCGAATTCGATATTGCATTGTTCCAGAAAGAGTTACTATATGCGATAATAGAAGTAAAACTTAATTTGGGAATGTCAAAATCAATGCATCTGGTAAAGCGACAGATTGCAAATGCCATGCAATTAACCCATTGTAGATTTGGTATTATTACGGATAATAACAAATTTTATATTGCTGACTCTGCAATATCTTATGAACACTTTGCTGAAATGAGTTTTGATCAGATAGTTCAGTGTCTAATTAAACCTAATGCGATTTCACAATCAAAAGAGAAAAATGATGATACAAGAGAAAAACTAAGAGAAGTTCTTAATACATGTTTTGAAGAAGGTGACATCAAATTAATTAGTGACGATATTTATTATGATGACAATCAAGGTTTTCTTTCTTTTGTAAACACAGAAAAGGAAAAGAAATTCTTTCAAATGATACTTGGTTCTTTAGAAGTAGACAAACCTGTTTATCGATATACATCATTAGAAACTTTATTTGTAATGTTGAATAAAGGATTATATAGGATGAGTGGAATTGTTGGTATGAATGATAAGTCTGAAATAGATTATTTTGATAAAGAATGCCCTATCGATAATTCTGGTTCTTCAATACGAGAATTGAATGAGACCTATTTATCTTCATGTAGTTTTCTGAAAGACGATTTGACTATGTGGAGATTATATGGTGATGATGCCAAGGGGGTCTGCCTTGAATTTGAAATTGTGGCGACAGAAAAAAGGTATGGTAGTTTTATTTTGGCTCCAGTTAATTATGCAGAAAAACGTGGAAAACATAAAGTGTTGGAAATGCTAAAAGAACTATCAGACTTAAATATTAGATTTGCAGAACTTAATAAATGGAAGCATTTTTTCAAGCCATTTGATTATAAAGTTGAGGAAGAAATTAGACTGATGTTTATTGATAATTGTAGGTACGATAATGGTGTTGAAAACCGAGACTGGGTAAAAACATCAAGCCATTCTATTTTGAATCCTGTTGTTGATTTCAAATTGAATACGTCTAAATTTCCACTACAATTGAGAAGTATTATTTTGGGGCCAAAAATGCCAGAGATAGAGGTTAATCTGAGTCAGATGGAAGAATTGATATCGCAAAAAGGATATTCGATAAAAGTTGATAGGTCGGAAATAGACAACTATAGATAGAGATATTATCATTTCAATATAGAAATTGCTTCAAAACAAAAGAAGGTAATTGTTTTAGAACGACTAAAAAACTTAGATGCAAGATTTATTAACAGAAAAAGTAATTATATAATTCCCAATATATCAGTGAACATGGAAAGTAGAGTTTATTACGGTGAATATTCGCTCAAACATTGGATTGATCTGATGTTAAAACGCAACATTGTATTGCCTGAATATCAAAGAAGTTTTGTTTGGAATGATAAGGATATAAAACGACTTATTGCCTCTTTAAAAAGTGGGCAATTTGTTCAACCTGTTACTATTGCAAATTACACCGATGGTAATAAAAAAGAAAATATAATTCTAGATGGACAACAACGTTTAACTTCACTGCTCTTAACCCTTTTGGGATATATCCCAGACAAAAGTAAATTTGCAGAAATAGACGAAATTGCATCTGGAGACGATAGCATAGAAGACCCAATAGACTTAGCACAAAAGTCGATAGGATGGACCTTTGAAAGGCTTCTTAAGGATGAAAACTATTTGAATACTCCGACAGCTATTAAAGATAGAATTAGCAAAGATGAAAAATATGTAAAACTATATATTGATATTGAGGGAGAACTTGATGACTTTCTGAATAATACCTTCTTGGGCTTTTCATATATAGTTCCAAAAGAGAACACGAATTCAGAGGAAACGCAGCACTTCTTTTCAACCCTATTTAGGAACATGAATTATTTGGGGACAAAACTGTCTCCACTGGAAAGTCGTCGTTCTTTGTATTTTATGGGTGCTGGGTTTAACAAATTCTTTGAGGGGGTTACAAAAGATGACAAAGATATGCTTTGTGGTATAAAATTGTTAGAAGACTTGCAATCTCGCAAAATAGATATTGTTAGATATCTATCAATATTATCCCAGTATGTTGCAAAAGAAAACAATGTCAACAAAGTGCTTGTAGGTTATTCTGCTTATAGTTCTCGTGAAAACTATTATGTAGACTATGTATCTTTTATTGTTGGGTTAGAACAAGAAAACCGTATTGACAAATTTGACGGTTTTGATTTTAAGATGGTATTTTCAAAAGAATCATGGTTGGATCGATTTGAAAGAATTAGAAATGCTGTTGATGGTATAAAAAATAAAATGGAGTTAGACGAAAAGAGAATGGCATTCAAAGGGTGGATAGATGCAGACTATTGGCTTTTTGGATTACTGTATTGGATGCTATTTGAAGGAAAAACCATCAATTTTGAAGATAGTTTAATAAAAGAAGTCTCTGAAAAGATAAAGAAAAAGAAGAGAGACGGATATTATTCCAAAAACCCTAACCGCCTTGGTAATTTGAGGGAAAGAATCAATGCATCAATAAATATATACAAAAAATATGCTAAAAAATAATCACAAAGAATTTATACTTGCCCCTATTAAAAAAATCATAGAAGAAACCGTTACGGCATGTATAGGTGTTGGGGAGGGAATAGAAACTCAATCTTTGAGTGAATATGTTCTGCAAACCACTTTTCTAAAAATGACAGGTGCATCTGAACAGAAACTAAAATGCATCTGTTGGGACATTGCTACCAATGACTATGATTATAGGTACATATATTTGAAAAAGAATTATGGAGAATGTTCGAGATATGAAGACAAAAACAGTATTTACAAAGATTTGACTAATGCTATAAAAAAAATAAATGAATATTATAGTTTTACTATGCTATTCAATGATATTGATATTACAGGAAGGATAGAGGAACATATAGATAATAATATTAAAAAGGCGATTAGGAATCAAGAAAAGAAGAAAAAAAGAACTCTTTCTGACGATGAAAAAAGTAAAATGTCAAAGGGAATGCATGATTACTACATCAAAAAAGGTCTTTGCGATGAAGAAAAAGAGATTCTGAAAAAAGATGGATTATTAGATACAATTCAGAGACGAATCGATGACATTATAGATCATTCTCTTTTAGTAATATGGAGGCAGCACGATTATATAAACTACAAAAACAAATGGAATCATATTATGTGTTCTCAATTTGCAACTAACGAACTTTTTGATAAGAATATGCAAATCCACTATGATAAAATTGTGTATAAACACAGAAATAGATGTGCACATAATTTAACATCATATCAAAATAACTTACCTACATTAAAAACAATAATGGAGGAAGATTTTGATACTGAAAACTATTTTTTCCGATTTGCAATATTAATACTTATTGATGAAATCTTCATGAGATTATATAAAAAATACATTATAAATCTCGAAAATGCAATAATATAAAGAATATGTCAAAACTACACGAAAACATACCTGTAGAGAAGAAGGTGACGGAATGGCTCTCGAAGATGGGCTGGACGTTGCAAACGGTGGATGACTTAAAGCCATATAACCGTTTACAGATGAATGCGGTAATAGAGCCTATTCTGGTGGAGAAGGTGATGGCGCTGAATGCGATTAAGAAGCAAGAAGCGGAGGCGGCTGTCACACTTCTGCTGAATAACCTGCGGAATCAAATACCCATTGAGGGAAACGAGAATTTCCTGAGTCAGTTGGTAGATGGTGTGACACTGACCATTGGCAAAGAAGACAAGACTATTCGTTTTATTGACTTTGAAGACATCTGGCAGAATAGTTTCATCGTGACCAATCAGTATAGTGTTCAGCAGGTTCGTGTAGATATTTGTCTGTTGGTGAATGGTATTCCATTGGTGCCCATAGAGGCAAAGCAATGTGCAAGGCGAGGTACGAACTGGTTAGAAGGTGTACGCCAGTTCCAGACTTACGACCGTAGGAGCGACAAACTATTTATGGCGCATCTGTTTGGTGTAGCCTGCAATGGGCGGCTGTGTAAATACGGTATCCCTGGAGCCTCATCATCGTATTTCAATGAATGGAAGGACTCTGTGATTGCCAATAAATACCCCAATCCGATACTTGATTCTGAGAATGATCTGTGTAGGACATATAAAGACGAAGAAGACGGACTGATGCACTTCGATGTAGAACGGTTGCCCAATGGGGAAATATTGGAACAAATGAAGTTCGGAATCATTGGATTGCTACAGCCAGAACGGGTATTAGACATTCTGCAACACTTTATCGTGTTTGAACGGGATAACGGAAAGATTATCAAGAAGGTGGCACGTTATCAGCAATTACGTGCTGCCAATAAGATAGTGGAGCGTGTGACTTATTCGGACAAAGGGCAAGGTGTTATCTGGCATACGCAAGGCTCTGGCAAGTCGTTGACAATGCTCTATACTGCCTATAAACTTCGCAAGGCAGAGGAACTGAACGATCCTACTATCTTTATTGTTGTTGACCGTAAGGATTTGAAAGACCAGATAGGTGATACCTTCTTGGATTGCGTCTTCCCCAATGCCAGACTGGTGATGAGTGTAGGCGACCTGAAATCTATCATCAAGAATAAGCCTGCGGGTGTCTTTATCACGACCATTCAGAAGTTCAATGAATTGGGGAGTATCATCGATGAGCGCGACAATGTAATTGTGCTGATTGACGAGGCCCATCGCACAGAATACGGAGACTACCAGATGGAACTAAGAGCCGTATTGCCCAATGCCAAGCGTTTCGCCTTTACAGGTACGCCTATTCCTAAGACCCATCGGGAGTTCGGCATTAAGGGTGAGGATGGCAAGATAGAGTACTATTTGGACAAGTACAGCGTTATTGATGCCATCAACGATGGTGCTACAAGGCCCATCAAATATACACTCGGTCCTTCGCAATGGTTCTTGGATAAGGAGAATCTGAAGAAAGGCTATGAGGAAATCACAGCAGAACTGGAAGAGAGCGAGAAACGGCAAGTGGAGAAAGTCGTGCAGCCTTGGAAAACTCTGATGAAGAAGCAAGAGCGTATTGAAGTGCTGGCCGAGGATATTGCCAAAGACTTCAAGGAACGTCTGGAGCCTCAGGGCTTCAAGGCTCAGGTAGTGGCTATCGACAAAGAAGCTTGCGTGCTTTATTATAAAGAATTGTTGAAATACTTCGACAAGTCAGAACTGCGGATTATCTTCTCGACAGGTCAATATGAAACGGGCGAGCGTTATGATATGTTCTCACCGTTCTATCTGACAGACAAGGAGCGAAAGCAACTGATAGAGAACTTCAAGAAACGCATTACCCCAGAAGAACAGGCAAAAGGCAACAATCTGAAAATCTTCATTGTCTGCAATATGTTGCTGACAGGCTTTGATGCGCCTATCGAACAGACGATGTATTTGGATAGTCCGTTGAGAGACCATAATCTGTTGCAGGCTGTAGCAAGGACTAATCGTCCATACGATTACGGAGAAGGCGAAACAAAACTTTCTAAGGAGTTTGGTAGGATTGTGGATTATGTAGGTGTGTTCCAGAATTATAAGGAAGCACTTAACTATGATCCTGAAGATATTGGAGAGTTTGAAGATGTGGATGCATTGCTTCAAACCTTCCCAGAAGTGCTTGACGCGGCTTTTGAGTATTTCAATGAAATTAAACTGGAAGACACTTATGAGTGCTCAATTGCCATCATCCGCAAGTTACATGAGATAGAAGACCAAACGGTATTTGAAAATCGTTTCCATCGCACAGTGCAATTATGGGAGGCTATCAGTCCTAATCCTGGACTTCGACCTTATCGAACAAAGTATCAATGGTTGGTTACTATTTACGAACTCTATATGGAAGAATTCAAACGTGCCGACTTCGATGTGAAATTTTATGCTGCACAGACCCGAAAGCTGTTAAAGGAAAGCACGATGCTACTTGACTTCAGGGGACATCTGCCTGAAATCGCTATTGATGCCGACTATCTCACCAAGTTGCAGGAAACCAAACTGTCGCCTAGTGATAAGGCAGAAAAGATCATCCGTGATATTGAAACGATGATTCGCACGAATCAGAATAATAGCGCTATCTATATTGAATTCCAAGAGCGACTGGATGTACTCATTCGTATGAAGAATGCAAATACCATTGAGATAGAAGGTCTATTGAAGAAACTGAGCGAACTCTATACGGAAGTGGATGAGGCGATAGAGATTCCTAAGAAGATGGGATTTGACAATAAGGGCACATTTGAGATATACCAGCATATCAAAAATGAAATAGAGAATTTCAACGAAGAATTGGTAAGGGAGTTTGCGGAGGAACTGACGCGTAGAATCCTGTCAAAGATTTATATTGGCTGGCAGGAAACACGAGAATATCAACGTATAAGAACAGATTGTGTCGAACTTTTGGCAGCCAATCCCAAATACGAATTGTTAAATCTAGATGTTGATGGAGAACTTGGTGACAAGTTAATGAAGTCAATCTGTGATAACTTTAGTTTGAACTGATGACACTGCCAGAGAACTATACAGTCATTCATAGGGATGTGAAACATGCCCGTCTTCGAGTAACAGAAGATGGTACGGTGCTGTTGTTTGTACCCAACAAATTCACGGACGAGGAAGTCGCTAAAGTGATTGAGATGAAGGCGCAGTGGATAGCATCAAAGCAACAATATTTCAAGCAGAAGGGGAAAATTCTGCTGAAACGGAACGAATTGTTGCTATTAGGTAATCGTTATGCTTATTTCTATTCTACTCGATATAAAAATAAGGTAGTAGTTAACCATGAAAGTCGGACGATTCAGGCAAGGCGCGATTTGCTAGATATCGCCATCCAAGAGAATTGGCTGAAAAGCATTGCCAGCAAATATATTCACGAAAGAGTCAACGAACTTTCGACAGCCTTGTTATTGCCATACAACAAACTCTACATTAGAAGTCAGAAAAGGAAATGGGGAAATTGTTCGGCAGATAAGAATATCTCTATTAATTGGCGTATCATCAAGGCGCCTGCTTTCGTGATTGACTATGTGATCACTCACGAACTATGCCACACAATTATCATGAAGCATACGGTGAAGTTTGAAACTCTTCTCAACTCTCACTGCCCTGATTACAAACAGGCAAGGATTTGGTTGGAGATGTATGGGAATTGTCTGTTTTCAGATACATAGTTTTCTATCATTATACGGTACAGATGGGGCTTTCGTTTGGATAATTTTCAGACGTCCGAGCTTTGTTACAAGCTCTAACACTAACTCTAACACTAACTCTGACACTAAGCAATATTTGTCAGATGAACAGAAGGAAGTATTGGCATATTGTATTATAGCAAGAAGTAGTTGAATATTTCTGTGGCGGAGTTGTATGGAAAACATTCCTCTAAGCCATCAAAAGTTAAGGATAAAAGCCAATAAAAATGTCATAAAATTTGTATAATTAAGAATTAACCACTACTTTTGTACATCTAAATCTATTCACCTTTTGAATCATTACAGTTTGAGCCTTAGGCTGTCTGAAGAATTGACAACAGGTTGGAGAATAGAAAGCATAAAAGATAAATAGATAAAAGCATGATTATGAGGAAGATGACAAAACTATGGATGCTTGCCGCCATCCTTACAATCAGCGGCATGACGATGGTGTCCTGCTTTTCGGACATGAAGAAGAGTGCGGCGGTCAGCGCAACTGAAGATGCCAGCCAATTTGTGACTATTACCGATGTTGTGCCTGACGTGATTCTGGAGATTCGCTACTTCGGCACGTATAACTTTGTGGGAACGCGCATCGACGGTTACCTGGAGCCGACGGCACTTTTGACCAAGCAGGCTGCTGATAGTCTGAAGGCCGTGAGCGACGACGTTATCAGGCAGGGATATCGCCTAAAGATTTATGATGCCTACCGTCCACAGGAAGGTGTGGACCACTTCGTGCGCTGGGCAGAGGACATCACCGACACGCTGATGAAACCTTACTTCTATCCCGATCTCGACAAGAGCGTGCTCTTTCCTCAGGAATACATCTGCCTGAAGAGTGGCCATACGCGCGGCTCAACCGTTGATCTGACATTGTTCGACATGACGACGGAGAAGGAGGTGGATATGGGCGGTACCTTCGATTGGTTCGGTCCCGAGAGTCATCCTGACTTTTGTGGTAATCCCGAGACGGGTGAATATACAGGCGATAATTCGAAGAGTCCTGCCAATCCGAAGCGCAGCATCACCGCCGAGCAGTTCCAGAACCGCATGATCCTGCGTCAAGCGATGCTCCGTCACGGCTTCAAGCCTTTTGACACTGAGTGGTGGCACTTTACATTGAAGAACGAACCATTCCCCGAAACTTATTTCACCTTTCCCGTGAAACAAATCTCCATACTATAAAGTGGCATAATCTCGATATTTTGTATAGATTGCGCCAATGTGGACCAGCCAGGGCTTGACCCTGGAACCTCCAGATTAATATTCCATCGACAAAAGTCCGACTATAATCCCTGCATAAATTCTACAAATGACCGAATAAAATCGTCACAAATCACCGAATACAAATATGCCAAATGACCAAGCGAAAGAAAGCCAAACAACCAAATTACGCATAAAATCGACCGAAAAACAGTCCTTTTTTATAGTTTTTCAACAAGAAACTTGCAGAAAATCTCAAAAAGGTGTATCTTTGTATCGTAAAAAATCTCAAAAAGGTGTAAAATATAACAGATAGGAAATCTCAAAAAAGTGTAAAACGCATTGTTGTGAAGCGTAAAATATATCAGCAACTCCTTGATTGGAAGGAGAAAAGGAATGGTGAAGTGGCACTACTCGTAGAGGGAGCGCGACGCATCGGAAAGAGCTATATCGTAGAGGAGTTCGCCAAGAATGAGTATGAGTCATATATCCTCATCGATTTCAACAAGGCTCCCCAGATGGTCAGAGACTGGTTTGACCTTTATCTGGAAGACCTTGACACGCTTTTCCTCTATCTGAGTCAGCACTACAAAGTGAGACTCCATGAGCGCAAGTCGCTAATTATTCTCGACGAGATACAGTTATGTCCCAGAGCAAGAGCTGCTATCAAGTTTCTGGTAGCCGACAGGAGGTATGACTATATTGAAACTGGATCCTTGGTAAGCCTCAAGAAAAATACGCAAGGAATCGTACTCCCTTCGGAAGAACGTCCTATACAGATGTACCCGATGGACTTTGAAGAGTTCCTTTGGGCTACAGGTAACGACATGCTGATGGACTTGATACGGAAGATGTATGCAGAGCGTAAGCCGATGGGACAGGCTTTCCATCGTCAGGCTATGGATGCTTTCCGCCTCTATATGATTGTGGGAGGAATGCCCCAAGCTGTCAAGAAGTATGTTGAGACCAAGGACTTTGATGCCGTAGATGCTGCCAAGCGTGATGTGCTGACTATCTATCGTAATGACATCTTCAATTATGCTGGTGAGATAGCCGAAAAGGTGGTGTCAATCTTTGATCAGCTTCCCCCTCAGTTATCCAAGCATGAAAAGAAATTCCGCCTATCTGCCCTAAAACCAGGTGCGAAATATCGTGATTGGGACGATGCTTTCTTCTGGCTGAAGGATGCAAGAGTTGTCAACATTTGCTACAATTCGACAGAGCCGAACATCGGACTCAAGATGAACGAAAATCGCACGACATTGAAGTGCTATATGAACGATACAGGCTTGCTGATCAGTCATGCTTTCGATGAAAAGGGCATTGTCTCATCTGAGATTTACCAGAAACTGCTTTTTGGAAAACTGGAGGTGAACGAGGGAATGCTCATTGAGAATATTGTGGCTCAAATGTTGACAGCCAGCGGTAACAAGCTCTTTTTCTATGGTAAGTCATCAGAGGAAGCAGAAGAACGTATGGAAATAGACTTCCTGCTCCAGAAGGACAAAGTGACCAGCCGCCATAACGTCCGTCCAATAGAAGTCAAGAGCGGCAAGAACTACACGTTATCTTCCCTAACGAAGTGTATGAAGAAGTTTGGAGAGTATATGACCACTCCTACTATTTTGCATACAGCCGACTATAAGGTAGAGGGTGATGTAACCTATCTTCCTCTTTACATGACACCTTTATTGTAAGTACAAGGAATCTAAATCTCATTTATATGACTGTATTTTTGCAAAAGTTTCGGTGAGAATAATGAACATGATTTTCATACTCTACCCAAGTAGATAGTTAAAGAAAAATCAGCAACTTGAACTTCTTCCAAGTTGCTGATTTTTTGTGTGGACCAGCTTGGGCTTGAACCAAGGACCTCCAGATTATGAGTCTGTTGCTCTAACCAACTGAGCTACAAGTCCGATGGAGTGAAAAAATGACACCTTTGGAGTGTGATGTCCTTGGATGCCTTTTCTCGTGAGTTGTGCTACCAGGATTCGAACCTGGAATGACAGAACCAAAACCTGTAGTGTTACCATTACACCATAGCACAATCCTCATTGAAGCGTTCGATTTGGATGGTCTCAGAAAGACACCACCCTGCCGAATGCGGGTGCAAAGTTAGGGCTTTATTTTTGATTTCCCAAAAAGTTTTGAGGAAAAATGCGGAAAAATTCCGTTTTGTTTGTCTTTTTTGAGAAAATATGTGTACCTTTGCATTAGATAAATTCAAGTCTAATCGCCAAAACGGTATAATAAATATATTCATGTCGAAAGAGAAACCGCTGATTCATAATAAGCGCAGGAACAAGATTCGCCTTCATCATGAGGGGAAGCACACGTTGCTTTATGCGGGGATTTTGGCTGCCATCATCATCAGTCTGGCATGGTTTTCAAGAACGTCTTTGTCGTGGGGGTCGTACATCATCATTGCAATTGTGCTGGTGGAGTATGGCATCTTGTTGAATTTCTTCCGTTGTCCCATTCGTATGTTCAATGGACCAACGAACAAGTCGATTGTGGCTCCTGCGGATGGTCGCATTGTGGTGATTGAGGAAGTGGAGGAGACGGAGTATTTCCATGACAAGCGACTGATGATTTCGATCTTCATGAGCTTGACGAATGTGCATGCCAACTGGATCCCATGTGAGGGAACAGTGGTGAAGGTAGGGCATCAGGATGGCAATTACTTGAAGGCATATCTGCCAAAGGCGAGCACGGAGAATGAACGTTCGATGGTGGTGATCCGCACGCCACATGGTGTGGAGGTAATGGCTCGTCAGATTGCCGGAGCATTGGCTCGTCGCATCGTGACTTATCCGAAGGCGGGTGAGGAATGTTTCATTGATGACCACATGGGTTTCATCAAGTTTGGTAGCCGCGTGGATGTGTATCTGCCGTTAGGTTCGGAGGTGCTGGTGAAGATGGGACAGCGTACTGTGGGAAATGAGACGTTGATGGCGAAACTTAAATAGCGTTGGAGATTCATGAAGAAGCATATACCTAATATCATTACTTGCTGCAATCTGATTTGTGGATGCATCGCTACTTATGGCGCGTTCCACCATAGTTATCAGTTTGCATTTTTGTTCATTCTGTTAGGAGCATTCTTTGATTTCTTCGATGGCAAGTCGGCTCGGGCATTTGGCGTGAGTGGTCGAATGGGCTTGGAACTTGACTCATTGGCAGATTGTGTTACCTTCGGCGTGGCACCTTCAGCGATGATCTTTACGCTGTTCTGTCATGTGGCTTACCCTTCCTTCATGAACAACGAGTACATTTTCCGTATCATGCCTTTCACGGCATTCCTCATGGCGGCTTTCTCTGCCTTGCGACTGGCGAAGTTCAACATTGACGAGCGTCAGCACACGGAATTTATTGGTATGCCGACTCCTGCGAACGCCATTTTCTGGGGTGCACTCATCTCCAGTAGCGAGGCATGGCTCACGAGTCCTCGGTTCAACGCCTTGTTCCTCTTCCTTTTTATGGTGTTGTTCTGCTGGCTGTTGGTGTGCGAAGTACCTATGTTCGCTTTCAAGGGACGTCTCTCTTGGCCTAAGGACAAGATGAAAATCATCTTCCTGGTGCTCACGTTCGTGTCGCTGACCTTAGGCTGGTTCTTCTGGGATGAGGGCGGATGGATTGGTATGTGCCGTGGTTTGGCAGTCAGTATCGGACTTTATGTCGTGATGTCGATAGTGGCATCATTTTTGCCCAAGACAGAGGAGTAAGGGAGAACGGACTCCTTTATTCTAAAACGACAGCAAAGATATGGACGTACTCATAACAATCCTGTGCTTCATTGTTATCCCTGCGTTAGCATTCATCATCATTGGCTTGTATCTGTTGAGCCGAGTGGTGGGTGGCTTTGGTAATTTGCGTGCCTTGTATCGCCTCTTCACAGGCAAGGGAAGGCAGGGCACTCGCCAAAGTACTGCCAAATCGTCATCATCGGGCAAGTCCTCACGTACATATAATAATAAAGAAAAGACTACTAAAAAATCTGCCCAAACACCAGGTAAGATGTTTGGGCAAAACGAAGGTACATATGTGGACTTCGAGGAGGTGAAGTAAGTTTTTATTTCGGTCTTACTTGTCCATCTCCTTCAATTAACCACTTGTATGTGCAGATTTCTTCCAATGCCATCGGACCACGTGCGTGGAGTTTTTGGGTGGAGATGCCAATCTCTGCTCCAAGTCCGAATTGTGCGCCATCAGTGAAGGAAGTGGGCACATTGTGATACACACAGGCAGCATCCACCTGAGCCATGAACTGATCGGCAGTGGCACGATTTTCTGTGATGATACACTCTGAATGACCAGAACCGAAACGGCGAATATGGCGGATGGCTTCGTCTGCCGATGCAACGGTCTTGATGGCCATTGTGTAAGATTGGAATTCGGTGCCGTAACTCTCTTCGGTTGATGGTTTGAGCAGGTCGGCTGGGTAGTTGCCTTGAAGCGTTGCAAGGGCGGGCTCGTCGGCATAGATGAGGACATTGCTCTCCTTCAACGGAGCGCAGATGGCAGGGAGGTCGGCAAGACGGTCGACGTGGATGAGGGTGCAGTCGAGCGCGTTGCAGACACTTACGCGGCGGGTCTTGGCATTGTTGATGATACGGGCTCCCTTGGCGGTGTCACCGTCCTTGTCGAAGTAAGCGTGGCACACGCCAGCACCAGTCTCAATGACGGGCACAGAGGCCTCCTGACGTACAAAGTCGATGAGGCGTTTGCTGCCACGAGGGATGACGAGATCGACATATCCATTGGCATGCAGCAGGGCTCCAGTGGCTTCGTGAGTGGCAGGCAGGAGGGTGATGGCATTCTCGTTGATGCCGAAGTCTTTGAGCACTCCTTGGATGAGGCTGACGATGGCGCGGTTGCTGTCATCTGCGTCCTTGCCACCTTTCAAAATACAGGCGCTTCCTGCTTTGAGACAGAGAGAAAATACGTCGAAGGTCACATTGGGACGGGCCTCATAGACGATGCCGATGACACCGAAAGGGACACTGACGCGCTTGAGGTCAAGTCCGTTGGGCAACGTCGAATGCTTGAGCACCTTGCCGAGAGGGGAGGGGAGTGTGGCCACGTTGCGTGTGTCGCCAGCGATACCCTCAATACGCTCTTTCGTCAGTTTCAGACGGTCGTACATAGGGTTTGCCGGATCCATACGGGCGAGGTCTTTGGCATTGGCTGCAAGAATGGTTTCTGTCTCGGCAATGGCCTTGTCAGCCACAGCCAACAGCACTTTGTTGATGGTTTCGTTGTCGAGGAGGGCGAGTTCGATGCTCGCATCCTTGGAGGCATTGAAGGATTGAAGGATTGAAGAATTGAAGTCCATTAACATAAGAATTCTGTACAAGGAGTGTTATTACGTTCATTCATGAGTTTCACTAAGATGTCATCGCGTTTGCCGTTGGCAATGATAACGCTGATTCCTGCGGCTGCTGTCTGGATGGCGACGTTCGACTTGCTCTGCATGCCACCACGTCCGGCGCTCGACTTCTTCTCTTGAATATAGTCATCAAGTCGCTTGCCTGGTTCCACCGTGCGGATGAGCTGGGAGGATGGATCGGATGGGTCACCTGTGTAGATACCGTCGATATTGCTCAGGATGATGAGTGCTTGTGACTGCGTCATGCGTGCCATCAACCCTGAGAGTTCATCGTTGTCAGTAAACATCAATTCAGTCACCGACACCGTGTCGTTCTCGTTCACGATGGGCAAGACACCGTTCTCCAGCATCACGCGCATACAGTTCTCCTGGTTCGTGCGATGCTCCTTGTCGGAGAAGTTCTCTTTCATGGTCAGCACCTGTCCAACGGGGATGCCATACTCACGGAAGAGTTCGAAATAGCGGTTGATGAGTTTCGCCTGTCCTACCGCTGAGAAAAGTTGGCGCTGATCGACTGAGTCGAGGTCGTGCTGGATGTGCTTTAGTTCGCTACGTCCGCTCGCCACAGCACCCGACGACACGAGGATAATCTCGTGTCCTTGACTGCGCAACGTGGCTATTTGATCCACCAGTGCTGACATGCGGGTCACGTCCAGCGAACCATCTGCCCGCGTCAGTACATTGCTGCCAATCTTGATTGTAAGTCTCATTTGTATAGTGTAGTTTTTATTTGTATTATAAATATGATGCGTCAGCCACCGATAATGGCTTGGAGACCATGCTGCTGCAGGATGTCGAGGGCATGCTGTTGCACCTCTTCCGACGGAGCCTCCATCTTGATGCCCTCGGGATTGTACTTCGTGCCGAGTCGTGCGTGCTTGCCGATACCCACATCGTGATAAAGCAGCAGGTTTACCATCGCTGGCTTCGTGGGCAATGTGGCCAGAAATTCTGCCGAGGCTGTCAGGTTTCTGTCATCAGCGTTCACTCCAACGATGAGTGGGATGCGTATCCAGAACGGCTTGCCCATCTCGCTCAGCAGGCGGATGTTCGACAGTATCTGCTCGTTGGGAACACCTGTGTAGCGTCGGTGCGCCTCACTGTCCATCAGCTTCAAATCCACCAAGAAGAGTTCACATCGCTCTGCCACTCTCGTTACGTTCTCAGGCGAAGAGAACAGCGTGGTGTCAACAGTCCTGTGGAAGCCTCGCCTGCCCAGTTCATCCAAGATCTCGCATAAGTAGTCAGTATGCATCAGTGGTTCGCCTCCGCACATTGTTACACCCCCACCACTTTGTTCCATCACCATGCGTTCTTTCTCCACTTCGGCCATCAAATCGTCCATCTTCCATTCCTTCCCTGCCATCTCCAAAGCAAGGGTAGGGCACTCTTCTGCACATTTTCCACATGCCACACATTGCCCCAAATCCTGGATGCCCTCCGCCGTCAGTGTTAGGTTTTTCTGTGGACACACTTCCACGCAGGTCTGGCAACCAATGCACTTCTTCTGCGTGTACATCTTGACGGGTTGCTCCGAGAATCCCTCGGGGTTGTGGCACCACACGCATCTCAACGGACAGCCTTTCATGAAGAGCGTTGTTCGGATGCCTGGGCCGTCGTTGATGGCAAACCGCTTGATGTCGAAGAGAAGCGCCATAGGTGTGATATTTAGGTGCAAAGGTACGAATAAAAGTGAAAAGTGAAAAGCGAAAACTGAAAAAATCTAAGTAACGCGCACTCGGAACTACTCAAATACATTTTGTATTTCATTCGATTTGTATTACGTTGACTACGTCGAAGTGACTTTCGCTCGACAATAAAAATGAAATAATGCTTCTTTCATTTTGTATTGTTCTCGCTTATCCGTAACGTTGGCTACGCCGATGGTAGGCTGCATCTCGGAAATACTCAAATAAATTTGGTACTTCGCTCGATTTGCACTACCTTTGCACAAAATTTCAGAGACTTATGATTACAGCAGAACAACTGAAGGATATAAAGGACAGGACGGATGCCCTGCACCGTTATTTGCGAATTGACGAGAAGCGAATTGAGGTGGAGGAGGAGGAACTGCGCACCCAGGCACCGGGATTTTGGGATGACCAAAAAGCGGCTGAGGCACAGATGAAAAAGGTGAAGACCTTGAAACGCTGGATTGATGGTTATGAAGAGGTGAAGGCGGCAACGGACGATACGGAGGTGGCTTTCGATTTTTACAAGGAGGAGATGTCCACAGAAGAGGAAGTGGATGACTACTATGCTAAGGCGTTAGCCCTGATTGAGGACTTGGAGATGAAGAACATGCTGCAAGGCGAGGCTGACTCGATGGATGCCGTGTTGAAAATCAATGCTGGTGCTGGTGGTACGGAAGCGCAGGATTGGGCGCAGATGCTCATGAGAATGTATCAGCGGTATGCTGAGCAGCACGGATACAAGGTGACCATCAGCAACTTCCAGGACGGTGAAGATGCAGGTATCAAGACTGTGACGATGGAGATTCAGGGTGATATGGCTTATGGTTACTTGAAGGGAGAGAGTGGGGTGCATCGTTTGGTGCGTGTGAGTCCTTACAATGCCCAGGGTAAGCGTATGACTTCGTTTGCGAGTGTGTTTGTGACACCGTTGGTGGATGACACCATCAATGTGGAGATTGAGCAAGCAAGGATTTCTTGGGACACCTTCCGAAGCAGTGGTGCGGGTGGTCAGAATGTGAACAAGGTGGAGTCGGGTGTGCGTTTGAGGTATCAGTATAAAGACCCCTACACGGGTGAGGAAGAGGAAATCCTCATTGAGAACACAGAGACGCGCGACCAGCCCAAGAATAAGGAGAATGCCCTCCGTCTCTTGCGCTCCATGCTCTACGACAAAGAACTGCAACATCGTATGGCAGAGCAGGCGAAGGTGGAAGCTGGCAAGAAGAAGATAGAGTGGGGTAGTCAGATTCGCTCCTATGTATTTGATGACCGTCGTGTGAAGGATCATCGCACCAACTACCAGACGAGTGATGTGGGTGGTGTGATGGATGGTAAGCTGGATGAGTTCATCAAGGCATATCTGATGGAATTTGCAACGGAAGAGTGATATGGCACACCAAGAGATAGAACGGAAGTTTCTCGTGAAGGGCGAGTGGAAGGCTTTTGCTGACAGCAAGACGCACATAGAGCAAGGGTACTTTGCCACAGAGCCGGGGAAGACGGTGAGAGTCAGAATCCGAGATGACAAGGGGTATCTGACCATTAAAGGACCATCGAGGAAGGATGGTTTCGCAAGGTATGAGTTTGAGACGGAAGTGCCGTTGGAGGATGCCCGTGAGATGATGTCGTTGTGCATGCCTGGACGGGTGAGCAAGGATCGTTACCTCATCAAGAACGGCAAGCATACCATTGAGGTGGATGAATTCTTTGGCGACAACGAGGGGCTTGTGGTGGCTGAGATAGAATTGGAGAGTGAGGATGAATCGTATGAGAAGCCTGATTTCTTAGGCAAGGAAGTGACAGGCGACTATCATTATTACAATAAATACATGCTGCGTCGTCCTTATAAGTTGTGGAAAGATGAGGTGGCATTTGAACAATCAGAAGATTCGACAGAACGGTTATGATTCTGAAAGAATATATTTGGACGACATTGGCAACGGTAGGCATCGTGGTGCTGAGTACAATCCCCATCCCTGAAAACCCTCCATTGGGTGATGTGCCGTTGATGGACAAGTGGGTGCACATGGTGATGTATGGCGGATTGGTTGTTGTGATGTGGATGGATCATGTGGTGAGGAACAAGCGGACATTCTCGTGGGCGGCTCGCATCATCATGCTGCTCTATGCGATAGCCCTGGGTGGTGCGATGGAACTGGTGCAGGCGTACTTGACGACATGCCGTTCGGGTGACTGGATTGACTTTGAGGCAGATGCTGTGGGCGCATTGTTGGGTAAATTGCTTTGTGCAGGGTTGAACTGGAAATTGAAAAGTAAATGGAAAGAGAAAATTTTGGATCGAAATTAGGTGCCATCTTGGCAGCTGCTGGTTCAGCGGTGGGGTTGGGTAACGTATGGCGTTTCCCCATTGAGACAGGTCAGAACGGTGGTGCAGCGTTCATCATCATTTATGTGTTGTGCATCCTGTTATTGGGGCTGCCTATCATGATCAGTGAGTTTCTCATCGGACGTTACACCCACGCCAACACGGCTGGCGCTTTCCGCATCATATCGAACGGCTCCCTCTGGAAGTGGGTGGGGCGTATGGGCGTGTTCACAGGCTGGTTCATCCTCTGCTACTATGTGGTGGTGGGCGCCTGGACGATGCACTACACCTTCCTTTCAGCCACCAATGCCTTCTATAATGTGCCTGCCAAACAATACGAAGATGTGTTCAACAACTTCGTGTCGAACCCTTGGTTGCCCACGTTGTGGCTTTTTCTTTTCATCGGTGTGATTCATTACGTCATCACACGGGGAGTGCAGTCGGGCATCGAGAAGTCGGCCAAACTGATGATGCCAACCCTTTTCATCATCACCATTTTCTTGGCAGTGTGCTCAATCAGTTTGCCTGGTGCATCGCAAGGCGTCGAGTTTCTGCTTAAGCCCGACTGGAGTAAGGTGGACAGCACGACGGTGCTGGATGCGATGGGACAGGCGTTCTACTCACTCAGTCTTGCGATGGGTTGCCTTTGCACCTACGCCAGTTACTTCGACAAGAAGACCCCATTGGCAAAGTCGGCGGTGAATGTGGCAGCCATCGATACTCTCATTGCCATCATGGCAGGATTTATCATCTTCCCATCCGTATTTAATATCGGCATGAACCCGAATGAAGTGGGTGTGGGTGCTGGCCTTACATTCGTGTCGCTTCCTAACGTATTCCAACAGGCTTTGGGCGATGGTAGTTTCTTGGCTGTCGTGTTTTCCTCCCTTTTCTACTTCCTGCTGTTTGTGGCAGCCTTAACCAGTGCCATTTCCTTGCACGAAGTGGCAACGGCCTATGTGACGGAAGAATTTAAGATGTCACGCAAGAAGGGGGCGACACTTGTCACGGCGACCATCCTGGTGTTGGGTACGCTGTGTTCCCTCTCTTTTGGTCCTCTGAGCGATATCAAGTTGTTCGACCGCAACATCTTCTCCCTCTTCGATGACTTCTCTGGCCGTTTCCTCCTGCCCTTGGGTGGTATGCTCATCAGCATCTTTGCTGGTTGGGTGCTCGACCGCAAATTGTACCGCGATGAGATAAGCAATGGCGGCGACCTGAAAGTCCCTTATTTCAGACTGTTGGTCACCGCCTTGCGCTATGTTGCCCCTCTTGCCATTGGTCTTGTGTTCCTCGACCAATTGGGATTGTTTGATTTTATCAAAAACTAAAAGTTTTTAGTTTTACTTCACCCACACTTTCCGTGTTGTTCCGTCAGCCATTTGGATGATGTTTACACCTGGCTGCAACTCTGGGATGCGTACACCTGCGGCATTGTAGATGATGACAGATGACGTGACGTCTGTCTCCGCATTTGTGTCTGCCAGTTCGATGGACTCGATGCCAGTCTTGTCTTCCAGCAGTCTCAGGCGACACTCAGCCAGAAGGAACTCCATCATGCCTGACGATGTGCTTCTGTTCTTGAATTGGATGATGTATCTGCCTTCTTCGGTGATGTCGAACGTCATCGAGTTTCGTTTGGCCGAAGAGATGTCGCCAGCACCGTTGCCGTTGACATTGGGAGATGCCAGACAGTTGGAGGATGACTGCACCGTAGTGCCATTGGATTTGAGAATGTTCACTCGATAGGAGGGTGAGCCCTTCCATGCAGCATTGGCAAAGATCAGTTCATAGGTGCCTGCTTTCAGATTCAGCGGATAGGCAGACAGACGACCATACTCTGCACTGGTATTGCGCCAGTAGAGTGCTTTCCCCTGATAGCCCGTGAATCCCGTCATCGTACGTGGACCAGTACCTTCATTATGTGGATAGTCACGTACACTGTTACCATCAGTGGTGCGCCATCCTACAGGAATGGCACCTCCTGCCACATTGGTGAAGTCAAGTTCATACACCGCTTTTGTGTCATAGAACACGGGTTGAATGGTCATGTTCTCATCCCGCATCGTGAAGGTCACTTCAGTAGCGCCCTTTACAACAGGGATGGTCAGGTCTTGGGTGTAGAAAATGGAATTGACCACCTTCAGAGCCTTGATGGCATATCCATCTTCTGGGGTGATGGTGAGCTTCACTTCTTGACCAGCAGCAGCCGATTCCACATTAGCCTCTACTTTTCCGAAGTCAGCATCGCGCATCGTCACGAAGAACTGTTCAGGCTCGCAGTCTGCAGGTTCGTAGGTCACTTGGTCAATGTACATGGTGATGGCGCTGGAATTCTGCAGCAGCAACGTGTTTTCACCTGCATTCAGCGTAGCTGTGACAACTGCCTCTCGCCAATCGCTGATGCCTGTTTTCTGGATACTCACGTTTTGGGAGGTACCGTTGACAGTCACTCTCATACTGCCCGATTTGTTGCTGTTCGCATAGCGCACTCGGATATTGTAGTTGCCGCCTTCGCTGAGATTCAGTTGGTGACGTAGGGTACAATTGGTGTTCGCCCTGGTCTCTATATAGCCCATTCCAGCAAAGTCTTTCGTCTGTTTTGCCCACCAGCCAGAATTGGTGAGTGCGATGTTGGCTTCCTTGCGATCCATATTCTCTGCCTCGATGATGATGGGACCGTGATAAGGTTCTGGTTGCTTGGGTAGTTCCAAGCTGGTTGAAGGCAACACATCCGTTTGGCGTTCAGTGGCATCACCCGTACAGTTGATGGTTACATCAACAGGTCCCATATGTCTTACTGTAACTGTATATGTCTGCTCCTCAGCGTTATAAGTGCCATTGACGACGGCAGATTGATTCTTCGCACCCGTAGTGTGCTTTTTTACGGTGTGTGATGCCTCTGCCGTCACGCCCGTCACCACGATGGTTTCGGTTTGTACGGTGGTGGTGTCACTGCGGTAGTTGTTCAGGTAGAAGTCGATGTGGTCGGCATATTCACGCACCACCCCACTGGAGAGTTTGCCCCATGTCAGTTGAAGGCTCTCGCAGGTGTTGTATTGCAATGGGATGTCTGCCGATGCCGTCTTCTTACCATTGAGATAAGTGTAAGGCGTGTAAGTGATCAGCTGGTTCTTGTAGCGGTTCACATAGAGATCGCCCTTGCTCACCTCGGGATATAGTTGGTTAAACTCATTCACTTTCTTGGTCTGCGAGCCCCAACGGGAGGTGTAGTTAGACTTTTTCACCTGCACAGGGATGGCTTTGGCGGCATCGTCGTAAAGTCCTGTCACCATAGGAATGGCGCCATAACGCCCCGTCTTCTTGAAGTAGCATAGATTATCGCCAAAACGGCCATTGCCAAGATTGCCAGGGTCGGTTTGCTTGTACAATCCGTCGTAAAGATCATCGGGAACCTTGAAATCACCGGAGGCGTCGTGCACAATGACCGCCTTCGTCTTGGCCACCACCTCCTCACGTGAAGGAATATACATGGTGCCGTCAATGATTTTGCGCCACATGTCTATCCAGATGCCCTTGAAGTTGTCGAATGTGCCCCATCGGCGACGGGTGTATCCATCCACGGTGATGTCGCCCAAGTTCTGGAAGTCCTCCGTCCAGATCAACTCAGGACCGTCCCATACGGCACCACCATTCACGCAGGTCTGCTCCATCACCGTTCCGATACCTGCAGAGCCAGGATATTTGCACTTGCCATCACCCATGATTTTGGAGGTCATGTCGTTCCATCCGCAGTTGTCATAGCGTACGCCGTAGTTCGTCGTCAGACCCGAGATGAACGGTCCCCAGCAGACGCTCTCGTTGTTGTAGAAACTGCTACAATGAGTATATTTGTAAAGGAAGAGGATGGCCTCAGGGTATTTCTTGCAGGCTTCTAGGAAATTCTTGTTGAGTTTCAGTTCGGCGATAGGGTCGGTGTCGAAGTGGTAGATGCCGCCACACCAGCTGACGGTGAGGAATCCACCGTACTTGTGAGACATCTCAACGAGGTTGGCAAACAGTGCCCAACGTTGGGAGGTTGTCATCGAACCCTTGTCGCCAGCCTCGCCAAATCCCCAGAACTGCTCAGCATAGTTCCATCCCAAGAAGTTAGGGTAGGTCTTGAAGAAATACTCGAAAGTTTCCAGGTCGTTGTCCTGAATGTGTGTTTTACCACCCGATGCAGGTTGGCAGCAGAACCACATGCCATTGGCTTGACAGACAGAAGCCCACGACTTGTAGGTGCGTACGGCGTTGCGAGGCATCCTGTACATGTTCGTTTCCGTGTCATACTGACATGAAAGGCTGAGGTTCATGCAGACATACGGCTTGATGTCGTTTGGAATCAAGTCGATGATTTTCTGGGGGTCTGCACTGTTCCATACGTCAATGTGTATCAGCCAAAGGGGGTGTTGCGAGTCAATGGGTCGGCGTTCCTGAGCCGACATCGTCAGTGATGTCATCAAGAGCATCACCAACATCATTTTGGTAAAGATTTGCTTCATCGTTATTTTGCGTTTTTGGTTTTGGTTGCAAAGGTACGCTGAAATCCCAACCTCCGCTTTTTTTCACGTTTCCAATCTTTGCTTCCCTGTTACATCCTCCACCTCTCTGGTGTTGAAAACATAATTTGTCAGAAAGACAAAAGAGCCCGTGCAACCATCGTTGCACGGGCTCTTATTGTCATCCTTGTCATTAGTTGTCTGACAGCCAGAACTCGTCGGGTTCATAGAATTCCTCTTCCACGAAAAGGTCAAATCTTCTAGAACGGGACACATTCGCATCTCCCGGTTTGGGGTTCAGATACAAATCAGCATTGGTGTGCAAAGGAGAGGATAGATTCATGATGGGAGACATCTCCACGCCATGCATCTCCATCACGGGCGTCTGATATGCTTTCTTTTCCATTTTCATCTTTTTCATTTGATCATGACTTTCTTGCCGTTGTAGAGGAACACACCCTTTACAGTCGGCTTACTGTCTAGTTTCACGCCAGTCAACGTGTACCACGTATCAGAAGATTGAGGATTGGACGATTGACCATTGACAATTTCTTCTATACCCGTCGGTTCCTGCTCATCAAGGTTCATCACCAACCTACGAACGTTTGCAGCATTATCCTTGTTCAACCGGAAGCAGGCACGCATCGGATGAAGGGTGCCGTTCTTGTCAGCACGTTGGCCGTAGAGCGAATTGCCCGTACCCAAGAAAAGGAAGTTGGGGTCACCAGCTGCCACTGCCATGTCGGAGTACGTGCCGAGGAAACTCACATTACCGTCTTGGCTGGTGACGGTCATGCATGCTTGGGCTGCGATACCGTAGTCGATGGTCACGCCCTCCAGCACAGGACTCTTCAGGTCACGGGTGGATGGGTCTGCACTTTCGTAGCCCTCCGCCTTCGTCCACCGAACAAGATAAGGCACACCTGCCTTGATGGCTGAGGCCTCCTTGAAGTAGAGGTAGAGTGTGCCTGTTTCCGTGTTGTAACCCGTCTGTTCATCTGTCTTATAGATGCCCTCGATGTCCAATTCGCGCAGGATGGCACCATGGAATGGATGCGTGGGATCAGCCAACTGTTCGGCAGTCACGTCAAATGGCAGGCACAGTGTGTTCCAGTCACCGTCTTTGTAGAAAGTGCGGTTTTGGAGCGTGACGTTCGCCCAATAGGCATGATAGTCCTCCAGCGTCTGGCTGTTGTCACCTTGGTCAAGCAGGGTAACGGGCTGGCAGATATCGGTGATGTCTATCTCGTAAGGATGTTTGGGAGTGCCCACCGATCCGTTGAACGTATATTCGAGTTGTTCAGGAGTCACCTCAACCAGGTGTCCCTCTGCATAGATCTTGAAGTAAATCTTTTCGCCCGAACTGTTCCCATAGACCGTAAGATTGACTACACCCGGTTTCTTGGCGTTGGTCGGATGTCCCTTGCCGCGTATCTGTTTGTCCGAATAGATGGCGACGTTCACATCCTCCACCGTCCGTTCGTTCTGCACAACCTTCACCGACATCGTCATGTTTCCGTAGAACTCCCTGAACTTCACGTCAGGAAATTGGTAATCCACCTGTGCCAACAGGCTGACACTCCCCGTCCAAAGGAGTGTCAGCACTGATAGCAACTTGTTTAGATGATTGTGTCGGATCATTTCACCATCTGCTTACGACCATTCACGATATACACACCCTTGTTCAGACGAGCCTTCTCAGAGGTGACCTTACGACCTTGTAAGTCGTAAATCTCCACACTCTCATCGCTCAACTCTACAATCTCAATCTCCGTCGCACCGCTCAGGTCAATCACGAACGGATGCTTGGGCGAACCGTAAACGGCGTCAACCTCGTAAGTGACAGACTCGGCAGCGTCAGCCTCCTTGTCGCCCACAGCCACCTTGAACGTGAGCACAGCGGCATCGTCACCCGGGATGGTCAGATAAGCCACACCCTTCTCGTTTGTCATCGCCGCTGCACGGCATTCACCGTCAGCAAACACGCCCAGTTCAGCATTCGTGACAGGCTTGCCAGCTGCTACAATCTTGGCAGCCATGATGGCGTTGCTTGCATAGTTGCGGAAATCTACTGGCGTGAATGCACCGTGGTCAGCAGTCACAAGGTCACCTTCCTCCACCGACAGACTGCGCGCACCAGCCACACTGGCCTTCGGATAACCAAATGTGCGCTGCGTTTCCACATTCACCATATAACCCTTGCCGGGTTCCATCAGTTCGATAGAGCCAGCCCATTCCGTTTCGTCGAAGTAAGCTACACCGCTCTGTGCCTTCAGGATGTCACCGTTCACTGGCTGCATGCCCGTCATCGCGTCGTCCACCGAGGCCACCTGACGGCCATAGTAGCCAACCCAGTTCCAACCTGGGTAAACCGTGATCGGGCAATCTTTAGGACTTACACGATTGCCGATGATGCGTAATGTGCGGTCGTTCAGCATTCTCACGGCATACATCTGATCATTCGTCAGGTCTGCCGTCAAGCCGCCGTTCCACTCACCTTCCTCATACATCAGCCAACCGCCGTACTGGCTCTTCACGATGTCCACATCCTCCGCAATGTTCTCGAAGAGGGTTTCCACATCCATCTTATCCTTCGTCACATTCAGCGACAGCCAGTTCCAGCCCGCCTTCAGTTCCGTCGATTGCTCCACCTTGTCGAGCACGTTGAACACTATTGGCTCATCATACTTGCCGACAAGCGCGAGTGCCTCAAACTCGATGGGCTGATCAGGCTTCACAGCAGGATAGACCGTACCCGTCGATGCGTCGTATGCACGGAACGTCACCTCCTTCTTTTCATCCCCCTCTCCATTGTCGTAGATATCCATCGTCACGAAGTAACCGTCATAACGAGGCTTGTACTGCAGATGAGCGACACCACGGCACTCGTCACCGATGAATGCCGCCAGCATGTCCTTCTCATCGTTCATGAGCTGTCCATCCAGCTTCACCTGTCCAATCACGTTCATCGAGTTCTCGAAGTCACGTGGGTTCACGCTCCAGTCTGGCACCTGACCCTCACTCGTCACGGTCACGTTCAGTGGCGTGGCGATTTCTTGCGAGCCCGTCAGATAAACCGTAGTCTCATACGTGCCGATCGGCAGACTCTTAGCCACGGTGAAGGTCAGTTCTGTCGAGGTCAGCGGCATCAGCGTACCGCCCTCGGTATTTGTACTCAGCCATGCAGGCATACCGCTCAAGCTCCACACCTCACTCTCCGAACCACGGTTCTCGATGGTGGCGGTGAAGGTGGCTTCCTCGGCGCCCGTCTTCGTTACATATACCTCAGACTCCTGCCACTTCATGTTGTTCTGCTGTACATATACACTCCAAGTGATGGCATTAGCCTTGTTGCCGTTCCTGTCTTTCACATTCTTTGCGGTGAGGTAGATGTTGCAGCCCTCAATCTTCGAAGCCTGCTCATTCAGGTTCACCTTAATCTGACGCTCACTCGCCACGAAATCAAACTGTACGTTATCCATCTTTGGAGCCTGCTTCAGTGCAGCGGTGTTCTTCGCACTAAGCGCAGAAGTTTGAGCGCTGACAGCCGTACCCACAGTATTGTAGAACGTCAGCGACAGCGTGGGTTCGTTTTCCTTGCCTGCCGTCACAGCATCGTCCATCGTGCCCGTCGCCACAATCTGGTTCGTCACGAGATCCACCTCGTTCTGCTCCATCGGATAGTAAGCCACCAGTCCAGCCTCGTCAGCCTTCACACGTGCGTACATCCTATCTTTGATGACATCAGCCGTGCGGCGACCCTTCCAGATGCGCACCTCATCGATGGCACCCTTCAGCATTTGGTCGTAATGTGTAGTACCTTCTATCTGACGGCTACCTAACATCAACTTATTGCCACTCAGTATTGGCATGGCCGACGCAGCAATCTGTCTGCACTGCATACCATCGATATAGATGCTGGCATTACCATTCGTGCTCTTGAGCACATTCACTGCCACATGGTGCCAGAGTCCGTCGCGCAGATCCTTGTCACCCACTGCAGTCGTGGTGCCCATAGCCTCCAACTCCATCTTGCCCTGAGCATTCAGGCGCAGATCCATCTTCTGAGTACCCAGCAGAGAGGCTGCGCCATTCTGCTGTTCATCAGCCTTGAACCAAGCCTCCACCAGATAGTCCTCAGCACTGGTCGTATTCAGCGAACCGATATTGACAGTCGCAGCCTGCGTGCCGTCAAGCATTAAAGCATAGTTGGCACCGTTGATCCACCAAGCATTCTCATTCGGCAGCGTGATATGACGGCTGCGAGCCTTGTCTGTGGCCATATTGCCATGACCCTCGTTCAACTGCCAATAGCCCATCAGTCCACTGGTGAACTGGCTCTTCGTCGTGTACATGTCCGCCTGGGCATCGCTCATCGAACGGACGCCCTTCCAGATCGCCAATTCCTGCACCTTCGCCGTCAGGTTGTTGCCACCCACGCTGATGATGCCATTGCCCTCGTATGTCTTCGTGGCCACACTGCTGAGCAGCGCCACCGTCGAAGCATCCTGTGCATAGCCTGCACTCACCGTTGGGGTGGAGCCATCAGCTTCGCCAGCCTCATAGCTCACGTTCAAGTAAATCCATTTATCAGCAGGAATTGACTGTTGCGAAGTCGCCTTCTGACCTGCCACGCTGACGGCCAGCTTGCCGTCCTCGATGGCAACGGTGAAGTTATTGTCGGCAGTACCATGCGTCAACAGTGTACCATCCGTCTGATAGTTCACCCACATGTTTGCCGAGAACGACTTGCCGCTCAAATCCATTGGAGCCTCTGTCTTGGCTGCGTTCATTCCTGTCAGGCTCAGTGCCACATCATGCGCCACCTCGCTCTCGTTCAGCACGCCCACTATGTCGAAATTGTTAGGCTTCGACAAGATGCCGCCTTGAATATCCTCATTGAAGGTGATAAGCAGGTCATCACCACCTGTCAGAATGCCACTGGCAGGACTCGGCGTGGCAATGAGTTGTGGACGATTCATGTCGCGCACAATCTCAATCTCCTCGCTCTCGTTGTTCACTTCCACCCCACCTTGCATGCAGATGGTTACGGCACGGAATACATACGTTTTGTCCGTAAAGTCATCTCCGCGCAGGTCAATGGTGTAGTTTAATTTATCGGTTCCCGTCAAAGCTGGCAACAATAACAGGTTTTCGTCCTTCGCCACAACCTTCTCATCTTTCCGGTACTCTTGCAATGTATGGAAGTCGGCATCGTATTCGCCCTTGTACTCCAGGCGCACACCTGCCAGCGAAGCCATCGAATAGTTATAGCCGCTGATGCTTAGCGTCTGCATGGTTTCCGTTTCTGTATTCACCACCGAATGTGTTGAAGCCAGATGGATGTCAGAACATGTAGGTTGGAAATACACCGAGATGGTAGTTGTGTCGGCTATCTCGGGATAGACACCTGTATTGTTTGGCTGACATTGCGACGAGATACGTATTTTGATATTCTCATAAGTCAGCACGTCGGGATCCGACTGCTCCACCGTGAAGGTCTTCAGCATCGGATCACCAGCCTTCACCATGATGGCGCGACCCGTCGTGATGTTCAGACCATCCATCTTCACCACCAGACCGTGAGGATTTGAGCTGGGCACCACATTCAGGTTATACATGCCATCCTCCGAGGTGTCAGAGTTGTTGCGGATATACACTTGGAAGGTGCCTACACCGCCCGCTGGCACACCTGTGATGAGCTGTGTCTTTGCTTCAATCTCAGGCTTCTCTATCTGTGTCGTCTTCGCTCCAATCACCGTACCCGGCTTGTAGTATTTCGTCACCACCTTGTCTTCGTAAGGACAACTTGTCGCACCACCTTGCGTCACAAAGATGGGACCATAGTTGTCTGGAGCATTAAAGACGTCAATCGATAGGTAATCGTCATCGCCGTTCTCTGCCAACGTGAAGCTGAAACCGCTGGTGAACTCATCGGTGTTCACGTATGTGGTCGTTCCTGACTCATGTGTATTCCCCGACATAGTGAAACTTGTTCCGTTCCCGTTCAGTTCCGTCGAGAACTGGCTACAATAGGCAATCTTTATCTCCTCCGTAAACTCAAAAGAATGGGCATCCGTGTCACTCGTCGAAGTTGTCTGGGTGTACGAACCACTGCCATCTATCGAAAAGTTGTCAATCAGATACTTGTCAGGCTGCTTCATGGCATCGACTTTCGCACGCTCATTTGCCGCCAACTCATTCTTCCAACCCTTAATCTGCTCATTATAGAACTGCACCATATCCTGATAAACCTTTCCAGGTTCTTGCCAATCATCAGGCAGAATAATCCAATATGAAGGACCGCGGAAAATACCATCATCATCACAACCCTTGGAGATATCAATGGCTTTAGTACCCCAAACATCCTTGTCGTGGTTGTTCGAGCCGAAACGCTCGTCTTCAGGATCAAGTGTCGTCACATAAATAGGATCTTCACCCGATGCGGGACGAGCGACATTGGTGGGGTCGAGCACCGTATGAAGCAAGCCATCACGCAATCCCTCATACTCAGGAATAACACGGTTTTCAATCTGATATTGAGAGAAAACAAAGACGGTCTTGAACTCCTCACCTATCGAAATACCATCTTCCATGCCTAACTCATACTGCCCCGTCACCTCATTCTTCTTCACCTTCACAATATGACAAGTACCAAAGAGGGTGTTCTTCGACACACCGTAAAAGCGGTCAGCAGGAGCACCTACCCATTCAGGATCATCGCTTGTCGAGATGTCTTCCGTTATGGTTGTCGCATGAGTCCAAGAGTTGTTGGTACCCACGGAATTGATAAACTCCGTTCCCAAACCTGTAGTCTGGCTTGTATTGGTTTCGGTCACAACAGCCACACCCACACCGTTGACCACCTTCAGTTTTGCAGCAGTGGTGGTCGTAGCCGTTTCCGTTCCTTCGATAGAGCAGACAACGTTCAGCGTACCTTCTTCGGTGAAGGTATGACCCTTCGAGAAGGTGGCGCTCGAATTGCTGCCTGGAGGGTCGCGCAACACCATAATCACCTCATCAGGTGCTTGCGTTGTAAAGTTGGTTCCTGTAGAGATAGAACCCAGTACAACAGCCTTGAACGTTTCATTGCCCTCCCAAGGCACCATCGTGCCGTTATCGTCTAAGGCAATGGAGATGCCGCGTGTATATGGAGCCTGGATATTAGGAAGACCAGCCTGGAACTGATACGTCAGCTTGCCCTCGTCATCCAAATCAAATTCCTTCTCGTTGCTTTCTACGATAGAGCCGTCGGCAGTGCTGACAGCTACCCCCGTGGCATACTGGTTTTCTATCTTCACCGTCTTGCCAGATAGAGGTACTCTGTCAACCACCCATTGGGTCGAATTAGTGCCACCGTCCTTGTTCACATAGCGCTCATAAGCGTGTAACTTATAAGTATATTTACCCATCTCCTGATAGACAGGATAGTCGAATGTATAACTTACCTTACCCTCCTCATCAACGGCATAGAGCGGAACGTCAACCTCGTTGCCGTCCAATCCACTCACTTTGATGCTCTGCTCGCCGAATGCGCCGTTGGCATGTTCTGTCAGGTCGATGATGCTCTGGCTCTTGTATTCAATCTTGGCACTTGCCACATATTTAAACACAGAGTCTACACTCAGCGAGTCGGTCACCTTGCTGTTCGGATCGGTGGCATCGATATCAGGCAGACTGCTGAAAGTGTAGTCTTCCTCGGCAGAAGGAATCACGATGCTTTCTATTGTATAGCGCAGCGGCAGCAGTTCAGCCGCCCATTCACCCGTTTTGGGGTCAGTCAGGATAGTCACCTTGTTCTTGCCAGCAGCCACATAGGCTGTGCTGTTCACTCTCGCTGTCGAGGGGTTGAAATCGCGCTGCTCATCGCTCTCGTTGTAGCTCACGGCGGAGCCAATAGTTGTCTTTTTGGCATTGATGAAGCTTTGGTCGGAGTTAGCATAAGTCAGTGTCAGGCGAGCCTGTCCGATGTTGGCCTTGCTCAATCCTAAGCCCAACAGCTTCTCTGTCTCAATGTCGCCACCAACCACTCGGCCAGCAACGGTGACGCGGGTATTGTCGTAGAAGCCCAGATTTGTTACTTCGCTCTCAAAGGTGAAGCGAGTGCCTACACCATTAGGATCTTTAGGATAGCGACCGTTATCTACAAATGTGTGACCCTGCTTCTTCACCTGAATGAAATGGTCACCGATAGGTACGCTCACGGTGAACTCACCCTTCGAGTCGGTCTTGATGGCTTCGCCGTCCTTTGATGCCAAAGTGCCATCCACATAAATCATCGCATCCTTCACTGGAATAGTGGTGCCATCGAAATAGACAACGCCACTGGCTGGGAACGAGCTGACATCCTCGAAGTCCACGCTGTTGTGGGTCAGCGCCTCGGTATTGACGAAACGTGTCTGGTACTTAGGCGAGAACTCATGTACGCCGAGTGTCGGACGCACCAAGTAGCTGGTACCTTCACCCATGAATGGCACACCACGAATCACGTAGTTACCTTCTCCGTCGGTCTTGCCGTAAAGACGTAGCTGCTCATCTTCAGGGATAATCGGTGAGAACGTAGTGTTAGGTTGTTTGCGACCGTGGTTCTCATTGGCTACACCCGATGTCTTCGAATAGTCATAGGCAAAAGGCAGACCCATCACACCCTCATCCATTGGCCAGTAGAGTTTCAAGCCAGACTCTGTGCCGATGAGCAGGCGGTCGTAGTTGCCTAGCACATCGTCATCGGTCAGTGCCTTCGACCATAGACGGATGTCGTCCAAATAGCCCACAAAGCTATGGTCGGTGGTGAAGGCACGGTCGCTACCGAAAACAACCTCGTTGCCACTCCATGCAATGGTTGCTTCCGCTGTGAGGGTCGTACTGGTCATCTCTTTCTTTACATCGATGGTGCGCACAGTCCATTCGGTGCCACCATTGTTCGACACACAGACCTGGGTGAACGAATCGTTCTGTAAGGTCATGCCTGTGGCCTTCGCCTCACCGTCACCAACCTTCAAATAAATTTCGCTCTTGTCTGCCTCGGTAGCAGGCTTCAGCATCACAGCGAAGTCGCCGCCACCGTCGATGAGCATGGAGCCGTCCGCAGTCACGGTCTCAGGACGAACATACAGCTGGAAGGTGAAGGGCTTGCCTTGGAAGATCGAACGACCACCACTTCCCGATGGTGCCCACTTGATACCGCCCTTCGGATTCACACGCATGGAATAGAACTGATTGACGGCATCGCCTTCCTCATTGTTCTTCGACAGCAGCACGCGGGCATCAGCCACAGCTGTGCCAGTGCCGTAAGTGATGCGGCCGCTGATGGTGCCCCGGCTCTGACAGAAACCATCGGCTTCCTTGCCACTCATATCTTCGTATGCAGTCTCGTTTGTGTCGGCATCAAGGAACTTGCCCTGTGCCACTACACGATACTGGTAGAACTGACCGGGCTGTGCCGTGTTGTCTTCAAAATAGTAACTTACTTCCGTACCCGACACTACGTGTACCTGCTGGTAGTCTTCATCATTCTCGGAACCTAATAGGCGGCGGAAGACGATGTAGCGGGTGGCTTCGGTACCCACCTGCTTCACATCCCACTGCAACTTCACCACGTTGGAGTACGTGCCTCGGTTGGCAGTCATGTTCAGTATCTCCGTATGACCAGAAAGCGTCGTTGGACCTATCACGTCGGAATACCACACGTCGCCCATGGCTTCCACACTGATGACATAGAGGTAGAGTGTCATGTTATTGGCCAGCGAATTGTCTTCGCAGGTGGTGGTATTGCCCTGTGCCGCAGCCGTTACCGTCTTGATGGGGTCACTGCCCAATTCGGCCAACACCTTCTCCTTGTCATAAGTACCATCAGCCTTCTTCAAGCTTCGTTTATTGAGACAACGCCACACTTTGAACGTCAGTTGCGAACCATCGCTCGGCGTGTCGTGGGTCCAACTCAGCACCACACTGTTCTCTTGAGGAGTGGGAGTCAAATCAGTAAAATTGAAGGCTCGTTCCAATTTAACGACTTTGCTTGCCATCAAGTCGCTGGCCACCGTGGTGCTGATGAAGTTGCTGGGCACAAACACCACCTCATAAATATAATCGGTGTCGTATTCAGGGCTTTCGTCGAGGTATTGCCGTTTAGCATATTCGAGTCCCTCACAGATAGCGACACGGTTTTCCGGCGCAAGACCTTCCTTGCGGCGATAAATCGTCCACGTACCATTCTTATCTTTATTGTCTTCTTCGACCTCCCATCTCAACCGAATGGTTTTGTCCCATAGTTCGCCTGTAGCAGTCAGTTCCTTAGGTGATGAGAAGCCTGTTACTGTCTTTGAAGAGAAGTTCTTATAGATGACAGGTGTCCAATACCAGCCACCTATAGAATACTGAGAATTGCGCTTCAATCCAAATTGAGAATAGATGACTTTATCATTTATGTTCGAACCGACAGGAATGTCAAGTGTCATCTGTGAGTAACTCGAACCGTAGGTCTGGGATTTCAACGAACCTGAACCATTTCGCCACGTGGTCTGTTGAGAGTCATAGAAACTGGCCACCGTGGAGTAATTGCTCTTGCTATTCAGATTGCCCGAATAAGTCACATAACCATCGCTCTTGCGAGTGAAGGAACCCAGAGCGGCAAAGGGGTCAGGAGTTGGATCCGAATATGCCGTCCTTGTTATCCAACCTTTGTTATCTTGGTCGTTCGTCCACGAACCTCTGACTGCGAACGAATGCGTTTTGCCTACTTCAACATTACTGAAGAAAACATAGTATTCCACATAATAACGGTCACTGCTTCCATACGGATTATGGGAGCAGACATAAATGCCTTTTTCGCCATTATACCATTTACAATGAAAGCCATCAATGCCACGCCAACTATTAGGTACACTTGAGTCGCCATACGCCCTCATTTCATACCTAAAGTCGTCATCATTCGTAATGAAAGTACCGTCAACATACAATTCAGGATTACATTTGTTGAAATAAGAATTGTATCCATTCTCATCACGAACCATCACCAAAAAGATCAAATAAGGCTCTTCTGGAGTGATCGTTCCTTTAGATACTGTTACTTTCAAATCATTGGCTGATGCCTTTGGCACGCACAATGTCAGCAGGCAAAGCACCAAGGAGAGCGTCTTTGCCCAACGATACATTGGCACCGAATTCCCTATGGGGACACGGCACCAATGAAACAAGTGTTTCTTTGTTTCCATAAATCTTTGTAAAATTTGTAATTATATTAAGTAGTAAATAGTGTCGTTTAGTAGTCTGCTCGAATGTCGTACAAAGGTACGAAGATTTTGGAAATGGAACATGTAACATGACTTGAGTTGTTGTAACAAAACGTGCAAAATGTTACAACAACAAAACAAAATGCGCCCAAAACGGAAACATTTCGGACAACAACGAAGGAGATTTTTAAAGGGGTCAGAAGTCGGTGGGAGCCTTGCCGGTGAGTTTCTTGAAGACGCGGTGGAGGGTGATGCGATTGGCGAAACCGACCTTCACGGCAAGAGCATCGATGGTGTGATTGGTCAGGAATCCGTCGCGGATGAGGCGCTCGGCTTCCTCCACACGATAGGCGTTCACCCAACCCTTGAAATTGGTGTCCTTGCAAGCATTGATGGCAGCTGAGATGGTGCGGTGGGACTCGCCAGCCTGCACAGCCACATCCTCGATGGTCAGGTCGGGATGGGTGTAAAGCCGCTGGGTCATCATCAGGGTGTTGAGCCGCTCCAGAAGTTGGCGGTCGGCAGCAGCGCCAGTCGCTGCAACGGCAGCGAGGTGGTCTGTGCTCTCGGTCACGTCCTCGTGCTCGTCCACCATGGCAGCTTCAATCTGCTGGAAGGTGAAGGCGTAGTTGAGGAAGCGGATGCCGAAGATGGTGTAGTAGATGATGACGGCGAGGGCGAAGAGGATGCTGGTGAGCATGGAGGGGAAGAGCCCGTAGAGTAATGCCAGGATGCCGATGGAGAGGGCGGTGAAGAAGGAGCGGTTCACCCACTTCAGACGCTTGCGCTCATCGTCGGAGAAGTAGTTGTCCATGCGCTGTTCGTAGTCGTGGTAACGACGGCGGAAGTGGAGGACGTAATAGGTCATCTTGACGAGGTAGAAGAGGGTCAGCAGCAGGAAGCCCACCCATTCGGCGTGGGGGAAGTAGGCGGAGAAGAGGAGGAAGCAGACGAGGATGGGCAGGAGGACGAGGAGGAACTCGCGCACGAAGCGTCGCCAGGTGAAGAACTTCACGTCGATGAGGGTGGTGAGGGCGAAGGTGAAAAGGAAGGCCTGCAGGAGTCCGATGACGATGACGATCATCGAATGGAGCAGGGTGGAGGAGGGCATGGTGCGCACAAAGGACTGCACGAGGAGTGCGGCGAAGTAGAAGAGGTAAGCACATCCCATCATGCGACGTGCCATGCGGTACCCCATCAGTCCTCCCCTGTCGGGCACGATGATGAAGAAGAAGCACAGGCCGAAACACAGGACGAGTCCCGGCAGGGTGTATGAAATCAATATGTGGTTGATGAGGTCGAGCATGGGCGGATTGCCACGGACTTTGTAAAACGAGGACAAAGGTAAGGAAAAAGAGTGAAAAGTGGAGCGTGAAAGGTGAAAAAATGAGTTTTTACATTTTACTTTTCGTGATTTTTATGTATCTTTGCACCATAACTTATAATCAATCATTAGAATGGCTTTAATTGAAAGTATTATTGCGCGTGCTAAAGCGAATAAGCAGCGCATTGTGCTCCCTGAATCATTAGAGGAGCGCACCTTGACTGCCGCCGACAAGTGTCTTGCTGACGACATAGCCGATATCATCCTGATCGGCAACAAAAATGAGATTTTTGATGAGGCTGACAAACTGGGATTGACTCACGTGGACAAGGCCACCATCATCGACCCTGCGACATCGGAAAAGACGGAGGAATATGCTCAGTTGCTCTTCGAACTGCGGAAGAAGAAGGGCATGACCATTGAGGAGGCTCGCAAACTGGTGCAGAATCCGCTGTATTTTGGATGCCTCATCATCAAGAGCGGCGATGCTGACGGACAGATTAGTGGTGCGCTCTCCACAACAGGTGACACCCTGCGTCCTGCCTTGCAGATTATCAAGTGTGCGCCAGGCATCACTTGTGTGAGTGGTGCGATGCTCCTGATCACACAAACTCCTCAATATGGCGAGGAGGGTGTGTTGGTGATGGGCGATGTGGCTGTGACCCCGATGCCCGATGCTAGTCAATTGGCGCAGATTGCTGTGTGTACGGCACAGACAGCGAAGAGTGTTGCAGGTTTTGCTGACCCGCGTGTGGCTATGTTGTCGTTCTCGACGAAGGGTAGTGCGAAGCATGAAGTGGTCGACAAGGTGGTGGAGGCAACTCGTCTTGCCAAGGAACTTGACCCTGCTTTGAAGATTGACGGTGAGTTGCAGGCGGATGCGGCACTCGTTCCATCGGTAGGTCAGAAGAAAGCGCCAGGCAGTGAGATTGCTGGTCAGGCAAATGTACTTGTGGTGCCTTGTCTTGAAGTGGGCAACATCGCTTACAAGCTCGTGCAGCGACTCGGCAATGCTGATGCCATTGGTCCTATCCTTCAGGGTATTGCACGACCCGTGAATGACCTCAGCCGTGGCTGTTCAGTAGATGATATTTATAAAATGGTAGCCATCACGGCTTGCCAGGCAATGGATGCAAAGGATTGAAAAATTGAAGTTTACATAGATGAAAAAGATTTTGGTACTTAACTGTGGCAGCAGTTCGATAAAATATGCATTGTATGACATGACTGATCAGTCGGTCATCACGTCGGGAGGTATTGAGAAGATTGGTCTCCCTGATTCATTCATCACCGTGAAACTGAACGGTGAGAAACATAAATTGGAGAAGCCCGTGAAGGAGCATACGGCTGGTGTGCAATGGATTTTCGAGGTTTTGACGACTGGTGAGTATGCCGTGTTGAAGAGCCTTGATGAACTGGATGCTGTGGGTCATCGTATGGTGCATGGTGGTGAGAAGTTCAATAAGTCTGTGCTCCTCACGCCAGAGGTGATGGAGGCATTTGCCGCTTGCAACGACCTGGCTCCCCTCCACAACCCTGCCAACATCAAGGGTGTGAATGCCGTGACTGCTTTGCTGCCCAACATTCCACAGGTGGGTGTGTTCGATACAGCCTTCCATCAGACGATGCCTGACTATGCTTATATGTATGCGCTGCCCTATGAACTCTATGCGAAGTATGGGGTACGTCGTTATGGTTTCCACGGAACCAGCCATCGTTATGTGAGTCAGCGTGTGTGTGAGTTCTTGGGTGTGAAGCCTGAGGGCAAGAAGATCATCACCTGCCACATTGGTAATGGTGCATCCATCGCTGCTGTGAAGGACGGCAAGTGTGTAGATACATCAATGGGTTTGACACCATTGGAGGGACTGATTATGGGAACTCGTTCGGGTGACATCGATGCCGGTGCCGTGACGTTCCTGATGGATAAGTTGGATCTCGATACAAAAGGCATCAGTAACTTGTTGAACAAGCAGTCGGGATTGTATGGTGTGAGTGAAGGCTCCTCTGATTTCCGCGACATCCTGGCTGGTATTGCTGCAGGTAATGACAAGGCTCGTTTGGCCAAGGAAATGTACTGCTACCGCATCAAGAAGTATATTGGTGAGTATGCAGCCGCAATGGGCGGTGTGGATATCATCCTCTTCACTGGTGGTGCTGGCGAGAACCAGTACGAAGTGCGTGAAGGTGCCACGAAGGGATTGGAGTTTATGGGCATCAAACTTGACGATGCCAAGAACAAGGCTTGCCGTGCGAAGGAAGCCATCCTCTCCACAGACGACTCGAAGGTGACCATCTGCTGCATTCCAACGGATGAGGAGTTGATGATTGCTTTGGATACATTGGAATTAACGAAATAAAATAATAGAATGAGCGAAGATTATAACGACAACGAAGAAATCATGGATGAGGTCTTGGAGGATGAGGCCTTGGATGCCTCCCCTCCTGCAGATGGTCAGCCCCCCAAGAGCGACTACAACCCCACTGTGATGAATGACAGCATCACGCACCATTTGAGTGGTATGTATCAGAACTGGTTCTTGGATTATGCTTCTTACGTGATCCTCGAACGTGCTGTGCCACATATCATGGATGGTTTGAAACCCGTGCAGCGACGCATCCTTCATTCGATGAAGCGGATGGATGACGGTCGCTACAATAAGGTGGCGAACATTGTGGGGCACACCATGCAGTTCCACCCTCATGGTGATGCTTCCATCAAAGACGCCTTGGTGCAGATGGGACAGAAGAACCTGCTCATCGACTGTCAGGGAAACTGGGGTAACATCCTCACGGGTGACGATGCCGCTGCAGGTCGTTATATCGAAGCTCGACTTTCGAAGTTTGCACTTGATGTTTTGTTTAATCCCAAGACGACCGAGTGGAAACTTTCTTATGATGGACGTAACAAGGAACCCATCTCATTGCCTGTCAAATTCCCACTCCTCCTCGCTCAGGGAGTGGAAGGTATTGCTGTGGGTTTGAGTTCCAAGATACTGCCACACAACTTTAACGAACTCTGCGATGCAGCGGTTCACTATCTGCATGAGGAACCCTTCCAACTCTATCCCGATTTCCAGACGGGTGGCTCCATTGATGTATCGAAGTATAACGATGGACAGCGTGGTGGCTCAGTTCGTGTACGTGCCAAGATCGAGAAACGTGATAGCAAGACCCTTGCCATCACTGAGATACCTTACGGCAAGACCACAGGTTCTCCTTCCAAACCGAGCCAGTTCATTGATTCCATCCTTAAGGCCATTGAGAAGGGAAAGATTAAGGCTCGCAAGGTGGAAGATTTGACAGCGGCGGGTGTGGAGATTGTCATTCATTTGATGCCAGGTGCATCGAGCGACAAGACTATTGATGCGCTCTATGCTTTCACTGACTGTGAAATCAGCATCTCGCCCAACTGTTGTGTCATCGATGATCGCATGCCGAAGTTCTTAACGGTCAGTGATGTGTTGCGCAAGAGTGTGGATTACACGAAGTACCTCATCAAGCGTGAATTGGAAATCCGTCGTGGCGAACTGCTTGAACAATTGCACTTCTGCTCTTTGGAGAAGATCTTTATCGAGGAACGCATTTACAAGGCTAAGGAATTTGAGAATGCCAAAACGATGGACATCGCCTGTGAGTATGTCGATTCGCGCTTAAAGCCCTTCTATGAACAGTTTGTGCGCGAGGTGACAAAGGATGACATCTTGAAACTGATGGAAATCAGGATGGCACGCATCTTGAAGTTCAATAAGGATAAGGCTGACGAACTTATTGCCCGACTGAAGGCTGAATTGGAACAGATTGAACGTGACCTTGCCAATCTGGTGGAGGTAACCGCTGAGTGGTTCCGTTTCCTCCAAAAGAAGTATGGTGCAGAGCATCCACGTCTGACGGAGATTCGTAACTTTGATACCATTCAGGCAGCGACAGTGGCTGAAGCCAACCAGAAATTGTATATCAATCGTGCAGAGGGATTCATTGGTACGGGCTTGAAGAAGGATGAGTTCCTCTTTAACTGCTCCGATCTTGACGATATCATCATCTTCTACAAAGATGGCACCTACAAGGTCATCAAGGTGGCGGAGAAGGTGTTTATCGGTGAGACCGAACGCTGTAAAGCCGAGAAACGGAAAGTGGAGATTATCCATGTGGCAGTGTTCAAGAAGAACGACACCCGCACTATTTATAATGCCACTTACAAGGACGGTGCGACGGGCATCACTTATATCAAACGCTTCAACGTGTCGAGTGTGACGCGTGACCGTGAGTACGACCTGACGATGGGTACACCCAAGTCGAGAGTGACGTGGTTCTCTGCCAACAAGAACGGTGAAGCGGAAATCATCAAGGTGACGCTGAAACCACAGGAGAAGTTGAAGAAGCTGGTGTTTGAGAAAGATTTCAGCGAAGTGGAAATCAAGGGTAGGACGGCACGTGGCAATCAGTTGACCAAGCACGAAATCTATCGCATTCTGCTGAAGGCTCATGGCGGTAGCACTTTAGGCGGTTTGAAAGTATGGTGGGATCCAGATGTCCAGCGTATCAACTATGACGAGCACGGTGAGTATTTGGGCGAATTCCTGAACAACGACCAGATATTGGTAGTGCTGACAACCGGTGAATATTATCTCACCAATTTCGATACGAACAATCACTACGAACAGAACGTTCTACGTATTGAGAAGTTCAAGGCGAAGAAAGTGTGGACGGCTGTGTTGTGGGATGCGGAGAACCAGAATCAGCCCTACATCAAACGATTTGTCTTTGAGGACTCGAAGAAGAAGCAGAGTTTCTTGGGCGAGAACCCTGAAAGTCAGTTGATTCTCTTAACGGACACGCCATATCCATTGTTGGAATTGACTTTCAATGAGCCTGACACTTTCCGCGGACCTCAGCAGGTGGATGCAGAAGAATATATCGGCGTCAAGGGTTTTAAGGCCAAGGGAAAGCGCCTCACCACATACGCATTGGCTCAGGTGAAGGAACTGGAACCGACTCGTGTACCAGACGAAGATGTCGAGGAAGAAGTGGTGGAAGACGTGGAAGAAGTGATTGATCCCGATGAGGGCAAGAGTGATGGTGACATCCGTGATGAGTTAACAGGACAGCTCAAACTCTTCTGATGAAGTCTCTCTATAATATAATAATGTATAGGAACTTGGCAGTGGCAATCATGCTATTGCTGAGTTTCTGTGCTTATGGACAAGAGGATTCCAATCTCACCTCTCAACCGAACAAAGAGGTGCTCCATTCTTCTATGATAGGCATAGGTTCTTCCAACATCTTGGACACCTATCTCTCATCCTATAATTATACGGGTACAGACATCCGCATTCAGCGAGAGACAATGCGTATGACCAATCTGTGGAAGGGAAGAGTGTCCAATCAGTCGCTGATTGATATTAATGGTGACATCAACAAGAATCATGCCCGTAACATTAAAGAATATGCAGGAGGCGTCCGCTATTCACAAGGATGGTTTTACAACTTTATGAATGGTAATACGGTTAATCCTGTCGAACGCTCTACCTCTCGGTTCAATGTTGCAGCAGGTTTGGCCGCATCGGGTTATTTAGGTGTGGTCTATATCGACAGAAGTGGCAACAATCCGGCTCAGGCGAAAGCCGACTTGATGATAGATGTGAGTGCGATGGTGACTTACGATATGGTGATTGCAAGACATCATTACCTTTGGCGTTACCAAGTCACTTCCCCGTTGATGGGTATCGCTTTCTCTCCTAATTACGGGCAAAGTTACTACGAGGCATTTGTGGCGAAACAATATGACCACAATGTAGTCTTTGCCTATCCAGGCAATATGCCATCTATGCGCCACAAGCTGACACTTGATATTCCTATCAAGCGTTATACCTTGCGTGTGGGTTATGTAGCGCAGTTCAATCAATCGATGTTCAATCATCTGAAATATCATAGTTATTCACACGATTTCATGATTGGCTTCAACAAATATCTGTACCGCCGATGAAAAACATACTTGCACTTATCATTTTGGTCTGTTCACTCTTGTCTTTCCACTCCTGTGTGAAGGAAGATTTCTACGATAACACCAGACGTGGCAACTACGAGGCACTCTGGCGCATTATGAACGAGCACTATTGCTTCTTCGACTACAAGAAGCAGGAATTGGGTGTGGATTGGGACGAGATTCATGCTCGCTATTCCTATAAGATTAATGAGCAGATGACCAATGCTCAGTTGTTCGAGGTGCTGTGTGATATGTTGGCTGAGTTGGAAGATGGGCACGTCAACCTTAGCGCATCGTTTGACTTTGGTCGTAACTGGAGTTTCTATGAGGATTATCCTGAGAACTACAACGACAGCATCGCCAAACTCTATTTAGGACATCACTATCAGATTGCTTCTGGATTGAAGTACATTACTTTGGATGACAATATTGGCTATGTACGTTGTGAATCTTTTGAGAAGGGGATTGGAGACGGAAATGTGAGTGTCATGTTGCATACACTGTCCACCTGTAACGGCTTGATTATCGATGTACGTGGGAATGGGGGAGGTCAACTTACCAAGGCGCGTACGTTAGCATCACACTTCACGAATGAACGTCTGTTGGTGGGATATATCTCACACAAAACGAACAAGGGACGTAATGACTTCTCTTCACCAAGAGCTGAATATCTTGACCCAGCCTCTGATGGTATCCGTTGGCAGAAGCCTGTGGTGGTACTCACCAATCGTGCTGTCTTTTCTGCAGCCAACGACTTCATCAAGTGCATGAAGTTGTGTCCCAACGTCACGATTATGGGTGACCGTACAGGGGGAGGCTCAGGTATGCCTTTCAACAACGAATTACCTAATGGCTGGACGGTCCGTTACAGTGCTGTGGTATATTATGACAAAGACATGCAGCATACGGAATTCGGTATCGACCCAGACATTTCCCTCTCCATGTCTGGGGCTGACTTAGCGCAGAAAAAGGACACTTATATAGAAAAAGCCAGAGCGTTTTTAAATGAAAAGTGTCAGTAACTTAGATTTTTCACTTTTCACTTTTCACTTTTCACTTTTTTCCGTACCTTTGCACCCACAAAACAAAAAGAGGTAGACAATATTGCGCTTGTGGCGGAATTGGTAGACGCGCCAGACTTAGGATCTGGTATCTCCGATGTGCAGGTTCGAGTCCTGTCAGGCGCACAAAAAAGGGAACTGTCTTACACGGTTCCCTTTTATTATGTGGAAAGATGAGGTTATCGCTGTCTGTTGACGCTTCTTGCTGCAATACGTCCCGACACCATAATCTCGGTCAGTGCGTTGCCTCCTAATCGATTGCCGCCATGAATGCCACCGGTAACTTCACCTGCTGCAAAAAGACCTGGAATCGGCTTCCCTGAATTGTCCAGAACCCTACGCCAACTGTCCACAAGCAATCCACCCATCGTATGGTGTGCTGCAGGAGCCATTACTCGGATGGTCAGCATTACGCTGTCCAATGTATAGGTGGATTTATCGTAAGTTCCATCTTCGTTTTTCTTGGCTCTTCCAATGAGAGAGGTGGCATATTTCTTACCAACACCGTCTGGCTCCTTTCCGTTCATGATGGCTTCATCGTAGGCACGAATGGTCTTTATGATGGTACCAGGGTCAGCTGTCAATTTGAGCGATTTCAGCAATTCAGGTAGTTGTTCCACGGTTCTTGCATATTGTTTTCCTGCAATGTCAACGCCTCTGATGTCATTGGGCTCCGTAGTGGTCTCGCCGCCGATGTAGAGGAATGCACCTAATTTCCCGTTGACGGTGACACCTGTTTTGAATGCCTTGATGGCTAACACGTCACGTTCTTGTGACTCATCCACAAAACGTTTGCCAGTTTCTGCATTTACGAAGATGGCATCAGAGATGCTTCCGAAGGCGATGTTTCCGTAATCAACATACGATTGTGGCATCAATTGCGTCCATCCCATACCGGTTACGGCTGCTCCTGCATCTTGTGCCATCTCAATGCCGTCACCTCGCATGGAAGATCGGTTGGTGGTGCCCATCTGATTGGTGAGATATTCAGACTTCCAATAGAGATTGGTGTTGATGATTTTGCTGATGTTGGCAGCATAACCGCCGGAGGCAATGATGACGCCTTTACTGGCATGTGCCGTCACCTTCGATCCATCCTGTCGTTGTGCTTTCACCCCAACCACGCGATTATCCTTCGTAATGAGTTCGTATGCGGAGGTCGATTTGAGTATCTGATTCTTGGGGTTAGCCTTTATGAAAACATGATAAGGAGCCATGAAATACGCACCCCAGTTTCCTTCATAATGTTCGGGTGTACCATCATCGTCTATATCAACATTGGCACCTGTCATCTTGTTACCTCTGAACCACATCTCACCTGTAATCATTATTTGCTGTTCCAAGAATTCGACACCCATGGAGAGCAACCAAGGTTTCAAGGCAGATCCTTCTTCTACGACCTGTTTTACCAGTTCCACGTTGCCGTAAGACCACTTGTTGCCTTCATCGCTTTGGCGAAGACCACCATAGTAAGTTTGGAAGATATGCAGGTTGTTGGTGGAGAACAACGTCAATTGGGTTTCGGGCACACCGCGTTGTAATTTAGGTTTTGCCCAAGCGAGGTATGTGCCGATTTCTTTCTTCAGTTCCTGTAGGATAAGGCGGTATTCTTTGTGTACACCATGTTTAGCCTGTTCCACCGTGTTGCCAGGTGTGAAGTCATGTGTGGTGTAGTACAAACTATCAAAATCTTCTTCTGACCATTTCATGATGGTTTCGAGTTCCTTGATGCCCCCTTGTCCCATCTTTGCCTTTTCATACATCTGTCCGTCATATCCCTTGCCCATGGTGGCATCTGGTTGAGAGGGGTCCCATACCAGATATGGAACGACACTCTGATAGATACCGCCCGACACCAACGTGTTGCCGCCCATTTCACCATTCTTTTCGATAATCAGCACAGTGTTCCCTTCTGCGGAAGCCTCTGCAGCAGCAGCAAGTCCTGCACCGCCTGCACCGACGATCACTACATCCCACGTGTCCTCAATGTCTTCGGTCTTTCCCTCCAGGTTATTATTTCTGAATTGATCAATATCCGATACATTAGCATCCTCTGCGGCTTGTGCCACTGCGTTTAGCAGGGCATGACTGGTGATGGTAGCACCAGAGATGGCATCCATGCCGATGCCATTGGCAGAGATGATTTGCGGAATCAGTTGTTCAAAGGCACAGTCACCTATATGAGGGGTCTCTTCTTGTGCAAGAACCTCAATGTCGGTGATACACGAATCGCTGAATGTGGCTTTGATGGTGATGGGACCGTTATGCCCATTGTAGGTGGCTTCGTAACTACCTGCAACGAATGTGAGAGGTTTGTCTTCTGCACAACCGTACAAAAGAAAGGCAATCGTCATAGCATAGACGACTCTCTTCAATATGTTCTTTTTCATTGTCATAGGTTGTAAAAAAGGTTGTATATCAGTACAAAGTTAGTGATTCAGTTTCGCTATTCGTCTTCTTCCTCTTGATTATCTCCCTTCATGTCACGTTTTCTTCTCACACTCACTTTCACATCGCGTTGTTTTCGAACTTCCTTGGCGCGTTCCTTCTCTTCTTTGGTTTCTCGTTGCACAGGAGTTTTCTCCACCTTCGCTTTGGGGGCCTTCTCCACTTTCACCTTAGGTTCTTTTTCTTCTTTTATCTTTGGCTCTTTAGGTTCTTTAGGCTCTTTCTCCACCTTTGCCTTTGGTTCTTTAGGCTCTTTTACTGCTTTTACGGCAGACTCTGTAGACTCATTCTTACTCTTTTCAGCCTTCACAGTCGGCTGCTTAGGCTCTTTGGAGACTTTCTCTTCTTTTTCCGTTTGAGTCTTTTCACGTTGCGCCTTTCTTCTTTCCACTACGCTTTTGGAAGTTGTTGCTGTTCTCTTTGTAGCAGCTTTTGCCGTTGTTGTGGCGGTTGCCTTGGACGTTGTTTTTATCGTTGCATCCGAAGATGCCTTTGCCTTTGGCGTTGTCTTAGGGTTGTCCAATTGCACCTTGGCTACTTTGGGGGTGTATTCCTTGCCTTTGGCTTTTGCTCTTCTTGCAGCCAGTTTGTCTTTCTGTGTCTGTCGTCTGGCACGTTCCAATTCGCGAGTCAAACGGTTCACTTCACGTTCATCTTCTCTCCATTGTGTCCTGCTGGCACGTGTTTTCTCCTTTGCTGTCTTGATGCGATCCTTCAGTTCTTGCACAATGGAATCGTTGGCAGTCATGACTCTTGTTTGAGCCTGCACATGGATGCTCGTTCCAAGGATGAGCATAAGACTGAGGAATAGGTTGGTTAAGTATTTCATATCACTATCAATGTTATTATTGAGAGTCAGTGCTTACAGCAGTTCCACTGTCTGCACGAGTTTGTTGCTGTTTGAACCTTTGATAAGGATGAGGTTACCCTGAGGTTTCTGGGTGGATATGGCCGCCTTCACCTCGTCCACATTGGCAAAGAGCCGATAATCTGCTGGATGCTGGGTTTTGGCAAAATTCTCGCCCACCAGCCATACTGTTTCGAAGCCGCATGTGCCAATCAAGTCAATCACCTTCTGATGCTCTTCTTCACTCGCATTACCTAATTCACCCATCTGTCCGAGGATGCACATTTTATGGTCGGCTGGGATGAGACGGAAGTTGTCGAGTGCCGCCTTCATGCTGGTGGGGTTGGCATTGTAGGCATCCACCACCAGTTTGTTGTCCTTTGTGATGGTCAACTGGCTGCGGTTGTTCGATGGGGTATACTCCTCTAAAGCAGCAGTGATGTCATTGCCAGGTACTTCAAAGTAAGTGCCGATACAGGCCGCCGCCAAAGCGTTGTCCAAATTATAGGAACCGATTAGGCGTGTTTGGACGAGGTGTGAGGTGAGAGAGCACCACTCGAACTTCAAGAAGGGATTGCATTCGATGAGTTTGCCCTTCACTAACAGGTCTGGGGCATCCGTTTGACCATATTTCACCAGTTTGAGTCCTTGACTGATACCTAAGAGGTGTGGGTTGTCGTTATTGATGAATGCAGTGCCTTGTAGTTCTCGCAGGAAGTCGTAGAGTTCGCCTTTCGTGCGGATGACACCCTCGAACGAGCCGAAACCTAATAAATGTGCCTTACCCACGTTGGTGATGATACCGAAGTCGGGCAGGACAATCTCTACCAATGTCTTGATTTCGCCTGGATGATTCGCTCCCATCTCAATGACGGCGATGTCGTGTTCCTTCTTCAGTTGCAACAATGTTTTGGGTACACCAATGTGGTTGTTGAAATTACCCTGCGTGTAGAGCACGTTGTATTTCTTCTTCAGCACGGTGGCAATGAGTTCCTTGGTGGTTGTTTTGCCGTTCGTACCAGTGATGCCGATGATAGGGGTGCCCAAATGAACACGGTGATATTTCGCCAGTTGTTGGAGGGTGGTTAAGACGTCATCCACCAGAATCAGTCGTTCATTGTCCTCCTCTGCATATTCCTTTTCATCGATTACTGCATAGGCAGCTCCTTGCTCCAATGCCATCTTGGCGTAGGCATTGCCGTCGAAGGTTTCCCCTTTTAGGGCAAAGAATAGCGACCCCTCAGGCACATCGCGGCTGTCAGTCGTGATGGTCGGATGCTTCAGGAATAGTTCGTACAAGTCTTTCATTTCTCTATTTTCTAACTTCAAATACTTCTCACCTCTATTTCAACGCATTGATGAGATAACTTTCCAATTCGTTGCTGGCTAGACGCAAATGGAACTCGCCACCCTGTGCCACACTGATGGCTCCCGTCTCTTCACTCACGATGATGGCGATGGCATCGCTTTGAGAAGTGATACCTAAAGCAGCACGATGTCGCAGTCCTAATTCCTTGGGAATATTCAGATTATGGCTCACAGGAAGGATGCAGCCAGCAGCTATGATGCGGTTGCGGCCAATGATCATGGCACCGTCGTGGAGAGGGGAGTTCTTGAAAAAGATGTTTTTTATCAGTTCCGTGCTGATATTGGCGTCAATGAGTTCGCCAGATTTGACGACATCGCTTAGCGACATCTCCCGTTCAAGGACGATCAAAGCACCCATCATGTTCTTGCTCATCGAGTCGCAGGCCAGTACGATGCGCATGATTTGCTGATCCTCGTGCTCCTCCGTGATGTTGGCCTTGTTCTTCACGAAGTATCGGGTGATGAAATTCAGTCGCCGTTGCGAACCTAACGTAAGGAAGAAGCGTCGTATCTCCTCCTGAAACAGGATGATAAGCGCCAGCACACCCACGCTGACCAGTTTGTCAAAGATGCTACCCAGCAATTTCATCTCCAGCATTTGAGACACTACAATCCAGATGATGACAAACACCATGATGCCGTAGAACACGTTCAACGAGCCCGACGACTTCATCAGCCTCCATGCGTAGAACAGCAACATGGCGACCAACAGGATGTCAATTGCGTCTTTTAAGCCAAATTCAAACATAGTTTCACCACTTCTTTTGCTTCCTTCACATCATGCACCCTCAGGATGCTTGCCCCTTTGGTTAGGGCGAAAGTGTTCAGCACAGTTGTACCGTTCAGTGCTTCGGCTGGTGTGCAGTTCAGCAGTTTGTAGATCATGCTTTTGCGTGAGAACCCGACCAAGATGGGCAACTCAAACACCTGAAGCATGTCCTGATGCTGAAGCAGTTCGTAATTATGCGCCAGTGTCTTGGCAAAGCCGTAGCCCGGGTCGAGGATGATGTCCTTCTGTCCGAAATCTCTCAATCGCTGCACCTTCTCCGCAAAGTATAGCATCACCTCTTTCATCAGGTCATCGTAGTGCGGTGCCTCCTGCATCGTCTGGGGTGTCCCCTTCATGTGCATGAGGATGTAGGGCACTCCGAGTTTCGCTACCGTCGGGAACATGTCCTTGTCCAGTTCGCCGCCTGAAATGTCGTTGATGATATCGGCATCTAACTCCTCTATCGCCATCTTCGCCACATCTGCTCGGAACGTGTCGATGCTCACTGGTATTTCCGGTGCTTCTTCCTTAACAATCTTCATGCCCCGTCTTAATCGTTCCATCTCTTCCTTTGCCGACACATCATCTGCTCCTGGACGACTGGAATAGGCACCCACATCTATCATCTCGCCGCCTTCCATTACGATTTGCCGTACACGTCGACGAATGGTCTCTTCTGTTTCTGTCCGACTTGCTGCATAGAACGAATCAGGCGTCACATTCAGAATGCCCATTACCTGTGGCTCCGATAGGTCAATCAACCTCCCTCGCACATTGATTGTATAAGGTATCAGTCCTTTCATCGTTGCAAAGGTACGGATAAGCGAGGAAAGAACCAAATTTTATTTGAGTTTTTTCGAGAGAGAGTGCCTTTGATGATGTAATTCTAAAAAGTTTTCGTAACTTTGCAGCCGCATAACTGTAAAACCGTAAGATTGTTCGGCGAAGTGACTGTAAAACCGAATGAAACGGAGTTTGAAAAAGTAGAGTTAAATAGAAAAAGAAGTCAAATGGAAGTTATTCAGAGTTTCACCATCGATCACACCCATCTGAAGCCTGGCATTTATGTTTCGCGTCAGGACAAAGGATTCACTACATTCGACCTGCGTATCACGGAACCAAATGTGGAGCCTGCAGTGGCTCCAGCAGCCATGCACAGCATGGAGCATTTGATGGCTACATGGTTTCGCAATAGCGAGGTGAAGGAAAATGTCGTGTATGTGGGACCCATGGGGTGTCTTACAGGTATGTATATCATCATGACTGGCAACTACACCGTTGAGGACATGCGCCGCTTGACTATTGAGTGTCTCAGGTGGATACTCACCCAAACCGAAGTGCCAGCAACCAGCCCCGAATCGTGTGGCAACTATCTGCTTCATGACCTGCCCATGTGTCACTGGGAGAGCCGTCGCTATCTTGACCGTCTTGAACACGATTTCCACAGCGAGTACACCAAGCTCAGCATCACGCTCGACAACGGCAAGGTCTTTGCTGATGCATAGCCAATTAACACTCTTTTTTATTTCAAAACAGGTGTAATACCAGAATAATCTTAAAACAAAATGAAGAAATATTTCGTGATGGCTGCTGTCGCCATGATGGCTGCCATTAGCGTTTCAGCACAGACAAAGCGTTCGGACGATTTCCGAGCCAAGTACAAACTAAAGGAGGTGGTGGTGATGAGTCGCCACAACATTCGCTCACCGCTCACATCGGGTGGGGCTGCCTATATGAGGGTCACGCCCAATGAGTGGTTCAAGTGGACATCGCCCAGCAGCCAGTTGTCGCTGCGTGGTGGTGTGCTGGAGACTGAGATGGGACAGTTCTTCCGCAAGTGGGTGGTCGGCGAAGGCTTGCTGCCCGACAACTATCGCCCCGAGGGAGATGAGGTGCTCTTCTATGCCAACTCACGACAGCGCACCTTTGCTACGGCGAAGTACTTCTCTGCAGGCTTCCTGCCCTTTGCCAATGTGGAGATAACCCACAAGCTCGCAGAGGACAAGATGGATCCTATGTTTACGGCGCAGTTCACAAAAATGAATGACGCTTACCGCCAGCAGGTGCTTGACGAGATGCAGACTCTGCACGGCGGTCCTCAGGCGTGGATGCAGAGCATGCAGCCCACGCTGACACTGATGGAGCAGGTGCTTGATATCGCCCATTCACCTGCTGCACAGCAGGGTGACACGACCCATTTCAGGTTCGACGACACACAATTCACGTTGGAGAAGGGTAGTGAGCCGAAGATGAAAGGGGGGTATACATTGGCCAATAGTGTAGCCGATGCGCTGGTGCTGCAGTGTTACGAGACGGAGAGCATGACAGCCTTTGGCCACGAACTGACTTTGGAGCAGTGGCGAGCCATTTGTGGTGTGAAAGAAGTCTATGACGCTTTCCTTTTCACCACCCATGCTGCTGCTGTCAACCTCGCCCATCCGCTGGTGAGCCGCATCCGTGAGGAACTGAACCGAAGCGACCGCAAGTTTATGTTCCTCTGTGGTCACGACTGCAATCTGGCCAGCATCGGTGCCGCCTTGCGATTCAATTATCCTGAGACGGAAAACGCGCTTGAGTTGCATACACCGATTGGTTCGAAGCTTGTCTTTGAGAAGTGGAGTGACGGCACGGAAGAGTATGTCGCCATCAATTTGGTCTATGCTGCGCTCAGCCAGTTGCAGGGACGCACGTTGCTCTCGCCCGATGTGCCACCGATGGTGCTGCCCGTCACCGTAGAGGGACTGACTCCTAATCTCGATGGTCTTTACCGCTGGGCTGACCTTGACGCTCGCTTTGCACAGGCGATGGCCGAATATGATGCCATCGAGGATGTCGCGACTGACGTGCCTTCTGCAACCCGCATCCTTCCCATTGGTCAGAACCACGCATACACGCTGAGTGGTACACAAGCCGATGACTCCTATCGAGGTATTGTCATCATCGACAACCAAAAGGTCATGAGAAAGTGAAGTCGGAAAAAATAACCTAAAACAACATAAACATGAAAAGAAATCTATTGATCGTTCTTTTGGCAATCAGTACCGTTGCCAAAGCACAGAATGAGTATGCCATCACAGTGGAGAGCAGACAGCCCTCCGGTATCATCGACGAGATGCTCTATGGACAGCTCTTTGAGCACATCTATTTCAGTGCCAACAATGGTGTCTGGCAGGAACTCATACAGGAACGCTCCTTCGAGCCCGAGCAGTATCCGGGCATTCATCCGCGTGATGGATATTTCGACGGATGGTTCATGGATGATGATCAGGTGCTGCATTCACCGACTCGTTACGAGCAACCACTCAAGATTGACAGTATCAATACCTGTGACTTCGACCTGACCATGGACGTGAACTGGCGTGCCTACAAGTTGGCACGACGCAGTTGGAGTGGGGGACTGATGGACATTCGTTTCGCTTTCCGCAACAAGGCTGATGGCACCCCTTATTTTGTACGCATCCACGACCCATATTATGAGAGCCGCACCTTCACACCGGCACAGACTCAGTCGCAGATTGATGCAGCCAACGAGGCTGCTGCCCGTGCAGCCCTTCAGCAGCAGAGCACTACCGCCGATTTCTCCATCTGCCAGATGGAAGTGCGTGAATCGCAAGGCTTTGGTGGACGTCCTGGTCGCCGCATGAATATGCTGTCGCCTTTGGTATCGGCTCCAGCTACGAAAGAGCAGGTGAATGAAGAACAGAAGTGGCACAAGCTGCGTGTGGAGAGTCGTGGCAGCAAGGTGACGGTCTTCTGGGACGGTAAGGAGGTGTTGAGCTACGATGGTCTTGAGCAGGCGGAGCGCAATTTCCTGACTTTCTGGGTGAACTATACCGAGGCTACCTATCGCAACATCAAATTGACCGCCACTGACGGCAAAGTGTTGTTTGAGGGCACGCCAGGCGATGTGCAGACACCAGCTGTGGCACAGCAGTGGACTGCCTTCGGTGAGGGTGGCAAGTACCGTTTGGTCAAAGATGATGCCGTGAACATGCGTTATTCGCAGGAGATTACAGCGGGCAAGGAAGAGGCTGGCATTTTCCAAGGTCCGCAGGATATCATTGACGGCGAAAAGTATGTAGGCTCTATCTATGCCAAAGGCAAGGGTGAACTGATTGTCGGACTGCGCAACAAGAAAGGAGATTTTGTGGCACGTCAGTCACTCGGCAAGGTGAGCAAGGATTGGAAGAAATATGAATTCACGCTCGAACCTCAGGGATTCGATGGTCATATCAGAATCTCCGCAGATACCATCCAGAAGGTGATAAACGTAACCAAGTTTAGTTGTGACGGCGATTTCGCTATCGTTGTGAAGGGTGGTACGGTGCAGGTGGACATGGTGACCATGACCACGCAGACGGGTATCAATTTGGGTGGATTCCGTCCCGACATCCTGCAAGCAGTCAAGGAACTACACCCCACCTGTCTGCGCTGGCCGGGTGGCGGCTATGTGGCACAGTACGACTGGCAGTGGGGCATCGGTCCTCAGGAGAACCGTGAGCGCTGGGCACACTGGATGTGGATGGACTACGACCAGAACTGTTTCGGCACAGACGAATTCATCCGTTTCTGCCGTGAGGTCAATTCCGAACCAGTCATCGTCGTGAGCGTCAAGTTCGAACGTCCTGCCGAGGAATATGATCAGATTCTTCAGGATGCCGTCAATTGGTTACGCTACTGCAATGCCCCTGCCACCGACGAGTGGGGTGCGAAGCGTGCTGCCAACGGACATCCTGAACCCTACAACGTGAAATACTGGGAGATAGACAATGAGATGTGGGAGATGGGCATCGACCGCTATGAGAAGTGTGTGCGCGACTTCAGCACCGCGATGCGCAAGATTGACCCGAGCATCAAGATTATCGCCTGTGGCGGATTCCAAGAGGATGAGCAGTTTATCAAGCGTAGTGGTAACTATTTCGACTACCTGAGCCTGCACCACTATGAACAGCAGGGTGGTTATGCCACTGGTCCCGTGCGTCTGGGACAGCAGTATGACCGTTATGCCAAGATGATTGCCGAGGGTCCCAATCCGAACATCAAGCTCTTCATCTCCGAGTGGAACCTGAACAGCATCGATTGGCGTACAGGTCTGTTTGCCGGTGGATTCCTCAATATGTGCGAGGCTCGTGACGTGGTGGCGATGGGTGCTGCAGCCCTCTTCATACGTCGTACCGACGCCCCTGACTGGAACAACGCCTTCATCAATTTTGACTACAAGGATCTATTTAAGGCACCCAACTGTCAGGTGACCGAACTCTGGTACGACCACTTCTCCAAATACCGTCTGGCCTACAGCGGCGAAACGGGTAACCTGAGCGTGAGCACCACCATGCAGGAGAACGGTGCCGGAGTGATTGTGAAGGTGGTGAACCCCACCGACGAACCTGCCACCCTGCGCATCAAAGGCGATTGGAATGGAGTGAAGGATGCCGCCTTCGAGTATTACGCTCCAGGTTCGCTCACTGTTGCCAACAGCATGGAGAACAAGCATGCCGTTGCCCTCCAGAAAGCGAATGCAAAAACCGAGGGCAACGATGTCGTACTCTCGGTTCCTGCTCTTTCTGCTGGTGTGCTGACGATTGCAAAGGAATAGCTGCGAGATGCTGGGATTCCTTTTTTACTTGTTCAGGTCAAGATTTCCTGGATGCGCAACGCCGAAGTGATCAGGTCTCTGAGGGCGCTCTTCTCCAATTCCTCCTCCAAGAGCCCCCGTGTGTGGTGGTACTGGATGGCAGAAATGACCTGTAACAGCACAGCAGCCAAGATGATGACAATCAGTCCCGTCTGCTTGCCTATCTTGCTGAAAACGCTCCTTCCTTCTTTGCTCTTGCTCTTTTTCTGCGGCATGGATAGATGTGTCTTGTTTTGCGCACAAAGGTATAAAATCTTTCCGATTATTACCCCCTTTCTCCCATAAAAAATGGAAACATCCCCATTTTTCTCTAAAAATCACTTCTTTTGCCACTCGATTTTGGGGTGTTTCCTTGAAAATTTCCTGAAAAAGCGTAACTTTGCACATCAAAAGATTCAATACCTAATTTGAAGTCATGTTTTTCGAGCATATACCTGCTGAGTTGGTCTTGTTTTTCATCCTCTATGGCATAACGGGGGTGATGCCTTTTTTTGCTGCGGTTTACCTGCTGCTGCGTCGAGGCAACGCCTTTGCGCCGAGTGTCACGCCACCAGTGCGATTGCGCCGTTGGGCGGCGGCATTTTTTGCTGTGGCGGCATTGGGACACGTGTGGTGGTATCTTTTCTATGCTTATTCTGGCAATTTCCATTCTGCGGACGATTTGCTCCATTCTCCTGCTTATGTGGTGGTGGTTATGCTTGACAGCGTGACGTTGCTCACCACGATTGCCGGCACGCTGCTGGCGATGCTTCAAGATCGCAAGAGACCCATTTGGCCTGCCTTTGTAGCCATGATACCCCTCGTGGTGCTGGGGGTATTGCAGATACACAATCCCGATGGTTCTTTCATGAACATTGCCGGCATCTATCTGCTGTCGCTCTATGTGCTCTTCTCTGTGTATATGGTGTTTGCCGTCCGGAAATACGGGCAGTGGCTGAACGACAACTATGCCGACCTGGAGAATAAAAAGGTATGGCTGAGCCAGGTGGTGTCGCTCGCCTGCCTGTTGCTGCTCATCCTCTATGCCCTCGGTGATGTTGACACCCTCTTGATCTACGGCTTGCATTTCGTGGAACTGATTCTTTTCAGCCTTCTGCTGTGGCGTGTGGAGACTCTGCCAGTGTTGGAGACCCTCCCCTCACCCATTCCCGAGCAAAGCTCGCCTACCCGTAGCCTTTCCCTACAGGGAGGAAGTGAAAACTCTCAAGAACAAAAACAAGTGGATGAACAATCTACTCCCCTCCATCATAGGGAGGGGCAAGGGGCTGGGTCTTTCAACATCGAGCGACTGTTGGCTGAGCATTGCGTGGAGACGAAACTTTACTTGCAGCACGACCTAACCCTGCAGCAGCTGGCACAAGCGATTGGCACCAACCGTTCCTATCTCAGCCTGTATTTCTCCCGTCAGGGCATTACTTATAACGCTTATATCAATGACCTGCGCATCGACCACTTCGTGCGTCTCTATCGTGCGGCTGTGGCTGCCCATCAACCTATCGTTGCCCAGCAGCTTGCCAGTGACAGCGGCTACCACAGCTACAGCACCTTCAGCCTCGCTTTCAAGCAACGCATGGGGCAATCCGTAACCGCTTGGATGCGCGATGCCAGATTGATGGTATGAAGGAACGTGCGACTTTCAAAATTTACAATTGGGCTTTCAAAATTTACAAATTTGGTGGGGTAACTTTCAAAATTTACAAAAATTTTTTCAGCATCTTCAAATCTTGATACGTAAGGCGTTTAGGGTATAGTTAGTTGCGGGGAATTTGTTTATCTTTGCAAAAAACTATTAAAAACCTAAAAAACTAATGCTAAGATTTAAGAAGAAAACCAAAATCGTAGATATTGTCATCACAGCTTTAGCAGCGATGCTCTCGGTGGGTGTCATGCTCTATGCCATTGTCCATTTCGGATTGAAAGAAGCATGGCCCGAACTGATTCTCAACCTTTTTTATGTGGCTTGTCTGGTCATGATGTGGATGTACTTCTTCAACCACCTCATACCGCATCACTTCAACTATTGGTGTTCGTTGTGTCTGGGCGTGACGGTGCTGTTGCGCGACATCCTCTTTCCGCCTCCATTGGCTTACTTCTCGTTGCGTCTGGTGTGTCTCACGCTCTCGGTGCTGCTGCTCCTCATGCTCACCTTCTTCTATGCCCGCAAGAACTGGAGGAGTTACACCAAGCGCAACCTGTGGGCGATCTTTGTGGTCGATATGCTGATTGCCGCCCTCTACAACTACGACCTCTACATGGAACCGGTCAATGAATACAAAGACTATATGCTCACCGAAATCTGGATACGTCCCACCATCACCTATGGACTCGTGGCGTGTTTCGTGACAGAAAGAGAATAATATTCACTATAACAATCTAAAAAACCAGATCATTATGAAAAGAAAACTCATCGTTAGCCTATGTGCAGTGCTGATCGCTTCTGTCGGTCTGGCACAAGAGAAGAACAACCTCATTGGTCAAGTGAAGAAAATTGCTGAAGCCACGATGGTGCACGGCGTGGACACCAACTACATCAAGACGCCTGAGCAACCTTGGCAAGTCAGTATCAAGAGCCGTGTGGCGCAGACCGACCTGCAGATGCACTCTACGATTGACGGCGCTGAATTGTTCGACGGAGGAGGTACGATGCCCCTCATCATGGGAGTGGGCAACATGTCCACCGACCCACGCATCATGACGCGCGTGTCCACCTCGTTGGGCGTGAAAGTGGGCTATAAGGGTCTCAGTCTCAGCTATTCCTTCCCCATTGGCGGCGACAAGGGGCAGAACCTCTCCTTCAGAACCGCTGGCAGATGGTACAGCGTCAACTTGCGTTGGCACAAGTTCAAGGCAAAGCAGGCGAGAATACACTATGCTGGTGCGGCAAAATTTAGAGGTATTGACGATCCTTACGCAGAGACAGAAGAGGATTTCTTCACCGAATGGGAGGAGCCTGAGTCATGGGACTATACAGAAAAGGAACCGTTTGCCTCGCCTGTGAAACTCCAGACGCTGATTTTTGACGGTTGCTACATCTTCAACAGCAAGAGGTTCTCCTATGCAGCCGCCTACACCCAGAAGACTTACCAGGTGCGCTCCGCTGGATCAGCGATTGCAGGACTGATGGGTTACTATGCCGACTTTAAGTATAACGATGCTCGCAATGCCGACCTCATCTATGAGATGGACGGCATAGGACGTTTGCGCCAGTATCAGGTGAGTGTGGGTGCTGGATACGCCTACAACTTCGTGCCTTTCAAGGGTATGCTTATCAGCGGCATGTTCATGCCGATGATGACCATTGTGAACCGTACAAAAATCAACACTTACTCGAGCAATTTCAAAGATGTAGCCCACGAACACCTCACGGATTATGCCATTGCATCGTATGAAGACGAAGATGCGGAATTTCCTGAAATATCTCCAGACGAGTATCAGATTGAGAGCACTGGCTCGCGCTCACGCAACAACCGCATCGCCCTCAACTTCACCACCCGCTTGTCCATCACCTATAACTGGGATCGCTATTTCATCAATGCGAACGGGCAGTTCAACAACTTCAACTACAAGCACAAAGCCATGCATGGTCACCTGAACGACTGGTTCATCAATGCATCGGTGGGTGTGAGGTTGTGACTCTGATGTACCTCCGATGTGCCTCCGATGTACCTCCGATTGTACCTTAAGCTTAAACCTAGAGGTAACCTTGAGGTAACCTTGAGGTAAACTTGAAGAAATAATCATTTTTATGAACATTATACCCGTATATACTTATGAAACAAACTTTAAACATTTTGCGAGGATGGTCGTGGCTGATGCTGCTGGCTCTTTTGGCTGGTTGTTCAAATGACAGCGACGAGCCAGAACCACCACAGCCAGAGAACCCTAAACAGTCACTCCCGTTAACCTTTGAGGTAACGGAGAACCCCATGATTATCGATGGGGCAGAGAATCATCAATCAACAAGATCAACAAGAACTACCATTACTACTTTTTCTAAGTTTGATAAGTTCTATTTGAACTATGGGTACACCTATGATAACGAATGGTATAGCAACGACAAAACCTTCGTGGAAGCCGTGAAAAATCAAGAGGATGGGAAATGGGTGAATTCCGCTGGAGCGAACGAAGGCTGGCCGATAGGGGGCGGTGTAACGGTCAATTGGTGCGCCTATACAAGTTACACATCCCAGACAGGTTCTGCTCAATTTAAGGGAAATGGTGGCACTCCCTACCTTGACTTTACGGTCGATGCGGATGTCGCATCACAGCATGATTTGTTAGTGGCTCAAACTAGCGGCACCTGGAATGATACAAATGGTATCCTTGAGTTGAATTTTAATCATGTCTGCTCCGCATTGCGCTTGTTCATCAAGAAATCGACAAACCTTAGTGCTTATACACTGAGCGTTAGCAACGTTACCCTCTGCAATGTCGTTAATCAAGGCTATTATTACTTCGGCACAGGGACGTGGACGCTGACCACGAGCCGCGCCAGCTACGACATTTATCCTGGTTCGGAGCCGCAGACACTGGGCTCTACAGACTACATACCCATGGACGGTGATCAGAGCAATAACGAGGCTACACATACCTACCTCTTCATGATTCCGCAGACACTGACAGCATGGGATGGTACCACTGCCATTGCCTCTGCAACCACTCAGAGCTACCTTGAGATTGAGTGTTCCATCACCAAAACAAGTGATAGCTCACCAGTTTATAGTGGCACAGCCTATATCCCCTTCGGTGCTTCTTTAGCAAAGGGTACGCAGTATGACGTGAAGATCAATATCGGCAAGAACTCGCTCTATAAATGTGATGAAGAAACTCGCACCTATATTAAAATCATCAATTAAGTTATGAAAAAGAAAACCTATATTACCCCCACGATGAAAGCTGTTGCTTTAAGGGGGCCAGGGATGATGATAAGCGGCTCGAGAACGCTGAATTCATACGATAAAGGAGATGACATCATGATTGGTGACACAGACGATGAATAATAGTTATAAAAATTTTAAAATCTATAATATTATGAAACAAACCTTAAACATTTTGCGAGGGCGGCCGTGGCTCGTGCTGCTGGCGCTTTTCGCTTGGCTGCTGCCACAGAGGGCGGCGGCTGATGACGGTTACGACAGATACACCGATTTGTCGTACATGTACAACGTCTATGTGAGCGGTACGAACACCGTCACCATTACCGTGCCTTTATACGACATGGAGGGTGCTGACGCTTACATCATTGACGGTAACCTCTATGCCTCATGGGAAGGCCAAAGCGAGATTAATCTCTTTCACTGGGCTTTGAATACCGATAAGCAGTCTTCCATCGCCAGTGATGCAAGTACCTGTCCCGTCATGGTTTACTCTCAGGCTCCTGGCTACTTCAACTTGAAGTTGGGTAACACAAATGGTGTTGAAAGGCTGAACCCTCATGACTGGTCGTCTAGAAAAGTTGCTCGCAACGACGATGCATGCACCTTCGACATTTCTGCCGTTTGGGTGTTTCCCCAAGAGCTACTGGGCAAGACCATCAAGTTGAGATGGCATGTGCAGCGCGACGGTACAGGCCGTAATAAGGTATGGTTGGAGGAAAGTGCTGGACTCAAACAGCCCGACCCCATCACTCTGCCAGAGGCAAATGCTGTGACACCGCCCTTCATCAGCCTTGCAGTGCCGAGCAACGACAGCAAGGGTATGATTGAAGTGCCCTGGACGATGATTCCGGAGAAGATCAGCAAGCTTCGTTATGAATATATCGACGCTAACAACAGACTGGTCAGCAAGGATATACCAGCCACCGCGAACAACGGTTCTATCAAGCTCAATGCCTACGAGCCTCACCGCAACTTCCGCATCATTGCCGACTACTATGAGGCACAAACCGTAGGCGAGTATCTCATCAAGGATGCTGCGTCAGAGCCGCAGAACCTGGCTATGATTCATGCGCCCCACGGATTGACCGCCACCCCATTGAGCGGCACCACTCCGAAGGTGGAGCTGAAGTGGAACATCGGCAACACCGCCGATGAAGATATTTCAGAGATTGACTTCTTTGAGATTCAGCGCTCGCTGACGGGTAAGGAGGAAGACTTCGTCAGCATCGGTCAGGTACCCTTTGCCCGCATTGGCGATGCTGCCCAGTCGGTCTATACCTACGTTGACAGCACCTATGTAGATGCCATCGCTGAGCCTATGCTGACGAATGGCTACAATTTGGAGACCCTCACCTACCGCGTGCGTCGCACCATGACCCAGAATTGGGGATGGGGAGCCGACAACCCTTGCGCCAGCACCGCCAAGTGCGTGTTGGACAACCTGCACCTGCTGTGTATTTCCACCTACAACGCCAAACAGGAAGACGACTTCTATCATGTACGCGTGACGTGGAATTATGCCAACGAACCTGGTGGCGTATGGGACGACCGCGCCAAGATGAAGATACACATCACCTCGACCAATCTGGCTGGTGAAGTAGTGGAAGAGAAGGACGTCGAACTGAACAAGGAAGACCGCGAACTGTGCTACAAGGTGATTGACCTCAGCCGTCCTTGTCTGAAGTATGATGTAAAACTATATATTGATCGTGGTACGTCGCCGCTCAACCTCTATGACAAGGAAAAGATGGAGGACTACTACTTCCCCATCCGCACGTACGACGACTGGATAGCGTTCGCCGAAAAGGTGCAAGAAGCTAAGGGGCAGTACGATGTAAATGCACGCCTTTATACCGACATTGACACCTATAAGTCAATCGGCTATGAATCATTTCCTTTCCGAGGCACGTTCGATGGTAACGGTCATACGCTGACCTATACAGCCCCTCATGCCGACAGTAGATATTCGTCACCATTCTGTTATGTGGGCAATGCCACTATCAAGAACTTGCACACGGCTGGCAATATCAAAACCGAAGAACAATATGCAGGTGGACTGATAGCCTATATAATCAATGGCAGCGATGTCACTATTGAAAATTGTCATTCGTCGGTTATCATCAATTCGACGAACTATACTAATGGCGGTCTCGTCTCCCGTTTGGGTGATAATTCCAAACTCTTGATCCGCAACTGTAAGTTCGACGGCAGCTTTGAGGGTGAGAAAAGCCACCATAATGGCGGATTCATCGGCTATTGCCAAGATAAGAGTACGGCAATTATCGACAACTGTCTCTTCGCACCCGACCACATCACTACTGGTAACACCAGTTGCGAAACATGGGCACGCGGTGGAGACTTCTCTCTAACGGTGATGAACAGCTATGCCACCATGGAGTATTCGTCAGCTCTCACCATCCGCACTGCCGACGACTGGACTAAGTTCGTTAAGATGGTGGAAGATGCCAAGAATGCATACGACGTGAATGCCGTCCTCGCTGCCGACATCACGACCAGTGAGTATGTGGGAGGAGGCGAAGCGGCTTACTATCGTGGCACCTTCGACGGCAATGGCCATACGTTGACCTTCAACGTGCCAGATAAAGGTTTAGAGTTCATCGCTCCTTTTAGGTATGTAGGCAATGCCACCATCAAGAACCTACACACGGCAGGTACCATCAACACCAGCAAGCGATATGCTGCCGGTCTGATTGCTTGGACGATGGAAAACGCAACGGTCAACATCGAGAACAGCCATTCGTCAATAAACCTCAAAAGTACCGTCAATGGCGAGGGACTCTTAGGTGGCTTTATCGGGCGACTAAGCGCATCCAATGTCACCATCAGCAACTGTAAGTTCGACGGTAGCTTCGAGGGTGCCAATGCCACCAATAACCGTGGCTACGTGGCTTGGGTGGCCAGAGGCAGTAACTTGAAAATCACAAACTGTCTCTTTACGCCCGACCATATCAGCACCAGCCTTACAGGCTGCTATACATGGGTGGGCTTGGATACAGAGAACGTCACCTACTCGCTTACCAACAGTTATGCCACCAAAGAGTATAGTGCATACGAAACTAGGACGATCGACGGCAAGACGTTCATGGTGCTGCGCAACGAGGCAGATTGGACAAAGTTCAAGTGGGCCATTAAAGACAATAACTACACCAACGCCATCATGGATGCCGACTTTACGGTTAACGATTGTGTCGCCTGGGATGGCGAGGGTACCTTCAGCGGCATCTTCGACGGCAACGGCCATACGCTGACTGCCAATCTCGATAATGGTGCTTCCCCTTATGCTCTGTTCAAAAATGGTCAAGGCTGCACGATCAAGAACCTGCACGTTAAGGGTACTATCAAGGGCGGTACCCACGCGGCTGCTCTTGTGGGTACGGCAGGACAAGTGAACGGCAAGTGGACTGACATCAATAACTGCCGTGTATCGGCAAGTGTTGAAACTAGCGATTGGCTTGCAGGTGGTTTTGTCGGACGCGGAATCCATGCAAATATTCAAAACTGTCGGTTCGACGGCTCCATTTGGTGTAAAAAAGCACAGGTCGATGGTAGCCAGAACTGGGCTGGTGCTTTCTTTGGTTTCAGAGATGGCGAACGAGATGCCACCGTTACAGATGCAGCAGTTAAAAACTGTCTGGAGCAAGGAAGTTGGAACAACATTACTCATAAACACCTGAACGAAAAACCATGGACTTATTGGGGTAATGGCGAGAACGGAGATACCCAAAACAACTGGAGTTATACCGGCGTGTCAGGAGCTACCAGCGTCGGCAGTCTGTCAACAGCGCAATTGGTAGAGAAGCTGGGCAGCGACAACTGGGAGGAGGACAGCGGAATTGCTGTTCCCAAAATGTTTAAGACCACGATTTCTAATCCTTGGCCGACCATGTCGGCTAGCGAGATGGTCAACATCCTAGGTAAGAACTATTGGGAGGTGGTTGACGGCAAGGCCGTTCCCAAGATGCGGACTGCTTCGTCAGCCATCACGGAGGACAATGCACTGCTCAACCTCGGCACATGGATCAAGGATGGCGACACCGTCGTTCCTACGACCACATCGACGAACTGGTTCTATCCACCTTATATCGCGACTCCTACACTGCCCGACTTCTACCACACAAGCACGGGTGTGATAGAGAAGGAGCTGATGGTGGAGACCCGTCAGAGCAGCGTGGTGCTGACATGGAACACTGATGACAACCCCATCGACTACTTCATCGTGATGCGTCGCGAGGTGGGTCAGGGCGACGATGCTTGGGAGGATGTATCACCCCAACTCGACCAGATGACCTACGAGGACAAGACGGTATCGCCGCTGAAGAAATATGAATATAAGGTACGCGCGACAGCCGACTGCGAAGGTCAGCACTACTCCTATACCGACATCATAGCCGGCGCATGTAAGAACACTGGCCGTATGGAAGGCTATGTGCGCTTCAACGACGGCACCGGCATTCCCGACGTAACGGTGAACATCGATGGTGGAAGCGTGCATACCAGCGTCACGACCGACGAGAGCGGACACTACGTAGCCGACGAGCTGCCCTATCAGGGAGGAGCGAGCGTCACATACGAGGTCACAGTCGCTCAAGCCGAGAATCCGCAGTATGCTGTGACCTTCGATGCCAAGACCAACGACGTGACGGTACATGAGTTCACCGTCACAACCGGCAAGCGCTTCTCAGGTGTTGTGATGTACGAAGGCACGACCATTCCTGTGAAGGGTGTCAACTTCCTTGTGAACAACAAGAAGGTCCACAACGCCACTGGCAAACTGGTGGAGACCGACGAGGAAGGCCAATTCTCGTTCCGTGTGATGCCTGGCAACAACAACATCCAGGTGGTGATGGACGGCCACTGGTTCGTGAACGACGGTAAGTACTCGAAGAATTTCACCGGTGACGTGGCAGGTATCCAATTCCAAGATGCTACGAAGGTGAAACTGATAGGCCGCGTGGTAGGCGGTAACGATCAAGGCAACCTGCCATTGGGCAACAACCTGTCGAAGAACAACCTGGGCGACAACCTGCAGATGATTCTCGCTTTGGAGGGCGACACCAAGTCATGGCTGGTTTATGACAACCTGAACCGTGAACGCACCGAGCGCGACGAAACGTACCAGCATCGTGGCGAAGGTCACCAGACGAAGGTGAAGACCCTACGCAAGCGCATGGAGGTGACACCCGACCAGATCACTGGTGAGTACGAGCTGTTGCTGCCGCCCGTACGCTGGAAAGTACAACAGGTATATTGTCAGGGTTATCCTTCCCTGTTCCAGGAAGGACAGGCCAGCGAGGTCATCGACCTGACCGACTGCCTCACTCCGAAGGACACTACCTACACGGGTAGCTTCATAGATGTGGATGGCAAGACCCAATATAATCCTACGGCAAACTACTATGCCATTTATAACCGCATCTACCACAACCCTGTGGAGCTGACGTATAAGCAGCTGAGCTACGACTCGTTCGACTACTTAGGCGACAAGAACTATAACGCCAGCACAGCGAGTGGTAACAAAGTGCAGTTGCCGTTGGCTTATAAGGGTGCAGACGGACAGGCTGCCTACACCTTCGGCTTCCCCGTCTTCAGTCTGGAGCGTAAGTACTACATGCAGTTGCAGGTGGCCGAGCGCTATCCGTACAACAATGACTTGGCGTCAGAAAAGATTGACTATGTGAAAGTTGGTGGCGGCCTTGCCACCATGCACAACGGCTTTAAGAACGGTGTGGTGAAGGATACGTTGAGCTTAGATGCCAACGGACAGTGCACCTTCATGCTGCAAGCCGACCAGGTGGCTATGCCGGTAGGTATTGAGAACGCCCTCAGGACGGTGACCTTCAGCGTAGAGCAGGATGGTACCCACTTCGAGGCAGCGCCGCTGCATGGCTACATCCTCAATATGTACCCCATCGGCACGGGTAAGGACCTGCTGACCGAGGGTCAGCCGCTGCTGTTCGATATCCTGCGCGACCCGCCGGGAGGCTACAGTTCGACGACCCTTGCCAAGGGTGCTACGCTCAACAACAGCTACGCCATGAACCTGTCGCTGTCAGGCGGTGTGATGTTCAACTTCTCGCTGGCCGACAAGCTGACCTGGTTCAACGGCTATACAGAAGGCGACGTTGATATTCTGCTCGATTCATACGAGGGCGAATTCGACGGTGTCACGCATGCTGCAGAAAAGGTGGATGTCACCTACACAGACCTTGTGTTCAATTATAATGGCAGCAAGGCATGGTCGCACACGATGGTTCTCAATAACGCAGTGAGCACCAGCGGCGACCCATCGATGGTGGGTGCCGATGCCGATCTCTACATCGGTACGGTGCAAAACGTGCAGATCAAGCCGTTGTCATCTATCCAGGTGATTCCCGACAGTGCTTATCAAGCCCGTCTGGCAGCAGGCGGTATCGGTCAGGTCAACACAACTGGCGACGTGACCCAATACGCTAAATATGGTACACTGGTACATCTTGCCGCAGGTGCGGATGCAGACGGCAACATATACCACCTGGTACGCGATATCTCGTTAGGCTACGGTCCGAAGCTCAAGCAGCAGTTCATCTACTCGCAGAAGCAGATTCTCGAGGAGATCATCCCTGCCAAGGCCAAGGAGATTATGGACCTGATGTTCTTAGGTACGCAGGAAGAAGCCAAGCGTGCAGCCAACGCATCGGGCAAGGCCATCTATCGCTCACTGCGCCTGCCTTCCGACCCGAAGTTCGGTTATAGGAACAAGGAATATAATACGGAGAAGATGACGGCTGACGAATATACCCACTATGTCATCGTGCTGCCCGACAGCAAGACGCCGGCTGACTGTCCCGACGAGATTGTTGAGAAGAGCGAGATTATCTATGCATGGACAAAGATGATCACCCAGAACGAGCGCGAGAAGCTGAATGCCACCGACCTAGTGAACAGCTTCGACATTGCCGGTGCACAGGGCATCAACTATAGCGAGACGTTCAGCAGCAGCTACTCCAACGCTACGACGATGTACTTCCCCTACGGTGTACAGCCCGACTACTTCGATATGAAAGGTAGCGGCGTCGGTACTACGATGGCCTCTGTCGTTGTCAACTACCTTGGAGGTGCGCTCTTGGGTTATCTGGAATCGTTCAAGAAACTCGACCCGACTGTTAGCGGTGGTGGAATTAAAAATAAGGAAACGTCCCTCAAATTTGACGGTACCTACTTCAGATGGGTGCTGACCCCTGTGCTTAGCTCGACGACCCTCGGCACCAACAGCTTTGCCAACGAGTACAACCGTACGGAGTCGTTCACCATCGCCGCTGCGCCGACGAGTCGCCTGGCTGTGGACGTCTATCGTGTGCCAATGGCTGAAGTCACCGATGACAACAGCAAGTACGACCCGCTGAATGTGTTCAGCAACTTCAATTTCAAGGATATCAACGATGAGACGCTGGGTTATCTGAAGAAAGAAGGCAACATTCCTGACCGTGGCGCACCTTGCAGCTTCGTATTCCGCACCCGTGGCGGTTATACCTCCAATCCTTGGGAGGACGAGCGCAAGACGCACTTCTACAACGCAGGTTCTATCCTTGACGAGCGTACGCTGAAGATTGACAACCCGACCATCAGCCTCGACAAGCATAGCGTGAGTGGTGTATCTGTCAACGACCCTGCCCGCTTCACGATATTCCTCGCCAACGAGAGCGAGAAGCCTGAGGCTACGCTGGGCTTGAGCGTCATGCAACTGTTTGCTGCCGACCAGGCGAACCCGAATGGTGCCAGAATTTCCGTCAACGGACAGACGCTGACGACTGGCGGTATGACCGTGAGCCTCGTGCCGGGCGTGACCACCCAGCTGGAAATGGAGGTTCGTGCCGGTAAGGGCTTCGACTACGAGGGCTTGACCGTAGGCCTGATGTCGCCTGGCGATGCTGAACACACCATCGCCACCACGACGTTCGACGTACACTTCCTGCGTGAAGCCGGAGCGGTGAACATCTCAGTTCCATCCGACAAGTGGGTGCTGAACACCAGTGCCCAGCAAGACCCGAAGCGCGGCTGGTACATTCCTGTCGTCATCAGCGACTTCGACCGTCACCAGCATAACTTCGACCACATCGAGTTCCAGTACAAGGAATCGCAGCGTGGCGACGACGCTTGGACGAACCTCTGTTCATACTATACCGACTCACTGCTGATGGCGAATGCCAACGGTGTATGTAAGATGATTCCAGAGAATGGCAACATCGTGACCGAGTTCTACGGTGAAGGCTGGACGATAGAGCGAAGCTATGACCTGCGCGCCGTGCTCTTCTGCCGCAATGGTGGAACATTCCTCACCACGCCGTCGAAGATTATCAGCGGTATCAAGGATACCCGCCGTCCGCAACTGTTCGGCACACCCGAACCGAAGAGCGGCCTGCTGACCAGCGGTGACGACATCGTGTTCAACTTCTCGGAAGACATTGAATATAACAACCTCTCTGCCATCAGTAACTTCGAAGTGAAGGGCGAGGTGAACAACAACGACCTCTCGGAGATGGTGAGCGTGCAGTTTACTGGCAAGGCTAGCGTGGAGAGCGAGGCTAAGCGCAACTTCAGCGGCAAGGACCTGACCATCGACATGAGAGTGAAACCTGCTGAGACGGGACGCGACATGCCGCTGTTCTCACACGGCAGCAACGGCGACACGCTGCAACTGTGGCTGACTAAGGACTTCAAGCTGAAGGCTGTGGTCAACGACCAGACCTTCACGTCAACGAAGGCCATCGAGCCAGGCGCCTTCTGTCAGGTGGGTGTCAGCATCAACCAACAAGACAGCATACTGATGTTCTACTGCGATGACAAGATCATCGGCAAGGACAACAAACTCAGCGCTCTGTACAATGGTACGGGTCCGCTCATCTTCGGTCGCACCAACGAGACCAACCGCAACAAGAGTCAGTACTACGAAGGCTGCATGATGGAGACTCGCCTGTGGTATCGTGCTTTGGATGTCGGACTCTTCAGTACCTACGGTCTGCAACGACTGACGGGCTACGAGAAGGATCTTGTAGATTACTATCCGATGAACGAAGGCTCTGGCGACTATGCCACCGACCACACCCAGGGTGCCAATGCCAGGTTGATAGGTGCATCGTGGGCGATGCCACACGGTATGTCCCTGCGCTTGGAGAAGGCCGACAAGGGATTGGAACTGACGCAGGGTGCATTGAACCGCACCGCTGAGCAAGACTACACCCTGATGTTCTGGTTCAAGACCGACGCTGAGGGGCGCGGTACGCTGATCTCTAACGGAAGCGGACAGAAGGAAGAAAGCGGTGCCCAGCACCTGTTCAACATCGGATTCGAAGCTGAGAAACTGATGTACCGTTCGAATGGCTTTGCTATTCAGGTTCCGGGCGACTGGAGCGACAACCAGTGGCACCATTACGCCATGACTGTGAACCGCGCTCACAACGTGGCTAACATCTACGTTGACCAAGAACTGCGCACGACCTTCGAGGCCGACAACCTCGGCGGCATCACTGGCGGCTATCCGCTCATCGGTGCTACACGCGCCGAAATCGATGGTGGTGTGTACGACGGCACTGCTCCGCTGAGGGGTAACATCGACGAACTGCTGTTCTTTGCTCAGGCACTGCCGCAGACGCTCATCAACACCTATGCGACGAAGAGTCCTAACGGTGACGAGAAGGGTCTGCTGACCTATCTGGGCTTCGACCATCAAGAGCGCAATGGTTTCAACGAAATCGTCATGACGCCATACGCCTACAGCAAGAAAATCTACTTGGATGCCGACGGCAATGTGCGCTATCAGGAAGATCCTGTGACGAAGGAGCCTACGAACATTCCTGCACGCGACTATGTCTTCGTCAAATCCGTTGACGAAATCCAGCAGCACATCGATGCTACAATGGCTGCTCCCGTGGTGCCCAACGAGGAAGTGACGAATCTGAAGTTCTCCTTCATCGGCAAGGGCAACCAGATCATGGTGGAACTCGACGAGCCTGCTGTTAAGCTGAACCACCGCAACATCTACGTGACGCTGCGCGACGTGGAAGACAGAAACGGCAATACGATGGCATCGCCGCAGACAGCCTGCTACTATGTGACCAACAGCAGCCTGCAGTGGTTGGTGAACAAACTGGACGTTACGATTAAGTATGGTGGTGGTGAGGATACGGAACTGCCGTTCTACAACAACAGTGCTTCCAGCCACACGTACACGATCGAGAACTGCCCGAAGTGGCTCACGCTCGACAACTACAGCGATGTGATTGCTCCGCAGATGATGGATTATGTCACGGCAACGGTCAACAAGGACCTGAACGTCGGTACGTATAACGAAATCATCTATCTGACCGACGAGGAGGGCATCACCGAACCGTTCTACCTCAACCTGACGGTGGAGGGCGAGCAGCCTGACTGGGCGAACACTGTGAACGGTGACCTCTTGCAGAACTCGATGAGCATCAGCGGACAGGTTTATCTGTACGATGAACTGGATACCGATGCACGCGACATCGTGGGTGTCTTCGACAACGAGAACGTCTGTCACGGCTTCGCGAACATCAGCCACGATGCACAGACTGGCGAGACAGGGCTGTACCTGACGGTTTATGATAGTCAGACAAGTGGACGTGAACTGAACTTCCGCCTGTGGCAATACAGCACGGGACGCGAGATCATACTGACTCCTAACACGGAGAAAAAGACCATCACGTTCACGAAAGATGCGATGCTGGGCACCGACACGCCTGTGCGCTTCGACGGAGGAGAAAGCTTCGTCCAGAACTTCAAGCTGACGAAGGGCTGGAACTGGGTATCGTTCAATGTACAGAGCGAAGCTTTGTTCGACATCAACAAACTGCTCGGTGGTCTGGCCTGGAGCGATGGCGACATCCTGACTGAACTGGGCAGCAACCTGACGATAACCTACGAGAAAGCGCAGAAGCAATGGCTGGCATCAGGCAGTACGAAGAGCATCTTCATCTCGCCAAAGAAGGCTTATGCCATCATGGTTCATGAGGATTGCACCATTCCAATCGGTGGCACTGTCATCAAGAACGAGGATGCCCGCACCATCAAGGTGAAGAAGGGCTGGAATGCTGTTGGCTACACGCCGATGACCAACCTGACGGTGGAAACCGCTCTGAGCGACTACTACGACCAGGCTGAGGAAGGCGATGTGATCAAGAGCCACACGGAGTTTGCTTACTTCACCAAGTCGGGCAACGTAGGACGTTGGCGTGGCAGCTTGCAGTACATGAAGCCTGGCGAGGGTTACATGTTGCTCCGCAAGGGTGAGGCAGACGCCAAGTTCACCTATCCGTACTACGAGATGGGCAGCAACTTCCGTGAGGACTGGTCGGTGCCCACAAGGCGCAACGCAGCACCTGCATACAGCCGCACGACCATGAGCGTGAGTGCTGTGGTGGATGGCTTCGATGTGGAAGAGGGCGATCAGCTCGTGGCATACAGCAACGGCGAGGCCATTGGCGAAGCCACTCTCTCACCTCAGACCTCAGACCTCTCACCTCTCTTCTATCTCAGCATTGCTGGCGAAAGCAGGCAGTCCATCTGGTTCGCCATCGAGCGTGAAGGTGAGATTGTTGCTTCTACCGATGAGGTGATGACCTACACAGCGAATGCTGTCATAGGCAGTCCTGACGAGCCGACGGCTATCAGTTTCGTCAGCACCACTGACGATGCCTTCGAGACTGGCGTCTGGTACACTCTCACGGGCGTCCGAGTGGGTGAACGTCGACCCACCACACCAGGTATCTACATCTTCAATGGCAAGAAGATGTTGATTAAATAAAGACCCTCCCCTTCCCTCCCTGTGAGGGAGGGGGTGGTTACCAACCAAATTCAAACAATAAATAAAGAATAATATGAACACGAAACATAGAACAATGAGTAAATCCCGCCTCCAAAGGTATCTGCTCCCCGCCCTCATAGAGAGGGGCTTGGGGGTGGGTCTTCTCCTGCTTGCTTTCATTCTGGGGGCTTGCAGCAGCGACGATGACGGTGGTAGTGGCAGCAGCAATGCTGGCTACACAGAGACCAATGTCAATGAGGCACCTGTGTGGCAGATAGACTGGAATAACAGCCAGGAGAGCCCGAACTGGACGGAGCCCGACGTAGCCCTCTACGAGAACTGGACCATTCTGAAGGTGCAGATAGAGGATGAACTGAAGCCGTACGTCTCCGAGGGTGACCAGATGGCGCTCATCGTGAATGGTGAACTGCGTGGACTGGCAAGCCCTGCCGTTATTGTGGGCACAGGAGAGATAGACAATGGCAAGTTTTTGATGAAGGCATACGGCAACGAGACGGGCGAAGAAACGGTGAACATGACGCTGCAATACTACTGCCAGCAGTTGAAGCACCTCTTCACGCTGACGGACGACATCACCCTGGACTCTGACGAGACGACCGGTTTCGACGAGGAGTTCATCCCTGAGTTCACACGTGGCTCAGCCAAGTATCCTGTGGTGAAGACGGTGGGTGTGGAAGGCATCCTGTCAAAGGCTGGCATCACCCCCGTCAGCGGTAACACGGTGGCTGCCTTTGTGGGCGAAGAGTGTCGCGGCACGGTGTCGCTCTCTACGTCCGGCAGTACGCAACTGGTCATCTTCGGCCGTACCGCAGGAGAACCAGTCACGCTGAAGTACTATGACGGTGCAGCCGGGAAGCTGTACGCAATCTCCAACGCTGTGAAACTGTAACAGCAGATAGGCGGTAGCGGGTTCACTCCCGCTACCGTCACCAAGAACCTTCACCATCGATGAATTCCTAAGAAAAAGAAACAGCAGGAGGCTCAACCTACGGTCGAGCCTCCTCTTTCTTTAATTCTTCTCACAGTGAGAAAATTGAAAGTTGAAAAATGCGATTAATTGATGGCAGCGTTAGAAGATACAATTACAGTCTCACACCCACCGATGCATTGATGAACCAGTCGTTCAGATGACCATGCATGGCTTTGTGCTTGTAGTTGAAGTTGTTGAACTGCCCGTTGGCATTGATGAAATAGCGATCCCAGTTGTAGGTGATGGACAAGCGGGTGGTGAAGTTGAGGGCGATGCGGTTGTTGCGTGAGCGCGAGCCAGTGCTCTCAATCTGATACTCGTCTGGAGATATCTCAGGAAATTCCGCATCTTCGTCTTCATACGATTAGAACAATTTTTTACGCATTTGTATGTAGATTCAACGAGAATCTCCTCCTTTTAACTCTTTAACCGATTGCACAGCTCTTGGATTTGTTCCTTTCAAGATTGAGCGTTTCCCCAAGCTTGGGGATTTGCTCCTTTCAAGATTGGGTGTTTCCAAGAGCTCTTGGAAGTTTAGCACAGGGGGAAGATGGAAGAGGATTCCTCACACCTCACACCTCACACCTCAAAAATCACAAAACTAAAAACTAAAAGTTAAAAACTAAAAGTAAAAGTTACTAACATCGCCTTGAACGGCTGGATTGAAAGGATTGAAAAGATGAAGCCGCATGGCGGCGATGAAATAATCCGTTAAATCCGTTCAATCGTTCCGCAGGAACATGTTGTAATGATGTAAAATGTAAAATGTTTAATGTTAGGATGTGAGAGAATAAATGAGGTGAACTGTAAACCTTGCAAAAGAAAAAGGAGCACCCGTGGATCGGATGCTCCTTTTCTTGTGTGTGTATAGGTGTGGGTGGACTTAGAAGGTCCACTTGAGGGCGAGGGTCGGGTTGATGAAGGTGTCGCGGTGGCTGATGGGGTCGGTATTGAAGATGAAGTTGTGACTGATCTTCACTTCGGAGCCGACGCTCAAGTTTACGTCTTCGAGACCTTTGAGGGTGTTGAGGTTGTACCAGAACTGGGGCTCGGAGAGGATGACGAGCTGGCCGTGGCGGTTGGCTTTCTCGCCGCGACTGAAGTCGATGTAGCCTGAGAAGGTGCAGGCCTTGTGGGCGAAGGTGATGCCCCACACGCCGGTGAGCTGCACGCTGGAGTAGGCGTGGGTGCCTTCGTCGCCCTTGAAGTATTGCTTGTACAGGAGCTGTACGGAGTAGGTCTTGGAGAAGTCGGCGCTGTGACCGTTCCAGGCGGGGCCGATGAGAGTGGCGTGCTGGATGGTGTAGCCGCGCCCGAGACCTCCGTTGTATTCGATGTGGGCGGCAAGGGGGGATTGCTTGCCGAGGTTGAACTCGCGTGACACCTCGGTGTAGGCTCCCTCGGTGAACCTGCTGCTGAAGTCTATATCGATGAAGTAGAACCAGGAGCCCCATTTGTCGGCTTTGAACTGCTCGACGGTCATGGTGTGTCGTGGTCGGCCTGCCTCTTCCTTGGGGTAGAGGTCGCGTCCGAAGTCGTGGTGGAATTGGATGTTCTGCGCATGGGCACTGATGGTGGCGATGAGCAGTATAGTGAGTAGAGTGATTTTTCTCATGGGTTGATTACATAAAAATATATCTGACGATGAAGAGGATGGCGAGTATCACCAGCGTCCAGTTCAGGTTCTCCCACTTACGGGCAATTGTATTGAGCGCAACGTAGGAGATGATGCCGAGCAGGATGCCGTCGGAGATGGAACTTGCCATGGCCATGGAGAACAGCGTGATGAATGCGGGGAGACCTTCCTCGTAGGAGTTGAAGTCGATGTGCACCACTCGCATGAACATCATCAAGCCGACGATGATGAGTGCCGGACTAGTCGCTGCCGATGGAATGGACAGGAAGAACGGCGAGAAGAACAACGACACGAGGAAGAACATGGCGATGGTGAACGAGGTGAGCCCCGTGCGGCCTCCTTCAGTCACCCCTGAGGCGGACTCAACGTAGGTGGTGGTGGTGGATGCGCCGACGCATGATCCGAAGGTGGTGGCGATGGCATCTGCCATCAGGGCTTTGTTGAGGCCGGGAATGGTGCCGTCCTGTCGGATGTTGCCCGTGCTCGCCATCACGCCGATGAGGGTGCCGATGGTGTCGAACATGTCGATGAAGAGGAACGTGATGACCACCAAGAACATATCGAGTGTCAGGATGTTGTTCCACTCGAACTGCATGCACAGGGGGGATACATCGGGGGGCAAGCCGATGATGCCGCTGAGTTCCGTCTCGCCAAAGGGAATGCCGATGAGGGTGGTGGTCAGAATGCCAATAAGAATGGCTCCCTTCACCTTATAGATGAGCAGGCCGGCGGTGATGATGATGCCGATGATGCAGAGCAAGGCGGGGCCTGAGGTGATGTGTCCCAGCGCGATGATGGTGGCGTCGCTCTTTTCGATGATGCCGGAGTTCTTCAGCCCTAAGGAGGCAATGAACAGACCGATGCCGACCGAAATGGACGCCTTCAGTTGTAAGGGAATGGCATTGACGATGAGGGCTCGTATGTTCGTGATGCTCATGATGATGAAGATGAAGCCTTCAATCAGAATGGCTGTCAGGGCAAACTGCCACGTGTAGCCCATCGTAAGGCAGACGGTGTACACGAAGAATGCATTCAAGCCCATGCCGGGAGCCAGTCCGAAAGGCATCTTCGCATACAGTGACATGACCAGCGTGCCAATGACGGCTGCAATCACAGTGGCTGTGAACACGGCCTTTGTGTCCATGCCTTGAACGGACAATGCCGAGAAGATGCTAGGATTGACGGCGAGAATGTACGCCATGGTCAGAAACGATGTCATTCCTGCCATCATTTCTGTCTTGACATTGTGTTTCGAGGGGTCGAAACCAAAGAGTTTTTCTAGCATCATGGTTGAAAAGTTGAGAAAGAGAAGTTGGATTATAAGTTCTGCATCCGTTGTTCAGCAGGCGCATAGCCCTGGTCGGCAGCCTTGCGGAACCACTGCTTGGCTTTGGCACGGTCTTTGTCTGTTCCGATGCCCTGCTCGTACATGATGCCGATGTTGTATTGTGCTGCCACATGTCCCTGCTCGGCAGCCAAGGAATACCAATGGAAGGCCTGGCTGTAGTTCTTACCGACGCCATGTCCATGATAGTACATGATGCCGAGATTGTTCTGCGCATCGGCATCGCCTTGGTCGGCAGCCATGCGGAACCACTTGAGGGCTTCCTTGTAGTTGCGCTCCGTTCCGATGCCATCGTAGTAGAGAACGCCAAGGTTGTACTGGGCAACGGCATCGCCAGCCTCTGCACGGGTGCGGAAGGTCGGGATGGCTTTGGCGAACTTGTTCTTGGTCTTGGACGTGATCTTGTCGCTTTTCCCTTTCTTCTTGGTGTTAATGGTCAGGTCGATGTCGTTGGTGGCAGGACGCTCCACGATGAGGGGCGGGAGATCTGAGCGTTGCTGGAGTGCCAGGTCATACCATTTCTGTGCCTGCACGGTGTCGGGTTCCACGCCGAATCCCTCGATGTAGAAGAGGGAGAGGTTGTACTGTGCGGTGGGATCACCTTTCTCGGCTGCCATCGTGAAGTACTTGATGGCCTCGGCGTAGTTCTGCTCCACGTCGTATTGTCCTACTGAATAGACGATGCCTAAGAAGCATTGTGCATCCACATTGCCCTCGTTGGCTGCCTGGATGGCTGCCTGGATGTCGGGCACGGTGTCAGTCTGCTCACCCGTTTGGGCATAAGAAGCCAGGAGTGAGAAACTAAATACTAAAAGTGAAAGGACTTTTTTCATTATTTCGTAAGTTTTAGAAGTCGTTGGAAGAAGTTGGGCTGGGCATCGGAGAGATAAGCCACGCCTACTGCGATGTTGTCGTGTCCACCTGCATCGAGTGCCAGTTGGAGAAGCGCGTTGCAGCACTTCTCTGCCTTCCCTGCATAAGCCTGCACGGTCTGCTGGATGACATCGTCGGTGAGGTAGCCACAGAGTCCATCGGTGCAGAGGATGAGCATGTTGTCCGCCTCTGTAGGGATGGAGGTGACTTCAGGCTCTGACGGACAATCGACATCGCCAAGGGCCCGTGTGATGATGTTGTTGTCGGGGTGGGTGAGTGCCTCCTCAGGCGTAATTTCGCCCTTGTCCACTAACTGCTGTACGAAGGAGTGGTCTTGGGTGAGGGGGCAAAGCCCATCGCGGGAGTTGTAGCGATAGCCGCGACTATCGCCACACCAAGCAATGTATGTGCGTTGGGGAAGTATCCATGCCAAGACGATGGTGGTGCCCATGCCGACGGTGTGGAAATCGGAAAGAATGTGCTGATTGATTTGCTCGTCAGCATTGGCAATGGCACTGCGGAGGAGTTCGGTGCAGCGCTCTTCTTGGCACTCGTCAGAAGACACAGCCTTTGTGACGGCCTCTACCGTCATGGTGTCTGCTATGGTGTGGGTGGCAATGTCTGATGCCACTTCGCCTGCATTGAAGCCACCGATGCCATCGGCTACCAAAAGGAGCGCACCAAGGTCACCGAGGGGCTTGCGGACGGTGTTGGCATCATGTACCCATTGAGGATGGGCGATGTCGGGACAGAAGGCAAAGGCGTCTTCGTTGTTGGTGCGTTCGTGGCCTGGATGGGTGGTGGCGGAAAGAGTGATTTGCATGGAAATGGAAAGAAATGTCGGCGATTAAATGTCAAGATGCGGTCTGTTGGGCTTCTGCGGCTGTGCCGGTTGCGTGAGGACGGGATTCGCCTTGACCTTGTTCACCATCTTGACAGGTCGCTTCTGGGTGGCTTGTTGCGCCGCCTTGTTCTTGTCGTAGTTCACCTCGAAGGGGTATGAGGAAGGAGGACAGCCCGTCTCCGTGACTTGCACGGTGATGGTGTTCATGCCTTCCTGCAGTCCATAGACCTGACAGCGGTAGAGCGACTCGGACACTTTGGTGAGGTCGGTCTTGCGATTGCCTGCCTGAACAGTTACGGTGTGCGGCACATCCTTTTCTCCGGCACGACGCTCTGCCTTGATGTTGAACGTGAAGGTCAAATTGCCGTCGTTGATGATGGACTTGTCCTCATGCACGTTGATGGAGAAGTATTTGTAGTGCCAAGCTTTGGCAGGACAGGGGATGACGGCAGACGTGAGCCCTTCATAGACCACCTGCACGGGGAAAGTCACGTCGGTGATGTCATCTGAAAGCCCCTCAGGAATGGTCAGCGTACAGTTATATTGGATGGCATTGCCGTAAGAGGTGTCTTTTGCCTTCTTCGAGGTGGCGTCGAAACGGCAGGTGCCGTCGGGCGACGATTGCAGGGTGGCACTCTCCATCGAAACACTTGGTGGGGTGTCGAGGCGAAGGGTGGTCTGCAGGGTCTGATGACGGAAGGCCAGTCCGTTGCCACCATTGAAGGAGAACTCAAACTGCTCCTTCGGGTCAATATGAATGATGCCGCTCTTGCCGTTGAGGTTGATGGCGGCGTGGTTGTTGGCACAGAGGTCAACACTTTCAAACTGCGGAGCCAGCACTTCTGTACCATTGTAGGCGATGCCCAACTTCCCCTTGTCTTTGGTGATGGAGAGACGGGATGTGGGGTCGTTGAAGGCTGAGACAGTAGGGAAGGTCTGTGTATTGTTGCCACACTGGATGGACTGAAGGATGAGCTGCTTGTCGAGTTGCACCTTGACATCGCCGCCCTTGCCCTTGGCTTTCAACGTGACGGCGCTCTCGGTGTCAGCGTTGATGTAGTCAGAGATGCTGCCCACCAATTTGGCTGGGGCACCATTCTCCACGCCTGAGATAGGGGTGAGTGACCAGTCTGCATCGCTGAACAGGTAGAGTTGACCTTTCAGGATGACGAGGCATTGCCCTTCACCGTTTACGGATGAGATGAAGTCGATATCGCCAGCCGACACATCCTTGCCCTTCAGCAGAATCTGTGCGGGTTGCATGTCGCCGGTGATGAGGCACCATGTGGGACTCTTCCGCTTGTCGAGGCTGGGATATTTCTGGCAGGCAGAGAAGCCGTGGAAGAAGGGACGTGCCTGAGCGGCAGCACCGACAGGTCTTCCGTCCACATCCAGATAGAGGTAGTCTGTCCCCTGCTTGACGAGCAGGTTCCCCTCAGCGTAACTGGGGTAGTTATGTGCCACGCGGTAGCCTTCGAGTGGCTTGAACTGACCGTTGAGCGTGTAATAGCCGGTGATGTTGGGCGTGCTCTGTTGGGTTGTGACAGAGATGTCGTCACCTACGGCATGGAGCACATCTTTAGAACGGACAATGCACTTGCCGTCAATAGTCATGAGCATGCTGATATTGGCAGAATCGACGATGACCATGCTCTGTCCGCTGGTGGCTTGGATAACATCATAAATAGGTGGTACGACCCAATGGGCGATTTGTGCACGGGTGGTGGCAATGGCCATGAGAGCCATGAGTGCCAGTGATATTCTTTTCATAGGATTGAAGAGTTGAAGAATTGAAGAGTTGAAGAATTGAAGGTTATTCGAATGTCGCTAATCCTCGGTCAATCTTTTCGATGAGCGTCTGGTCGCCAGCGAGGGTGGCCCACTCTTTGGAGCGGAGGAGATAGCGTTTGCCTTTCTCGTAGTTGGGTTGGTAGATGCTGTTGGGCATCACATAGTAGCAAGCCAAGCGGTAGGTGGCATTGGCATTCAGGTCGGCATAGGTGGAGTCGTTCAACTCCATGATGCGGGTGAAGAACGCCACGGCCTTGTTGCTGTAACGGTCGGCTTTGGGGATGTAGGTCTCGTCCATCTCAATGCCGAGCATCTGCTTGCGCTTGACGGAAATGGAATCGGAGTACCAGCCGTAGGTGAATGCCATTTGGTAGAGGGCGGGCACGTAGTCGCGTCCTGCCAACTTCTCCATTTCAAGAAGACCTTGGTTGAGGGAGTCAAGATTTTCGCTGTTCATGTTCCGCAAGGCTGCGTCGTAGCGTTCATTGATGGGCGTTTCTTGTACAGCAGGCGTCACCACCACCTCGGGTTCTGTGAAGAAGCGTGTGAGACCGAAGGAGAGACCACCGATGAGCAGAATGCCGACAATGATCAGGGTGATGTAGAGCGACTTCTTGGACTTGATGGGGTATTGCTTTGCCTTGGCTGACTCGATCAGTTGCTGGGCTGTAGGACGCTGAGCCTTGTCCTTGGCAAGGCAAGCGTAAATGAGCCTCTGCAAGTCAGGCGAAATCTTGGGAAGGGCGGGCATACCAATGGTGGCATCCTGCAACTGTGCCCAACCGCCTTCTTCGCCGAACGGCACATTGCCTGTCAGGATCTCGCACAGGGTGGCTCCGACTGCCCAGATGTCGCTTTCAGGCTCTGGTTCTACCTCCTCTTCAAAGCGTTCGGGGGCCATGTAAGCCATCGTGCCGCTGTTCTCCTCTTCGTAATAACCATGCTGTCCGCCACGCTTGGAACTGATACCGAAGTCTGTGATGGCGAAGTTATTGTTGTCATCGATGAGGATATTGCCCGGCTTGATGTCCTGATGGATGATGGGTGGTTGGAGGGCATGCAGATAGGCAAGTCCGGAGGAAACATCGAGGATGTATTTCCAGATTTCATTTTCGTCTATCTCCCGACCCATTAGACGCTCGGAGGAACCGAAACGGCAATAGGGCAGTACCAAATAGGGAATGCCTTGGAAGATGGAGAAATGGGTGGGGTGAATGAGGTTGGTGTGGTGACAATTGAACACAATCATGTATTCGTCACGGAAACGCTGTTCACCTTCGATGTCAAGTGCATTGTGCGGACGGTAAATCTTGATGGCGATGACCAGTCCGTAGGCTTCAATCTCATCTTCGGTGAGACCTTCAATCTCCTTGAGCTGACTGATATCACTCATCGTGTTGGTGTCGAGCGCTGTCCATACGTCAGCAGTGGCACCATCGGTACTGAGTGGACGGATGAGTTTGTAGTGTCCGTCGAAAAGTTCACCGCTCTCTGCGAATTGTTCTATGTCAAGCATTGTATCTTTTGCTGTTTATGTTTACTATTTCAGTTTTAATTTATCACCTTCTTTCAGACGCGAGAAGAGATCCAACTTATTCATCTTCATCAGACTCTCCATCTTGATGCCGTATTCTTGGGAGATGCTGTAGATGGTCTCGTCGGCTTTTACGTGATGAAAGTCTTTTGCGCCTGTATATTTCGATTTCTTTTTATCAATGAAGACAATGTCGCCTTCCTTCAAATCCTCTTCGCTGGTGGTTTCGTTATACTCCAGCAGTTTCTGCTTGGGGATGTCGTACTTCATGGCGATGGATGAAAGCGTCATGCCTGGATAGAGGATGGTGCAGCGTACGTCGTTGATATCGACAACGTAACGGCGGATGGCCTGACCCACACTCTCTTCCTCTTCGGAGGCTTCCTCCTCGTCTTGTTGACAAGAGGCATCGAAAACGGGGCGTGCTGCCGTGCCTCCCGAAGCCGTTGATGGGGTGGTGGTTACAATGACGGTCTTGCCTGCCTTGAGTTTCACACCACCATTAACAGCATAAAGGCGGTACGCATCGATAAAGCCGATGAGTGCCGCCGCATAATTCTTGGCTGTTGCGTATCCTGCCTTCTGTAGTCCTATGGCCCAACCGCGATAGTCATAAACGCTCTTGGAGAAGAGGCTTTGGTAGCGGCTGTTGCGCCTCAGAAACTCGGAGTGGTCGCGAAACGACTCGGCTGCCGAGGCATAGACACGGAACTTGCTCTTGTTGGGCTCGTCATCCCAAGCGTAATACACAGGACCGTTCCATCCTCCCAATGCCTTAATGCCGAAGTGGTTGTTGGTGTTGCGTGTCAGTCCACTCTTACCGGCTCCAGACTCGAGGATGCCCTGTGCTAAGGTGATGGAGGCTGGAACGCCATAGGCACGTTCTTGGTCAAGCGCAGCCTTGCTGTACAGGCGAATGTATTCCTGAATGTCAGCAGAGGATTGTGCCGATGCCCCGATGCTGAAGAAGCAAAGGAGGCATACCGTGCAGAGGTGTCGTATCACCGATAAATGGATGTTCATTCGTCCAAATTGGTCAATGTGACAATGATGGGCATGGCGATGCACGACTTGTTTGTGATGCGTTGCTGCATCAGGCGGTCGAACGCGATAGCACATGCCTGTTCGTAGTTCTTGCGGTCTTTGAATTCGATGTCAATATAAAGTCCGCGTTGTAGGTGTTTGTCGTTACCGGTTCCTTCGATATTGATCTTGATGAAGATGCGCTTGAATTCATCTTTGCCAAATTCGGCGAGAATCTCTTTGCGGAGATAGGCATCTATATCCATGCGAGTGTAAAGACGGTCACCAGTCAGGGAATAGTAGCGCAGCAGTTCGTAACGCTCATCTGCTGTGGCCTTGTCTGCTCCACCTGTGGCTGCCACAAGCACGCTGACCTTCTGTTCGAGGCTAGGCTGTTTGCGGTTTTCCATGGTGTCTCCTCGCTGAGGAAGATTTCCAAGTTTTCCCATCGTAGTTAGGTAAGTGACCTTGGTGGAGAGTGAAGGTGGGTATTGGTTCATGTTCTTCATGACAAAAGTGCCACTGTCGAACTTGTACTTGGCATTCTGCGTGCCCACGCTCTTGCCCAGTTTGTTGATGGTCTCTCGCAATTGCTTCAACGCCTCGCCGTCCTTGATACCATTGTATTCTATGAAAGCGTAGTAGTCGTCGATGAAGCGATTATAAAGATTGCGCACATCACGATAGAGGTCGTCGTTGCTGTAACAGGCGGCATCAAAGTCGCGCACCACAATTTCATCGTTTGTAGCATTGAAACCTTGTTGCATCGAATCTGTGCTGGTTTCCAAGATGCGCAGGAAGTAGGAATTCTCCTGATTTTGCAACTTGGCAATGGGCTGTGTCTGGGTCAACGTGAGGTCACACACGTCAATGTTGGTCACCGGCATTGCATTGAGCTGAATCTGGCAGGTGTCTTGCACGTCGTAATCCTCTGGAAAATCAATACGAAGCCAAATGGTGGAAGGGTCGAGTTGCTCCAGTACAGAATCGTCCAACCAGTCGTGGAAGGCACGTGGATAGGCACGATGTTTGAAGTGGTCACGATCCACCACATCATCTGTAATATATAGCAAGGCCGCACCACTTAAGCCTAACAGGCTATCCTTCCAACTTTCCACAAAGGAGAAGAACTGTCCCGATGTCTGTTGCGCATCGAAGGGTTCTGCCATCTCGATATTTTCCATCTCAAGCATGGTGGCAAAGTCGAGTTCGTGGTCATCTATGCCACTGCAAATATGTGTTGGCGTGATGCCATTGGTTCCCTTGATGAAGAGCGACAGACCTTTTAGACAATCCACCTCAGTACGTGTGCGGATGCCTAACCAGATTTGATTGGTCTTGGGCATCTTGATACGTGTGGTGCCCTCTTCACTCCACAATTTGTTGGGGGTGATGAGATAAAGGCTCTTATGTGGCAGGATGGCTGTGTTGAAGATGGGGATGTAGTTGAGGGGCGACTTGCTTTGTGATGTCTTGTAAGCAAAGGCTGAGTCTGTGCCCACATAACTGATGGCCTCGTCATAGCCCTTCTTGAGTGTAGGACAGAGCACGCAGACGGCTGGCATGGCTTCGACCTTGTTTCTGGGTATGAAGTCGGTGCAGAAGCGTTCTACGAGCCTTTGCCCCATGCTATCTACATAGTCGTTTATCTTCTTGGTTTCGGAGACAAGGGTAACGATCATCATCTTGGCCACAGGGTCAAGTTGGGAGAAGTCGATGTTGCCGACTGACAGTTGGCGTAATGCCGCCATTGCCTCGTTTATGCCTTTTTCTAATTCTACGTCCATATATGATGGATAGGGTGTTTATTGTAATTTGAGATGGGGAAAGAAGGGAAGAGTTTATCGATTGCGTCGCACAGTGGGCTCGACCAAGAACACAACGCTTTTGCGATAGGGTTGCATGGTGCCCAATCCATCATCAAGTTTCCCTTCCACGATGACAATCACCTCGTATTTGGAGGCGATACGTCTTTTGCGCCGTTGTTTGGCCACTGCCGAGTCGAGTTGTATGGACACGGCCACCTGTTTGAGCATGGGTTCGTAGGTGGCAAGGCTGATGCGTATACTTTCTTCACATTCTTTGCGCGTGACTTCATTTTTCAGTCCTCCCTGATTGGGCAGACCGCTCTGGTTGGTGTTGAACTCACGATAGTGAACATTGGAGAACTCGTGGTTCCAATACTCAAAGCCAAAGTCAGGATCGGACTCAAAGCTGCCCCGAGGTGTGAACACGATGAGTTCTACCAGGTTGTCGAGCATGGCAATGCGGTCCTCAATGTTACGCAACATTTGTGACCCATCGTTGGTGAAGACCAATGGCGTGCTGATGAATTTCATATTTGCTTACCGAGCCAACTACGGCGTGGATCTGGTTTCGGTTCTGGCTTGGGTGCCGGTTCCGGTTCTGGTTTGGGTGCCGCATTCAAAAGACTGAACTTGTCAATCTTGTCGTTGATGGCGCGACACATGCCAATACCCTGCTTAATGCGTAGATATGCTTTCTGGTAGTTGTAAGAAACCTGAGCAAAATTGTAGAAGACGGCGGCATCTTCCAATGTCAGTATTTCATCCACTTCACAAGCGATGGCAAAACCACTCACTACGTTTTGGATGCTTCCCAACAACATGGCTGGTGACAAGGTCTCATATTCGGTGTTAATCCGAATCAACTCCTTCTGCACGATAGGCCAATAGATGCTGATGGCTGTCTTTACAAGCGACTGGGCTTGAGGCTTTGTCTTTTCATGGATGCTTTTCAATATGTCAATCAACTGAATGCGCAATTCTTCCCAACGATGATGTCCTGAAAGATAGATGGCAGGAGGCAGGAAACGGGCTGTATCCTCTTCCCAATCGCCATTGTGTATGAGGTGGGCAATTGGCACAGCATGCTCGGAAAGGTTGCTTTGAGGTGTGATGAGCTCAAATGTGCATGTGGGCTCCATATAGCCATTCTCGTCATCTTTCCACGTATCGGGATGAACGTTGATGGTGAGGAAAAGTTCTTCTTCATCATCGGAAAGGGGTATTTGTGTGTTGGAAGTGTCGGTGATACTTCCAGCCAGCCTGAAATCTATGACATCGCCTGCTCGTGTGATGGCTAACAGGTCAAGATTCGTCACTTCCACATATCCATTTGCGATGTTGAGTGATAATTGGAATGGGCGTAACGAGGGCAGCAGACCAAAACGTCCGGCAGATGCCAGCATGAGGGATTGGTTGATTGCCTCAGCGGTGCATTTGTCTGCAGCGAGTAATACTTCGTCGGTCAGGCGCATGCCCTTTTTCCAGCTAATTCTTTTTGACATAATATGGTATAGATGTTAGATGTTGATGTTATAATTAAGATAATGAGAAGCGTCTGTGTCGGTCAGCAACATGGGTGCATCATCGTGAGAGATGTCGAAACGCAGTTCTTCCTCGACTGACAGAAAGTAATCTTGCACGAACTGCCTGAATTCTTCTATCTCGTCAAGGAAGTGGAAAAGGTTTTCATTGCTTTCCTGTTCGTTCCAATACTGAATGCAGTATGTTGTCACCGTATCTTCATAGTCACGTCCTACAAATCCATCGCCAACCTCCATGTCAAGACTATCTGCATAGCGTGGACTCTCATCATGTTGCGGACGAGAATGTGTCTCCAGGCGGATATGAAGCCCTTCTTCAAGAAAAACCTTTCTGAGCATCAGCGTGAGCAATGTCTTGTTGCCACGTATCAGTCGGCTTTGGGGAAGATAAGGGAGCAGTTGCTGAATGAAACGGTTGCTGTATTGCTGTGGTGTGATGGTGTCCCCTACAATCTGTTGTATGATGACATTGTCCTTGACATAGGTTTCGACTTTTTCCCTTACCTGCGCTCTCAGGCGGAACAACAGGATGTCAACTGGGGAGAAGAATTTGTAAGCATTGGCAATCTCCTCTGCCTGTTTGTCCAATTCTTGCTCGAACCGCTCCTTTTCTTCTGCTTTGGGCAGATTATCAAAGCGGTCGATGGGGTGGAACATGTACTCGGGGAGCGCATTGTAAAGGCTATTGCGACTGAGGGTGAGGTGTATGGCTTCATTGGATAGCTGCTCTATGTCCACAATATCGTTGTAGGTGTTACGTTTGTGTAAACCACTGAACGATATTTTGCAGGCTCCCTCAGGGTAATAAGCCAAGAGTAACTCTGCATTGATGTCAACTGGCAGCAGTTGTGGTAGGGTCACTGTTTCTTGCATCTTTAGTTGTATAGACTGGCGTCATTCGTCAGTTCCACATGATACACTCCCTTATCGGTTGACACTTCGATGACATCGAAAAGTGGAATGCCAATCTGTTGCAAGGTCAAGTTTTTATATGGGAAAGATTTATCGATGTTCTCGTAAAAGTGTTTATGGAACAGTGTACGGTAACTGAGTTTGCGCAATTCCTCATTCTGCTTGATGTAGGCATCAAGTTTTGACTCTGGTATCATCACCTCAAACTCCTTCTCAGGATGGTCTGAGATGATTTTGTCAATGAATTTGTTGTTGCGCATGTTGATTTCCACCATGTTTGTATTGAGGGCATCCTTCAACTTCTTTAGTACTTGGGCAACAGTTTGTGTGGCTGAAAGTTCTATGCCTTGTGTGATTTTGTCCCATCGCTCATGGGCTGGGCAATTGCTCTTCCACGAGGCAAACTTGTAGATGTTCATTGTATTGGTCATGCCTTCGTAGCGTAGCATCTTACCCTCCAAGGTCTTGAATGGCGTTTCTTGGCCTTCTTCTTGGTGGATCACCTTCATGGCTTCTTGTACTTGCATGGCACCCACGATGGAGGCACTGATGGGTGTGGTGGCTATACGACCCGCCTTTCCTTGTGTGCGCACCACATCGGCACAACCAGTACGGAGCATGATGTTGTTGAATTCTTCACGTGAAAGCCCACACTCATAACAACTCTTGCCTGGTGCATAGACTCTTACTGCACCTGTCATATTTTCGATGCTGCCGTCAATCCATGTCTTACCAGCTCGCATGCAGAGACGGTTGAGTTGGTAACGGGCAATGCGGCTGTCGAGGCAACCAATGACAACATCGACAGAGTTGTATAGTCCGAAGCCAACTTCTGAGAAAAGGTTGCCTACAATGGGGGTGACCTTGATCTGTGGATTGATTTCCATGGCACGTTTGGCTACAATGTCAGCCTTGAAGGCATGGCTGTAGGCATCTTCTTCACGGAAAAGGACAGAACGTGTCAGGTTGGAGATTTCTATCTGGTCGAAATCGACCACGTAGATGTGTCCCACACCGAAGAGTGCCAGATTCTTCACTACTTCATTACCCAATGCTCCGGCACCAGCCACGAGCACGCGTGCATCCTTCACTTTTTCTTTCTTGAACCAGGAGAGTAGGGTATAGACCCCATCGCCCCATTCGTAGGCCAGTTTCACTTCTGCCATAGGAAATGCGTTTGTTTAGGAATTATTGTTCCTCATATTCAAAGATGGTGTCACCAATCTTGAATGTGTCGCCATTCGAGAGAATCATCGGTTTGCCTACTGTGAGTTCTGAACGCACATTGTAAATGACGCCTGAAGCGAGTGGCTTCACCATTGGCAACGTCTTGACCTGGTCGATATAAAGTTGTACGTGTTCCTTTGCCACCTTGCTGCTCTTCTCCCAGTTCATTTGTACTTCGCATTCGCCTGTCATACCGATGGACACCTTCTTGCCGCCTCCTGTAGCGTTCATCCACTTGTGGATAGGGATACGCTGACCAGCCTTCACGCCGTTCTTGATGACAAGGAAGTATTTCTCTGCCAACATACGAACTGTGACGAGTGAGGCACCCAGTCCACCGCCATAGATGATGAAATCAAGGAGCATATTCATCCACCCATACTTGCCACTGATGCTGCCACTGAAGTAGAGCACAATGAAACCGATGACTGCTGAGCAGAGACCGCCAAGGAAGGCACTCTTCAAAGGAATAGACGATTTGATCGTGAGACTCAATGCCGTGCAGATAGAGAACAGAATATAGGCAGGCAATGAGCAGTACCATGGAATGTAGGTGGTTCCTACAGCAGAAAGCAGCAGACAGAAGATAATGCCACCTATAGCCATTGCCACCATGCCAATAAGGCCTGTAAGCAATGAAAGACCGACAATCTTCAGGTAGATCAAGGCACTCTTGTTACGATATTCATCGTTGAAGCGGAACACCAATGAGAGGAAGAAGCCCAACAGCAGGCCTACTGTCAAGAAGGCAGACACCTTTCCAGAACAGTCGTCGAAGAAATTGCTGGCCTGTTCTTGGTTCAGGAAGAACGTCTTGGCAAAGAAATCACCAATGAAGGGGAACAAGCCACGTCCTGTCAGTTCGAAGATAATCCAGCTGATAAGGCCTGCACCAATACCGGAGAACACCTGCATACTTTCTCTCATGGATGAGGCACTGAACATATCTTTCAAATCTACATGCTCTTGGATGCCATCCTTGCAGTTCTGACCATACTCCACGCATTTGTAACCGTTCTGTTGCCAGCAGTTCACATGGATGATGTGTTTACATTTCGTCACAACCAGTTGTCCTGGTTCGATGTTCTGACGGCAATACGTGCAGATGCGTCGCTGCACATTTTCTTCGGGCACATATTTCTTATAATATTTGGATTCGAAACTCTTTGATTTGAAGAATGGCACCAGTACCTTCATTACGAGGAAGAAGAATACGATGGTCAGCACAGCCACGAGCAGAGCCACCAAGAATTTCGTCACCAGATCGCCTGCGCTCTCTTCATGTAGTGGCCATGGCGTTTCAGCTGTACCGATGGAGTAGTCACCAGTGCCAGCTTCCATTCCTTTCCATTCCGCGGAGTAAGAGACACGTCCAGTATAAGCCTTACCTTCTGTGGCACGGTATGTGAAAGCAAAGTCGTACATGGCATCTTTCACCACTTGTTCGAAATTACTCAAGACATTACCGAGGTCAGCCGAAGGAATGTAGGAACCTTTGCGGTCACCCAACACCTTACCATTGGCATCACGTGGAGTCGATACACCTTGTAAGGTCAGCTCGACGTTCTCATCCATGCCCTCACCTGTGTAATAGAAAGCATAGACACGGGGCACTAACTTTGAGGCATCCGACTGATAGTCAGTTACCTCAATAAATGAAATGGCTTCATCATCTGGACGTTTGTTGCCCTCGGTGAAGATAAAGAGGATGTTTTTGTCTTTTGCCCGTTGGGCACGAGCCGTAATGGCAGCATTTCGACTATAATTCTCTGCCGTGTTCACCTCGCCTTCCATTTCCGCTCCTGTGGTGTTGAATTCTGCCAACTTGGCATAGAGTGCACCGTAAAAATATTTATTCTCGGAGTGCGTCTTGAACTTAGACTCAAAACTCTTTAGGTTCTGCTTCGTCACCAACTGACTGGCTGTTACGTCATCGCCAAAGAAGGATAGATACACGCTGCTGTCCGGAGCGCTTTCCACCAATTGCCCAAACGCTTCATATATTTGACCTTTTCCCTCTTCAGGAATACTAAGATCGACCAGCACTGAAAATGTGAAGTCGGATGGAATCCTCTGTCCAGAACTTACAAACGAAATATGTCGGCGATCTGGTGCAATAATGGCTTTGTCCTCATATATGACCAGATATTTCTCCAAGTCGCTTGGTGATAGTTCCTTACAGGATTTACCTTCAGAATCTACCACTTTCATGAATAGTGTAATACTGTCGCGCCCGATCCCATATTCGTATTTCTTGTCGCAGAACTCAATTCGCGACACATCCTGTGCTGCTACTTGCAGCACCATGGCGCATAGAGCGCCGATGAACCATAATTTCTTTATCATTGCTTTGTCTTTAATTGCTGGAATATTGATAACTGGCTCCATCCGAAGAGGTCGTGGTGGATTTGATGGTTGGGGAAACCTCAGCCGGTGTCTCTGTCTCAGCCTCCGCTGTGGGTTCTTTGGGTGCTACTGGTGGTTCGGCGAGGCTCTGCTGTGCCCATGCGTACCATTCCTTCAAAGAATACATCTTTGTCAACTCGTTTTTAGAGTTGATGTTTCCGTCACGACGGAAGGTGAAGATGCCTACATCTTCTTTGGGTGTGAGCGTATCAACCACAAGAGCGGTAAGGAAATTTGGATGAGTGGGGTGTTTCAACTGCATTTGTACACTCAAGTCGGAATTGCTGAAGAATACAGACAATCCAGGGTGAGAATGCACCCAACAAGTGAGGTCATACTGCATGTTGGTTTCACGACGTAAACGACGCAGTTGCTCCAGTACGCTTAACTTGATTTTTCCACCGAAATTCAACTCGTATTCCTTAAAGACGGCATCGTCACCTGGCATCACCAACTGTTCAAGCGATACATAATACTCGCCTGATTCAGTGTCGTGAACCCATCTACCCAATACCATGCAACCGTTTTCCTTGGCATTATTGGGATTGGCCAAGTCACTTGCGTACATGTTATATAAATCTATAATGCATGTGTTCTTAATATAGAGTCTTCTGACAGCCGACTCCTCACAAAAATCAATGGCATCCACTTTCAGATAGGCCGGGTTCTCCATCACATCTTCCAGACTCTGCTTCTTGAGAATGGTAGCAGTCTTGCGTCGAACAACGATGCCAGCAGTATTACCACCAGAGCCTCCATTAGAGGGCATGGGCTTAGGCTGTGGAACAACTCCTTTCTGTTTCTTTCCTGACAGAGAAATCAACAAGATAATGCATATCAAAAGTACGACCACGATAATCACCCATGTCCAGTTTATTTGATCGAAGAATGATTGCTCCTCATTGTTATTCATTTCTCTTTCAAGCAGATTGAGATTGGTCTCGCACATACCAGTGCGATCATTGAGAACGGCCATCAGACTGTCTCGGCAAGCTTGCTCGTTCTCAATACCTTGCTCTGCATACTGCAACAGAAAATCGTCAATCATGGCATATGCACTATTCTGGTAATATTTCAGTGAGCCTTTTTGACGATCCAGATAGCCTTGGAGATCGTGCTCTTTAATGTATGCTTCCTTGTCTGACCAGTTCTGTAAGCACTTGACATGTTCGCTGATTTCTGTGTTCAGCGTCTGCATGTTGGCTTCGTTGAGATAGGGTATGGATTCGATATGTTGGCGAAAATCCGAGATGATAACGGCATTTTCTACTTCCTTGGCCGACAGTACGTGAAGGCTTGCAGATAAGAAGCCAACTAAACAGAATAAGAAAAGTCTCTTTTTCATTGTGTCAAAATGTATGAGAAGAGTTTTTTAGGTATTGGGTGTGTCTTTTCGTTTGGGTGCCAATCGCTTATATTTAGCGGGTATGGCATCGTTGAGGGAAGCGTGTGCTTGCGTTTTTGGTGCCACAGAGTGTGAACTGTTTGCCCCTTGTGGTGGCATTGTTGTGGCTTGCCCATCGGTTGGATCGGCTTTTCCCTGCTTGGCAGCTCTCATGCTCATTAACTTCTGCTTGGCAACCTCTGCCTCTCGGCTCATGGTACGTGTCTGTTGCTGAACCTGTTGAGCCGTATTCTTGGCATTGTTGATTGCTGTTTGGGCTTCTTTCATGCCTGGGATGGCGGCTGCCGCTCCTCCCATATTGGCAAGGTCGGACACACCCCCTGTTCCAGACAGTCCTGATAGACCATCTAAACCTGGTATATGCGCAGCGGCATTCGCCGATGGTTGTGTCATGTTCATCATATTTTCCATCATCGCTTGCTGCTGCTTTTGGAGTTTGTTCTGATTGATCATTTGTATAATTTGCTTACCACCTAAGAAGAGAAGTACCAGCGCACCAACGCCACCACCAATCCACATCATGTTCTTTTTGTCTTCTTCCGACTGAAGAATCTGTGCAGCTGAAATGGAGTCGCTACGTGCTTGGGCGGCTTGGGCTGCTTGTGCCTGTTGTGCTGCTTGCGCCTGCTGGTCGGCTTTGGCAGCCCCTGCCAATTCTTTTTTCTTGGCATCGTATAGGGAGAGCACCTCTGTTATCTGCTTGCTGACATCTTCGTCGTCAGTGACCTTGAAACGGAGTTCGCGCAACATGGACACCTCATGTGTCAGTTCCTCATCGAAAGGATACTCTGTCGCCTCTTCCAACATGGATTTCACGCCATTGATGCGGATGAGTGCTTCTTCTGACGGAGAAAGTCCCTCATCCACAAGTTCCTCAGAGGTGATGCCCTCAATCTGGATGTTGTCAGCATTGGCTGCATGAATATCACCTCCTCCTCCTCCGTTACTTCTGCTACCCCCTCCTTGGCTACCACTACTTTTCTTCGTCTGCTTGCTACTCAAGGCAAGTGTACCACATTGGGTAAACACCTTGTAGTGACGTTTTCCTTCGTAACTTGCCAAATAGATAGGCAGATTCAGTACAGCATCTTCGTTCTGTGCCACAGTGAATTGCAGTGTGGGATTGTCGTTAATGAGGAAGTAACCATCTCCAGAACGGGAGTAAGTCACATTGGCTGGCACCATAAAAGCTCGGGTTTCCATACCATCGAACTTCATGTCAGGGTAGTTGCCGTTGCGGTCGAAGAATACCACAGCCACCTCATCTAGTTTCTTGTATTTCTTTTGGTTGCTTTGACCGAGTTTCTTCTGAGCACCTGTAAAGCGGACACTCATTTGACTGCCCGAATGAGTGACATTGTAGGTGAGGATGATGCGATCGCCAGAGTTGGAATAGAGCGTGTCCTTCACTTCTTTGGCAGAGGTGGTCACGCTGCTGAGGGCAAACGCACCCATGCAGATAAGTTTTAAAAAGCGCATTGTCATAAATTGGAAATGCGATTGTAGCGTTCGATGATTTTGTTCTTGTATTCACCTCCGCTCTTCCATGCAGAGGCGTGTTTACTACAGGCAGGGTCTGTGCAGCACTGGTAAAGTGCATTCACCTCCTTGATGACCTTGGCTTTGGCAGCCTTGCGGTCACTACTGCTATATATCTTTTTATAGTAGTCATCCATCTTGTGATAAATCTGCTGGAGTGACAATGAGCAGTAAGAACAGCTGTGACCACTTGCGCCACCACCGCCGCCTTTGTGGCGTCCGCAGTCGCGTTCACGACTACTCAAGTCGATGGCATCAAGTTTGTTCTTTAGAGCGGTGTAGCGGACGTATCCACCATCTTCTTCCTTCCAGTTGTGAGAAGCGATTAGCTGATCAATCTCTGCCTTTAAGTCATTGATTTTCTTTACATACACGGCTTCCTGCTTTTCCAACGAAGTCTTATGCTTAGGATTGGGACAGAATGTCTGACGATTAATTTCATTCTCAAGTGCAGTGAATTTACCCTCCATCGCCACATATTCAGGACTCGGTTTTAGGTCGGCCTCGATGTTCAACTCAATGAGTTGCTTCTCCAACAACATTACTTTCTTCCCTTTCAGTTTGGCGATGTAGATAGGAATGAGGCACACCGAGTTCTCACCATTGGTCACCGTCACCTCTGTCAATTGCGCCTTATCCGATGGCTTTACTAATTGTACGCCCTCCATCGGTGTCGTGCATGGGTCAATGAGTCGATTTTTGGCTTTGCCGCCAAATGTTTTGTCATAGACAATGGACATAGACTTCGACATTTTCTTGATGACCTTTTCTGGATAGGCACGGTCGAAAACGATGAGGGCTTTAGACTCGTCAAGGTTCTCCAACTCAATACTTACAGTACCTTCCTCATCTTCTGCGTTCAGACGGGCAAAGATGTTGCAGTAGCCCAAATTGATGGTCTGCTCGCTCTGATCATTGCTTAGCAGTACCTTCTTCTGCTCATCGGCCATTGCGATTAGACTGAACAGGCAGCATGTGAATATGAATAGAACTGTTCTTCTCATGTTTGTGATAGGTTTTATGGGTCATTAGTTAAATGCTCTGATTATATGCTCAACGAAATCTTGGGTTTCGTAGGCTTTTCTTCTTCCACAGGTGTCTCAGCGACAGGTTTGGGTGCCTCTGGTTCAGGTGTTTCCTGCGAGAATTTCACCCAGCCGTTGGGTTCACCTTCCTCGCGTACCCATTCTGCTACACTTTGATCTTCGGGATAAGGATAGGTATTTTGGGCATGATACATCTGATATTTCAGATAACGTTCCACACGCAATACCAAGTCCTTGATGGATGCCAATACGCCCATCTCCTTGATGGTAAGGCAAACATGTCCTTTGAAACTACCAGAGTAACGAATGTTGGGATGCCAGATATCTGTGATGAACGTAAAAACTGGGTTACCGTCAGCCGATGGGTAATTGTTCGGGAGCACTACACTCATCTTATGCAGGTTGCCAAAAATGGGTTTACGTGGAGGCTCTGTATCTTCGACACCCACGATGGATTTCACACGATACCAAATTTCATACTCAGTTGGCAGCCCCGTTGCATTTTTACGGCGTATGATATAAGAAAGTGAGGGCTTGCGGATGTCTGGGCTAGAGGCTCTACGCTTGGTACACACGGCATCGAGTTCTTTCCACTCCTGAAGCAGGCGTGCATCGCGACCTGACAATTCTTTCTCGTCAAAATTCTTTATGGCAGGATTCATCTTTTCTTTGACAGTTATATTGTTTACAAATTACGATTATCTTAGCCTGCGATAGGCACAGAGATGAGGTGCAGGTGATCCATTGGCTGGATGTCGTAGTCGATCAGTGCCATTTCACGACCATTCTCATCTTCAAATTCCAGAATAGCAGGCTCCTCATCTTCTTCCATCAACTTGCCCAGCAGATATTGAATGGGGTTACCACCATTGTCCATCTTAGGCAGTTCGAACACCTGGACAATGCTGTTAATCTGGTCACGAATCGTTCTATTGGGATCCGTCACTTTCACTTCAATCTCGTCATAAGACGTGCCGTCTATCGTCAACAGCACGATAAACTCTTCCTGATAAAATTCTTGGTCTGTCATAGTCAGTGTGGTTTTATATTATTGTATGTATATCTCATTAATCATCTGATAAAAATTTGTCATAATCCTTATCTTCTTTACCGAGCTCATTTATAGTGCTTGAAGTTGCGTTTAGTACAGGGGCTTTGCCTGCATTGACCGCATTATCAAACGTGCTTGGATTATCAACATTTCTAAGATCTGTACGTCTGTCTCTGAAATTTTGTATTGCATCATCTCTTTCCTTTTGTTTGGCATTTGTGTCAGCAACAGCATCATTGTATTCTTGTTCTCTCTGCTTCCGCTCATCTTTAGCCTTCTGTTGAAGAATTTCATTATCTTCTACTGCTTCATCTGCTTTTGTTTTCTGCTTCTGCTTTTTATTGACATTGCTATCAGCCCATTCCTTTTGTGTCTGTTTGCTTTGAACGTTCCAATCAGCCATGTCTTTTTCCGTCTTTGCCCTACTAGCATCAAAATCAGCATCAAATTTCTCGTGATTTGCGATGTTGGCATTAGCATCGGCTTCTATTTTATTTCTTGTAGCCATGTTAACATCTGCATCGGCCATTCCTTTGTCGCCTTTTGCCATCGCCACATCCAGATCGGCCTCTAATTTCTCTTCTTTTGTGCTATTTGGGTTGGCATAAACTTCTTCTTTCTTCTTAGTCGCTTCATTTAATTTTGTATCCGCTTCCGCTTGTTTAGCTTTTGCGTTAGCCAGATTGGTGTCTGCTTCCGCTTGTTTAGCTTTTGCGTTAGTCAGATTGGTATCAGCTTCCTCTTGTTTGGCTTTTGCATTGCTCAGATTGGTTTCTGCTTCCGCTTGCTTCGTTTTCGCGTTGCTCAGATTGGTTTCCGCTTCCGCTTGCTTCGTTTTTGCGTTAGCCAGATTGGTGTCTGCTTGTGCTCTGGCCTCTTTTGATGCAGCCAAGTTTGTATTTGCAGTAGAAATGTTCTCGTCTGCTTGCTGCAGTTTTCTTTGTGCATCTCCTTGTGCAGTTGTAGATTCTTTTAATGCACCTTGTTTTTGATTGAGATTCCCTTGCGCATTTTTAAGGTTGCTTTTTGCTTGATTGGTTTGCACATGTGCCTTACCTTTCATGAACGCTGATACGCCAACATTCGCAAGATCGCTTACACCACCTCCTGTATCTCCTTGTTTGAAAGATATGCCTGCATGAATGGTGTTTCCACCCATGTCAATGGCATCCATTGCCATTCCGAATTTACTGGAATTGGATACAGCCTCCATCCCAACTCCTAATCTTTGCAATTTGGCCATTCTGAAAGCATTGCCAATACCTGCACTGAGTTTTCCTCCAACAGCGAGCATACCTCCAAGTCCTCCAGCCAAATTGACGAGAGACTCGACATATCCTTTTACAGTAGCCAAAGGATCACCTGGCACATAAAATCTACTTGCAATGCTTGCGGATAAACCTTGTCCGCAGTGTAGGATGTTGATGCTTCCAAGCCCCCAACATACACTACTACTGGTTTGTGTGAGAAGAGGAGTCTTACCTAAGGTGTTCTTGGTGGTAGGAAGCCATGGAGAAGGAGCCATTGTCCCTATACATGGAGCTGGGGTAAGCGTGAACACTCCTCCTTTTGCTGCGGTAGCAATAGCTGTTGCTGCAGCGACAGCCGGATTGAGAATGTTGAAGCAGAGTACGAACTGTGGTATATTAAACTCATTGGGTATGCAATCCATTATATTGGCCACAGGATTGGGTGGTGTACCAAGACATGTTCGATTGAGAGGGGGAACTTTCAAAGGACCGAATGCGAGACCACATGAACATCTGACTACAGCATTGGCGGTACAAATTGGCAGTGTGGTAGTGAGATGAAATGCGGATCTGGGTATTTTTACGATTCCTTGCTTCGAGAGAGAATATTTCTCAACGACATCATTGGCAGCAGCAATTTGCTCATCGCTGGCTCCATTGCCCTTTCCTGATATCGCTCTTGCAACAAAATTGTTCTCAGTTAATGATCCCCACTCACTCTTTCCTATTTCGGCGAATGCGCCTCCAACAGCCCCTCCAACTTGTTTGGTCGTTTCCCAGGCTTTCTCTCCTACGCTTTTTTCTGATTTTTCTGCTTTTTCTGGTGCGCCACTTTCTGCCTGTGCAATTCTTTGTTCTATGATTTCTAATGCAACTTTATCTGAAGGTGCACGCGCTTCATCTATAGCTAATCCAACTTGGACGGCAGTCTGAATGAATTTCTCATCATCATTATTGGCGTTGGTCTTGCCCATAGTTTGAGAGAAGCGTAGGAGGGGATTAATTCATGTTGATGACACTTCCTTGTAAGTTGAGTGCCATTGAACTGGTCAAGGACATAGAGCCTGCGTGAGTCATGATGGATGTACTATTTGTGGCTCTGAAATTGATGGAACCAACAAAACATGTGAACATTCCGTCTTCTGGACCTGAACCAGAGATACTGAATGTATATGCAGTATAATTAACCGAGTTTGCTTTCACGGTAAATGATGCTTTTGACTCGCACCACCATGTCCGGTCAGTTACAAATTTGATGATTTTCTTCGAATCCACCTGATACTTTTCTTGGACAGTGGTATGGAAGTTTTGGGCATTGATTTCCACATCTTTAGTTGTGTCCCATTTTAGGTTGTGACCTGCTTTGAACACAATGTCGTTGTCTGCTTCCAGTTCGATGTTGCCTTTGGAGTGGAGCTTGATGAGCTTGCTATCTGTAGAGAAGGTTAGCTCATAGTTGTTGGTTTTGTTATCATAGATTTTGATGAAACCGCCCGAATTAGTTCCGCTGACATCGTGTATTTCAATGGTATGTCCGCTGGCTGTTCGGATGGCTTTAATGAGGTTTTCATTGCCTTTATACCATTTTTCATCTACAAGATCAGTAGGGTTGAAACGAGTCCCATAAACCTGCGGACGTTCAAAATTACCTTCCTCAAAATCTACCAGCACTTGACTGAATTTTTCTGGGATAAGATGTACACCTCCTTCTTTCATTATATAGGGCTGGACAACGTGCACCCAAGGAGTCATGCCGTTTTTGTGCCCTTCTTTGTATTTTTTCACTTGCCAAGGGAAACGTATCTTGACACGCCCCCAATGCTTGGGGTCTTCTGTATCCACCACGCTAGCAATTACTGGGTGATGGCAGACAGGGAAGATGGGACCTTCTTCATAAGGGGGATGAGGGTAGGCCGCTGTTATTCCTTTGAAGGAATTCTCATATTGTTCGTCAGCTGCAAACTTGTGCACCACTTCGGTGACGAGAATCTCATCTTGATTCACATCGCTCTTGCTGTTGGCTTCTCCGTTACTAATGTAGTTGTCCTTGATGACCAGCTTTGCGCCGATTTTAACTCGCGAGCAGTAAGTTTGCCCTTCGTAAATGAGCATTTTGGAGCGTTGGGTGAGCATCTCTGAGCGTTGGTCTTCACAGAAGACGGGGGCTTCGAGATTATCTTTTTCTATATCGGAGTCGCTTTCTATAGTTGCTGGAGTCAGTTGTGATGTTCTGTGTGCATAGACTTCTTGTGAGGCTTTGAAAGTAGCATCGCTCAAGGTGTTGCCCGATTCTTCTTTGTAGTCATCGTAGTAGATGTGCGCCTTATGACAGGTGTTATAGCCCATACCCAATTTGTCAAATGCAGCATGAAATGTTTGTAAGTTCACACCATATTCCGATAGGTCTTGGCTGGGATAGGAGAGCTGGATGCTCTCGGAATCGTCAAGCTTTCCGAAATGAAGTTCTGTGCCTGTACTGAAGAACCATTCACAGTGTCGTCGTGCGAGACGACGGAGGAAATCGTAATTGGTTTCGTTGTATTGTGCTGTATAGAAGATAGTGTCCTCATTTTCGGGTGCCACCTGCTTCGTGCTGAGATCCTCTACATCATAAATCTCCTTGACGATGTTGCTTAAGGTTTCCTCATTGAAAACCTGGCATTTAGGATGGTCAAGAAGAGCTGCGTCTTTAGATAGTGTTTCTATCTTGATGGCTTGTCGGCTTTCGATGCGTTTGGAAGTGGCTTTTGTAATAAAACCTTCAAATTCAATGTCAGCAGTCCTCCCTTCTGCGTTTGCATTGGTGATTTCCTTCTCCATCACCTCGGTTTGGAGGGTGAGGCAAACTTCCTTGCCGATGAGGGATCCGCAAATTGTAAATTGTGGCTCATTGATATCCTCGACAGGGTCTTTGAATAATGTGAAGGTCAGTCGGTTGGGCTGCATCAATTTTTGTTCCAATGTGAAATTGTCCAAGTGATAGAGTGCACCGTCCAACTTGATTTTGAACATGTCGGAATTCGTTCCTCCAATGCTGACGTTGATATTTTTTACGGATATTGACATCTTGCTATTTACGATTTAGTCATTTACCATTGAGCCTGTTTTATGTCCACTCGTTGTCGTATTCAGCGGTATCGTTGCTGCCCATCGTGATCTTTTCTGCCACAATGGTGACGGTGGTGCGCATCAAGAGGGAGTCGTTATCGTTGAAGTGATCTTCCAGTTCTGTACAGTAGGCGTTCTCGAACTGGAGGGTCTTATATTGCTTCTTGTTGTTGGTGGTGTAAACCATAAACTTGAAATAGCCCGACTGCACTTCTGTCTTGCTGAACATCCAGCGATAGAAGAACATGCTGTCATCACTGAGTGAAGGCATGATGAAGGTGATGGCTCCACCGCGTGGACGGGATGATGGTTTACCTGTCGTATCGACTGCCTGTGAGAACTTATATTTGCAATCGACGATGAGGAAGGTACGATTGCCAATCTTCAGCGTACCGTGGAAAGGCATGTCTTCTGTGCTGGCTGGACCACCACCCAGGGCTGCTCCTCCCATGAACCCTGCTGCCATTCCTCCTAATGCGGCTTCTGTTCGGTCGGAGAGGGAACTTAAATCGCCTAAAGCGTTCTCCAATGCTCCTGATACAGCTTGCTTGGCCTCATTATAAGCATTGCTGACGGCTTGTTTGGCTTCGTCGTATGCATCACTGACTGCCTGTTTAGCCTCGTTGTATGCATCGCTAACAGCCTGTTTAGCTTCATTATAGGCATCACTCACAGCCTGCTTAGCTTCGTCGTATGCTTGACTAACTGCTTGCTTAGCTTCATCGTATGCTTGACTGACAGCTTGCTTGGCCTCATCGTATGCTTCACTGACGGCTTGTTTAGCTTCATTATAAGCATCGCTGACAGCCTGTTTGGCTTCATCGTATGCATCACTGACTGCCTGCTTGGCTTCATCGTAAGCATCGCTGATGGCTTGCTTGGTCTCTTCGTAGGCTTCGCTGACAGCCTGTTTAGCTTCTTCGTATGCTTCTCCAGCCTGTTCTTTGATGTTTTCGTAGGCTTCAGAGGCTGCCTGCTTAGCGTTTTCAAGGGCTTCTCCTGCTTTCTCTTGCAGTTCACCCAGTTTTTCTTCTGCGGCGTTTTGCAGTTCGCCGAGTTTTTCTTGTGCAGCGTTCTGCAGGGCTTCCACCTTTTCTGCTGCTGCATCTTGTATTTCGCTCAGTTTCTCGCTGGCTGCTTGCTGCAGTTCTCCAGCTTTGTCTTGCAGAGCGTTGAGTTTTTCTTGTGCGGCATCTTGTATACCACTGACGGTGTCGTTGATGGAGTTTTGCATCTCGCCCACCGTATTGCTGATGGATTCTTTGGCTTCATTCAGAGCGCTCTCTGCTTGAGCCTTCATGCCCTCGGCTGCTTCTTTGGCTGAGTTGACGGCATCTTGTGCAGCATCCTTGGCTGAATTAGCTGCATTTTGTGCTGCTTCTTTGGCTGAATTGATGGCATCGGTAGCCTGTTCTTTGGCTGCACTGGCGGCATCTTTGGCTGAGTTCACTGCCTCCTGAGCTGCATCCTTGGCTTGTTGTGCAGCCTCCTGTGCTGCCTCCTTGGCAGAGTTGACTGCATCCGTTGCTGCTTCTTTGGCTGAGTTAACAGCGTTTTGAGCAGTTTCTTTAGCTGAGTTGACCGCATCTGTTGCTGCTTCTTTAGCTGAATTAACGGCGTCTTGAGCAGTTTCTTTTGCTGAGCTCACGGCATTTGCTGCTTGGTCTTTGAATGCTGCTGCCTGTTCCTTCACAGAATTAGCCACGTTGCTGGCAGTATCTTTGGCTTCGTTCAATGCACTACTTGCTGTTGCCTGCGCATCTTTGAGTGCTCCACTTGCAGCATCTTTGGCTTCGTTCAACGCACTGCTGGCTGTTGCTTGTGCGTCCTTAAGTGCTCCACTTGCTGTTGCCTGTGCATCCTTGAGTGCACCGCTTGCTGTTGCTTGTGCGTCCTTGAGTGCCCCACTTGCAGCAGATTGCGCGTCTTTGAGTGCTCCACCTGCAGCATTTTGGGCTGATTGAGCAGCCTGACTTGCTGTCTTTCCAACTGTTTTCGCTGCACCTTTTGCAGCTTTGCCGGCTCCGTCAAATAGGTCTGAAATTTCTTTGCTGCCGAAGATATCCGATATGTCCATAAGCTATTTGTTTTTCACGGCTTGGGTTTGTTAAAAGGAAGGCAGAAACAGCCTTCAGAATGTGATTCCTGTTCCGTTCCTGTCTTCCTTCATAATCGTGTTATTATTAATAGATAGTCCACCTGTTGTCGTGGTCAGCATTGCCCAATGTGATCTGCTTAGGCGAAATGCAGAACTCCTCATACTGGAGTGTTGGGTCTGTAGAGTCATAAACCTCTTTGTAGTCAACCATATAGCCTTCCTTGAAGTCCAGGTGCTTCATTTCGCCTCCCTGATGGTTGGGGAAAGTGATGGTGCCATCTTTTCTGTCTGACTCTGAACACATCCATTCAAGAAGGTCTGTGTTGCCATCGTCGTGTGACTTTACCTTTACATAGATTTTGCCTCCACGAACGGGACCTGCGGTCTGACCTTCAGGATCAGTGTCCTGATGGAGTTCGTATCTTACATAAAGAACTTCTCTTTCTTTCACGCCGTCAGCGTTGAAAGTAGTTACTCTTGCTGCCATAAAGCTTTAAGTTTTTAATTGTTAATAAAATAGGATTGATTATAAAGTTGTTGTATTATTTCACGTTCTGATCCCACTCAACACCTGCGTCACCGTTGTGTCCAGTCAGTTCGATGAAGAAGTTCTTAGCCGCGAAGAATGGCTTCAGTTCCACTTCAATCTTGATGTCCTTGGTGCGTGGGTCTTGGTTGATGCCCTTGAGGTTGTAGTTCTCGATGAGCTTGCCTGGACCCTTGTAGTCGCTGAGGAAGTCGTGAACAGCCTGCGTGAGTTCGTTCTTGACTTTCGAGTCCCAATTGATGAACGCTTCGTCGTTGAAGAAGTTCTGGAACACCTTGCCAATCCAGTCAAACACGCGGACGATAGGATACTCCTGCAAACCGAGTGTAGCACCGTTGTAGAGTGAACGGTTGGAGAAAGCCATTGTGCGACCATCTTCTTCCACCATTGGGATAACACCCTGGTCGATGAGTGCTGCGATTTCTGACTTACGAAGGTCAAGACGTGCACCCTTCACGTTGCCTAGAGTACCATACTTCTTACCGGCTGCACCCTGTGCGATGACAGTTTCCTCGGTGTTGCTCATACGGCCAGCCAAAGCTGCTGATGCTGGGAGATACACATCATCATCCTCACCTGCGAGTTCTGACTTCTTACGACCAAGGATGTAGTTACAAGTCATCACCACGTTGGCCATCTTAGCTTCCTGACCTTGCAGGTTAGCGTCGTCCAGCTCGTCCTTCAACATGCTGAAGTTCTGGCTGTCCTTGAAGTCGGTGAGGAGGATCACCTTGTTGCGATAAGCTGTGTCTGCCCACATGCGTACAGTCGTTGCATCGCCCAGATAACCTGGCATCACCACGAGGCTGTAGTTGTTCTTCAGACTTAGACGGTCGTAGTAACGCTCCAACTCGTCACGGATAGCGAGCGTGTCCTCAGAGTCGTTATATTCCAACTCTTCCTTGTTCACGTTCATCAGGGTCAGACAATCAATCTTGCCCTGTCCTGCGTTGTTGAAGAAGGAGTCGAGTGCACGGTAAGTCACCTCCAGCTTGTGTACCTCGTCATGGATGGCGAAGAGGTTGTTCTTGAGGTTCTGTTCTGCCTTCTCACACTTGCCCTTGCAAGAGTCGATGATGGCCATGGGGTCTGTACCTCCTGATTCGAGGATGGACACCCAGAGGCTCAGCTCGTTCTTCAGTTTCTGACGGTTGTCAGCGTATGCTGCATCCTGAAGGAAGATGTTCTTGATGGCCTTACGACGTGGATCCATGTTCTCAACACCCTTGATGAGGCCTTTGAGCAACTGGAAACCGCCGAACTTGTCAAGTCCACCGAGGCTGCTCTGCAAGAGTTCCGCGGGGTTTTCTATTTTTTCTTTCTCACGAAGTTCCAAAGCCTCGCCTTGGGCTTCTTTTTTCAGTTCTTCTGCTGCCATAATATCTTTCTATTTTATTAGTCAGTTACAGTTAAGTTTACTATTCACTATGCCTCTTCCAGCTCTGCCAAGAGTGCTTTGAGGGCGTTCTTCAAGTTACCACGTGCTGCCTCGTCCTTCAACGTGTTGCGCAGGGTTTTGTTTTTCTCCAACTGGCGGATAACCGAGTTGTAAGCATCAATACGACCTTTGGTTTCGCTTAAGAGCTCGCTTTGGGCGATGAGTTGTTCATCCTCGAAGTCTTTGATAGACTTGAAATCAAAGTCTTCGTAGATGGCTCCACCCTCTTCTGTCTCGAGCGTTACGCCATTTTTGCTAGGCTGGTAGTGCTCAAACACTTCCTTCATGCTTTTGGCCTTGAAGCCTTCACGATCTTCGTCACTCGTGGGAGCGTCGTCAGTAAACTGATCGGCATAGAGCGTTCTGTTCTGTGGGAACTCGATGATGCCGTCTTGTGCTTCAACGTCCAAGACTTTGGTAATAACAGTTTTTCTTGCCATAGTTTTAGTTTTTTAAATTAATAATGTGTATTTGGTTTATTCTGTTGGTTCTTCATCAGGAGTATCAATATCCCAGCAAATCTGCTTCTGTTCCTCGTCATATTTCATGATGACAGTATCGCCAGGGGTGATATCGCCAGAAATAATGAGCTTCGAGAGTGGACGACGAATTTCCTTACGGATGATACCGAGGATTGGGCGTGCACCATAGTGGGCGTTGAATCCTACTTTGGTCACATATTTACGTGCTGATTCATCGATTTCCAGTTTCACATTCTGCTCATTCAATGTCTTCAGCAGGTTCTTGATATGGATGTCAAAGATACGGTCAATCATCTCTTCGGTAATTGGCGAGAATGGAACAATTTCCGTTAGACGAGCCAAGAACTCCGGACGGAACTGACCCTGCATTACTTCGAGCATCTGGTCGTGGGTGGGCACCTTGCCCTCGCCAAACGATTTGAAGATGTAGTCACTACCGATGTTGGAAGTGAAGATGATGAGTGAGTTGGAGAAGTCACCTACACGACCAAGACGGTCATGGAGTTTACCTTCGTCCAAAATCTGGAGGAAGAGGTCGAACACTGACTTGTGAGCCTTCTCAATCTCGTCAAACAACACAACGGAGTAGGGGTGTTGGCGAATCTGATTAACCAGCAGGCCACCTTCTTCGTAACCGACGTATCCAGGAGGCGCACCATAGAGAAGTGCCACAGAATGTTCTTCCTTATACTCAGACATGTCGAAGCGGAGAATGCTGGTTTCATCGTTGAACAAGAATTCTGCCAATGACTTGGCCAACTCTGTCTTACCTGTACCCGTGGGGCCGAGGAAGAAGAATGAACCCATTGGTTGTCCTTTCTTGTTCAAACCAGAACGAGATTCGTATACTGCGTCGAGGATACTCTTGATGGCATGATTCTGGCCAACCACACGCTTGTGTAGAATTTCCTCTGCATTAGAAAGGCGTTCACGCTCCTCCGATTGGATGTTACCCATAGGGATGCCTGTCATTTTCGACACAACATCACGTACGGCATCCTTTTGGAGTTTTTCAGTTTTGTTCGAAGAACTATTTTCTTCCTGAGTTTCGCTCAAAGCAGCCATCTCATTGGCAATCTTTGTCGAAGACATAGCACGGTCGAGCAGGTCAAGAGCCGATGATGGCAAATGACGGTCGGGCATATATCGCTTAGCCAGACGGACAATTTCAGCAGGCACTTCGTCTTCAATCGGCAGATTGTGGAACTTCTCGTAACTTTCACGTTTACTTTGGATAATCTCAACCGCCTGTTCCTCTGTGGGCTCTTCCACTGTAATCTTCTCAAAAAAGGCAGTGAATTCCTTGTCTTTCTCTATGTCTTTTGTGTAGCCATCGATAGTTGATGTGCAGAGTACCTGCAGTTGATTCTTCGACAACAATTTCTTCAAACCTGGCAGAATGCCGTTCAGTGTGGATTGTTTATCCTCCACCCTGTGGAAGTTCTCAATCACCAGCAGTGGTTGTGCTTCAGCCAATAAAGCCTCTGTCACTTTCTTAAAACGGTCTTCAATCTCACCTTTGTAACTTACACCCTGACTTAATGCGATGAGGTCTAGTTCGTAAGGTTGAAGATTTTCCAAAGATGCAGGGACTTTCTTGTCGCGCAGACGTTGCAGGATTCCGCCAATGAGACTTGTCTTTCCTACGCCTGTCTCACCCACGATAAGGATGTTGGCACGATCCTTTCGTGCTAGCACTTCCACGACTGAGAGAATTTCCTTGTCGAAGCCCATGATAGGGGCTTCAGGTACTTCGGATAACATGGAAATGCAATATTCATCCATGCCGCCAGCAGCCTGTGAGGCTGATGCTGATTTGGGTGAAGTGCTTGTTGCAACAGGTTTAGCTGGTGCTCCACTCTGAATGACCTTCTTGATTTTGTCGGCCTGGAGTGGAAGCGTCTTCAGTTGTTCATAAGAGAAACCAATACCGGGAGTGACCAAAGAAGCAAGGAGGCTTTCAAGTGTCACACTGTCAAGTCCGCATGTTTCGCTGATTTCTTGTGCCTCTTTGATGACATTCTGTGTGTCATGAGAGAACTCAATGCCTTTCATGCCGTAGGGTGACTTCTCACATTGTTTCATGCGCATGTCTGCCCAATCCACCATATAGTAGTAGTCCTCGTCAAGTGTGTCCTCAATGAACGAAACGAGACCTACGCTCTTGTGGAGCAAGGCGCGTAGCAGATGGGCTGGTTCAATTTTCGGAGACTTGTTGTCAGTTGCGTACGATTGTGCAATGTGAAGCAAGTCAATGGGAAGATTTTCCAATAATTTTGAATACTTGTCCATAGATGATAGGTTTTATGTAAGTTCAGATTCTTGGATATTGTAAAGATGTTATTGTATTGCAGATAATGGAATTTGCTGATTCTTAGTCAGAAGCATACTCTTACTTCACCCTTTTTTGAGTAAGAGGGTGTCTTTCAAACTATTAACTGTAGACAAAATGGAATAAGGCTTGTTGGGAGCCATCATAGGTCTGGTAAATTCCTTATTTTGCCCAATTGGGATAAATTTGTCGCAAAGATATTGAAGATTTGTGAAAATAGCAAATAAATTTCAAATAAAAGAGTAAGAAGAATATGATAAAGTATTTTTTCTCTATGAAAATAGTTGAGAATGTTCATAGTTGATTACATCTAGAATTGTTTTTGATAGAGTTTTTTGGAACGGTGAGAGTTTTTTTATTAACTTTGCCGCAATAAATGCGTAATTAGCGATTGATTGTATGAAAGTGAAAAAGATTGTATGGCTGCTTACCATGTTGCTTCTCTCCTTGAATGGTGGAGCACAACCTCAACAGCGAGAAGTGCTTGAGGTCATGGAACGGGCAAATGATTATTTCATGAAAAAATATCCAGACCCAGGGAAACCGACGTTTGTGAAGAAGGAACGTCCGTCAAATCTCTGGACAAGAGGTGTATATTTTGAGGGGTTAATGGCTTTGACTGAGGTAGAGCGATTGATGGGGAGTTCGAAACACGAATTATATAAGAAATACATATATGATTGGGGAGAAGCACACAAGTGGTTGCCACGTAATGGTGTGACAACGCGTGATGCAGATGACTATTGTTGTTGTCAAACCTATTTGGATATCTACCAATATGTCCGGTCGGCATCGACAAGTGCGGCGGAACGAAAACGTGAGGATAAAATCCGAGGTTCAGAATTACTTATCGCACCCACAAAAGAATGTATGGACAATGTGATAGCCGCAGGTAACACTCCATGGGTAGTCGGCAATCAAGAAAAATCGTCAGGCAGTGTTGGCGACTGGATGTGGATTGATGCTATCCAGATGGGGCTGCCTGTTTTGTCAAAATTGGCAAGATTGCGCTATTTAGAGGGTGACAACGAAGCGTCTCGTTACACGGAGCAGGGCTGGAAGATGTATGAAATGTCGCGTAATATGATTGGTGGAGGACTCTTCAATAAAGCAGAGGGGTTGTGGTGGCGTGATAAGGATTTCGTACCGCCTTATAAGGAACCGAATGGGGAGAATTGTTATTGGAGTCGTGGAAATGGATGGGTGTATGCGGCTTTGGTGCGTGCGATGGATGCCATGTTATTGGCTAAAGAGGCACAAATTCCTCAATATTGGGAATCATTGGGTACGAAGCAGTGGACGAACATCGGTGTAGATGCCCATTTCAATGATTATAAGAAAGATTATCTGACCATGACAGAAGCATTGGTAAAATGTCAGCGTTCAGATGCTTTTTGGAATGTTTCGTTGTATGACGAAAGCAATTATGGAGGTGTTGAACTGTCGGGTACGTCTTTGTTCATTTACGGTATGGCATGGGGTGTGCGGCATGGTTATTTACCAAAGAAGAAGTATGCGCCAATCGTCTATCGAACATGGGAGGCAATGGTGAAGACATGCTTGCATGAGAATGGTTTCTTGGGCTATGTGCAAGGTACAGGTAAAGAACCGAAAGACTCGCAGCCTGTGACTTATACGACGGAGCCGGACTTTGACGATTATGGTTTGGGATGTTTTTTGCTTTGTGGAGCAGAAGTCTTTAGATTGTTGAACAAATAGTTTTTTCTTTCCCCTTATAAAAGCTTAAAAACTAACATTTTTATGAAACGTTGTGTATATATAATAATGTGTATGTGCTTGATGCTGGTCGTTTCATGTGCATCAGAGAAAAAGAAAGGTCAAGTGAAGGGAAAGGTGCAAAGTTCGCCTTACGAATTGTTAGTGGTTTCTGATAAAGAATGGTTGAAAACAGAAACGGGACAGAAATTGGTGGAAGTTGTGGAAGCCCCTATCAGTGGACTTCCACAGCGGGAGGGTAATTTCCGTGTGACGTATATCAATCCTGAGGCATTCAAGGGCGTGTTTAAATTTTATGCAAACATCTTGATGGTGGAAGTGGGGAAGAAACATGAAGAATCGAAAATGACCTTGGATAGAGATTTGTACGCTCGTCCACAGGTGGTGGAGGGATTGTATGCCTCTACCGACAAGGCTTTCGTGGAATTATTAGAGAAACATCAAAAGCATCTTCTAAGAGGATTCAATGAGAATGAGTTTGCTCGTGAACGGAGATTGTTGGAGAAGAACTATAATGGAGCCGTATTGGCACAAGTTCAGAAGCAGTTTGGCGTGAGCATCAAGGTGCCGCAAGATGTGGATGATATGAAAGTGGGTAAGAACTTTTTGTGGGCATCGGCGAGCAAGAAAGATTTTCAGCAGAATGTGTGTGTATATACTTTGCCATTGTCGAATGATTTGTCGTTTGAGGATGTACGCGATTCTGTGATGAAGGTGAACATTCCAGGTGATAGGGAAGATCAATGGATGGAGACGGATAGGCGGACGGTGATGCTGGATGACATTACAAGGTCTGATTTGATTGTCATTCGTGGACTTTGGGACATGAGGAACGATGCGATGGGTGGTCCCTTTGTTAGTTATTTCTATGCCGATACGGTACGCAACCGTTTCTTGGTGGTTGAAGGATTTGTCTTCGCTCCAGATAAGAAGAAACGTCCAATCATGCGTCAACTGGAAGCCGCATTACAGACAGTGACATTTGAACATAAAAAGTAGTCTTATACCCACATTTAGGTACGATTTTTGTTCAAGGATGTCATTTTCTCTACCTAAAATTTGGTAGGTAAGGAAAAGTTTTCCTACATTTGCACTCGCAAATTAAAAAGTAATCAAAAAGAAAATTTAAAGTAATAGAATTATGGCTTACGTAATTAGTGACGATTGTGTAATGTGTGGAACTTGCGCAGGTGAGTGTCCATCAGGTGCTATCAGCGAAGGTGATGGCAAGTATGTTATTGATGCAGATGCATGTGTAGATTGCGGTACTTGCGCTGATGCTTGTCCTGCAGGTGCTATCGCTCCAGGTGAGTAAGGGCTACTTTGTACCGATTTGTACTATTTTTTTTGAATTTTAGCGGCATTCTCTTTTTGAGTTTGCCGCTTTTTGTGTACCTTTGCACATCAATAATACTAATTAACAATGAAAAGTGACCTATTTTTTGTTAAACGTTTTTGGACGTGTGCACTTATCCTTTCGTTTACTTTGACGAACTTTGCACAGACCATTGACCTAAGCGGAAGTTGGCAATTCCAAATTGACCGTGAAGGGAAGGGTGTGGTAGAGAAGTGGTATGAAGCAGACTATCAGATGAATGATGTCATTGCCTTGCCTGCTTCGATGCCGCAGCAATTAAAAGGTGATGATATCAGCGTGGATACGAAATGGGTAGGATCTCTCTACGATTCCAGTTATTTTTATAATCCCTATATGGCGAAGTACCGCAATCCAGGGAAAGACATGAAATTACAGTTCTTTTTGACACCTGATAAGCATTATGTTGGGAAGGCGTGGTATAAGAAGACTGTGACATTACCTGAAGATGAGACATTACCCATGTACACATTATTTTTGGAACGTCCGCACATCACAACAGAAGTATGGGTGAATGGTGAGAAGGTGGGAGAAATACAAAAGTCTCTTTCGGCTCCTCATGTGTACTATCTGTATGGACTACTGAAACCAGGAGAGAATACCATTGCCATTTGTGTGGATAATGATCCGGAAACCGTGAAAGTGGGACAGGATTCACATTCTGTGACAGACCAGACACAAGGTGATTGGAATGGAATCGTTGGAAAGTTGGAGTTGCGTCCGTTTAATCCGATTGACGAGGTGAAGGTGTATCCGGATGTTGATATGAAAACAGCACGGGTACATCTAGAGATGTTTGATTACAAGCCGCGGAAAATGACAATCACTTTAAAGGCAACAGCTTTCAATACAGAAAAGCAGCATGTGGTGGAGAGTAAGCCTATTGAGGTGATTCTGAATGATTCAAAGGTGGCACCTTATGATATTACTTTGCAAATGGGAGATGGGATGCTATTGTGGGATGAGTTTCATCCGCAACTCTATCGTTTAGAGGTGGAACTGAAGTCAAAAGATGGAGCCACATACCGTAAGGAAACCATCTTTGGTATGCGGAAGATGGAGATAAAAGATAAGATGTTCTACTTGAATGGACGTGAAATACTTTTACGAGGTACGGTTGAGAACTGTGATTTCCCCAATACTGGTTATCCTCCAATGGATGTAGAGTCGTGGCTGAAAGTATTTAAGTCATGCAAGGCTTATGGGCTCAATCACATGCGTTTCCATAGTTATTGCCCTCCCGAGGCTGCTTTCATGGCTGCTGACTTAACAGGTTTTTATCTTCAGCCAGAAGGCCCATCATGGCCGAATCATGGCGTGAGGTTGGGTAGGGGAGAACCCATTGATAAGTATTTGATGGATGAAAGTGTTGCCATAGCTAATGAGTACGGCAATCACCCTTCGTTTGTGTTCTATGCCTTTGGTAATGAACCTGCAGGAGATTGGGTGAAATGGTCAACGGAACATGTGGCAGAGATGAAAGCGTATGACCCCCGCCATTTATATTGCGGATTCAGTGTTGGTGGTGGATGGGCGTGGCAGCCAGGTAGTGAATATGCGGTGAAGGCTGGTGCCCGTGGATTGAATGAATGGGCAAGAAGTGCACCTGAGTCAGTGGTAACTTTTGAAAGGAATATCACAACCTATAATGGAAAGGATATGCCGAACACACCTATTACAATGCCGTTTGTGAGTCATGAAACAGGACAGTGGTGTGCATTCCCAAATTTTGAGGAGATCAACAAGTATACAGGAGTAAACAAAGCCAAGAACTTTGAGATATTCCGCGATTTGCTGAGAGATAATGGAATGGAGTCTCGTGCCCGTGATTTCTTGATGGCATCGGGAAAGTTGCAAGTTTTGTGCTATAAAGCTGAAATTGAACGCACACTCCGAACACCAAAATATGCGGGATTCCAGTTGTTGTCTTTGAACGATTATTCGGGACAAGGTACTGCATTGGTGGGTGTAACCGATGTGTTCTTCGATAACAAAGGATATGTTTCTGAACGTGAGTTCAGAGAATTCTGCTCCCCTATCGTGCCATTGGTGAAGTTGCCCAAGTTTACATACCAAGCAAACGAAACCCTTGAGGCGGAAGTGGAAATAAGCCAGTTCTCTGAGCAGGAGTTGAAATCAGTCACTCCTCATTGGACTTTGACGAAAGAGGGACAGGTGACATTTGCTGCAGGTAATCTTCCTACTCGTAACCTTCCAATAGGTTCTAATATCGAGTTGGGCAAAATATCTGTTTCGTTGAGAGACGTGATGGAGCCAACAAAACTAACCCTAACGGTTAGCATTCCAGAGACTGAAGCCAAGAATCATTGGGACATTTGGGTTTATCCAACTTCTGAAGTAGGCGCCTTACAATATGATAAGAAAGGAAATCCAAAGGATGTTTATGTGACTGATTCCCCGGACGAAAAGGCTTTGAAGATATTGTCCAAAGGTGGTAATGTGCTGATCTGTGCTGCAGGTAAAGTGACATATGGAAAAGAAGTGGTGCAGCAATTCACTCCAGTCTTTTGGAATACCTCTTGGTTTAAGATGCGTCCACCTCATACAACAGGCATTTTTGTAGAGAATACACATTCCATCTTTGACCTTTTCCCGACGGATGAGCATTCAGATATGCAGTGGTGGGAACTGGTCAATCGTGCTCAAGTGATGCAATTCACGGATTTTCCAAAAGATTTCCAACCTTTGGTGCAGAGTATTGACACATGGTTTGTCTCTCGAAAGATTGGTATGCTTTTTGAAGCGAAGGTGGGGAGAGGAAAACTTGTGATGACGACAATGGATATTACACATAATCTTGATGAGCGTATTGTGGCTCGCCAGTTGCGTGAATCTATTCTCAACTATATGCAGTCGGACAAGTTCCAACCAGAATGGACACTTGACGTTCAATTGATTGCCGATCTTTTCACCAAAGTGGCAGGTGAAGTAAATATGTACACGACGGATTCACCAGATGAATTAAAGCCTGCACTTGTGAGTCCTAATACCCCCAAATAATAAGGATGAAAAAGACTCTTTTACTTTTAGTTTTTAGTTGTTCGTTTTTAGTTTCCATTGCTCAAACCTTCTCTTTCGATGGCCGCGATAAAGCCGCTATCCGGATAACTCCCTCCGACACCTTCACTCCTGAGAAGGGTTATGGCTATGATTTTCAAGAGGTCATCATTGAAGCACGAAAGTCGCAGAATGAAACCTATCATCTCTCGGATGGAATTTTTTATTTCTCAGTGGCAGTACCGGATGGAAATTATAAGGTGACTGTTACGTTGGGATCGAAAAAGTCACAAGGAAACACAACCGTTCGAGCTGAATCGCGTCGTCTTTTTGTTCAAAATGTGGAAACGAAGAAGGGCGAATTCAAGATATATTCGTTTATTGTGAATAAACGTAATACCATCATCCATCTGCCTGATGGGAAGCAAGACTTTGTCCGTATCAAAAAACGTGAGGAAGGCAAAATGAATTGGGATGATAAATTGACGATAGAGGTGAATGGCGATTTCCCCGCTATTTCTTCGATTGCAATTGAACCTGCAAATGATGTGCCTACACTTTGGCTTTGTGGTAATTCTACTGTTGTTGACCAAGACTACGAACCTTGGGCATCATGGGGACAAATGATTACTCGATGGTTTACGGATAAAGTGGCGATTGCAAATTATGCAGAAAGTGGTGAAACGGCAACGTCTTTCATTGCAGCAGGACGTCTGAAAAAGATAATATCTTTGATGAAGCAAGGAGATTACATTTTGATGGAGTTTGGGCATAACGACCAAAAAGAAAAACGTTCTGGTAGTGGCGCATTCTATAATTATGCTTATGCATTGAAGCAATTTGTGGATGAGGCTCGTGCAAAAGGAGTCATTCCTATTTTTGTCACTCCTACACAACGTCGTTCTTTTGATAGAAATGGAAAAATACAAGAAACGCATGCCGATTATCCAGAGGCAATGCGTTGGGTGGCGAAAGACTTGGGGGTACAACTTATAGAACTGCATGATATGACTCGCACTTTTTATGAGACGCTTGGCGTGGAAGGAAGTAAACATGCCTTTGTTCATTATCCTGCTCATACTTATCCGGGACAAACAACCGCTTTTGAAGACAACACGCATTTTAATCCATACGGAGCATACGAGATTTCACAGATGGTAGTGGAGGGGATGAAGAAACTTCATCTCCCTATCGTTAATGATTTGCGTAGTGATTATACCCCTTTCAATCTTTCACAACCGGGTGATTGGAGAAATTTTCATTGGAACGATTCTCCGTTTATTGACTATGTAAAGCCTGATGGAAACTAAGGTACATGGGCATAAAATAGCACAATGATGTGTATACAAAGGAAAATAAGGGAGGAAAAAATTTTTCCCTTTTTTCTTTTGTATTATTTAAGAAATTTGTACTTTTGACCTTAGTTTGCAAAATAAACACCTAAATCTGTGACTTTAGCAAGGCTAATTAATCACAAGTTTGTGTCTAACGCTTTGAAAGACATCCTATTAAAAGGAATGGGGTGAAGTAAAGGTATGTTTGGTCGCAAAAAACATAAAATATCCTTGAGAGAGACGGATTTGGAAAATAAAGGGATTTTGAAAAATTAAAAAATGTTAAATATGAAAAAGACCTATTTGTTTCTTGGAATCACTTTTGTGGTTGTTCTCACAATGTTGAGTTCGTGTTCAGTGCCTAAAGACATTGCTTATTTCCAAGATTTTAATCCTGGTAAATCAATCGTTGTTCAGAATCCGGTGGAAATTAAGTTTAAAGCGGATGATGAGATTACAATTATGGTAAGTTCTGATAGGCCAGAACTTGCTGCTCAGTTTAGTTTAAATGGTGGCGGCGGGGAATCTCGTTATACGATAGATTCTGATGGTTGTATTCGTTTCCCCATGTTGGGTAAAATTCATGTGGCAGGTTTGAATCGTCAGGAACTTCAAGAAACCATCCGTGATCAAATCATGGAGAAGGGATTGATTCGTGATCCGATTGTGACGGTAGATTATTCAAATCTCTATGTGATTGTTTTAGGTGCAGCTGGTACTGGACGTATTCAAATTGACAGGGATAAATTTACCATCCTTGATGCAATTGGTTCAAAGGGAGATTTGAATATTAATGGTATACGAACCAATGTGAAGGTCATTCGTGAGAATTATGGCAAAAAGACAGTATATGAGGTGAATCTTTGTTCTGCAGAAGATTTGTATGCTTCGCCTGTATATTATTTGCAACAGAATGATGTGATTTATGTGGAAATGAACAAGAAAGAGAAGCGTAATGCCACAGTTATGGGTAATTCTACGGTACAGCCGTCGTTCTGGATTGGACTTGCTACATTTATCGTAGGTGCAATTGCTTGGTTCAAATAATCGCTCTCAACCTTAAACTCTCAACTCTAAACTCATAACAAATCATGTTACCTCTTAATAATCAACCAGTGAATGCTGGCTATCAGCCAACGGGCGGTTCTTTGTCATCACCACAAAAGGGCGGTTCTGCCTATGCGAAAGTCATTGACATGTTGACCGTCTTCGGATCGAAATGGTATTGGTTTATCCTTTGTTTGGCATTAGGACTTGCAGGTTCTTATTTTTACCTTCAGATTACACCACCAATCTATACGCGTTCTGCGTCCATTTTGATTAAAAATGAATTCCAGTCAAGCGGAACTTCTTCGGGATTGAACATGTTTGGTGGGAATGTGGATGTACAAAATGAACTTTTCACGCTCCGTTCTCCCAGTTTGGCAGAGTCTACCGTACGAAATCTCCATTTGGAGGTGAACTGTTATGCACAGGGGCGTTTCCATGAAGAAATCATTTATGGAACGGCTTTAAGCGTTCAGATTATTCCATTGGATTTAAATGACTCTGAATCTGCGGAATTTTTGTTTGACCTAAAGAATGACGGGACTTATGTGATGAGTGATTTCGTTCGAGGAGGGAAAAAGGTGGCTGGTTCCATCACTGGAAAAGTGGGACGAACAGTGAGGACTCCGATTGGCCAAGTTGAAGTCAATAAATCTGTCAATTATTCTCCTCAAGAGATTTCACTTCGAGTGGAGCGTATCCCGATTCATGTTGCAATTAATGAGATTACAAGTGGATTGACTGTCAGTGCAGTCAGTGAATTGTCCACTATTATTAAGCTATCCTATGACGATGAAAGTCCTCAGCGTGCGGAAGATGTGCTTTCCACCATTATTGCTGTCTATAACGAGAATTGGGTGAAGGATTGTAACCGTCGTTCGGTATCTACGTCAGAGTTTATCGGTGAACGTTTGGAAGCCATTGAAAAGGAACTGGGTAATGTGGAAGATGATATCTCTAATTTTAAATCAGAAAATCTGATTCCTGCAGGCCAGAGTGATGTGGCTGGTATTTATATAAGCCAAGCAAGTTCAGCCACCGCACAATCGACTGAGATTAGCAATCAGTTGCACATGGCGAGATATGTACGTAATTATCTAACGAATGATGCTAATAAGTACACGTTGATACCTGCCAACCAAGGTGTAAACAGCCCCAATATCAGTGGTCAAATTGCAGAATATAATGCTTTATTATTGTCTCGAAACAATTTGTTGAGTGCCAGTTCTTTGCAAAACCCAATTATTCAGGAGAAAGACCTTCAATTGGCAGAACTTCGCAATGCTTTGATTGCATCCGTTGACAATCATATTGCCTCTTTGAATGTTGAACTGCGTTCGGCGCAGTCTATTCGTGGTCAGGCAAATAGCAAGATTGCATCCTCCCCCTCGCAATCCAAGTATTTGCTGAATCAGGAACGTCAGCAGAAGGTGAAGGAGAACCTCTACTTGTATCTTCTTCAGAAACGAGAGGAAAATGAACTCTCACAGGCATTTACGGCGTATAATAATCGAGTCATCACACCTGCAACAGGTTCCAATGTCCCAACATCGCCTGTTCCCAGTATGATATGGATGATTGGAGCAATATTGGGAATAGCCGTCCCCGCAATAATTATCTTCTTATTGGAAGCCATCAATAATCAGGTTCGTGGTCGTAAAGATTTGAACGAACTGTCCATCCCATTCATTGGTGAAATCCCGATCCATCGTCGTCATCGTACAATGAAGGAGAAGATGTTTGGTCCTTGGAAGAAGTTGTGGCATAATATAATGGTTATGTTGAAGGTTGCAAAGGAAGAAGAAGATAAAACTTTGCATATTTTGGTGAAGGATCATTCACGTAATGTCATCAATGAAGCTTTCCGCGTGATTCGAACGAATATCGAATTTATGACGGCCAAGGGAAATCGTGGTAAAGTCATCATGTTGACGTCATTTAACCCGAATTCTGGTAAGACGTTCGTGATAACCAACTTGGTGACATCTTTTGCTATCAAAAAACAGCGAGTGGTGGCGATTGACCTTGACCTCCGCAAAGCCTCTCTTTCCGCGATGGTTGACAAGCCCAAGATTGGTATCGCAGATTATTTGTCAGGTGTGACGGATAGTTTTGATGATATTGTGATTCGGAATGCGACTCACGATTATTTGGATGTGGTACCTGTGGGAACGATTCCACCGAACCCAACAGAGTTGCTGTTTGATGAACGTCTTGGAAAGCTGTTGGATGAGTTACGGAATCAGTATGCATATATCCTTCTTGACTGTCCACCTGTTGAAATCGTAGCCGATGCTACGATTGTTGGTCGTTGTGCCGATTCCACACTTTTCATCATTCGTGCAGAGAATCTTGATCGTAACCTGCTTCCTGATGTGCAGAAGTATTACGATGACAACCGCCTGCCAAAGATGTCCATTGTTCTGAATGGCACGAATGATGCCTTCTCTTATTATGGATCAAGTCGTTATGGCTCTCGTTATGGTTACTATGGTGGATCTGCATATGGTGGATATACGAAGGATGATGATTAAGCAATAAAATATTAACAAATCAATTTCGAATAATATAAAAACATATAGTACTATGAGTAATTCTAAACGTAAAATTCTTTTCCTCGTCGAATCTCTTGACTCAGGTGATGCAGGAAAGGCTCTGTCTGTATTGGTACAATACATTGATAAGACAAAATATGAGATTACGGTATGTGCCATCAATGGAGGTGGACAGTATGAAGCTATCATTAGAGAAAATGTGAATTATAAAGCAATCCTTACAGAACCAGATGGTTTCAAGCACCAGATGGTTTATCGCAATCTTCCTTTGTCGATGGTTTATAAATTCTTTATTCCCCAGGGGAATGATGTGGAGATTGCCTACTCGGAAGGTTTTGTGACGAAGTTGTTAAGTCGTGCATCAAAGGGAAAGAAGAAACGATATGCATGGGTGCACACTGACTTGGCAAAGAATCATTGGACTAGTGATTTCTATAGTGGCATCAAAGAGGAAACAGAGGCTTATAATAAATATGATAAAGTTCTTGGCGTCACCAATTTGATTACAGAAGCCTTCAAGAAGCAATTCCCCGAGGTGAAGGTTCCAATAGAAACTGTTTATGACCCGATAGACTCTCTATCTGTACGTCTGAAGTCATTGAATGCCAGTAATCCTGACGAAAATCCTGTGAAGATTCGTTTGATATCACAGGGAAGATTGGAACCTCAGTACCAGTATGGTCGTCTGCTCCGTATTATTAATAGACTTGCTAAAGAGGGTTATGACCTCGGACTTTGGATATTTGGTGATGGAGTGGAGCGTGTTGTCTTGGAACGTTATGTCCAGGAAAATGATTTGCAGACTCGCGTGAAATTCTTTGGCGCTCACCCCAATCCCTATCGGTTTATGATTCAGGGTCAACTTTTTGTTTGTTCTGCTTATCATTCAAGTGTTGCGAAGGCTTTGATTTTGGGCTTACCTGTGGTTGCCACTGAAACTCCTGAGTTGAAAGAGATACTGAAAAATGGAGAATGTGGTTTGATGACTCCGAACACGGAAGAAGCTTTATATAAAGGTATCAAGAGTTTGCTTGATGATTCAAATCTTTTGGAACAATATAGGCAGAAAGGTGAGGCACGCGGTTGGGATCTCGACATCGAAGCCCTTCTTGTACCTTATGAGAGTCTGTTCCAAGCATAAATAGTTAATGTTAGGGTTAACGTTAAGGATAAAATAAGAATAAGTTATCGTTAAGGTTGATAAAACATGCAAACAACTGTCATTAAACCACAACGGAAATGGCTTGATATAGATTTGAAAGGGTTGTGGCGTTATCGCGACTTATACTATATGTATATTCGTCGTGATATCGTTACGCAATATAAACAGACTATTTTAGGCCCTCTCTGGTATGTTATCCAACCACTCTTCACCACCATTATGTACATGTTTGTTTTTGGTGGTTTGGCTGGTATTTCAACAGATGGTGCTCCTCAGCCCCTTTTCTATATGGCTGGTATTGTCATGTGGGGATACTTCTCACAATGTTTCACAGTGAGTAGCGATGTCTTTGGGTCAAATGCCAATGTTTTTGGAAAGGTGTATTTTCCACGTCTAGTTGTTCCTCTGTCTGGAATCACCAGTAATTTGTTGAAGATGCTCATTCAGTTAGGAATGTTTATCATCATCTATATTTATTATGTAATAAACCTTCCTGCAGGAACACTTCAAGTAAATGCCTCCATCCTTCTATTTCCGGTTCTAATCTTTTTGATAGCGATGCATGGAATGTCATGGGGACTCATCATTTCTTCTATGACAACCAAATATCGTGACATGAAGTTTCTGATACAGTTTGGTATTCAGCTCTTTATGTATGCCACTCCAGTCATCTATCCCCTCTCTGCTGCCCCAGAGAAATATCGTGATATCATTGCCCTCAACCCCCTCACCCCCATCTTTGAGGCATTCAAATATGGCTGTCTGGGTTGTGGTTCTTTAGATTGGAGCGGCCTCCTCTATAGCACCATCTTTATGTGTATCACCCTCTTCCTTTCCGTCATCATCTTCTCTCGTACCGAACGCAACTTTATGGATACTGTCTAATTTTCTAGTATTGTCTATGGTTAGTATCATTATCCCAGTTTACAACACGGGGAAAATATTGAACAAATGTCTTAAATCAGTCCTTGCGCAAACCTACAAGAATTGGGAATGCATCATGGTAAATGATTTTTCTACTGATAAGAAGACGTTGGAGCTATTGAAGAAATGGGAAAACCTGGACAATCGTTTTACTGTGATTAATAATGAGAAGAATCTTGGGATAGAACGGAATCGTTTTGCAGGTTTGCTTGCTGTAAAGGGGGAATATGTCATGTTTATGGACCATGATGATTGGCTTTTCGACCAATTTTCTTTACAGCATTTAGTTGATAATGCAATAGAGACAGGAGCAGATGTCATAATTGGTCATTATCTTCATGCTTATGGCTGGGTGACAAAGCCTGAATTACTTCCGATAGAGCCTGGTGTTATTCGCCAGCCAGAGTTGAAAGATAAATATTATTGTTCATATTTCGGTGTCAACCTTGTGCCTGTACAAGTGTGGGCGAGAATATATCGCAGAGATTTGATAGAAAAGGCACATATGGAACCTCATGGTCTTCGTTATTTAGATGATGGAGCCTGGAATGTGTTTATCATGCCTTTTGCTCAAGCTGTGTCAATTATTCCAGAGACAGTATATGTGCATCGGTGGGGGGGATTGAGTTCCAGGACATCTCACGCTTTGGAAGAGTATAAGTTATTCTATCGGATTCGTCGAGATGCTATAGTGCGTTTTGAATATCCAGAGGCCCGGAAATGGCTTGATATTGAAATGAAGAATATCCTCTTTGAACATTTACGTCAACAGATAGATATTTTGGGAATCAAAAATGAGATTGTTCGAGAAGAACTTATGAAAGAATTGGAGGCTCCGATCTGGGGTGATATAATTCCAACTCTTCAACATAATTGTCATTCTGCCTTTTCAAAAGCACTGATTTCTAAAGATGTGGATGTTATGTGTGGGCTTGTCCAACAGCATGTGCATTCTCTTCGTTACAAAATGAAACGTTTAGTTAAGAAGATTTTACATTGGGTCGCATAAATATCATATTGATGTGTAATTTGATAGTTCAACACTATGGAGGTCGTTCTTGTTTATGATGGTTTAGGAAACCAACTATCCAGATATGCTTTATACTTAAGTAAGAAGTTAAAAGGACAAAATGTCCGCTGTGAATTTTTTAGTACAGATCATAATGGTATAGAGTTGGACTCTTTGTTTGGTATAAAAACGAAGGGTTCATTTTTGGATTTCATGTTGAGAGGAATATGGGGAGTCTTGTATCTTAAAAGATGGCCGTCTATCAGCAGAATTCTGAAGAGGATATTACCTAAATTGGGAATAAACATTTTTTACGAGAACTGCAATTTTTCGTTTCGACCAGAAGTATTAGAAGGAACATCTAATCGTGGACTGACATTTTATTGTGGAGGATGGTTAAATCCAATGTATTTTGTAGATATAAAAGATACTCTCAAATCTCTATATACATTTCCTGCTTTGGATGAACAAAATGAAAAGATTCTGAAGGAAGCAGAAAACCCGACCGCTGTGGCAATTCATGTTAGAGGAGGAGATTACATAAATCCTTCTATTTATAAAATATTTGGTGCCGTTTGTACAGAATCATATTATAAAAATGCCATTGAATACATAGAAAATACTATTTCGAATCCGAGATATTATGTGTTCACTAATGATCCAAATTATGCAAAGAAAGTCTTAGCAGGAAGAACTTGTACGTATGTATGCCATAATAAGGGTACGGATTCATGGAAGGATTTGGCACTTATGTCTCATTTTAAAAACATTATTATTCCTAATAGTACTTTCAGTTGGTGGGCAGCCTATTTAGGTGAGGAACGAAAATGTGTGTTACGACCTCCAGTTTTCATGTATGGGAATCTGAGCTCAAGTGAAATATACCCCAAGGAATGGATTGAAATCAGTAATGAATAATTTTCATGTGAAAAAAAAAGGCGTTGGCAATTTCGGGAAAGGTGAATATGATTCATTTTTTGAAAAAAATGATAGGCCCTTGGATAAAAAAGGCCTATTTTAGGAGTAAAGGGCTGAATCCTTATTTTATATTAAGTTCGGGCTTCCCTATAATACAAATAAAAAACAAAGGTCAACTACTCCTTGATGGATTAATTATAATGGCCAATACAGCAAAAGCTGCAACTTTAGGGAATCCTCGTCGTTGTAAATTCCTTGTGTTTCCTAATGCCATTTTGCATTTTAAGGGGAAATGTCATATGAGTAATACTGTGATTGTTGCAACAAAAAGGGTTGTTATTGATAATAATGTTATGATTGGAGGAGGGGTCACTATCGTGGATAGTGATTTCCATTCATTAGATTCAAGTGACTGGGGAACGTGGAGCGATCAGCAGAACATGAAGAGTGAAGAGGTTATTATTGGGGACAATGTTTTTATTGGGATGGAGGCATTGATTCTTAAGGGTGTGCATATTGGTGATGGAGCTATTATAGGGGCTCGAAGTGTTGTTACGAAGGATGTTCCAAGTTATAGTATTGTTGCCGGTAATCCTTGTCGGATAATTAAGACTTCGAGAACATCGTTTTGAAAGTATTAAAATGGATTTTTGTATCTTAGATTTGTTAACGAATCCCTCTCTAGATTTAAAGGTAAGCACCGTTTTTTGTTTAATTTGCTGGTTAATATAATATAAAGATAAAAACAGACATAAGGTTAACGTTTTTAAATATGACTGCAATAGAATTCAATAACGTCGGAAAAATGTATCGTTTGGGCCGTGTGGGTACAGGTACTCTTTCCCACGACCTAAATCGATGGTGGACTACAACCATACTTCGGAAGGAAGATCCATACTTGAAAATAGGTGAGACTAACGATAGAAGTAAGAAAGGAAGTTCTGAATATGTGTGGGCATTGCGTGATATCTCTTTTAACGTGGAGCAAGGAGATGTGGTGGGTATTATCGGTAAGAATGGAGCTGGCAAATCTACATTGCTTAAATTATTGTCTCGCATTACGTCTCCAACCACAGGTTCCATCCGTTACAAGGGGCGTATTGCTTCTCTATTGGAGGTGGGAACAGGTTTCCATCCAGAAATGACGGGTCGTGAGAATATCTATATGAATGGCTCCATTATGGGGATGACCAAGAAGGAAATTACTCGTAAATTGGATGAGATTGTTGATTTTGCTGGAGTGGAACGATATCTGGATACTCCGGTCAAACGTTATTCCTCTGGTATGACAGTCCGTTTGGGTTTTGCTGTCGCTGCATTTTTGGAGCCAGAGATTCTTGTTGTTGATGAAGTGTTGACCGTCGGTGATGCGGAATTTCAAAAGAAGGCCATAGGTAAAATGAAGGATGTGAGTCAGGGAGGGGGAAGAACAGTCTTGTTTGTGAGTCATAATATGGCTGCTGTGAAGGGTCTTTGTAATAGTGGAGTGGTTTTAAAAAATGGGATGATTGATTATGTGGGTGATACTAATGATGCTGTAAATCATTATCTTCAGATAGGTGATGCTATTGGGAATGGTAAGGTAATAGATAATATTCAATGGCAAAAGCAAGGCTTAACAATTTCTCGGATTGTATTAAATGGTTCCGAAGAATCTCAATCTAGGATAATGCCTTCACAACGTACATTAGATGTGTATATTGAAGGTCATACGGAAGAGGATATTCAGACCGATTTGATGTTGATTATTAAAAACAAAGATGAAGTTCCTATGGCTGCTCTAGCAGAAGGACATTGTAAGGGTATTATGCAATATTTACAGAGAGGTTCTTTCAAGTTGGAGCGTACAATACAATTGCCACTTTTTATGGGAAGCGGTGATTATAAGATAGATATTTATATGCATCACCCCATGGTTGAGTATCAGTTAAAAGCGGTGAATTGCGCTATAATTCATATAGATGGTTTTCAAAAGGGGTTTGGACGTTCCTTGCTACAAAAGGAAGAAGGTTTTGCTGGATTAGAAAGTCTATAGTATGAAACTTTCAATTATAACAATAAACTATAATCATATTGAAGGATTAAAAAGGACTGTTGATTCTGTTCTATCTCAAATTTGGACTGATTTTGAATGGGTCATTGTTGATGGTGGTTCAAATGATGGCTCAAAAGAATACATAGAGGATCTTGCTGGAAGATTGCAGACTATAGGTGTGGATTCCGATTCAGCTTCTTGGATTGTTGAACGTTTTTCCATGACAGATTTTACAGCAGATGGGTGGACGAAAGAGCACGGGAAGAATTGGATAGATGATGAACAGCCTTTATCTTCTTCTGCTAGACGTAGATTCATTTGGTGCTCTGAACGAGATAAGGGTATATATAATGCCATGAATAAGGGCATAGTAGAAGCAAAGGGAGAGTATTGTTTGTTCTTGAATAGTGGCGATTGGCTGGAATCCCCAAGTACACTTAACGATGTATTCAAGAATGAGATTGTTCATGATATTGTTTGTGGAAAAATACAAAGGATTATAGAAGGTGAAAATGTGGAAATTTTTAAAGCTGCATATAAGCAGAATATCAGTGCATTTGATATGATGTGTTATACACTTCCGCACCAGTCATGTTTTATAAAAAGAAATCTATTTGCAATTGTTGGTTTCTATGACGAGTCTTTAAAGATTGTGGCAGATTGGAAGTTTTTTGTTTTGGCATTGTTATATAGGGATTGTTCTTATAAATTCATTGATGTATTGGTTGCGAATCAAGAGCCAGGAGGTGTTTCCGATGAAGGACATGATATAGAAGAGAGGCAGATTGTTTCTAAAACCTTTTTCCCTTTCGCAATAAGGGAAGATATATTATTAGCTCATTCGACTCGCCTCATCCGTAAAAATGCATTTTTGCGGGTATTATATTCTATAATGATTAGAATTGCAACGAAGTGGCATGAATAAGATAAAAGTATCAGTGATTGTTCCTGTATATAAGGTTGAACGATGCATAGAGCGATGTGTCCGTTCTTTGATGGAACAAACAATGAAAGATGGAATTGAATTCATCTTTATTAATGACTGTACTCCTGACAATTCCATGAAAATCCTTGAGAATGTTGTGGCTGAATATCCTGAAAGAAAAGGACAAGTGTTAATTGTAAATAATGAGAGGAATTTAGGCGTTTTCAATACTCGTAAGAGGGGGATAGAACTAGCAAAAGGGGAATATGTTGGTTGGTGCGATAGTGATGACTGGTGTGAAAACGATATGTTTGAGAAAATGTGTAATGCAGCATTTGACGGATCTCTTGATATTGTGGTTTGCAATTATAAATTAGTGTCTGATTCTAAAATTAGTACAATAAGTTTGGTGCCATCAAAATCACCCCAAGAAGCGATTCTGAATAATTATTATAAGAGATCCTTTCGTGGTCATTTATGGATTCATTTAATAAAAAGAGGAATATATTTGCGATGTATGAATGATGTCGTTGCCACCAATTTTGGTGAAGATATGTTTCTTCTATATCATGTTTATTATTATTCTACCTCAGTGGGTTATATCACCCCCCCCCTTTATTACTATTGGATTGATAATAATACATCTCTCACGCATTCTATAGATTGGAGAAAGAGCGCATGGTTGGTTCAACAAGAAAATCTTAAAAGAATAGAAAGTCTTTATTATCAAAATGGTGGCTGGAAAAAATATCATGTTACAATTAATGCTTTAATTTTTGAAAGAAAATGTCTTTATGGAAAAGCTTTTGATTCGGAAAGGGAATTCTTTTATACATTTAAGCGAGCAAGTAAGGATATCTTGAGATTTTATGATTGGCGAAAATTGTCGAGTTGGAAAATGTACCTTTGTCATAATTATTATTTCTTATACAGGTTGGCTAATAAGCCACTATAGTTCTTTTTGTATATGCAGATTCGTCAAATCTTAACAAATCGCAGTATTAGTAATGGAAAGGATTATGGCATTGTGAACGAATGGGAAGATGTCTTCTCTGAGTTGTTGAATGCCCCATTGTATTTTGATAACTGGAAAAAGAGGGATAAGACTATCTTATGGAAATTACCTTGGCTCGCCTTCTTCTTCCAGACAAATGTTCCGACATTTACTTTTGTTATGCTGCCAATTGCGAGTCCACATGGAAATAATAAGAAAAACATCATCCCATGTATGATAGATTTCTTTTGTAGAAGTAATAACGAACTTCAACAATTTTATAAAAGGTATGCCAAGAATCCTCTTGTGCTGATTTCAAGTAAAGAGGCATATGATTATCTTGTGTCAGTTAATTGTCCGCTTAATATCAAACATTTAGCTTTGTCTATTTCGGACAAATATCGAATTGATGATAAAACAACTTTTGAGAAACGTTATGATGTGGTGATGCTAGGACGACAAAATAAGGTTCTTCAAGAGTTCTTAAATGAGTATTCTGAAAATCATAAAGATCTCACATACGTTTACGGAAAGAAGGAGGGACGCAATTTCAGATATTATGACCAAGGTGGGGCTGATTTGGGGTGTATGTCATCAAGAGATGAATATATGAACTTGATGAAACAGTCAAGAATCGGACTATATGCAACACCTGCAATGGATGGAGGAAGAACAGACACAAATGGCTTCAATCAAGTAACCCCACGCTTTCTGGAGTATATAGTGAGTGGATGCCATGTTCTGGCCAGATATCCGAAAAATTCAGATACGGATTTTTATGAGCTGGATAGAATGTCCACGAGAATAGAAACATACGAACAGTTTGAAATGGCAATGGATGAATTGCGTAATATGGAGGTGGATATACATCGCTATTCCCAATATTTGGAGAATCATTATACATCTGTTAGAGTACAAACTTTGTTGAAATATTTGGAAGAAGTATGAAAAAGCAAAAAGTGGCAGTGATTGGTGCAGGCATTTCAGGTTTGACAGTAGCACAATTGCTCAAGGATAAATATGAAGTTACTGTCTATGAGAAAGAGGATAAGCCCGGAGGACTGATTAGATGTGAGAGGGTGAATGGGAGTTTATTCCATACTTGTGGAGGACATGTGCTTAATTCAAAGTTTCCAGAGGTGTTGGAATGGCTGAAGCATTTTGTGAATTTTGACACAGAGTATGTGAAAGCAACCAGAAACTCAAGTGTTGTGTTTGATGATAATTTACACGTCCCTTATCCCATAGAGAATCATGTGTACCTTTTACCGAAAGATTTACAACTCCGGTGTGTCGAGGATTTTTTGTCCATTGCAAAAGAACCTAATCCTGTCTATGCCAATTTCGAGGATTTTCTTAGAAAGAGATTTGGTGACACACTGTTTGCGTTGTATTTCGAGCCATATAATAAAAAGGTCTGGAGATGCCCATTAAGTGGTATTCCATTGTCCTGGTTGGAAGGAAAATTACCGATGCCGACAGTGACAGAGATTATATTTAACAATATTAATCATATTGAGGAAAAAAGCTTTGTCCACTCAACTTTCTGGTATCCAAAACACGATGGTTCCCAATTCTTTGCAGATAGACTTGCTGTAGGGATTAATATCAAATATGGAAAGAATATAGACAAACTAATATTATCCAATGGATTATGGAGCGTGAAAGAGGAGAAGTATGACAAGGTTGTATTTTGTGGCAATATTAAACAACTTCCTAAAAGTATAGAAGGTGTAGATATTTCTAAATATAAGGAACGGATTGATGCCTTGCAATATCATGGGACAACAACGGTTTTCTGTGAGATAGATGAGAACCCATATAGCTGGTTGTACCTACCATCTTCTGAATATGAAAGTCATAGAATTATATGTACAGGTAATTTCTCTATTACAAATAATGCTCAAGGTAAGATGACTGGTACGGTTGAATTTACGGATGAGATTTCTTTGCCAGACATAAAGGCGAATTTAAGAAAAATGCACTTCTCTCCACGCTATATAACTCACAAATACAATAAATACACATATCCTATTCAGACGGCTGACACCAGGGGGGTGATCAATGAGATGAAGGAAGCTCTGTGTAATAATAATTTTTATATTACAGGTCGATTTGCAGATTGGGAATATTACAATATGGACGTGGCAGTTAATGCCGCAATGAATGTGTGTCGAACTTTTATACATTAGATTGACTGGTTCAAATTAGTTTTGTTAAAGATGATATCAATAATTGTTTGCTCGACACATAATCGGATTGACCCCAAATTAGCAGCGAATGTTCGTGCTACAATAGGCGATGTTGTATACGAATTTGTATGGATTGATAATTCTGATAATAGATATTCGATTTGTGCCGCATATAATGAGGGTGTTAAACGTGCTAAATACCCTTATTTATGCTTTATGCATGAAGATATTGTATTTTATACATATAATTGGGGGGGGATGGCCATAAAAGCAATATCAAATATAGCTGTAGGTCTATTGGGCGTACAAGGATGTACTTACTTTGATGAAAGTACAATCTATTGGACAATGTCAGGTTTTAAAAAGGCGAACACAATCTTGCCAGGGAGAAGTGACAAAATTAGAGAAGATGATTTCCCTGTTGAAGGAAATGATGTGGTGATGGTAGATGGAATGTGGATGTTTACTCGCAAAGATTATTTTAATGAGATACAATGGGATGAGCATACTTATCAGGGTTTTCACATGTATGATATGGATTTATGTATGCAAATTCTTTGCAGAGGAATGAAAATCTGCTGTCTGGATGAATTGTGGATACAGCACAACTCGTATGGTAATTGGAATAAGGATTTCTTCAAAGGATGTCATGTCTTTCATGAAAAATGGGACAGATATCTCCCTGTTTCTGCAATACCAGTAACAGAAGAAGTCAAAAAGAGAGCAAGAAAAGCTGCGATGCATGCTATTTGCAAATATGGTGTGGAATATGCCAAATCTCAAAGACGCTTATCTTATTGGCCATATAAATTTGCGACCAAGATAAGCCTTCTTTTGGGCAAAGAAGTGTGGTGAAAGAAAATGTTATATAGGAATAAGAATGGGATACAAACTTGGCTCTAATGACGCAGATTATAATTTGTTTGTTTTCTTATGATCAAATCAGATTCCATGCATATAGCTTTCTGTGTAAATGATGCTTATGCAGAGTATATAATGGTCCCAATAAGGGGATTGTTAGAAAATAACGATAGCCCTATTGTAATTCATGTTCTTAGTGATTATATCTCTGAGAGAAATGTTGGTCGATTGAAAGATTTGGTTAGTTTGTATCCCTTTGCAGAACTGAATGTCGTAATTGTCGATGACTCAAAGTTGAGAGGATTGAAAGATACATGGACTATTTACACTTGGTATAGAGTTCTTTTGCCAGAAATATTGGATAAGGATGTTCACAGAGTTCTGTATCTGGACGCAGATGTGTTGGTGGCTGGAAATATTGGTGAACTGTTCCGGCTTGATATGACAGGCAAAGCTATTGCAGGTACAATCGATTTTCAATCCAAAGACATTTCTACATATAAGCGTTGTGGATATGAGCCGGAAAAAGAATATGTATGTGCAGGTATCATGTTAATGAATCTTGACTATTGGCGAGAACACAACATCGCTAATCAAGTCGTTCGCTGGGGAAGGGATAATAATGATAGAATACAATTCCCAGATCAAGACTCAATCAATTATATTTGTCGTGATGCTAAGATTCTTTTACCTCTAAAATATGACATTGTCGACGGCTTTTTCCATGATGATTATTTTTATAAGAATTATCCACAAGAGTTGAGGGAATGTGTGGAGTCTCCTGTAATTATTCATTATGCAGGACAAGCTCCGTGGGTGGTGGAATTGTCTAATCACCTGTTGCAGGATGAATGGGAGAAGTATAATGGGGGGTTAGAAAAACCTGTGAACAAGATATATCAATCCAAGGGTTTCCTGAAAATAAAGGTCATGCTATATCGCCTGTTTCACGCGAAGACGAACAAGACGCTGAAAAAGCAAGACGTAATAGATAGATTAAGATAATGATTCCGAAAATCATCCATTATGTGTGGCTGGGCAATGCTCCACTTCCAGAGGACATGCAGAAATGTATGGACAGTTGGAAGAAGTGGATGCCTGAGTATCAGTTGATGACATGGGATGATGAGGCGATATTGGAGATAGATTCAGTATTTGTCCGTGAGGCTTTAGAAGAAAAAAAATGGGCATTCGCTTCAGATGTGATTCGTCTTTATGCCATATATAAATATGGTGGTATTTATATGGACACCGATGTGATGGTGTATCGTTCTTTTGACCCATTATTACAAAATAAAGCATTTATTGGACGAGAAAATTCCATGCATCAGATAGGCAAGACGATGGAGGTATATTTGACCACTTGCTGTTTTGGTGCAGAGCTCGGTAATCCTTTTATAAAAAGATGTCTTGATTATTATGAAGGACGTCACTTTATAACGTCACAAGATTGTGCACTTCCTACTGAATTACGTTTAGATGTCACTTTGAATTCAAAAGTATTCTGTGTCTTGGCAAAAGATTGGGGATTTAATGCAAGTGTGCTGGCGGATTATGAGCAACATTGTAAGGATGATGTATTGACAATATATCCTAAACGTTTTTTTGATGCAACAAAACAAACGGCAGATATATTCACCAAACATTTGGCTCTTGGTACCTGGCGTGAAGGGAAACGTAAAGAAGAGCATTATACATTGAGGTATAAGATAGAATGGCGCATACGATATTGTGTGGAACGATTATTGAGGAAATATAATTATATAATGATAAAACTGAGATAAGTATATGATATCGGTCATTATCCCTATATATAATGTTGCTCAGTATTTATCTCAATGCATGGATAGTGTATTGCCCCAATCATATCAAGACTTGGAGATAATTCTGGTGGATGATGGTGCTACAGATGACTGTCCGCGAATGTGCGATGAATATGAGGCAAAGGATTCTCGTGTACGGGTAATACATAAGAAGAATGGTGGATTGAGCGATGCAAGAAATGCGGGGATGAAGATTGCGAGGGGAGAGTGGATTTATTTTGTGGATTCAGATGATTGGGTGGATCACGATGCAATAAGAAAATTGTACCAATTTGCTGTTGAGAATCATTGCGATGTGGTTCAAGGAGGTTTGTATTATGCCTATTATGACCATTTATTATATCGGAAGGCAAGTAAAAAAGAACAAGAAAAGACAATCTTGGATCGTCATGATGCAATGCGAGAATTGATTGTCAATGATAGGGTGAAGAATTTTGCATGGGGAAAGTTGTATAAAGCCGAATTGATCAAGGATTTGTTTTTTCCTGTAGGGAAATATTTCGAAGATAGTTTTTGGCAGCATTTGGTGATAGATAGAGTAAATAGGTATGGTATAGTTGATGAACCGCTGTATTTTTATCGCCAACGACAAGATAGTATTTCTGGAAAACTTTCAGATAAATATAATGATTTGTTGGATGGGTATAACCATCGATTGATTTTTATACAAAGAAACTATCCAGAATTGGAATTATTAATACAAAGTAAAGTTCAAGAAGTGTATAGCCAAATTCATCCTCAGAATGGTTGGACATATTACTTTGTGAGATTTTTAAAGAGAATAAGAGGACGCTTAACTCCCACAAAATATGTAAAAGTGCAATTATGATGGCATCCGTGAGTTGGAAGAATGTAAAGAGGATTATATTTTTCATTCTGTTAAGTGTAATACTTCTGAACTGTGGAAATAGACATGAACCTGCAGTGTTGAATAACGTGGTAATATATAATGTTCTAGATAGTTTATGTATTATTCACCCATTTTCGACTGATGAAGGATTTGCGGCAGTTGTCCCACATTGGTGGAAAGATGAAGATGTTCGTGTAAAGGGGAATTTGGATTCTGTACGGATAAACATATATAAAACACATGTCAGCACTCTTTTTATCAACACACAATCTGGGACCATGGATTTTATTCATGCTGATAAAAAAAACAAAGAGCAAGCTCATGCAATTTTTACAACATCAGATGGGATTGTTCAATATGATGGTAAGATAAAGATGCATGGACGTGGCAACTTGACATGGAGTGGGGAAAAGAAACCATATAATATTAAACTGGCAAATAAATGCACTATTTTAGATCTTAATAAGTCGAAAAACTATTGTTTGTTGGCCAATGCATGTGATCCAACCTCATTACGTAATTGGGTTGCATTTAACGTTGCAGAGGAACTGGCTCTCCCTTATCCTGTGAAATCGGAATATATTACATTGTACTTGAATGGTTGTTATGCAGGATTATATATGATAACTAATAAAGTGGATGTGGAAAAGGGGGCTGTGGACATATATCGTCTCCAAAAGAAAACAGAATTGCAGAATGAGAAAGATTTAAAGGATTATAAGCATTATGAGATTCAAGATGATCAAGACTGCGTGGTTGAAAAAGGTTATGAGATACCTAATGACACAGGAGATGTCTCTGGTGGTTATCTGTTAGATTTATGTTACAAAGCTTACGCTGAAAGTAAAAGTGGTTTTATTCCCCAAAAAGATATTCCCGCTTCTTTAAAATATCCCAAATATGCGACTCCCAATCAAGTAAGATATATTCGTAGGTATTTTGATGAATCTGTTGATGCATTGGCAGCTAACGATGGGGCGAATCCCACTACGTTAAAGCATTTTACCGAATATATAGATGTTTCTTCGTTTGTCAGATACTACATGGTTCAAGAGATTTTGATGAACCTTGATGGGGGACGAGGCTCTTTGATATTTTATAAGGATAAAGGTGGAAAACTATTTGCAGGTCCCATTTGGGATTTCGATTTGGCACTTTCAACAGATGATGATATAAAACTCCGAAATTCCGTTAATGCAATAGTTGTGGCAAATAGAAAACATATAGATGGTTCTCCTTTTATTTTGGGCTATTTAGTTCAACACCAAGAAATACAAGATAGTATAAGGGATATTTATAAGAAATCAGCAAAAGATATAATAAGAAAGTACACAACCGGAGAGTTATTAGAAAATAAATATCAAGCCCTTTCCCATGATATTAAGTTGAACAATATGCGTTGGCAGATTAATATAGATGTTCGTGAGATGGTTGAACAAATGAAAGAAAAGGCTTCTGCAAGAATTGATTTCTTAGATGAACTATGGGAAGATAGAATATATAATGAAAATAATATAGTCCGTCTTAATATAGGAATGGGGGCGGCAAATGGTGAAGCACATAATTGGGAGCATGAATTCTATATAAAGGAGAAGATGGCTTTACCTGTTCTACCATTGGTATGGGAGGGTAAGAAAAATTGTGGGTGGTATGATTATAGAACTAATACGAAATATTCGGGAGATAGTGTGAAATCTCCGGCACATTTATATTTGAAATGGGAAAAAATGTCATTGCTTGAAAAATTGTTGCGGAAAATAATGTAAGCTCAATAAGATAATGTTATATGATAATATATTTTCTTTATTCGATGCCTTGAACAATAGTGGCGTTCCATATTTGGTCCTTCGTAATTATGAGAACATGCTTTCTCCCGAAATCTACATGGATGGGCACGGAGATATTGATTTGTTATGTGCAGATAGTAAAGCACTTGCGAAGTCTGTTGGAGCAATGGCATATACTAATAAGGTGAAAGAGGTTTGTGATGATGGTGTACATTATTATGTGATGATAGCAAATAAACATGTAAGTTTAGATTTGCGTTCTGTCGGCGATGGTTATTATTGTACAAAATGGCAAAAGGAAATGTTGGAGAGGCGCATCCTAAAAGATGGTTTTTATGTGATGGATGAACTTGATTACGTCTATTCCTTGATGCATCATGCAATCTTGCAAAAAAGAACATTTTCTGATGAATATAGAGACCGTTTAACGGAAATGTGTAAAAGGCAACAAATACATGTTACGGATGATTCCCCTTATAGTTTTATAAGGTTGTTGGAAACATATATGGAGGGGCATGGTTATACTTATACATATCCAACAGATACGTTTGTTCCATTGAATAAGAGATATATCAATTCGGCATTGCTTGAAAATAACACATCTCTAGCTTTTAAGCATTGGAAATTTGACACGAAAGTAGGTCTTATCGAATGCTTAGTCAAAATTAAACATTTGTTGTTGGGAAAGCCAAGATGAAGACAATTATACAAAGATTGCAACCTCATACAGTGTCAATATATCATTTGACGGATGATGTTGTTGAAGAGCAAGTCGTGGATGCAAGGAGTTTGCTGAATCCCACTCGTTTTGATTTATTCGCGAAGTTATATTATATCAGGAATCGAAAGGAAAATCCGACAGAAGCCGAAAGAATTTATAAAGAGCATATTAGAGCATTTAATCCGGATCTGAAGGAACCTGGTAGAGAAGACAAGAGTGGCTACGATGATTTTGTATCCTCTTTTAATCAATTGATTAACCATTTTGAGGCTCAAGACTTCAACGAAGACATGTCTCTTGTACCAGTTACGGAAGATGGTGTGATCTTGGATGGTGCACATCGAGTAGCGGCTTTGGCTTATTATAACAGGAAAGTTGGAATTGCCCGATGTAAAGGTGTAAAACCGAAAGCAGATTTTGATTTTCAGTATTTTAAAAGTCGTGGGCTTTCATGGGATACGATGGATGTGATTGCGACTGAAATGGTGCGCTGGGTTCCCAATATGTATGTTGCATGTCTGTGGCCCAAGATGAAAGATAAATCTGATGCTCATACGTTAATTGAACAACAATTCAGAATTGTATATGAGAAAGCATTACATGTAAATCTTACTTCTTTCAAGTCCTTGATAAAGCGCGTGTATGAGGGGCAGCCTTGGGTAAACGAGCCAGACAGTGTGAATAATAAATCCTTGCAATGTTATGATTTCAAAGGACAGATACTTTTTTTGTTCTTTGTGGCAAATAGTCTTGATGAGGTGCTTACAGTAAAAGAAAAGATCCGTGACATGTATGATGTGGGGAAACACTCATTGCACATCACGGACTCAGTGGAGGAGACAAGGGCTATTGCGGAATGTGTATTGGATGAGAATAAGAGAAAGGTATGGCTCCCGATATCAGCAGTTGATGGATTGGGCGATAAGATGAAAGAGCGTTGGTATTATTTTAGGCATGTGCAGATGATTGATTTGAAAGTGGCGATCGCTAAGGTGCTGAAGATGAAATGATGGATAAGAAACGCATACTTTTTGTTATAGATTCTCTTGGGGTTGGTGGAGCGGAGAAAAGTTTGGTGACTCTGTTGAACCTCTTGGATTATTCACGTTATGAGGTGGATTTGCAATTGTTTGCGTATGGGGGTATCTTTGAACAGTTTTTACCCAAGGATGTCAATTTATTACCTGCATTGGATTATTCGGTGTTTCTCGCTTCTCCTTTATGGAGGCAGATTTTATCCCCGAAAATTCTATGTGCAAGGTTGTTGTATTCTATAAGAATAAGAAAGTCTGGTCTTCTTCATGCTGATAAAGCTTGTTTATATTGGCAGACAATAGGCTCGTGTATAAAACAAATGACCAAATATTACGATGTCGCTATTGCTTATGCTCAAGGCATTCCTACATTTTATACAATTGACAAAATTAAGGCGAGGAAGAAGTGTGTATGGGTGAATGTTGATTACAGATTACAAGGTAAGACCAAAGAGTATCAGCGTCAATTCTATGACAAAGCAGACACTATTGTGCCTGTTTCAGATTCTGCTTATAATGTTTTTGCCACATTGGTGTATCCGGAGTTTCGTGAAAAGATGAAAATCATGTGGGATATTAATGATGGTCGGATGATACAACGTATGTCAGAACTCCCTTCTGATAAGCCAATTAAGAAAGATGTTCCTGTTATTATGACAGCAGGGCGTCTCAATAAACCTCAGAAAGGTTATGATTTGGCATTGGCTGCGGCCAAGATATTGTGTGACAGAGGAGTGAAATTTCGTTGGTATGCTATAGGTGATGGACCATATAGAGGTGAGATGGAGCGATTTATTGTAGATAATCAATTACAAGAACATTTTATTCTTTTGGGCTTCACGGCAAATCCATATAGCTACATGCGTCAATGTGATATCTATGTACAGACCTCAAGACATGAGGGTTTTGGTCTGACAATAGCCGAGGCTCGTATTCTGAATCGTCCTGTGGTATGTACAAATTTTGAAGCATGTGCTATGCAGATGATTGATGGGAAAAATGGACTGATTACATCGTTCGAACCAAATGATATAGCAGATGCCATTGAGCGATTGATGAATGATAAAGAACTCTATTCGGACATTCAAAATTACTTGAAGACAGAGAAGAAGGGAAATGTGGAGGAAATAGAGAGATTTTATCAAATGATTGATAATTGAGAGAAACAATATAGTGTAATATATAAATAATGGTTAAATATATGATACCGAAAATTATACATTTATGTTGGTTCAGTGGGGATGAATATCCAGATGATATCAAGTTTTGTCTTGATAGTTGGAAAAAGGTTTTGCCTGATTTCCAAATCAAAGTATGGAACAAAGAGATGGCATTGGCAACCGGAATAGACTTTGTTAAAGAAGCAATCTCTGTAAAGAAGTGGGCGTTTGCTGCTGATGTGATACGTTTGTATGCCGTTTACCATGATGGAGGCGTGTACATGGATAGCGATATTTATGTACAGAAAAGATTTGATGAGTTTTTGGAAAAACGATGTGTTTTTTTTCAAGAATATCACCACTCCGATTTGACACAATATATAGATGAATATGGACAAAGATTGGAGTCTATTGGGCATGTCAATGGAATGGGGATTCAAGCGGCATTGTTTATGGCGGAAAAGGGAAACGGTTTTATTAAGGATTTGTTAGATGATTATAGCGGAAAGCATTTTCTTTTAGAGGATGGTACATTTTACATGTCGTTAATAGCCCCCGATATATATGCCTTAAAGGCGGAAAAATATGGTTATAAATACTTGAACGTAGAACAGCACTTGATGGATGATGTTGACGTTTATCCCTCCTCCTATGTGGGTAGTTCGATTGCGTTAAGGACAGAGAAGAGTTTTGCGGTACATTGTATAAGCCATAGCTGGGATGAGAATTTCATAAGAAAACAACAGAAAAAAGATCCATTGTTCATTAGAGTAAAAGTTTTCATATATCAATTGTATTGTAGATTGATGGGCAAACCTTATTCAAAAGTTCCTCGGACGTTCAAGGAGAAACTTAAGACATACCCAATTGTGCCGTCAAATGAATTAACTTCAAACATAAAGTGAGTTATTTCAATTGTTGAAATGAATTTTGCAACCATTAGGCAAATGGTATTCTTCCTCAAAAGCCTATACTTTAATCTCTAGCCTTGAGACAAAAAATGCCGACGTCTCTCTGGTGCTTTGCCGTCGGCTCTTTTGTCTTTTGCCGTCGGCAAAATAAAACTCGATAGAAATACACAAACACAGAAACATTGTGATGGAATCATTGAAAAAGAGGGAATATTGGATTGACGCTGTTCGTTCATTTGCCTGTATATGTGTGCTGATGACACATTCGCCAATTCCCTGTACAGTCGGAGGACGTATGTTTATACCTGTATATAACTTTGTGGCGGTTGGAGGTGCATCGATTTTATTTTTTATGATATCAGGCGCATTGGTCTTATATCGGCGCCAAGAGTTTTTTACCTTCATCAAGAAAAGAATAAGCAGAATAGTCTTGCCAATGGTGATTTGGACTATTGTTTCTTTGATTGTGGCATGTTTTGAAGGAAAGATGATGTGGTGTGAAATGCCTGAGAGAATACTGAAAATTCCATTTTACCCTCAAGTCGGAACCTATTGGTTTATTTATGTGATATTTGGAATATATCTTTTGACCCCAATTGTATCAACATGGTTGGCAAACACGGGGAGAAGAGAAGTAGAGATGATGTTGCTTATATGGGGGTGTACATCAATTTTCCCTTTTATTCAATCTGAGGAGGTACATCGTTTGGTGTCGTTTAATGGTGGCATATTTTACTATTTTTATGGTTTCTTGGGATTTGCGTTATTTGGCTATTATTTGCGGAGGTATGTCAATTTCGAAAAATTCTCATGGAAATTGATGGTGGCTCCACTGATTATTATTGCTTGTGTGATGGTCATTTATCCCACAAACATTATTTCTCATGCAATATTGCAAGATCGAATGGCATTGCCGGCAGTGTTATTAGCTGGTGGTTATTTTTTGTTGTTGAAACACGTACCACTATCTTCAAGAATGAAAAAAATTGTTTATCAGTTTGCAAGACATAGTTTTGGGATATATCTTGTACATATATTGGTAATGCGAAGTGTTTTGTGGCCGATTCTTGAGCCCATGCAAATAAACCACGCTATAGCTATTCCTCTGATTACTTTTTTGACAGCATTGTTTTCTTTTTTAGTAGTTTGGGGGATAGGGAAAATAGTTCCATATAGTAAATATATTGTAGGGGTTTAATAACGTCTAAAAAACACGTGAGTTAACTCAAAACATCAAATGAGTTAATTCAAACGACAAATCGAGTTAACTCACGGCGTTTTCAAGGCTATTTTATCACTTTACATATACTTTGTATTTTCTTTCTGAGTAGAAAATAGTTAAGGTTAACGTTAAGGTTTAAGTTGATTATGAAACCACGAATTCTGATTTTGATGCACTATATGGAGTTAGGTGGAGCAGAAAGTGCGCTCCTGGGACTTTTGCAGAGCGTGGATCCTGATAGAGTAGATGTGGATGTGTTTATTTATAGTCATAGGGGAGAGCTGATGGAGTTTATTCCCAAAGAGAAGATAAACCTTTTGCCAGAAGTTGAAGCGTATTCTTTAACGGAGAAGCCTTTGTCAGAAGTGGTAAAGAAGGGATACTGGCGATTAGCTGTGGCGAGGTGGATTGGACGCCGTAACACATCGTCTTTTTGTAAGAAACATCAGGATTCAGATAAACCAGCAGAATGTGGAACATTCTTTCAGCAAAGGGCTACTTGGAAAGTCTTACCAAAGATTCAACCAGAAGTGGAATATGATCTGGCTATCAGTTTCTTAACCCCACATTACATCGTGCTTAATAATGTACGTGCCAAGAAGAAGATCGGGTGGATTCATACTGATTATACGAGAATTCTTGTAGATGTGGAAGAGGAACTGAAGATGTGGCAAAGATTAGATTATATTGCCAGTATCAGTGAAGAGGTTGGGAATCGGTTTTGTGAGGTATTTCCATCATTGGATAGTAAGTTGATACAAATAGAGAATATCTTGAACGCTGATTTTATCCGTAAACGTGCAGATGAAAGTGCTGTCACATTGTGTGAAGATCCATTTGTGACAACCCTTTTGACCATTGGACGTTTTTCTCCCCCCAAAAAAATGGAGGAAATCCCAGTGATATGTCGGAAGATAAGAGAATGTGGCATCCCTGTCAAATGGTATATTATTGGATATGGTAGTGAGGAAATAGAAAAAATTGTTCGTGATAATGCAGAGAAGGAGGGTGTGGCAGATAAAGTGATTTTGTTGGGAAAGAAAGAAAATCCCTATCCCTATATCAAAGCCTGTGACATCTATGTGCAACCCAGCCGTTACGAAGGGAAATCTATTACGGTGAGAGAGGCACAAATCCTTTGTAAACCTGTTATCATTACGAATTACCCCACAGCTAAATCGCAAGTGCTAGATGGCGTGGATGGTATCATTGTTCCTTTGGACATAGATGAGTGTGCCACTCGGATGGCTGAATTCATCTCTAATGTTGAGAAGCAGCAAGAGATAATTCATTATTTGGAGACTCATGATTATGGGAATGAAAATGAAGTGAATAAAATATACGATTTGATAAGATGATACCGAAAGTTATTCATTATTGTTGGTTCGGAGGTAATCCGTTACCCAAATCAGCTATAAAATGCATCAATAGTTGGAAGAAGTTCTTCCCAAATTATGAAATCAAAGAATGGAATGAGAGCAACTTTGACGTGAACATGATGCCTTTTACCCGTGAAGCGTATGCGGCAAAAAAATATGCTTTTGTCAGTGATGTGGCTCGCTTTTGGATATTGTTGACGGAAGGTGGATTGTATTTTGATACAGATGTAGAGGTTATAGCGTCCATGGATGATATTATTGAGCGAGGTCCTTTTATGGGAGTGGAAGCAATGGATATTTATGAGAAGGGATGGCCTGCTGTCGCGCCTGGGTTAGGGCTTGGAGTGGAAAGAGGTAACGATTTTTATCGTAAAGTACTGATGTATTACGAAGAACGGCATTATTGCGATTCTAATGGTGAACAATTACCTGGTACGGTGGTAATGCATACGACAAAATTATTGAAAGAAAATGGCTTGAAACCTGAATCTGGAATTCAATGTGTTTCTGGGATCTGGATATATCCTCCTGAGTATTTTTGTCCACTGGAGGATGCGACAGGAATTCTACGTAAAACATTTAATACTCGTTCGATTCATTGGTATTCTAAAACGTGGGTAGATAAGCCCCGATGGTACTATACTGTCACGAGAATTTTACATCGACTATTTGGTAAAGAAAAAATGATGAAGTTGAAAGGAATAAAATTATGACGGCGTTACCGATTCCCCCAGAGGTCATCATTCAGATGTTTTTCTGGGTGACATTTCTGTTGTGCATATTTGCCTTTTTTAATTACTCGGGCTCGAGTAATTGTGACAAGTTGTTGAGTAACAACTCAATGGTTCCTGCGCTAATTGTAATATGTCTATATATAATAGTCATTGGTCTTAGACCTGTTAGCGCGAGGTTTGGAGATACGGTGAACTATGCTAGAACATATAGAAATACTCTTCCAATATTTGGTGAGATAGATTATCATAAAGAATGGCTTTTTGCATTATTTCGGACATGGTGTCGATCAATGGGCTTTACTGTTAACATGTTCTTTCTTCTTTTGGAGATAGGGTATCTTGGATTTATGTTTTGGGCATATAAAAAAGCTCTTTGGGAGAATGTATGGCTTGCCATGTTGTTTGGCTTGAGCGCTTTCTCTGTTTTCACTTATGGCGTGAATGGAATTCGCAATGGATTGGCATGTTCGATTGTTACATTGGCGATTATTATCGCAGCAAAGGATAAGAATTATATAGTAGCGGGAGTGGTGTGTTTTTTGGCTTTAGGTATTCATAAAAGTACATTACTTCCAACAGCGTCGATGGTGTTGGCTTTGTTTGTTATCAAAAAGCCTAAGCTTGCATTATTGTTTTGGCTGATGAGTATTCCTCTTTCATTGGCGGCAGGAGGTCCCATCTCCAACTTCTTTATGGGTTTAGGGTTTGATGATCGAGCAGAGGCTTATATGTCTGGTAATAATGAACAGTATGGTAATTTCTCTAATACGGGCTTCCGATGGGATTTCTTGTTGTATAGTGCTATGCCTGTTTGGTTGATTTGGTATGTTGTAAAGCGTGTTGAACGAAAAAGGCAAGAAATGGGATGTGAAAAAACTATTGAAGAGGAGGATACGGGTGTATATGGTGCGGGTCTTCTGGCAGATGCTCAGAGTATGAGGGTTTTCAATGTCATTTCCATTGTTTATCTCTTGACAAATGCATTCTGGGTGATGGTGATAAAAGCCTCCTTCTCAAATCGATTTGCTTATTTGAGTTGGTTTATCTATCCTCTGGTTTTGGCATATGCCGTAATACGCCTACATATTTGGGAAGATCAAGATAAAAAAGCGGGATTAATTCTATTAGCGCATGCTGGATTTACTATAATTATGCATATGCTGGGAAAAGTTTAAGGTTATGAAAACGTTAACCGTTTTTACTCCGACATATAATCAGAAACATACATTGTTTCATTCATATGAGGCTATAATATTATATGCCACAATTTTAATAATAGTGGGATGTAAGAGAGTTAGTCAAAGCAGTCAAAGCGATGGTATACAGAAAGAGGATAGTATTAGTTATATTTATACACCTACGGCGGAGAACAAACAAGCACGTGAGGATTTTGAAGGATTCCGTTTTGGCATCTTTCTACATTGGGGTATTTATAGTTCGTTTGGTCAAGGCGAATGGTATCTGGATAATGGTAAGTTGCAGCAAGAGGAATACCAAAAGGCTGCATCGTGTTTTTATCCGATTTTGTTCGACGCCAATAAATGGGTGAAGGACATCAAGGATTCTGGGGCGAAATATATCACTTTTACATCGCGTCATCATGATGGTTTTTCCATGTGGCATACCAAGGAGAGCCCCTATAACATAGTTGATGCAACACCATTCAAACGAGATGTTGTTGGCGAATTGGCTGAGGCTTGCAAAAATGAGGGCATTCGTCTGCACATTTACTACTCACTGATTGACTGGATGCGTGAAGACTACCCCCTAGGAGAAAGTGGACACTACACAGGGCGTAAGCTCAGACCCGACTACGACCATTATTTCCAATTTATGAAAAATCAGGTACGTGAATTACTTTGTGATTATGAGGGTGTTGAGGGAATTTGGCTAGATGGTTGCTGGGATCATGATAAAGATACGACACCCTTTAATTGGCAGATGGAGAAATTTTACGATTATATTCATTCTCTTAAACCACAATGTCTCATAGGTAATAATCATCACAATGTCCCCATTGCTGGAGAAGATTTTCAAATGTTTGAGCGAGATCTACCAGGAGAGAACACGGCTGGTTATTCTGAAGGCCAGACTGTTTCGCAGTTGCCACTTGAGATGTGCCAAACGATGAATAGATCATGGGGATACAATGTGACTGACCTAGACTATAAGTCGTCAAGAGATCTTATTACATTACTTGTCCGTGCTGCATCTAAAGGTAGTAACCTTCTATTGAATATTGGTCCTCAACCCAATGGCGAATTGCCCGCCCTAGCTTTACAGCGACTGAAAGACATCGGCTTGTGGATGAAGCAGCATGGAGAGAGTATTTATGGAACTACGCGTGGAGAGGAGTACCCTTGGGGTGTTTCGACGGTAAAGAGTGAAACCATCTACCTTCACGTCTTGGAAAAAATAGACCAAATTAATCTGCCTCTATCAAAGAAACCTTGCAGTGTCAGCGTACCATACCGCTATGACAGTCAACATCATTTGTTGATAATAGATAATCCGAGGCAATACGACGTTATTCGGTTAGAAAAATAATATGACTAAAGTTTCGGAAGTAATGGCGTACCGGCATCATTTAACATGAGATCCGTATTATTCGAACAATCCGTGTTCGAATTAAGAGAATTATTTGTGTTCGCGAAGCTGTGAGAAAAAGCATATGAAAACGTTAACCGTTTTTACTCCGACATATAATCGGGTACATACGATTGTGAGAACGTACGAATCGCTCTGCCGTCAATCCAATGATGATTTTGATTGGTTGATTATAGATGATGGTAGTTCGGATGGTACGAGAGAATGGGTGGAGAGCCTTGGTGAGAAAACGACCGAAAGAGGGGTGCGTTTTGACTGGATGGGAAGAGAACTTGATGGCGAAGACGATAATCATTTCGTGATAAATACTTCTCAATTCACGATAGAATATATCTATAAATCTAATGGAGGATTATACACAGGATATAATGTCGCTTATGCAACGATTGCAACGGAGTTATGTGTGTGCATTGATAGTGATGATTATTTACCAGACGATGTGGTAGAGAAGATTGTGAGGCTATGGAAGAATCGGCCGAAGGGTCGGGAATATGCGGGAATTGAGGGGTTGGATTTCAATGTGGTGGATGGTCAACCTATCGGCGGCTTTTTCCCTGAACATTTGCAAGAAGCATATCATGCCGAAATAGGTCATGTCGGAGACACGAAACAGGTGATGAGAACAGCATTGATGAAAGATGTGGCTCCGCAAATAGGCTTTCAGGGGGAAAAAGATTTTAACCCTTTTTATATGCTGTCTCAGGTGATGGATAAATATCCCGCCTTAATTCTTAATGAAAATCTTTGTTGGGTGGAGTACCAGATAGGTGCTGATAGCATGAGTCAAGGGATCTGGAAGCAATATCTTCGCTCGCCTCGTAGTTACGCTAAATATCGTATTAATCAGATGACTTTGAAGCATGGAAACTCATGGAAGAAAAGATTCCGATTATGTGTTCATTATGTGTCATCTTGTATTTTGAGTAAAGATGGGCAGTGGCTGAACAATACACCCTTAAGGGGTATGACATTGTTGGCTGCACCATTAGGATTGATGCTTGCACTGTATATAAAATGGAAAAATAGAAAATGATACGTGTTTTACATATTCTTCATTCGATGAATCGGGGCGGTGCCGAGGTCATGTTGATGAATTACTACAGAAACATTGACCGCTCTCGCGTGCAGTTCGATTTTCTGCTGACTGAGCCCCAAAGGTGCCTGTTTGAAGATGAAATAGAGAGTTTGGGTGGCAAGGTTTTTCGTGTTCCTTTGTTGCGAATGAGTAATCCGTTGCCATATATCAATGGTGTGAAACGATTCTTTAGGGAACACTCTGAATATAAAATTGTTCATTCTCATACGTCTAGTAAAAGTGCTGTGCCATTATGGGTTGCAAAACGATGTGGAATCCCAATCAGGATTGCCCATTCTCATAATAATAAATCGGAGGCAGGTGTTAGTGGAAGGGTGAGAGACTTTTTGAAAATCCCACTCAAAAGTGTGGCAACGGACTTTTTTGCATGTGGAGAAGCTGCTGCTGAATGGTTGTATGGTCAGAAGATGTGGAATGCAGGGAGGGTGAAAGTTGTGAGGAATGCAATCCCCGTAGAAAAGTATGAATACAACGAGGAAATAAGAGAATTCATTCGAGAAAAGTTCGCGATTCAGCCACAGACTCTTGTTTTGGGTATGGTCGCCAGATTTAGTGGACAGAAGAATCACATGTTTGCATTGGATGTAATAAAAGTTCTAAGAGAGAGAGGATGCGATGTGAAATTGCTCTTAGTTGGGGATGGGGAGTTGAAAAATGAAATTGTACAGAAGGTAAAAGATTTGAGCCTTCAAGATGAAGTGGTGATGACGGGAGTCGTTAATGATGTCCATAATTATTTGCAGGCGATGGATGTGGTTTTGATGCCATCTTTTAACGAAGGATTAGGAATAGCACTTATTGAGGCTCAGGTAAATGGGTTGCATTGTGTCGTGAGTACAGGAGTTCCTCAAGAGGCTGATGTGACGGGCAATGTAATGTTCTTGCCATTAGATGTAAATAAATGGGCGGATTGTATAATGACAAATAGGGAGCTTTATATACAAAGAGATGTAGAGGCTCAGGAGAAGGTGAAGGAAGCAGGGTATGATATAAAAAAGGCAAGTAAAAGATTGGAAGATTGGTATGCGAAAAAGGAAAAAGTTCTATCATGACAGGGAAAAAGAAACCAATGTATAGTTGGATTGTAAAAAAATTAATTAAGAAACAGATATTATGGAAAAACTATCGGTGAAAGATATTCAAGGTGTACTTCAACGAATCATGAAATATATTCATGTATTTTGTGTAGAGAATGACATCAAATATAGTCTTGATGGAGGAACGCTTATTGGTGCGGTTAGACATAAAGGATATATCCCATGGGATGATGATATAGACATAGTTATTCCAAGACCATATTATGATAAGTTTGTGAAGATTTTCAAGGATTCTGATGAATATAAATTATTCGCACCCGAGAGAGGGAATAGTTATATTAACTATGCACGTGTTTGTGATGTCAAAAGTACGATAGGAGATTTCATAACTCCATGGACTAAAGAAGATGTAGGTGTATGGGTTGATGTGTTCCCCATCGATGGTGAGGCTGAAGATGAAGAGGTGTGGAAAAAAGAAGTTCATCGTTTAATACAGTATAGATATTTAATGTTCTTTAGCCGTCTGCCTCACTCCAAATTTAGGAAAGGAGCTTCAGCATTAGTGAATTTTAAAGTTTTCTTGAAAAAGATACTGTTTTGGTGGCTACCCACAAATTTAATAAATAAGATGTCGATAAAACTTCAATCATCTCATGACTTCTGGAAGTCCAGTTATTGTGGGCAAATGGCATTCCTTAACATGTGGGATAGGAGAAGAATGCCTAGGGAATGGTATGATTGTGAATATGTTCTTCATCCTTTTGAAGATGCGGAGTTTTACATTACATCTGAATATGATTTGATTTTGAAGTCATTATACGGCAATTATATGGAATTGCCACCAGAAAAAGATAGAGTCGCTGGACATAGTAATTTGGTTAATTATTATTGGAAAAATTCGAAAGTTCAATAACTTCAAGAGAGTGCGACTTTTGTAGTTCTCCGAATTTTTAAAAGATACCGTCTAAATGTACAAATTTATAAAATAGCGTTGATATGAGTAAGACAATTGCAGTTGTCATTGCAGGTGGAACTGGACATAGAATGGGACAAGACATTCCGAAGCAGTTCATTAATGTGTATGACAAGCCGATTTTGATTTATACAATGGAGGGTTTCCAACTTCATCCACAGGTGGATGCCATAGAGGTTGTATGCTTGGCTGGCTGGCATGAAATTGTATGGGCGTATGCAAAGCAGTTTGGCATCACAAAACTCCAGTGGGTGGTCAATGGTGGAAACTCTGGACAAGAAAGTATCCGAAATGGAGTTTACAACTTGGAAGGTAAGTGTGAAGACGATGATATAGTCATTATCCATGATGGTATCCGTCCATTGGTGGATGCTACAGTGTTGACGGATGTAATTCTGAAGGCGAAGCAATATGGTAATGGGGTGACATCCATGCCATATAATGAGCAAATTTTTGTAGTGGACAAGGATAATGAGAATACGACGACCCAGTATATTCCACGTGAGACGTTGAGGCGTGTGGCAACACCGCAGGCATATCGGTTCGGGAAACTTGATTGGGCGTATCATGAGGCATTTGAGAAAGAGATTGGTATATATGGATCCTCGTATACTAACACAATGATGGTGGAATTGGGGGAACGATTATATTTTGCGGCAGGTTCAGACAAGAATGTCAAGTTGACCACAAAAGACGATTTAGAGATGTTTAAGGGGTATCTGAAGAAAGACAAAGAGAATTGGCTGAAATGAAAATGAACAGAAATCATTCTTTATACGTACAGGATTTAGATCATATCTTGCGAACTAAGAATCTTGCCTTATTGAATGGTAAGAGTATATTAATCACTGGGGCGACAGGACTGATTGGCGTATGTCTGATAGATGCCATGATGCGTTGGAATGAACAAGGTGGAGACGTCATGGTTTATGCGGTTGGCAGGAGTAAGGATAATGCATATGACAGATTTGGACTTTATTATGGACGCTCTTGTTTCCAATTCTTGGAACAAGACGTGCAGGCTGAACTCCCTCGCCAAATTCATGTCGATTATATTATTCCTGCGGCAAGTAATACGCACCCTTTGGCATATTCCCAATACCCTATAGAGACAATGCTTGTTAATCTGAAGGGCGCAGAACATGCACTGAATAAAGCAAACGAATGCGGTGCAACGGTTTTGTATCCGTCAACCGTTGAGGTGTATGGAAATGCACGAGCAGAGGATGTTTTCACAGAAGATTATACGGGACGGCTTAATTTAGCTACGGCGAGAGCGTGTTATACTGAATCCAAACGTGCTTGTGAAGCCTTGTGCCAGTCGTATGTTTCAGAGAAGGGGGTGAGTGTGAAAATTGTTCGACTAAGCAGGGTGTTTGGCCCTACGATGTTGGAGAGTGATTCGAAAGCGTCTTCGCAATTTATTAAAAACGCCTTGCGTGGGGAAAATATAGTTCTGAAAAGCGAGGGGAATCAGTATTTCTCTTATACATATGTTGCTGATGCTGTCAGTGCAATGTTGTATGTGCTTCTCAATGGTGAAAATGGGGTGCCATACAATATCTCCAGTAGTTGTTGTGATGTGCATTTGAAAGATTTTGCCGCTTGTTGTGCAGAAGCATGTGGAAAGAAGGTCGTGTTCGATTTACCTTCTGAGACCGAAAGGAAGGGCTTTTCCATTGCACAGCAGGCAATACTTGACAATACTCGTTTGAAAGCCATCGGTTGGGAACCGGTGTATTCCATAAAAGATGCCGTCTGGCGTACGATACAGATATTGCAATCGTGAGAATGAAAACAAGATGAAATCCTACAAAGAATTGTTGAATGAACGTGCAAACGAAGGGGTAGCCTTGAGGCAACTTTCCCCTAAAGAAGCTCAAGGCTTAAAATCTGTCTTGTTGGATATTTATAAAGACTTGGCAAAAGTCTGTGAGGAACATGGACTGGTGGTGATGTTATGTGGTGGTAGTTGCTTGGGTGCTGTACGTCATCAGGGTTTTATTCCGTGGGATGATGATTTGGATATGATTATGCCCAGAAAAGATTATGAACAATTGAAGAAGTTGCTTGTCCAAGGGACAATGGGAGAGCAATACGAATTTTTGTTCCCATCAAAGGACCAAGACTCGTTGTGTATGTTTATGAAAATATACAGGAAGGGCACGAAATGTGTGGAGATAGGAAATGAATTCACTAATTTCCCGAAAGGTATCAGTGTGGATATATTTCCACTTGATGGTGCAAGTTCTAATCCTTTACATCGAAAATTAGTGGGAGTATTGGCGAATGGATTAAGATTGACGTCTAATATGGTGTATGAAGCTTCCTATCCAGTGAGTGAAGCAACGAAAAGTATGCAAAACATGAGTGGGGCAGGAGGATGGATGATGAAGGCTCGGAAAGTACTGGGAAAGCTCTTGAGTATTGTTCCACATATGCAATGGGTGAATTGGTTTGATGCATTAGTTTCCAATGAAAAGCGTGACGGTTTGTTGGCCATACCAACAGGACGTAAACTTTATGGAGGGGAAGTTTTTCCTGCGGATGTTTATCTGCCACCAAGAAAGGCGATGTTTGAGGGAGTGGAAGTTTATATTCCTAATAAAGTGGAAGAATATCTTGTAAATCTATATGGTGTCAATTATATGCAGTTGCCTCCTGTGGAAAAGCGAGAACGCCATTTTATTGTGGATTTTGATTTGAATAGCTCAGAATAAGATGTTATACGGATTAGCACATTGGATGCAGAGTAAATTACCGTGGCTGTGGGAGATTGTAGAAAAACTGAATGCGGTAATCTGTGGGTTGAAAATTGGCAACGAGCAAAAGTTAAGGGAGTGTCTGCTCGCTGATGTTCGCATTGCTGGTATGAATGATGCTGGACAGTTGGCAGACTTCTTTGCCCAGCAGCCAGAGGAGAGTTTCAAGTGGTTCCGTCCTCATGCGTTTGATGAGGTGACCATGAGAAACCTTTTGGAGAGAAAGTCGTACATCATCTTTGTGCAGGAAGAGGAGGGGAACATGATTGGGTATGCTTTTTTGAGATGCTTCATGAATGGGAAATGTTTTCTTGGTAAGATGGTAGATGTGAATCATCAAGGGAAGGGGGTATGCACGAAACTATGTAAGGTGGGGATGAATATTGCGGAGAAGATTGGATTCCGTATGTTTGAGAGCATTAACAAGGAGAATATTGGTTCTATGAAAGCGAGCCAAAAAGCATGTGATGTGATTGTAGTAGAAGAACTCGAGAATGGGGATGTGTTGATAGAAGATCGACCTCGTAGGATTTGATACGCCCACGAATTTGACGAATTGAACAAATCAGAAAAAGATGGGATTTTCTATAGATAGGATTAAATACAAGAAAGAAAATGATTTGAGTTATATCATTATAGGTGCTATCTATGATGTATATAATAATCTTGGTCCTGGATTGTTGGAAAGTGTGTATGAGGCCGCCTTGACTTATGAATTGAAAAAGCAAGGTCTGAAAGTGGATAGACAAGTTGAAGTGCCGATATTATACGATGGTATTCAAATTGAATCGAACTTGCGGTTAGATGTGTTGGTTGAAGATTTAGTGATTGTTGAATTAAAATCTGTTTTAGAATTTAAAGACGTTTTTTATCTGCAGATTGATACATATCTCAAATTGACGGGGAAACATCTTGGCATTCTGGTTAATTTTAACACAGATGATATTGTACACTCCATTTATCGACGAGTTAAATGATTTAAATTATCGTCTGGAAAAATTCATTTAATTCGTTCAATTCGTGGGAGATTTTTATGATGAAATGGTTGTTTGATAGGTGCGTTTCCTTCATTGGCTTGTGCTTTTTGTGGCCAGTCTTATTGGTGGTATGGGTGTTGATCCGTATGAAGATGCCCGATGGACCTGCTATTTTTAAACAGAAAAGGGTGGGAAAAAATGGTAAGTTGTTTACGATGTACAAGTTCAGGAGTATGACAGTGGGGCATGGAGGTAGTTCGGTGTCTGTAGCAGGAGAAAGTCGCATTACGCCGTTGGGTGCCAAATTGCGGAAATATAAGTTAGATGAGTTGCCTGAATTGTGGAATGTGTTGATTGGGGACATGAGTTTTGTCGGTCCTCGCCCAGATGTCCCTGGTTATGCAGATTTGTTGCAAGGGGAGGATAGGCTTATCCTAAAGTTACGTCCAGGTATCACAGGGCCAGCCTCTCTAAAATATAAGAACGAAGAAGAAATCCTCGCACAGGTCGCTGACCCTCAAAAATATAACGATGAGGTGATATATCCAAATAAAGTGAAGATTAATTTAGATTATTATTACCACCATTCTTTGATGGGTGATATAAAACTGATTATTCAGACGGTTTGTGGGTAAAAAGATTATTCGTGCCGCGACCATCGGCATGTCGCTGAATATATTTTGCAAGGGTCTTTTACGAGAGTTGGCAGATGAAGGATATGAGGTTGTGGCATTGTCAAGCCCTGATGATGATTTGAGAGAACTGGGTGAAAGAGAAGGGGTGCGGACAATCGGGGTTGCGATGGAACGACATGTGAGTCCGTTCAAGGATATCATCTCTTTGTTCAAGTTGATTCGAGTGTTGAAGCGAGAAAAACCTGATATGGTACATTCGATGACTCCCAAAGCAGGATTACTATGTATGATAGCTGCTCGTTTGGCTCGTGTCCCAATTCGGGTACACACTTTCACTGGTTTAGTTTGGCCGACTGCAACAGGTTTTTCACGTAGGGTATTGATGATGACGGATAGAATTACTTGTGCCTGTGCTACCCATGTCGTACCAGAAGGAGAAGGTGTGAAATTGGATTTGCAGCGTTGTATTACAAAGAAGCCATTGAAGGTGTTGGGATATGGCAATGTAAGAGGTGTGGATTTGGATTATTGGAAAAGAACAACGGAAAAGGTGATTGGTAAACCATTCACTTTTGTCTTTGTAGGCCGTATCGTTCGGGATAAAGGGATTAATGAGTTGGTGACTGCATTTGTAAAACTCAATCTGCAGTTTCCTAATACAAAATTGTTGTTGGTTGGGCCTTACGAGGAGAATCTTGATCCTTTGTTGCATGAAATTAAACAGCTTATTGAGAAGTGTGAAAGTATTGAAGCTGTGGGAGGTCAGATGGATGTGCGTCCTTTTTATGAGCAGAGTGATGTGTTGGTGTTCCCCAGTTATCGCGAGGGATTCCCCAATGTAGTGTTAGAGGCGGGTGCAATGGAATTGCCAAGTATTGTGACGGATATCAATGGGTCTCGAGAAATCATTGAGAATGGAATAAATGGATTTATAGTACCTCCTCGTGATGAGCAAGCTTTATATAATGCAATGATGTGGATGTTTGTACATTCTGATGATCGAAAGAGTATGGCTGCAAATGCCCGCCCAATGGTTGCGAGTCGTTATGAACAAGGCTTCGTGAGGCAATGTCTCAAGGATTATTACAAGGAAATTCTGTCTGAATATTAGAATTGTATAAAAAGATCCATATAAAGATGAAACACAAGATAAAACTGACGCTTTTTTATGAAATTATCGGTTATTGTACCAGTCTATAACGTGGAGAAATTCCTTCCCCGTTGCCTTGACTCTCTTTTGCGTCAAGGCATGAGGTCTGGCGAGTGGGAAGTCATCTGTGTGAACGATGGGTCGCCAGACAATTGTAGTTCAATACTCGCTGAATACGAGCGAAAGTATCCCGATGTCTTTAAGGTTATTACTCAGGAGAATCAAGGATTGGGTGGAGCAAGGAATATTGGAACTGCATTGGCGAAAGGTGAGTATGTAACGTATCTTGATAGTGATGACTATTTGGTGGATGGTGCATATCGTTATCTGCTTGACCACTTCTGTGATGATGGTGAAAGAGATGGAAGAAAGGTTAAATTGGACGTCCTGCATTATAATTATCATAATGTCTATACAGATGGTAAGACTCTTTCCGATCCGGGTGCTACACCTGATGGGAACATTACGATGGAAGGCGATGGCGCAGATATGTATAATCAAAATAAATTGACTTATGTGTGGTCTAAATTCTATAGACGTGCTTTTCTTGAAGAATATCACATTGAATCGGAAATAGTCATTTGTCAAGACCAATTGTTCAATTTTGATGTTTTTCGTCAACATCCCTATACTCGCGTCGTCACCAGTAGTGTTGTCCGCTACGAGAATGGTAATAGAGTTTCTATTCAGAAGATAACGGAACGAGAGGTGGTGCTTGTGCAACTTAATGACCTTTACTATAATATGAGAAGAATCCGTCGCTATTTGGACGAAGGGAATACAGACCTTGTTCCCGCTGCTCATCGCATGCTTGGTCAGTTTAAGGAGAATTATTATAACAAGATGATAAGATCCGACCTTAGATATGAGGATTGGAGGAAATATACGAAGGAACTGAACGTGAGTGAAATGGGAGAAAGTTTTATTATCCTGAAGAATGGCTGGGCAGGGAGAACTTTGGGAATGTTGAAAGAGATGGCTGGGCATTCCTATGTGGAGTATCTATTCGTCCGATTTTTGTATCGTGGCATTTTTAAACGTTTCTTTTTTGAGAGAATATACAAAAAATAATTATATTGTTAAATCTTGTATTCGACTTTCATTGCTTTTGCAAAAAAGAACTATGGATAGTATTTATTTATGTCTTGCCCATATGAGCGGCAAGGAACAGCAGTACATTCAGGATGCATTTGACACAAATTGGGTGGTGCCTCTTGGACCTAATGTGAATGCATTTGAGGAAGATTTGGCACAGTTCGTCAATCAGACGGATTGTGCTCCGTTGTCAAAAGAAGTGGTCGCATTGAGTGCGGGAACTGCTGCAATTCATTTGGGACTGATTATGTTAGGTGTTGATAAGGGTGATGAAGTAATATGTCAGTCTTTTACATTTGCTGCGAGTGCAAATCCTGTCGTTTATCAGGGTGCTACTCCCGTTTTTGTTGATAGCGAGCCGGAGACATATAACATGGATCCGCAATTATTGGAAGAGGCAATCAAGGATAGAATTACTAAGACGGGAAAGAAACCAAAAGCTATTATTCCTGTTTATTTATATGGAATGCCGGCAAGGATAGATGAAATCATGGAGATAGCCCATCGCTATGAGATTCCTGTGTTGGAAGATGCGGCTGAAGGCTTTGGCTCTCGTTACAAAGGACGGGTGTGTGGTACATTTGGTGAATATGGAGCCTTGTCTTTCAATGGTAATAAGATGATTACTACCAGTGGAGGTGGAGCATTAATTTGTCCGAATGCAGAGGCGAAAAAACGTGTGATGTTTTACGCCACGCAGGCTCGTGAATCATATCCATATTATCAGCACGAGAAGATAGGATATAATTATCGCATGTCCAATATCTGTGCTGGTATTGGCAGGGGACAGATGACGGTGGCAGATGAACATGTCAAGCATCATCAATGGGTTCATCAAGAATACGTGAAGAGGTTGAACGGGATTGATGGTATGGTTGTGCATAGTGCTCCAGAAAAGTGTATGGAATCGAACTATTGGCTTTCAACGATAAGGTTTGAAGATGGTAAACATACAATTGAAGGTGAATTACTGCCATTGATAGAACGACTGAGTGAAGCGGGTATTGAGACACGACCGTTGTGGAAACCAATGCATTTGCAGCCAGTATATAAAGATGCGCCTGCTTATACAAATGGCGTAAGTGAACGTCTTTTTTCTTGTGGACTATGTTTGCCAAGTGGCCCCTATGTGGGTGAAAGTGAAATAGATTATATTACGAAGAGTATAGTTGAGAATTTGTAAATTGAAAATAAAAAGTAGTGATGAAAAGATTCTATTTGATATTGACCCTGTCTCTTTTTTTCATCGCAGGGTATGCACAACAGCAGAAATGGAAAGCACCTAAGCAACCGAAACGTCCAAAATGGGAGGCTCCGAAAGAGGTGGCTCCAGAAGTGATTGATGTGTGGAGACCTTATAATGCTTCAGACAATTGGTTCTTGGATTTTTATGGGGGTGTGAGTCTTTCTTTAGCTGAAAATATGAAAGGGCATGATTTTGGAAAGTTGTGTCGTCCGATGTTTGATTTTGGATTAGGAAAGCAATTCTCAAATGCTTGGAGTACTCGTTTGACCTTGGGATATAAGAATCAAAAAGGGTGGGCTAGTAAACAGGCATTGGCGGCAAGTTCGTTGTTGGGTGATGGTGATTATACATATCAAGTCCTGGCTTTGTATGTGGATGAGTTACTGAGCCTTACGAATCTGTTTTGTCCCTATAATGAAATGCGTAAATTGAATGTTCAGATGTTTGTGGGAGGGGGAGTCAATTATTCATGGAATTTTGATGATAAGGTTGACAGATGGGGTAGATACGGCTATCCAGTAGATGGCAAAGACCATGTGAACTGGGCAGCAAGAGCAGGTTTGTTGGCAATGTGGAAAGTAAGTGAAACCGCTGATTTGTCATTGCAGGGATCCTATAATGTTGTGAATGATAATTTTAATGGAGTGAAGCATGTTGATCGTTTCGCACTTGACTCCTATGTGGATGTTGCAATGGGTGTGAGATTGCATTTAGCAGACCATTATGGGAATAGCCGGTTCTATAAAGTGCGCCGATGGGAAGCTACATCGCTGAGAACAACGGAAAATAAAGTGGCGAATCTCTTGGATAATGAAAGAACGAAAGAATATGAAGCAAGAGAGGCTGCGGAAGTTGTGGCTTTTGGTGAATTGATGAAAACGCATATTTCTTTTTATGTGGATAGGAGTTTCGTAAACGATTATCAGATGGATAACATTCGTCTTGTAGCTGAGTTTTTAAAGAAACATCCAGAGGTGAACTTGATTATACGAGGGTATTGTGGCGCGTCATCAAAGAGTGAATCCCCCGATATGCATTTGGCGGAAAGAAGAGTTGCTTCAGTTAAAAAGGCACTCGTCAAATATTATAATGTTGATCCTTCTCGTTTTGAAACGTGGTATGACGAAGAAGCTCAAGCTCCGTTCCCAATGAAAGGCGAGTGGATTGATGGTGTCGTTTTTGAAATGATCAGCAAGTAGAGTTTGCAGAAATAGCGGCTGAAGTGACAATTTGAATGACATAATGAAGAAAACGTGAGAGAATTGGAACAAAATTTTCTCTTTTTCCATATTGTTTGTGTTTTTTTTGTAACTTTGCACCGTTTTTTACGTTGGCGTGATGGACAATCGCAATAAAAGTATCTTTCAACAGTTCTCCAGTTGGTATTTTTCAAGAGAGGCTTTCCCTTTTTGGGTGGTTAGCTTCTTGGATATGCTGCTCATTTTAACATCAATGCTTCTGATGTATTCATTGGTGTATGGGCCGGCAAAACTGGTTGCGAATGGTTCTGTTGTGCTTAACACATTATTGATAGACTTGATCTTTTATTGTATTGGTATGCGGATTTTCCACACATATACCGATGTGTCCAAGATATTGGCGTTTAGGGATCTTGTCCGTACGGCATTAGCCACTTTCGTGGGCTCTGTCTTATGTGTTACCTTGCGGTGGGCGATAGATATGCTTCCGTTCACAGCTGAAATTCCTTATCGTGTATTCTTTTTGACGTTCTTATGCTCAACGGCTGCCCTTTGGTTGTGGAGAATTGTTGCACGGAATTTGGCGGATATTGTTCGTGATAATGTTCGTGAGGAAGTCGAACTTCTACCTCGACGAGAGATTGAAGTCAATATGGAAAAGATTGGTGATTTGCTCCGTGGACAAGTTGTTGTGGTGACGGGTGCGGCAGGAAGTATTGGAAGTGAAATGGTTCGTCAGATTGCTGGTTACAAACCGGCTAAATTGATATTGATTGATCAGGCTGAAACGCCGATGCATGATTTGATGTTGGAAGTTCGTGAGAATTGGAACGATCTTAATGTGATTTTCATTGTTTCTTCTATTACAGATAAGTATCGTATGGAGACAATCTTTAGTCAACACGCTCCTGCTTATGTTTTTCATGCGGCAGCTTATAAGCATGTGCCCATGATGGAAGAGAATCCATGTGTGAGCATACAAAATAATGTGGTCGGTACCCGCATCTTGGCTGATTTAGCTGTCAAATATCATGTGAAGAAATTTGTGATGATCTCGACAGATAAAGCAGTTAATCCGACGAATGTAATGGGATGCTCTAAGCGCTTGTGTGAGATTTATGTACAAAGTTTGAATGCATATTTATTGAAGTCGTCAGATGATGCTTCGACTAAAACGCAATTCGTTACGACCCGATTTGGCAACGTATTAGGTTCAAATGGTTCTGTAATTCCGCTATTCAAGAAACAAATTGAAGCAGGTGGTCCCGTAACAGTCACTCATCCTGATATTATTCGTTTCTTTATGTTGATACCCGAAGCTTGTGCATTGGTGTTGGAAGCAGGAACGATGGGAAAAGGTGGCGAAGTTTTTGTTTTTGATATGGGACAACCCGTTAGAATTGCAGATTTGGCGAAGAGGTTGATACAGAATAGTGGTCGTCGAAATGTGAAAATTGAATATACAGGATTGCGTGATGGCGAGAAGTTGTATGAGGAAGTCCTTTTCAAGGGTGAGGAAGAAGTTCCAACTGTTCATTCGAAGATTCATGTGGCGAAAGTGCGACAATATGAATATGAGGAGGTATGTAAACAGTTTGATGAATTGGAAACATTGTCAAGGACATCGGATGATAGGAGTGTTGTGAGAAAAATGAAAATGATTGTACCTGAGTTCAGAAGTAACAACTCAAAGTATGAAGAGATAGACAAGGAATTGGATCAATTAAGAAATGAATGAATACAAATGATTAAAGACAATAATTTGGGCATGGTAAAAAAGATTGGATTAACAATGGCTGCGGTGCTTGTGAGCATAGTGGCGTCTGCACAAAACTTGGGAGACTCAACCGTCACGTTATTTGATGACTTGAAAGTTCCCCTTGTAGAGAAGAAATATGTTGCCAATACAAATTTCCAGGATAACTGGTATATTAGTTTGTATGGCGGCGTAACATCGAACTTTGGTAGTGATTGTTCACATTCTGGCTATTTCCGCCTAATGGGGCCAGCAGCCATGCTGGCAGTTGGTAAAGAGATTACCCCGATTAGTTCTGTTCGCTTTCAGATTAATTATGTTCGTAATACAGGTGTGACGGATAATCAGTTTGGGTCTTATACCGATGAAGGAACTGGTTCTTTTACAGATTTCTCTTGGATGACTCACAACCGTTTCAAGTGGAACTCTTATGGGCTGAGTATTGATTACCTGCTGAATTTCACGAATTTGATCATGGGCTTTAGAGAAAATAGAAAGTTCCATCTTCAAGGTATTGTAGGTATTGGTGGTTCTGTATCAAGAAATTATACAACAGAACAATATGCTCATGCTCAACGTATTGATAATAGTCATGCAGCGCAATTGGAAAATAAAGACAAATACAATAATCGTCAGCACTCCCTCATTTGCTTGCGTGGAGGACTTGCTGGTACATTTATGATTGCTCGTAATTGGAATCTGCACATGGAGGCAGTGGCAAGCATTTTGGATAACTCTTATGACAGTAATCCAACCACGAGCAACACTTGGGATGGTCATGTCGATTATCTGTTGGGTGTTAGCTATCGCTTCAATAATAAAGGAGGAATGGCACCAGGTTTCTACTATCCCCGCCATGATATGACTGAATATATATCAAGGATGAGAGACATCAATGATATTCGTGATAGGACAAAGAGAAGAAGAGAAGAATTGGAGGCTATGACGGATACGATTGATGTGGATGCCCAGGTGATGTACACCCTGATTGCTTTTGATGAGAATGATACAGCCATTGACCGTTTGCAGCAAACGAATATTTATACGACAGCCTATGCATGGGCAAAAAATTCTCGTAGTATCATTTATATAACGAACAGTACAGCCGTGGATGATAAGTTGTTCCGTAAGCGTGCGGAAGCCATTCGTGATATCCTGCTTGAACGTTATGAAATCCCTGCTTCGAAGATACGGATCGTGGCTAGTGAAAAAGATATAAAACCGATAGGTGATTATATCGAGTTAATAATAAATGATTGATAGGCTTAGAAAAGGTAATATAAATGTTTATTAGGATATGATGATTAAGAAAATATATATCATAGTGACGGCTCTGCTGTTGAGCAGTGCGGTATTTGGTCAAGGGTATCAACTGGTGGATTCGACATTTAGTCGTACTAAGTTGGATCAGGACAGTTTGTATTATGATGAAATGGCATATCTGGATGATTACCATTTCTTGGATAACATTTTTTTGTCGGGTCAGATAGGTATCAGCCACTCCATGTCAGAGAATACCCGTTTTGGTAGATTCTTTGATAATGAGAAGTTGAGTTTCAATATTGGTGTAGGTAAATGGCTCTACCCATCGTTTGGTGTTCGTGTCACCGCAGGTTTGCATCCACAGGTGGGTCGTGCTGAATGGGAAATCAGTGATGCTTATCCTGAGTATTTCGGCAATTATTCATATAATATGTTCTCCGGGTATTTGGATGGTTTGGTGAATATTACCAATGTCATTTTGAAATATAAGGAGGATCGTGTTTTCAATCTTGTTGGAATCATTGGCTTGGGATATAATCACACATTTGGATTCGATAAAAATAAATGTGCTGTGATGAGCAGAGGAGTTTCTCGTGAAGGTGGAAAAGTAGTTCCTGGGACAGACGAGAAGCCTGGCTCAATTCGTTACATTGTCAACACCAAGCAAGGCAACTATTTTGCTGCTCACGTGGGTTTGCAAGGTCGTTGGAAGGTGAGTCCAGCATGGGATGTTGTGGCAGAAGTCACCTTCAATGGTACGGATGATAAGTACAACGGACATGAATATGACCGTGTGTATGATACCTATTTTGATGTGTTGATTGGTGCTCAGTTCCACTTCAAGGATTGTCATGGACGTCGTCGTTTCCATTATGTGAAGAACCTCAATTCGGCGGTTCTGGAGCGTTTGGCAAAGATGAAGGATGATGAAAATGAAAGGTTGAACGAGGCCAATATGGCAATTCCGGAAATCTTTGAAAAGTTGAAGTTCAACGAGGCATTGCAGACGACGGTTTCTTTCTATGTGGACCGCTATTATATTACTGATGCACAGAAGAAGAACGTGAAGAGTGTGGCAACCTTCTTGGCGACTCACCCAGACATCAACCTGATTGTGACGGGTTATGCCGATATCGAGACCGCTTACCCTGCCTACAACTTGCGCCTTTCTCAGAAGCGTGCACAGGCTGTCTATGATATGCTGGTGAATGAGTTCCATGTGCCGGAGAATCGTCTGCGTATCGACTATAAGGGTGATACCGTTCAGCCTTATACCTCTGTGAACGAGTGGAACCGTGCCGTTATTTTCTTCCTTGACAGAGATGGTGGCAAGAGCCAGATTCTTGAATCGGAATCAGAAACGATAATTGAATAATGAACATAAATCAGAATAAGATGATGAGATACATATTATTAGCATTGGCATTTGTTTCGTTCTCCTGCATGAAAGCACAGGACGAGAATGAGGTGACGACGGAGGAAGCAACGGTTAGTGGCGATATCATTATCCCTGCAGGGCAGACTTCCATTCCTGACTCCGCATATTATAAGAACACGGAGATTACTTCTCTGTCTATCCCCGCGTCTGTGGAGAAGATTGGCAACAATGTGGTTGACCATTGTTTCAAACTGGTCTATATCAGCGTGGATGCTGAGAACCCGAACTTCAAGTCGGTGGGTGGTGTTGTCTATTCGAAAGACGGCAAGACCTTGATTTTGTGCCCTCCTGGCAAGACGGGAGAGTTCGTGATTCCGGCACAGGCTACCACGATTGCTCCATACGCATTCCGCACTTGCAAGAAATTGTCCTCTATTGTTTTGCCTAATGGCATCACTGAGATTCCTGACGGCGCATTCATGGGTTGTTGGGGATTGGAGAAGGTGAATCTGCCACAGGGATTGAAGCGCATTGGCAAGCATGCTTTCGATGGCACTATTGTGCAGAAGATGAACATGCCTACCACGATGGAGTACATTGACGATGAGGCTTTTGTCAATACAAGTCTTGTGGAAGTGAATCTCCGTGTCAATCAGCCCTTTGCTTTGGGCGAGAATGTGTTCAGTGAGATTCATGTCACTCGTTTGAATGTTCCAAGCGCAGGTCTTCAGAACTTCAAGAAGGATCCCAAGTGGGGGAAGTTCGGACGCATCACGCCAACGCATAGTTATTGGACGGTGAATTTGCCGTAGCAGATACTGTCAGCATTCCCAACCTCATTGGAAAGGGGGCAAAAGGGGAGGGCGACCAACATGTTTCGATGTTGGCCGCCCTCCCTTTTTTATTTGACGCCTTCGATGCCTCGTTTTGATGTCTTCGATTTGTCGTTCTGTTGATGCTCCTGATGCTTCGTTTATTTAATCACCCGGATATACTGCGGTTCGATGTGGGTGCCGAGGGCACCGAGCATTTCGAAGTTGATGAGGAACATGCGCTTGGCACGGCCTTTGGCTTTGAGGAGGGTGCCTTCGTAGCCGTCGAAGAGGCCGCCGACAATTTTGACGCGGTCGCCCTGTTTCAGTTCCACTTCCTCGGGATGATAGTAAGTGATGTCGTTCTTCATCTTGGTAGAGGAGTCGATGAAGAGTTCCATCTCACGGGTGGGGACTTGGAGGATTTTGTATTTGCCGTCAACCTTCTTGTAGCAGTAGGTGATGAAGGGGTTGGCGTTCTTCACGGCGTTGAGTTGGCGGAAAGGGGCATAGACAAAGAGGGTGTTGGGGATGAGGGGGCGTTCCACAATCACCTTCTTCCCCTGGATGGTCGTGTCGGTGGAGGCCATGGGGCAATAGGTGCGCAGTCCAGCCTTCTCCAGGGTGGAGATGGCAAGCGCCTCTTTCCTGCTCACTTTGAGGGCGAACCATTGTGGCTCGTCCTTGGGCTGTGGGGCTATTGTTTTTGTCTCTGTTGGGCTTTCCATGTGAGTGTTTATGTAAAAACCATGCAAAGATAGTGCTTTTTTTGTGGAAAACTCCTAACTTTGCCCAAGAAACTGACTAATGACTCTTCAAGATGAATAAACTGACGACCTGTTCTGTGCTTGCAAAGCCATTCTTGACGCTTTGCTGCTTGCTTTTCTTCCCTATCATTCTTTCGGCCCAGATGTGGACAGGACCTGCTGCGCTGATGCTTCCTGTGCCGCAGGAGGCGAAGCCCTACACCCGATGGTGGTGGTTGGGCAGCGCGGTGGATTCGGCGGGATTGGATCATCAGTTGACGGAGTTTGCCAAGGTGGGTATCGGGGGCGTGGAAATCACGCCGATATATGGGGTGAAGGGCAACGAGGCGCACGACATTCCCTATCTGTCGCCGCGGTGGATGCGGATGCTCAGGTATGTGGAGACACTCGGGGCGGAGTTGGGCATTGAGACGAACATGGCGACGGGCACGGGATGGCCGTTCGGGGGGCCGTTGGTGACGAAGGAGGATGCGGCGAAGAAGATGGTCTTCGACGAGCATCAGCACCTCACGATGGGATACACGGGGCAGAAGGTGAAGCGGGCGGCTCCCGGGGGAGAGGGCTTGGTGATTGACCATTTCGACCGTGAGGCGGTGGCTCACTACTTGGCGCGTTTCGACACTGCCTTTGCCCATCAGCAGGTGCCGTTTCCCCATGCGATGTTCAATGATTCCTACGAGGTGTATGGAGCAGACTGGACGCCGAAACTGTACGACGAGTTCGAGGCGCGTCGGGGCTACGACCTTCGTCCTTATACCTATATCTTTAATGAGAAGTCGTCCACGGGTGGCGAGAAGGATAACGTGCTCAGTGCCGATGACCGCCGTCGTATCGCAAGCGACTACCGTGAGACGCTCGGCGAACTGCTCTTGGAGAATTTCACCACCCAATGGACAGAGTGGGCGCATTCTCATGGGAGCATCACCAGAAACCAGGCGCACGGCAGTCCTGCCAACCTCCTCGACATTTATGCTGCCGTGGATATTCCCGAGTGTGAGGGCTTCGGGCTCAGCGACTTCGGTATCCGCGGGCTTCGTCGCGATTCGGGCTTCACGAAGAAGAACGACTCCGACATTTCCATGCTGAAATATGCCTCCTCCGCCGCCCATATCTCGGGCAAGCCGTACACGTCCTCCGAGACGTTCACGTGGCTGACCGAGCACTTCCGCACGTCGCTCTCCCAGTGCAAGCCCGACCTCGACCTCATGTTCCTCTCGGGCGTGAATCATGTGGTTTTCCACGGTTCCTGCTATTCCCCTATGGATGAGCCGTGGCCCGGATGGCGGTTCTACGCCTCGGTCGATATGACGCCCTACAATCCGCAGTGGGACGCCATGCCCGCCTTCTGCCGATACATCCAGCGCTGCCAGTCGTTCCTGCAATGGGGTGAGCCTGACAATGATTTCCTTGTCTATCTTCCGTTCTACGACATGCTCTACGACCAGAGCGGCACCGTGGCGCTCTTCGACATCCACAGCATGGCACAGCGGGCACCGAAGTTCATCCAGACCATCCAGACCATCATCCGCAGCGGGTATGATGTCGATTACATCTCCGACCGCTACCTGCTCACCGATGCTTATCGCCGCTACGACGCCGTCATCATTCCCGACGTCCGCTTCATGCCCGTGGCGACACTCAACCGCCTCCGTGCCATCGCCGCCGAGGGCAAGCGTGTCATCTTTGTAGGGCACTATCCCGAGAGTGTGCCGGGCTACGGACGGCTATCCACCGAGGTGCAGCAGTTCGACAGTGCCTTGACTGTCCTGAAGGAACAATCCCTTCTTGCCAAGGATTATGCCGAGGCGCTTTCGATGGCGGGTGGACGCATTGAGGAGATGCGCACTGAGCATCGCCTCTCCTGCATTCGCCGCAGCAATCCCGACGGTCATCACTATTTCATCTCCAACCTCACGCCCAACGATGTCGATGCCTTCGTCTCACTGGGCGTGGACCTTGCCGATGCCGTGTTCTACAATCCCATGACGGGCGAGATTACCCGTCCCGAACTTCGCGACGGCAAGGTGCGCCTCCAGCTCGCCAGTGGCGAGAGCATCATCCTCCGTACTTTCGCCGATGCCGCTTCCCATGCCAAGATGCCCCTGCATCCCTACCGAAACGCCGTCCTCCATGAGCAGGAACTCCGCTTCCGTGAACTCGAGCGCGAGGACGATTTCCATCGAAGCTACACAGCCAACTTCACCGCCAAGCCCCTCGACGTTGGGCGCTACATGCTCGACCTCGGCGATGTGCGTGAATCCGCCCGGGTCGTGCTCAATGGTCAGGAGGTCGGCACGCTGTTTGCCGTTCCCTTCCGATGCGACATCACGCCGTTCCTGAAGAAGGGGAAGAACACCTTGCGGGTCTATGTCACCAACCTACCCGCCAACCGCATTGCGCAGATGGACCGCGACGGCGTGGAGTGGCGACACTTCAAGGAAATCAATGTGGTGGACCTGAACTACAAGACCACGCGCTACGACCAGTGGGAACCTGTCCCCTCGGGACTCCTCAGCCCTGTGCGGCTCACCACCTACCGATAGCGGCGCGGCGAAAACGAATGCTCCGAGAAGCTGTCCAACTACTCGGACAACGAAAATGGGTTCGAATGAGACTTGAGGTCGATTTCGGGGTCCGAAAATGGGTTCGAATGAGACTTGAGGTCGTTCTCGAGGGTCGAAAATGAGTTCGAATGGGACTTGAGGTCGATTTCGGAGGTCGAAAATGAGTTCGAATGGGACTTGAGGTCGTTTTCGGAGGTCGAAAATGGGTTCGAATGAGACTTGAGGTCGTTTTCGAGGGTTGAAAATGAGTTCGAATGAGACTTGAGGCCGTTTTCGAGGGTCGAAAATAAGTCCGAATGAGATTTGAGGTCGTTTTCGGAGGTCGAAAATGAGTTCGAATGAGATTTGAGATGATATTCGAGATGAAAATAGAAAAATAAAAAGAGCATCCGTGTGTTCGGGTGCTCTTTTTGTGTTAGTTGAGGATATATGTTACTAGCAACGGGATGGTGAGCATGGAGAGGAGGGTGGTGATGAAGGTGACCTCGGTGATGAGGGTCGTGTCCTTGCCGTGGCGCAGGCAGAGGATGGTGCCGTAGGTGGCGACGGGCATGGCGATGACCACCGTGTTGATGCCCACGACGAAGGGGTCGAAGCCGAGGAGGGTGAAGAGGTAGTGGATGCCGATGGGCAGCACGGCGAGGCGCAGGAGGGTGGTCAGGTAGATGGTGCCGTTGCCGAGCAGGGAGCGGAGGGGTAGCTGCGACATGGAGGAGCCGATGATGAGCAGGGCGGCGGGCACGGTGATGTTGCCAATCATGGTGAGGGGCTGGCTGATCCACTCGGGGATGCCCTCGATGCGCAGGGCGACGATGAGCATGGTCAGGTAGGCGGAGAGCATGGGGGTGCTCCAGAGGACCTTCTTCTGGAACTTGGGCCCGTTGACGGTCTTGCCCGTGATGAGGATGGTGCCGATGGTGAAGACGGCGAAGGTGTTGACCACGTTGAGCACGGCGGCGTAGAAGACGGCTTCGCGTCCGAAGATGCTGGCGACGATGGGGTAGCCCATGAAGCCGACGTTGCCGAACATGAGGGCGAATCCGACGGCTCCTTCGTCGTCGCGCTTCTTGGTGAGCAGGCGGGGCAGCCAGAGGGCGACGCCGGTGAGCAGGAGGTAGGTGAGGGCGCTGATGCCCAGGAGCGGCAGGATGTATCGCCGGTCGGGGAGCTCGCCTGTCATCGCCGAGGAGAGGATGAGGGCGGGGCAGCTGATGTCGATGACGAGCTTGGAGAGGCGCTTGTCGAACGTGCCCCCCATGTATTCATATTTGCCTGCGATGTAGCCTACGACCACAATGGCAAAGAGTGTCAGCATTACTTGGATGATCATTCTTCTGAGGTGTGAGCTGAGAGGTGTGAGGTGTGTTCGCCGATGATTTTTTCCATCCAGATCATGTCGTACCAGCGGTTGAACTTGCGGCCGCACTGGTGGAAGTGGGCGACGGTCTTGTAGCCCATGCGCTCGTGGAAGCGGACGCTGTCTTGCGTGAGGTACTCGTCCTCGGGGTCGATATAGGCGATGGCGGCGTTCATGTTGAGGATGCCCTGTGCCTTGAGGGCTTGCTCCAGCGCGTCGTGCAGGATGCTGCCGATGCCCTTCCGCTTCTCGTGCCTGTCCACATAAATGGAGGTCTCGACCGACCACTGGTAGGCGGCACGTCCGTGGAAGATGTGGGCGTAGGCATAGCCCACGACCTTGCCGTCCTCTTCTGCCACGATCCACGGATACTTCTCCTGCGTCTCCCTGATGCGCCGTGCCATCTCACCGACGCTGGGCGCGTCATACTCGAACGAGATGGCGGTCTCCTCCACATAGGGGGCGTAGATGCGCTGCACGGCTTCGGCATCGGCTTGGGTGGCGGGTCTGATGATGATGGGTTTCATGCTTGATGGTTTGTTTTCGCCTGCAAAGGTACGCATTCTTTGCGAAACATGCGCGACTCTGTTTGCCCAAACTGTACTTTCTTTTATCATAAGTGGAACAACGTTTGTGTATTTCCGTTTTTTTGCGTTCCTTTGCAGCAAATTTCTGACAGACACGCATAAGATGAATCCTACGAGAGCGATATTGACCATCACGGGAAGCGACGGCACTGGCGGTTCGGGGGTGCAGGCGGATATCCGCTTCATCCGTGAACTGGGAGGCGTGGCAGCTTCGGCAATCACCTCCATCACGGTGCAGAACACGTTGGGCATCCAGGAGTTCTACGACCTGCCTGCCTCGACCGTGCGCCGACAGGTGGAGGCCATTATCAACGACTTGCAACCTCAGGTGGTGAAGGTGGGACTGCTGCGGCGCATCGATGTGGTGGAGGCGGTGGCTGACGTGCTGCGCCATTACCGGCCTCAGCACATCATCTATGCTCCCGTGCAGGAATCGACACGCGGCGAACGTCTGCTCTCGCCCGAGGTCTATGAGGCGATTGAACGTCTGCTGCTGCCGCTGTGCACGGTGGTGCTGGAAACTCATCACGAGGGGCAGCACGGTCAGTCCAACCAGTTCTCGTCGGCGGTGGCAGTGCTTCTCAACCGTGGGGAGCAGCCCGAGGAGGCGATGCGCCATGCTCGTGAACTGCTGGACGAATTGCCGGCGGGCTATGTGGAGCCAGCGGGTCGCAGCGGCGAACTCTACAACCAGTTCCTCGATGCCGTCGAGCGCTTCTACCACCGCTATGCCGATGTGGCTTTCTATGCCGAACAACTCAATGTCAGCCCGCGCTATTTGGGGCAGGTGACGCGCCGCATTGCCGGACGCTCGCCCAAAACCATCATCGACGAGCGCATCACTGCCGAGGTGGCGACCTTGCTCACCACGACCAATCGTTCGCTTAAGGAAATCGCCCATCAGTTGGGCTTTTCCTCGCAGGCGCATCTGTCCCGATTCTTCAAGAAACAGAAGGGCATTTCGCCCAGTCAATATAAATATAAGTAAAATACGACAATGACAAACGAAAGACAAGACTTGAACCGTCAGTTGGCGCAGATGCTGAAGGGCGGTGTGATTATGGATGTGACAACTCCCGAACAGGCACGCATCGCCGAAGAGGCTGGGGCATGTGCCGTGATGGCGCTCGAACGCATTCCCGCCGACATCCGTGCGGCTGGTGGTGTGAGCCGAATGAGCGACCCGAAGATGATCCGCGGCATTCAGGAGGCAGTCAGCATCCCCGTGATGGCGAAATGCCGTATCGGCCACATTGCCGAGGCGCAGATTCTGCAAGCCATCGAGATTGACTACATCGATGAGAGCGAGGTGCTCAGCCCTGCCGACAACATCTACCATATCGACAAGACCAAGTTCGACGTGCCCTTTGTGTGCGGTGCGAAGAACCTGGGTGAGGCACTCCGACGCATTGCCGAAGGTGCCACGATGATCCGCACGAAGGGTGAGCCTGGCACGGGCGACGTGGTGCAGGCCGTCAGCCACATGCGTCTGATGCAGAGCGAGATTCGTCGTCTTGTCTCGATGAGCGAGGATGAACTCTTTGAGGCTGCCAAGCAGTTGCAGGCTCCTTATGAACTGGTGCACTTTGTCCATGAGAACGGCAAACTGCCTGTCGTGAATTTCGCCGCAGGTGGTGTGGCTACTCCCGCCGATGCTGCACTGATGATGCAGTTGGGCGCTGAGGGCGTCTTCGTGGGCAGCGGCATCTTTAAGAGCGGCAATCCTCAGAAGCGTGCTGCCGCCATCGTGCAGGCAGTCACGAACTATCAAGATGCCAAACTCTTGGCCGAACTCTCCGAGGATCTCGGTGAGGCGATGGTCGGCATCAACGAACAGGAAATCGAACTTTTGATGGCGGAGAGAGGAAAATGAGCAACTTCGAAGAACCTATGGCTCGCCGTAGCCCGTTGAAGCCTTTCGCGAAGATGAGGATTGCGGTTCTCGCCCTTCAAGGAGCCTTCATCGAACATGAGCAGATGCTGCGCCAGTTGGGTGTGGACGCTTTTGAGGTGCGCCAACTGTCGGACTGGCAGCAACCCAAAGACGGTCTGATTCTCCCGGGCGGGGAAAGCACCGTGCAGATGCGTCTGCTCGCTCAACTCGGTCTCCTCGAACCTGTGCGTGAGGCAATCCTTGGCGGATTGCCGGTCTTTGGCACCTGCGCTGGCATGATTCTCCTTTCCGAAGGGCGTCTGGGCACGATGGATATCCGTGTGCTTCGCAATGCCTATGGCAGGCAACTTGGCAGTTTCCACACCGACGGACATGTGGATGGAGTGGGGGACGATGTGCCCATGACTTTCATCCGTGCCCCCTATATCCAGGAACTCCTTTCTTCCCGTTGCCATGCCATCGCCGAAGTGGATGGACATATCGTGGCTGCCCGTCAAGGTAGCCAGCTCGCCACCTCCTTCCATCCCGAACTTGACCACGACACGCGTCTGCATCGCTTGTTCTTGCAGATGGTTTCGGAGGCTTCTCCTGTCGTGTATCTCAAGAAAATCTCCTGATTTCTTGCTTGTCTCATATTTTAGCCTTAACTTTGAAGCGAAAATACGAGAGACAAGCGATGAAAAAGACATTACTGATACTGACAATGTGTGCAGCGGCTGTGGCGATGACGGCACAGACGCTGCACTACAACCGTCCTGCCGAGTACTTCGAGGAAGCGCTCCCCATCGGCAACGGCACGATGGGCGGCATGGTGTATGGTCGCACGAAGACGGAGCGCATCTCGCTCAATGACATCACTCTGTGGACGGGCGAGCCTTGCAACATGAACGTCTATTCGCCCGACGCCCACAAGACCATCCCCGCCATCCGCGAGGCATTGAAGCAGGGAAACTATCGGGAGGCTGACCGCCTGCAAAGGGAGGTGCAGGGACATTTCTCGCAGAACTATCAGCCTTTGGGCGACCTTTCCATCGAGTTCCTGGACACGCTGGAGCAGGTGAGCAACTACCGTCGCTGGCTCGACATCGGCAACGCCACGGCACACACCGTCTGGCATCGCGGCACCCATCAGTATGCGGTGGAGTACTTCGCCACCCATCCCGACTCGGGCATTGTCATCCGCATCACCACCGACAATCCCAAGGGCATCCGTGCCAGGGTGTCGCTTTCCAGCCAACTTCCCCACCAGACCACCACGTCCACGCCGGGCATGTTGATGGTGGACGGCTATGCGGGTTATGCTTCCCTGCCGAGCTACTACAATGCCCAAGAGAAATTCTCCTACGACTCCATGCGCGGCATCCATTTCCGCACGAAGGTGAAAGTGGCTGCGTCTAACGCGAGCTTTGGCGATGAAGTGATTGAGGTGAACGGTGACAAGGAAGTGACCCTCTTCGTGGTCAGTGCCACCTCCTTCAACGGCTACGACAAAGACCCCGTGAAGGAGGGGAGACCCTACAAGCAAATCGCCGATGAACGCTTGAATCGGCTCGCGTCTGTGTCTTACAACGACCTCCTGACGCGCCATATGAACGACTATAAGAATATCTATGACCGTGTGAAACTCTCATTGGGAACAGATAAGTTCGATTCCCGTCCCACCGACGAAATCCTACGCGAATATGTGGACGAAGGCATCTACAATCCTGAACTCGAAGCCCTCTACTTCCAGTACGGCCGCTACCTGCTTATCTCCTGCTCCCGCACGCCGAACGTCCCTGCCAACCTGCAAGGTCTCTGGAACGAGAGCATTCTGCCGCCGTGGTCGTGCAACTACACGAGCAACATCAACGTGGAGGAGAATTACTGGGCAGCAGAAACTGCCGCAATGCCTGAGACGCACATCTCCTTCCTCTCGTTCATGAAGGAATTGCAAGGCTCCGGCGAACTCACCGCCAAGGCATACTACGGCGTGGATAGGGGCTGGTGCCTCGCCCACAACACCGACATATGGGCGATGACCTGTCCCGTCGGTCTTCACACGGGTGATCCGATGTGGGCGAACTGGAATATGGGCGGTGCGTGGGTGAGCACCCATATTTGGGAACACTATACCTTCTCGCTCGACAAGGAGTTCCTCCGCGAATACTATCCTGTGCTGAAAGGCGCGGCGGAATTCTGTCTTGGTTGGCTCGTCTCCACCAAGGACTTTACCGCCTTCACTGACGGACAGTCTCCCGAATACCTCATCACTGCTCCCGCCACATCCCCTGAGAACAGTTTCGTCACTGACCAAGGCTACCACGGCCGCACTTGCTTCGGTGGCTTTGCCGACATCGCCATGATTCGCGAGTGTTTGACTGATGCACGCAATGCCGCCATCCTCTTGAAGATGGATAAGGACTTCGTTGCTGAAGCCGATGCAGCATTGGCGAAACTGCAACCTTATAAAATAGGTAAGAAAGGAAATCTTCAGGAGTGGTTCTACGACTGGGAGGATGAGGATCCTCACCACCGCCACCAGAGCCATCTCTTCGGCGTCTATCCAGGACATCAAGTCAAAGACACCGATCTTCTTCGTGCCGCTTCCAAAACCCTCGAACTCAAAGGCGATCAGACCACAGGCTGGAGTACGGGTTGGCGTGTAAACCTTTACGCTCGTCTGCACGATGCCAAGAACGCCTACCACATCTATCGCAAACTCCTCTCTTACGTCAGTCCCGATGGCTACCGTGGACCAGATGCACGTCGGGGTGGTGGCACCTATCCGAACTTGCTCGATGCCCACTCGCCTTTCCAAATAGACGGAAACTTCGGCGGATGTGCCGGTGTGGTGGAGATGCTCTTGCAGAGCGAGTATAACCTTAACGCTAACGCTCTCACCGCACAACCGCACATCACCATGGAGCTACTGCCCGCCCTGCCCGAGCAGTGGAAGGACGGCTCTGTTTCAGGCATCCGAGCCCGTGGCGGCATCACTGTCGAGATGTCCTGGAAGAATAGCCGTGTCACGAACCTCACCCTCACCGCTCAGAAGGCCTGCAAGGTGACGCTTCTCATGAATGGTCAGCAGCGTGTCGTCAAACTGAAGAAAGGAATCAACAAGATGAAGCCATAATCCCCATGAGACTCGTGCATCCAAAGGAACTGTGGCGGCGATTCCGCGCTTGGCAGGAACGCCCCTTCCACTACCAGAACCGCAGCCAAGGCACACAGCATTGCGCCAACTGCGGCACTACGTTCAACGACAACTTCTGTCCCCGCTGTGGTCAGGCGGCAGGCCAGGGACGGGTGGGGTGGAACACCATCCGATACGGCGTAATGGAGATGTGGAACCTCGAGTCGCGCTCCCTCCTCACCACACTCTGGCAACTCCTCCTGCGTCCCGGGCATCTCATTGACGACTACCTCTCGGGCAAGCGTCAGAGCAGTTATCCGCCCGTGAAGATGCTGCTGATGGTGGCGGTCGGCATCGACATCATCCGCCATATCTTCGGCATCCCTCCCAACGGTGCCGCCAGTATTACCGAAATGGGCGATTCCGACTCTCTCCTCGTGCTCTATAATCAATGGGCAGAGCAGAACCAAGGTTGGTCTTACCTCATCCAGGGACTTTTCCTCATCTTCCCCACCAAGTTCTTCTTCCGCAACTCGCCCCGTCACCGTCACCATACCTTGCCCGAAGGCTTCTTCCTTCAGGCATTCATCAGCTCCCTCATGCTCCTGCTTGACGCCCTCGGCGATTTCATGGATCAGTGGGTTGGTCTTCTCGTCCTCGTTTACATCTACTTCATTTACCACCGCGTCTTCGGCTTCCGCCTATGGGGAACCCTCTGGCGCACTGCCTTAAGCCTTATCTTGTCTATCGTCACCATCTTCGTCATCCTCGTTGGCTTCGAGGTCATCTACCGCTGCATCCGATAAGCGGGAATAGGATGAACAAACAAAGGGAACATCCAACTGGGTGTTCCCTTGCTATATTGTATTATAATTTGCTATACGCTGTTATAAGACTCTCTTGAATTTCTCAATGAACTGCTTGGCTTCGTCCATCGAGAGGCAGAGCGGTGGCAGTAGACGGATGACGTTCGTGCCCGAGCAGCCAGTGAAGCAGTGCTCTTCCTTGATGAGGCGTGTGCGTGGCTCCTTGTAAGGAATGTCCAGTTCGATGCCGATCATCAAGCCGATACCGCGGACATCCACTACGTGAGGCAGGTTGCCCGCCTTCATTTCAGCGGTGAGCGTGTCGATGAGGTATTGTCCGACCTTGGCTGCGTTCTCCACCAGTTTCTCCTGCTCGATGATGTCGAGCACAGCGATAGCTCCGGCACATCCGAGATGGTTGCCGCCGAACGTGGTGCCCAGCTGTCCATAGACCGGTGTGAACTTCGGGGAAATCAGCACACCGCCCATTGGGAAGCCATTGCAAATACCCTTGGCGACTGTGATGATGTCAGGCTTCACGTCGAAATGCTGATGAGCAAAGAACTTGCCGCTTCGTCCGTAGCCGCATTGGATTTCGTCACAGATGAGGACGGTGTTATGCTGGTCGCAGAGGATGCGCAGTTCCTGTATGAACTCCTTGGTCACGCAGCGGATACCACCCACGCCCTGGATGCACTCGAGGATGACGGCACACACATTGCCCTTCTCCAGCTCGATCTTCCAGGGCTGGATGTCGTTGATGGGCAGGAAAGTGACGTGCCCGTTGTCGTTGATGGGGGCGATGATTTTGGGGTTGTTAGTCGCTTCGACGGCAAGGGAGGTTCTGCCGTGGAAAGCTTTCTCCATTGACAACACACGGGTTCTTCCGTTGTAGAAAGAAGCCAGTTTCAAAGCGTTCTCGTTAGCTTCGGCACCCGAATTGATGAGGAACAGCTGGTAGTCCTCATAGCCCGATGTCTTGCCGAGACGGGTGGCGAGTTCTTTCTGAAGAGGGTTCTGTACGGAGTTGCTGTAGAAGCCTAACTTGTTGAGCTGCTGGGTCATGGCATCGACATAGTGAGGATGACAGTGACCAACGCTGATGACAGCATGACCGCCATAGAGGTCGAGGTATTCCTGTCCCTGCTCGTCCCACACGTGGCATCCCTTGCCGTGGTCGATGGCTATGTCGAATAGTGGATATACGTCAAATAGTTTCATGAAGATCCCTCCCCCGCCTCCCCTAAATGGGAGGAGTAGAATGTTTGTGGGGGAGATTCTACTTTTGTTTTAGTTGATACGATGATTCTATTGTTATAAGTAACCACTCCCTCCCTCGCATGGAGGGTGAGGTGAGGGTCTGCTAGAATGCTGATGCCTTGAGATTGAGTCCGGCGCGTTCGTCCAAGCCGAACATGATGTTCATATTTTGTACTGCCTGACCGACGGCACCCTTCAGGAGATTGTCGATCATGCTGGTAATCACAACTTTCTTACCGAAGACCTCCACGTGCACCAATGCCTTGTTAGTGTTCACCACCTGCTTTAAGTCGAGTGCTTTCTCGCTATAGTGGGTAAAGGCGGCATCTGCATAGAAGGTCTTGTATAGAGCGACTATGTCAAGACCCTCTCTGTCCTTTCGGACATCTCCCCCATAATGGGGAGAGCCATCCGGATGGTCTCCCTCCCCATTATGGGGGAGGGTTGGGGAGAGGGTCTGCTTCTCCAGTGTCACCACCTCGGTGCAGAAAATGCCACGTGGAAAGTCGCCACGGTAAGGGATGAAATCGACCATAATGCCGTCAGCCTCAAAGCCCTCGTCAAGCGTGTCCACCACATGAGGAGCCTCGGCTGGCTTCAGCTCGTTAAGCGTCTGGCATATTTCGTGCAGATGCTGATGGGTGAAGAGTTTATACACCGAGAAGTTGTTGTCTCTCCATGAGAAATGCGTGGTGGTACTTGGCTTCTGACCAGCGCCTGTTGAGCCTGTGATGGCATTGACGGCGATGTCCTTCGTCAGCAATCCAGCCTTTGCCAGAGGGAGCAAGCCTAATTGGATGCAAGTGGCGAAGCAACCAGGGTTCGCCAAGTGTTGGCACTTTGCAATCTCTTCCTTGTGCGTCTCAGGCAATCCATATATATAATCGTGGTCGCCCTTGATGCGGAAGTCCTGCGCCATGTCGATGATTTTCACGTTTGCAGGGATGCTGTGCTCCTTCAAGAACGCCTCACTCTTTCCATGTCCGAAGCAAAAGAACACCACATCAACCTGATCGAACGGCATCTCCGACGTGAACGTCAACTCTGTGTCGCCCAACAATCCCTCATGCACGTCATAAACCTTGTTGCCTGCGTTCGATTCGCTGTTGGCAAACACGATTTCAGCCTCGGGATGGTTGATGAGCAGACGGATGAGTTCACCACCCGTGTAGCCTGCTGCACCTAATATACCTACTTTTACCATTATCTTTCTTCGTTTGGATGTGCCAAATAATATGCACGGAGTGGGGTAGAAGTTACCTTGATAAAGCCCTTGGCATCTTCAGATGACCATGCCTTAGCTGTCTCGCCGTATTCACCGAGCTTATTCTTCACGAGGTCGTTGGGAGAATCTACGCCGACAGTTTGGAAGCAGAGCGGACGGAGTTCGAGCGTCACCTCACCCGTTACATTGCGCTGAGAGGACGCCAGCATTGCCTCGATGTCTGGCATCACTGGTTCCAAGTATTGGCTCTCGTGCAGGAACATGCCGTACCAGTTGCTCACCTGATCTTTCCAGTACTGCTGCCACTTTGAGAGCGTGTATTTCTCCAAGAAACGATGTGCGCCGATGATAAGCATAGGAGCGGCAGCCTCGAAACCTACACGCCCCTTGATGCCGATGATGGTGTCGCCCACATGGCAGTCACGACCGATGCCGTATGCCGCGCCAATTTCCTCTACAGCCTGAATGGCCTTGATCTTATCGTCGTACTTAACACCGTTCACAGAGCATAGTTCACCCTTCTCGAAGCCTAATTTCAGCAGTTCGGGACCTTCCTTCGTAGGGTGCTTCAGATAAGCCGACTCGGGCAGACCCTGTGTGGAGTCGAGAATTTCGCCACCGCAGATGGAGGTGCCCCAGATACCCACATTATAAGAATATTTCAGTTTGGTGAAGTCGGCAGCAAAGCCGTTCTTGTTCAGGTAGTCAATCTCTTCCTGACGGCTCAGATTGCCATCGCGGGTCAAGGTGATGATTTCCACACCGGGAGCCATCACGAGGAAGGTCATATCGAATCGAATCTGGTCGTTGCCTGCACCTGTCGAGCCATGTGCGATGGCGCTGGCCCCAATTTCCTTTGCATAGCGAGCAATCGCTAATGCTTGGAAGATACGCTCGGAACTTACCGAGATGGGATAGCAGTTGTTTCTCAACACATTACCGAACACCATGTACTTGAGTGACTTGGCGTAATACTCCTGTGTCACGTCAAGCGTCACATATTTGGTGGCGCCCAATTTGTAGGCGTTCTCCTCATTCGTCTTGAGCTGTTCTGCTGAGAAGCCACCCGTGTTGGCGCATGCAGCATACACTTCATATCCTTTCTCTTTTGCCAGATACATCACCGTGTAGGATGTGTCCAGTCCGCCGCTGAAGGCAACGACAACCTTTTTCTTTTCTGCCATAATATCTTGTTTTAAATTTTTCACTCTTAATTCTTCACTATTAACTATTAACTCTCACATCAGCCCCCTCGTCACCATTTCCTTCATGATTTCCTGGAAAATCTCCACGGGAGTGGGTTCGCCTTGATGCTGTGCAGGGTCGTACAGCATGCCGGTGCAGATGCAGAACTTGCGGTTCTTCATCTCCAAAATGGGGTGGTTCACGCATCCGCGGCATCCGCGCCAGAAAGCGTCGTCGTCCGTCAGTTGGTTGAAACTTACGGGTACATATCCCAGTGCCGTATTCATCTTCATCACGGCATCACCGCTGGTGAGAGAGAAAATCTTGGCATGCGGCCAACGCACGCGTGCCAAAGTGAAGGTATGATCCTTGATGCGCTTGGCGATGTTGCGTCCTTGATAGTCGGGATGCACGATAAGCCCTGACGTTGTCACGTACGACTTGTTGCCCCACGTTTCAATGTAACTGAAGCCGACGAACGTGTCGCCTAGCTCCGTCTGCTTGCTGGGGTCGAGTGCCAGCACCGCTTTACCCTCCTTCATCTTGGTTGCCACATACTCATGGGTGCGTTCGGCAATGCCTGTTCCACGCTTCTTGGCCGCTTCGCGTATGGTGTCAAGGATCAAGTCCACGTACTTCTCGTGGCTTGCATCCGCCACAATCACCTTTATTCCGTCTTCGTATATCATATATGATTATATAACTTCAATTTATCAATCTTTCAACGCTTCAATTCTTATAATTGGCTGCCCGGATAGACCGGTACGATTGTTCTCAAATTTGCTTCTAATGTATTTTTGTTGAATCCCTCTTCAAGGGCGAGGAAAATGGTGTCATCTCCGGCGATGGTGCCGATTACCTCTGGAATGCGGGCGTTGTCGATGTCGCTCGCCAGTCCGCTGGCATAGCCGGGTCGGCACTTAATGACCGCCAGTTGTCCCGAGATGCGGATGGACATAAAACCGTTCCGGATAGCAGTACCCTCCTGCCGATGTTCCCTCACACGGCGGTAGTAGGGGTTCTCGGGCAGCATATAGATGGAGCGTCCCTTGGGCGAGAATCCCTTCACCACCTTGAGCAGTTTCAGGTCGCGTGACAGGGTGGCCTGCGTCATGTTCACGCCCTGCTTCGAGAGCGCCTGCGCCAGTTCGTCCTGACTACCAATATCCTGCGTCTGGATGATAGCCTTGATGATATCCAATCTCGATTGTCTTGCAGTCATCTTGTTATGTACAATGTTGCAATTTACAATATTCTATTTGAGACTGACGTACATGCCACAAGGCTAAATTGTACATTGTCAATAGTCAAATTGTAAGCACGATTGCATATTTATTCAAAAACAGCTGCAAAGTTACGACTTTTTCTGCATATAACAAGCACTTTATGCATGATAATTTGCATAAAGTGCATAAAAATAAAGGAATATTCTCTTTACAGTTCTGTCTCGCCCTCGATAAAGTTGTCCATGAAGAAGTGTTCGCCATCCCAGACGGCGTAGGTGAAGAGCGTGATCCACTCGCCGAGGATGAGGAGACGGGCCTCCCGAGAGAGCATCAAATCGAGCTCGATGTGGCGATGTCCGAAGATGAAATAATTAACTTCTGGATGCGTTTTGAGGTAGTCCTTGGCATAAATCACTAACCCCTCCTTATCCTCGCCACGGAACGGAGTTTCGCCATTGTCGGGCGCACTCTCATAGCCTACCAGCTTGGTGTCATTTTTGAAGCCGTCTGGAGTCATCACGCGTCCCTCTTCGTCGGGAACAAGTGCACGGTTTGGCCGTTTCATGCGTGAATGCTTCGCCCAGTTCAACCCCCAGTTCATGAACCAATGGGGATGAATCCAGCGTGCCATCCGCTGCAGCGTCTTGTTGCGGAAGCACCAGAACATGAAGCGAGTCTGCCACCCGCGGTCATCGATGCCGATGCCGTCGCCATGTGCCAGAAAGAAGACCTTTCCGCGGAGTTCCAAAGTGCAAGGTTGACGATGGACGATGACACCGCACTCCTTCTCCAAATAGTCGAGCATCCACATGTCGTGATTGCCGCAGAAGTAATGAACCTCCACACCCAGGTCGGTCAACTCGCTGATCTTACCCAGGAAACGGGTGTAGCCCCTTGGCACCACCTCCTTGTACTCGAACCAGAAGTCAAACATGTCGCCCATCATGAACACCGCCTCAGCCTTTTCCTTGATCTTGTCGAGGAAATTGACCAATCGGCGCTCCTGTGTGCGGCGGTGCTCAATAGCGCGGCTCCCCAGATGGGCATCACTGATAAAGTATATATTCTTCATATTCTCTAAATTCTTACCTCTTACCTCTCACCTCATACCTCTTACAAAAAACCTAAGTCCAGTTTGGCCTCTTCGCTCATCATATCCTTGTTCCATTCAGGCTCGAAGACCACATTCACATTCACCGTTTTCACGGCAGGAATTCCCTCCAGTTTCTGCTGAATGTCTTCGAGGATGAAGTCTGCAGCAGGGCAGTTGGGTGCGGTGAACGTCATGTCGATGTCCACATCGAAGGAAGCTTCCTCTTCCGTCTCCTTCACATCTATCTTATATATCATGCCGAGGTCCCACACATTCACAGGAATCTCGGGGTCGAACACCGTCTTGAGGTATTCAACGGTCTTTTCTTCTACTTCGTATTTGGTCATATCTCTAAACTATCAACTATAACTTCCCGTTTTCAGAGAAACTGTAATAATCTCCTTCGGTCACTATCACATGGTCAATCATCCGCAGGTTGACGGCCTGAGCGGCTCGATTCACTCGCTGGGTCAGTTCTTCGTCGTGCCGGCTAGGGCGCAGGTTCCCGCTGGGATGATTATGGACGAGGATAAAGTTCGTGGCATCGTGGAGGAGTGCCTCCTTCAGCACCATCCGCACATCAACCATCGTTTCCGTCAGTCCGCCCGTGCTGAGCTGAACGAAATGGAGCAGCCGAGCATTGTTATTGAGTAGCAGCGCCCAACTTTTCTCATGGGTGAGCGTCTGCAGATGAGGTGTCATGAACTTCAGTACATCGGCTCCTGTGCGGAACTGCTGGATGTCTCTACAATCTTCCATCATGCGCCGTTTACCAATTTCTGCAGCAGCGATGATGGTTAGTGCCTTTGCCTCCCCGATGCCGTTGTAGCGCACAAGGTCTTGCAGAGTCATGTAGTTGAGGTTGCGCAAGGAATTGCTGCAATCTGCCAACACTTCCTGCATCAGCTCCACCGCCGTCTTCTTTGTCGTGCCGCCTCCAATGAGGATGGCAAGCAGTTCGGCATTGGTCAGCGCCTCCACTCCCTTCGCCATGAGTTTCTCACGGGGACGGTCTTCCTCTGCCTGTTGCTTGATAGTCGTATGTGAAGGCATATCTTCCACCTCTTCCCTCACTTTTTGTACAGGCTCTTCGTTGAATGGCTGAAAGTCTTTCCTAATCATAGAAGTTCTTTTCAAATGCGGTAAATTCGTCCTTGCCCTGCACGCAGCGCAACCACCATGCTTTCAGGAATCCGAAACCGTATCCCATCAACTGTACGAACGCCGCCTCCACACTGAGAAAACCAATCACAAGACTCTTATTCTTGATGCTCGAATCGATAAAGATGAGCAGCATGTACAGCACAATGGGCAACAGACATAATATATAGACAGGCATAAATCCGCCATTCGGCAACAGCAATCCTGTGGCACTCTGGTTATAGTAGTCCCACATGCGGAAGAACACCGCTGCCACGATGAGCAGCAGCATGCCAACCGTGAAGACCATCGGCAAGAGATGCACCAATTTCAACGTGCCCGGATGTCGCTTGGTCAGATTGATGCGGGCGATACCCGAATTGAATACTTGCTTGAAGAATTTGTCCATGTCCGTCCTTCTCTTGTGCCACACCCATGCCTCGGGAAAGAGCCTTGATGTATAGCCTGCTTCCACGATACGATAACTGAAATCGATGTCCTCGCCGAAGCGCATCTTGCTGAACCCGTGCAGTTTCAGATAGACTTCCCGCTTCATGCCCATGTTGAAGGAACGGGGATAGAACTTGTCCATCGCTCCTTTCTTCTTGCCTCCTCGGATGCCTCCCGTCGTGAAGAACGAGGTCATGCTGTAAGAGATGGCCTTCTGCACATTTGTAAATGACTCATGTGCAGCATCGGGACCTCCGAACGCATCGCAAGGATTTTCGGTCAACTCTTTCTCGATGGCAGCCAGATATCCCTCGGGCAACACGCAGTCGCTGTCGAGAATCAACACATACTCGCCCTTCGAATGCTCCACGCCATAGTTCCTTGCAGGGCCGGGACCGCCATTTTTCTTGGTGAGATATTGGATATTGAGTGTTGACATGTATTTCTCCACCACTTCCTTGCAGGGCACGGGGGAACCGTCTTCCACCACCACCACCTCGAAGTCCTTCACCGTCTGATGGGTCAGGCTCTCAAGCAGTTCGTCCACTTCATCGGGACGGTTATAGACAGGTATGATGACGGAGTATTTCATACTTATTCAAAGTAGAAGGTGAAGACGATCATCTTGCTCTTGGCACTGTTGACTGACTGCGTGAAGATGAGGTCTGCCTCTTCTCGGATGTCCGAACGGTTCTTGTTGATGACGTTGGTGAGTCCGTACATGAACTTCACTTCAGGGATGAACTTGAAGAAAGGCAGATAGAAGTCGCAACCGATACCCGCTTCCAGATACACGTCCGTCTGCTTGAGCAAATATTGCTTCTGCTTCTTCACCGTCAGGTCGAGGGCAGGAGTGACACCAGCCATGATATAGGGACGGTAGTTGTTGAACCGCTCGGCTGCGAACTTCACATCGACGGGTATGGTGATGTAGGTCGATTTGATGGTCTGGAACTGCTTGTTGCCGTTCATTTCATTGCGGAACGTGAGGTTCTTTGTGCCGAAGTGCATGGTAGGGATGATGCGCAAGCCCAAATTCTTTGTCAGATAGAACTCGCCCAAGATGCCGACTGAGAAGCCCGGCTCATAGTTCGGCGTCTCGGCAAACCATTGGTCTCCAGCTTCGTTAATGAAACCGTTCTGCTCCAGCTCGATGTCTTGCAGATGCATACCTGCCAAGAATCCGTAGTGGAATTTGCGCTGGTCGATGTAGGGACGATTCATCACCTTCCGCTTCTGTGCGTGTGCCACGCTCGAAGGGGAGGGAAGTATCATCATCAGTGCCCAGAGACACCCTATTATATAATAATGTATATATTTCATCATTTCATTAAACGAGAAAATCCGCGATTTATTTTGCAGAAAGCGGAGATTGCCGTAACTTTCACTCCGTGCAAGTTACTTTTGCTCGGAAAAACTCAAATAAATTTGGTTGTTCGCTCGCTTAGTCGTAACTTTGTGCAAAGTTACATAATTTAATCGAAATGAACATACAGAATATGAGATTAACTGTCATTGGCGCCGGCAATATGGGTGGCGCGCTCATCAAGGGGTGGGCAAAAAGCGGTAAAGTTGACAATATCACGGTTGCAGACAAGAACGAGGCACTGCTAGCTCAGTTCAAGCAGGAATACCCTGCTCTCAACATCACGACCGATAATGTGGCGGCAGTGAAGGGTGCCGATATTGTGGTGCTCGTCGTTAAACCTTGGCTCATGAAGATGGTGTTGGCTGAGGTGAAGCATGCGCTCGACCTTGACAAGCAAATCATCGTTTCCGATGCTGCCAACTTCACCACTGGTATGTTGGCAGAGGAGTTGGGTGCCGAGGGTCAGTTCTTCTATGTTATCCCTAATATTGCCGCAGAGTTCGGTGCCAGCATGAGTTTCATCGCCAAGGCTCCTGCTGCTTCTGATGAGAGCCTCAAGGCGGTGGAAGAACTTTATGCTATCGACGGCGACACGCTTGTGGTGGGCGAGAATCTTGTTGGTCCTGGCATGATGATGGCATCTTGTGGCATTGCCTACGTGATGCGTTACATCCGTGCCCAGATGGAAGGTGGTTGTGAGATGGGCTTCTATCCTCAGCAGGCCAAGCAGATTGCTCTCCAGACCATGCAGGGAGCCGTGTCATTGCTCAAGACCACGGGTTGGCATCCAGAAGAGGCCATCGACAAGGTCACCACACCTGGCGGCGTTACCATCAAGGGACTCAACGAACTTGACCATGCAGGTTTCAACTCTGCTGTCATCCGTTCGTTGAAGGCAGGATTGAAATGATAAAATTTTCACTCTTCACTCTTCATTTTTCACTCATTTTCTTTGTTGAGTCAAAAAAATGCCTTACCTTTGCACCGCATTTGACAAAAATGCCCAGATGGCGGAATTGGTAGACGCGTTGGTCTCAAACACCAATGGAGCAATCCGTGCCGGTTCGATCCCGGCTCTGGGTACAGGGAGAAAAGAACTTCTGTAAACATTTTGGGGACAGAAGTTCTTTTTTGTTCATAGAAGAAAACTAACAACAATGAAGACAAGACTGATTCTTTGGCTGATGTTCATTTTGCCGGTACTGGGTGTGCAGGCGCAAGAGAACGCTAACACGCGGCAGGCTCGCAGGATATTTGACGAGGTGTATGAGAAGGTGTTTGGCAGTCAGGGGGCGTCGCTCCACTACAAGGTGAATGTGGCAAGCCTCTACAAGACCGAGGGCACCATCTGGTACAAAGGCAAGAAGAGCAAATATCTGTCCAAGTCGAGCAAGTCGTGGAACGATGGAGTGACGGCTTACGTGGTGAAGGACGACAAGAAGCGGGTGGAGATTTACCGAGGTGATGACCCGAAGCAGAGCCGTTTTGGCGATGACTTCAAGTTCGAGCCCAACAATTATGACTACCACATTGCCGACGACCCGCAGGGATACCTCATCACCCTCAACGTGAAGAAGGGTATGAAGGGCATGAAAGAAATTCGTGCCTTGCTCGACAAGAAGACTCGCGATCCGCTACAGCTCCACATCAAGGTCGCATTCTTCTGGGCGCATGTCGATGTCTCCCAGTTCAAGGCAGGCGGCATTACCGATGCCACCTTCACTTTCCCCCGTAGTCAGTACAAGGATTATGAATTCGTTGACAAACGGAAAGACTGAGAACTTAAAGAATTGCACTAAGGAGCATCCGTGTGGGTGCTCTTTTTTATTCTCTTGACAGAAAAATCTGTGTCATCGGTGTCATTTGTGTGAGAAAAAATGTAACTTTGCCCCCAAGTTTAGTGACTAATCAATTTCCTAAATCATAATTCTTGATTAAAATGAGTGACGCATTTCTTCAACAATATGGGTGGTTCTTCGTTTCCTTGTTAGGAGCCTTGTTGGTTTCCCTCATGTTTGTGCAGGGGGCTAATTCCTTGGTCGGTTCGTTGGGCGGTGATGCCGAAGGTCGCCGATTGGTCATCAACTCGACGGGTGGTAAGTGGATATTCACGTTCATCACACTCATCATGTTCGGTGGTGCCCTCTATGCCGCGTTCCCGCTGTTCTGGTCGACTGGCTTCGGTGGCGTCCATTGGCTGTGGATGATCGTTCTGCTCTCGTTTGTGTTGCAAGCGGTGGGCTATGTGTGCCGGAACAAAGCGGGCAAGTGGCTCGGTGACAAAACCATCCAGTTCTTCTTGGTGCAGAATGGCTTCGTGGGTCCTTTGTTCGTCGGTGGTGTTTTTGCCACTTTCTTCGAGGGCAGCAGCTTGCTTCATCCTTGGGTGTTGGTGTTTGGCTTTGCCGTTTTCTTCTTGGCACGCATCCTCGGTACGCTCTATATAATAAATAATGTGGACGATGCCGACATCCGTGCCCGTGCTTCAACTCGGTTTTTGGGCAGCGCCATCGCCTTCCTCATCCTCTTCGTGGCATATCTGGTGCATTTGTTCTTGAAGGATGGCTATGCCTCCGACTCTGTCACGGGCATCATCTCCGTAGTGCCTTACAAATACTTCCACAATTTCTTGGAGATGTGGTACCTGCTCGTACTTCTGCTCGTCGGTTTCGTCCTCGTCCTCTATGGCATCATCAAAGAAATTATAAAGTGTAAATGGTCAAATAGTAAATCAATTTGGCCTGCCAGCATAGGAACCGTTCTTATCGTCCTAGCCCTCCTCCTTTGTGCAGGATGGAACAGCTAGTGACGGACGGAAGCGTATTGAAAAAGAAAAGACCACGTTTTCGTGGTCTTTTCTGTTATCAATTCATTTTCTGAATGAGCTCCATGCCTCTGCGGATGGCTTCCTCATTCATCGGGATGAGTTTGTGGTGGCGCTCTGGCAATGCCTTGTGCAGTCCCTTGACAACGTCTTCTACTGTTGCGATAGGACGCACCTTGAGAAATCCGCCGAGGACGAGCATGTTGAACACCTTTGAGTTGCCTGTACGTGCAGCCTCTTCCATCGCATCGATGCGATAGACGTTGATGTCGTCACGCTTAGGTGGCTGGATGATGGAATGTCCGTCGTAGATAATGCAGCCGCCTGGCTTCACCTGTGGCTCGAACTTCTCCAACGAAGGTTGGTTGAGCACAATGGCGGTGTCGTAGGCACTGACGATAGGGGAGGACACCACCTCGTCGCTGACGATGACAGTCACATTGGCCGTACCGCCACGCTGTTCAGGACCATAGGCTGGCATCCAACTCACGTGCTTGTCTTCCATAATGCCGGCATAGGCAAGAATCTTGCCCATTGAGAGGACGCCCTGTCCTCCAAAGCCTGATATGATAATTTCTTCAGTCATAAAGACCCCCTCCCCGCTCCCCCTGTTGAGGGGGAGAGTAGAATGTTTGTGGGGAGGATTCTACTTCTTGTTCATATGGTGACCACTCCCTCCCTCAACAGGGAGGGTTAGGGGAGGGTCTTTTTATTCAACTGTATTCTTTAAGTCTCCCAGCGGATAATATGGGAACATGTTGTCTACCATCCACTGGTTGGCCTGTTCGGGTGTCATCTTCCAGCCTGATGCACAGGTGGATACAATCTCCACGAGGGAGGTTCCCTTCTTGTTCAGTGAGTTCTCGAATGCCTGACGAATCGCCTTCTTTGCCTTGCGGATGTTCGCCACAGTGTTGACAGCCTGACGCGTCACGTAGCAAGTTCCTTCGAGGTTGACAGCCAAGTCGGTGATGTGGAGTGGGTATCCGTGCAGATCTGCTTGACGACCGTAAGGACAAGTCGCAGTCTTCATGCCCATGAGGGTGGTAGGTGCCATTTGTCCGCCCGTCATACCATAGATGGCGTTGTTGATGAAGATCATGGCGATGTTCTCACCACGATTCAGAGCGTGAATCGTCTCGCCTGTACCGATACAAGCCATATCGCCGTCGCCCTGATAGGTGAAGACGAGCTTGTTGGGCCAAAGTCGCTTGATGGCAGAAGCGCAGGCAGGAGCACGTCCGTGACTGGCTTCAATCCAATCGACATCCACATAACGGTAGGCGAACACGGCGCAACCCACGGGGCAGATGGCGATGGTGTCTTCCTCCATACCCATCTCCTCGATGATTTCAGCCACCAACTTATGTACTACACCATGACTACAGCCAGGGCAGTAGTGCATCGGTGTCTCGTTCATCAATGTTGGCTTCCCGTAAATCCTGTTCTCAGGTATAATCAGTTCTTCTCTTGTCATAATTTACTTCAATTCTTCAATTTTTCAACGCTTCAATTCTCCTTACTTCATCCAATAGCCCTTAGGCCAGTTGTTACTCATTCTTTCGCGTGCCATACTCTTGAAGTCCTCAACCACTTCCATTGGGGAGGATACCATACCGCCCGAACGTCCAGAGTGGAAAACGGTGGCTTGTCCTTCAGTAGCCAGACGCACATCGTTAATCATCTGACCCTCACATTGTTCTACACACAAGATGCTCTTGATGCGCTCTGAGAGTTGGCTGATGATCTTGTTGGGGAAAGGCCACAGCGTCTTAGGACGCAGCATACCAATCTTGATGCCCTTTTCTTGCAGCAGGTCGATGGCCTTCATGCTGATGCGTGACGAGATGCCGTAAGCCACAATGAGGTATTCAGTATCGTCATCCACGCGATAAAGTTCATAATCCACTTCTTCTTCCTCCACCTGACGGTATTTGGCAGCCATTTTCTGGTTGCGCTCCTCCATCACAGCGGGGTCGAATTCCAGCGTGGACATGAAGTTGTACTTTCTGTTCTTCAAGCCGATACCGTTGGTTGCCCAAGGGCACTGCTTGCCAATCTCCTCGTCGGTGCGACGTGGACGATAAGGAGGCAGTTCCACCGTCTCCATCATCTGACCGAGCATACCGTCCGACAGCACAATCACAGGCATACGCCACTTGAACGTCAGTTCAGCAGCCTTACCCATGCAGTCACTCATTTCCTGCACACTGTTGGGAGCCAGCACGATGGTGTGGTAGTCACCGTTGCCTCCGCCATATACAGCCTGATAGTAGTCAGCCTGACCGGGTTGGATAGTGCCCAGACCTGGACCACCACGACCTACGCTGACTATCACGCCAGGCAGTTCATTACCAGCCATATAGCTGATACCCTCCTGCATCAGCGCGATACCAGGGGATGAACTGGAGGTGAACACCAGTTTGCCCGTACAGCCTGCGCCATACAGCATATTGATGGAAGCCAGCTCGCTCTCCGCCTGAAGCACCACCATACCTGTGGTCTCCCAAGGCTTATCGACAGCGAGTGTCTCCAACACTTCACTCTGTGGGGTGATAGGGTAGCCAAAGAAACCGTCGTATCCGTAGCGGATGGCGGCCTTGGCAATCACCTCGTTGCCTTTCAGCAATACTAAATCTTTCGCTCCGTTCTCCATCTTTATTCCTCCTTTTTACGATAAACCGTGATGCAGCCGTCAGGGCATACAATCGCACAACTGGTACAACCGTTGCATGCTTCCCAGTTCGTCTGTTCCGCATAGTTGTAACCCTTATGGTTGACGGTGCTGCTCAGTGTGACAAGATGTAACGGACAAGCTATCGTGCAGAGGTTGCATCCCTTGCAACGCTCGATATCCACAACGATAGCGCCTCTCATTTTTGCCATAATTATATTTACTTTTGCTTTATTTTTTTACCTTAACGCTAACCCTAACCCTTTATTTAACCTTAACGCTAACTGTTTTTAGCACCCCGCCTGGTAAGTTAGGGTTACTTTAACTTTTAGTTTTTAGTGTGTCCATTTTCAACTCTTCAATTCTTCTACGGATTAAACCTGTCCTTGCAATAGAACTCGATGATATTCATTGTCATCTTCCTCAGTTCCACCGCTTCCGATGCCGGGTTCAGTTTGATGGCCTCAGCGTATGAATCCAGGCACACTTTCCAGTCTTGCCGTGCATACGCCTCCTTGCCCTTCGCAATCCACTCTTGTTCCGTCATCTCTCCTCTCTAAACCCTAAACTCTAAACTCTAAACTCTAAACTTTACAATCTCCTCTAAATTTCTCCTCATCATTCTGCCTAATCTCCACTCTCCTGATCTTACCCGAATGCGTCTTGGGCAGTTCATCCACAAACTCGATGATACGTGGGTATTTATAAGGTGCTGTCGTCCTCTTCACATGATCCTGCAATTCCTGCACCAGTTTCTCGTCCGCTTTGTCTTTCCATTCCTTGCCCAACACAATTGTTGCCTTCACCACCATTCCTCGGATGTCGTCTGGCACACCTGTGATGGCGCATTCCACCACCGATGGGTGAGTCATCAGCGCACTTTCCACCTCGAAAGGACCGATACGATAGCCTGATGACTTGATGACATCGTCTGCACGTCCCACAAACCAGAAGTAGCCGTCCTCATCCTTATAAGCCAAGTCGCCCGTGAAGTAGAAACCGTCGTGCCAACCCTTCTTCGTCTCCCCTGCGTTGTGATAGTACTCGCAGCACAAGCCAATCGGCTTCTTCCGATCCGTTCTGATGGCAATCTGACCCTCTTCGCCCACTTTGGCTTCCTTCCCGTCGCTTTTCAGCAGATGGATGTCATATTGTGGCATCGGCTTGCCCATCGACCCTGGTTTCGTCTTCATCCAAGGTGTTGTGGCAATCAGACACGTCGTTTCGCTCTGTCCAAAGCCCTCCTTAATCTCCAATCCTGTGATTTCGAGGAATTTGTCATAGACAGCCGAGTTCAGCGCCTCGCCTGCCGTCGTCACATGTTCCAGCGAACTGAGGTCGAAGCGGCTCAAGTCCTCTCGAATCATGAAACGGTATATCGTCGGGGGAGCACAGAAACTCGTGATTCTGTACTGTCCCACCTTCTCCAAGATGTCAGCAGCATGGAATTTCTCGTGGTCATACACAAACAGCGTCGCGCCAGCAATCCACTGGCCATACATCTTTCCCCACGTTGCCTTTGCCCAGCCTGTGTCAGCCACCGTCAGGTGAAGGCTGCCCATGTGCAGATTGTGCCAGAAAGCGGCAGTGCCGATATGTCCCAATGGGTAGGTGTGGTCGTGAATCGCCATTTTCGGCTGTCCGTTCGTGCCCGATGTGAAGTACATGAGCAGGAAATCCGACGATTTCGTCACACGCTCACCTTTGTATTCTTTCGCTACCTTCACGCCAGCCTTGAAATCATCCCAACCTTCAGGCACCACAGGACCAATACTGATACGGTGCTTCAAGGCAGGCCACTCAGCATGCGCCTCATTGATATGTTTCAGAATCTCAGGGTCACCCGTCGCCACAATCGCCTTCACGTCAGCACACTTGACACGATACACAATGTCTTTCTTCGTCAACAGGAACGAAGCCGGAATCGCCACAGCACCAATTTTGTGCAGCGCCAGCATCGTGAGCCAGAACTGGTAGCGGCGCTTCATGATGAGCATCACAAAGTCCCCCTTCCCGATGCCCAACGAGCGCAGGTAACTTGCCACCTTGTTCGATTCGCGACGGATATCAGCAAAGGTGAATCTACGCTCAATCCCCTTGTCGTTGCACCAAAGCAGCGCCAAGCGATCAGGCGTCTCTTCTGCCCACACGTCCATCACGTCATAGGCAAAATTAAAGTTTTCGGGAATCACAAATTCAAAGTTCTTCTCGAAATCTTCTTGAGAGGTGAAGGTTGACTTTTTCAGGAACCTGTCAAGCATTGTATTGGTCATATTCTCTTTCTATCTTCTAATCTACTCCATGAAAAATGCACACTCTGTAAGAGGTGTGCGGCTTTTCGGGTTCAAAATTACTGATAAATTCCGACTTGGACAAATAAAAAACGCGTAATTATGAGCATTTTACACATACTTTCCCGTTCTGTGTAAAAATCGACAATGAAAAATGCACACCGAAAAAAAAGATGTGCAAAAAGAGGAAAAACTCTAAACTCTAAACTCTAAACTCTAAACTTTTTACTATCTTTGCACCCATGAAAAAGTTCATAGCACTGCTCAAAGACAAGCCCCGCCTCTATAATATCGTGTTCAATTCCGACACACCAGCGGGCAAGGCATTCGACATCATCGTGATGATCGCTATTGCCATCAGCCTCATCGTTGCTTTCATCGAGACGAAACCAGCCGTGATGGGACGTTTCAAGGATGTTCTCACTGTTCTCGAGTATGTCCTCACTTTCTTCTTCACCATTGAGTACATCCTCCGTCTCTACTGCTCGCCTCGTCCCAAGAATTATGCCTTCAGTTTCTTTGGCATTATCGACCTTCTGGCGACGTTGCCGCTCTACCTTTCCTTCATTCCCTGCCTCTCTTCCGCACGCTACTTTTTCATCCTGCGTGTCTTCCGACTCATCCGCATCTTCCGAGTCCTCAAACTCTTCTCCTTCATCAACGAGGGGTATCTTCTTTTGCAGAGCATCAAACTCAGTCTCAGGAAGATACTTGTCTATTTCCTCTTTGTTCTCATCCTCGTCACCATCCTCGGAACCCTCATGTTCATCGTAGAGGGAGGACAGCCCAATTCGCAGTTCACCGACATCGGCACCAGCATCTATTGGGCTATTGTCACCCTCACCACCGTTGGCTATGGTGATATCACCCCCGTTACCGTTGTCGGGCGCCTCCTCTCTGGCATCGTGATGATTCTTGGTTACACCATCATCGCCGTTCCGACGGGTATCGTCTCCGCTACCATGATTGACGAGACCAAGCGCAAAGGTAAGAATGGCCGCTGCCCCCGTTGCAACGAAAAGACCAACCTCAAAGCCAACTACTGCCAGCATTGTGGAGAAAGATTGTAAAGACCCTCTCTGTCCTAAGGACATCTCCCCTATAATGGGGAGAGCCATTCGACGTGTTATTCATTCGGAGCCTATCCGCATGGTCTCCCTCCCCTCAGGAAGTGAATCTGAGGGGGAGGTTAAGGGAGGGGGTATGGAAACATCCCGCATGGCCTCCCTCCCCATTATGGGGGAGGGTTGGGGAGAGGATCTTCTTTTTATTATGGACTGTCTCGACACCATCACCGACGAGGAATTGGAAGCCGCTATCGCATCCCTTCCCGCTTGGCGTCGTGAAAAAGCCCTCCGTTTCAAGCATCGGCAGGGTCGCGTCGAATGCACCTTCGCTTACCTCCTCCTTTGCCAAGCCCTTCGTGAAACCTATGGCATCACCCAACAACCCTCCTTCCAGATTGGTGAGCACGGTAAACCTGCTTTGGTCTTTGAAAATAACCCTCACCCCACACCTCACACCTCACACCTCACACTTCACACCTCACACCTCACACCTCACACCTCTAAACTCTCACCTCTAAACTTTAATATTTCCCATTGCAAATCCGCGGTCGCTTGTGTCCTTTCCCATCAACCCGTAGGCATTGATGTTGAGACAGTTGGCCGTTACAGCGAATCCCTCGCTCGTCACGTCCTCTCCCCTGAGGAATTCGCTCTTGTCCAATCCTCTCCCGACCCCCAAATTCCATTCATCCGTTTCTGGACACAAAAAGAAGCGATTGTCAAGCTCACTGGTCGCGGCATCGACGACGACCTCCCCAATCTCCTCTTTAAATATAATAATGTGTCCCTCCACACAGAAGATCACCTCGACCAAGGTTATATCCTCACCGTCGCTACCTACAAAAACTCTTAAGCCCCAAGTCTTTTTTATATTTCAAACTTTGAAATGTATGTTTCAAGCCTTGAAATATACGTTCCAAAGCTTGGAACATACATTTCCCTTACTACTTTTATCTTTTTCCCTTCTCTTCCCTCTAAACTTTACTGCCTCATCAGTGTGCCTTGTGTTAAGTATGTATGTGTTGAATAGGTAAAAGAAAACCATGAAAACCCCGCTCTGTGCTGCTTGCTCTACGAGCAAATATTCTGTAGTTCTTGAATGGATGCAGGAGCATGATAATGCATATACCATCTATTCGTGGTTTTCAAGGTTTTCTTTATTTCCCCCCTCTCTTCAATCTTCACACCTCTCACCTCACACCTCTCACCCCTAAACTCTAAACTCTAAACTTTACCTTCCCAAACCCTCCATTTTGTTAACTCGACTTGCCAAAATCGGTAAAAAATGCCCAAATGTATCAAAAACTAAAAGATTTGTTACATTTTTTACAAGCGTTAAAATTATAAAAGTGTAACTTTACCGCCGATTTGGCTTATAGCCATTTCGAAAACCTCTACAAGGGGCGAGAATTACTAATCTTTTTACACATTATTAATATATATATGTAAGAGACAATCAAAACAAACAACCAAAACAGAAAACAAACGTTATTTTATAACATTTTTTATTATTAATTTTTTTATTAACTTAATTCACAAATTCCTATGAAGAAGAAATTACAATTTCTTTTCTCGTTAGTGGTGATGTTGTGTTTGTCTGTAGCCGCTAAGGCCCAGACGGAGATAACGGACCAGTATCTAACGAATGCGGATCTTTCAACTGTGGATAATGGGTGGACGTACTATTCGGATGCCTTTAAGTACACGGATTGGAAGACCGATGGAGATGTTCCTGTTGTGGAGTTTTATTCTCAGTGGAATTCTGGTGCTTCTGTGCCAATCACACAGAAGGACTTCAAGTTCTCTCAGACGATTACTCTTCCAGCAGGTAATTATCGTATTGCTGTGAACGCATTCTATCGTAATGGTGCGGGTGACGGCACGAATGAAAACAAAGCATGGATTTTTGCTGGTGAGAAGAAGCAGAATGTTTATGCTTTGTCTAGTGCTGGCGTTGGAGCCTATACAGGTGGCAATGACCTGTACAAGGCTGCTAATGCGTTCAGTAAGGGTGACTTCTCTAACGCATTTGATTTCACTCTTGAGGAGGCTACGCAAATTGAAGTGGGCTTCCAAGGCTTTTTCAACACTTCCCTTTCTTGGTGTATCCTTGGTCCTGTCAAGCTCTATCAGTACACGATTGATGACTACAGAGCTGACTACAAGAAGGCTGTAACAGAACGAGCTAATCCTTTGTTCAGCGCTAAGATGAGCTCGGCGGCTATGCTTTCGCTTGAGGGTGCTGCAGACGTCAATGTTGACGAATTTGACGAACTCGATGATGTGGTAGAAGCTATTAAGGATTTGAATCAGGCCATTGCAGATGCTGAGGTTTCTATAGCACTTTATTCAAAAGTAAAGAAGGCCTTAGACGATTACGCAACAATGGCTGCTGCTCTTGATGAAGCAGGTCAGGCCGCTTATGACGTTTCTAAGATCCAGGATAAGTACGATGCTGGTACTATTAATGAAGATGTGACTCCTTATATTGCAGAGGCTTATGCTGATGCAGTGAAGTCTCAGACTACTCCTGGTACAGATATGACTTCTGTTGTTCCAAACGCTGCTGGTGATGCAGCTGTTGGTGCTGACAACTGGCAGTTGGCAAATGCACGCGCAGAGGGTGAGGAGTTCCGTTTGGATACTTGGGCTGGTACAGCATCAGGTATGTCTACACCACACATTGAGTATTGGCATGTAAAGGGCACAAACCTTTCAGACAATACTATCTCTCAGACTATTGAGGGTCTCACACCTGGTACATACACGGTGACTGCAACTACTGCAGTTAATAACGAGAATAATGTTGCGTTGGAAGAAGGTTCTGCAATTTTCTTCGCTAATGATGCTGAAGCTGATATCACTGAAGTTGTTGAAGGTGTAAGCATTGCAACAGACTTCTCTGGTACAACTGGTACATTCTCTGTTGAGGCTACAGTTGAAGACGATGGTGAACTGACTATCGGTTTCAAGACTGTTGGAGCTAACTACAACTGGCTTGCATTCAAGGATGTTACTCTCACACTCGTAGAGGCTGCACCAGCTTCTGCTCCAGAGCCAGACGCATGGTTTGTTGAGGACAACTTCCGTGTGAAGGATTACCTTGGTAACGAAGATGCAACAACTGAACAATGTGAAGCTTGGGAATCGACAGTTCCACGTTGGGTTGCTGATCCAGAGGATGCAACTAATGGTTGCATTGCTATCACGAGCAACAACAACTCTGGTGAGACTCACTACTGCCAGTTCTGGATTAAGGCTTCTGACATTGCACTTCCATTGGGTTCAACATTCACCCTCAAGATGAGCGTGAAGGCTGACCGCGAGGTGACTGTTTCAGCACAGGCTCACAAGAACTTTGCTTACCTCGGTTGGGGCAATCCTCTTGAATCCGACCTCTCTATAACAACTGAGTGGAAGGATGTGGAACTCAAGGGTGAAGTAAAGGATGGCCAGTATGGTAGCAGCCAGATTGGCATGACTGATGTATGCTTCAACCTCAGTGAGAAGAATGGTCAGGCCATCAACTACTACTTCGATAATATCGAGGTAACAGATTTGGAAATTGCTAAGGCTGACTGGTACAATGCTACTGAGATCCACGCTAAGGACTACTACAAGGAGAATGAGGAAGATCCAGATCCAACTTACACAGACTCTGACGATCCTCATCCACTGGCTCGCTACATCTATGATGCAGAAGGTGACTATGTTGAGGTTGTTTCTAACAAGGCAAGAAATAACACTTACGAGAGCCAGATCTGGATTGCAATTCCTGCCGAGTATGTTGGCAAGAACACTAAGATGACCATGCAGGTTTGGGCAGACGAGGCTGTGACCTGTGATGAGAATTACCACGCAACAGCTACTGGTAAGGGCTGGGGCGCAAGCGCTAAGCCTGGCACAGGTCTTGTGACTGAAGCCGACAAGTGGATTGACATCACCCGCATCCTGAGCACCAAGGACGTTAAGTGCAACGGTGTTTACAAGGACATGCAGGTTGACTACTATGTGCTTGATCTCTCCAACGACGCACAGACCACTGGTGATGGTGTTACCTACCGATTCAGAAACATCAAGTTCGACAAGGCTGCTGAAGACTGGTACACCAACAACGTGATCACCGTTGACGGTGAGCAGGCTCCATACATTTATGGTACAGGTGAAGAAGGCGGTTACGTAGAGGTTGCCGGCGGCAAGCAGATCACCTTCGTTGTTCCAGAGAATCTCCAGGGCGCAGAAGTTGAAATCCTCATGAATGTGAAGGGTTCTGTGGAAGGTTCCGCTACCGCTGCTGCTGGTGACGGCATCGACTTCACGACATCTTGGAATGCAGTTTCCGCAGTGTTCGATGCAACAGAGTCCGCAAACTATGTTCTGACTCTGCCAGCAGAGGGCACATTCGACTTCGACGAGCTTTCGTTCAAGAAGTACTTTGCTCCTGTTGAATATGGTGATCTCGTAGAGATTCCACTCGATGGTACACTTGTGAAGGAACTTGACCTCACAACCGCTACTTCATTCAGCTCTAGTTGGGATTTGAGTGGCAATGTTGCAACTTATTCTAAAGAATTTGAAGCAGGCACTGGTCTCGTTATCGTTAATGAGAAGGCAGTTGGCATGTGGGATCCACAGTTCTTCATCATGGAAGGCTTCGACCTCTATGCGGGTAAGGACTATGCAGTTCGCTACACCTTGAAGTATCAGGGTGACGGTGGTAACATGCAGATCAACATGGGCTCTTGGGGCACCAACACTCAGGGTGTTCAGGCTCTTGCAGCTGGTCCAATCTACACTCACATGGTTCAGGAATTCCCAGCATGGTCAGCAGATGCAGCTGGCTCACACATCATCTTCCAGAGCGGTGCTATCACCGGTCGCCTGATTGTTGAGAAGATTGAGGTGTACGACATCACTCCTAACTACGATGACTTCACATGGACAGGCAACATCCTCACGAACGGTGACCTCGAAGGTGAAAAAATGGACGAGTTCGTTGGCAAGATCGTGAAGGGTGACTGGATTCTTGACGATAATGACGAACCAATTGAGTTTGTATATGAGGATCTTGATCCTGAGACTCGTTTGCTCGAAGCATCTGAATATGTAGAAGAATGGGCTCAGCCACTCGCTGGCGAAGCAGGTCCTAACGGTCTCGTGCTTGACGTTGCTGAATGGAAGGATGGTACGGGCAATGACCATGACTCTCAGATCTGGTTACGTCTGCCATACGCTCTTCCTGAGGGCACTCTCTTCCAGCTCGAGTTTGACTACACTGGCTCTAACACAGCCGATGCTATTGAACTGCAGGCACACCGTGAGCCAAGTCAGTACATCGCTAACTTCAACAAGAGCATCAAGCCTGTTACAAATGCTGATGAGGAATGGGTATGGTCTCACTTCTCTGAGTATCTGAAGGCTCCAAAGGATATGCGTTCTATCGCATTCAACCTCGGTTCTGCTAACGGTGGTATCTATCTCTTCGACAACTTCTCTGTGAAGCTTGTAGAGGACGATATGGCCACTATCGATGCATTTACTGCTGAATGGGCTGAGCCTTGGGCTGAAGCTCTCGCACTCAACGAGGCTATCCACGAGGCTAAGGCTACTGAGACTGAAGGTAAGGGCTACTCTTTGGCAAGCATTGCTGCATTCGAGGATGCTATTGTTGCTGGTAAGGCTGAGTTCACAGGCTTCGGCAACAAGAGCGACAAGGTAAACGCAGAGACTCTTACTGCAGCAGCTGCTGCTGTTGATCCTGCGACTGCTCTGAAGTATCCAGCTATCACTATTGATGAAAACATCGAGAATGGTGAAGTTGGTGTTGTAAATGACCTCACTGAGGCTGCTGCTGGAACTAAGGTTACGTTGACCAACACTCCTGCTGCCAACTTCCAGTTTGAGGCTTATAAGGTGGTTTACCTGATTCCTGTTGAGGCTGAAGAAGAGCCTGCTGTTGGTGACGAACCTGCTGCTGGTGACGAAGAGCCTGTTGCTGGCGACGAAGAACCTGCAATGCAAGAAGTGGAAGTGCCTGTTGCAGCTGATGGTTCATTCACCATGCCTGCTTACGACGTAATAGTTTCTGCTACCTTCACTGCAGCTGCTGCTGAAAAGGATGCTTGGTTCAATGAGATCGACTTCTGCTTCAGAGATAAGGGTTCTTCTGATGCAGCTCTCAAAGAGAGATCTTTCGCTGTTTGGGGTGTTGATCCTGACGATCCAACGAACGGTTGTATCGTAGCGACGGCAGGCGCAAATAGTTCTGCTACTAATGCCCAGTTCTGGATTAGAGGTGCCGAGTATGTTGAGCCTACCTATATGGGTGAAAACAAGACTGAATTGACAGCTGCTTATGGAACCGGAGGCTTCGCTGAAGGTCAGGGATTCAAAGTCACCATGCGTGTGAAGGCTAATGGTGAATATTCCGTAGGATCTCAGACTCATCAAGCTTTCCAGCATAAGTCCAATGACGGCTTTGGCTCTCTGAATGTGACTACAGACTGGCAATGGGTAACATTTGTTTGTGTTGCCGATGCTGCAAGAGCAGGCTTTACAGACCTCACCTTCAACCTGGCTGCTTCAGGTGCAGATAGAGTATTCTACTTCGACGACATCCAGATTGTTAGAGGTGCTGAATGGTATCTTAACAATAGTGATATCCACGCTAAGGATTACTACAAGGAGAATGAGGAAGATCCAGATCCAACTTACACAGACTCTGACGAACCTCACCCATTGGCTCGTTACGTGGCTGATGCAGAGGGTGGCTATGTTGAGGTTATCTCTAACAAGGCAAGAAATAACACTTACGAGAGCCAGATCTGGATTGCAATTCCTGCCGAGTATGTTGGCAAGAACACTAAGATGACCATGCAGGTTTGGGCAGACGAGGCTGTGACCTGTGATGAGAATTACCACGCAACAGCTACTGGTAAGGGCTGGGGCGCAAGCGCTAAGCCTGGCACAGGTCTTGTGACTGAAGCCGACAAGTGGATTGACATCACCCGCATCCTGAGCACCAAGGACGTTAAGTGCAACGGTGTTTACAAGGACATGCAGGTTGACTACTATGTGCTTGATCTCTCCAACGACGCACAGACCACTGGTGATGGTGTTACCTACCGATTCAGAAACATCAAGTTCGACAAGGCTGCTGAAGACTGGTACACCAACAACGTGATCACCGTTGACGGTGAGCAGGCTCCATACATTTATGGTACAGGTGAAGAAGGCGGTTACGTAGAGGTTGCCGGCGGCAAGCAGATCACCTTCGTTGTTCCAGAGAATCTCCAGGGCGCAGAAGTTGAAATCCTCATGAATGTGAAGGGTTCTGTGGAAGGTTCCGCTACCGCTGCTGCTGGTGACGGCATCGACTTCACGACATCTTGGAATGCAGTTTCCGCAGTGTTCGATGCAACAGAGTCCGCAAACTATGTTCTGACTCTGCCAGCAGAGGGCACATTCGACTTCGACGAGCTTTCGTTCAAGAAGTACTTTGCTCCTGTTGAATATGGTGATCTCGTAGAGATTCCACTCGATGGTACACTTGTGAAGGAACTTGACCTCACAACCGCTACTTCATTCAGCTCTAGTTGGGATTTGAGTGGCAATGTTGCAACTTATTCTAAAGAATTTGAAGCAGGCACTGGTCTCGTTATCGTTAATGAGAAGGCAGTTGGCATGTGGGATCCACAGTTCTTCATCATGGAAGGCTTCGACCTCTATGCGGGTAAGGACTATGCAGTTCGCTACACCTTGAAGTATCAGGGTGACGGTGGTAACATGCAGATCAACATGGGCTCTTGGGGCACCAACACTCAGGGTGTTCAGGCTCTTGCAGCTGGTCCAATCTACACTCACATGGTTCAGGAATTCCCAGCATGGTCAGCAGATGCAGCTGGCTCACACATCATCTTCCAGAGCGGTGCTATCACCGGTCGCCTGATTGTTGAGAAGATTGAGGTGTACGACATCACTCCTAACTACGATGACTTCACATGGACAGGCAACATCCTCACGAACGGTGACCTCGAAGGTGAAAAAATGGACGAGTTCGTTGGCAAGATCGTGAAGGGTGACTACATTCTTGACGATAATGACGAACCAATTGAGTTTGTATATGAGGATCTTGATCCTGAGACTCTTTTGCTTGCAGCAACTGACTATGAAGACTATTGGGAGCAGCCACTCGCCAACGATGAAGTAGGCGGTTCTAATGGTCTCTCACTCGAAGTTGCTGAATGGAAGGATGGTAAGGGCAATGACCATGACTCTCAGATCTGGTTACGTCTGCCATACGCTCTTCCTGAGGGCACCGTCTTCCAGCTTGAGTTTGACTACGCTGGCTCTAACACAGCCGATGCTATTGAACTGCAGGCACACCGTGAGCCAGGTCAGTACATCGCTAACTTCAGCAAGAGCATCAAGCCTGTTACAAATGCTGATGAGGAATGGGTATGGTCTCACTACTCTGAGTATCTGAAGGCTCCAAAGGATATGCGTTCTATCGCATTCAACCTCGGTTCTGAGTCTGGTGGTATCTATCTCTTCGACAACTTCTCTGTGAAGCTCGTAGAGGACGATATGGACTTTATCCAAGACTTCACTGCTGAATGGGATGAGCCTTGGGCTGAAACTCTCGAACTCAACGAAACTATCTATCTGGGTAAGAACACTGAGACCGAAGGTATGGGTTATACCGAGGCAAGTGTGAACTATCTCGAAGAGACTATCGCTGCTGGTAAGGCTCAAGTTGTTGGCTTCGGTAATAAGAATGAAAACGTAACTGCTGAAACTCTTGCTCAGGCTACTCAGGACATCCTCGACGCTATCGCTGGTCTTACAGACGAAGAGTTCGTTCCACTGCCTGACCTCACTGAGTACTATGTACCAATTCCACAGGATCAGGGTAAGGGTCTTGACACATTCGCTCGTGCTGAAACATCTGAAGGTATATTCAGAGGTGATTCATTCGTAGGCTACACAACATCTACTGATACAGAAGTGGCTATCAAGCTGCAGAATGTTGACGTTGCAGATTGTGACGCTGTAGTTCTCTACTTTGCTCAGCCTGTTCCAGCTGGTTGGAAGATGGCATTCTGGGGTGTACAGGATCCTTCTGCTGTAGATCCTATTCCAGCAGGTGCAACATCCTACACATTCGAGTTCGACAAGGATCCTCTGAATGGTGCTAAGGGTAATGCAGTTGTGAACGATGTTCTGAAGGAGATTACTCTGATGACTCTTTGGAGCCCAGCGAACATCAATATCAAGGTTTACGGTATCTACAAGCACTTAGCTAATGATCCAATCTCAGTGGATATTGCTGATGTTTCTGACGACGCAGCTACTTCTAAGGTACGCAAGTACATCGAGAACGGCCAGATCGTTATCGTGAAGGACGGCAAGAAGTACAATACTGCAGGTGTTGAAATCGAGTAATCGACAATAAACACTCTATATGAAAAAGGGGTGGAACCGCATGGTTCCACCCCTTTTTTGTGCTCATCAGTGTGCCTTGTGTTGAGTTTGTATGTGTTGAATAGGTAAAAAGAAAACCACGAATCCCCCCTCTGTGCTGCTTGCTCTACGAGAAAATATTCTGAGGTGTCGTTCAAGCCTTGTTCATGTAAACATGACAGTTCTTGTCCGATACCTTAGAATAGCCTACGGCTTTGCAGCACAGAACGAAAAACCAAGAAAAGTATAATGCCACACGCCGGATGATTTTTTTTAGCGATAGCGGGGTTTTTCGAAATGATGGTATAACCTGACTTAGGAAGGTACATTCGTTAAAGAACTACAGGCTTTATGAGCCAGCTCACAAAGTCTGTAGTTCTTTAATGGATGCAGGAGTATGATAATGCTTATATCATCTATTCGTGGTTTCCAAGGTTTTCTTTCAAAGGATTCAACACAGGTGAGTAATCCTCACACCTCATACCTCACACCTCTCACATTTACGACAGCCCCTCAATCAATCCATCCACGATGGTGATGTGTTGTGCCTGTGGAGACTTTGCGAGTCCAGGCATTCGCATGATGTCGCCGGCAATGGCGACAATCATCTCAGAACCTGCATTGATGACAAAGTCACGAATCTTGATGTTGAAGCCGGTAGGGCAGCCATAGAGCTTTTTGTCGGCAGAGAAAGAGAATTGGGTCTTGGCGATGCAGACAGGGTAGTGCTCGATGCCGAGTTTCTTGATGCGCTCAAGTGCCTTCTCTGCATTCTTGCCGTAGGTTACGCTGGCTGCGCCATAAATCTTGGAGCACACCTTCTCCACTTTGGTTTTGATGGAATCTGTGTCGGCATAGGTGAAGGTGAGCGGATGGGAAGGTTGCTGCTCGATGGTATCCACCACCAGTTGGGCCAATTCCTTGGCGCCTTCTCCTCCCTCGTGGAAAGCGTTGTTGATGGCAAAGCCCACGCCGATGCTCTCGCAATGCTGACGTACCAATTCAATCTCCTCCTCCACATCGGTGTCGAAGCGGTTGAAGGCAACAACGACGCTCTGACCGAAGCCTTTCAGGTTGCGGATATGGCGGTCGAGGTTGTCAAAGCCTTTGGTGAGTCCCTCTACGTTGGGTTCCTTTATGAGTTCGACAGGTACGCCGCCGTGCATCTTGAGTCCTTGCGTCGTGGCGACGATGACCGTCAGTTTGGGCTGGAGTCCGCTCTTGCGGCATTTGATGTCCATAAACTTCTCGGCTCCGAGGTCAGCACCGAAGCCTGCCTCTGTCACCACGTAGTCCGCAAAGGTCATGGCCATCCGTGTAGCGATGAGGGTGTTGCAGCCGTGTGCGATATTGGCGAAGGGACCACCATGCACGAAGGCTGGGGTCTGCTCCGTCGTCTGCACGAGGTTGGGTTTGATGGCATCCACCAGCAGGACTGTGATAGCACCTCCCACTCCCAAGTCGCTGACGCGGAAGGGGGTGTCATCCAACTTGATGCCAAGGATGATATTGTCAATGCGTCGGCGCAAGTCATCGAGGTCATTGGCAAGACAGAGAATCGCCATGATTTCAGAGGCAGGCGTGATGTCGAAGCCTGTCTCAGCAGGGATGCCGTCAGCCTTGGTGCCCAGTCCTGTCACGATGGTGCGCAGATTGCGGTCGTTCACGTCGAGCACACGCCGCCACAGCACTTCCTTGAGGGCAAATCCGTCGTCGAGATGCTGGTAGAGGTAGTTGTCCAGAAAGGCGGCAATCATATTGTTGGCTGAGGTGACGGCATGGAAATCACCCGTGAAGTGAAGATTGATCTTCTCCATCGGCAACACTTGGGCATATCCACCTCCTGCTGCACCTCCTTTCACACCGAAGCAGGGACCCAAGGAGGGTTCACGCAAGGCGACAACGGCCTTCTTCCCAATCTTGTTCAGTCCGAGGGAGAGTCCGATGCTGACGGTGGTCTTGCCGATACCCGCTTTGGTGGGGGTGATGGCTGTGACTAGGATGAGGTTGCTCTTCGCCACCTTCTTTTTGTCGATGAGGTGGAGAGGTACTTTCGCGATGTGCTTGCCGTAAGGTTCCAGCTCGTCCGCTGGAATCTGGATGTATTCTGCTACTTCCTCGATGGGATTTAGCTTACTTTCACGCGCAATTTCAATGTCTGTTTTCATTCTATCTGTAATTATTTCATAACTTTAAGTGTCCCCTTCTTGCCTGTCTCGCTCTGGAGGCGGAGCAGATAGACGCCCTTGGAAAGGGACATCTTGGCGAAGGAGGCTGATACGTTGTTCATTGGGCAGGTAAAGGTCTCAATGGTGACACCGTTGGCATTAACCACCTCGACGGTGACAGTCTCTTTGGCTGGAATGGCTGTGATGTCTGTGGCTGCCTTGTACCGTACAAAGAGGAGGCCTTCATTGATACGGCTGGTGTCCCAGTATTGACCATCGGCCAGTTGTGGCAGGTCGAAGTTAAGGTCGCCTTCAATGGTCACCTTTTGTACGTCCTTCCATACATAGAAGGAGTCTGCTACAGCCTCGTCGGTGGTGAGATTCTTCATGTTCCTTTGGCTGATGACAGCACTGATGGTGGTACCAGCCGCCAATTTGAGCGTACCGATATTCTTGAGGTAGGCGTTGTTGATAGCGAAATCGGTGGCACTCCTTCTGAGACCGAAGACCAGCTTGCCTGTCGCGCTTACGGTGACGTTCTTGCCACCAAAGTTGATGTTACCAGAAGTGGCCGTTGCTGATTCACCTGGTTGAACCGTGCCGTTGATAGTAATGCTGCTGTTCGCCAATGTCACTGTGGTATTGCTGATACCTGTCAATGAAGCATTCTCAGCAACCGTCAGAGAACCAGAGCCGAGTGCGCCCCCTTCTCCCAATCGGATGCTGCCTTCGCTGATGTTGACGGCACCTGTGCTGTTCCAATTACCTGTAACATTCATCTCGCTTGTGCCCAATTTCGTGAAGTAGTCATTGCTGGTGACAATACCCTCGAACTTGAATTTCTTATCGTTGCCCACTTCCCAACTGTTGGTCTGTGCATTGACATTTTGTTTGAAGGAACAGAAACCGCCCAGTGTACCCTTACCTGTCAGTTGTCCGATGCGGAAGGTCTTGCCTGAGTTCTGAACGATGACTTTCTCTGGAATATTAAAGGTGCAATTCTCAGAACCGTTGCTGGTATCGAGTGTGAAACGTCCGTCGTCAGCAATGGTGGCGTTTGGCACGATGGTGCCCTTAAATTCAGAAAGGTTGAGTTGGAGAGGGGTGCGGGTTGCCACATAGCCGTTGCCTTTTTCTCCAGCACAGTAGATGTTGAGTGTACCTTCACCTGTCACCTTATTCGTATAGGTGCAGCGATTGGCAGTGTTCCAAGTACCATTCTTGCCACTTGGTATGTAAAGTTCGTTGCTGGTGCCTACTCCGTCATTGAGAGCTCCGCCTTGGAACTCAACGACCTTAGCGGCGTTGCCAGCATGGTTGTCGATAGCGCCAGCGATGATGATGGCTCTGCTGAGACTGGATCCATCACTGTAAGTCTTGACCCAACCTGTTCCCTTCTTGGTAAGGAGGGTGCCCGAGAAGGCTTTGTTCTGGATGAAGTCCTTGTTGGCATCGGCATCGATGACACCGCCTTGTTCGCCAACAAACTTGATGGGCGATCCATTGGTAACGGTGGCAGTCGTCTTAATCGTTGCACCGTTCTCCATAGTGAAATTATTGGCAGAAGTGGTGACCCCACCGAGGTTGCCTGTCTCTTTGGTTTCGTTGGAAAGGGCTGAAACAATCACTGTTCCTCCTTTCAAGGCATTACCACCTGTATAAGCGTTTTCTGTGGATATCGTCAATGTTCCAGTACCTTCTTTGACAAGGGCGCCAGAAATGATGGAGCCGCTGCCTGAGAGGGTGTAGTTCTTCGATGCATTCACCTTTAGGGTCTTGGGTTCCAAGTCCTCCTCGATAGCAATGGAGGTTCTGGTGGCTTCGTCTGTGAGGTTAACGATGTCGCCTTTCACGAAAATGTCAGCAGTTTTTGTCTCGTCGCTCGCCACATAGAAATTCATGGTCTTGGCGAAATCCCATTTGGAGGACTTGGCTCCAGTCCAGACCATTTCATCGGCTTTACGCACAGCCTTGATGGTGAGCACGAGTTGCTTCTGGTTGTTGACAGACAAGAAGGTGAGGTAATCCGTCACACCCTCAATCTTAATGTTATCGAGGTTTCCAGTCACTTCATCCACTTGACCGATGATGTAGTCACCAGGTTCGAGGGTGTTGGCACCGTCTAGGCAGTGTTCCACCACCTCGATGACAGGTTGCAGGTATTTGGGACCATTATTTCTCCATGTCTCGGATGTGAGTTTGCTTTCGATGCTCAGACGGTTGGTCATCACCCGGTCTGCTTTCTTCCCTTCGGAGTAAAGGTCGAGTACGAGGCGTGAGCCAAAGCCCATCGTGTAGGTGTTGTCCACCGTGATGGTGCTCATCTTATTCTCACCACCAGGGCTGACAACAGCGGCGTAGTCTGCCTTGACACTCTTAAATTCGCCACCATCGGAGTAGAGTTTCGCAAAGCGATTGAGCCAAAGATCTGATTGTTTCATAGTGCCGTCGAATTCAACGGTACCTGCCCAAATATCAGTATTGCCTGTATGAGTGAAGTCCGTTTTGGGCAATTTCAAGATACCATCTCCTTGCTTCACCAAACGTGCTTCGCCAGTGATGCCGCCGCCCGTCACGTTACAAGTATAAGTGGTACGGATGATTCTGGTGTTTTGTGTGGTACACTCGCTGGGGGCAGTACCTTCCACCCAGGTAGGTACGTTGAAGGTAAGCACCGAGGGTGCGGTTCCTTCTTGGATGCTGACTTCAGTATCGTTGGTCTCGCATACAATCACGTGCTTGTCGTTGTGGCTGGCATCGATGGTTTTATGATTAGCCACTTCTTCACGACCTGTCATCGTGAGTGGTGGAGGGGCAATGGTGATGTCTTCCAGTTCGCCCAAGAAGTAACTGGGTCTTGGGGGTTGGTTATAGCCGCACATCTGCCATACGATGGCATTGCGGTACTGGTGGTCATGCCACAAGGTGTAGTTGCGCCACTTCGTTGGGGTAGTAGTGGTGTAGATGCGGATGTTGTTGTCAGCGGTGCGCATGATGACCTCCTCGCGCCAGTCACCCAAGATGTCGCCCTGGAAACATGGGGTGGCCTTCGTGTAGTTGTTGGTAATGGAACCGGGGAAAGTGTATATGGGATCCCAGCTGCCGTACTTGGCTACACAGCCTTCAGCAGGATAATAAATGCTGTTTCTGGTTACTCCTGTGCCGTTGAAGGTCTCCTCTAACAGGTCGCCATCCCAATAGATGCGGAAGTTTTGGTTCACACCTGCTTCTGTGATGCCATTGACGGTGTTACTTGTTACGAGGCTGATAGGACCGATGTCGGTGGGCGTACCCATCGCACCAGGGAAGTCATTGGTGAAGTTACCAGCCATGCATCGTCCTACATCTTTGGCTGCTTTATAGCGATAGTACACTTTGGATGTGGTGGCATCACGATAGTTTGTGCCAGGATCGTCTTCCATACAAGCGAAGATCTCCAATCCATGCACATAGGGGTTGAGATCGCCCACTGACTCGGCGTCACCATGTCCGTAGCCTGTTGTAGAGAGTCCTTTACCATTGTCATCAATGACCATCGAACCAAAGACAATCTCGTCACGTCCGTCCATATCGACATCGGCGATGGCATAGTTATGGTAGCCTTGACCTTTCCAAGGACCATTGCTGTTATTGTACCATGTCCAACGTTCTTTTAGCGTATGGGTGGCTGGAACAACATCATAAGCAATCATCTTATGACGGGTATAGATGCCTCGTGCCAAGAAGATGCTGGGCTTGCGGCCATCCAGATAGGGGGCACCAAAGAAGAATTTGGAGGCGCGGTGTCCATAACCGTCACCCCAAGCTCTTTCGAGGTCATTCTCACCAGACTCCAAACGTTTGAGAGGATAGGGGATACATTGGTACACTTCGCCTGTCTTACCATTCAGATAGACCAACCACTCGTAATCGCAGGTCACAAACCAGTTTGTGCCGCCTCCTGTGGCAGCACGCACGTTGATGGACTTATTGCCCACCGTATAGACCTCGCCATTGGATTGATGAATTTCCGTTCCGTCTGCGGCACGCATGATGACTTCTGCTTCTCCGTTACCATCCCAGTCGTATGCCACGATGTTCTGCTCGTTGTTCTGGAAGTCACCCATGTTGGGACCGCAATTTACCCACCACAGGCGTTCGCCGTTTTGCTTGAGCACCTCGAAGATGCTGTATTCGTGTGTCACTACGCCATTCACCGTCGGACCGTTCTTGGGAAATGACTGACTGATTTCACTGTCGTTGTCGAATTTCATGAGTATCTCAAGCTCACCATCGCCATCTACGTCAGCACAACAGGCATCGTTGGGGATTAGTGTACTGGCAATGCCTTTGTGTTTCAATTGGATTTCTTTGTAGGCATTGGTCCACACGGGGACGGCCTTGCAGGGCTTTTGTGCTTGTCCCTTCACTACAGCTGCCACACTGTAGGTGCTGGATGCGCTACCTGAACGGTCGGTATAGTTGGAAACCTTGAGGGGAGTGCTCGTGATAGGTTCCCCATCACGGTAAACCATATAGGTGACATCGTAGTATTCTTCGCCCAGAATACGCCAGGTAAGAAATACACCAGTCGATTGCTTCATGGCCACCAACCCTCGGTCGAGTTGGTCAGTAAAACGCTGTGCAAAACTCAACGTGGCCAGCGTCATAAGGATGGATGTGAGAATGAACTTTTTCATAAATGGAAAGTTAGTTGTTGTTAATTAGTAGTTTTTGTTGTGCCAAAGTTACGCATAATTCTTCTATTGGGCAACCATTTCGAGCAAATCTTTGCCTGTGAGCTTGTAACTGGCGTCTGTTCCTGCCAAAATGTTCTCGGCGAGGTCACGTTTGGTTTGGTGCAAACGGATGATTTTCTCTTCGATGGTGTTCTTGCTGACGAGGTGATAAACAGTCACGGCACGGTCTTGACCGATACGATAGGTACGGTCGGTGGCTTGCTGTTCGACTGCAGGATTCCACCACGGGTCGAGGTGGAACACATAGTTGGCTCCTGTAAGATTCAGACCCAAGCCTCCTGCCTTGAGGCTGATGAGAAAGAGCGAGTTTTCACCGTTCTGAAAGGCTTCCACCATCTCCGTGCGCTGCTTCAGGGGAACGCTGCCATCAATATAGAAGTACTTCATGCCCAAGCGGTCAAGTTCTTTCCTGACGATGTCAAAGAAACTGACGAACTGACTGAACACCAAAGCACGGTTACCTCCTTCAATGACACCTTGCAGAAGTTCAACCAATGCCGTGATTTTCGAGCATTCGCCAGTCCATTTGGGTTCGATGAGTTGTGCGCTGCATGCTGCTTGGCGCAGTCGGGTGATTTCTGCCAAAACGTGCATGTCGATGTCGGCACCAGAAGCTTCCAGCATTTTCTCAGCACGGATGCGGATACTCTCGTAGATGGCGAGTTCATCCTTGCTGAGTTCCACACTGTGATATATTTCTATTTTCTCAGGCAGTTCTTTCAGCACCGCCTGTTTTGTCCGTCGCAGCATGAAGGGGTGTACGATGCGCTCCAATTGTTCCTGCTTCTCCTTGTCTTTATAACCCTCGATGGGGATGATGAACTTTTGCGAGAAATGTTCGTAATTGCCCAACAGTCCAGGGTTGACGAACTGGAAAAGACTCCATAACTCGCCCAAATGATTTTGTACAGGTGTACCTGTCAGCATCACACGGTTGTCTGCCTGAATCTTCATGGCTGCTGCACTCGTCTTGGCACCTCGGTTCTTGATGATGTGTGCTTCGTCTAAGCATGCCACGTTCCAATGTTTCTGTGTGATGTAGTCTTGAATACTCAGCAGGATGCCATAAGTTGTCACCACCACGTCACCAGCCTGAGCATCACGGATGACTTGTTGTCGGTCTGCGGCAAAGTTGAGAATCTGTACGTTCAGGGTGGGAGCGAACTTCTCCATTTCCGTTTTCCAGTTGGGTGCAACAGAAGCGGGTGCCACTACGAGGGAAGGACCTTCGTGCTGCTTCAGCAGGAGGAAGGCGATGGTTTGGATGGTTTTTCCAAGACCCATATCATCGGCTAACAGCGCACCAGCTCCCCAACTGTTCAGACGTGACATCCACAGGTAACCATCCTTTTGATAGGGGCGCAATGTTGCATTCAGTTCCTTGGGAATGTCGGGGCTGTAGTTGGAACCGTCGAGGATGCGCTGTCTGATTTCCTGCAATTTTTCGTCCATCTCCAACGTCAGTTCCCCATGCAAAAGGTCATCGCCCATCAAGGCGGCACTAAAGGGTGAAATCTTGATTTTTCCACGTTCTCGATTGGCGATAGCATCGAGTGCCTTCAACTGGTTCCTCAGTTTCTCGCTCAATACAAGGAACTCACCTTCACCAATCTTCACGAACTTGCCTTTGCTCTTGCCCACCAGCTCCAAGAGCTCGCTGATGCTAATGCGCGTCTGCTCGTCGATGTTTACATCTCCTTCGATGTCAAACCATTGGCCACGTTGCTTCAGCGCACCGCTCCATATACCTGTTCCTTTTGTGAACGAACGTATCTTGAAACCCTGTCCTTCGGGCCATTCTGCAAAGAAGGTGTCGGGCTGTGCTTGAATCATCTGGATGAGTTCGAGCATAAACTCAGGCGTGTAGATGTCTTTCTCTCTGAAGACCTCGTTTTGAGTGGTCCAGAAATGGCTCACCAGTTCGCGGTTCTGCCGTTCCAACGTCAGATTGCGTTTCACACGCACGCGTCCCTTCTCTTCATTCTCGTCAATGATGACGTCATCGCCCAAACCCAATCGGAAGGTCTTGCGACCGCCAGGCAGGGGACGTGCAAACACTTCCACTTCCCAATTGCCCCCTTGCTTGGGGCTGAGCTTGAAACCTGCGCTCCATTGTCCATCCACGATAGGTAGGGTGCTGCCGCCTTCGATAAGGGACGAATGCAGTTCCACCTTGCCACCAATCTTGGCCAAGAGGCTGCGTAAGGTGGGTTCTGCTTCCAGTGGAAGGCTGCCCAATTGCAGGAGTTTAGTGTAGTAACCACGAATCTCGTTAGGGATGTTGATGAGGCTATAGTGAGTGGGAGAATCTTCCACAATCACCATATCGTCTTGGATTTTTCCTAATGGCACATTCGACTTCACCACAAAGCGGTCATCCTCCTTCTCCACCATCAGATAAGGTTTGTCACGATCTACCTTCACCAGTTCGAAGGGAGCTGTGCGACCTATATACAGACGGCTCTCGTCGACCATCTCTTCAATCACGTGTTCCAGTTGCAGTTCCCAGTGCTCACTGTGATTCAGACGCGCCAAGATACGACGGTCGGCATTGTTCATGTATTCTACTTCACCTTTTTTATATCGAGTTTCGCTTAACCGCTTCCCGTTGCCCCATGCGCCATTTTTCAGTCGAGTCTGTTCCCTCACCTGAATGGTGTGGGAGTCCTCTGACTCGCGGAGATACATTAGTCGTGTGACAGGTTCCTCAACTACTACCGTCGTTCCGTCAGCTTCGTCCATCAGTCCTTCGAGCACCGATTCCCATTCCGCTTTGTGATAGATATTCACGAGAGTAGGGTGATCGCCAAACTTGTGACGCAGTGACTCACGTTCGTAGTCATAAAAGGGGAGGTATTTCGACATCTCGTGTTGCAACAGAGCGAGGTTGGGAATGCAGCGATTGATGTCCATGTTGTTGGTGGGGTATCCCATATAGTTGGCCAGCAGGAAAGCAATCGGTCGGTAAATGGGGGGAAGGTTGCCATTGGTGGCAGCCTCAAATTGCTGTAACACTTGTTCCTTGTGTAGGGAAATGCTGATATTGCAGAAATCCTCGGCCAGCAATCTGGCTGGTAGCATCTCAGGGTTTGTCCTTACCTCCAGATTGGCGACTAGTTCTTTCAAACGGGTTCGGCAGGCTGCAGCGATTTGCTGTCTGTTGTCTGCTGTCTGCTGTTTGTTACCTGTTGTCTGTTCTCCTTCTGTTGCTGCAGCCATATAGGCGAGTACTAAGTAGAAGGTCAGGAGTCCATTTGTGAAGTACCCCTTCACTCCACCCTCCTTCACTTGGGTCTTCAAAGCCATGTCGAACCACTGAACTGCCTCGATGGATTTGTTGGCACAGAGGTTGCGAAGGGCTCCCAAAGCGTAACCAGCTGAAATGTTGGAGAAGATGCCGCCGGAAGGAACTTGACCTGTGGCGATGTATTCGTATAGTTCCACCGTCGCTTGCAAGCGGCATCGGGTGGACTCTGAAATGACGTTGTAGTGGCTGATGATTGTGAGTACCAACGTGGTGTCCACCACTAAATCGTGACTAATGAGGTAATCCCCTAAGTGCTCATAGAAATCTAAGAAAGACTCGGCGGACAAATTGGCAAATAGTGGTTGGAATCGGGCTTCCGATGCTACACTGTAGAATAGGGACACCTGATCTTTCCCTATTGTACTGGCACTATTGCACAGTTGGTAATTACTTTCCACCAATTCTTTGACAGCATATCGTACGAACATGTATGCCTGACCGCTGAGGTGCTGTAACCGTCGGTAGGCTAACAGCAGATCTTTGCGGCATTCGAACAGATACCACAGGGCTAGAACGAAGTCATCTGTGTTCACCCCATAGCGTGGCATGCTTGTGTACCAGTCTTTCCCTTCCAGTTTGAGAATGCCCTTCTTTGTCAGTTCCTCCAGTGCCGCCTTACCGTCAAATGCCGCAAAACAGTACTGGTTCAAGAGATAGATGTGTTCATCCATTCGCTTATTTGAACCATATCCTATATGCACGTAAAAGCCCAGCAATCGCTGTGCATCCTCACTCAATTGTTCGTACTTATCAAATATCATGCCTAGTTTGTGTTGGTGAAAAGCGTGCAAAGTTACGGATAAGTAAAGACAATACAAAGGGAAAAATTATATTTTTTACTTTTATTGTTGAACGGGAGTACCTTCGAGCGTAGCTCAACGTACGATATTGTAAGCACAATACAAAAAGAAAAAGCCTTTATTTTTTTGTTTAACTTAACTTCAGGAATTTGTTCCCTTGCCTGACATGATGTCAATGAGTTCGTCGGTGATGGCTTGTTGACGAGTCTTATTATACAATAAGGTGAGTTCCTTAAGCAGGTCGTTGGCATTGTCGTCAGCGGTCTGCATGGCCATCATGCGGGCGGCATGTTCGCTGGTGAGGGAGTCAAGCAATACGCTGTAGGCCTGTGCGTTAAGTAGACGGGGATAGAGGGACACCATAAGCTCCTGGGGAGAAGGCTCAGTGAGTAGTGAGTAGTGAGAGGTGAGAGGTGAGAGGTGAGAGGTGAGAGGTAAACTGTCAACTTGAATGACCTGACTACCCATAGACTTAAAGTGGTGGTAGAGGAACTCCACACCATCCACCTCCTTATTTTGATAGAGTTGAAGGGCGAAGGCAATGAAGTCGGACACATCAGAGAATGTGCCTCCTTTCTCTATCTTGTCTAATAGACTGACATAGTCTGGTATGTAGTCAAGATGAGCCTTTTTCAGTTCATGTGCAATTTTCTTGCCGATGGGTAACAAGCGTACTTGCTTGCTTTGTGCTTCCAATTTTTGTATCTGTTGCATCGTCGCCTTGGCCATATTGCTATTGAAGGCACCGCAAAGTCCACTGTTGGAAGAAATGGGGATAAGGAGGACTGAGAGGTTAGAAGTGAGAGGTGAGGGGTTAGAGGTGAGAGGTGTGGGGTTAGAGGTGAGGTCGTCAACTATTGATTGTAAATGGTCCTTATACCGCAGGAACGCCTCCGTCATGCCTTGTACATGATGGAGTTTCGCACTGGCCACCATGCGCATGGCACTGGTGATTTTCTGCGTGTTGCGGATTGACGCAATGCGGCTTTTTATTTCTTTGAGCGAGGACATGTTAGGTACAATTTACCATTTACAACTTGATAGATGCTGCGGTATTTTCGATGATGGAAGTGATGTTGTCGTCAATCTTTCCTTCTCTGAGCGGACTCAGCACATCGTCCTGATGAGTGGTGCGTAGCAGGTCGAGGAAAGCGGCTTCGAAGTCTCTCGTTTTGTCCACAGGAATGTCGCGCAGCAGTCCGTGTGTGCCGCAGTAGAGAATGGCGATCTGTTCCTCCACAGGCATGGGTTGGTATTGCTTTTGGATGAGCAGTTGGGCGTTCTTACGTCCCTTGTCAATGGTGAAGGCGGTGACGGGATCCATATCGCTACCGAACTTTGAGAAAGATTCCAGCTCGCGATATTGTGCCTGGTCAATCTTCAGTGTACCTGCCACTTTCTTCATGGCTTTGAGTTGGGCGTTACCACCTACACGGGATACGGAGATGCCGACGTTGATGGCGGGACGCACACCTTGATTGAAGAGGTCAGTTTCCAAGAAGATTTGTCCGTCAGTAATGGAGATGACGTTGGTGGGGATATAAGCGGATACGTCACCAGCCTGCGTTTCGATGATAGGCAGTGCCGTGAGTGAACCACCACCACGTACCTTGCCTTGCAGACAATCGGGCAAGTCATTCATCTGCTCAGCAACCTCTTGTTGGGTAATGATTTTTGCAGCACGCTCCAAGAGACGGGAGTGCAGGTAGAAGATGTCGCCAGGATAGGCTTCACGACCCGAAGGACGCTTGAGAATCAGTGACACCTCACGATAGGCAACTGCTTGTTTGGAAAGGTCGTCATATACGACCAAAGCGTGGCGTCCCGTATCACGGAAATACTCACCGATGGCAGCTCCAGCAAAAGGTGCGTAATACTGCATGGCGGCTGGGTCGCTGGCAGTGGCGGACACGACGATGGTATAGTCCATCGCTCCCTTCTGTTGGAGGGTATTGACGATGGTGGCAACGGTAGAACCTTTTTGTCCGATAGCCACATAAATGCAATAGACTGGTTTGCCTGCCTCATAATTGGCACGTTGATTGATGATGGTGTCAATGGCAATAGCGGTCTTTCCTGTCTGGCGGTCACCAATAATGAGTTCTCGCTGGCCTCGACCAATGGGAATCATGGCATCCACTGCCTTCAGACCTGTTTGTAGTGGTTCGTTCACAGGTTGACGGAAGATTACGCCTGGGGCTTTGCGCTCCAATGGCATATCGAAGGTCTCTCCTGTGATGGCTCCCTTTCCGTCGATAGGGTGTCCAAGGGTATCAACTACACGTCCCACCATCCCTTCGCTGACAGCGATAGAGGCGATGCGTCCTGTGCGCTTGACGGTATCCCCCTCTTCAATGCTGTCGGTAGGACCCAGCAAGACAGCACCTACATTGTCTTCCTCGAGGTTCATCACGATGGCTTCCATGCCGTTGTCGAAAGCAAGGAGTTCACCAGCTTCTGCATTGCGGAGTCCATAGGCACGTACCACGCCGTCGCTGACGGTCAGCACAGTACCTACTTCCGTCTCGTTGCCGAGGGAGTTCTCTTCATTGTCGATGTCGGCGAGTTGCTGGCGCAGCATTGCCGTCACTTCACTTACTTTTATAGGGTCGGACATAATTCTTTCCTTATCTTTTCAAGTTGATGTCTGTAACTGTAATCATATCGGTGGTCGCCGATGCGAAGTCGGAAACCTCCGATGAGGCTTGGGTTCACTTTCTGCACACATTCCACCTTGCGATGCCGATGCGCTTGGATGCGTTCAATCAGGTGCGTAATGGTGTCATCGTCGACAGGTACTGCCGTCTCAAACACCACACGGTCAATGTCATAATGTTGTCTGTACATGTCTCGATAGACGAAGATGATGAGGCGCAATTGGCTCTCACGATGATTTTCTAAGAGCAACCGCAAGAATCGAGTGTAGAGCGTGGTGGCTTCAAGGTCAAGTCCTGAAGCGAGCAACAGAAGTGTGTACTTTTTCTCCATTGTCACACGTGGATTGATGAGCGCCATCTGGAGGTCGGGTTCGGCTTTCATGGCGGTATGGAGCACACCGAGGTGTTCGTAGATTTGCTGATCTACGAACTGTGACTTGGCCTCTTCAAAAAGTGCTGTGGCATACCGCTTAGCGATGCTCCCGTTCATCATGTGAGTCGATTTTGATGCTTAGAGTTTGTCAATGAGATTTTCGATAGTCTTCCGCTGTATGGCATCATCCTTCATCCGTTCGCCAATCACCTTTTCAGCAATGTCGAGGGCAAGGCTTGCCACCTCCTTCCGTACATCCTGTATAGCTCGTTCCTTCTCCGCTTGAATGCTTTGTCGCGCCTCCTCAATCATTTGGTTGGCAACGACTTGCGCCTCGTCTTGTGCCGCCTGCACAATCAACTTCTTCTCCTGCATGGCACCAGCGATGATGTCCTTCTGTTGTGCTTTGGCATCAGACAACAGTTTTTCGCTCTCTGCCTGAATGCTGGCCAACCGTTCGTTGGCTTGCTTGGCAGAGAGGAGTGACATCTCGATGAACTCTTTACGTTCGTTGATGGCCTTCACGATGACAGGGAAGCCGAACTTCGCCAGCAGGAAGAACACCACGCCGAATGAGAGCACCATCCAGAAGAGTAGTCCTGGGTCTGGTGTGAGTGGATTCATCTTTTACTTATTTCAGCGCAATGAGGAGGCATACCACGATAGCGAAAAGTGCCACACCCTCGATGAAGGCGGCTGTCAGAATCATGGATGTGCGGATGTTGCTCGATGCCGAGGGCTGACGGGCAATACTCTCTGTGGCTGATTTGCCAATCATACCGATGCCAAAAGCGGCACCAATCACTGCGATGGCAGCACCAATGGCTGCTCCCATCTGTGCGAGGCTCATGCTCGCTTCTACTGCTTCAAGAATCATAATTACATTTACAATTTTATTATTTACTATTTACAATTTATTCATTATGTGCCAATCCAATGAAATTGGCGGTTAGAATCGTGAATACGTATGCTTGGATGAACGCCACTAACAATTCGAGGCAGTTCATGAAAATGCAAAAGAGAACACTCACAACTGTCATGGAGGCACAAAGCCCTTCACCCATTTCTGCAGTGATGAACACAACGCAGGTCAAGGCCAAGATGATGATATGTCCTGCCATGATGTTGGCAAAGAGACGGATCGTCAGTGAGAAAGGTTTGGTGAACACACCGATGAACTCGATGGCGGGCATAATGGGTATCGGCGCCTTCAGGAAAATCGGAACATCTGGCCAAAAGATACTTTTGTAGTACGCTTTGGGCGCAAAGAAGTTGATGGCGATGAATGCGGTTACGGCACAAGTCATCGTCACGGCGATGTTGCCCGTTAGGTTGGCTCCGCCTGGAAAGACGGGAAGGAGTCCTAACAGGTTGCTTGTCAAGATAAAAAGGAACACCGTCATTAGGTAGGGTGAGAATCGTTCATAACCATGTCCGATACTCTCTTTCGCAACGTCTTTGTCAATAAAATCAACGACGGCTTCCATCATTCCCACAAAACCACCTGGTGCTATCTGAGAACCATTCTTTTTATACCACCGTGCCAGACCTAACACCACTGAACACAGGAGGATGCACACAATGAACAACTCCAGCACATTCTTGGTGATGCTAATGTCGAAAGGTCGTTCACCTGCTGCATTCACAATCTTCCCTTCGTAGTCACCTTCTTCTGCGATGTGGTAACCTTTATAGGTTGCGCCGTTCTCCAGTTGGTCGGACATGAACACATCCACCCCCTGTTCCCCAATGAGGATGCAAGGGAGGGGAATGACAGCTCCTTCTGTGATGTGCCACTCATAACTATCGCCCAGATGTTCGAAGATGAGTTTGGACACATCCAATCCCTCCGCAGCCCTGATGGGGGTAACGAAGCCCAGTACATATATTATAGATATTAGGCAGGTTCGCATACTACCGTAATTTCGTCGTTTTCGATTTTCACCACACCTGCTCCATAGGTAATTTCCTCACTTTCCGTATGGATGCTTCCCTCCTTTACCTCGGCAATCATCGGTGCATGACCAGGCAAGAACTCCATGAGTCCTGTAGCAGAAGGGAACTGAAAACGTTCCACTTCTCCGTCATATTGTGTTCCTGTCGGTGTGATGATTTGTAGATGCATGGTTGTTAACCTTAACAATAATCTTAACGATAACTCTCAACTCTAACCCCTCTACTCTAAACTTTCATCTCCTCATTGATCTTTCGTGCTTTCTCAAACGCATCTTCGATGGTGCCGACGTTGAGGAACGCCTGTTCGGGCAGGTCATCGCACTCGCCGTCGAGAATCATCTTGAAGCCTTTGATGGTGTCTTCGATGGATACCATGACACCAGGTACACCCGTAAATTGTTGTGCCACAGCGAACGGTTGTGATAGGAAACGCTGCACTCTTCGGGCGCGATTCACTGTCGTCTTGTCTTCGTCAGAGAGTTCCTCCATGCCGAGGATAGAAATGATGTCTTGTAGTTCCTTATTGCGTTGCAGAATCTGCTTCACCCGCTGTGCTGTCTGGTAGTGTTCCTCGCCTACTACGTTGGGATCAAGAATACGTGAGGTAGAATCCAGTGGATCTACTGCTGGATAGATGCCCAATTCCGCAATCTTGCGATTCAGCACCGTGGTGGCATCCAGATGTGAGAAGGTGGTGGCAGGAGCAGGGTCGGTCAAGTCGTCAGCTGGTACATATACCGCCTGCACAGAGGTGATGGAACCATTCTTTGTTGAGGTGATGCGTTCCTGCATTTGTCCCATCTCACTGGCCAATGTAGGTTGATAACCCACAGCCGAAGGCATACGCCCTAAAAGAGCCGACACCTCTGAACCTGCCTGTGTGAAACGGAAGATGTTGTCGATGAATAGCAAAATGTCGCCGCCCTTGCCACCACTCACGCCATCGCGGAAGGATTCGGCGATGGTCAATCCTGATAAAGCCACAGAAGCACGTGCACCAGGTGGCTCATTCATCTGACCGAACACTAAGCTTACCTGACTCTTCTTCAGTTCCTCCTTGTCGATGAGGCTCAAGTCCCACTTGCCCTCTTCCATCGCCTTTTTGAACTTGTCGCCATAGCGGATGACACCACTTTCAATCATCTCTCTGAGCAGGTCGTTGCCTTCACGGGTACGTTCTCCTACGCCCGTGAAGACCGAGAAACCGTTGTTCTTCTTTGCCACGTTGTTGATGAGTTCCTGAATCAATACCGTCTTACCCACACCGGCACCGCCAAAGAGACCTATCTTTCCGCCTTTCGCGTAAGGTTCGATGAGATCGATGACTTTGATACCCGTGTAGAGAACCTCCTGTGCTGGCGAGAGTTCTTCGAATTTCGGAGCTTCCCGATGAATCGGCAGTGCTCCCTCGCGGTTCATCTCCTCCATACCATCGATGGCATCACCGCTTACGTTCATTAGTCGTCCTTTCACCTGATTGCCAATCGGCATAGTGATGGGGTGTCCTAATGCCACGACTTCCATGCCGCGTTTCAGTCCGTCCGTCGATTCCATCGCCACGCACCTTACTGTGTTCTCGCCCAGATGCTGCTGCACCTCCACCACCATCCTCCGGTCCTGCTTGCGCTCAATGGTCAGTGCGTCGTGGATACGTGGCAATTTCTCAGCTGAGAACTGTACATCCACCACTGGTCCAATAATCTGCGATATCTTTCCTTTGATTGTTTCCATCATACATTAGGTTTATGATGCAAAATTGAGAAAAAAAAATGAAACAAAGAAGCCTCTAATGTGAAAAGTTTGTTAAATGCAAAAACTTCCATTGAATAAACTCGAAAAAACGACTGAGTTAACTCAAATCGTCGTTTGAATTAACTCGATTGATGATTTGAGTTAACTCAACGATTTTGGTTCCCCGATTCTTTTGTCCATTCGGGATTTATTTGTACCTTTGTGGCGAGAATATAAAAAGTAAAAAAATGGCTTTAATTAAAACAGTGTGTGGCTTGACTCCAAAATGGGGAGAAGGCTGCTATTTCAGTGAGAACGCCACGATTGTGGGCGATGTGCAGATGGGTGACCAATGTACAGTTTGGTTCAATGCGGTGGTGCGTGGTGATGTGAATTACATCAAGATAGGTAACCGTGTGAACATCCAAGATGGATCTTGTCTGCATACATTATACAAAAAGGCCGCTATTGAGATTGGCGACGATGTGACCATTGGGCACAACGTGACTTTGCATGGCTGTACCGTGAAGAGTGGTGCACTCATTGGTATGGGTGCGACGGTATTGGACGATGCCGTGATTGGCGAAGGTGCGATTATTGCGGCTGGTGCCTTGGTGTTGAAAGGCACACAAGTAGGTGACGGTGAAATGTGGGGCGGGGTGCCAGCCAAGTTCATCAAGAAAGTGGATCCTGCCACTGCAAAGGAATTGAATGTCGGCATTGCCCAGCATTACATTATGTATGCGGAATGGTATAAGGAGAGTTGAGATGTATGGTGTAAGAGGTAAAGTTAAGGTTATCGTTAGGGTTATTTAACCAGAATTTTGCGGGTGGTACCGTTTCTCCGTTCGAGATAGAGGCCGGGGGCGGTGGGCTTGCCTGTTAAATGTACGCCGTCAAGGGTGTACCATATCCCTTCACCTTCGGGAAGGTCAGGGGTGAAACTGGTGATGGCATCTGGAATGCCACCACCCATAAAATTGAAAGAGATAAGCCCGTCACGTTCTTGAATGTCCGTGATGGGTTTGTTCATGAGATATGTCCCGTCCGTATTTTTGTTGAACAATTTCCCCCCATAGTCATAATGAGAGTCATTGGTGAGTTCGGTTACGTTTTTGTTGCCAGGAAAAACATGGGAGCGATAGGCGGTCGCACTACTGTAAGCATATTGTTTTCCAGCGGGTATGATGGTCATCCGCTGGTGACTTTGGGTGTTGTTGACTTTATTGAGCACCCAAGCGTCTCTATTGTAATCCACATGGGTAACGAGTAATCCGTGGATGTCGGTGTAGATGTTGAGGAATTGGTACCAGCCCTTGTTTTGGCGGTTCTCAAGGAGGAAGTACTCGTTACGGTTTTTATTGTTGTAGATGATGTACGCCACGGGCTCGTCATGGAGGCAGGGCATGTCAGTAATGGTGGTCGGATTGCTCAGCTCAATGGGTTCAAGCCACCCAGCAAACCAACGTTCGTAGGCGGTAAATCCTGTGGGACACTCCCCAGCATAACCATATCCACTTTTGTCCCCTGATGCCATAATGTCCCATGCCTGCATTCCGAATCCACCACTATTAGCGGTGTCGTAAAAATCGGGCAATCCAAGGCAGTGGCTGAACTCATGGCAGGCGGCTCCAATGCCGTCCATTTTGTTGCTGCTGCTACTGCCTCTCAATTCGCAAGTCATGGCATAGGTATCAATCGTGTATCCCCCTAATCTAATGGCACCCTCTCCATCTCCATATTTCTTGAGGAGAGTGAGTGATGCCTCATGTGGCCAGATGGTGCTCTTTCCTCCTCCCGCATGTTCTCCGTTACCAGCATAGATGATGAGCACCTGATCTACTTCGCGGTCACCGTCCCAGTCGTAATCAGCCCAATTGATGTTGTACTGCGTATGTGCCTTTCTGCATACTTCTGCAGTCAGTTCACCTACGTGCTTGTCATCGCCCTTTCGGTCATTCTCTCCGTAATATTCATAGGTGTTGTCTGTCACGATGGGACCAAAGACGTCGAAGGTGAGGTCGAACTGCGTGTAGGATTGGTCATAGAAATAATCATGTACTGATCCCTTGATACCATCCTCATTGTAGCCCACTTGATTGAACTTTTTGTAGAACTTGGCAGGTGTATTGGTGGTTTTCATATTCTTGTTGGAGAAGTTCACCAGGAGAACAATGCCCTTTTTTTGACCCATGTAGGAGGTCGGATAACCGAATGCCTGGCGGGTTCTGTTCCGTTCCCCGCGTTCCTGTCGGCGCAGGTTGAGGCGTGTGCTCTTCTCGCGCCAAACTTGATGGAGGGAGTCTGTCAATTCAGGCGCTAATCGCCAATCACCGTTTTTTTCTTCCACTACGGGTACACCATCAAGGGTGGCATAATAGTGGCAACACTCATCACCGCACAGCATGATGGTTAGTTGGGTGCCATCGCTGTTCGTCACGGTGAAGGGTTTCTGCTGGGCGGGAACGCTCCATGCGGTTTCCACTACACAAAGCCATATAAATGAAAGTAATAAACGCTGTATCATAAGAAAAACGGGGCAAAGGTAAAAAAAAATCTTAACTTCTGACTCCTAACTCCTAACTTTTTTTTATCTTTGCATCACCAAAACGAGAAAAGATAATGAAAATGAAATTTCTGACAACCTCAATTTTGTGGCTCTTGGCCATGATGGCCGGTGCCAACGACGGCGTGTATTATGTGAGTGGCGCTCAAATTATTCCGCTGCAAGAGACAGACGTAGCCGTAACAAAAGAAGTGCTGACCATCACCATCACTGATGACGAGTTTGCCCGTGTGGATGTGCAGTATGAGTTCACCAACCGTGGCAAGGCGAAAACTATTGACGTAGGCTTCGAGGCAAGAGGTCCCTATGATCCGGGAGGTGAGAGTCCCTTTAACAAGGCTGGTAAACATCCTCACATCTTCGACTTTACGGTAGAGATGAACGGGACGAAACTGCCCATCCAAAACTATGTCATCAAGGAAGGTGAAGAGGGAAAAGTGTCTGATTTTAAGCCTCTTGACTTGAATGTATGGCAGCAGCCTACGGGAAATGATGATGATTTTGATAATCTCGTCAATAAGAACACGAAGGAGTCCATCATGTACTCCTATGCTTATTGTTTCAAAGCGAACTTCAAGGAGGGCAAGAATCTGGTGCACCACACCTATCGCTACCGTATGTCGAACGGCGTGTATGAGAATTTCAGTGTCCCCTACTGGCTGACACCTGCTGTGCGTTGGGCAAATCATCAAATAGACGACTTCACCCTGCGCATCAAGGTGGATAAGACTGCCAAGCAGTTCACCCTCACCAACGACAATATGTGGAAAGCAGCTCAGTGGCGGGTGACGCAAGGCGTGGGTAAGATGCACGTCATCAAAGACGGATGGGGTGACACAGAATACTTGGAATTCGCATTGAGAAACGGGACCTACGAGTGGCACGCCACAAATTTCCGTCCTACATCCGATTTCGTTATCTCTTCACCTGAGCATGTTCTCTTCTATCGCGATGATTTCAAGTTGGGACGCTATTATGAGCGGAACAGCGGCATCTATGCTCCTTATGAAAAGATGGAAAATGGTGAAGTCAGAAACGGCACCACGCAAGGGATTGCCAACTCGCGCATCTTGCGCAATCTGCCCTATGCCAGCCGTGGTTATGTGTTCAAGGATCAAAAACTGGCTGCTTACTTCAAGTCGCTCTGGTGGTATATGCCTGACCCTAACTGGGAACAAAGCACGGCCGATTTCACGGAGGAGGAACGGGAACTCATTAAATAACAAAACAGAGATAATCAACACAAAAAACTAAAATGACATGAAAAAAATCTTTTCCTTATGTATGCTGATGCTGCTCTGCACTATGCAGGGATTTGCAGTGAAAGTGGAAAAAACAGTTACGCTTACTGTGAACGGGGAGTCTCGTTCTTTCTTACTCTATGTTCCCAACAATGTGAAGGCGAACGCACCATTGGTACTATCTTTGCATGGAACAACTGGTCATAGTTCTGACAAAGCTCCGATGGGTACAGATGTGGCAGATGCCGAAGGTTTCATCGTGGTATATCCGCAGGGAAAGGATATCAATTTCCCTGTGTTTGGGGGTAAATACCCAGGTTGGAACTCCACTGGTGAATATAGTGAGGACATTGACTTTTTCAAGGCGATTATTGAAAATGTAGCGGAGAGCTATACGATTGACCGCAAACGCATCTATTGTTGTGGCTTTTCCAATGGCGGCATGATGACATACTCGCAGACGAATACGTGTGCGGACATATTTGCAGCTTTCGCATCCATCAGTGGTTTTCAGTTGAATGAGTTTCATTTGCACCACACAGGTGTGCGTCCAGTCCCGTTTTTGCATATACACGGAAAGAATGACAATTTTGTAGATATTGCCCGTATGCCGACGATTGTGGATGAGATGGTGGCAAGGGTTGGCGCCAATCCTGTACCTGTAGTGACTGAAGAGGAAGGCAAGTACACCAAGAGCGTGTATGAAGCAAAAGAGGGTGGTTTCCCCTATATTTATTATGTCATAGAGGGTATGGGGCATGAAGCTTATACAGACAAGACGCCAGAGGGACATTCTGGCAAGACCATGTGGAACTTCATGAAACAGTACACTTTGGATTCACCTTGTGACGAGACTTTGAAATGGCGTCCCAGTTTGGAAACAGAGGGTTACAAACCGGCTCAGCATGGATGGATGGTCACGGCGAAGAATATGCAGTTTGGCGATGATCCGAACGGTTCTAAGAACGTTCAAAATGTATATCATGCATTCCAGTTGACGAAGGGCAACTACAAACTGTGTTTCAAGTCGCAGGGTGAAGAGGGAACCATTACTATAACCATTAAAAAATATACGGGCAAAAAGGAGACGGTGTTGAACGAAACGGTACCTATTGGTAAAGATGCCACTCTCGTGTTTACATCGGACGATGATTTTGCTGAATGCCAGTTTAGACTCAAGGCTTCGGTCGCAGTGTCTATCACAGACTTGGCACTTTATTCTGCCACTGAAGAGGAGATGTCAGTCAATGCTCCTCAGGCATCTGCCACGGAGAATGCACAATACTACAATTTGTCAGGCATTCCTTCCGCACAGCCTCAGAAGGGCATCAACGTGGTTCGTACGGGTTCCAAGTCCACCAAGATTCTGGTTAAGTAAAATTTTTTTCAAAAAAGATTGTTTTTGTATTAACTTTCACACTTTGAGGAGGTCTTAAGCATATCACTCGTGGTAATAAGTACTTGAAAAAAGAGATATGAGATTGTTCCAAGGAGGACGGCACGATGATGATTTGCCGACGTTTGAAGACGTGCTGAGACAGTACGAACGTCCTATCTATTGGCACATTCGACGAATGGTAGTCAATCATGAAGATGCACAGGACGTGATGCAGGAGACCTTCATTCGTGTGTTCCAAGGATTGAGCAAACTCAGACAAAAGGAGTTGTTGAAAGTGTGGGTGTACAAGATTGCGACGAACGAGTGTATCCGTCATCTGACCAAAATACGGGAGCGGACAATTACAGAGGTGAGTGAAGATGATTTGCTGGTCAAGCGGTTGGAAGCATCCGAAGATGTAGATTGGGAAGATGTGGAAGGTGTCCGTTTGCAAAAGGCCATCCTCCGATTAAGTCAACAAGAGCGCACCGTATTTAATATGCGCTACTATGACGAGATGAGTTACGAAGAGATCAGTCAAGTGACAGGTTCTACGGTGGCAACACTGAAAGTGGCCTTTCACCATGCAAAAGAGAAAATAAAAACAGAATTATTCAAATAGAGAGATATGGAAGAGTTATTGAACAACAATGGCAAAAGGATGCCTTACACCGTACCCGAGGGGTTCTTCGAGGACATGCATCGGCATCTGATGGAGGAGACGGAGAAGGTCCAAGAGCCTGCTTCTCACCTCACACCTCTCACCTCTCGAAAGAATTATTGGATGTCGGCTGCAGCTGTTGTGTTACTGATTGTAGGGGTGTCGTTCTATGCTTTGCATCGAATGGGAAAGACAGAGACTCCTTTGTTGGCAGATCAGTCTGCACCGGTGGAGAGTTTCATGACGGACGAAGATCTCGATGAGTGGATAGCCATTTATGAAGGTGTTGACAATACGATAGTTGATTTCGATGACGTCGTTTTAGACACAGATAACACCATTTTATAATATCTAGATACATTGATGAATATGAAACGATTTCTTTTAATAGCAGTGGCGTTTCTGACAATGGCAGGCAGTACGCTGATGGCACAGTCACAATGTGACAAAAAACCTCAGAAAATGTCCGAAGAGCAGTTGTCTCAGGAGGTAGCTACCAGGATGGCTCGCCATCTGGAATTGGATGAGGCAAAGACTTCCAAGTTTGTTCCTATTTATGTGGATTACCGCAAGGAACTCAAGCAGGTATGGAACAAATATGCTAAGCCTTGTCCTCCTAAAGATAAGCAAGCTGTCAAGCCTCAGCGTCCTTCTGAAAAGGAGTTGGAGCAGATGATGACAAACCGTTTTGCCCGCAGTCGTGCTACCATTGATGTGGAGGAGAGTTATTACAAACGTTTTCTCACCGTGCTTACTCAGCAGCAATATGAGAAGATGCAGCAGTTGGAGAAGATGCACCTGCAGCGCATGAAAAACGAGCGGATGCGTCGTATGCAGAAGGGCAAGCCCGGTGGTGCTAAGCCTCCTTTCCCTCCACGTTCTAAGAATGGAGCAGAAGCCAAGCAACGTAAAGTGCAGGTTTCTGAAAATCAAACGGCAGACATTGAGTCTGTTGAACAACAGAGCAAGAAGTCAGACCGTTGGGTGTCAATGAACGGTGCACAGACAGAGGGGACTCCGACAACTCCTGGTTATTACATTCACCAGGGCAGAACAATTAGAGTGAAATAAATAAACAATAAACCAAACAGTCAACACATTAGAACACGGCGAATTTATATTTCTTTTACGTTATTGAATAAGAGTGATTGTTGGAAGGGGACGCAGTGATTGCGCAACCTTCCTTTTTTTGTGTAGATGTAACATGGGAAAAAGGGAATGAAACCTACCATGAAGGAGCTATGCGGAAAAAGCGGTAACTTTGCAAGTGCTAACTACTTGACCAAAACAAAGATAATGGAGAAATGAGAAAACTATTATTGTCATTGTTCGTATGTGTATGCTGTTCCGTCAATGCTGTTGATTTGAAGCATTGCCATATTGTGGTGTCCAATCATGATGCTCAGTTGGTCAAGAAGATGGCCGTTGTGCTGAGTGAAGATGTTGAACGGGTGACAGGGGTGAAACCAGAGGTTAACTTTAACGATAACCTTAACTTTACTAATAGCCCTAACAAGCAGCCTGCGGTCGTTTTTTTGACAACGGTGGATCATCTGCCAATAGCATTGGGTGTGGATGTGAGCGATATCAAGGGTGGATGGGAACGCTATAAGATAGTGACCCGTGGCAATCGGCTCATCATTGTTGGCAGTGATCCTCGTGGTACAGCTTATGGCGCTTTTCATGTGAGTGAGCGTATTGGTGTCAGTCCTTGGTATTGGTTTGCCGATGTGCCTGTGGAACGGAAAGCCAATCTTGATTATAAAGAGAATTATACTTCAGCATCTCCTACCATCAAGTATCGTGGTGTCTTTATCAACGATGAGGATTGGGGGTTGAAGACGTGGGCTGCAGAGAACTTTGAGAAAGAATTGGGTGATATCGGTCCAAAGACCTACGACAAGGTGTGCGAACTGCTGCTGCGTCTGAAGGGTAACATGCTGGCGCCTGCCATGCACTCCTGCACGGGGGCATTTTATAGTCATCCTGAGAGTCAGGTGAAAGCAGCGGAGTGGGGCATTATGATCACAACAAGTCACTGCGAACCCTTGCTTTTCAACAATGCTGCAGAGTCAGAATGGAAAAAGGAAGTGGACGGCGAGTGGAACTACCTGACGAATAAGGAAACCATTTGGAGGAAATTTGACAACCGTCTGCGTGAGACGGCGCAATATGACAACATCTACACCACGGGTATGCGTGGTCTGCATGATGAGGCGATGAAAGGTTCCACTGACCCTCAAGTGCGTGCCCGTACCCTTGAACAGGTGTTTGCCGATCAGCGTCAGCTATTGGAAACGCACAAAGGCAAGCCTGCTACAGATATTCCTCAAATTTTTGTGCCCTATAAGGAAACCCTCGACATCTATGATGCAGGGCTTCGGGTGCCAGATGATATCACACTCGTATGGCCAGATGATAACTATGGCTATATGAAGCGTGTGTCCAATGTCACAGAACGACAGCGCAAAGGTGGGTCAGGTGTATATTATCATCTCAGTTATCTCGGCACTCCCCATGATAACCTTTGGATTGCCACCACTGCCCCTGTCTTGATGTATGAGGAACTCAAAAAAGCCTATGATGCAGGTGCCGACCGCTATTGGCTGTTGAATGTCGGTGACATCAAGCCGATGGAGATGGAGATACAGCATTTCTTTGACATGGCATGGGATCTCTCCTCCTTCAACTATGAGAATGTGAAGCACTATCAAGCCCAGTGGTTGGCGAAGGTGTTCTCTCTCCACTCTCAACTCCCCATTCTCAACTATATTCTCGACACGTATTACCGTTTAGCATGGCAACGCAAGCCAGAGTTTATGGGGTATGAGTTGGAATGGGACAACAATGAGAATAACCGATTGCATGATACGGATTTCTCGTTTGAAACAGGGACAGCACAACAGCGTTTGGCGGATTACAAGGACATTAGCGACCGTGTAGATGCCATAATGAATCGTCTTCCCCTTGAGTACCGTCCCGCCTTCTTCGAGATGTTAGGTTATTCGGTGAAGGGGGCTTACCAGATGAATCTCAAGTTCTTGATGGCGCAGAAGAATCATGAGACGGGCAGTGAGGAGGTAGCACGTTTGGCGACAGCGGCGTTTGACAGCATCAATGCCTTGACCCATGAATATAATACACAGCTTGGTGGCAAGTGGAACCAAATGATTTCACAGATTCCTCCTGGCTATACAGCGAAATATCACCAGATGCCTGAATTGGTTAAGGCTCCGACAACAGCCTATCAATTGCCGAGAAATCAGCGCAGAGTGGAGTTTGCCAACAACTTGAACCTGAATAAGGTGAAAGCCGTCCCGCCGTTCCGCCTCATTGAAGGCATCGGCACCGATTGGCTTGCTTTGCAGTTAGGCGAACCTCTGGATCTAGTACAGAACCCCGCCTCCCTTTCTTCTGAACATATTGATTTGACATTAGGGAACGATGTGGCACATGGTGATTCAATCACACTATGCATCTCTGCTGTTCCTTTCTGGCCCATTGCTTCCGACCGAAGCAATCGTTTTGGCGTGAGTGTGGATGGTTGTCCCCCTGTGGTGTGTGAGAACCAGTTTGAAGAGTGGGGATGGAGTTGGAAGTTGCAGGTACTGGAGAACCGTAAGGATTTTGTGGTGACGTTACCGCTGAATCGTACTCAAAAGCGCCATACCCTGTCATTCATCATCGGTGACCCAGGACAGATGATTCAGCGGATCACTTTCCAGTAGATCATCTTCAATATATGTAGCAATGAAACGAGAAATGAAATACATCTTATGCATAGCACTGGTGGCCGTCATGGGGACGGTGAATGTCATGGCACAATGTGTCACATTGAGCCAGTCGCACGGTATCTACGATGCTCCCTTTTCGTTGGCGATGGCGGTGGAGGAAATCAATAATCCGAAAGCCTTTACGATTCACTATACCTTGGACAGCAGTTCTCCGACAGAGACAAGTCCTGTGTATACAGGGCCTCTGACAATTAGCTGCAACACCATTGTGCGTGCGGCTGCCTTTATAGACGAAGCACAAATGTCAGATATTACGACTGCCACCTATCTTTTTCTGGATGATGTGATGAAACAGAGCGACACTCCTGAAGGTTATCCGATGGAGTGGGGTAGTTACACCCAGATCAGTGGCATTGCCCCAGCTGACTATGGGATGGACACTGAGATGACATCTGACCCCATATTAGCTGAGAAAATACGTGAGGGCTTCCTTTCCTTGCCTATCGTAAGCATTGTGACGGACAAGGAAAACCTGTTCAGTCATGAAAACGATGAAGTGACTGGCGGCATCTACATCTTCACGGGGCCTCCTGTGGGCGATACAACAGGACATGGCTGGACTCGTCATGCCAATCTGGAACTGATGGGGGGAGCGCAAGCGCACGACCTCAGCGCTCCGTGTGGACTTCGTCTGCATGGAGGGCATGGCCGTTTGGCAGAGAAGAACCCCAAGCACTCTTTTCGTATTGTTTTTAAGGCACTATATGGATTGAAGACACTTCAATACCCTCTCTTCGGTGAGGATGGGCCTGATAAGTTTGACCAACTGGTGTTGCGTTGTCACTTTGGCAACACATGGCAACATTGGAGTGAATCAAATCGAGAGAAAGCGCAGTACACCCGTGATGTGTGGGCTCGTCGAATGCAGCGTAAGATGGGGTGGACGAGTGTGGATGCACTCTATGTACACGTATTCCTCAATGGGATGTATTGGGGACTTTACAATTTGGCTGAGCGCGTGGATGCTCAGTTTGGCAAAAACCATTTGGGCGGCAAAAAGGATGACATAGATGTCATCAAAATAGAAGAATCGGGTGGTAATCATCTTGAAGCCTCTGAAGGCGATATGGAGGCGTGGAACTTGATGGTGGAGACTGTTAAACAGGCTGCCGATGACACCTATTATTACCAATTGCAAGGCAAGGATGCCGACGGTCAGGATGATCCTGAACAGGAACCTTTGCTTGATATCGATGCCTTCATTGATTACATGCTTATCAATCAATATGGTGGCAACACCGACTGGGATCATCATAACTGGTACGCAATCCGTAGGCGTGGTGTCGAAAGTCACGGGTTCCGTTTCCTGTGTTGGGATTCGGAGGTGATTTTTGTGAGTTCCAATGAGAATGTGCTTAGCAAGAACAACGGCAGCAATTATCCCACTGGCATCTTTCAGCATCTGCTCAAAAATGACCAGTTTGCCCGTCGTTACCTGAAACGAGCCAAAGTGGTGTTGGCAGATGAAGGTCTATTAGGTGAAGAAAGTGTGGTGGCGGTGTTCGACAGCCTCTACCAAGTCATTTCTATGGCGCTCTACGATGAGGCGGCTCGTTGGGGTGATTATCGTCGTGATGTACACCCTTACGAAACGAGGGGAAAACTCTATACCGTTGATGACACTTACCAAAAAGAGCGCAATCGACTCCTCACTCAATATTTCCCCGTGCGTTCGGAACGTGTTCTTAACAGTATCGTCAGTCTTGTCAATGTCGATGAGTTCGAAGCGTCCGAGGATTGGGTGGAGTTGGCTTCTTCCATGTTTTGCGAATGGGACGGAACAGATGCTGACGCACAGCCACTTGATAAGGAAGTGAAGGTCAACTGGAATATGAATGCCAATGCAGGAGGTGGCAGTGCTGTAGCAGGTTTTGTCAATGTTGACCACAACCAGTATGCCGACATCAGTTCCTATGACAAGTTGGTGCTGCATGGTACTGGCTCAGGTCTCCGCATCTTGGCAAACCGCCTGGTGCCTCATGGCTCATGGAAACAGATCGTGGTATCCTTCAATGACAGAGACCCCTATTGGGATCCTCAAGTCGGAGCCATTGTCATTCCGCTCGAGGAACTGCGTACGATGAAGACCACTGATCGTGAGGAACGTGTGGATGACTTTGTCCATCTCCATGCCCTCAAGGTGGATTGGAACAGTACGCTCAACCTCCGCGGTGCCTACCTTGTACCGTCAGAACAGCCATCCGCTATCCAATGGGCAACACTTGAATCCGAGCATAGTGCGACAGCCTATGGTAAACACAACGATGGCAAATACTACAATCTTAATGGTCAGGAAGTGTCGCACCCAACCCGTGGTATCTATATTTATAATGGAAAAAAGATATATATAAAATAAAACCAATATGAAACAATCTTTTCTTTTATTCATTTTACTTGTCTTAGGACTGTTACCTATCAAAGCTGACAACATTACTGTCAACGGCACCAGCCGTTCCTACAATGTCTATGCACCTAGGAATCTTGGCGAAAATCGGCCTCTGCTGATCTTCTGCCACGGCTACAATCAGGATGCCAACTGGATGCAGAACAGTGAGTTCAAGAACGACAATGTGAGTATGGAGGCAGTATGCGATACTGCCAAATTCGTCGTAGTATTTCCCAATGGTATCAACAAGGCATGGGATACTGGTGGCGACCGCGACATCAATTTCATCAAGGCCATTATCGAAAAGATGGTGACACAGTACAAGATTGACCGTAACCGTATCTATTTAGGTGGCTTCTCTATGGGTGGTATGCTCACCTATAATGCCATCAACAAGATGCATGACCAGATCGCCGCCTTTATTTCCTGTAGTGGACCTCAGGTCGTCACACCCAATGCCAGCACGCCTCCGGTTCCTATTCTACATATTCAGGGAACCGCTGACAACTTCAGTAATGTGCAACCAGCGCTCAATCCGTGGATCAGTCACAACGGCTGTCCTACGACAGACAAAGTCGTCAATAACTACAATGGTTTCAGTGGCGCCAAGATGCATACTTGGGGGCCTGGTAACAACGGGGTTGAAGTCAAACTCTTGGAGTTGAAAGACAAGGGTCACTGGATCTGCAAGGAACCCCAAGTATATACAGGTAAAGAAATATGGAATTTCTGTAAGAAGTATTCGCTCAACAAGACCACGCCCAACGTCAAGATTACGGCACCGGCAACAGGTGTTAAATATATCAGTTTTGCCCCAACTGGTACATCTGTCTTTCCCGACATCACCATCACCGCTACAGCCGACGACCCGAATGGCAAGGTGGAAAAGGTGGAGTTCTATGATGGCACCACCTTATTGGCCACCTGTACCTCCAAGCCCTACAGAACCACTTTGACGCCGACCAAAACAGGCAAACATACGCTGAAGGCAGTGGTTACTGACAACGATGGAGAGACGGGCACGGCTACTGTTGAAGTGACCTTCCAAGCACCGACATCGCTCTCACTCTCGTCGGCATTCAGTGAGGCAAACGCACTTCCTGCTGGTTGGACAACTTACGACAGCAGTGAGAAGCGAGTGGGGTATAACAGCGGATACACACAAGGAGCACGCGTCTTGCAGTTCACGGGTTCGCCACGTGGGTTGAACTACGGGCTTTATTTCCGCAACACTGCAGGAAACGCTCGTCAGGGATGGGCTAAGTATGGTCTTTCAGGAAGCGGCGCGACGTTGAGCCTGGCACCAGGTCACTATACGTTGAAATACAAAATCTGTAACTGGAACAAGCCAGAGTTCACACCAGTGGAACTCTGTATTGAAAAGAGCACCAGCAGCGTGAGTCTTGTCAAACAGACATATACGCCGACCGTCAACATCGGAAATGTGACTTCTAACAGTTTTAGTTCACTGCAACAGCAGACTTTCGAGTTCGATATCACCGAACAAGGCGATTATGCGATTGCCGTCTATACCGCAGATGAGGAGTGGGCCGACTGCATTCTTGGTCAACTCACGCTGACTGCCAATAGTTATGTGGCTACAGGCATCGAGGCACCACAATCCATCCATCCACTGACACCGGGCAAGTATTACACACTGCAAGGGCAGGAAGTGATGAACCCAACCCGTGGCGTCTATATTTATCAGGGAAGAAAAGTGTACTTACGTTAATATGAGACAAAAAATGGGGGAAATGTTACAAAGTCTGAAAGAAAAGATACATCAGTGTGGCGTGCTTTTGCGAAGAATTGCGTAAATTTGCAAGCGATTGGGCATTTTGTTCATTTTATAACGTGGAACCAAATATATCGGTAGCATCATCACATGAAAAAGAATCATTACGGACTATGGGTTTTGCTGACCCTGCTATGTGCGAGTTTCTCGCCCTTTGCCAAAGCAAGTGTACAACCAGACAACGACCAGCGGTTATGGTATGACCGCCCTGCCACGGTGTGGCTCGAAGCCCTGCCATTGGGCAACTCCCGCATGGGTGCCATGGTGTATGGTGGTACAGAAACCGAAGAAATCCAGTTGAATGAGGAAACCTTCTGGAGTGGAGGTCCTCACAACAACAACAGCACCACGTCGCTGCAATACCTCACGGAGGTACGTAACCTCATTTTTGACGGTAAGGAACGGGAAGCCGAGAACCTGATTAACAAGGAATTCATTAAAGGGCCTCACGGCATGCGTTTCCTGACGGTGGGAAGCCTCTGCATGGAGTTCGGTCACAAGGATGTGAAGGACTATGTGCGTGAACTGGACTTGCAGACAGCCACCAGCACAACTTCCTATATATATAATAATGTGAAATACACCCGCCGTGTCATCGCTTCGTTGGCAGACGGTGTGGTGGTCGTCAATGTGAAAGCCAGCAAGAAAGGTGCGCTGAATTTTGTGGCTTCTCATAAGTGCCAATTCCCCTTGACGGTGAAGGCAGAGGGAAAGACGCTGGTTGCCACCATTCAGGGTGTGGAACAAGAGGGCATTCCTGCCGCCTTGACCGCACAATGCCGCACGGATGTGAAGGCTGATGGTACCGTGAAGGTGGAGGGTGAGACCTTGAAGGTGGAAGGTGCAACAGAAGCCACGCTTTACATCTCCGCTGCCACCAATTTCGTGAATTATCATGATGTGTCAGGCAATGCAGCCCAAAAGAATGAGCAGTTTTTGGCTGCTGCCGAAGTCATGAAGTTCGACCAACTCCTGAAGCGACATCTGGCTGAATATCAGAAGCAATACAACCGTGTGAAGTTGAACTTGAGCAGTAATGCGAACGCTCAACTCCCCACCGATCAGCGTTTGGACAAGTTCTACAACAGCACTGATATGGGGATGGTGGCATTGCTCTTCAATTATGGGCGTTACTTGCTCATCTCTTCTTCGCAGAAGGGTGGACAGGCTGCCAACTTGCAAGGTGTTTGGAACGACAAGCGCAATGCACCATGGGATTCGAAATATACCATCAATATCAATGCTGAGATGAACTACTGGCCTGCCGAGGTGTGCAATATCTCAGAGACAGCCGAACCCCTCTTCACGATGACAAGAGACCTCAGCGAGACCGGTAAAGAGACTGCTCGTGTGATGTACGGCTGTCGTGGTTGGGTGGCACATCACAACACAGACCTTTGGCGCATTGCCGGTCCTATCGATGGCGCCACATGGGGTATGTTCCCCAATGGTGGTGGTTGGTTGACTACGCATTTGTGGGAGCACTATCAATATACGCTCGACAAGGATTTCTTGCGTGAGTACTATCCCGTGATGAAGGGTGCAGCCGAGTTTTACCTCGACTTTATGGTGGAACGCGATGGCGAACTGCTGGTAGTGCCCAGCACTTCTCCTGAGCATGGTGGTGTAGGCAAGCAATCGACCATTTGTGCCGCTTGTACGATGGACAACCAGATTGTTCGTGATGTCCTGACACAGGCTTTGGCGGCTGCTCAGGTCTTGGATGAAGATGCTGATTTCCAAAAGAAACTGATGAGAGCCATTCCCATGATTCCGCCGATGAAGGTAGGGCAGTACGGACAGTTGCAGGAGTGGCGTGAAGATCTCGATGATCCACGTGACCAACACCGTCACATCTCCCATCTTTACGGTCTGTATCCCTCCAACCAGATATCTCCTTACACTACGCCAGAATTGTGGAAGGCGGCAGGTGTGACCTTGCAACAGCGTGGTGACCAGGCAACAGGTTGGAGTCTTGGATGGAAGACCAATTTCTGGGCACGTATGCTTGATGGCAACCATGCCTTCACGATTATCAGCAATATGCTTCGTCTGCTGCCCAATGAGGGTCGGGAGCGTGAATACCCTAATGGACGTACCTTCCCTAACCTCTTCGATGCGCACCCACCTTTCCAGATTGATGGAAACTTTGGTGTCACGGCTGGTATTGCAGAGATGCTGATGCAGAGCGACCCTATTACGGCAGAGAAGCCTGCCATCCATTTGTTGCCTGCTTTGCCCGATGCATGGGGAGAGGGTAGTGTAAGTGGTCTCCGTGCTCGTGGTGGTTATGAAGTCAGTGAAGCCTGGGCGAATGGTACGCTCAAGACGGCGACTATCAAAGCGCAGCAGGACGGCACCCTCCGTGTGCGCTGTAAGGACACCCTCACTGGAAAGGGTCTCCAACTTGTGCGTACCCACGATGGTGTGAACGAGTATGAAGTGCCCGTTTTGGCAGGTCAGATCATCACGCTGACACACTAACCCTACCTCAAGGTTACCTCAGGGTTACCTCAAGGTTGCCTCAAGGTTACCTCAAGGTTACCTCTAGGTTTTTAAATCGGAGGTACATCGGAGGTAGTTCGGAGGTCGTTCGGAGGTACATATGAACTGATTGGTAGAACAATTCATATTTTTTTAACTCAAGTAATAAAATGAAGAAAATCTTTTTTGCGATTCTCTCGTTCTGTGCGCTCACAGTGAATGCGCAGAACCCGTATCTCCCCTTGTGGGAGCACTTGCCAGATGGTGAGCCTCGCGTCTTCGAAGACCCAGACAATCCAGGCAAGTTCCGTGCTTACATCATTGGTTCGCACGATGTGACATACACTGCTTATTGTGGTAATGACGTGCGCATGTGGTCAGCACCCGTTGAAGACCTCAGCCAGTGGCGCGACGAAGGTCCTATCTTCTCTCACTATGTAGATGGCAGATGGGATACGATGTATGCTCCTGACCTCGTGGAGGTGAAGGACAAGACCACTGGTAAGAAGACCTATTGGCTCTATCCTCACTCTCGTGGGTGGCGTCGCACTCCAATGGTATGTAAGGGTGACCGTCCCAATGGTCCTTTCACACCTGTCAACCTGACTCCTGACGGCCGTCAGTGCGTGGAGGGTTCACTCATCGACTTCGACCCCTCTGTGTTCATTGAGAACATCACCGACAAGAAAGACCCTGACTACGACAAGGGCTATCGTGCATACGTGTTCTATGGTTTCCAGCATTCTACGGCTTGTGAGTTGGATCAGAACACGATGTACAGCAAGCGTCAAGGTACTGATTTGATTGACCCATTCATCCCTGCAAGTAGTGCAGATGGTCGTCTTCTTGATAGGGCTGGTAGTGAGTATAAGGCGCTCTACAAGGGTCAGAATCCCCTTGATTTCAACTTCTTCGAAGCTTCTTCTATCCGTCAGGTGGGCAACAAATACGTGATGGTGTTCTCTGGCTATAGCGGTAAGGAATACGGATTGGGCAACACCAACTCTGCGCTCCGCTATGCATACGGCGACTCTCCACTAGGTCCTTGGCGTTCTGGTGGTGTGTTGGTTGATTCTCGTGGTGTTGTGGTGAATGAAGATGGTTCTAAGCTCATTACAACCAACGCAGGTCACAATACGCACGGTTCTTTGCAAGAAATCAATGGTCAGTGGTATGTGTTCTATCACCGTCCTCCACGTGGTTTCGGCAATGCACGTCAGGCAATGGTGGCTCCTGTCAAGATTGTCTGGGACAAGAAGTCTGTGGCTGATGGTGGCAAGGTGCGCATCGTTGGTTACGATCCTTTCACAAAGAATAACGAATGGACAGCAAAGGCAAGCGATGGCAACGAATATACTGGTGCTGAGGTGACTTCTGAAGGTTTCCAGATTTATGGTCTGCCACCTTACGCTTACTACTCTGCAGGTCTTGCTTGTTACATGTATGGTCCTAACAGCAACCAGTGGATGCAGGATAACCACGACGTCTGGAACAACTCAATGGATCTTGCCGGCATTCAGAATGGTGGCATCGTTGGTTTCAAGTACTTCGGCTTCGGCGGTCTCGCAAAGGATTCGAAGGGTGTGAAAGCCTTCGAGGGTACCAAGAAGGGCGACAACACTAACATCTATGTCAACCTGACCCACGGCAAACATGGTGCATTCAAGATTCATGTCCGTTTGGATGATCCTTGGAAGGGTCAAGAGATAGCAACCATATCTGTCCCGGAGAATGATGATAGAAGTTCTGCTATTTTCGGAGCAAGCGTTCCAGCCGTTGAGGGACTCACAGGCAAGCACGCCATCTATCTTGTGGCAGAAGGCGGTGAAATCAAGCAGCCAGAGCAGCCACAGGGACGTCCTCAGTTTGGTGGCGGTGGCAGACAGCAGCAAGGTCAGCAGCGTCCACAGGGTCTCTTCGACCTTCATGGAATCGGTTTCAGCAAAGACCTTGCAGCCATCAAGGCTCCTGTTGTGCCAACTGTAACCATCACCGTTGATGGCAAGGACATCAAGTTGCCTACAGCTCCGATGTTCTCAACCAACGACAATGGCTTCATGATGGCAAACAACTATCAGGCATACGCGCCACTCAAGGATAACTCTGTCATCAAGGCTACAGCCACCGATCCAGGTGTGACCTTCCAGATTGGCAGCGTTTCCAATGGTCGCGCTGTTGTGAAGTGCACCTACAAGGGTCAGACGAAGAACTACTTCATCAACTAATATAGAATACGTTAAAAATATCTAGTGTTTATTCACTCACTGATTTGAATTGGCGGCACTGACAGCGATGTTAGTGCCGCTTTTTTTGCATAAAAAAGAGAATCCCCTTCTCACGAAGAAGATTCTCGCATTTGAATACTAAACTTTTTTTACTAACCTATTTATTATCAATTTTTCTGGTGCAAAGTTACGGACTTTTTGCGAGACAGGCTTTCTGGCATGTTTCAACTTTTTCAAAAGGGGTTACAAAGTACTTTTATCCCTCTTTTTTGGCAAAATGCGTACTAAATGTATCATAAACCAAACATTATGCAACGCTATTGTAAGTATTGTCGGTGCTTTTTCCGTACCTTTGCACAAAATGCCAATTCTAAAACCAATATTTAATGAGAAAATTACTTTCTGTTGTTATTTTTTTAATCGTTGCAGTACAAGTGTCAGCTCAGCCACCTCGTAGGCCTGAGCCCCAGGATGCTCCACCTGCGCCCAAGATTCAAGTGAAGAATCCTTTCATTTGGGCTGATGCGCCTGACCCAGACATTATCCGTGTAGGTGACTACTACTATTTGGTCACTACCACGATGCACCTGTTCCCAGGCGCTCCCATTATGCGCAGTACAGACCTTGTGCATTGGGAGACAGTTTCTTACCTCTTTGATGAAATCAAGGACACACCCCGTTATGACCTGAAGGAGGGTACGGTGTATGGTCGAGGCCAGTGGGCAACGACCTTGCGTTACCATAAGGGCACGTTCTGGGCACTCTTTGTAGCCAACGATGACCCACACAAGTCGATGGTGTTCAAGACGGACGACCCTGCCAAGGGTTGGAAACTCCATAGCCGTCTGCCTGCTTACCACGATTCATCCCTCTTCTTCGACGATGATGACCGTGTGTATGTGTTCTCAGGCAGTGGCGACATCAATCTTGTGGAGCTGACAGCCGACCTGACAGCCGAAAAGCCAGGTGGCATCCGCAAGAAATTGCAACTCAATGGACGTCCTCAGGGTTTGCATGAGGGCAGCCGTGTCATCAAGCACGACGGAATGTACTACCTGCTCTGCATCTCTTGGCCCAACACGGGACGTCAGGAAATTTGCTACCGTAGTAAGAACATCGAGGGACCATACGACTCGAAGGTGATTTTGAAGAGCAAATTAGGAGGTTTCAACTTTGCAGGTCAAGGCACGATTGTCGATGGCAAGCATGGTGAGTGGTATGGTGTCATGTTCCAGGATCGTGATGGTGTGGGACGTGTGCTGACCATCGAACCTTGTTCTTGGATTGACGGTTGGCCAATGCTTGGCACGAATGGTGACGGCGTCATTCCTGAGGTTGTTTCGTTGGATGGTACCTGTGAGTGCCACAAAGAACCAGCTTATGCTGTGATTGAGAAAGACTACCAGTGGAACCACAACTACATCAAGGCAGATATTGCTCCCCTGCCCAAGAAGGGGGAAAGCATCCAGTTCGGTCAATTTCCACGCGATCCAGCCACTTATCGTGCTACGGCTCCATTCGGCAATGGTGGTGTGGTCTTGAAGACCTCTGAACTGTGCAAAAACATCTTCGATGCCCGTAACACGCTGACTTGGCGTATGTGGGGAGCCACCTGCTCAGACACTATCTGCATCGATGCCCGAAAGATGAAAGACGGCGATTGTGTAGGTTTTGCTGCATTAAATGGTGATTCTGGCCTGATGACAATTAAACTAAATGGTGGTCAGTATAGTCTAACCATGAGTGAGGAGAGTGTGAGCCTGTCGAACAACACCAAAGAAATCACGAAAGTGGAAGCGAAAGAGGTGGAGACAGTCAAGTTGCCAAAGGGTAAAGTCGGCAAGATTTATCTTCGTATCGACGGTGATTTTGGTGATTTCAGCCCCAAGCGCGACACGGCAAACTTCTACTACAGTTTAGACGGAAAGACCTTCACGAGGATTGGCACTGCTGATTACAAGATGCGTTTTGACTACCGTCGCCTTTTCATGGGCACCCGTTACGCCGCTTTCTACTATGCTACGAAGCAGGTAGGTGGACAGGTGAGTGTGGAATTGTAACCTAGATACATTAAATATTATATAGTATTTACTAAATCTTTTTAAAAACTAATCAACGATGAAGAAAACTATCTTTTCTGTGCTTCTGGCATCTTTGGCGTTGACAGCTTCGGCTCAGTTCGGACGCAATCCAGACACGAACCCTGACAAGGGTTACAAGGACACTTACCAGGGTTATTTCACAGTGGGTGTGGCAGTGAACATGCGTAACATCAACGACCCTCAGACGGTGGAAATTATCAAGAAGAACTACAACAGTGTGACGGCTGAGAACGACATGAAGCCTATCTCTGTTCATCCTCGTGAGGGCGAGTGGACTTGGCAGAATGCCGATGCTATCGCAAACTTCTGCCGTCAGAACGGCATCAAGATGCGTGGTCACTGCCTTTGCTGGCACTCTCAGTTCTGCGACTGGATGTTCACCGACAAGAACGGTAAGGAAGTGACAAAGGAAGTGTTCTACGAGCGTCTGCGCGATCACATCCACACAGTGGTGAACCGCTACAAGGATGTGGTCTATGCTTGGGACGTTGTGAACGAAGCTATGTCTGACGGCGGCGGTGGCGGCGGCGGTTTCGGCGGCTTCGGCAGACAGCAGAACCCTTATCGTGAGAGCCGTGCTTACAGACTTTGTGGTGACGAGTTCATCGCCAAGGCTTTCCAGTTCGCTCATGAGGCAGACCCCAATGCCATCCTTGTTTACAACGACTACAATGCTTTCCAGCCTGCAAAGCGTGACCGCATCTACAATATGGTGAAGAAGATGCAGGATGCTGGTGTGCCAATCACAGGTATCGGTATGCAGGGACACTACAACTCTTACGGTCCAGACGAGTCTGAGGTTGAAGAGGCTATCAAGAAGTACTCTGAGTTGGTGAAGCACATCCAGATTACTGAGCTTGACATCCGTCTGAATGAGGAAATGGGTGGTCAGCTTCAGTTCTCTCGTGGCCAGGCTGGTCAGGCTCCTGCTCACCTCGTGACGATGCAGACCGACCGTTACATCAAGTTGTTCCGTCTCTATCGCAAGTATAAGGACATCATCGACAACGTGACTTTCTGGAACGTATCTGATAAGGACTCTTGGGTAGGTGTGAACAATCACCCACTGCCATTTGATGAGAATCTCCGTCCAAAGAGCGTTTACTATGCTATCAAGAACTTCGATCCATCTCTCGACAACGCAACTCCTCTCGAGGACTTCCAGCCTAACGAACTCAACCAGCCAGGTCAAGAGTATCCTCAGGTGAACTCTCAGGGTTATGCTCGTTTCCAGATCAAGGCTCCAGAGGCTCGTTCAGTCATTGTCAGCCTCGGTCTTGGCGGCAACGGCGGCACTGTGCTCAAGAAGGGTGAGGGTGGTGTTTGGACAGGTACCACCGACGGCCCTATGGACGAAGGTTTCCACTACTATCACATGACAATCGACGGTGCTACTGTGAACGACCCAGGTACGAACAACTACTATGGTTCTACCCGTTGGGAGAGCGGTATCGAGATTCCTGCCAAGGATCGTGACTTCTATGCATTGAAGAACGTTCCTCACGGCAATGTGACTGAGATTCTCTTCCACTCACCCAGCACAAACGCTGAGCGTCGTGCTTTCGTTTACACACCTGCTGAATATGAGAAGAATCCTAAGAAGAAGTATCCAGTGCTTTACCTCCAGCACGGTTGGGGTGAGAACGAATACGCTTGGAGCAACCAAGGTCACGCTGGTTTGATTATGGATAACCTCCTCGCTGAGGGCAAGGCAAAGCCATTCATCATCGTGATGACTTACGGTATGACCAACGACGCTGGCTTCGGCTCACTGGGCAGCTTCAACTACAAGAACTTCGAGACAGTGCTCGTTGATGAGCTTGTTCCTTATGTGGATAGCCACTTCCGCACTATCGCTAAGAAGGAGAGCCGCGCTATGGCAGGTCTGTCAATGGGTGGTATGGAGACCAAGAACATCACTTTGGCTCGTCCAGAGGCATTCGATTGGTACGGACTCCTCAGTGGTGGCACTTACGCTCCTGCTGACTTCGAAGGTAAGGCTAAGCCAAAGCTCATCTTCACTTCTTGCGGTTCGAAGGAGAATCCTGACGGCGTGAAGAAGTCTGTGGAAGACCTCAAGGCTGCTGGCTTCAATGCATTCTCTTACGTGTCTGAAGGCACAGCACATGAGTTCCTCACTTGGCGTCGCAGCCTCAAGGAAATGGCTCAGCTGTTGTTCAAGTAATGAGATTTTTGAACTTTTGAAACATAGAGAAGACCTCGAAGGCCGAACGCCTTCGAGGTCTTTTTTGTTTCCTGATACATCCTGAAATGCTTTCTATGCGGTTTTTTCTAGCTTTTTTGTAACATGTCACAAAGGACGTGTAACGTCGAAACAAATTCTTTTTTTGCAATTCCTCTAACTTTGCAGCGGGTTTTGTTGCCTAAATGGCGGCTTTACCAAATTTATTTAACCAAAAACTATTTTAATAAACGTAACAAACAATTTATTTATTTACCAAATTCATTTAACCAAAAACTGTTTTAATTATGAAGAGAATTTACTTACTGATTGCAGCTGGTCTTTTGTGTGCTGTTTCCATGCAGGCTCAGAAGCGTGTTGTTGCATCTTTGGGTTTTGAAAAAGGCGATGCCATTTACACAACCCCGTATTCGCTCACGGCTTTGCCGAACGGAGCAAGTTTCTGGGATGACAGCAACACAAACATTTATGGAGAAGAAGCAAATTACATCCATGGTGACTGGGTGAATGTCAAGTTCGGTGACGAATGGAATGAGAAGTGTTCCGATGAGTCACACATTGGAGATTATTGTTTCTGTGCGGATAATTACGGTGACAAGCAGAATCCTTGGGATCGTGGTTTCAAGATTGGTCTTGAGGGCGTTAAAGAATTAACTCCTTATCGTGTTTCTTTCTGGGCAAAGATTGACCCACTGGACAAGAGTGACGCTCCTACAATACTGACCTCTTGGTTCTCTCAGGGTACAGAGGAATTGGATAAGTCTATCCCAGGCTATGGTATTGACCAAAACAAGGAACTGATGAGTGGTAAGACGATAAACTTTACGGGTGACTGGCAGCGTATTGTTTACCAGGTGTTCGTTTGCAAGCAATCAGATATTGATGCTACTAGAAATGCGTCTTATCAAGGTAATAACACTTTCCCAGCTGAATATGGCGGTGAAGGCGAATCCTACTGGGAACATTTTGGTGAGCACTTTGCTCCTATGTATTTCTTTATTGCCAATATGTTCAGCCCAGCCACTTACTATCTTGACGATATCTTGGTGGAGGAGAACGTGACGGTGAAAGAAGTGACTTATAGCACAGAGATCATCAAGATTGACTTTGGCTATGCAAACAATATTGCTTCTCTGGCAAAGGCTAACAGTGGTACTATCTCTCTCGATGAATCATGTGTCACTGTGACCCAAGATGGTGAACCAGTGGAAGTGGCTTACGTGGAAGGTAAGTCTGATGGCTTCCTCTATGTATTTGTGAATGAAGAGTTGTTGGAAGATTCAGAAGTGGTGGTGAATTTCACGGGCGACAGCAAACTGCTTTATACTTCAGCAACCCGTCCAAGTGCAGATACCACTGGTGAGGTGGCTGTATTTGGCTTCGAGGAGGAATTGGCATACTGGGATGAAGATGTGTATGCTGAGGCTTTGGCATACGGTGTGCCTACGGTGAAGCGTTCAGTTCCTGCAAATGCTTCTTTCAACCTGCTGGCAAGTGAAGTGGAGACAATCTCTATGACTTTCACCTCAAAGGTGAATATCAGCAAGGCTAAGGGTAGTTTGCAGAATAGCAAGGCAAAGAAAGATGTGACTTCTTTGATGTCACTTTCTGAGGATGGTTTGACCGTTTCTGTTCCTGTAACGGCAGAAGATTTGACGGATGGTCTCAATGTGTTCACGATCGATGGTTACCAGAATGAAACCGGTACTGAGAAAAACCTCACAGCAGAAATCTCCTTCGAGATTGGTGAGGTTCAGGGTGACGGTTCTGCATTGGTAATTCATCAATTAGACATAAACAGCGCAAATGGAAATATTCCTTACGGTTATAGCGGTTGGGGCGGTGGCTCATGGCATACGAGTACGCCTGCTGCACCTTATAATGGTAGTGGTTCTGCACCTCGTCTTATGCCAACAGGTGCTCCCCAAGGAATTTACATTTGTCCTCGTCCAGGTGAAGGTAATATAGGCTCCCTTGAATTTGGTAAATATGCTGCCATAGCAGCTGCTAAGAATGGCGGAACTTTACCTGCTTATGATGAAACGGTTCCTGAAAGCATTAATCCTGATGTAGAAGCTCTTTGGTTGGACGAGGGAGAATATATTCTTGAATTCCAATTGCCGGATTGGGATCCTAACAATGCTAAAGCACAAGTATTCTCTGGTATTTATTATGTTACTATAGATGGAGAAAATGTAAAAGAAAATATTGTTGAGGAATGGGATGAGGGTATACCTTCTATAACTGTAGGCAATGATGCGGGATACCCTGAAGTTCCTGTTACAACTCATGAATTTACTATCACAGAGCCAGGTTACTATTATGTAGGATTTGGCAATCCTGCAGTGAAGAATACATATTCTGGTTGGTTCTTGGAATCTCTTACTATTTCTTCTAAGCCAGAATCCGTTGCTGCATATTGGATGAAGCAATTGAATGATGAGATTGCAAAAGCAGTGGAATTGCTGAATAATACAGATGAGAAGTATACTGGTGCGGCTACGGCAGCTTTGGCTGAAACTATTGAGGAGGCTCAGAATGGTCGTTTCACGACGGCAGAAGAGGTTCAGGCAATTGTAAAGAAATTGCAGACTGCTAAGCAGGCTGTTTCTGACCGCAAGACGAACTACGACAACTTCGTGAAGAAGTGTGCTGATGCTCAAGAGCAGATCGAAACGCTCGAGGGTAAGTACGCAAGTAACGAGAAAGTGAAGGATGCTGAAGCCATTCTCGCTAAGTATGATGGTGTAGATCCAAAGAACCTCTCAGATGATGAACTGGCTGCAGCTTCTAAGGATGTGGACAATATTCCAGGAATCCTGAGCAATATCAAGAATGCGGTGGATCTCCTGACAGCTCGTGCTGTGATGGCTGCTAAATTGGCTGACGCCCTTTGGGTTGACGAAGAAGTGGTTGATAGACTGAACGCACTCTCTACCGATGCAACTGCTATTATCAACGATGCGAACATCATTACGACACAAGCGCTCTATGAGTCCATTGCAGATGATATGTATGATGCCTTGTGGGAGGAGCCACAGTATTCTGATCAGGTGAACAGTGATTATGACGAGACAGATGTGGAACAGGCTGCGACACATGATGATTATGGTCACCCACTGAAATATGCTGGTATCGATATGACCAGTTATATCAAGAATCCTAACTTCTATACGACGGGAACTGTTCAAGCGAATGTTGACTTCCCAGGTTGGACTTTCGAACCTCTGGAGTATTCAAGACTTGATGAAAATTGGGAGGAATGGGTTCCTGCAGATGAACCAGGTAAGGCTGAAATGACAGCTGCCGCTACAGAAAGCAATCCTGTGGTAAAAGCTTCGCTCCATGCTGACTATTCAGATGCTGAATATAAGTTCTATCAGACGATTGATAATCTCCCAGCAGGTATCTATATCGTTAACATGCAGACACGTACGGCTCCTAAGAATAACGCTAATCCAGATACTGGTAAAAAAGGTTTCTTCAACGCTCAGAATGATGAAGGCGTATGGGATAAGTACATCTTTGCTCAGGTAACCGATGCAGCAGGTAATGAGGTTTCTATGACAATGTCTCCATTCTGGGTAGGTGGTTACAACGACCAAGGTTTCCCAACTGGTATCTATTGGATAAGAGTGGAGGACGGTCAGAAACTTACTATTGGTGCTGTAGAGCAGTATCTCTCTGGCAAGGCCTCTGGTCATGATTGGGATGCAGAGCTTGGCGATTATGTTCCAGCAAGATATTGGGACACCAATACTTGGGTGAGAGATGCTAAACTCTACTTCTATGCTCCTCTGGATGGCTTTGACTATGCAGCAGCTGCTCAGCGCCTGAAGCAGGACATCGAAACTGCTATCGAGAATATTGAGAACGCTACTACTGAGCAGAGTGTTGTACTCTACAACCTCGCAGGTCAGCAAGTTGACGCAAACTACAAGGGTATCGTAGTCACTTCTGAAGGCAAGAAGTTCTTGCAGAAATAAGCAATTCCGTTCATTTTGAACATACAAGTCCCAAGTGGCTGTGTCTCAAGTCAGGCACAGCCACTTGTTTTTTCTGCCTTCAGTGTTTAACCTGAAATCAGGACGGACTCGGCTGAAATGTAAAGGGGACTTGGTATAAATTTGCTGGATACTAAGGGAAACTTACGTTCCAAAGTTTGAAACGTATATTTCAAGCCTTGGAACGTATGTTTCAAACTTTGGAACGTACGTTTCGTGCTTTGGAATATAAAATGACGAGAATGCGACATAAAAAATTTGCGGCTGCCGCAACAAAATTTCTTCATTTGTGTATTATTTACTCCGTATTTACTTTCCGAGATTGTGCCAACGGCACACAAAAGTAGCCTTTTCTATATTTTCTTATATAAAATTCTCCCCTTGGGTAAGAAAACAAGCTTTCTGTTTGTTCTCTTATCCGAATTTTTTGTACCTTTGTCCCCTGAAACGTAATATGAATATACTGAACTTCACTAACCGCACATGAAACTTTTTATACTAACCAGCATCTTCTATGTTCTGGGCGCTGTGGGCGTGAATGCCCAAAATGTGATGTTCTTCAGTTCCAAACAGGGACTGTCCAACTCGCGTGTGCGTACCATCACGGAGGACAGTCGGCACAACATCTGGGTGACCACGCAAAACGGACTGAACCGTTTTGACGGGGTGAAGATGAATGCGTATCACCATGAGTTTGGCAATCCGCATTCGCTTTTGTACGACGAGACCATCTGTGTGTTCGAATATGAGAAGGACAAGATGTTGGTGGGTACGGCTGCCGGCTTGCAATGGTATGACTATGCGACCGACCGATTCACCACCATTCCGTTTATCCGAGAGGGTGGCGATACGGTGAGGGCGCGTGTGGTGAGTATCAACCGCATCAAGAAGAACCGGCTGATGGTGTGTTATGCCGGTTATGGCTGTGGTGAACTGAAACAGGAGAAGAACGGAAAGTTTGCCGTGAGACGCACCACTGAATTTGATATCGACGGTGTCAGTCCTGGGCGTTTCTATGAGGACTCGAGAGGCATGCTGTGGGTGATTAGTGGAAGGGATGAACTCTACAGACAAAAGTCGAAGGGGTATCACAAGTTTGGCGACCTCGCAATCATCCGCAAATTGGTTGAGACTTCTTCAAATACACTCTATGCCGCCACCTACAATCAGGGTGTCTATGCGTATGACCGCAATACAGACAGTTTTGTGCTGATTGCCTCGAAGGAGGAATTGGGGGGTGCCGTGATCAGCATCAATCCTTGGACCAATGGTCGCCTCTTCATCTGTACGGATGGCGGTGGTGTGTGCGTGTATGACGAACAACTGAAGCGATTGGTGCGGAATTTTGTCTCTGTGAAGGACTTTGATATGGCGACGAGCAATGTGACAAATGCCATTTGCGACGCGTTTGGCAATGTTTGGGTGGCTGTCTATATGAAGGGTGTGGTGATGAAGCCTATCAACCAGTCGGCTTTCAACTATATCGGTCAGAACTCCATCATCCGCAATACGATTGGAAAAAATTCCATCTTCGCCCTCTCGAAGGCTGTCAATGCGGATCCTTATCAGCAGGGTTTCTGGGCGTCGGCTGACAATGACGGCCTTTATCTTGTGTCGGCAGATGGAACTGCATCGAAGCATTGGAATGTGGATAACACCCCTGGTATGCCGCATGCCTTCACGACCATCTATGACGCGGCGCCTTCCACGCTGCTGTTGGGTACGTTCTACAATGGCTTGTGGCAGATGAAGGACGGACGCTTCTCTTGCCTGACCAAGGACATTGACAAGGTGTTTGAGATTCACCCAGCCGCCCAGAAAGATTGCTACTGGATTGCTACTATCGGCGATGGCTTCTTCTATTATCAATATGGAACGGGCAATTATATCTGCTATCGGCCTGATTCGACCCGCATCATCAACAATCCTTATGTCTATACGGTCTTGCCCGTGAAGGATAAACTGTTTGTGGGAACGGCGGACGGTATGCTGGTGTCCTATCCCGACAAGGAGGGTGTCATCACGAAAGAGAGCAGCCGAATCCCAGGACATGCGGCTGTGCGCCATTTCGCTGTCTCGCCTGATGGCAAGACGGTGTGGGCTGCCACGAATGAGGGATTGGTGAAGATTGACTATGCCTCGTTAGATACACGCACTTACACGACGGCGGACGGACTGCCTGTGAACAGCATCACGTCGGTGTGTGCGGATGGTACGGATTTGTGGATAGGTACGGACTTCGGACTTTCATGTCTGGATACGGAGAAGGATTCGTTCACGAACTTCTTTGTGGATGACGGTTTGCAGGACAATGAGTTCAGCCGAGGTGCCGTGTTCCTGCGTGATGGTACGCTGTACCTCAGTGGCATCGGTGGCATCACCTACTTCGACACGAAGTCGTTGAAGGCTTGGCAGGGTGGCAAGCGCTCCTTGCATCTGCGACTGGTGGATGTGCTGGTGGATGATAAGGCCATGCATCAGGGCGACAAGTCGGGCAGTTATGATATCCTGCAAGGACTGATTGACGAATGTGGCAGAATCGACCTCTGCCATACGGACAACCACTTCACGCTGGAACTCAGTGTGGAGGGATTGCACAACCAACATGTGACATACGAATACTGCATCGATGACGGCAAGTGGATGGATCAGGGTGGCAACAACAACCGCATCATCTTCGACAACTTGCAGCCGGGCACTTATCATATCAAGGTGAGGGCACATGCTTTGGGTTCGGTCAGCGAAGAACGCGAACTGGTGGCTGTGGTGCATCCTGCTTGGTATGCATCGGTGTGGGCGAAGATTGTTTATTTCCTGCTGTTCCTTGCCTTGTGCTGGTTTGTGTATGAATATGTGAAGCGTCAGATGAGACTGCGCCGCATTATGGAGCGCAACCGTCAGCAACGCGAACTGAACGAGACGCGCATGCAGTTCTTCATGAACATCAGTCACGAGATTCGCACGCCTATGACGCTAATTTTGGCGCCATTGGAGAAGATGATAGGACGCGACAAAGACCCAGAGCGTCAACGCAACTACTTGCTGATGAAGGAGAACTCGAAGCGTATCCTCCGACTGATTAACCAAATGATGGATGTGCGGAAGATTGAGCAGGGTAAATTCCTGCTGGATTATCATCCTGTGGAATTGGTGGAGTTCTTGCAGAACATCTATGACGTGTTTGTGACGAATGCACAGAGCCGTGGCATCCAGTATGCGTTCGTACATGAGATGGATAGATTCCAAGTGTATGTCGATCCCGACAATATGGACAAGATTGTGATGAACCTGCTGTCGAACGCCTTCAAGTTCACGCCTGACGGTGGAACGATTACCTTGCAGTTGGCGAACAAGGGAAAGGACTTTGAGGTGAGTGTGGCTGACTCTGGTGTCGGCATCCCTGATGACGAGAAACAAAAGGTGTTTGAGCGTTTCTATTCTGCCAAGCATCAGAATGGTTATATGGGTACAGGCATCGGACTGAACCTGACCTCGTTGCTGGTGCGTTTGCATAAGGGCACCATTACCATTGAGGATAATCCAGAAGGGCGGGGTACATTGTTCATCGTGAACATGCCTGTGGGCGATGAATCTTTGAGAGTCATCCAACAGGAGTCCTTGCATGAGGTGGAGAAAAAGGAAGAAGTGGAAGAAGTGAGCACAGCATCCTTGCTCACCTTCGATCGACCGACAGACACGCATCGGAGGCATGCCCTCTTGGTGGAAGACGACGAGGCGATTCGTCAGTATGTGCAGAGCGAACTGTCTTCGGAACTGGTGGTGCAGGCATGTGCCAACGGACAGGAGGCTTGGGACTATGTCGTGTCGCATCCGGGCAAGGTGGACATCGTCATTAGTGATATCATGATGCCCGTGATGGATGGCATGACGCTGTGTCAGAAACTGAAATCGAATTTCAACACCAACCATATCCCTGTGGTCTTGGTGACGGCTTTAGGCAGCGATGCCGACCGCATTGTAGGTATTTCCAATGGTGCCGATGCCTATGTGTCGAAGCCGTTCAACATCGACGTGCTTCGTACCACCATTATGCAACTACTGAAGACACGACAGGTGTTACAGGGTAAATATCATGGCGACAAGCAGCAGGAGGAACATATCGACAAGGTGGAGATGGAGTCGCCTGACGAGAACCTGATGAAACGTGTGATGAAGGTCATCAATGAAAATATGGACAATTCAGACCTGTCTGTGGAGATCATCGCCGATAAGGTAGGTATCAGCCGTGTGCACTTCTACCGCAAGATGAAGGATCTGACAGGACAGTCACCTCGTGACTTCGTCAAGTATGTGCGTCTGAAAGAGGCTGCCCGTCTCTTGGCTGACAAGGACTACGATATCACTGGCGTCAGCGTTGCTACGGGTTTCAAGTCTCTCTCTGCCTTCTCCACCAGTTTCAAGGCACTCTATGGTCTCACCCCATCAGAATGGGTGAAACAGCATGAGGAATAACGGAAAAATGCTCTTCTTACGAGGAGCCTCCAGCAGTATAATAATAGAAAAGCCGCGCTTCTCACGAAGTGCGGCTTTCTCGACTAATTAACTAACTAACTAATTATTAACCTATTTATGCTTTACTAACTTTTTCTACTTTTTGTTTTCTGATGCAAAGGTACGGACTTTATACGAGGTGCATTTCATCTAATGTTTCAATTGCTTGTATAAATGTCACCACCCCGAACTTTCCCCATATGTAACAAAAGTGAAAGAATGTGTAACATGAGTTACAATCATGGGACTATGTCACCTTACCAAGGTGTTTAGGAAACAAAACGGAGGGAAATAGGATACAATTGTAGTATTTTTGCCTTTACTTTGAAAAAAAATCATGTAACTTTGAATTTGTTACATCTAACACATTATTTATATAAAGACTTTTTACTATCTTTGCAACCAAATCAAAAATATCAATTATATCAACATGGATATTACCGTTATCATTCCTGTTAAGGACAGACGAGAGCACATCGGAAAGACGCTTGACAGCATCCTCAAGTCGGGCATATCCCCGAAGGAGGTCATCATCGTGGACAACGAAAGCACGGACGGCACTTACCAGTTCTGTGAACAATACATCAAGAACAGGCCGAACACCACGCTACTCCGGGAAACCTTCCCAGGTGCTGCGGCAGCGCGCAACAAGGGCTTGAAGTCCTGCAAGACGGAATGGGTGTACTTTTTCGACAGCGATGACATCTTCGACTACAACTTTATGTCCACTTTCCACAATGCTAATGTGGAAGGATATGACGTCATCGTTGTTCCGACTAAACGGGTGATCAACGGAAAGTCTTTGATTCGTCCTTACATTCCTTCGGGGGATCCTCGTGTGCAGATTTGCGCTGATGTGTTGGGAACTCAAAATATGCTGTTCCGTACAGATTTTCTGAAATCCATCGGTGCCTGGAATACGGCTTGCCGTACGTGGGACGATTGGGAATTAGGTCTGCGCATGATGCTGCACCAGCCCAAGATACTTTGGTTTAGGGAAAGGGCGTTCCATGAAATCAATGCCACTGAACACAGCATGATGGGGGACCACTTCTCGGAGAACTATAAATACCTAATCAAAACGTTGACGGCTGCCATTAATGACCTGCAGTCGTCCATCCTGCAACCACTTTCCCATTATCATGCACAGCATCTGTCGTGCCTCTATCCACATCTGGATTTGCTGATGTATCCGCTCTATCTGCGTACCAGCATCCTGTTGGGACACATGCAGCGCGAGAAAATGACGGGCAAGTGTGGAAAGTTCAAGATGGCATCGAAGGCACTGACCTTTTTCCGAAAAGACAACTTCACCCCCACCTTCGGTCAGAAGATGGTGGGCAATTGCCTCCGTCTCTACACCATGTTGGGTGGCATGAATGCATGGAAGATTGCACTCAGGATAGTTCTGGACAGGTCATCCAGAAAGGCATAAATCAAATGGGTACATTGATGTCGAACACCAGTTCGGCATCCTTTAAGCGTGGATGGTGCGCATCCTTCTCGGACAGGATGCGGTTTTCAGTTGGCACCTGCCAGTCAATGCCCAGGTCCGGGTCATCCCACGCAATCGCTCCCTCACTTTGAGGTGCGTAGTAATTATCGCATTTATATTGAAAGACGGCTTCGTCGCTTAGCACGGCAAAACCATGGGCAAATCCACGGGGTACGAAGAACTGCAAATGATTCTCGTCTGAAAGTACCGTTGCTACATGTTTGCCGAACGTGGGACTTCCCTTGCGGATGTCAACAGCCACATCCAACACGGCGCCTTTCACCACACGCACCAACTTGGCTTGTGTAAAAGGTGGTTTCTGGAAATGCAAGCCACGTACCACACCTGCTACTGACCGGCTTTCATTGTCCTGCACAAACACTGTCTTGCAGACTTTCTCTTCAAACTCACGTTGCGAGAAGGACTCGAAGAAATACCCGCGAGCGTCGCCAAAGAGTTTAGGCTCAATAATCTTTACACCTTCAATTTCGGTATCAATCACATGAATCATAACTATTCCTTATTAAATATGGTGCAAAGGTACGAATTTTTAAGGAAGAATTCGTACCTTTGCAAAAATTTTTGATTAACTTCGTTGAGCTTAAGGTTCTTATGGCAAATAAGGTAGTTATTTCGACAAATATTGCACAAGCACTGACACAGGCTGTGGAGGAGGTAAAGCACGACAAGCTCTTCCTGTTGCTGGATGAAACTACCCAGGAACTTTGCTTCCCTGTGGTAAAGGAAATTCCCTGTCTGAAAGAGGCTATGCCTATTATTATTGGTGCGACAGACACCCACAAGACGCTTGATTCATTGGCGAAGGTGTGGACGGAACTGTGTAATGGGGGCGGCACACGCCACTCGCTGATGGTGAACCTTGGCGGTGGTATGGTGACTGACTTGGGAGGCTTTGCAGCCAGTACCTTCAAGCGGGGCATCAAATACATCAACGTGCCCACTACCTTGCTAAGCATGGTCGATGCTAGTGTGGGGGGCAAGACGGGTATCAATTTCAACGGTTTGAAGAATGAGGTGGGTGTGTTCAACGCGCCTGAGACAGTTATTTTAGACACGGAATTTCTGAAGACGCTTGACCACGAGAACATCCTTTCGGGCTATGCAGAGATGCTGAAGCACGGACTGATTTCAAATGACGAGAATTTTGCAGAATTGCTCAACTTCGATGTGAACGAGGTGGATTATCTACATCTTGGTGAGATGGTGGGCACTTCGGTCGCTATCAAAGAGCGTATTGTGGAGGAAGATCCGTTGGAGCATGGTATCCGCAAGGCACTCAATCTTGGGCACACTGCAGGACATGCCTTCGAGAGTTGGGCACTCAGCCGCAAACCTTACCTGCATGGCTATGCTGTGGCATGGGGACTGATTTGCGAACTCTACCTTTCATGTATCAAGATGGGTTTCCCAACGGACAAGATGCGTCAGACCGTTCGTTTCATTAAAGAGAACTACGGTACGCTACCTATTACCTGCGATGATTATGAAGAATTGTATGGCTATATGACTCATGACAAAAAGAACACAGCGGGCATCATCAACTTCACACTTTTAGGCAATGTGGGGGATATCCGCATCAATCAGAATGCCAACAAGGAGGAAATCTTTGAAATGCTGGATTTCTTCAGAGAAGGGTGATGTATTGATAGCTGAATCAACAATCAAAACAAGACGCTAAGGGCGAGGAGAAGTCCGAAAAGGAAAATGTTGCGGGCGGTGGCACCAAGAACTCGATTGAGTGCCTTACCGTCCAATGCTTTCATCTGTCGGTAGGTCTGGATGTGGAGGATGAGGTAGATGAGGAGGAGTAGGGAAGGGATGGTGTGAACAGCGGTGATGCCGAGTATCGTGGCGATAATGCCCAACCAAAGGTAGATGCCTTGACTGATTTCCTCACCTTTTTTCAAACTGTGTTCAGCATCGTGTTTACGGATTTGTGCCTCAATGATGCGTACGATAATGGTGCACTTTCCACTCACCTTGTCTTGATGGCGATCGCGATAGTTGTTGATCATCAAGAGGTTATCGGTGGCGAGTCCCATGGCTACACTTGATATAATCAGGGGAATGTTCCACTCGCCTGCTGTTATCACGTAGTATGTGAAGATGACGGGAACAAGTCCGAAGAAGATGAGAACAAGGAGGTCTCCCCAGCCGAGGTAGGAGAGTTTGGTGGTGTAGAGGAAACAGAAAATAACACAGAAAATTCCAACAAGAAGAAGCTCCCATTGCATGTGAATGGACAGGATGGCAAGTCCCACTAGACAGGAAAGGATGGTCATAATGGCGATGCCCCACTGCATGGCACGGGGTGTGATCCATCCTTGAGCACAAGCACGTTCTGGCCCCAGGCGGTCTTCACGGTCAGTACCTTTCTTGAAATCAAAATAGTCGTTGATGAGGTTCGCGTCAATTTGCATGAAAATCGCGAAGAGGAGAGGTAAGAGGAATGAGGCGAGAGGTGTGAGGTGAGAATGGGTATAGGCGAAGGCTGCGCCGACGAGGACAGGAGCGATGGCACCCGTCAAGGTCTTTGGTCGGGCGGCAAGCACCCAAGCTTTCAATGAATTAGTTTTTACCATCTACCTCTCAACTTTCAACTCTCAACTCTTAACTTATTCATCTTCCCCTTTCCAATACTGGATGGTCAGCGTATTGTTGGTGTAGAACATGGCACCGAAGCCACGACGTTCGTTGTCCTTGTAGCGTCCATAATAGTAATTACCATTATTATAATAGTATATACCAACACCTTCACGCTTGCCATTGACGGTCTCGCCGACATATTGGTCACCGTTTTGATAAGTGAGGGATTCGAAGCGATAAGTTTTCTCATATTCGGCAGGCAGGGAGTACTTGTCGCCGTCCTTCATGATGTATAGTGGGTCGCCTGTGGTGAGGTCGTAGCAGATGTAGTGATCGTTGGTGCCAACCTTGGCCACTTGTGTACCCATCTTAATGCCGAAGAGGAAGTTGCCGAGACGGTACTGTCCGTAGATGATACCTTCGCTGTCGGTGTAGTAGGCTCCGAAACCATAGACGTTGCGTTCCTTGGTGATTTGTCCGAAATATTGCCCGTAGGAAGATTTGGCAACACCGCTGGCAAAATCTTTCACATAATCCACAAACGCGGCATCGTACTGACTGGGTATATTGGGATACTTCTCCAGACGTCCGAACTGGGCACGCACTGGGAGCATGAATGCGCATTGGAGGAGGATGAAGATGGAGATATTTTTTCTCATAAATGAATAGGATTTACAGATAGTCGATTGAAAACCGCTGCAAAATTACGCATAATAAATCAATTTTTTGCTATCCCATTAAACCTTTTCTTTCCTTTCTAGTCAATTTGGTTACATTAGCGAAGAAAAATTAATCAATAATAGCTCAATATGAAGACATCACTCATCGCTTTGTTTCTCACTTTTGTGGGGCTCAGCGCAATGGCTCAGTCCAAATTTAATGTTTCGGGTACTATCCTCGAAGACGAAACAAACGAAGTTGTTATCTCAGCCACAGTCCGCATTCTCAATCTGCCCGACAGCAGCATGGTTGCTGGTGCCGCCACAGGTATGGACGGTAGTTTCAACATCAAGAATGTGAAGGCTGGCAAGTATGCATTGAAGATCACTTACGTGGGCTTCCAAACAAAAGTGCTTCCATTGGATTTGACCAACAAGAAGGACAAGAATGTCAGTGTTGGTTATCTGCACATCATGCCCGACTCCAAGTTGATGAAGGACGTGACGGTGACAGCCAATGTCGCAAAAGTGCAGGTGAGCGGCGACTCACTTATCTATAACGCTGATGCCTACCGTGTGCCAGAAGGTTCCGTGTTGGAAGACCTTGTGAAGAAATTGCCAGGTGCACAGGTAGATGAGAATGGTGGCGTAACCATCAACGGTAAGAAGGTTTCCAAGATTCTCGTAGATGGTAAGGAATTCTTCTTCGATGATGCTAGCATGGCGATGAAGAACATCCCAACCAACATGATTGACAAGCTTAAAGCATACGACCGCAAGAGCGATTTCGCTCGTGTGACGGGTATTGACGATGGTGAAGACGAAACCGTGCTCGACCTGACTGTGAAGAAGGGTATGAACAATGGTTGGTTTGGCAACATCGATCTGGCTTACGGTACTGAAGACCGCTGGGCTGAGAGATTCACAATTAACCGCTTTGTCGACCATAACCAATACACCGTGACTGGTGGTGCCAACAACACTGGCGGTGTGGGCTTCGGTGGTGGCGGTGGCCGTTTCGCCAACATGGGTGGCGGTGGCGGCGGTGGTCTTCGCAACCAGAAGAACATCGGTATCAACTTTGCCACAGAGGCTAAGAACATCGAATTAGGTGGTAGCGCACGTTATAATTATAATGGTAATGACACCCGTAACTGGTCATCGACCAAGAGTTTCGTAACATCACAGGGTGCATTCAGTAACAGCGCCAGCCAGAACCGCAGCAGTGCGAACAACTGGAACGGTCAGTTCCGTATGGAATGGACACCAGACTCTATGACGAACATTATCTTCCGTCCATCAGGTACTTTCTCAAAGAACAAGGGATACAGCGATAGCGAGTCTGCAAACTTCAGTGATGACCCCAACAACTTGACCAATGACCCATTGACAGATGCTATCAATAAAGCAGTAGATGTGGAGGGTTTGATGGACATCATTGTCAACACTAATGTGAACCGTTCACAGACATACAGCGAGAACAAGCGTCTGCAAGGTGAATTGCAAGCCAACCGCCGTCTGAACGACTACGGACGTAACATCACTCTCCGTGCTTCAGGTAACTTCGGTAGTTCAAAGAGCAAGCAACTCTCAGCAGCAAACATCGAGTATCTGCAAGCAGACAGAGACCCTAACATCAACAACCGTTACTACACCACTCCTGGTAAGAACAGATCTTTTGGTGCCCAGTTATCATATTCAGAGCCAATCGCAAACAGGGCTTATCTGCAATTCTCATACAGATATGACTATAGCTACAACAAGTCTGACCGTAAGGCGTTTGCATTGGATGCTAATCCTGTAGTTTACACTGACTTGGCAAATGCACTGAACACTTACCGTTACAACATCGATGGTGCCATTGATTACTTGCTCTCAAAAGAGTACAAGCTCTATGGGGAAGATGAAAACGAAGATGCCAGAAAGAACACTCAGTTCTCTGAGTACAAGAACTACAACCAAACCATTAGCCTCAGCTTCCGCAAGATTTCGGATTACTTTAACTTCAGTGCTGGTATCGATCTCTTGCCACAAAAGAGTACACTCAACTACAAGTATAGGGGCACACAATACCCAACTATCACCCGCAACGTGTTCAATTTTGCGCCAAACATCGATTTCCGCTATAACTTCACACAGCAGACCAACCTGCGTGTAAACTACCGTGCTCGTACGCAACAGCCAAGTTTGACCAACTTGTTGGACATCGAAGATGACTCGAACCCACTGAACATCACAAAGGGTAACCCTGGTTTGAAGCCTTCCATCACCCACAACATTAACCTCAACTTCAACACCTTCACGATGGCTCACCAGCAGAGTATCTTTGGTTGGGGTGGTATCAACTTCACTAGAAATAGTACGGCAAACCGTACCAGCTACGACGCAACAACGGGTGTGAGAACCACAAAGCCTGAGAACATCAATGGTAACTGGAGTGGAAATATCGGTGGTGGTTATAACACGGCACTTGACAGAAATTCCTACTTCACGATGAACACGTTCACAAGCTTCAATTACAATCATCAGGTAAGTTATTTGGATCCTCAGCAATACGAAGAGGATAAGTCAAAGACTAACACCATCGGTGTAAATGAGAATCTTGGTTTCGACTTCCGCAAGGATTGGTTCGAAATGGGTATCAATGGTAGCTTGAGCTACAACAACTCACGCAACTCTGTCTTGACAACAGGTAATATGGAGACTTGGACTTTCAGCTATGGTGCTGACATGAACCTGATCTTCGATAATGGCTTGACATTCTCCACTGACATCAGCCAGAGCAGCCGTCGTGGTTTCTCCTCTGCTAACATGAACACCAACGAATTGCTTTGGAACGCTCAGGCAGGTATGTCTTTCCTCAAGGGTAACGCACTGACAGTCACTATTCAGTGGAATGATATCTTGAAGAAGCAGAGCAACATCAGCCGTCAAATTAGCGCATACCAGCAAAGTGACTCTCGCTACAACGCCATCTACTCATACGGTATGATTCATGTCATCTACAAGCTCAACATCTTCGGCGGTGGCGGTTCTCGCGGCGGCGGCATGGGCGGCTTCGGTGGCGGCATGGGTGGCTTCGGTGGCGGCGGCTTCGGCGGCGGTGGCGGCTTCGGCGGAGGTGGCGGCTTCGGCGGCGGTGGTGGCCGTGGCATGAGATAATGCCCACCCCACTCATGATTTGCAATGAAAGATTAAACAATACTCACATTCTCTGTTCTCGATCGAGAAACACAAGAAGGCTCGGCCAAACGGTCGAGCCTTCTGTTTTTACTGGAAGAACGAAAAGTTCACGCTACCATAATTCCGATGGGCAACAAAACGAGGATGTTTGGAGAAGTCGTAACTGCTGCCATGCTCCAAAATGAGCAGACCCTCTTCTTTTAATAGCGGCAAGGTCACATCCGGAATGTCTGCCAAATTCTCCAAAGCATAGGGAGGGTCGGCAAAAATGATGTCATAACATTCCCTACACGTGCGTACATATTTAAATACGTCTCCCTTCAATGGTAACCATTCTTTCACCTGCAATTCTTTCTGCACACGTGTCAAGAACTGCCAGTGCTTGAAGTCTTTCTCCACCGACACAACCTTGGCGCATCCACGTGATGCCAACTCCAAACCGATGGATCCCGTACCGGCAAAGAGGTCAAGTGCCGTTGGAGCAGCCTCGAAATCGACATAGACATTCTCCAGGATGTTGAATAGTCCCTCCTTGGCAAAGTCCGTTGTGGGGCGCGCCTTGAAGCCTGTAGGTGTAGGGACGTGTCGCCCCTTGTATTTTCCTCGGATAATACGCATGATGGTAAGAAGATGAGTGAGGAGGTGTGAGGTGGTGTGAAGGGCGGATCAGAAGCCGCAGATGAGGAGGGTTTGCAGATCATAGGGAATGAGGCTGTTGCCCATCGTCAAACGATCCTTGAAATCCTCACTGCGGTCAATGACTGAAACGTGCTGAAGAAAATACTTAATCTTTTCCGACAGTTCCACTGCACGTTGTTCCTTGTCGCCCACTACAAAGAGGAAGTCATCTACTTGGTCAAAGTCCAACTCCTTCCACACATTGAGCGTGTAGTACTGCATATCAGCCACACTGGTGCAGTCGAAATTGTTGACAAATAACATTCTGCCCTGCTCAAAAGCATAGAGGGTAATCTCTCTCTCATGCAGATAGACATACATCTTCTTACCCGGTCCCAAGAGACTCTTCTCGCTGAAAAATTCTATCAATGTACTGGCGGAAGCATAAAAACGTGCTCTTGGAAAATCATCGAGCAGCAGTTGATAGATACTGCGCTCCAAGCCAAATACGATGGCAATGCCCGAACGTCGCAGTACATTGTAGCTGACGTGTTGAGGCTTGTCTTTTGGGAAGGTGAACTGATATACCGCCTGGATGTCCTCCCGATTGAAGGCGGCCACAGGCACAGTGGTGAAGTGTGGCGTGGTAGTGAGCACGTTTACTCGCTGATAGTTTTGCTTCAGCATCGGCTCATTCATCAGCGCCTCCTTCAGATTGGCCGCCAACGAAATAGTGTGGTTCACATCCCACACCTTATACTCAAACGGCTCTTCCTGTCCAGGGGCATAGGTACAAAAAGAAAGTCCATTCGAGCAGACCCGAATGGACAAACTTTTATTGTTAATCTGATTTTCTGCCATCAATTGTTAACTGTCAATTATGAATTGTCAACTAACTTATTCCCAGTTACCGGCCATCTTGTTGTTCGTGTCCTCAAGGTCGCCGATACGGAGTCCATACCATTCACCCTCGGTCTGGTCCTCGTTGTCAAGCATCAGCTCGGCGCGGTTTCTGTGACGCTTCTTCAGGTCAGCCTTCACGCTCTTGACTTTCTTCTCGTTCATGCCGTCCATGTAGTCCTCCAAGCGAGCACGGAACTCAACGAGCATGTCAAACTCGTTTGACTTCATGTTGAACTGAGACTTCTTGCGGAGTTCGATGATGCCCTGATAGATGGTGTCATACACAGATGGGTCGAATGTGGAATGTACCACAAAGAATGTACCATCTGCTGGACGACCAATGGGCACATACTTCATTGAGTCAGGATTGGCAATACCCAACTTTTCAGCAGCAGTCATCCAAATAGTGTCACGCTTAATGAGTCCTTTGGCCACAGCCTCACGCTCCGTCATACCGGCTTCCAACTGGTCATCTGTCAACTCACCATCCTTGATGATCTTGTCAACGGTCTTTCCGTTCTTCACAAAATCAATCAGTGAGTCTATGGTGCCACAGTACTCACCATAAGTCATCTTGTACTGCTCTTCTGCATTACGGATGTCCATCAGACGAGCAATGACAAGTTTCTCACGAGCAGCCTTCTCTTCATCAAAGGCAATGTCGCTATAGATGCTATAGAAGCACGCTGCGACCAGACCTAATGCACATACGACAAGAAGTCCGTTAATTACACTTTTTTTCATGATATGTTTGTAATTTTTTTGTTGTTTGCATACTTTTTTACCGTCCGAGAAGCAAGTTTTCAGCTCTTTCCTCGTCCCAATTCATGAATAATCACTATATTCGTTGCAAAAATAGTACAAAAAATTGAATTGCACCCACAACTTTCAGTTTTTTTTTGAAAAAAGATGATAAATGACTACCTAAAAGAGCTGATTTTGCATCATTTCGGGTTAAAACCGACACAAGACCAAGCAAAAGTCATCGAATCGCTTTGTGAGTTCATCCTCACACCTGATGCCGATTCGGTGTTCATCCTCCGTGGGTTTGCTGGAACAGGAAAAACCTCCCTCGTCAGTGCATTGGTTAAGACAATGGAAGAGCTTGAACGCGAGTGTGTACTTATGGCACCCACTGGGCGAGCCGCCAAAGTTTTTTCTCTCTACTCCGATCATCCCGCTTTCACCATTCACAAACGCATATACCGCCAAAAGTCCATTGACAAAGACAGCATCTTCACCCTCAACTACAACACGCGGCAGAATCTGCTCTTTATTTGCGACGAGGCTTCGATGATCGCCAACGACGAATATCTCTCAGGCAGTCTCTATGGCACCGGCCGACTGCTCGATGATCTCGTCCACTTCGTCTATGGAGGGAAGGGGTGCCGACTCATCCTGATGGGTGACACAGCCCAGCTTCCTCCCGTGGGTGACGATGAAAGTCCTGCCCTCAGCGATGAATATATGGGTGGGTATGGATTCAATGTCATCAGTCACACCCTCACCGAGGTGGTGCGCCAAGCTGACTCATCAGGTATTCTCTGGAACGCCACTCATTTGCGCACCCTCCTCGAAAATGAAGACATCTTCGACTTCCCTCGGATTCGTTTCTCAGGTTTTCCTGACGTTAAAAACATTCCAGGCAATGAACTCATTGAGGCGCTTGAGGAATGCTACCATCGCGATGGAGAAGATGAGACCATCGTGGTGACTCGCAGCAACAAGCGTGCCAACATTTACAACAACGGCATCCGCGCCCAAATACTCTGGCGAGAAGAAGCCCTCGAAAGTGGCGATATGTTGATGGTGGCAAAGAATAACTATTATTGGACAGAAAAGTTGAGTCAGCCCCCCTCTGCTCCGATGGAGCATCTCCCCATAAAAGGGGAGATGTCCGAAGGACAAAGGGAGTCTGTTCCTTTCGATTTTATCGCCAATGGAGATACAGCCATCATCAAAAGAGTACGCAATGAGCGTAATTTCTATGGTTTCACCTTCGCCGATGTCACCTTGGCATTTCCTGACTATGAAGATTTCGAGTTGGATGCGACCGTCTTGCTCGACACCCTTCAAGCCGAAGCCCCCGCACTCACTAAGGAGCAACAGAATACATTATATAATAAGATTATGGAGGATTATGAGGGGAATCCCGCCCTGCGTTCCAAGCAAGATAAACTCAAAGCTCTACGCCAAGATCCCTATTACAATGCCTTGCAAATAAAATACGCCTATGCTGTCACTTGTCACAAGGCACAAGGAGGTCAATGGACCAACGTCTTCATTGACCAGGGTTACATGACCGAAGAACTTCTTTCTCCCGATTATTTCCGTTGGCTTTATACCGCCATTACACGTGCCACCACACGGGTGTTCTTTGTCAATTGGCCCAAAGAGCAAGAAAACTGAAAAATCTCCTTCCAGTTCTCTTTTTTGCTATTTCTTTTGTTCCTTTCAAAGATTCTTCCTACCTTTGCCTCCGATACTTCAAATTCTAATAGGAATGAAAACTATGGGTCTAATGACAATGAACAATAAACATCTTTTTATGATTGTGACAATGGCAGCATCAAGTGTGATGGGAGATGCCCAGACGATGGGCCTCAAATTGGAAAACATGGACATGACCGCCAAGCCGGGTACGGACTTTTTTCAGTATGCCTGTGGCGGATGGATGAAGAACAATCCGCTCCCTGCTGAATATTCCAGTTATGGGAGTTTCGAAGTGGTGGCGGAGGAAAACCAGAAGCGCATCCGCAAGATTATAGAAGATCTGGCTGCCCAACCGCAGGAGAAGGGCTCCTTAGGGCAGAAAATCGGTGACCTCTATGCCATGAGGATGGACAGCGTGCGCCAAAACAAGGAGGGTGTCACTCCTGTGATGGCTGACTTGCAACGTGTGGCAGCGGTGAAGACGACTGCCGATCTGATGGCATTGATCAATCAGATGAACGTGGAGGGTGTGAGTTTCGGCGAGTTGTGGGGAAGTGGCATTGGTGCCGACATGATGTCATCGACTGAGCACCTGCTGATGCTCTCGCAGGGTGGCTATTCACTGGAACGTGACTACTACGTGAAGGACGATGAGGCGAACAAGAAGATTCTGGAGGCCTATAAGGAATATGTGATTAAGATGTTCCAGTTTGTGGGTGAAACGCCTGCGGCTGCACAGAAGAAGATGGAGCACATCGTGGCATTGGAGACACGTATGGCAAAGGCTGGACGTGACAAGGTGGCATTGCGTGATCCCGGTTCTAACTATCATAAGATGTCCTTCGCTGACTTTACGAAGGAATATGTGGGTTATGATTGGAAGACCTACTTCGATGTTCAGGGCATCACCGACATTGACTCCCTCTCGGTGGGTCAGCCCGAGGCGGTGAAGGAAGCCCTTACCGTGTGGAGCGACACGCCTGTAGAGGTGCTGAAAGATTGGATACAGTGGCAGATTCTGGATGGCGCAGGTTCCGTGTTGGGCGATCAGGTGTATGAGGTGGTGTTCGATTTCTATGGACGTACCATGACAGGTGCTCAGGAACCTCGTCCCCGTTGGAAACGTAGTGTCAGCATGGTCAGTGGTGTGTTGGGCGAGGCTGTGGGACAAATCTATGTGGAAAAATACTTTCCTCCAGCCAACAAGGCACGTATGGAGCAACTCATCAAGAACCTGCAAATCGCCTTGGGCGAACGGATTGACGCGCAGGAGTGGATGAGCGAGTCGACCAAGAAGGCGGCTCATGAGAAGCTGGATGCCTTCTATGTGAAGGTGGGCTATCCCAACAAGTGGCGTGATTATTCGAAGATGGACATCGACCCCCAGAAGTCGCTGTATGAGAATATGAAGGAAGTGGCGAAGTGGGCACATGCCGACATCTTGGAACGCAAATGGAAGAAGCCTGTTGACCGTGATGAGTGGCTCATGAATCCGCAGACCGTCAATGCTTACTACAACCCCACGACCAACGAGATTTGCTTCCCGGCAGGCATCCTCCAATATCCTTTCTTCGATATGGAGGCGGACGATGCTTTCAACTACGGAGCCATTGGTGTGGTGATTGGTCATGAGATGTCACATGGCTTCGATGATAAAGGTCGTCAGTTCGACAAAGACGGAAACTTCCGTGACTGGTGGGCTGAGGGTGATGGCGACAAGTACATGGAACGTGCCCAAGTCATCAAGGATTTCTTCTCTGCCATTGAGGTGTTGCCAGACCTCAAAGCCAACGGTGATCTCTGCTGCGGTGAGAACCTCGGTGACCATGGTGGCTTGAAGTTTGCTTACACTGCTTTCAAGAATGCGACCAAAGACCATCCGCTGCCTGTGATTAATGGTTTCACACCTGAACAGCGTTTCTTCTTGGCTTATGCAGGTGTCTGGGCTGAGAACATCACCGAGGAGCAGACTCGCAATCAGACCACTTCTGACCCCCATTCATTGGGGAAGTGGCGTGTGAATGGTGCCCTGCCATTGGTGGATGCATGGTATGATGCATTCGGCATTACGGAGAAAGATCCGCTTTTCGTTCCGAAAGACAAACGTGTGAAGATTTGGTGAGAATGAGGTAAAAAGAAAGGGGAAAAAGTCAAATGGATTGGGCTTTTTCCCCTTTTTTTTGTGTTTTTTTAAGAAAAAAGTAAAAAAAGTGGCTTGAAAGTGAATGTTGTAATAAAAAAATCAGTACCTTTGGGACACTAATCTAAAAAAACTTTCAATACAAACCTACTTGATAAAGATGATGCTTATGAAAAAGTTATTTTTCCTGTTCATGATGTTGGCGATGGGCATCTACGCCCAAGCACAACAATTGGATGTATGTACCAAACCATACGGCGAGGACGGCAGTGAGATTACGGTCATCAAGCCGACCGTTGCCAATTTCCTTCTGTTGCTCTCTATGACCGAAGATCAGTTTAAGGCTGTTATGGAGGCTAACAAGTACAGCACCCAGATGCCACGTGGCAATTTCATTTCTTATTGGAATGGAAGTCCCGACAACTTCCAGTTTGCCAAGTGTGTGAACTCTTTCCTCTACAACAAGGAAACCAAGGAGGTGCATTTCGCAGTGGGCAATGACATGATCTATCCACAGGGGTCCCTCATGCAACTCTATCGTGACTTGCGCCCCTATCAGGTGAGGGATGCAAGACCTGGTTTCGGTCCTCAGGGTGGCCCTCAGGGCGGTCCTCAATTTGGTCCGCAAGGTGGTCCACAGAATGCTCCTCAGGCAGGACAGAATGCCCCGCAGAATCCTCCACAGAATGGTGCTCAGGTTACACCTCCAGGTCCAGGACGTCCAGGTGCACCTGGCCAAAACTTCGGTAGAGGACGCCGTGGTGGTAGAGGTGGCTTAGGACGCGGAGGTTTGGGTAGAAACCGTACGGACACCTTCGAGGTGAAGGATGAGCAGAGTGGTGAGACCTACACCTTCTCCATTGGTGCTTTCCCACGTTTCTTCTATGTGACGGCAAGCAAGAAGGAGGCTGCCAAGTAAAAGAATCTCCCGGAAATAGAAACAGGCTACGCTCAGATGAGGGTAGCCTGCTTTTTTATAT